>Ga0160467_100011_pt1 | contig 466728 bp, 385 predicted proteins | sample HID1972I_E11MG_FD_108221 | JGI IMG/M metagenome (GOLD analysis project Ga0160467, IMG submission 108221) | Enriched pill bug-associated microbial communities from UW Madison campus, WI, USA - HID1972I_E11 MG | ecosystem: Host-associated > Arthropoda: Insects > Digestive system > Unclassified ...
CCATCTGCGGGCCCTTGGAGTTCGTGGCGCCCCGGCCGATCAGCACCTTCTTGAACGGCGCCTGCTCGACGAGGCGGCCCTCGAACGGCGGGGCCTTCCAGAGGTCCGGCTGGGTGATCGGCATGGTGTCGTACATCCAGTAGATGACGAGCGTCTTCTCGGCGCCCTCGTCACATTTCGCGTACACCACGGGGTTGCCCTGCTGCCCCCACTCGGACAGGCCGACGTCGTAGACCTTCGACTCCTGGCAGCCGAGCTGGTCGAAGAAGCCCTTCACCATCTCGGCGGACTCCGGGATGCCCTCGCCGGTGTTCGAAACGCTCGGCTGCTGAATCCATTTCTGCAGGTTGCGCACGTGATCGTCGATGTTCTCGTCGATGTACGTGAAGACGTTCTTCAGCTCCTCCGAGGTGATCCGGCTCATGTCGGGCTGGATCTCCTCATCCGCCTGCGGCCGGACGCCCAGCTTCGCTTTCGGCGCGGCCAAGGCCGCCGCCGTGGCGGGCACCTCGTCCCCGTTCCTGCCACAGCCCGATACCAGGGCCACGCCCAGGAGGCCCACTGCAATCCATGAAACTCTCGTCATCGACTCACTCCCCATTTGCTCTTCCGCAAGGTTCGAACCGGCCTGCACCCGGGCTCGCGCCCGGGCGCCGGCCGCACGATCAGAAGCTCTTGCGGAAGTTGATACCCACCTCTCGCGGCGCCTGCGTGGAGACCCTGGTGATCACGTACGGATCGTTCGTATCCGCTCCGTACACGCCGATGGAGCCGAGAAGATTGTTGGCGAAGAGGTAGATGCCCCAGTCGTCCACTTCCACGCCGCCCCGCAGGTTCACCTGGCTGAACCCGCCGATGTCGTCGTTGTTGATGTAGTCCGGGCGGAACTGCGTCTTCGAGCTGCCGGTGTACGAGTAGTTCACTCGCATGAGCCCCATCACGTTGCCGGTGATGGGCTGCCGATACTGCACGTTGAGCGCCCCGTTCAGCTTGGCGACGAACGGAATGGGATTGCCTTTCAAGCCGAGCTGCGCCGAGTCCGCGACCTTGTCGTTGCGCTGATCCTCCGTGAGCTCGGACTTGAAGTTGTACGACACCCCGGCATTCACCTCGAATGCATCCCACGGCCGTGCGGTGATCTCGAGCTCCGCGCCCTGGATCTCCGCGGCGCCCGCGTTGGTGATGAACGAGCAGCAGCGGTTCGCGGTGCTCGCGCTCACCTGCATGTTCTCCCACTCGATCTTGTACACCGTGGTGTTCAGGATGAGCATGTTGCCGAGCCAGGACGACTTGGCGCCGATCTCGTAGTTCCACACCGAGTCAGGCTGGTACGGCACGAGATCCGCCTCGAGATTCGGCGTCTGGTTCGCGCCGCCCGGACGGAAGCCCTTCGCCATGTTGGCGTACACCATGTACGGGCCGCCGAAGTCGTAGCTCACGTTGTACTTCTGCAGCCATCCCTGCGCGTCGGCGCTGGCTATGCCGAACGGGCGCTTGTAGTCGCCGGTCGCCCAGCCTTCCATGTAGCCGGTGCCCGAGGTGATCTTCTCGTAGTCGAAGCGGCGAATGCCGTAGTTGAGCGCGAGGCCGGGCGCGGCGGGCAGCTCCGGCTTGTACACGATGTCGCCGAAGTACGCCTTCTGCTCGATGTCGTCATTGATGTCCCGGTGCCAGAACACCGGGAAGGCGCCGAGATCGCCGACGCGCCCATCGGGCGCGGTGATGCGGCCCGTCATGCTGTCCACGTGATCCTCGCGCTTCTCGAGGTACGCGCCGACGATCCAGGTGAGCTTGCCCGTGTCGGACGAAGCGATGCGGAACTCGTTGATGAAGTTCTTGAGCCAGTTCGGCTTCACGAGCGCGGAGGGCGTCAGCCCGTCCGAATACGCCGTGAAGGCCGGCAGCTGCCCGGCCGAGCAATTGACTGCGCCGGCCTGGTCCGGTGCGATGGGCGCGCCCTGCCCGGTGTCGTTCCACCAGCGGCCGCAGAGATCGGTTCGCAGGCGGGCGCGGGTGAGCACGGCCGTGTAGTCCGAGACGGCTGTGCGATCCCATTTGTAGTACGACGAGGCCCACGTGAGAGCGACCGGCCCCACGTTCCACTGCAGCTCGCTCGAGAGCATGCGAAGGTCATCGGAGATCTCGCCGACGACACCGTCGTTCGTATCGAATTCGCCCGTACCGAGCGCCTTGTACCACGTGCTCGCGACGGACTCGGACTGCTGCCGCATGGCCATTCCGTACCAGCTGATGCTGTCGGTCGGCTTGAACGTGAGCATCACGCGGCCGCCATGGTTGCTCGCGGAATTGATGTTCTTCCGGACGACATCGACGACGTGATACTCGTCGAAGGTGCCGCGCGCGCCGTACACATCATCGACATAGCCGCCGCGATCCTCCTGCCACAGGACGAGGCGTGCGGCCAGCTTGTCTTCGATGAGAGGCAGGTTGTAGGCGCCCTTCAGCCAGTAACCCGGGTCGCCGTGCTGCACGGAGGAGGCACTGCCATCGACCACGGCGGTGGTCTTCGTCGGATCCGCCTTGTTGAAGAGCACGCGCATCGCGCCGCCCATCGAGCTCGCGCCGTACAGCGTGCCCTGCGGCCCTCGCAGCGCTTCGATGCGCTCGATGTCGAAGAGATTGGCGCTCTGGGTGAAGTTGCCGGCGGACTGTGTGGTGTCCGATGGGCCCATCATGGGCGTTTCACCGTAGTACAGCCCCACCGTGGACTCGCCTGCCGGCGCCCGGATTCCGCGCATCGTGATTCGCCCGCCGCCATCGCGGCCGCCCTCGATGCGCATCGTGGGAACGAGCGCCGCGACGTCCTGCATGTTCGAGACGCCGGAGTTCGTCAGCGCCTCCTCCCCGATCGCGGAAATGGCGAGCGGCGTCTCCTGGACCGTGGTGGAGCGACGGGTCGCGGTGATGACGAGCTCCTGGATCGGCTCTGCAGCCGAGCCGCCGGTCGCGGCAGTATCCGCGACGGCGTCAGGTCGTTCCTGGGCGTGGGCGGCACCCACGGCCAGCATCATGAGACCGAGCCTGCACACGCGCGCGACGTGACGGCGAACGAGGGGATTCGACGATTCGGGCGCGCAGGGACGTAAGGAGTCGGCCGCGCGCAGCACAGGATGCTTCATCTTCTTCTCTCCGTCTGAATGGCGTTGATTTCGGAACTGCGGCCGCGTGCCACCACTCACGTGGTTGCATCGCCGCTCCCTCTGTCCCGGTACCTGAGAGTTTCCGCACGAGAGACCTTCGTGCGTTGCTCCTTCGGTGGACACGCGCGTTTCAGGACGCGTGTCGCTCTTCAGACGGCAGTACGGATTGCAGTACAGGAACCTGAGCGTTCATGGGAGATTGCGCCTTCGGTGAGGTCGCAGCCTGGCGGCCGCCACCTGCTCTCCTGCCAGTCCGTTCTGTTTGTTCTACATCGGTTACATGTAGTCACTCCCCACTTGGCGAGATGTCGGTTCTTCGCTTACCCGACGCCATACTGCGATGCACTCCGCATGCCATTCGAGGTGACTCGTCCCGCGAAACGGGCCATTGGTCACGCCAAACGTTCCCCGAAGCCACTGGAAAGAAAGGCGTTTCGAAACTCCAGCTACCTTTCGCAGATGCCTGCAACAGGCACGCGCGGCCGGCAACGAATCTGCCGTCTGCTGCACTCCCCCGGAGCGTGGAGCCAGCATTCACAACAGATAGAGTGCAATGCATCGTTGCTGGAACAACTGTCGTGACGTCGGCAGTGGAAGCGACGGGTGGGGTCGGGGCGCGCGGCGACTGCCCTCGCAGACCGGGAATGGGCAGACCCGAATTGGACACACGCCGAATTGCGCGCGCATGGTGCGCAAGAATCGCCAGCAGTCAGGGGCCCGGAGCGGGTGGATGACATCACGCACGCGGACGGTGCCGGTGCGCGACGAGGCTCAGCGCGGCAGGTCGTTCGAGGAGTGGCGCGCGGGGCCTGCCTTCTGCTCCGGCGACCGACTAGGCCGGGCGCGTGCGCCGGCTCGGCAAGGAAAGCTTCAGGACCGCGGCATCTTCGCGGCCGCCCACGGCCTGGTAGTAGCCGCGCCGGACACCCACCTGCTCGAAGCCCATGGACTGGTAGAGCCGGATCGCCGCGATGTTCGACGGACGCACTTCGAGGAACGCTTCACCCATGCCGGCGGCGCGCGCGCGGTCGATGAGGTACTCCAGCATCCGCCGGCCGACACCCCGACAGCGGAAATGCGCGTTCACGCACAGGTTGAGGATGTGCGCCTCACCCGCGCCCACGCTCATGACGCCATACGCGACGACTTCGTCGTCCACGCACGCCACGCGGCACACGTAGCCGACGCGCAGGCAGTCGCGAAAGATGCCTTCGCTCCACGGGAACTGGTAAGCCGCACGCTCGATATCGACCACGGCGCCCACGTCGGGCTCGACCATGGCGCGAATGACGACATCAGGTTTCGCCAGCAGTTCTGGAGCGGTTGCCATCACGTTTCCTGCGAGGCCAGCCGTTGAAACACGCTGCGCGCGAACTTGAGGTCTTCCCACGCCTTGCGTTTGTCGGCCGGGGTTCGCAGCAGGTAGGCCGGATGATACGTCACGATGAGCGGCGTATTCAGCTCGCCGAAGTGGTGCACCTGGCCGCGGAGGCGCCCGAGCGACAGATCGGTGGCCAGCAGGTTCTGCGCGGCGATGCGGCCCACCGCGAGCATCAGCCGGGGGCGCAGCAGCGCGATCTGGCGCATGAGGTACGGCAGGCAGGCCGCCACCTCGTCTGGCTTCGGGTCGCGGTTGCCGGGCGGGCGGGACTTGAGCACGTTGGCGATGAAGACCTGCTCGCGGGCGAGGCCAATGGCCCGCAACATGGCGTTCAGGAGCTGACCGGCGCGCCCGACGAAAGGTTCGCCGCGGCGGTCCTCTTCGGCGCCCGGTGCCTCCCCGATGATGAGCCATTCCGCGCGGCGGTTGCCCACGCCGAAGACGCCCTGCGTGCGCGTGGAATGGAGCGCGCAGCGCGTGCAGGAAAGCACTTCCGCCTGGAGCGAGCCCCATTGGGCGTCGAGTTCCGGCGTGAGCGGGACGGCCGATCGGGCGGTGGCGACGAGCCCGGCCTGCACGTGCGGTCTGGTGCCGGGCACCACCCGCGGCGGGATGGGTGCAGCAGCCACCCCGGGCGCCGCGGAGTCTTCAGCCCGTCCGACGCTGGCTGGCTCCCCGAGCTCGGCGGAAGTCCCGATGCCGCCGGGCGCCGCGATGTTGGCGGCATCCGTGAAGTTCGCTACGCCACCTGAGGCGGGTGCCGGGGCGGGCTCGGCAACCGCGGCCTCGGAGCTGGGCAATGCCACCGGGGCAGCAACCGTCTCTGCGAGCGGCGCATGGCGGGGCACCCAAACGTCCACGCCCAGGGCTTCGAGATACTCGAGGCGGCGGGCGGGATGCATCAGCCGGTGCCCGCCGGCGCGCCCCGGAACGCGCGGCGAATGCGGCGCCCCACCCAGAGGACCGGTGCGGACAGCGCATACGTGGTGAAGATCGAGAACAGCATGGTCGGCGGATCGATGGCGATCAGCACGAAGAACAGCGGCACGATGATCATGTAGGCGCGCTTGATGCGCTTGTCCATGTCGAACTGCTTGAAGCTCGGGTAGCTGAAGCTGCTCACCATGAGCATGCCGGCCGTGGCCGTGACGAGGAACGCGCCGATGAGCCCGACGAGCCCGGGCTCGCGCCACCCCGGCTGGCTCGAGAGCCACACGAACGCCGCGACGATGGCCGCAGCCGAAGGGCTCGGCAGGCCTTCGAAGTAGCGCTTGTCCGCGGAGGCCGCGCGCGCGTTGAACCTGGCGAGCCGCAGCGCGGCAGTGACCGCATAGAAGAACGCGGCGAGCCACCCGAACCGCTCCCACTCCCGCCCGAACTCCGCGATGCGGACCACACCCCACTGGTACGTGACGATGGCGGGCGCGAGTCCGAACGCGACCATGTCCGCAAGACTGTCGTACTCCTTCCCGAACGTGGTCTCGGTGCGCGTGAGACGCGCGATGCGGCCATCCAGCCCGTCGAAGATCATCGCCACGAACACGGCCATGCCCGCCGGGGCGAAGTTCTTGTCGATGGCGGCGACGATTGCGTAGAACCCCGAGAACAGGCACCCGGTGGTCAGCAGATTCGGCAGCAGGTATGCCCCGCGGCGTGGCGGGCGGAGCTCGTTGGGGGTGTCTTCCATCGGGGCGCGATGGTAGCAAGACGCGTACTGGGCAGGGGTGCTGTCGGACGCCCGGCCGGAGGACACGCCGGACCGGACGTACGCCGGGTTCTCGATGGTTCGGCGTCTGGAGGTTCGGCGCCCCGAGCTCACTGTCCCGAACTCGGTGACCCGAGGTCTGAGGTCTGAGGTCTGAGGTCGGTGGCCCGAGGTCTCGCCAGGCCCACGACCCGAGGTGAGCGCAGCCTGCGGGCCGACGCCGCGGCGGAGATTGCTGCATGAACCCCACACGCGCCAAAAGCGGGGCCTTGATCGAAGAGGGGTTGGGGGGCACGTCGGAATGCATGGATGCATTCCGACGCGGCCGGCCAGGCGAGGCTCGCAGGGATGCGTCTTCCGGCCGGTGCCCCCCAACCCCGAGGCCCCGCCCCCCAGAAGCCTCCAGTTCATGCAGCAATCCCCAGACCTCGACTCATGCACCATCCCCAGGCCTCGGCTCATGCAGCAACCGCCCAGGCCCTCGACGGCTCCGCCTCGGACATCCCATTGCCCCGTTCCGGCTGCTCCGCCCGCGCAGCGAAGGGCCCCTCCCGGCACCCTGTTAAGATGCCTGCCCTTTATCCGTCGCCCGCGAAGCTCGTCCGATGAGACTGTCCCTGTACCCGATCAACACCCTGAAGGAGACGCCGGCCGAGGCGGACATCGTCAGCCAGCAGCTCATGCTGCGCGCCGGCCTCATCCGCCGGCTTTCGGCGGGCATCTACACGTGGCTGCCCATCGGCCTGCGCGTGCTGTCGAAGGTGGAGCAGATCGTCCGCGAGGAGATGAACCGGGCGGGCGCGTTCGAGCTGCTGATGCCCGCCATCCAGCCGGCGGAGCTCTGGCAGGAATCGGGCCGCTGGCAGGACTGGGGCCCGGACCTGCTGCGACTCAAGGACCGGCACCAGCGCGACTTTCTCGTCGGGCCGACGCATGAGGAAGTCATCACCGACATCGCCCGCCGCGAGCTGAAGAGCTATCGGCAGCTGCCGGTGAACTTCTACCAGATCCAGATGAAGTTCCGGGACGAGGTGCGCCCCCGCTTCGGTGTCATGCGCGCGCGCGAATTCATCATGAAGGATGCGTATTCCTTCCACATGGACGAGGCCTCGCTGCGCGTGGGCTATGAAGCCATGCACCAGGCCTACACGCGCATGTTCACGCGCATGGGACTGAACTTCCGCGCCGTGCAGGCGGATTCGGGCGCCATCGGCGGCGACACGTCCCAGGAATTCCAGGTGCTCGCCGCCTCGGGCGAGGACGCCATCGCATACTCGGACGCGGACGACTACGCCGCGAACCTCGAAACCGCCCGCGCCCTGCCGCCCGCGACGCCGCGCGCCGCCCCTTCCCAGCCGCTCACGAAGGTGCCGACGCCGGGCGTGAAGACGATCGAGGACCTCTGCAGATTTCTCGGCGTGCCCGCGGAGAAGACCGTGAAGACGCTCGTGTACGAAGGGAACGACGGCCTGGTCGCGTTCCTCGTGCGCGGCGATCACCAGCTGAACGAGGTGAAGGCCAGCAAGCTGCCGCAGGTGAAGACGCCGCTGCGCCAGGCCGGCGCGGAGCAGGTGCGCGCCGCATTCGGGGCGGGCTTCGGCTCGCTCGGCCCGGTGCTCTCGGGCAAGGCGCCGGCGGACGCACCGAAGATCACGTTCATCGCCGACCATGCCGTCGCGGCCCTCAGCGACTTCGGCGTGGGGGCGAACGAAGACCACGTGCACTTCACCGGCGTGAACTGGGGCCGGGACCTGCCGGAGCCCGAGAACGTCGCGGACCTGCGCAACGTGGTCGACGGCGACCCCAGCCCCACGGGCAAGGGGACGCTGCGGATCGTGCGCGGCATCGAGGTGGGGCACATCTTCCAGCTGGGCCAGCTCTACGCCCGGGCCCTGAACGCCACGGTGCTGGATGAATCCGGACAGAGCGTCGTCCCGTACATGGGCTGCTATGGCATCGGTGTGACGCGCATCGTGGCGGCCGCCATCGAGCAGAACCACGATGAGCGCGGCATCATCTGGCCGGAGCCGCTCGCCCCGTTCCAGGTCGTCCTGGTGTCGATCAATGCGCAGAAGTCCTATCGTGTCCGAGACGTTGCCGACAAGCTGTATGCCGAGCTCACCGCCGCCGGCATCGAAGTGCTCTATGACGACCGCGACGCCCGTCCCGGCGTCAAGTTCGCGGACGCGGAGCTCCTCGGCATTCCCCATCGAGTCGTCGTCAGCGAGCGTGGCATCGACGCCGGCAAGCTCGAATACCGCGGCCGGCGCGACACCGGGAGCCAGGAATTTCCACTGGATGATGCGCTCGGCTTCCTCCGTTCGCGCATGGGCCGCTAGCCGCGCGGCCCGCCTCGTCCGCGCGCCCCGTCGCGCGGCGGCTGCGCTGCTTCCCGCGCTTGCGCTCGCCTGCGCCGCGGCGCAAGCGGACCAGCAGAAGGACCCGGAGCTGCGCGCGGTCGTGGCCCGCGCCATCGAGCAGTCCGAATGCTTCGAGGACCGCTACGAATCCGCCGTGTGGTACACCATGATGGAGCCACGCCTGCGCAAGATCGTGAAGGACGAGGAAGAGCGGCTGGAGATCCTGAAGCACGTCATCTGCGAGACGCAGCGGGAAGGCGAAGTGCGCCTGCCGCCCGGGCTCGTCATGGCCGTCATCCACGTGGAAAGCCGGTTCGATCGCTGGGCCGTGTCGTCGGCCGGCGCGGTCGGCCTCATGCAGGTCATGCCCTTCTGGCCGGAGGAGCTCGGCATGAAACGCAGCGAGCTCGTGCGCATCGGGCCGAACATCCGCATGGGCTGCGCGATCCTGCGGTTCTATCTGAAGAAAGAGCGCAACAGCGTCACGCGGGCGCTGGCGCGGTACAACGGCAGCGTGGGGCGGCGCACGTACTCGGATCTCGTGCTGAACCAGTGGTCACGCTATAACGGCGCGGACGACATAGGCCTCGCCGACAACGATCAGCCGGTTCTGAAGCCCACCGGGTACTGACCGGCCGGCAGCGTTACCTCGATCACCTCGACCGAGGTGACCTTCGAAGCGGACGAGCCCGTCCACAGCCATTCCACGAAGATATTCACGACAGTGAGCTCTCCGCAGGCGAGCACTTCGACACGGCCGTCGGGCAGATTCCTCGCATAACCGGAAACCCCCAGCTCGCGGGCGCGTTGCGCGGCCGTGGCGCGATAGAACACGCCCTGCACCCTGCCGCCGACCAGGCACTGTCTGCAGATCACGGTCATCGTCTCCTCGATCCCGCGCCATCGTAGTCGATCCGCGGCGACGCAGGCATTTCTGCGTGATCACCATCGATTTGCAGGCGGCTTCGCGCCGGCCTCCGGCGCACACTTTCTCCCGCGGGTGGGGCCAACGCCCCACCCCGTAATGCCCCATCAACTTCAAGGAAGGAGTTCATCCATGCACACGCCCCATCGTCCCGCCGCCGCAGGCAGCGACGCGTTCTCCATCGCAGAGCTCGAGTCCCGTTTCGAAATGGAAGCCCTGCACGTGGCGCCCCTCGCAGGGCCGTCCACGGACTGGAGCTGCACCTGCACGCTGCAGTTCTGAAGGCGTCGGGGCCCGCTCACGCGGGCCCCGATCCTCACCCCACGCATCAGGTTTCCCCGCGATGTCGCAAGCCCTCACAACCCCTCATCTGCGTCCAGATGTTCTCCTGCGGCCGTTCGATGCGGCCGCAGGCGACGGCCGCTTCGTCGTGGCCGTGGATGATCGGCATTTCGTCGTCAGCGCCGCGGTGGCCGCGGTGCTGGAAGAGTCCCGCGCGCCGTCCACGTTCGCGCAGGTCGCGCAGCGCGCGTCCGCGCGACTGGGTCTCACCGTATCGCCTGAACAAGTGAAGCACCTTCTCGCGGAGCAGGTGCCCTCGATCCTGTTCCACCCGACTGAAGGCAATGCAGGGCCGCGTGGCCCCGTTGCGCTCAGGCGCCGCCTGGCGGGGGCGCGCGTGCTCGCCCCGGTGCTGCAGCGCCTGGCCGGGCTGTTCGCGAAGCGGGTCGCCATTGCGTTCGGCATCACGCTGCTGTTGGTCGAGCTGCTGGTGGCGGCGCGTGCACTGGGCGCACCGGCGGCGCCGCTTTCCGCCGCACAGATGGCGGCGGCGGGCACGCTCACGGCCTTCGGCATCTTTCTACATGAAGCCGGCCATCTCGCTGCATGCAGAAGGTTTGGCGCGCCCCACGGTGGCATCGGCGTCGGGCTGTACTGGTGTTTTCCCGTGCTCTACGCGGAAGTGCACGGCGCCTGGCTGCTGCCTCGGCTTCAGCGCGCAGTCGTGGATGTGGGCGGCGTCTACTTCCAGGGCATCTACGTCCTGTTGCTGGGGGTCGCCTACCTGATCACGGATGCGCCGCTCGTGCTCAGCGTCATCGCGTGGAGTCACCTGCTGATGCTCCACACGCTGAACCCCGTTCTCAAGTACGACGGGTACTGGCTGCTGACAGACCTCACCGGGGCGCAAAACCTTCACGCCATCATTCGCGAGTCCGCGCGTCAGGTCTGGCGTGCCCTTCTCTGTCGATGTGCCAGCATCTTGCCGCGGCGGAAGGAATGCGTGGTTCTGGCCGCGTTCGTTGTCGTCTCGCTTGCGTACTTCTCCTACGTGCTTGGCCTGCTCGGCAACAACATTGCCGTCGTCGCGTACGGTGCCGTGACGGCCTGGGCCGGCACCCTCGAAACGCCCGCTGCCTGGTTCCGTGCAGTGAGCGAGTCCGCGTTGCTCTCACTGCTCGTGGCCATGGCGGCCGGTGTCTCGTTCCTGCTTGCGCAGGCTGTGCGGTCCATCACGCAGGGGGGCTCACGTGATCAGTGATGCCGTCCTTTCCGTGATGCGCTGGTTCTCCGTGCGGCGCTCCCTGCGCGTGCTCGAACGCGTGTCCACACACGTGCTCATCATCGCGCCCAGCACACGCGGCGCGCTGGCATTCGCGCAGGCGCTCTGCGCCGTGCGCACCTGCCATGTCACTCGCGGGCCGGTCACGTCGAACGGTGACTTCCACCTGGAGCACTCGCTCAGGACGCCGGCGGAAATCTCGAAGGCCTTCGCCGGCCAGGCAGATCTCACGCGCACCGTCCTTTCGTTTCCGGATCAGCACATCTGCACCGGCCCTTCGTGCGTGCTGATCCCTTTTCTGCAAACGCGCTATGCGTTCTCGACGCTCGAGGCACTGCTCGTCATGCGTCACAGGCCGCGGGTTTTCGCGCTCCATCACGCCGGCGCCCCCTGGGGCTTCGGGCTCGTGGAGCTCGACTATGAAGACGCCTTCGATGCCGAAGGCCGGCTCCTGTCGCTCGCGAGCCTCATGGGCCGGCTGTTCATCAGGCTCGCCGACGACCTCGCCCGGCCGCCAGGGGACTGGCTCGCACGCGACTACTTCGCGCTGAACTCCGAGCACTGCCTCTGGCATCGCGCTCGTGAAGAGCTGAAAGAGCTCGAATGCCTCCTGCGCATGCATCTGCAGTCGCGTTTCTGCGATCCGTTGCGGACCACCACCGCGCTCACCGCGGTCGCGGCGCGCCTGAAGTTCATGAATGGCACGGCGCTTCCCTAGCCGGCAGGGAGAACCCATGGAACGCTCATCGATCTCGCGCCTGATCCTGCCGCTCGTTCTCTGCCTGCTCCTGGGCGGCTGCATGACCGTGGACGTGCGGCTCTCGGACTTCATGATCCCCGATCACGCGCCACGCATGGCGACCCTTGCACGCGGCTACGCCGTGCAGGATCTCATCATCCATCGCGGTGGCCGGCTCATCGGCATCACGCACGCTCACCATCCAGACAGCGAAGCCATCATCGTCTATTGCGGCGGCAATGCGTTTCGGCGCTCCGTGGCGGGCGGCACGGCGCTCGAAGCGCTGGCACGCGGCGCGGACGTGATCCTGTTCGACTATCCGGGATACGGCGAGAGCACGGGCACTCCGGACGCGGCCGTGATTCTGGAAACGGCGCTCGCCGTCTACGACTACGCGGAGAACCTCGCCACCTCTGCCGGCAAGAAGCGCGTGCTCTATGGCTTCTCGCTCGGCGGCCTCGTTGCCGCGCAGGTTGCGCGGGACCGCGCGGTGACCGGGCTCGTCCTCGAAGCCTCCGCCCCCAGCGTGGAAAGCTGGGCGCGCACGCAGATCCCCTGGTTCGCGAAGCCCTGGGTCACTGCGCGCATCGAGGCCGGCCTCGCGGCCATCGACTCGGCGACCGCACTCGAAGAATTCCACGGTCGCGTGCTGCTCCTGGCCAGCGCCTCGGACGTTCAGGCGCCGGCAGCCCTTTCCGAGCAGCTTCACAGCTCGCTGCGTCGCGCGGGCGTCGACGTGGAGCTCGCCCAGTTCCGCGATGCGCCCCATGGGCACATTCCGCACAGCGCTGCGTTCGCGCCGACTCTCCGCAAGTTCCTGCAACGCCTGGAGGCACCCCAGCAATGAGTATTCAATCGGCATGCATGGCTGCGGCCTTCGCGGCAACGAGGCTCGTCTCGGCCCAGGCGTCCGCATGGCTGCCAGAGCGCTGGCATGCCGGCAAACGAGCGTGCACAGCCTTGCGCGCGCTCCGCGATGCGCCGAGCGGCCCGTACTTCGCACGCGCGGTGCTCGAATCCCGCTGGCGCTCGCGGCTGTTGCACAGTCACGTGCTTACGCTGACGCGCGCCGGCTTGCGGGAATTCCTGGAGCACCGGGTGTGCTTCGAGGGCGCGGCGTATGCGCAGCCCCTGCTGGAAGGGCCCCGGCCAGTCATTCTCGCTGCGCCTCACTACGGAGCCGCACCGGTAGGGTTTCTTGCGGCCGTCCATCGGCTGAAGCAGCGGCGGCCCGTCAATCTCTTCTATGACACCAGCCGCCCCTCACGTCGGCTCAATCTCCTGCTGGAGCGTGGTGGCGTGGATGTGTCGCGGCTTCTGGGTGGGTTCACCGGCGTCGTCGGAGCCATGCGCGCGCTGGCGCGGAACGAGTACCTCGTCATGATGCCGGACGTCTTCGACGACATCGCACACACCTTCGCCGTGCCGTTCTTCGGCCGCATGCTGCGAGTTGCGCCGGGGACCGCGTTCTTCTCGCTTCGTACCCACGCGTGGGTCGTGCCCGTATTCGCTGCGCCGGCGGAGCGGCTCGGGCTGCGCGTCACCATCGGCCGCCCGATCGACCCGCTCCGCTTCACGACGTTCGACGAGCCCCAGGCGCTCTTCATGCTGACGCGCGCGCTCTTCGCCGCCTTCGAACGCGAGCTCCGTCGCACGCCGGAGCACTGGCACAACTGGGAAACCTTTCCGCGTGTGTCCACCGCAGTGGCCGCACCCGGGCGCCTCGAGGACGACGCGCCACTGCGCCTCATCCGCGACAAGTGCCGCGCATCGCCCCGTTTGTTACACGACATCCCCGAGCTCGAGCTGCTCGTGAAATGAAACCCATGGACACACTGAACACCATCCGCAGGCTCGCCGCGGAAACACTCGACGTTCCCGACGAAACGCTTCTGCGAGCCACCACTCTGCAGGACGCGGGCATCGACTCACTTGCCGCCATCGATCTCGTCTTCGCGGTCGAGGGCTTCTATGGCGTCACCATCGCTGCGGAGGAGCTGCAGAACATGCACTCGCTCCGCGATCTGGCGGCGAGCGTAGACCGGCTCACCTCGCACGAAATCGCTCGCCGCGAGATGTGCGATGAAGCATAGGGTCGCGGTGACGGGGTGCGGCGTCGTCTGCGCCATCGGCAACTCGGTTGCCGAGTTCACCGCGGCGCTGCGCACGGGGCGCTCGGGCGTGCGGTTGCTAACGTCGGATTCAACCGGGCCGGCGTGCGCCGCTGCGTGCCCGCTGCTGGAAGGAGCCTACTCCGCGTTATGCGCCACGGATCGCGCGCTTTTCGATCCCGTCACGCGGTATGCGCTGCATGCAGCGACCGAGGCCATCGCACAGAGCGGCGTTCTCAGCTATCGCGCGCTGTGTTCTGGCACCGGCGTGTTTGTCGGCACCGCGCTCGGGGGAACCTACAGCGTCGAAGAGGCTTATCGCGACATCTGGTATCACGGCACGCCACCCAAGCCATTGTCGGTGGTCTGCGCGATGAGCAATGCACCGGCCGCGCATCTGTCCATCCGCTTTGGGTTGCGGGGCCCGAACCTCACGTACTCCGTTGCCTGCGCGTCTTCCGCGGTTGCCATCGGCGAAGCATTCAGCGCGATCCGCGAAGGTCGGCTCGAATGCGCAGTGGCCGGCGGGGCTGAAGCCTGCGTCACGCCTGGCGTGGTGCGTGCGTGGCAGGCCATGCGTGTTCTCGCCTCCGTGGATCGCAGCGCGCCTGCCTCGGCGTGCCGCCCATTCTCGCGTAACCGGACGGGCATCGTACTCGGCGAGGGCGCGGCCATGCTGGTGCTCGAGCGACTCGACACCGCGCTCAGCCGAGGCGCACCGATTCTGTGTGAGCTGCTGGGGTATGCGACGAACGCGGACGCGGCACATATCTGCGTTCCTTCCTCGGACGGTCAGGCGGCGGTTCTGGAGGCAGCGCTGGAAGACGCCGGCGTGCAGCCAGCCGACATCGAATACGTGAATGCGCACGGAACAGCGACGCGCGTGGGTGACATCGCGGAAACGCGTGCCCTTCGCCAGGCCTTCGGGCAGGCGGCGCAGAGCGTTGCCATCAGCTCCACGAAGTCCGTGCACGGGCATCTGCTGGGTGCCGCGGGCGCGCTCGAGTTTGCGGCGTGTGTCGTCGCTCTGCGTGAGCGGTTCCTGCCTGCGACCATGCATCTGGACGAGCCGGATCCGGACTGCGCGCTCGACTACGTGCCGAACGAGCCCCGCGCCGGCGTGCGCATCCGTACGTTTCTCTCGAACTCCTTTGCTTTCGGTGGGAGCAATGCCGTCCTCGTCGCTGGCGAACCGCGCTAGGGCCGGCGTTGCGCCTTCCACGGCGCTCGACGTGCGCGCGCCGGGCAGGCTAGTGTCGCGTTTGCAGCCGCTCCATGCGGCACTCGAGGTGATCTGCATGCCGGAGATTCTGGTTCTCTACTACTCGCGCAACGGCTCCACAGCGGAGCTCGCCCGGCACGTGTGCCGCGGCGTGGAGAGCGTTCAGGGTGCCACGGCAAGATTGCGCACCGTGCCACCCGTGAGCGCAGAGAGCGAAGGGCCGGCCAAACCCGTTCCCGCGAGCGGTGCCCCCTACGCCACGCTGGAAGACCTGCGGAACACCTCCGGGCTCGTCATGGGCAGCCCCACGCGTTTCGGAAACATGGCGGCACCCCTCAAGTACTTCCTCGACAACACATCGAGTCTCTGGGTGTCCGGTGCGCTGGCCGGCAAGCCGGCCGGTGTATTCACTTCCACCCAGACCATGCACGGCGGGCAGGAAGCGACGCTGCTTTCGATGATGGTGCCCCTGCTCCATCACGGCATGTACATCGTCGGCATCCCCTACACGGAGCGCGCGCTATCCGACACGCGCTCGGGCGGCACGCCCTACGGCGCGTCGCACGTGGCATCAGTGGGGGAGGTTCTGAGTGAAGAAGAGCGCACGCTCGCTCACGTGCTGGGCCGCCGGGTGGCGACGCTGGCCGTTCGGCTGGAGGCCGGCACAGCTTAGGCGCCCAAGGCGCACACGGCGGCTCACACTCCGGCAGCGGGCTCTTCCGTCTTGAGCACCGTGCGAATGAACGGCACGGTGAGTCTGCGCTGCGCGACCAGTGCCGCCTCGTCCAGCGTGTCGAGCAGGTCGTAGAGCGTCCGCATGTCCCGCGGAAATCGGCGCTGCAGCCAGCGCGCCGTTTCATCCGGAAGCTCGAACCCGCGTGTGTGTGCGCGCAGCTTCAACGCCTCCCGCTGCTCTTCCTCATCGAGCGTGCGGAGCTGGAACACCGCGCTCGCGGTGAGCCGGGAACCCAGATCCGGCAGTGCCCATTTCACGAGCGCCGGAGGCGGTTCCGCCGCGAGCACGAGCCGCGCGCCCCGCTCCTCCAGCTCTCGCAGGATGGCGAACAGTGCGCGCTCCCATTCCAGGTTGCCGCTCACGGTGTCGAAGTCGTCCAGGCAGAGGCAGTCGAGCTCCGGCAGGCCCTCCAGCACGCCAACACCGAGCGGCCCGAGCTCGGCCAGTGGAAAGTACCCAGCGCGCATCACCTCGCTCGCGCGCACGCACACGGCCTGCAGCAGGTGCGTCTTGCCGCTGCCGTGCGGCCCACAGATCCAACTCGCTCCGGAGAGATGCCCCTGCGCCACGAGCGACAAGTGGTCCACGGCTTGTGAGTTGCGCGCGGGCAGGAACGTGTCGAACACCGCCCGGTCCGGAATGCGTACGCCGAGAGGCAGCTGTCGCATGGCGCGCGGGCCTATCGTCTGCCGGTTTCGCCGGTCGGTGCCGCTGCCGACCGAATTGACCCCGGCGGCAAGTCCCACGCGCGCTTGGTGAACGCGTAGAGGTAGTCCCCGCCCGACAGCACGGTCGTGACGAACGTGACGTACGCCAGTGCCTGCACCATTTCCGGGGGCAGCACGCCGAACGCTGCGAGCAGCATCACCGCCACGAGGTAGCCGAGCTGCATCAGCGTGTTGATCTTGCTGATGACCGTGGGTCTGCCGCGCAGCGGCCCGAACCAGAGACGGAAGATGAGCGCGCCGAGCCCGATCATCACATCACGCGCCACTGCCGCGGCGGTCAGCCACCAGGGCACGAGCCCGAGCCACGTCGTCGTGATGAACACCGTGACCAGCAGCAGCTTGTCGGCAAGCGGATCGATGAACTTGCCGAAGGCGGAGGTCCAGCCGAAGCGCTTGGCGAGATAGCCGTCCAGCCCGTCCGAGACGGCCGCTACCGTGAAGAGCGCGAGCGACAGCGCGTAGTCCGCGGCCTGAAGCGTGACGACGATCGGATAAATCAGCGCGATACGCGCGAGGCAGATGAGATTCGGGAGATGCCGCACGGCCCGGGTATCAGGGCCGATAGGTGTAGAGGAGCTGGCCATTGGCGGCGCCGCCGCGGGCAAGGCGCGACGAGCCGCTGAGCGCGCGGTCCACCGCATCCGCGCCGCCGCGCACGAGCACGCTGAAAGTGGCCGTGTCGCCGCTGGTTTCGGACACGCTCACGCGACGTGTGCCCGGAATGCCTTCGAGCAGGCGCCCCACAGCGGCGTAGTCATTGAGCGTGCTCACGCCGTTGACCTGCACGAATGCTTCCAGCTCCGGCATGGTGCCCCCAGCGTCCTGCTGCACGCGGGTCATGGCATCCACGGCGCCATTGACGCCCGCATCCAGAGGCCCGGTCCAGCTTTCGCTTCCGTACGCCGTCTGCAGCGTCCACTGCCACACGCCGTGGGTTGCGGCGCCATCCCCGCGCGCAATCAGCACAGCATCCCCACCCACGCGCTGCGCACCTTGCAGCACAGCTTCGCGCGGAAGCTCGGCCCCGGTGGCATCCACGACCGGAACAGGCGCGAGGTTGATTGGAAGCCCGCGATTGTCTGCCGACCTATCGAGCTCCAGGCGCGCCGATTCGAGTGCGGCGCCACCGAGCGGCGGATAGAACACGACGAGCGTGAAAGGCCTGTCTGCCTCCCACACATTGCGGCCCGCAGACGCAATCGCCTGTTCGAGCGCGCTGCCATCGAACACCACGTGCGTCGCGCCGTTCGCTGCCTTGCGCGAGCTCTGCACATAACGAGTGGCGTCCGCGACGAGGCCGGAAAGCGCGGGATCGGTCGCGGCATCACGCCGGCCAGTGGCGCGCACGAGGACGCGACGCATCGCGTCCTGCAGCGCAGGGCCAGAGGCCTCTCCCCGGATGTCGGCTTCGTACACGCGCACGGTGCGCGCCGCCCAGGCCGAGGCCGGGACCAGCACTGTGAACGCGAGGCAGACGCAGGCCGCGGCGAAAAGCCGGGCACGTAGAGCTGCATGCGGCGTATTGCTGGCGCTTCTCGGCATGTTGAGTTCGTTTTGGCGCTCGCGCGGGCCCTGCGCGGCAGCGGCGGGCTGTACAATATCACACGCACCGGCGCCCTCGGCGCCCAATGCTCCGTCTCCACCGGCACAGGTCTGCTTCCAGCGACACATGAACAAGGCTCCCAGCGTTACCTATCGCGATGCAGGCGTCGATATCGACGCGGGCGACGCGCTCGTCGATCGCATCAAGCCGCTCGTCAAACGCACGCAGCGGCCGGAGGTTCTCGCCGGCGTCGGTGGCTTCGGCGCCCTGGTCGAGCTGCCTGCCGGCTACAGGCGCCCGGTGCTCGTGTCCGGCACGGATGGCGTGGGCACGAAACTACGGCTGGCCATCGACACAGGCCGGCACGACACGATCGGCATCGATCTCGTGGCCATGTGCGCGAACGACGTCGTCGTGCAGGGCGCCGAGCCCCTCTTCTTCCTGGACTACTACGCCACCGGCAAGCTGCGCGTGGACGTGGCCGAAGCCGTGGTCCGCGGCATCGCTGAAGGCTGCGTGCAGGCAGGCGCGGCGCTGGTCGGTGGCGAGACCGCCGAGATGCCGGGCATGTATCACGGTGAGGACTACGACCTTGCCGGCTTTTGCGTCGGCGTCGTGGAGAAGGACAACATCATCGACGGCTCGCGCACACAGGCGGGCGATGTGGTGATCGGTCTCGCCTCGTCGGGCACGCATTCGAACGGCTACTCCCTCATCCGCAAGCTCGTCACGCTATCCGGCGCCAGCAGCTCCACGATGCTGGAAGGCAAGCCGCTCTTCGATCGCCTGCTCACGCCCACGCGCATCTACGTGAAGCCGCTGCTGGAGCTGGCGAAGAAGATTCCGGTGCACGGTTTCGCGCACATTACCGGCGGCGGCATCACGGACAACGTTCCGCGCGTCCTGCCCGCCGGGCTCGAAGTGGCATTGAAGCGCTCGAGCTGGCATCGCGACCCGGTGTTCGATTGGCTGCAACAGACTGGCCGCATCGATCGCGCGGAAATGTACCGCACGTTCAACTGCGGCATCGGCATGGTGGCCATCGTGCCGGCGGATCGTGCGGACGAGGCCATTCGCCTGCTGCTGTCGCACGGCGAAACGGCAAGCGTCATCGGTGAAGTCCGCCGCGGCACGGCGGGCGTCGTCATCCACGAGTGATGGCTGGCGTTCGCGCCAAGCGCACGGCGCATTGACGTGACCACGCGCGCTCCACTCAAGCTCGGTATCCTCATTTCAGGCCGCGGCTCCAACATGGAAGCCGTGGCCCATGCATGCCGCGACCGGCGCATCCCTGCCACCGTCAGCGTCGTGGTTTCGGATCGTGACGACGCTCGCGGCCTCGCCATCGCGCGGGAACTGGGCATCGAAACAGCGGTCGTAGCGTGGAAGTCGTTCGCCGGCCGTGCCGCATTCGAGCGCGCGCTGGCGGAAGTTCTGGAGACCCATAGGGTCGAGGTCATCGTGCTGGCGGGGTTCATGCGCGTGCTGTCACCAGAATTCGTGGAGCGCTACGAGGGGCGGCTGCTCAACATCCATCCCGCGCTCCTCCCCCGGCATCGGGGACTGCATACGCATCGTCGCGTGCTCGAAGCGCATGACGCGGAGCACGGCGCGAGTGTCCACTTCGCCACGGCGGAACTGGATGGCGGTCCGGTCGTTCTGCAATCGAGGCTCACCGTGCGTCCCGCTGAAACCGAACAAGCTCTCGCCGCTCGCGTGCTCGCCACGGAGCATGTCATCCTCCCCCGGGTCATTGGCTGGCTTGCAGAGGGCCGCCTCGCGTGGCGCGACGGCCGCGGCTGGCTCGATGGCCGGCCCCTCGATACTCCGGTCGTCGAAGAGTTCGACGGAACTGCGAAATACGGATGAGCGGCACCAGCGTCCCGCAACAGGCGCGGCGAGCGTCGCCCTTACGAGGCCAGCCCTTCCCTGCCGCGCCGGCGCCGGCCCGGGCGCTGCTCTCCATCCTGGCGCTCGCGGCATACGCGCTCGGCACTCCCACCATGAGTCACGCAGCCGACTGTCCGCAGCCTTTCAAGGTGACATTCGCCGTCGAATGGCGCGGCATGAGCGCGGGCACCTCGACGCTGCAGCTCACGCGTCAGGGCCCCACGGAGTACACCTACCAGTCGAGCAACACCGCTCGCGGCCTCTTCCGCCTCGCCCTGCCCGACACCATCACGCAGACCAGCCACTTCACCATCGTGGATGGGCAGGTCACACCGCTGAAATACGTGGGCGACGATGGCTCGTCCGACACGAGCCGTGACGTCACGCTGAATTTCGACTGGGACACCCGGCGCGTCACCGGCACGGCTGAGAACAAGCCGGTCGATCAGCCGCTGGTCGCTGGCGTGCAGGACAGCCTCTCGGTGCAGATTGCGCTCATGTGCGCGCTGGCCAGAGGCGAGTCGCCGAAGAGCTTCCAGCTCATCGACAAGGACGAGGTGAAGGAATACCAGTACACGCAGGAAGGCTCCACCACGCTCGACACGCCCATCGGCAAGCTCGACACGGTGATCTACACGAGCCAGCGCGCTGGAGCGAGCCGCCTGACGCGGCTCTGGATCGCACCCAGCCTCGGCTATCTGCCGGTGCGCGCAGAGCAGGTGCGCAAAGGCAAACGCGAGCTGCACTTGCAGTTGCGAGCGCTGGAACGCAGCTGACCCGCGCAGGAAGAGCCATGCAGCTCCTCGTGAACATCGATGTGAGCGACGTGGCTTCGGCCACTGAGTTCTACTGCCGCGCCCTCGGGCTCACCGTTGGCCGCCGCTTCGGCGCCGGCGGTGTGGAGCTGCTGGGCGCCTCGAGCCCCATCTATCTCCTGCACAAGGACGCCGGCAGTGCGGGGACCAGCGCGCCCGGCACGCGGCGCGACTACGCGCGTCACTGGACACCTGTGCACGTGGACTTCGTGGTCGACGACATTCACACAGCACTCGCGCGCGCGGAAGCAGCGGGAGCCCGCGTGGAACAACCCCTGCGCACCGGCAGCTGGGGCCACATCGTGGTGCTCGCCGACCCTTTCGGGCACGGCTTCTGCCTCATCCAGTTCCTGAACCGCGGCTACGACGAGATCGCGAGCTGAAAGGCTCAGGTCTTGGGGAGCGTGACGCCCGTCTGCCCCATGTACTTGCCGCCGCGATCCCGGTACGAGGTCGAGCAGACCTCGTCCGACTCGAAGAAGAGCATCTGCGCCACGCCTTCGTTCGCATAGATCTTCGCGGGCAGCGGCGTCGTGTTCGAGAACTCCAGGGTCACGTGCCCTTCCCACTCCGGCTCGAGCGGCGTGACGTTGACAATGATGCCGCAACGCGCGTATGTGCTTTTTCCGAGACAGACGACGAGCGCGTTGCGCGGGATGCGGAAGTATTCCACCGTGCGCGCGAGCGCGAAGGAGTTCGGCGGAATGATGCAGATGTCCCCGGTGAAATCCACGAAGCTCTTGGCGTCGAAGCGCTTGGGATCGACGATCGTGGAGTTGATGTTCGTGAAGATCTTGAACTCGTTCGCGCAGCGCACATCGTAGCCGTAGCTCGATGTGCCGTAGGAGACGATCCTCTCGCCGTCTGCATGCCTCACCTGCTCGGAGGCAAAGGGCTCGATCATCCGGTGCTCTTTCGCCATGCGCCGGATCCAGTGGTCGGACTTGATGCTCATCGTGTGTGCGGGCCCCGTAACGATTCGTTGTTCAGCTTTCTTCGACGACGATCTTCGGAAACAGGCTGCTGCGATCCTTCGCGCGGCGGGACAGCGCCCCGCCCGTGCGGCGGGCCATGTCGAGATAGGCCTGCGCGCGCGCCGAATCCGGCGCGGCCACCACCGTGGGCCGGCCGCCATCGGCTTCCTCGCGGATCTTCGCATCGAGCGGCAGCTCGCCGAGCAGCGTGACGCCGTACTGTTCCGCCATGCGCGCGCCGCCGCCCGCGCCGAAGATGTGCTCCACGTGGCCGCAGCTCGAACACACGTGCAGGCTCATGTTCTCGACGATACCGAGCACCGGCACCGAGACCTTCTCGAACATCTTGAGGCCCTTGCGGGCGTCCGCGAGGGCGATGTCCTGCGGAGTGGTGACAATGACGGCCCCGGAGACAGGTACACGTTGGGCGAGCGTGAGCTGAATGTCCCCGGTACCGGGCGGCATATCCACGACCAGGTAGTCGAGCTCGCCCCAGTGTGTCTCGGAAAGGAGCTGGCTCAGCGCTTGTGTGACCATCGGCCCACGCCACACCATCGGCTGCTCGGCATCGACCAGGAAACCGATGGACATCGCCTTCACACCATGGCTCTCGAGCGGCGTCAGCGTCTTGCCGTCCGGCGAGCCGGGCCGCTGTCCCTCGAGGCCGAGCATGAGCGGCTGGCTCGGGCCGTAGATGTCCGCATCGAGGAGGCCCACGCGCGCGCCCTGTGCCGCCCACGCAAGCGCCAGATTCGCCGCGACGGTGGATTTGCCAACCCCACCCTTTCCCGAGGCGACGGCTACGATATTCTTGATGCCGGTCAGCGGTTTCAGTTGTTTCTGCACCGAATGAGCGCGGATCTCGGCGACCAGCTCCACCTGCACGGGTGTTTCGATTCCGGCCGCGCGCAGGTGAGCGCGCAGCGCCGTTTCGAGCTCGCCCGCGTAGCCGCCCACGGCGAACCCGAGCGCGAGGCGCGCCAGGAAGCCGCCTGCGCGCGGCTCGAGCGCACGAATGGCCTGGGCGGCGCCGAGCGTTTCACCCAGATAGGGGTCGGCGTAGCTTTCGAGCGCCGCTCGTACGGCGGCAGTGGTTGCGTCCTCAGACATTCGTCATCCCGGGGGCAGCGCGAAGAATTCGACGGGCGCGCGATTGTAGTGCCTGCCGGCCGCGCCCGCTCGTCGGCCCGCGCCCGTTACGCGGAAAGCGCCGTGCCAGCGAAAGCCAGCCGGCGTCGCTGTGGCATAATCGCGCACCGCCGGTCCCGCTCTTGCTTCGGGGCCGCGGTAACAACGAAGAATCCGGACCCGCTCGTCGTGAACGCTGCCGTGCCTGCAGCGTGGGTCCGGTGCGGTCTGGCCTGCGCCACGCGCACTCTCATCGACAGGGTCCATCGGAAAGGCTGAATGAGCTTTTTCACCAACTTGCGCGCAGATCGCCTGGTCACCGAGATCAGGAGCTCGACCAGCCCCGCCGATCCGGCAACGCAGAAGGCCGTCGCCAAGCTCAAGGATCTGGGGCCTGCTGTCATCGAAGTCGTGTTCGGCGCCCTGCCCGAGGCGGACAAGAACGCCACGGTCGCGTTCGTCGACGTGCTGACGCACCTCGTGAGCCCCAAGACCTTCCCGACCTACGTGCGCGGCCTCGTGGAAGGCAGCCCGCGTGTGATCGCGGGCATCGCCTGGGCGCTCACGAGCAGCCGCAACTTCCCTCCGAACCTGCTGCTCGAGGCGCTGAACACGCCGGGGATCTCGAAATCCGCGATCCTGGACGTGATCACGGCGCAGAAGGGCCGTTTCGGCGTGCGCGACCTGCTCACCGTCGCCTATTCGCAGGAGGCGAACGAGAAGGCCGCCCTGTTCCGCATCATCGGCGAGATCGTGGACGAGAACACGGTGGCCGAGCTCGTGGGCCGCATCCAGGGCAAGGACCCGATCGCACGCGTCCACATCATCAACATCCTCGCCCGCTTCAACACGCGCGAGGTGCAGCACGCGCTGCAGACCCTGCTGCGGGACCCGAACAAGCTCATCCGCGCGGCCACGCTCTCGGCCCTGCAGCGCATGGACGGGCCCATCGACATCGAGCGCGTCACCGCGCTGCTGAAGGATCCGGAGATCGACGTCCAGAACAAAGCCATCGACGTCGTCATCAAGGCGGACCATCCCGAGACCATCAAGTACCTCATCGAGGTGCTGAAGGACGAGAGCGAGTACGCGCGCCGCGCGGCCGTGGAAGTGCTGAACGAAGTCGGCACCGCCAATTCGGTCCGCTACCTGCTCGGCGCACTGAAGGACAGCGACTGGTGGGTGCGCAGCCGCGCCGCCGATGCGCTCGGCAAGATCGGCGGCCCGAAAGTCATCGAAGCAGTGCTGCACCTCGTGCAGGACAAGGACGAGGACGTGCGCCGCGCCGCCATCGAGATCCTGAACCAGACGAAGGACGAGCGCGCCGTCGACAGCCTCATCAAGGCCACCCGCGACCCGGACTGGTGGGTCAGTGAGCGAGCGGTGGATGCGCTCGCCGAGATCGGCAGCCGCAAGGCACTGCCCCGCCTGCAGGAAATGCTCTCCACCGCGAACCCGAAGGCCATGCCCATCGTCGTGCGCGCCATCGGCAAGCTCGGTGACGCGAAGATGGTGGACATGCTCCTGCCCTTCCTCGCGCGGCCGGAGCGTGAGATCCGCGCGGAAGCGATCCAGGCCGTCGCGAAGCTGGCCGACGAGCGGCGCGCGGAGCAGGTGCGCATGGAACTTCAAGCGCAGGCGGGAACCGCCGACCAGACGATCGCGCGCATGGCCATGCAGGCGTTGTCGGAGCTGGACAACCGTGTGGTCGGCGCCAGCTCGATGCCCACGGCCATGCCTCCCACCGTGGGCTCCGCCCCGCCCTCGATTCGTCCACCGCAGGCCGCCGCGCCAACTGCCTCCGAGCCGCAGCGCACGCTGCTGATGTCGGAAAGCTCCATCGCCGCAGCGGCGCGGCAGGCGGAGGCGGCCTCGAAACTCGACATCTCCACGCTCAAGCCCGGGGACGTCATCGAGGGTCGCTACAAGTACATCGACCGCATCGGCCGCGGCGCCTTCGGCACGGTGCTGCTGATGGAGGACACCGTCGTCGACGAGCGGCTCATCCTCAAGTTCCTGAACCCGAACGTGTCGCAGGACGAAGAGGTGATGAAGCGCTTCGTCCACGAGCTGCGCTACTCGCGCAAGATCACGCACCAGAACGTCATCCGCATCTACGACTTCCTGTACATCCAGGGGAACTATGCCATCTCGATGGAGTACTTCCCCTCGCACACGCTCGGCGGCGAGATCGTCAACGAGAAGCCTCTGGAGCTGCGTCGCGCACTCGGTTTCGGCTGCGACATCTGCACCGGCATGACCGTGGCGCACCAGGTGGGCATCGTCCACCGGGACCTGAAGCCGGCGAACGTGCTCATCAACCAGGAAGGCCTCCTCAAGATCGTGGATTTCGGCGTCGCTGCCGCGCAGCGCGAGGGCGACACGCAGCTCACGAAGACGGGGTACGTCATCGGCTCGCCGAAATACATGGCGCCCGAGCAGATCCTCGGCAAGAAGGTGGACGAGCGCGCGGACATCTACGCGGTCGGCGTCATCCTCTACGAAATGCTCACAGGCGTTCCGCCCTACTCACGCGGCGACCACATGTCCGTCATGTACCAGCACGTGCAGGGCAAGGCGCGCCCCGCGCAGGAAGTGAACCCCAACCTGCCCCCCGGCCTCGGTGACATCGTCACGAAGGCCATGGCGGTGGACAAGACCAAGCGCTTCCAGACGATGGAAGAGCTGAAGGTGGCCCTCCAGCGGTACATGTAACCGCGCGCGGAGGAAGGCACCAGCGCGTGCATTTCCCCCGCTGCTGACGCGTGATGATCTGTCGGTGGGTGGGGGCTGGGGCCAGATTGGATTCGGTTCAGACCGTCGATTCGAGCGTGTGTCACTGAACGGCGGAGCAGCCGCTTCACGACTTTCGACGGCTTGCCGGCGCCATGCGTTCGGCATGTGTCCATGGGCTCGCATCGAGCTGTGGGGTGTGGCGCACATGAAACGCGCGTGTGGATCGAAGGGAGCGCTCGTCGTCGTCGACCGGCTCGTCGGCCAACGAAGTGACCGGAGGGCCAGATGGGAGACAAAAAGAGAGTTTCGAGAGCTCCCCAGTCCTCTCATGCCTCCCAAGGGCGGCGACGTGGTCGCAGGGCTCCCGGCGGGGACGTGAAAATGCAGGACGCATTTTCACGAGACTCGCAGGGATGCGTCTTCCGGCCGATCCCCGCCGGGAGCCCTGCGGCCGCGGCGCGGCCCGCCTCCGCAAGCGCCTCTTCTCTCCGGATCACTCCCATCTCCCCACCCCTTCAGCGCATCCCCCAACGAAGCGCCCGATCGCGAGCGACCCGCACGCGCCACCGGCAGGCAGCCTCGCCCGCGTCGTCCGGTTGCCAAAGTTCGTGCGTTAGGTCAAATTTCTCGCCCCAACTCCTTGATTAGAGGGCGGGTCGCACGCGATAAACGCGCACCTTGCCCCGAAGCGAGACTCACCCTTGGCGCGCATCGATGCGTTCCTGAAACTTGGCACGCAGCAGGGATGCTCGGACATTCATCTGGCCGTCGGCGTGCCGCCGATGCTCCGCATGCATGGCGATCTGCTGCCGATCAAGTTCCGCGAGCTGCGGGCGGCCGAGCTGGAGGGGTATCTCACCGAGATCCTCACCCGCAACCAGTCGGAGTACTTCGCCAAGGGGAATGACCTCGACTTCTCGTATGTGTCCGCCGAGGGTGGCCGCTTCCGCGTGAACGTCTACCGCAAGGACACGGGCATCGGCGCCACTTTCCGTGCCATTCCCACGGAAGTGCCCTCGCTCGACAAGCTCGCGCTGCCCCCCATCGTCACGAAGCTGTGTGACTTCCACCAGGGGATGATCCTGGTGACGGGCTCAACCGGCACGGGCAAGTCGACCACGCTCGCCGCGATGATCGATCACCTGAACCAGACGCGGAAGCTGAACATCATCAGCCTCGAGGATCCGATCGAGTTCGTTCATCGGAGCAAGAACAGCCAGGTGATCCAGCGCGAGCTCGGCACGCACATTCCGAGCTTCGCCGAAGGCGTGCGCGCCGCGATGCGCGAGGATCCGGACGTGATCCTCGTCGGCGAGCTGCGCGATGCCGAGACGATTTCGATGGCCATGACCGCCGCCGAGACGGGGCACCTCGTGCTCGGCACGCTGCACACGACCGGCGCCGTGAAGACCATCGATCGCATCATCGATGCACTGCCCGTCGAAGAGCGGGAGCAGACCAAGAGCTTCCTCGCGCAGAGCCTGCTCGCTGTCGTGACCCAGGTGCTGATCAAGACTGCGGATGCGCGCGGCCGCAAGGCCATCTGCGAAGTGATGGTCATGACGAAGGCCATCGCCAAGCTCATCCAGACCGACCAGACGCATCAGATTCCCTCGCAACTGCAGACCGGCCGCGACGTCGGCATGCAGGTGCTCGACCAGGCGCTGCTCGCAGCGATCACCGCCAAGGAGATCGACCCGGACGACGCGTACTCCTACGCCGCGGAGAAGCGGCTCTTCCAGAAGTACGTGACCGATACGAGCGTTCTGCCCAAGCTGGAGATGACCGGCACCATGACGTCGCCCGCGCAACGCGCGGACGCCTGAGCGAAGCCCCGGACGCCTGCCCGTGCCCGCCATCGACTCTTTCCTGAACGAGATTCTCGACAAGAAGGGATCGGACCTGCACTTCATCGCAGGGGATCCGCCGCGCATCCGCCGGTTCGGCGATCTCGTGGCGCTGCGGCCTGATCGGCTCGAAGCGAGCTTCGTGAAGGACGCGCTCTACGAGATCATGCCGAAGACCGCGCAGGACCGCTTCGAGGAGAAGGACGGCGCGGATTTCGCCTACACGCTGCCGGAGCGCGGCCGCTTTCGCGTGAACGTGATGCGGCAGCTGAACGGCATGGGTGCGGTGTTCCGCGCGATTCCGTCCAAGGCGTTCACGCTCGATGAGCTGAAGCTGCCCGAGGCCGTGCGCCAGATGTGCAAGGCGAACCAGGGCCTCATCCTCGTGACCGGCAAGACGGGCTCCGGCAAGTCCACGACGCTCGCGGCGATGATCGACGACATCAACACGCGCGTGAAGGGGCACATCCTCACCATCGAGGACCCCATCGAGTTCGTCCACCAGCGCAAGAGCTGCCTCATCAGCCAGCGCGAGATCGGCGTGCACAGCGCAAGCTTTGCGCACGCGCTGCACTCCGCCCTGCGCGAGGACCCGGACGTGATCCTCGTCGGCGAGCTGCGCGACCTCGAGACGATGAGCATCGCGGTGACCGCGGCCGAGATGGGCATTCTCGTCATGGGCACGCTGCACACGAACGGCGCGGCGCAGACCGTGGATCGCATGGTCAACGTCTTCCCGTCCGACAAGCAGTCCCACGTGCGCACCATGCTTTCCACGTCGCTGCGCGGCGTGGTCTCGCAGCAGCTGCTGCAGCGGTCCGACAAGCAGGGCCGCGTGGCCGCGCTCGAGATCCTGGTGAACACGCCGGCCGCCTCGAACCTCATCCGGCAGGGCAAGCTCGACCAGCTCGAGAACACCATGCAGGCGGGCGGCTCGTTCGGCATGCGCACCATGGACACCGCCATCCAGCAGCTGCTCGATTCCCGCCAGATCGTGGGCCGGGAGGCCTACAAGAAGGCCATCAACAAGTCGAAGTTCGAGGCAGTCAAGGAAATCGGCTGACCGTCAGCGGTTTCGCGAGGATCAGGCGGCTCCCGCGTCAGACTTGCCGGTTCTTGCGAGGTTTTGGAGGTTCCTGGAGCTCATCGGGCGACCCGATGACATCCAGTCGCGACTGCTCCATCACCCGCCTCAGGAAGGCGTTGTCCTCCGCGAGCCTGCATCGCATGCGTCTGCCTGGAAATGCGCGCCCGCGGACCCGTGATGAGCGCGCACGGGCAGTCCGCCCCTGTAAACTACGCGCCATGCCGCGTACCTTGTTCGTCACCACCGCCCTGCCCTATGCCAACGGGCCGTTCCACATCGGCCACATCATGGAGTACATCCAGGCCGACATCTGGGTGCGCTTCCAGCGCATGCGGGGCGAGAAAGTGCACTTCGTCGGCGCGGACGACGCGCACGGCGCGCCGATCATGCTCAAGGCGGAAGCCGAAGGCGTGACGCCGCAGCAGCTCGTGGCGCGCATCGGCGCCGGCCGCAAGCCGTACCTCGATGGCTTCCACATCGCCTTCGATCACTGGCATTCGACGGATTCGCCGGAGAACACCGCGCTCTCGCAGGATGTGTATCGCCGGCTGAAGGAAGCCGGGCTCATCTACGTCAAGCCCGTGGAGCAGTTCTTCGACCCGGTGAAGAAGATGTTCCTGGCGGACCGCTACATCAAGGGTGAGTGCCCCAACTGCCACGCGAAGGATCAGTACGGCGACGCGTGCGAGGTCTGCGGCACGGTCTATTCGCCCACTGATCTCATCGACCCCTACTCGACGCTCTCCGGCGCGAAGCCGGAGCTGCGCACGTCGGACCACTACTTCTTCAGGCTTTCCGACCCGCGCTGCATCGAGTTCCTGCAGGCATGGCTCGGCACACCCGGGCGCCTGCAGCCGCAGGTGGTCAACAAGGCAAAGGAATGGCTGAGCGGCGAAGGTGACAAGGCGCTCTCGGACTGGGACATCTCCCGTGACGCGCCGTACTTCGGCATTCCCATCCCCGATGCGCCGGGCAAGTATTTCTACGTGTGGCTCGATGCGCCCATCGGCTACCTCGCCTCGCTCAAGAGCTACTTCGACCAGGGCAAGGCGCGCGCGAACAGTGAGCCGCGCAGCTTCGAGCAGTTCCTCTCCGACCCGGCGGTGGAGCAGATCCACTTCATCGGCAAGGACATCATCTACTTCCACACGCTGTTCTGGCCCGCCATGCTGAAGTTCGCCGGGCCGCCCTACAAGGTGCCCACGCACGTGTGGGTGCACGGGTTCATCACGCTCTCGGGCGACAAGATGTCGAAGTCGCGCGGCACCGGCCTCTCGCCGCTGCGCTACCTCGAGGTCGGCATGAACCCGGAGTGGCTGCGCTACTACATCGCGGCGAAGCTGAGCTCGAACGTCGAGGACATCGACTTCAACCCGGACGACTTCATCGCGCGCATCAACAGCGATCTCATCGGCAAGTACGTGAACATCGCCAGCCGCACGGCGGGGTTCATCGGCAGGCACTTCGGCGGCAGGCTCTGCGCGGGCCCGCTCGAGAGCCCGCTACTGAAGGATCTGCAGGCTGCCGCCCCGAAGATCGCGGACTACTACGACCAGCGCGAGCTCGGCCGTGCGCTGCGCGAGATCATGGCTGCGGCGGACGTCGCCAACGCCTACATCGCGCAGAACGCACCGTGGGAGCTCGCCAGGAACCGCGACAACGATGCGAAGCTCCACGAAGTGTGCACGGTGAGCCTGAACGTCTTCCGGCTGCTCACGCTCTATCTCAAGCCCGTGATGCCGGAAGTGGCGCGGGCGGTGGAACAGTTCCTGGCGATTCCGCCACTGCAGTGGAGTGATGCGGGCACTCTGCTGCTCGATCACGAGATCAACCCGTATCAGCACCTCATGGCGCGCGTCGACCCGAAACAGCTCGACGCGCTGTTCGACGGAGTGAAGGATTCGACGAAAGTGAACGGCACGAACGGTGAGAAGAACGCCCAGCCCGCCGCGGCAGCGGTCACGAAGGGCGCTGCAGCGGCCACTGCGCCGGCGGCCGGCGCAGCGAGCACGGACGGCGCAACGATTTCGATCGACGAGTTCAGGAAAGTCGACCTGCGCGTCGCGCGCATCGCGAACGCGGAGCATGTCGAAGGCGCGGACAAGCTTCTGAAGCTGACCCTCGATCTCGGCAACGAGACCCGCACGGTGTTCTCCGGAATCAAGTCCGCGTACGACCCGGAGAAGCTCAAGGGCCGGCTCACGGTGGTGGTGGCGAATCTCGCACCCCGCAAGATGAAGTTCGGCGTCTCGCAGGGCATGGTGCTTGCCGCAAGCAGCGAGGAAGGCCCGGGCGTCTATCTGCTGGAGCCGGATAGCGGCGCCACGCCCGGCATGAAAGTGACGTGACCGCGCGCTCCATCGACGCAATCGATCAGTTGCTGCCGCAGACGCAATGCACGCGCTGCGGATACAACGGCTGCCGCCCCTATGCGGAAGCCATCGCCAGCGGCGAGGCGCAGATCAACCAATGCCCGCCCGGCGGCGCGGCCACCATCGAAGCGTTGTCGAAGCTGCTCGGCCGTGCGCCCTTGCCGCTCAACCCCGCAAACGGCGTGGAAGGGCCGGAGATCGTCGCGCAGATCGACAAGGAGCGCTGCATCGGGTGTGCGAAGTGCCTGCCCCCCTGCCCCGTCGACGCGATCATCGGTGCGCGCAAGCAGATGCACACGGTGGTGGCGGGGCTGTGCACCGGCTGCGAGCTGTGCGTGTCCCCCTGCCCCGTCGATTGCATCGTCATGGTTCCCCGGTCGTCGCTGAGCCACGCGAGCGCCGCGCCCCCTGCGCAAGCCAATCGCGAACGCTTCGAGGCCCACAACGCCCGGGTCGCGCGCCGCGCAAGAGCGCAATCGGAGCTGCTCGCCGCACGCAAACAGGTCGCAAGGAGCCCGCTTTGTTGAACACCCACAGTGAGGCCGCACACCGGCTTGGCACGCCCGGCGGCCGGAAGTGCCCTGACGGCGAGCAGCCATAAACATGCATCCCGCTACCATCCGCGCCATCTATCGGCGCCTGCAGGCCGCGAACCCCGAGCCCACCACCGAGCTCGAGCATTCGACGCCATTCGAGCTGCTCGTGGCCGTCATGCTTTCGGCGCACACCACGGACAAGAGCGTCAACGCGGCGACGCGCAAGCTCTTCCCCATCGCGAACACGCCCGCAAAGATCCTCGCCCTGGGTGAGGAAGGCGTGAAGCCGTATCTGAAGAGCGTCGGGCTCTACAATGCGAAAGCGAAGAACCTCATCGAGCTGTCACGACAGGTGCAGGAGCAGCACGGCGGCGAGGTGCCGGATGATCGCGAAGCGCTCGAATCGCTGCCCGGCGTGGGCCGCAAGACCGCGAACGTCATCCTGAACATGGTGTATGGACACACGACCATCGCCGTGGACACGCACATCTTCCGCGTGGCCAACCGAACGGGCATCGCTCCCGGCAAGAATCCGCGCGTGGTCGAGGACGAGCTGAACGAAGTCACGCCGGAAGTCTTCAAGCAGAACGCCCACCACTGGCTGCTGCTTCATGGTCGGTATGTCTGCACGGCGCGGCTGCCGGCCTGCCCCCGTTGCATCATCGCGGATCTCTGCGAGTACCCGCTCAAGACGCCGCCGCTGGACCTGCCGAAGTCCGACGCACCCGTCGCGAGGCGCGCGGGCCCTTCGCAAAGCACGGGCGCTCCCGGGCGAGTGCAGGGTTCCGGCAACGCGGGCACGCGCCTTCCGAAGTTGGCGAAGGTGTCGGGCGGGGTGCGTAAGCCCGCGCCGAAACGCGCGGCGTCTGCGCGCTCGCGCGCGAGGTAGAGCAGGCACCATGGCAATGTTCGCCGGACAATCCCGGGACCAGATGCGACGCATGTATCTGGAGGCGTGGCGCAAGTTCAGCGCAAAGCAGCCGCTCGAGCCGCTGGAGGCGCAGATCGCCGCGGTGATCGCGGAACACCCCGAGTATCTGGCCTGGATCGAAGGCGGGGATGCCGCCGTGGGAGCGGAGTTCACGCCCGAACGTGGCCAGCAGAACCCCTTCCTGCACATGGGCCTTCACCTCGCCATCCGCGAGCAGGTGGCCACCGATCGTCCCAAGGGCATCGCGCAGCTCCACCGCGACCTCGCCACCCGCCTCGGCGATCCCCACGCGGCCGAGCACGCCATGCTCGAGCCGCTCGCCGAAGCTTTGTGGGAGGCGCAGAGAAACGGCCGCATGCCGGATGAGCAGGCGTACCTCGAGCGCTTGAAGCGTCTGCTGTGACGCGTCCGCGCACCGCACGCCTGGCGCCCAGTCAGCCCTTCTTCCTGCCCACCTCCATGACGCCGACCTTGCGCCCGGCGGCAGAATCTTCGATGAGTCTCGCCAGCCGCCGCTCGCGTGTCGCGGCCTGCTTCGCGCTGACGACCCACCACAATACGGCCTTCCGATAGGACGGCGGTCTGCGCTCGAAGTCCGCCCAGGCCGGAGCGTTGCTCCTGAAGCGCTTCATCTCCTGCGGCGAGAGCTCGCGGGGGGCGTTCTCATACGAGTAGTGGTCCGTGCGTTCCTTGCCCGCGGAGAACGCTTTCCGGCCGGCCGGAGCAGCGAGCGAGCGCGCCTCCAGCTTCCGGAAGCGCTCGATGTTGATGCGACTCCAGACGCTGCCGGCCTTGCGCGGTGTGAAGCGGATGCAATAGTGCTCAGCGTCGATCGAGCGGCGCACGCCATCGATCCAGCCGAAGCACAGCGCCTGATCCACCGACTCCGGCCACGTCATGGAAGGCTCGCCGGACTTCACCTTGCGAAAGCCGACGAGCAGCTCACTCGCGCTGTCGTGATGCTTCTGCAGCCATGCGCGAAAGTCCGCGGCGGTGTCGAAGTACGCAGGGCGCAGCGAGCGCGTGGCCGCCGTCTTGCCGCCACGCGCCGCGGTTGGCGAGCGCCGCGCGGCGCGCGCCTCAGCCTGGGAAGAACTTGAAGTACGGTTCTGCCTCATGGAGCACTCGCGCAAAGGAGGGGCGTTCCTTCAGGCGCTGCAGATATGCCGAGACGTTTCCGTGCTCGGCACCGAGCGGCGCCACGCGGTCCGCGTAGTACAGGGCCGGCGCCGCCGCGCAATCTGCAAGCGTGAATGAATCGCCGCTCGCCCACGTGGTCGCGCCCAGTTCCTTCTCGAGCATGGCGTACGAAGTTCGCAGCTGCGCCCTCGCCAGCTCCACGCCGTGCGGATCGTTCTTGCCCGCCGGCCGCAGCTTGTCCGTGACGATCTTCTGCATGGGCTCGTGAACATACAGATCGAAGAAGCGGTCGTGCAGCCGCACGTTGCGCGCGGCATCCGCATCCACGGGCAGCAGCGGAGTGCGCCCCGGATAGTGCTGCGCCAGGTACTCGATGATGATCGTGGACTCCGGAACCGTGAGCCCCTTCGCTTCATCGCGCAGCACGGGAAACCTGCCTATGGGCCAGAGCGCCTTGAATTCCGCACTGGCGCGCGCATCGCCCAGGTCGACGATGAGGGGCTCGAATGGAGTGTCGTTCTCGTGGAGCGCGATCAGCGCCTTCCAGCAGAACGAGGCAAGCGGATGGAAGTACAGCTTCAATGCCACGCGCGACTCCTGATCAACGATTCAGAGGTGGGCCCGACCCATTCGTGCAGCGGACGATACAGGAAACCGTGCCGGCGCCCGGTGTGTCGAGCCCCGGACCTGCGAGCGCACGGATGAAGCTCCCGAGATCGATTGCGGGCGCCAAGGCTAGCGGTGGCCGGCTCGTGCGGCTAGTCCCGCGTGCGGTGGAGGGCGACTGGGACGAAGCGGCGCGATCCGACACCCTTCATCCGACACACGGGTACGTGGACGCATTCGTGATGGATCGCGAGCTGCAGGACACCACCAGTCGGCTGGTCTTGCGGCGAGTGCGGCGCTGGCAGCCGCGGCTCTCCAGAATCACGGCCCTGGTCTGAACTTGCGTGAGGGCACGATGGGACACAGAACTTCCGACACGGTGCGAACGGACCGGCGCACCTTCCTGGGCGCGGCCGGCCTCGGCGGAGCAGGCGTTGCCGCGACGATGATGGGCGCGCATCCCGGCGTGGCTGACGCGCAGACTCGCCCATCGCGTGCCGTTTCAGGGGCCACCGACCCGGGCCTGAAGATCGTGCGTGTGCGGGCCTTCGCACTCAGCTACCCCGGCGAGTTCGCGCACGGCGGCGTGCGCAAGCCGAACGACGAGATCGGTGGCTATTTCGAAGTGGAAACCGCGAACGGTCTCATCGGGCATGGCATCACGGCGATCGTCGATCCCATCGCGGTGGCCAATCTCACCAATCAATGGCTCGCACCTGCAGTCGTCGGCGAGAACGCCATGGACCACGAAGCGATCTGGAGCAAGCTCTACTGGCAGCTCACGCCGCGCGGCCAGACGGGCGTCGCGAGCCACGCGATTTCCGGCGTCGACATCGCGTTGTGGGATATCAAGGGCAAGGCGCTGGGCGTGCCGATCGCGTCGCTCCTCGGCGGCGCGCGCAAGGAAGTGCCGCTCTACGTGACCTTCGGGCCTTCATTCCTCGACCGGGACGAGCTCGTGACCGTGGCACGCGCGATGACCTCGCAGGGCTTCAAACACCTGAAGATGGTCGTAGGCCAGGGGGCGCTCGCCCGTCGCGACACCCGTCCCATGGACCAGGTGATTGCCGAAGACACCGCGCGCGTGCGTGCCGTGCGCGAAGCCGTGGGCAACGACGTGCACCTCTACATCGACGGGAACTGCAACTTCGATTACCCCAGCGCCGAACGGCTCGTGCGTGCGCTCGAACCGTATCGAATCGCCTTCTTCGAGGAGCCGCTCACGCACAACGACGTGCGGCTCATGGCCGATCTGCGCCGGCGCACGGGCGTGACGCTGGCCGCCGGGCAGAACGAAGGCATGGCGTACCGGTTCCGGGACATGCTGATCGCCGAAGCCGTCGACTACGTGCAGCCGAACGTGATGATCACCGGTGGCTTCACGCAAACCCTGAAGATTGCGGGGATGGCCTCGGCATTCAACGTAGCCATCGCGAACGGTGGCGCCGGCGCCCTGCAGAACATGCATCTGCATGCCGGCCTCGCGAACGGCGGCTTCTGTGAGTGGCACCTGCCGTTCATGGGCCTGTGCCGTCGCATCTATCGGGATATGCCGGAGCCGAAAGCCGGGAAGGTGGCGATTCCCGCCGCGCCCGGACTCGGCTTCGAGCCCGACCGTGACGCGATTCGCGCCATCACGCTCGCGACGTAGCGCGAAAGGCCCGCGCGGCAAGGCGGTGGTCGGAGATTCCGCTGCGGCGGCTCAGCTGTCCGCCTTCGCTGCATCCACAGAGGTTTCCACCAGCGGCAGCAACTGCGTCAGCTGCAGAAGGAACCCGGCGATGGCCTGGTCGCCGAGCTGACGCATCTCCGTCGGCCTGGTGCAGACGCCGATGTCGTACTGGGGAATGGTGAGCATCATGCGATAGATGCCCGGCAACGCCACTGCCTTCACGTGATCATTCGACGCCTTGAGCACGAGCTGGGTGAACGTGGCGCGCGCGTTCTCCATCTGGGCCGTGGTGAGCTCTTTGTGGTCCGAGAAGCGCTGGTCCACCGACTGCTCCCACGCGACGCGCGTGCGTGAGAAGCCGTCTTCCAGGCGCTTGACCTCCGCCGTCAGCACGGCGTCGCAATCTGCCTTGGAGGGTTGCGGCTCATCGCCGTGCGCGATCCCGAACACGAACATCAGGGGAACGAGAGCGGCCAGGTGCTTCACATCAAGCCTCGCGATCGGATCGGTTGCCGGGACTCGTGGACTATCGTGACACAGCGGCCCCAGGGTCGTAGCGCTTTTCCGCGGGCATGTCCCTTGCCGTCTCGACATGTCGAGTCGCACAGCGAGGACGTGGCCATACCGGCAGGCGGCCGACAGGTCGTCGGACCGGCTACCATCAGCCCGATGTCGCGAGCGGGAGAGCATGCGGTGCTGAACAAGTCGTCCCAGCCTGTCTCGATCACCGTGGATGACACCACGCAGGTTTCCGGGCTGTTCGATCAGCCCGCATCGGTACGTGCATGCTTCGTGTTTGCGCACGGCGCCGGCGCGGGGATGCGTCATGCATTCATGGAGGCGGTGGCCGCCGGGCTCGGCGAACGCGGCGTGGCAACGTTGCGCTACCAGTTTCCTTACGTGGAACGCGGCTCCCGGCGGACGGACCCGCCCGCCGTCTGCCACGCCACGGTCCGCGCGGCGGTCGCGGAAGCTGCACGACTCGCGCCGACCTTACCGCTCATCGCCGGCGGCAAGTCGTTCGGTGGCCGCATGACGTCGCAGGCGCAGGCGCTCGCGCCACTGCACGGCGTGCGCGGGCTCGCGTTCGTCGGCTTTCCCCTGCACGCCGCCAAGAAGCCGTCGGACACGCGCGCCCAGCATCTTTTCGATGTGAAGATCCCGATGTTGTTTCTACAGGGCACTCGCGACGAGCTTGCGGACCTCACACTCCTCGAGCCGATCACCCAGCAACTCGGCGCGCGCGCCACATTGAAAGTGCTGAAAGAGGCGGACCATTCGTTTCACGTGCTGGCGCGCAGCGGCAGAACGGATGCGGAAGTCAGGCAAGAGCTGCTGGATGCGATGGTGAGCTGGATCGACTCGCTGGCGTGATTCCAACCTTCCGCTGTGCTCGCGGGCTTCGGCTATTCGCTCGTCCCCTCGATGACGCGCGCCGGCCTGAACGTGCTTCTGGCGAGCGGTGCCGTCGTCATGCCAGACACGAGACGCGCGAGCACCGCGTCCCCGATGGGCAGCCTCGAGAGCGGCGCCGCGAACCAGTCACGCACCACCGGAAGCACGCGGCTGTCCGATTGATAGAACGGGGTGAACGTGGCACTCGCCCATTGAAACAGCCGAACGTGCCAGTAGCGCATGCGTGTATAGCTCTGGAGCGCGTCGGGAAGTGTGCTCGCCGTCTCCAGCGCGCGTGCGAGCGCGAGCGCATCCAGCAGCGCCATGTTTGCGCCCTGGCCCAGTTGCGGGCTGGTCGCTCGAGCGGCGTCGCCGATGTGCACGAGCCGATCAGAATGCGGCGCACGCGCAGTGAAGTGGTCGTACTGTGCGAATGTGAGCTGGTCGAGACTCGTGATCGGCTGCACGAAGGCGGCGGCCTCGGGCCAGAGACGAACGATCTGATCCTTCCACGCCGCAAGGCCTGACGCTCGCCACGCATCGACCTGATCGCGCCTCAGGCTCCAGAAGAACGCGGCGAGCCGCGATTCACCCGGCGCGCGCCTGCCGATCGGCAGGACACCCGCCATGTTGCTCGCCCGCCGATAGCGCTGCTCGAGAGCATTCCATCGCAAGCCGGCCGCTTCGACCCAGGGGACGTTCGCCCACAGCGCGCCGTACGGCAGCACCTTGCGGCGCGCGAGCCCTGCCGCCAGCGGCGAGTTGGCGCCCATGCAATCGACGACGAGATCGAACGAGCCCAGGCGCCTGCCCGCGGCACCCAGCAGACCGGCGCGGCCCGTGCTTCGATCCAGCCCCGTGACAGTGGCCGCATGCACGATTTCCACACCCGCCGCGAGCACCGCCGAATGCAGCACGTCGAAGAGTGCGGATCGATGCACGGCGAGGCCGTGCCAGCCGGCACCCAGCGCACCGTAGCGCACGTCCAGCACGATGCGACCGGAAGGAGCGACGCGGCCGAAGAGCCGATCGATTCGCGCCCCGAGCGCCGCGATATTCGTGATCAGGCCGAGCTCGGCCAGTACCCCGAGCCCGGTCGGCTGCAGGATGAGCCCGGAACCGACCGGCCGCGCCACCTCGAATCGCTCGAACAGCCGCACACGATGCCCCGACCGATGCAGAAACAGCGCGGCGGCAAGGCCCGCCGGACCACACCCGCAGACAGCGACTTCGAGCATGAGCGCCATATCCGCCGGGATTCTGCCAGCTCGCCCGCCCCGTTCCAGATGCGCCAGCCCGCACTTCTGACGGACGGCTGGTACGGGGCGATGGAAAATCGCGGCACGAGGCCAGGATCACGCCATGACCCTTCGCAACCGCAGGGGCAGGCCCCACACGATGACGTGCATGGCGCGCGATGCACGCGGCCGACTACAGCGACACGGACACCTTGAAGCCGCCGTAGATCATGCGCTTACCGTCGAAGGGCATGTCCGAGCCCATGCCGGCGATCCGCGGGTCCTTCATCACCTTCGCCATGACGCGATCCCGCTGCCGGCGGGACTTGTAGACGATCCACGAAAACCACACGACTTCGTTCGGTTTGAGTTTCACACTCCGGGGGAACGAAGTGACCTTGCCTGGCTTCACGTCATCGGCGACGCATTCGCGATACTCGAGTGCACCGTATTCCATCCAGATCCTGCCCGCCTTGCGCGCCATGGTGCGGTACGCCTGGGCGTTCTTCCTGGGGACCGGCACGATGAATCCATCAACATAATGAGCCATGTGACCTCCTCGGATGAGCCTGCCTCGAATGCTCCCAAGGACGATCCGCAAAGTCGGTTCCCGACATCCGTGCGGGAGTCGTTCACGGGGGGCGCCGCCGCGCATACGATCGCGCCGGCGCGGTCTCGATCTACGGAACAACCGACGAGCTCGGATCGTGCGCCGAGCTCGGTCAGCGCGGCAAACCCACGTCCTTCGAGGAAGTGGCCATTACGGCGGGGCGCAGGCACGGCGCATTCTTTCAGCCATTGCCGCAATGGCTGATGCCGCTGAAGGACTGGATCGCCCGCACGAGCCGCTGGTCGACCGACGGTCTCATCGTTTCGCGGCGGTCAGGTCGTGCTATAGACCTCTGCCAGCAGCAGGGTCCTCTGCATACGCGTAGGCGCCAACCTTTGGAAGAGCTTCCAGGGCCTGCGCACAGCCAGCGGCAATCTTGCGGAAATCGTCACTCACTCGTGCATCTTCTGCGAGCCGCCGCCAGTAACGCTCGGCGAGCGCTCGGGCCCGGGGATATACCGTCAGCGTTTCCGCTGTCGGGTCGCTGGGCTCAAATACGCGGGCGACGATCTCATCATGCTGAGGCGCGAAAAGCATGGGCAGCATGTCGTACACCGGTGCGAGCCGGAATCGTCCGTCGTATCGATCGAACATGGCGAGGTTGCCGAAATGCCGATCGGTGTTCGCGATCAGCGCGCCAAAGGTCGAGATGAGCTTTACGAGCTCGACGGTCTGCGCATCGATTCGATGATCCCGGTAAAGCCTCGCCGCAGAAGCCATCCAGTTGTCGAGCTTCCCATAGAGGCGCGCGTCGATTGCGGACATCGACGTGACGCCCACGCGGCCATGCAAACTCCGCCGGTCAAATCGCTCCAGCTCGAGAAAGGTCACGCGATCGAATTGAAAGATCCGCGATCGCGTGGCCTCAATTGCCGCTCCGCGCAGGACATCGTGCGCAAGATGCTCGGCGACGAGCAGATCCGACCACCGTTGCCCCACGGCCGTGTCCACAGGCGGAGAGAACTTCACGAGGAGGTGCTGGTACACCTCGCCCTGACGAAGCAGCGCCGCGAACTTTGGATGCTCGCCGTGTGCAGAAAAGCCTGGCAGGCTTCCCGCCATGACTTGCCTCGCCAGCCGTGGAAACGCCGTTGCACGCTCATCCACTGCGATCGCCGCGCGTCGCTTCAGCAACTCGACGTGCTCGTTGAAAGACTCATCGCCCAGGATGAGATCACCCACCGTATCGGCGCCGCGGCGGGTGAGGTACTGGAGATAGTGGTGATCGTTCCAATCGACCACGCGCGCAGGCAGCCCGAGCTCCGGGTAGCGGCCTGGCACGAGTCGCCCGAGAAATCCGCCAGGCCGCTGATCCCGCAGAAAGTACGGCAGCCCCAACGAGACCGCCCCGCCCCACGCAAAGCTGGCTTGCGACGAGGGGGCAAACCAATACTCCGCCGCCGCGAGCGCGTGGAGGCGACCCAGCAAGTGCACGCCACCGGCCGCGTCGATTCGACGGAGCTCAAAGCAATCGCGCAGCTCCAGGTCGCGCCTGATCGGGCGCGGGTGACCTGCTGATCCTGCCCGTGCTGTGCTGGCCGCTGGCGCTGCTCGCCCTGGTGCTCTGGCCGATGGCCTGGCTTCTTTCCATCCCGTTCCGCATCGTCGGCATCGTGCTCGACGGCGTATTCGGCCTGCTGCGCGCGCCCGTCACACTGCCGGCGCGTGTATTGCAGCCCCGAGCCTGAATGCCGGCCCGCCTCGGGCCGCGGGCCGGCGATTCACGAGAACATCCACACGAGCCACGCGGCTCCCGTGCCGGCAAAGATCGGCCACACCAGAGAGCCACTGAGTCGCGCGGTAATGAGCGTGACCGCCGCGCCCAGCCACTCCTTCGGCCCGCCGGCCGCCACCGCCGGCACCACGAAACTGACGAAGAGCGCGCCCGGAATGTAGTTGAGGAAGGTCTGCAGGCCGGCGGAAGGCTTGAACTGCCGGAACAGCCAGTAGCCACCGGCCCGGCACGCATAGGTGACCACGGCCATGCTGAGGATCGTCAGGACCGTCCAGAGCTCCAGGCGCATCAGCCCGGCCTCGCGCGATCGCGCAGATAGCCCGTCCCGCCGCCCGCAATCGCCCCGGCGAGGATGTGCCAGGACGTCCCGGGCAGGAGGCGCCAGACGACGAGCGCGGTGGCCGCGGCAGCAACCCACGGGAGCAGGTCGCTCCGCCCGCGCCACATGGGCACGAGCATCGTGATGAACACCGCCAGCGCCGCGAAGAACAACGGATGCCCCGGCGCCGGCGCCACCACCTCCCCCAGCAGGAAGCCCGCGGCGGTGCCGACGATCCATGCGACCCAGAGACACAGCCCCGCGCCGAGGAGGAATGCGCCATTGCGATTGCCTCTCTCGATCTCCTTCAGCGAGAGCGCCCAATCGTGCTCGACGAGAAAGAAGAGGCTGCCCCAGCGCCGCCAGCCTCGCAGGTGATCCAGCCAGGGTCCGAGCAGCGGGCCCATCAGCGCGAAGCGCAGATTCACCCCGAAAGTGGTGAGCGTGGCGGCGGCGAGCGACGCAGGGACGGTCCATGCGCCGAGTGTCAGGATCTGAGCCGAGCCCGCGAACACCAGCCCGCTCATCAGCAGGGCTTCGAGGAGCGACAGGCCCTGCGCTTGCGCCGTGACCCCCGCCACGAGGCTGAAAGGAACGAGCCCGATGACGAGCGGCACGCTGCGCCGGGCCCCAAGAAGGAGCCCGGCGCCGGTGAACGAGACCGGTGGTTCCGTGCCAGGGCTCCCCGGCACGTTCAGCGCTTGGGGATGTAGAGGTCTGTCAGCGTGCCTTCGAACGCTTCGGCCGCAAGACCGACGGTCTCCGACAGCGTGGGATGCGGATGGATCGTGAGGCCGATGTCCGTGGCGTCGGCGCCCATCTCCATCGCCAGCACGAGCTCTGCGATCAGCTCACCCGCATTCGGGCCGACGATACCGGCGCCGAGCACACGGTGCGTCTCGGGATCGAACAGCACCTTCGTGAAGCCCTCGTCACGACCGAGTGACAGCGAGCGGCCGCTCGCCACCCAGGGGAAGGCGCCCTTCTTGTAAGGCACATTCTTCGCCTGCGCTTCGGTCTCCGTGAGGCCCGCCCAGGCGACCTCGGGATCGGTGTAGGCGACGGAGGGAATCGCGCGCACGTCGAACGAGCGCTTCTCGCCTGCCGCCACTTCCGCGGCCACCTTGGCTTCGTGCATGGCTTTGTGCGCGAGCATCGGCTGCCCGATGATGTCGCCGATGGCGAAGATGTGCGGCACGTTCGTGCGCAGCTGCCTGTCCGCGGGGATGAAGCCGCGATCCGTCACCGTGACGCCGGCGGCTTCCGCGCCGATGACCTTGCCGTTCGGCGAGCGGCCGACGGCGACGAGCACCCGGTCGTACACCTGCGGCTCGGGCGCCTTCGCACCCTCGAACGTGACCCGAATGCCTTCCTTCAGCGCCTCGACCTTCGTGACCTTCGTGCCCACGAGAATCGCTTCGTAGCGGGCGCGCAGCCGCTTCTCCAGCGGCTTGACCAGATCCGGATCCGCGCCCGGCATGAGGCCGGGTGTGAGCTCGACGACGCTCACCTTCGTGCCGAGCGCGTCGTACACGCACGCCATCTCGAGGCCGATGATGCCGCCGCCGATGACCAGCAGGCGCCCCACGTTCTGCGGCAGCTCGAGCGCACCGGTGGAATCCATGATGCGGGGATCGTCCGGCACGCCCGGGAGCCTCACGGCCTCGGACCCCGCGGCGATGATGCACTGGTCGAACGCGATGCGTTCGGTCTTGCCGCCTTCGAGCGTCACTTCGAGGACGTGCGGGCCCGCGAACCTGCCGGTGCCCTGCACGACGTCGACCTTGCGCTGCTTCGCCAGCATCTTCAGGCCGCCCGTGAGCTTCTTCACGACGCTCATCTTCCAGTTGCGCAGCTTGTCGAGATCGATGCTCGGCCTGCCGAAGCTCACGCCGTGCGCGCCCATGGAGCTCGCCTCGTCGATGACCTTGGCCGCGTGCAGCAACGCCTTGGACGGGATGCAGCCCACGTTCAGGCAGACACCACCCAGGCTGGCCCAGCGCTCCACGAGCGTGACCTGCAGGCCCAGATCGGCGGCCCGGAAGGCGGCGGTATAGCCGCCCGGGCCCGCGCCCAGCACGAGGAGCTGCGTCTTGCGATCCCAGTTGCCGTCGGCCTGCGACGGGACGCCCGCAGCCGGCTGCGGCGTGCCGCCCGACGGACGGGCCGCGGGCGCCTTCGTCTCGACGGCACCCTTGGCTTCGGCCGCGCCCTTCGACGCACCGCTGCGGGCTTCGGCGGCGGCGGCGGCCCTGGCCTGTGCCGACATGTCCGGCGCGGGCATGCGAACGGTGTCGCCGCTGCTTTCCGGGCGAGCCGGCGCGCGGGCGGCGGCGGCGGTCGCCTTGGCGGCGCGATCGCGCTCCGGCGCAGGAGTGGAAGAGCCCGAATCCGCGCGGGCAGCGGCGGACGCGGCAGGGCCATCCCCTGGGGTGGCTGCAGCCGGTGCCCCGGCGGCACCATCCGCCTCGACGCGCGCAATGACCGCGCCCCTGGAGACCTTGTCGCCGCGCTTCAGGGTGACTTCCACGACCTTGCCCGCGCTCGAGGCAGGCACGTCCATGGTGGCCTTGTCCGTCTCGAGGGTGATGAGAGGCGTGTCGACCTCGACGACGTCGCCGGCTTTCACCAGCACGTCGATGACCGGCACGTCCTCGAAACTGCCCAGGTCCGGAACGACGAGATCGACACGGCTCATGGCACGGCCTCGGTGAGCTGACGCGGATCGGCGAGCAGCGCCGCGAGCGCAGTCGTGAACCGTGCGCCGAGCGCGCCATCGACGACGCGATGGTCATAGGAGAGCGAAATCGGAAGCATGAGCCGCGGCACGAACCCGCCATCCTTGAACACGGGCTTCATGCTCGAGCGGGAGACACCGAGGATCGCAACCTCCGGCGCATTGATGATCGGCGTGAACGCCGTGCCACCGATACCACCGAGGCTCGAGATGGTGAAGGTGCCGCCCTGCATTTCGTTGATGCTGAGCTTGCCGGCACGCGCCTTCTCCGAAAGATCGGAGAGCGCGCGGGCGAGCTCGTAGATGTCTTTCTTGTCGGCGTCGTGGATGACCGGCACCACGAGGCCGTTCGGCGTATCCGCGGCGAAACCGATGTGCACGTACTTCTTCAGCACGATGTTGGCGCCGCTCGCATCGAGCGAGCAGTTCAGCAACGGGAAGTCGGCAAGCGCCCGCGCCACGGCGCGCACGATGAAGGCGAGCGGCGTGAGCTTGATGCCTTCGTTCAGCGCCTTCTGTTTCAGCTTCGCGCGGGTTTCTTCGAGCTCGGTGATGTCCGCTTCGTCGAACTGCGTGACGTGCGGCAGGTTGACCCAGCTCGCATGCAGGCGCGGGCCCGAGATCTTCTGGATGCGCGACAGCGGCTTCAGCTCGATGGCGCCGAACTTCGCGAAATCCACCGCGGGGACGCTCGGCAGGCCGCCGCCGCCGCGCGCCGCAACACCGCCGGCGTTGCCGGCCGCGCTGGCGCCGCCGGACAGCGCCTTCTTCACGTACGCCTTGACGTCCTCGTGCGTGATGCGTGCCTTGAAGCCGGTGCCGGTGATCTGCGCGAGATCCACACCGAGCTCACGCGCGAACTTGCGGACCGACGGACCGGCATGGGCGCGGGAGAACCCGGCCTCATCGATCGGCGGCAGATCCGTGCGGCCGCCGGGAATGGCCGACACCGGCGCTTCGCCATTGCCGCTCGCAGCTGACGCGGGCGCGGCCTTCGCGGGCTCTTTCGCAGCGCTTGCGGGGGCAGCTGCCGCCGCTGGAGCCGGCTTTTGCGCAGGCTTCGGGGCCGGCGCCGACTCCTTTGCAGCGCTGGCAGGCGCGGCCGAAGCGGCCGGTGCCGGCGCGGCACTCTTCGCGTCCGCGCCATTGGCGGCGCCCTCGGCGCGAACGGTGGCCACCACGTCCCCGGCGTTCACCTTGCCGCCCTTCTGAACGTGGATCTTCTCGATGACGCCACCGACGTCCGACGGGACATCCATGGTGGCTTTTTCGGTTTCGAGCGTGACGAGAGACGCCTCAGGTTCGATCGTCTCACCGGGCTTCACGAGCACATCGATGACAGCGACGTCGCTGAAGCTGCCCATGTCGGGCACGCGCACTTCAATCAGGCGAGCCATGGCAGATCCCTAACTGGTTTTGATTGGAAAAATGCGCCCGGGGCGCTTTTTCGGGCCGTGTCAGATTTTCCAGGGTTCGGGCTTCGTCGGATCGATCTCGAGCGCCTTCATCGCCTTGGCGAGTGTGGCCTTGTCGACCTTGCCCTCGTCCGCGAGCGCACGCAGGGCGGCGATCGCAATGTGATTGCGATCCACCTCGAAGTGCTTGCGAAGCTGGGCTCGCGAATCCGAACGGCCGTAGCCGTCGGTGCCGAGCGTGACGTAGCGCCCCGGCACCCACTGGCGAATCTGGTCCGGCACGATGCGCATGTAGTCCGTGGCGGCGACGATGGGGCCTTCCCGGTCCTTGAAGAGGTTCTGCACGTACGGGACGCGCGGAGCTTCGCCTGGATGCAACAGGTTCCACCGATCGGCCTCCAGCGCGTCCCGGCGCAGCTCGTTGAAGCTCGTCACCGAGTACACATCCGTGGGCACGCCGTAATCCTTCTCGAGCAGCTGGGCCGCCGCGAGACACTCACGCAGGATGGTGCCGGAGCCCAGGAGCGTCGCACGCACCTTGCCGCGACCGCCGGTCTGAAGCTGATACGCGCCCTTCAGGATGCCCTTCTCCACGCCCTTCGGTATGGCAGGCTGCGCGTAGTTCTCGTTCATCACGGCGATGTAATAGAAGATGTTCTCCTGCTCCACGTACATGCGGCGCAGGCCATCGTGAATGATGACGGCGAGCTCGTAGGCATACGTGGGATCGTACGCGACGCAGTTCGGAATGGTGCTCGCGTGCACGAGGCTGTGGCCGTCCTGGTGCTGCAGGCCTTCACCTGCGAGCGTGGTGCGGCCGGCGGTGGCGCCGAGCAGGAAGCCACGGGCCTGGCTGTCCCCCGCGGCCCAGGCGAAGTCACCAATGCGCTGGAAGCCGAACATCGAGTAGTAGATGTAGAACGGCACCATGCTGGTGTTGTGGTTCGTGTACGCGGTGCCTGCGGCGATCCACGAACAGAACGCACCCGCCTCGTTGATGCCCTCTTCGAGCATCTGGCCCTTCTTGTCCTCCTTGTAGGACATGAGGGTCTCGGCATCCTGCGGCGTGTAGAGCTGGCCGACGGCCGAGTAGATGCCGATCTGGCGGAACAGGCCTTCCATGCCGAACGTGCGGGCTTCGTCCGGCACGATGGGCACGATGTTCTTGCCGATGTTCTTGTCCTTCAGCAGCACCGTGAGGATGCGCACGAAGGCCATGGTGGTGGAGATCTCGCGCTCGCCCGTGCCTTCCAGCATGGCGCTGAAGGCGTCGAGGGGCGGGATGACGAGCGGCGGAGCTTCACGCTTGCGCACGGGCAGCGAGCCGCCGAGCACGGCACGACGCTCGCGCATGTACTTCGCTTCCTCCGAATCTTCCGCCGGCTTGTAGAACGGCAGGCGATCGAGATCGCCATCGGAGATCGGGATGTTGAAGCGGTCGCGGAACGCGCGCAGATCGTCCACGGAGAACTTCTTCTGCTGGTGCGCGATCATCTGGCCTTCACCGCCCTTGCCGAGGCCGAAGCCCTTCACGGTCTTCGCGAGAATGACGGTGGGCTGGCCCTTGTGATTGGCCGCCGCGGCATAGGCTGCATAGACCTTGCTCGCGTCGTGGCCACCGCGGTTGAGACGCCAGATCTCCTCGTCGGACATGTTGGCGACCATGGCCTTGAGCTCCGGATACTTCCCGAAGAAGTGCTCGCGCGTGTACGCGCCGCCCTTCGCCTTGAAGTTCTGGTACTCGCCGTCCACGCACTCTTCCATCACGCGACGGAGCAGGCCCATGTGGTCCTTCGCGAGCAGCGGATCCCAGCGCGAGCCCCAGAGCACCTTGATGACGTTCCAGCCCGCGCCGAGGAATGCGGCCTCGAGCTCCTGGATGATCTTGCCGTTGCCGCGCACGGGCCCGTCGAGACGCTGCAGGTTGCAGTTGACGACGAACACGAGGTTGTCGAGCTTCTCGCGCACGGGCATGGTGAGCGCGCCCATGCTCTCGGGCTCATCCATCTCGCCGTCGCCGAGGAACGCCCAGACCTTGCGATCGGAGGGCTTGGCGAGACCACGGTTTTCCATGTAGCGAATGAAGCGCGCCTGATAGAGCGCCATCATCGGCCCGAGACCCATCGACACCGTGGGGAACTGCCAGAAGTCCGGCATCAGCCACGGATGCGGATAGGACGAAAGCCCGCCACCGCCGACTTCCTGCCGGAAGCGACGGAGGTGATCCTCGTTGAGGCGACCTTCAAGGTATGCACGACTGTAGACGCCAGGAGAAGAGTGCCCCTGGAAAAACACCATATCCCCGGGATGCTTGTCCGACGGCGCGCGCCAGAAGTGATTGAAGCCCACTTCGTAGAGCGTTGCGCTGGAGGCGTAGCTTGCGAGGTGCCCGCCATACTCCGAGGAGATGCGGTTCGCCTGCACGACCATCGCGAGCGCATTCCAGCGCAGGATCGCTTCGAGGCGACGCTCGAGGGCGCGATTGCCCGGATAGTCGGGCTCCTGACCCGTGGAGATGGTGTTGACGTATGCCGTTTGCGGCCTGAACGGCAGATAGGCGCCGGAGCGCCGTGAGTAGTCGATGAGCCGTTCGAGCAGGAAGTGCGCGCGCTCAGCGCCGTGCGTCTTGAGCACCGAGTCGATGGACTCCAGCCACTCCTGCGTTTCTACGGGATCGAGATCGTCGAGCTTGGGGACTTCGGTCATGCGGTCGGGTCGAGCCTCGCCGGGCATCCGCGCGTAGGGTTGCGCGGGCGATAAAGTTGTCCGCGCTCGCTGTGCTAGGATGCGCGGCCGTTGCGAGCGAAATTGCGCCACAAAAAAAGCGCGCCAATGATCCGGTTTTCACCCGCACCGGTCAAGCAAACCCACCCACGCTGAAGCACGCGTCCCCATGCCACTTCTGCCTTCGCTCGACGTCCCTCGAATCACGCGCGCACGCGGCAAATTCAACGTAAGAACGGCCGAGCGGCTGGACGCCCTGTTCGTCGTTGCCCCGGACAGTGCGCAGTCGCGCCACTTCGCCGCCCTGCCCGAGCCGCAGCGCTGGCGCGAGCTGCACTCCCGTGACAAGGCCCGCCCCGGGGCAGTGCGCAGCACGACTCTCGCCAATCCTCGGCAAACGCTCGCGGTGCTCGGTTATCTCCGCGCGGATGCGACGCCGTTCGAGCGGCTAGCGCTCGCCGGCCGCATGCTGAAAGAGGCCGCGGCCCGCGCTGTGGACACCGTGGCGCTCGCTTCTCTCACTGACCGTGCCTCGAACACAGCCTCACTCGAAGCGCTGCTTGCAGCCACATTCGCGCACGCGTTCGCGTTGCCGGCGTTCCGCTCCACTCGCGAGCCGCGCCGGCCCTTGCGCGAGATCGTCCTGCTCGATGGCGATGATGTGGATGTCCGGCACGCCACCGCAGCCGCGCGCGGCAACAACCTCACGCGCTGGCTCACGGCGCTGCCGCCCAACAAGCTCGATGCGAAAAGCTATCGTCGGCTGATCGCGGATCTGGCGCGGGAGCATGGTTTCTCGATGCGATGGCTGGACGAATCGGCGCTGCGCAGGCTCGGCGCCAACGCGTTCCTCGCGGTTGCAGCCGCGAACGACGAGAGCGGCGCCGGCATCGCGCACCTGCGCTACCGGCCGCCGCGGCGCAAGTCCCGCGCGCCGGATCTTGCGCTCGTGGGCAAGGGAATCGTTTTCGATACGGGCGGCATCAATCTGAAGCCCCAGAAGGCGATGTTCGACATGCACATCGACATGTCGGGCAGCGCCGTGGCCCTCTCGACGCTCATCGCGCTCGCGGAGCTGCGCGCGCCGGTCGCCGTGGATGCATGGCTCGCCATCACCGAGAACCGCATCGGCCCTCATGGCTACAAGCCGCAGGACGTCATTCGCGCGGCCAACGGCGTCACGATCCAGGTCGTGCACACGGATGCCGAAGGCCGCATGGCGCTGGCAGACACGCTCGCGCTCGCCGGCCGCACGCAGCCCCGGCTCATCCTGGATTTCGCGACGCTCACCGGCGCGAGCGTCTATTCGCTGACCGAGCGGATGAGCAGTGTGTTCACGAACCGCCCCGCCCTCGCCGACAAGCTCGTTGCCGCAGGGCGCGCGAGCGGCGAGCGTGTGTGGAGCTTCCCCTTCGATGCGGACTTCGACAGCGATCTCGAAAGCAAGGTGGCGGACGTGCTCCAGTGCGCGATGGATGGCAAGGGCGATCACATTCTTGCCGCGCGCTTTCTCAGCCGGTTCGTGCCCGGGAACGTGGCCTGGGCGCACGTCGATCTCTCTTCCGTTTCCCGCAGCGGCGGGCTCGGGCACGTGAACACGGACATCACCGGGTTCGGTGTGCGCTTTGCGCTCGAAGCCCTGCTTCGCCAGGGCCTGCTGGAAGGACCGGAGCCGCGTCGATGAAGGAGCTGACGCTGCGGCGCCCGGATGACTGGCATCTGCACGTGCGGGACGGCACATCGCTGCGCGCGGTCATCGGCTTCACGGCAGCGCGCTTCGGCCGCGCCATCATCATGCCGAACCTGAAGCCGCCCGTGACCACCGCCGCGCTCGCCGCCGAGTATCGCGAGCGCATTCTGGCCGCGCTGCCCGCCGGCACGCGATTCCAGCCGCTGATGACGCTCTATCTCACCAATCGTACCGACCCGGCCGAGGTGGACCGCGCGAAGGCGAGCGGCTTCGTGCACGGGTTCAAGCTGTACCCTGCCGGCGCGACGACGCATTCGGATGCGGGCGTCACGGACATCAAGAACATCTACGGCGTGCTCGAGCGCATGAGCGAGCTCGGCATGGTTCTGCAGGTGCACGGCGAGGTCACGGATCACGACGTGGATGTCTTCGATCGCGAGGCGCGCTTCATCGACAACGTGCTGGCGCCGGTCGCGCAGCGTTTCCCGAAGCTCCGCATCGTCTTCGAGCACATCACCACGAAGCAGGCAGTGGAGTTCGTTCGCGGGTCGCGCGCGGGCATCGCCGCCACCATCACGCCCCAGCACCTGCTGCTCAACCGCACAGCAATCTTCACCGGCGGCATCAGGCCGCATTACTACTGCCTGCCAGTGCTCAAGACGGAGCCGGACCGGGTGGCGCTCGTCGAGGCCGCCGTGAACGGCGACCCGCGCTTCTTTCTCGGAACGGATAGCGCGCCTCACGCTCGCCACACCAAAGAGACTGCGTGCGGCTGCGCAGGCATCTTCTCCGCGCATGCCGGCATCGAGCTCTACGCCGAGGCGTTCGATGCCGCGGGCGCCATGCATCGCCTGGAGGGCTTCGCATCGGAGTTCGGTCCGGACTTCTACGGCTTGCCGCGCAACGATGACCGGATCAGGCTCGTCAAGGACCCTTGGGCGGTGCCCGAGCGTTACCCGTTCGGCCCCGACGAGCTCGTCCCCATGAGGGCGGGCGAGCAGGTCGCCTGGCGTCTCGCAGAAGCGCCCTGACGCACGATTTACTGATGGACCAACGCTTGTCGAATGCACCCGAAACCGAAGCCGGGCTTCAGCCCAACCCGGCAGCGCGACTCATGTCCCGTCGCTTCCGGGGGTTCCTGCCGGTGGTGGTGGATGTGGAATGCGGCGGCTTTCACGCGGCAACGGATGCGCTGCTCGAGATCGCCGCGGTGATCATCGACATGGACGAGCACGGCGTGCTGAAGCCCGGTGCCACGCACAGCTTCCACGTGATGCCCTTCGAGGGCGCGCGGCTCGACCCGGCAGCACTCGCTGTCACCGGCATCGACCCCTTTCACCCGCTGCGCCCCTCGATTCCGGAGCGCGACGCGCTACAGCGCATCTTCCGCGAAGTTCGCCACGCCATCCGTTCCTACCACTGCCGGCGAGCGATTCTCGTGGGGCACAATGCAGCGTTCGACCTCGGCTTTCTGAACGCAGCCGTCGCGCGCACGGAGATCAAGCGCAACCCGTTCCACCCCTTCTCGTGCTTCGACACCGCCACGCTCGCCGGTGCGGCGCTCGGGCAAACGGTGCTGGCGAAGGCCGTGACAGTTGCGGGGTTTCAGTGGGACAGCACTTCCGCGCACTCCGCGTCGTACGATGCACTGCGCACGGCAGAAATCTTTTGCCACATCACCAACCGCCTGCGCGAGCACTACCGCGAGGCTGAAGCGCGCGCGTGCGCGCTGGGCTGGCATGACGCGGCTCCCACCGAGCCCGCGAGCGAAGACCCGCAGATGGAGACCTGACGGCAGGCAATCTGCCGGTCTGCAGCGACTTTTCGCGAAGAAACGGCCGGATCCGGTCCGTCCGCGGCCCGTCGCCCGCGCCATCGATAGACCACGACAGCCCTTCGGCCCGCCACGGCCCGGCCCATGCCCTGTAAGTAACAAAAACTTGATCAAATCGGGCGTCTTGATAAACTCTTTGTTATGCCAAAGACCCCGGATGCCCTGTCCGCCATGCCCCCGGCCGTCTCGGCTGCCCTGCGCGCCCTGGGGGAGAACCTGGCCATCGCCCGCATCCGCCGGAAGGAGTCGCAGCGGGCCTGGGCGAGGCGCCTCGGCGTGTCCGTTCCCACGCTCATCCGGATGGAGCAGGGCGATCCTGGCGTGAGTGCCGGCATCTATGCGACCGCGCTCTGGCTCATCGGCCGCGTGCAGGCTCTGCCGGAAACGGCGAACCCGCAGAATGACCGGGGCGCCCTCGAGCTCGACGTGCGTGAGGCCTCCAGGCGCCGCGCAGTAAGGTCCGCGGCGTCCGCAGAGGCGCGGCTCGGCAGGAAGCCCCGCACGTGAGCAGCCGAGCGCCAAAAACTCCGTACACGCCGCAGGACCGCTTGTTCCTGTGGTTGCTGACTCAACCTTCGCGCCCCGTGTTCATTGGCGAGCTGAACTTGCTTCGCACGCTGCGTGGCGTGTCCCTGCGCTACTCCGATGAATGGCTGGCTCGCGGGTTTGCGCTGAGCGAAGACCTGCCCCTGCTCGCGGAAGAGTTCCTACCGAAGGAGAAAGACACGGCCGCCGGTGCGGTGGATGACGCGCGGCCGGATCGATGGGGCGAGCGCGTCATACGGCTGCTCGACAAACCGCCGCGTCTCTCGTTGCTGGAATACTTGTACTTCGCAGGCGACGACCGGTTCGGCGCGCTCGGTGTGTCGACGTCACGCGAACACTACGCGCCGAAGCTCACCGGCCCGCTGCCGAGGCTCGCAGACACCACCTCCATCCACGAGCTCGTGCAGAAAGTCCTGGCGAACGAACCGATTCCCACGGCACAGAAGAAACTGCTCGCACCCGGAGTCACCATGGGCGGGGCGCGCCCCAAGGCGCTGCTGGAGATCGACGGCGAGCAGTGGGTGGTGAAGTTCGCGGACGACGAGCCCACCGACACGCCGCTCGTCGAGCACGCATCCATGCTGCTCGCAAGAAAAGCCGGTATTCGCACGGCCGATACCCAGCCGATCCGGCTGGTCGATGGTCACGCAGTGGCGATCAAACGCTTCGATCGAAGTGGCGGACGAAGAATCCATTCGCTATCGGCAAACGTGGCGCTGAACGCCGCGCAGGAAACGCTGGGCTACCCGGAGCTCGCGCAATTGCTGCGTCGAAAAGGCGTCGTCGACGGCGGCATGCAAACAGAGCAGATGCGCGAGCTGTTCCGACGCATGGTGTTCAACATCCTGCTCGACAACACGGATGATCACGAAAAGAATCACGTGCTGCTGGTCAACGACGCGCAACAGTACGAGCTGTCCCCTGCCTTCGATGTGCTGCCCTCGGGCCAGGCGCTTGGGTATCAGCAGATGCGCGTGGGTACGGAAGGCGCCGATGCGACGCTGGACAATGCGCTCTCCATGAGCGCGCTGTTCTCACTCAAGAAGGACGAGGCAGCCGCGGCTGTCAGCGCGGTGGCGCGGGTGATCGACGAATGGAAGGAACACTTCGCTGAATGCGGAGTGCGGAACCGGGATATCGATGCCTACGCGGAACAGATCGACCGGCCGTTTCTGCTGGAACAGCGTGTCGCGCACTCGAGGGCGGGCTCGCGGCACTGACCTGCCTGGCGTAGCACGGCCTGTGCGCCTACGGCGTGTGCGCCGCTCAACGGGCATGAGCACGACTGCGCTCTGCGCAGCCGCGCTCGATGCCGCGCGCTCAGCTCGCCGCGCCCACTTCCTGCAGCAGGGTCTTGAGCTCACCGTTGTGATACATCTCGAGCGCGATGTCGCACCCGCCGATGAGCTCGCCATTCACGTAGAGCTGCGGATAGGTCGGCCAGTTCGAGTAGCGCTTCAGCGCCTCACGAATCTCCGGCTCTTCGAAGATGTTCACGTGCTTGAACTTCGCGCCCAGAGCCCGCAGCGCCGACACGGTCTGCGCCGAGAAGCCGCACTGGGGAAAGTCCGGCGTTCCCTTCATGAACAACACGACCGGGGCCGAGCCCAGCTCCGTCTTGATTCTTTCGACGACATCCATCTGCTTTGGCCTCACGAAAATCGGTAAACGCCCAGGCCGCACAGGCCATACCTCTCAGCGCACCGTCACCTGATTCTGCACCGCCCGCACGCCTTTCACGGCACGGGCCTCATCCTGCGCGGCATTGCGCAGCTCCACCTTATTCACCTGTCCACGCAGGGTCACTACCCCATCGTGGGTATCCACGGTGAGATTCAAAGGCTTCAGCGCCGGGTTGGCGACGAACCTGGATCTCACCGCGGTGGAAATCGAATTGTCCGCCGCAACCTGCGACGCCGGGCGACGATCGGCACTGCCTGCACCGCTGCGGCTGGAGCCCGAAGCAGTACCTTGCCCCGCACCCGAAGAGCCGGAGCCCGCCGCACCGCTCAGCATTGAAAGCGCACACCCCGAGAGCGCCACGACCGCGCACACCAGGGCCGCACTCCACACGACCGCATTCAGTCTCACTCGACACCCCCGCCTGGCGAACCTGTGCCCGATGCACCTTGATCGGATTGATCGCGCGCCTTGCGACGCTCCGCGAGCTGCTCGATGAGGCTCCACTGCTCCCGCGCATTCATGTCGCGCCAGCGGGCGATCTCATCACCCGTTCGCAGGCATCCGATGCAGTGACCTGTTCCATCCAGCACGCACACGTTGATGCAGGGAGACGGTGGAGCCGCCGGGTCGTGTTGATCGGGCGCGTGGCTTTCGGAATCGGCCGGCATCGTGTCGCGGAAGGCCCGTGCGGCGTTGAATTATGGGGGGTGCTCGCCTATTCTTCAAACCCGCAAACGACCACCCAGGCCAGTCAGAACAAGAACTTGGGTGGTCCAGGCAGACGCCGCCGGCGCGAGTCGCATCCAGGGGGAGCCCATCCGTCATGAACCCGCTCGACAATCATCGTCATTCGCTCATCCTGGGCATCGTGATCGCTGCCGTGCTCGCGCTCGCCCTCGGCGGCGTGCAGATGAACCAGCTGGCGCTCGCGCGCTGGATCCACATCGTCGCCGGCGTGTTCTGGATCGGCCTGCTCTATTACTTCAACACCGTGCAGGTGCCTGCCCTGGCGGACGCCGCGGCAGACAAGGGCGGCCCCGGCGGTGCCGGCATCACGAAATATGTCGCGCCGCGCGCCCTCTTCTGGTTCCGCTGGGCGGCGCTCATCACGTGGCTTGCGGGTGCGTGGCTTCTCGGCGCGCGCTTCGTGCCGGCGTTCACGCTCGGCATCGGCACGGGCGATCTCTCCACGACGATCATCGGCATCGGCGCATGGCTCGGCACCATCATGCTGTTCAATGTCTGGGGCCTCATCTGGCCGAACCAGAAGAAGATCCTGGGCATCAAGCCCGCCACGGACGAGGAAAAGGCCAAGGCGCGCAAGGTGGCGCTCTACGCCTCGCGCGTGAACTTCGTGCTCTCGATCCCGATGCTGCTGTGCATGGGCGCCGCCTCGCACGGCCTGCCGTTCTAGGATCATTGGAAGAAAGTCGCCTGCGGCGCTTTCCCGGGACCCTGCACCGTTGCCGCCGGCAAAAGGCGTGACTTTCGCCGGCTACGCTGCGGCTGCCACCAGTGAGCACGCGCGCCAGCGGATCGACAGACAGACGTGCCGGCCGGCGGCGGCCCGGCACACCGCCCGCCCTTTTTGCCTTACGCTCCGCCTCCGAGGCGAATGTCATGCGTGAACTTCCGAAAGACCTGGGCTCGCAAGTGCAGGCAGCACTGCGGGAAGACGTCGGCACCGGCGATGTCACCGCAAGCCTCGTCCGGCCGAACCAGCTCTGTCACGGTCGCGTCATCACCCGGGAAAATGCCGTGCTGAGCGGCCGCCCCTGGGTGGAGGAAACGTTCCGCCAGCTCGACCCCGGTGTGCGGCTCAAGTGGCACGCGGATGACGGCGAGCGCCTCTCCCCCGGCCAGAACCTGTTCGACATCGAAGGCAGCGCCCGCTCGGTCCTCACGGGGGAACGCACGGCGCTCAACTTCCTGCAGCTGCTGTCGGCCGCCGCGACGGAAGCACGCCGCTACGTCGACGCGGTGGCTGGCACGGGCTGCATCATCCTCGACACGCGCAAGACCCTCCCCGGCCTGCGCACCGCGCAGAAGTACGCCGTGCGCTGTGGCGGCGCCTCCAACCACCGCATCGGCCTCTACGACATGGTGCTCATCAAGGAGAACCACATCGCCACGGCCGGCTCCATCGCGGGCGCCATCAACTCGGCCCGCCACACCGTGCCCGGCCTGCAGATCGAGGTCGAAGTGGAAACACTCGATGAGTTCGAGCAGGCGCTGAGCGCGCGACCGGACATCATCATGCTCGACGAATTCTCGCGCGAGGACATGCGCACCGCCGTGGCCGCCAATCGTCGGCACGGCAAGCCGGTGAAGATCGAAGCCTCGGGCAGCGTCTCGCTCGACAACGTGCGGCAGATCGCGGAGACGGGCGTGGATTTCATCTCGATCGGCGCGCTCACCAAGCACGTGCGCGCCGTTGATCTCTCCATGCGCCTGGATTTCGCCGGTTGAGGTGACCGGGCTCGCGTGCGTGCCGCACGCGACGGGTTCGCATTGGCCGGAAACGGGATCGGCCGATCCCGCAGCGCCGCCTCAGGCGACGGCCGACTTCAGAACGCGCTGCGGCTGCGCGATGCCATAGCCCTGCGCGTAATCGATGCCGAGGCTCGTCAGCATCTGGATGATCTCGGCGTTCTCGGCAAATTCCGCAATGGTCTGCTTGCCGGTGAGGTGGCCGATCTCGTTGATCGAGCGGACCATCTCGCGATCGATCGGGTCGCGCAGGATCTCGCGCACGAAGCTGCCGTCGATCTTCAGGAAGTCGACCGGGAAGTGCTTCAGGTAGCCGAACGAAGACAGGCCGGTGCCGAAGTCGTCGAGCGCGAACTTGCAGCCGAGCTCCTTCAGCGACTGGATGAACCGGTTGGCCTGCGAGAAGCTCGCCACCGCCGCCGTCTCCGTGATCTCGAAACAGATCTTCGAAGCATCGAGCCCGCTGCGATGGAACTGGTCGATGACGAACGGCAGGAACTTGTCGTCGCCGAGACTCTGCCCGGACAGGTTGATCGAGCACATCTGCAGCTTCTCGCGCTCGTCCGCCTCCGAGACGAGCCACCGGAACGCGTTCTCGATGACCCAGCGATCGATCGCCGGCGTGATGCCGTAGCGCTCCGCCGCCGAGATGAAATCGTTGGGCGCCACGATGCGGCCGCCCTCGTCGCGCAGCCGGATGAGCAGCTCGTAGTGCTGCCCCGCGTCCACTCGCTGCAACGGCTGGATCTGCATGCGGAAGAGCTCGAACCGCCCCTCCTCGAGTGCCGCATTGATGCGCGCCGCCCATTGCATCTCGCGCCGGCGGCGCATGAGCTCGATGTCGTTCTCCGCGAAGCTGTGCACGCGATTGCGGCCCCCTTCCTTCGCCGCCTGGCACGCGCTGTCCGCGGCGGAAAGGATCGCCGCGAAATCTTCGTTCTCCGCCGCGATGGGCACCACGCCGATGCTGGCGCCGAGCCGGAACACGCGGTCTTCCCACGTGAAACGGAAGTTGCGCACGGCCTCGCGCAGCGATTCCGCGGTGCGCATCGCCTCGTCCAGCGAGCAGCTTTCGAGCAGGATGCCGAACTCGTCACCGCCCAGGCGCGACAGCGTGTCGCGCCAGCGAACCTTCGATTTCAGCAGCGCGCCCACCTGCCCCAGGAGCGCATCACCGGCGCTGTGGCCGCAGGTGTCGTTGACGATCTTGAACTGGTCGATGTCGAGGTAGCACAGCGCATAGGACGCCTCGCGCGCCTTGGCGCTCTTCAGCGCCCGCTCCAGCCGCGCCTCGAACTCACGACGATTCACGAGGCCCGTCAGCAAGTCGTGGCTCGCGTGATAGGACAGGCGGCGATTCAGCTCGCGCGACTCGCTGACGTCATGGAACACCAGCACGCCGCCGGCCACGTGGCCCGCGCCATCGCGAATGGGTGCGGCGGTGCTCTCCACGTAGAGCTCGTTGCCGTCCCGCCGGATGAGGAGCATCGGGCGCACGGACTTGATCGGCCGGATGCGGCGGATCGATACGGTGAGGGGATTTTCCAGCGGCTCACACGTCTCTTCGTGAAAGGCGCGGAAAATCTCCTCCACCGGCCGGCCCATCGCATCCTCGAGGCGCCACCCCGTGAGCTCTTCCGCCACCGGATTGATGTAGTCGATGGTGGAATTCGCGTCCGTGGTGATGACGCCGTCGCCGATCGACTGCAGCGTGATCTGCGCGCTCTCCTTCTCGCGGAACAGCGCCTCCTCGTAGATCTTGCGCTCGGTGATATCGAGCTCCACGCCCACGAGGCGAAGCAGGCGGCCGTGCTTGTCCACGCGCGCATGCGCGCGGCTCACCACCCACCGCCACTCGCCGTTCTGATGGCGCATGCGGTGCGTGCTTTCGAAGATGGATGTCTTGCCGGCCACGTGATCGCGAATGGCGGCCTGCACGCGTGACAGATCGTCCGGGTGCACGAGGCTGCGCCAGTCGGGCGAGCCGCGCATTTCCTCGTCGCCGTAGCCGAGCATGGCTTTCCAGCGCGGGGAGAAATACACCTCGTTGCTCTCGACGTCGAAGTCCCAGAGCCCGTCGTTCGCGGCCGCCTGCGAGAGCGTGGTGCGCTCCTCGAGCTTGGCGAGGCGGGTTTCGATGCGGATGCGTTCGAGACCGGTGGCGAGACTCGTGCCGATGAGCTTCAGCATGAGTTGCAGGTTCACATCCCACGCGCCGCGAGGAAGATCGTGCGCCAGGCCCAGGAACCCCGCCGGCCTGCCCTGCACGCGGAAGGAAACGATCATCGACGAGCCGATGTGCAGCTCGGAGAAACGGTGGGCCTCGGCAATCTGCTCGCGCCGGGGGGCGCTCGTGTCCCGCAGCTCCGAAAGACGCAGATGCTCCGAGCGGCCTTTCAGCCAGGGGAAGCGGTCCAGGCTCTCTCCGCGCAGGGCTTCGGGGCGACACTGCGCGAAGGCACTGCGGGCGACCTGGATGTCCTCGATGGTCGGCCCATCCAGGCTGTAGACCGCGGCGAACGCGCAGTCGCTGCTGGTGGCATCGCGAAGGAGCTCGAGGTTGCGCCGGATGGTTTCGTCCACGGCGGGACGGCGCATGTTCTGGAAGTCGACCGCGATCTTGGTGCAGGCGACGTCGAGGCCGAGAGCCGGTCTGGCAGCACGCCCGCCGCTCCACGCATCCGCGGACAAGATGTCCGAAGCCGTGAACTCCGATGTCTTATCGGGCGGCAGTGACGACATCCGACTAGAACTCTCCCCGTAACGGCCGCGGATTCTGACAGGCGGGTGGCCCTGCGCCACGACGCGGAACACAGTTCACGGTTAGTATTTTCCGCAGGCTCGCGAGGATTCTGGCACAGGTTTTCAGGAAAACAAGCTAACTTCATGTTAGCACTCGAAATCGAGCATTCCGCCGCCTGCGACGCGCTCGCCATGTCGCGCTCAAGTGCCTGCAAAAACCGGGGGTTGATAACGAATCGCACGGGCGGGATCGCCCCTCACGACGCAGTCCTCTTCCGGCTGGCCGCTCACGAGGAGCCATTGGTCGCCGCTCGAGACACCCGCCGGCTGCCTCGACGTGCTGACGAAGCAGGGGCTGATGGCCGACTCCGGAATGAGCAGCACCCGTCCTGGAGCAGCGCTCAGCCATACCGATGCGTCGTATGCTTCCTGCCGGCCTTCACGCCAGCGCGCATGGCCGAAATTCACGATGGGGCGATCGAGGTAGAGCAGGAACTGCTCCTTGTAGCCCATGAGACCCAGCTCGGACTCCTGGGGCACCAGCGCCAGAACACTTCGCATGAAGTCCCTGCCAGAGCGCTCCCCGTCGATGCGGGGCGTGATGCCATAGGACCAGACGAGGACCAGCACGGCCAGCACGGCGGGCCATGCCAGCAGCGGCCGTTTCCAGGCGGCCACCGCCCAGACCACGAAGCCGACCACGGCGAACACCACGATGGGTGTGAGAGAGCCGACCTGCAGCTCGTCCAGCTTGGCGCGCACGCGCGCGTGGCCAGACGCCTCGACAGCGAGAAAGACCAGCGCCGCCACGATGAGCAGCCCCCCCAGCACAACGCTGGCCCGCTTCACACCGCGGCGCAAGAACACGCCAGGTAGATACGGCGCGGCCGCGATGGCCGCCGCCGGCAGTGCGGGAAAGAGATAGACGCCTCGCTTGCCGGCGCTCAATGAGAAGAACAGCACGGTCAGCAGCACCCAGGACAACGGCAACCAGACCCGCGCGTCGCGCTCGCTCCAGGCCTTCCCCCATTGGGGAACGATCCAGATGAGCAGCAGGCTCAGCGGCAACCACAGGCCAGGGATGACTTCCAGCAGGAAGTAGTACCAAGGCTTCACGTGGTGCCAGGCGGAAGCGTATCGCTGCACGGTCTGCTGAAAGAGAATCTCGTCGCGGTAGGCCACCAGAGCAGGGTCATTGCGCGTAGCGACAGCAATGAGCATGGGCACGAGCCAGATCGAGACACCCAACAGGAACCCGAGGGCCACCAGCCCCCACCGTGGCCCGCCGATGAACTGCGGCAGATTGTTGAAGCCCCGTGCCCGCATGAGCGCATACGGCACGAGCACGAGCAGCGGCAGAAACCCCACCCCTTTCGTGATGACGCCAACACCTGCCGCCACACCACCGACGAAGTACCAGCCCCACGAGGGCCCGAAAAGCAGGTGCCGCAAGAGGCCGTACAGTGAGAGCGTCGTGAGCGCGCAGAGCAGCGGGTCGATCTGCGCGCCGCGCATGGTCTGCAGGAACTGGATGCTGCACACGAGAGTGAGCGCAGCGGCCAGACCCGCCGCGCGCCCCGCAATGCGCCGGCCCATGTCGTACACGAGCCCGACCACCGTGCATGCTGCGATGAACGCCGGCAGCAGGAACGAAGCGCGAAGGGAGCCCGTGACGAGATAGCCCAGGCTCAGGAGCCAGAAGTACAGCGGCGGCTTGTCCTGGTACAGATCGCCGCCGACGCGGGGGAAGAGCCAGTCCCCGGTGTGCACCATCTCTCGCGCGATGAAGGCGAAGCGTGGCTCGTCCGCCGGCCAGGGTGCCCGCACGCCGATGCCGCTGCCGACGAAGACGAGCACCGCCAGGGCCAGCCACAGCAGGTCGCTCGTTCGAGGCATCGCCACGGAGAGCGGCATGCGGCGCTGGCCTTCAGGCATTCTGGGAGCCCGCGCTCGTGCGGCCCGAGCGGATGTCCATGGCCAGGTTGTAGAGGGCCACGGCCATCGGGAACAGGTTCGAAAGGACACCCACCGAGTCGTTCTTGCCCCAGATGAAATAGGAGAGCAGCAGCGCACTGCCGACGATGCTCATGCCCCAGAACACGCGCGGGATGACGGGCCTGCCGTGCGCCCGCGTGGCCAGCACCTGGAACACCCAGCGGCCCGCAAAGAGCAGCACGCCCAGGTAGCCCACGAGCTTCCAGGGCGTGACGACGACCCCGAACACCTCGGCGATCACGACATTCATGGCGGACTATTCCTCGCGGACGGTGAGACCGGCCTTGTAGCGGCGCCGCAGCCACATGACCCCAAAGATGTCGACGATACCGACCCAGAGGCGATCGAGCATGCCGTACTTGGATGTGCCGCGGGCGCGGGGCCGGTGATGCACCGGCACGGAGACGACGCGCCCACCCGCCCGCTGGAACAGCGCCGGCAGGAAGCGGTGCATGTGATCGAACTTCGGAAGATCCATGTAGCTCTCACGTCGCATCAACTTGATACCGCACCCGGTGTCGGGCGTGCCATCGCCCAGCATGCGCGAGCGAACCGCGTTCGCAATGCGCGACTGCAGCCGGCGGAAGCCTGTGTCCTTGCGCGTGGTGCGGTGGCCCTGGAACAGCGCCACCTGCGCGTTGCCAGGCGCTTCGCGAGCCACGAGGAGTTTCGGCAGATCCGCTGGGTCGTTCTGGCCATCGCCATCTAGCGTGCCGATCCATTCCGCCCGCGCGTGCCGCACGCCAGTGGTGACGGCGGCACTCTGCCCGCTGCGAAAGGAATGCCGCAGCAGCCGCACCTGCGGGATCGATGCGCGCGCCGCGAGCACGGCTGCAGCGGTGCCATCCGTGCTGCCATCGTCCACGAAGAGGATCTCGAACGCGCGGCCGGAAAGCGCGACGGCAATCTCCTGCGCAAGCGGACCGACGTTCTCGGCCTCATTGCACACCGGGATGACGATGGAGACTTCCGGCGTCATGCCGCGCGCTCTCGAAGCGAGCGGCTCGCAACGTCATAGAGGTGCTTCAGCTCTTCCTTGAGCTCGCCTTGCAGCTTCGCGATCGACGACGCGTCCGTGACTCGCGGAACGTAGCGCGGCGGACCGACGGCCACCACGACACGCGAGAACGGAACGGGAATCACGAACTTGTCCCACTTGATGAGCCAGGCACGCGAGGCGGCGTAGGCCATCGGCAGAATCGGCCGGCCGGACATCTGCGCCAGCAGGATGGCGCCCGGCTTGAATTCGAAGCGGGGCCCGCGCGGGCCATCGGGCGTGATGGCGGGCGAGACATTCTCCTTTACCAGGGCCTCGTAGTAGTCGCGCAGGGCACGCGCGCCCGTGCTGGTGGAGGAGCCGCGGATGACCCGGCCCCCGATGCGCTGAACCATGAGCGCGCCGAGCTCGCCATCCACCGAAGGGCTGATGAGCCAGCCGACCTCGAGACCCTGCGAGCGCTGGTCGAGGAGGTACTTGCCACAGAAGAGCTGATGCTGATGCCAGTAGCACGGCACCACCGACTTCGCTTTGGCGAGCGCGGCGGTGAGGTGCTCCGCGCCCTCCACCTTCACGACCCGGCAGGTGAGCCACCAGAAGCGGACGATGCCGAGGCCGAGCGGCACGGCGAGCGCGTACAACGCGCGCCGGGCGAAGGTCATGCGGCGGCCGGACCGCGTGATCTGTCGATAGATGGAGTTGCGCAGGCCGCCGCCCGGGCCGGATTCGGTCATGCTGAGCGCTGCGTGAATGTGTGCTTCTGTGTCGGGTCGCGCGCGCTGGCACGCGCTGGACGCGGAGTTTCCGTGATCGCAACCGGCGACACAAGGCGTGCGCCGGAGGGGCTGAGGTAAGATTGCGGCGACTCGTCTATTCCGTTCGGCCCACGACGTTCGCATGACCGCGACAGACACCGCATCCAGGCAGCCTCCCGAGCCCGAGCTGCAGTTCGACATCGGCTCCACGGACGATTCCCTGGAGCGCATGATCGAGCTCTTCGCCCGCTATGGCGACACGTACCGGGTGTATGCGCCCGGGCGCAAGTCCTACACCTACGTCATCAATCATCCGGATGACGTCAAGCGCGTGCTGGTGTCGAACCACCGCAACTACACGAAGGGTGTCGGGCTCGACCGTGTGAAGATCCTGCTCGGCAACGGCATCATGACGAGCGAAGGGGACTTCTGGAAGCGCCAGCGCTACATGATGCAGCCCATGTTCCACCGGCGCGTCATCACCGAGTTCGCGCGCACCATCGATGACGCCAACGAGCGCTTCATCGCCAAGTGGGAAGCGCAGGCCGCGCGCGGCGAGCTCGTGAACGTCACGGACGACATGAGCGAGCTCACGCTCGACATCGTGCTGCGCTCCATCTTCGGGCCGGACCTCGATCGCCTGGCGACCCAGGCCGGCGGCAACCCGTTCGACGTGGTGACGAAGGACCAGGCCCGGAACCTCCAGTTCGCCTACAAGTTCCGCTCGCTCGGCAAGGTCATCTCGGGGCTCGTCCAGCGGCGCCGGGACGCCCGCGAGGAGCATCCGGATTTCCTTGGCATGCTCATGAACGCCCGCGACAAGGAAACCGGCGACGCCATGAGCGAGCGCGAGCTGATCGACGAGGTGATGACGCTCGTGGTCGCCGGGCACGAGACGACGGCGAGCGGCCTCAACTGGGCGTGGTATCTCATCTCCCAGCATCCCGAAGTCGAGGCGAAGCTTCATGCCGAGCTCGACGCGGCCGGCGCCGAGCCTGCGCCCGGCCTCGCGCGGATGGAAGCGCTCACGTACACGCACCAGGTCGTGGACGAGGCGCTGCGCCTGTATCCGCCAGGCTGGCTGCTCTCCCGCCGCACCATCGGGCCCGACACGCTCGGCGGCTACGAGATTCCGGCAGGCACGAGCGTGATGCTGAGCCCCTACCTGCTGCACCGGCACCCGCGGTACTGGAAGGACCCGAACGCGTTCCGGCCGGAGCGCTTCGCGCCCGAGCACGAAGCCGAACGGCCGCGCTTCGCCTACATGCCGTTTGCCGCCGGGCCGCGACACTGCATCGGCGAAACGCTTGCGCTTTACGAAATGCTGATGCACCTGTACAAGGTCGCGCGCCGCTACCGGCTCACCTGCGTGGCCGATCGGCCGATCGAGCTGGAAGCGCAGATCAATCTGCGCACCCGCAACCCCCTGTTCATGAGGCTGGAACGTCGCTGATGTCCAATGCGAGCACACTCACCGAGCTGATCGAAAACAACCGCACCGCCCCGCGCAGCATCACCTATCTCGACGGCGAGAGCGACTCGCGAGAGGTCTCATTCGGCGAGCTGCACGAGCGGGCGCTCGGCATCCTCTATCACCTGCAGAAGCTCGGGGCGCGGCGCGGGGACAAGGTCATCCTGTTCCTGGGCAACAACGAGCAGTTCATCGATGCGTTCTGGGGAGCGGTGGTGGGCGGCATCATCCCGGTGCCCGTGGCGCTCGGCATCAGCGACGAGCATCGGCACAAGCTTCTGCGCATCGCGCGCAAGCTCGGCAGGCCCTTCATCTATACGGACCGCCGCTCGCTCGATCGCATCGGGGCCTTCGCGGCCCAGGCCGGTGAGGCCGAGACGTTCGAAGGCCTGCGCTCGCGCGCGTTCCTGGTGGATGAGCTGGACGACATCTCGCGCGCCGGCGACCCCTATCGCGCGCAGCCCGGAGACACGGTGTTCATCCAGTTCTCCTCCGGCTCGACCAGTGAGCCCAAGGGCGTCGTGCTCACACACGCCAACATTCTTGCGAACTCGCGCGGTGTATCCGAAGCCGCGGGGTTCACTGAGAACGACGTGAGCCTCTCGTGGATGCCGCTCACGCATGACATGGGGCTCATCGGGTTCCACCTCTTCATGTTCGCGAACCGCATCCAGACCCATCTCATGCCCACGGAGCTGTTCATCCGCAGGCCGCTGCTGTGGCTGCAGTTCGCGGCACGCCACCGGGCCACCATCACGTGCTCGCCGAACTTCGGCTACAAGCACTACCTCAAGGTGCTCGGGGACCGCTCCATCGACGGGCTGGACCTGTCTTCCGTCCGGCTCATCTTCAACGGTGCGGAGCCCATCTCGGTCGATCTGTGCGAGGAGTTCCTCGCGCGGATGGAGCCGGCGAAGCTCTCCCGCACAGCGATGTTCCCGGTGTACGGGCTCGCGGAAGCCTCGCTTGCCATGACGTTTCCGCCGGTCGGGCGCGCGTATCGCGCGGCCTCGTTCAAGCGCGAATCGCTCGGCACCGGCTCCCGCGCAGAGGTCGTGGCAAAGACGGACAAGGATGCGGTGGAGCTCATGTCCGTCGGCCGCCCCATTCCGTACGCGGAAGTGCGCGTGGCGGGTGATGATGATGCCCCGCTCCCGGATGGGGTCGTCGGGAACATCTACATCCGCGGTGAGAATGTCACGAAGGGGTACTTCGAAAATCCGGAAGCGAACGCCGCCGCGCTGACCGCGGATGGCTGGCTGCGCACCGGGGACCTCGGGCTCGTGCACGAAGGCGAGGTCTACATCTCGGGGCGAGCCAAGGAAATCATCTTCGTGAACGGGCAGAACTACTACCCGCACGATCTCGAGAACATCGCGCAGCGGGCCGAGGGCCTGGAGCTCGGCAAGGTAGTCGCCGCCGGCGCGCGCCGCAAGGGCGAGCAGACCGAGCAGCTCGTCGTCTTCGTGCTGCATCGTGGCGAGATGAAGGATTTCCTGCCCACCGCGACGCAGGTCACGCGGCTCATCAACGAGAACACGGGGGTCGAGGTTGCGGAGGTCGTGCCGGTCAAGCGCATCCCCAAGACCACGAGCGGCAAGATCCAGCGTCACCTGCTCGAAGAGCACTACGTTCAGGGCGAATTCGATGCGGAGCTCGCGGAGCTGCGCGCCTTGCGCGAGGCGCAGCGGGGGCCGGCCACCTCCTCCCGTTCGGCAATCGAGGATCAGCTGAAGACGATCGTGGACGCCGCGCTCGAAGGGAAGCGTGTCGATCTGCACGACAACCTGTTCGAGGTCGGCGCGAGCTCGCTGAAGCTCATCGAGATCCACGAGAACCTCGATCGGGAGTATCCGGGCATGGTGGATCTCACGGAGCTGTTCGACTTCCCCACCATCGCGGAGCTCGCGCAGCACCTCGAGCAGAAGCTCGCGGCCCGCTGAAGGCCGGCCGCGCTCGTCAATTGATGCCGCGGCGCTGCCAGAACGTGCGGCGCAGTACGCGTGTCGCGGGGCAGGCCTCCAGGCGCTCTTCGCCTACATGACATCCGGCGGGTGGCGAGCCCCTGGGGCTCGCCGGGTCTGACGGATCGCCCGGCAAGCCGGGATCGCCGGGGAAACCCGGCGCGCCGTTCGGCGGATTCCGCACCGCCGCCGGGTCCCGCAAACGGACGATCGCTTCGGCGGCGATGCCCTCCACCATCAGCTCCATGGAGCGATCCTCCTCCGTGAGCTCGGAGTCCCGGTTCACGTCGAGCACGGCGCTGGCGGTGTGGACCTGAAGCGCATACACCCGGTTCGTCCCCGCTGCGAGGCAATCCTCCGTATGCGGCGGCTGCGGTGGCTGGTAGGTCGTGAACAGGACGACACCGTCAGCGGTCACCGCCTCGGCGAGCACCTTCTCCCCCGCATGACCTTCCGGAGCAGCAAGGTCGATGCGCCATCCCCTGGCATCCGGCGGCAGAGGCGCGCCCGGCGCAGACGTGACGTCGACGAGTTGGGTCGGGAGCAGTGGCGCCATCGCGTCGTATGCCGGCTGGTCCAAGGGCGTGGAGGGAGCGTAGTCGCGAAGTGAGAAGAAGCGGTCCCTGGAGCTCGTTTCGCGCGGCGTGCGGGCGTCGCCCGAGCCAACGGCGAGGTGATGGAACGGAGCCGCGCCCTGCGGATGAACGAGAGCCACGTCCGGCGCGTTGAAGAAGCGGAGCGCTGAAGCACCCGGTTCCGCGTCAGCACCAAGCAACGCGAATATGCCGCCACTCACAAGCGCACTCGCGCGGTGGTTGTTCGAGATATCGAAACGCCAGATGCGGCCGGCGATATCGGCTGCGTACATGCGATCGGCGTAGTGATCCCCATTCGTGTCGAGCGCGGTGACTCTGGCGGGCATGCTGTCCTGCATTGCGGGCAGGAGCAGGTCTGGCGGCCCGGCCACGGGGTGCGCTCCGGAATCGATGTCATTCGTCCGAGACGAAGGCCCGCCAGCGCTCCACAGGAGCTCACCCGTTGCGGCATCCAGCATGAGCAAACGATTTCCGGCACCCACCACCCACGCGGCGCCCTCGGCTCCTTCTGACGGGCGGGCCATTGCGTCCTCGTCCAGACCGCCGCCCAGGATGAGCACGAAATGTTCGCCGTTCTGCGCAGCATCGGCGATGCGCACTCGCGCGAGCGTTGGAGGCGACCACCCGTACCCCAGGAAGGGAAGCTGCCCAGGTCCCGCCTTCCACAGCACAGTGGCGGACACGCGATCGGTAGCATCGAGCGCGTAGTAGAAGGGCCCACCTCTGCGCAACCCAAAGTAGAGCCACACCTTGTCGCCGTCGGCAGCGTCGATGACGCCGTCACCGTTGGCGTCGAAGCGGAGCACGCGCAGCTCTGTGATGAGACCGGTCGGCAGAACGGCACCCTGCAACTCCGGCGGCCTGAAAGCCCACAGCGTGGTGCCGTTCGCGCCATCCGTCGCGCGGACCGTGCCGTCATCCTCCGGCGTGAAGATGACAATGTCGCGCGCGCTGCGCCCCGCAGCGCCTTCGCCGTACACGACGCTGACGGGCAGACGCCTCTGGACATCCGTCGCGCACAACTGCGCACCCGCTATTGCGCTGATGGACAGGCTCAGCACGAGAGCGAGGATTTGGGCCACGCGCCGTTCCGCACTTCGTGCGCGCTGAGAGCTGACACGGCCGGCGTCATTCATCGGCTGCCCCCTTCCAATCCGCCAGCAAGGCGCTGGTGCGTAACGACGCCATGAATCGGCTGCACGACCCTCAGACCCTGAACCTGTTCGTCGACGGCCTGTCGAGCCGAGCGGCCCGTGCTTTCGATCTCGAAATGTGCGCCGATGAACTTCTCCGCACTCCACCCGGGGAGGTTTCGTTCATCGCCGATGAAGTGTGTCTCCGTGACGTACTTACCGCGCGGAGCCTCATCGGCTTCGGCAAACCCGGCACTGAGCGACGACGAGGTGCGACGAGCCGGATCGGCCGCGACGCGAGCGATGGCTCTCTCGATGCCTGCGGACGCGGCGTCGGAAGCCTGCCGACGATATTGCTCATTCCCTGCCATGATGAGCTCCGCCGTCGACGTGCCGATGCCAGCACTCGCGAGCAGCGTGAGGATGAGGAGCAGCAGCAACGCAACGACGAGTGCTGCTCCACGATTGGAATGCTGCGACGTCATGACGAGCGCGCGTTGCGCACGGCGACAGTTCGGGAGACGAGCACGCGACGGAAGTGCCGCTCTGCGCCCGCTGGCGCGTAGACGATGTCGGCGTACCGGTATGTGAGCGCGTCGCTGAAGCTGGGCTCCGCTTCATCCGCGCGCAACCGCAGCCAGATCCGCACGCCTACAACCAGCGCGTACGGCACTTCGGCTGCGTCAGGGTTTACGTACTGCACTTCACTGTGGGGATCCGCGCCAGCAGTGATCGCCAGCTGTACCTGCAGATCCTCCACACCGGGCATGACCTCATCGTCCGCGAATGCGAGCGCGTTGCCGGAACGCGTGAGCGCTTTGACACGAAGCGCCGGAAAGTCGCGCCGGCCCACCGAATCCCGCGCGACGTAGTACGTGCGCACGACGAGGTTGCGCAGCTCATGATCCGCATCCACCGCCCCAGGCGAGACACCATCCGCGATCAGGAGCTGCATCGCCTGGGAACTGAGCCGTGATGTGAACAGCTGAAGGCGATTGGCTTCCGCCGTAGCCCGCTGCGTTTCCGCTCGGCGAAGGGTGAGCGTATCCGCACCCGGCCGCGCCCTGCCCTGGTAAGGCTCGCAGCCTGTGGGAGCAACGCCGAGGGCAAATACGCCGTTCGACGCCTGCACGGGCGTCGTCACGTCCACGGCGAAATTGATGCCGCACGAATGCGCACCCGCGGGAAGTCCCGCAACCGCGACCGGCACGGCTCCGCCCATGCGCAGGGGCCACTGGCGCATCTCATGAGCCAGTGCCAGCACGCCCCCTGGATTCGCACCGCGCGTGAGCTGAATGGCGTCCGGGGAATTCGTGAAGCCGTAGTAGCCCGCGAGCTCGATGTCCGGCTCGATGACGGACATGGCCACGCGTGCCTGCTCCTGCAGGCGCGCCACTCGCTCAGAGACTCGATAGAGATCGCTACCGCGCGCGTACAGGGCGAGCGCACCCACGATGACGACGCTCCCAATGACGAGAGTCACCATCAATTCGACGAGCGTCACCCCGCGCACCGCTGGTGAGCCGAGCCAGCCGACGCGCTTCACGGCGCCCCCTGAAGCACGACCAGATCCGACGCGAATGTCATCGGCGACACCGCGCCCGGCTGTTGCCAAGACACCAGCACTCGATACGCGGGCGGCTCTTCGGACACGCCGTCCGCGGCAACCACTCCCGAGCTGCAGCGGCCCGACTGACACGGCAGCGTGCGCTCGACGAGCGTGCTCCATTCCGCCAGATCCGCCGGCACGAGGCGGGAGGAAACGCGGATGCGCTCCACCATATCCCCGACCAGGCTCACCGCCTGGGTGTGCGACAGTGCGATGGAGCCTTCCCGCAAGCCATGCAGCAGCAGGGTGACGACGCCCAACAGCCCCACGCTGAGAATCAGCAGGGCGACCAGCACTTCCACCAGCGAGAAGCCCGCCGGAGCGAATGGGACGCCCGGCAACAGCACCGCGGAGTGATCGCGCGCAGCTACCGGTCGCATGTGGCGAGCTCCCGAGCTGCGCGCGCCCGACCGGTCTGACTCACGACGATCGCGCGGCCCGCGGAGTCACCCGACAGATCACACAGGCTGAACGTGGCAGTGGTGCCCGCCCGCGCGGTGGGCCAGAAGGTGATGGCCGGCCGCGTGCCCGAGATGGTGACGTCAGGCGGGAGGCGAAACCGCTGGAGCAACTCCCCTTCCACTTCCGCCGGCGCGCCGGGCCGCTGACCCTGCGAGTGATAGATGAGCCAGCCGCTCGCGACCGCCCCTGCGGTGTCGAGGCAGGTTCTGTCATCTACCGTCAGGCACACGATGGCCGGCACACCCCGCACCGCTGCCGAGCTGCGCGCCAGATGAAGCGCCCCCATGAGCTGATGGGCGGCCGCCGTGAGGCCCGCCGAGCGCCGGAGCCCCGCAAACCCGGGAACCGCAAGCGTGGCCAGAAGCGCCACCAGCGCGAGGCCAACCAGAAGCTCGTATGCGGTAAAGCCGCGCTGCCTGAAAGCCGAGAACCCCATCGCCGCAACCTCCCTGTTCGTGGCGGGCCATCCATGGCCGTCGAGGGGTGCAGCGTGCCCGCAACCGCGGGAACGGGCGACGGGCAAAATTGCCAAAAACGCGAATTATGGGGTGCAACGGAGGCGACTTCCGCCGCGTGCCGTCTATAATGCGCGCCATGAAAGCCATGCCCATGGCCGAACAGAACGTCGAAGACTGCGCGCACAAGCTGGCGATGCTCGGCATCCGGCCGACGGCCCAGCGGGTGCAGATTGCCGAGCTTCTGCTGTCGGCTCCCCAGCACCTCTCCGCGGAGCAGATCCTGGCGAACCTGCGCCGGCTCGGCGCGCGCGTGTCGAAGGCAACCGTCTACAACACGCTCAATCTGTTCGCTGCGCACGGCCTCATCCGGCAGCTGTCCGTGGATGGCGCCCGCGCGTGGTTCGATTCGAACGTCGTTCCGCATTATCACTTCCACGACGAAGCCACCGGCGCGCTCACGGACGTTGCCGTGCCCGATGTGGAGTTCAGCCGCCTTCCGCCGCCCCCGCCCGGGATGGAAGTCGCCGGCATCGATCTCGTGATTCGTCTGCGGAAAAAGCTGTAGAATCCGCGCCCTCGCGCCGGGCGGCCCATCGGTCAGGGGCCGCGCGGGGTTCGCCTCGTGTCATCCGGTGCCGTCTTAGCTCAGCTGGTAGAGCGGCGCATTCGTAATGCGTAGGTCCACGGTTCGAATCCGTGAGACGGCACCATCCCTCCCCAGGTCGCACGTCCGTCACAGAATGGCGCAACCATTCATCCACTGGCCGTGTTCTGGGGACGATTTCCATTGCCGGGATTAAACTTACCGGCCCTTGCGCCTGTCCTACGGGCGCCGCTCGCCGGCCGTCCGGCAAATCGAAGGACTCACCGTGGCCGCGCACCCTGAGCACCCGCACATCAAAGAACACTCCGAGCGAAGCGACTCCGTCACCTGGATCGGGCGAGACCGTCTGGCACATCCGCCGCCAGCCACGGAGCAACCGCCCGCGAAACCGGGGTTCACGGACATCATCCGCCACAACCCGTCCCGGTGGATCATCGCCATCGTGATCGCGCTGATCGTGATCGCGGCCCTCGTGTGGGCGCGCCACAGCTCGACATCGTCCGCACCCGTCGCGGCCGGCGGCGCGCAGGATCAGTCGCTGCCGCTCGTGTCTGTCATGACGCCGCGGGCCCAGGCCGTGAAATCAACGGTCAGCTTCACGGGCACCATCCACGCCCGCTACGACATGCCCATCAGCGCGGAAGGCGAAAGTGGCCGCATCACGGCCGTGCTCGTCGAGTCGGGTGACAAGGTCAGACAGGGGCAGGTGCTGGCCCGCATCGACCAGTCCGTGCTGCGCCCGGTGCTGAATCGCCTCGCCGCGGCGCTGGAAGAGGCGAAGGCGCAAGCTGCCCTCTCTGCTGCGGAATATCGCCGCGCGCAGGCGGTTGCCGCATCCGGCGCACTCTCGGCGGAAGAGATCGCGCGCCGCGAAGCCGCCTCCGTCACCGATGTCGCCCGCGTGAACTTCGCGGCCGCGCAGCTTGCCGAGGCCGAAGCACGCCTGGGCAAGACGGAAATCCGTGCGCCGGCGGATGGCATCGTGCTCACGCGCAACGCGGAGATCGGTCAGACGGTAAGCCCCGGCGGCGAGCCGCTCTTCAGGCTCGGGCGCGGGGGCGAGGTCGAGATGCGCGGCCAGGTGGCCGAGCGCGATCTCGCCGCCCTGTCCGTCGGCCAGTCGGCATCGGTGTATCTCACGGGCATCGCAAAGCCCTTCGAAGGCACGGTGCGGCTGCTCGGGGCGGTCATCGATCCGAATACCCGCCTGGGCGACATCCGGGTGGAGCTCGCGCCGAGCACCGCGCTTCGCCCGGGCGCGTTCGCGCGCGGCGAAGTGGTAGTGGGCGCCGCGGAGCGCCCGGTGCTGCCGCAGACGGCGGTCCTGTCGGATGCGCAGGGCACCTTCGTGCTCATCGTGAACGGCGAGAACAAGGCGGAGCGCCGCACCGTCCGGGTCGCCAACACGGTTCCCGGCGGCATCGTCATCTCCGAGGGTCTGGAAGGCACCGAACGGGTGATCACGACAGCCGGCGCGTTCCTGCGCCCCGGCGAGGTCGTGAAGGTCACCGAAGCCAGGACCGAACAAACCTGAGAACGGCGCGCGGCACCCCGCCGCGCCGCCGCAGAACGCGAGCTGCATGAACAACATTTCCGCGTGGGCCATCCGCCACCCGATCTCCCCGGTGGTGCTGTTCGTCGTGCTGTTCTTCCTCGGCATGGTGGCGTTTCTGCGTCTGCCCATCAACGACAATCCGGATATCTCGTTCCCGTTCGTGAACGTCACCGTCTCGCAGCCGGGCGCCGCGCCGCCGGAGATCGAGACCCAGATCATCCAGAAGATCGAAGGCGCCGTGGCGAGCATCGGCGGCGTGAAGAGCATCCAGTCGACCGCAATGGAAGGGGCGGCGACGGTCGGCATCGAGTTCCAGATCGGCACGCCGGTGGATCGCGCGGTCACCGATGTGCGCAATGCGGTCTCCAAGGTCCGTGCGGACCTGCCCGAAGGCATCATGGAGCCCATCGTCCAGCGCATCGACGTTGCCGGTGGTGCCATCGTCTATTACGCCGTCACCACCACGGCGATGACGGAAGAAGAGCTCTCCTGGTTCGTCGACAACACCATCACGAAGCGGCTGCTCTCCATCGGCGGCGTCGCGCAGGTGTCGCGAACCGGCGGCGTGAACCGCGAGATCCGCATCGAGCTCGACCCTGCGCGCATGCAGGCGCTCGGGCTCACCGCGGTGAACGTGAACCAGCAGCTTCGCGGCCTGAATCTCGACGCGCCCGGTGGCCGCGCGCAGGTGGGCGGCGGCGAACAGGCGATCCGCGTGCTCGGCGGCGCCAAGACGGCCGCCGCGCTGGCGGATACGCAGATCACCCTGCCCGGCAACCGCGTTGCGCGCCTTTCGGATATCGCCGACGTGCGCGATAGCGTGGCGGAGATCCGCGGTCTCTCGAAGCTCAATGGCCGGCCGGCGACGACCTTCAGCGTGTTCCGCTCCAAGGGCTCTTCCGACGTCACGGTGCTCGATGACGTCGAGGGCGAGCTCGCGAAGGTCAGCAAGGAATTCCCGAACGTGAAGATCGACCAGGTCCTCACCTGGGTCGACAACACCAGGATGCAGTATGACGCGGCCCTCGCCATGCTCATCGAGGGCTCCATTCTCGCCGTGCTGGTGGTGTTCCTCTTCCTGCGGGACTGGCGGGCGACCGCGATCTCGGCGCTGGCGATCCCGCTCTCGGCGATCCCCACGTTCGCGTTCATGTACTTCATGGACTTCACGCTGAACGGCATCAGCCTGCTCGCGCTGTCGCTCGTGGCGGGCGTGCTGGTGGACGACGCGATCGTCGAGATCGAGAACATCGTGCGCCACATGCGCATGGGCAAGACGGGCTTCCAGGCCGCGCTCGACGCAGCCGACGAAATCGGCCTCGCCGTGGTGGCCACCTCCGCCACCATCATTGCGGTGTTCCTGCCGGTCAGCTTCATGTCCGGCATCGTTGGCCAGTTCTTCAAGCAGTTCGGGCTCACAGTGGCCGCAGCCGTGTTCTTCTCGCTGCTCGTCGCGCGCCTCATCACGCCCGTGATCGCCGCCTACACGCTGAAGCCGGACAGCGTGCCCGTCCACACGGACGGCCCGATCATGAAGTGGTACATGAAGACGCTCGAGCAGTGCGTCAACCACCGCTGGCGCACCATCATCGGCGGCACGGTGTTCTTCGCGCTGTCGATCGTCGCTCTGAGCTTCGTGCCGCCGGCCTTCATCCCTCAGGCCGACATCGGCCTGTCGATCCTGCAGATCGAGCTGCCACCGGGCGTGCGCCTGCAGGACACGGCGGCGGTCTCCGACCGCGCGTACCAGATCATCCGGAAGCACCCCGAAGTCAAGAACGTGGTCGAGACCGTTGGCGAGGGCGACGAGGTGCGCACCGCCAGCCTCTCCATTTCGCTCGTGCCGCGCAAGCAGCGCGAGATCAAGCAGCAGGACTGGGAAAAGAAAGTGCTGCAGGAGCTCAAGCTCATCCCCGATGCGCGCATGAACTTCCGCAACCTGCAGGGTGCGAGCCAGGGCCGCGACATTTCCTTCTACCTCACCGGGGACAACCCGGAGCTCGTGGAAGACACCGCGCACAAGGTCATCGCGCAGATGCAGGCGCTGCCCGAAATCCGCGAGGCACGCATCAACGGCGATCTGCAGAGGCCGGAGATCATCATCCAGCCGCGCCTCGATGTCGCCGCCGAGCTCGGTGTCACGGTCCAGAGCATCAGCCAGACCATTCGCATCGCCACGCTGGGCGACCTGCCACAGAACGCGGCGAAGTTCTCCCTCACGGACCGGCAGGTGCCCATCCGTGTGAGCCTGCTGGAAGAAGCGCGGCAGGACCTGACCACGCTCGAGAATCTTCCGGTGCCCACGTCCAGCGGCTCGACCGTGCCGCTGAAGGCCGTTGCGGACATCTCCTTCGGGCAGGGCCCCACCCGCATCCGCCGTCACAACCAGAGCCGGCGCGTCGCCCTCGAGGCCGATCTCAACGGCGTCGAGCTCGGCGTCGCCATGGAGCGGATCTACGCGCTGCCCGCCTTCAAGAACCGGCCGTCGGGCGTGAATCTGGTGGAGACCGGTGACCTCGAAGTGATGAAGGAGCTCTTCGTCGGCTTCGCCATCGCGATGGGCACGGGCATCCTCATGGTGTTCGCGGTGCTGGTGCTGCTGTTCGCGCGCGTGCTCCAGCCGATCACCATTCTTTCCGCCCTGCCCCTGTCCATAGGGGGCGCGGCGGTCGCACTGCTGCTCACGGGCATGTCATTCTCGATGCCCGTGGTCATCGGGTTCCTCATGCTGATGGGCATCGTCGCCAAGAACTCGATCCTGCTCGTGGATTTCGCCATCGAGGAGATGCGCGCGGGCAAGGATCGCTTCACCGCCCTGCTCGAAGCAGGTCACAAGCGCGCGCGCCCCATCGTCATGACGACGGTGGCCATGATCGCGGGCATGGTGCCGGTGGTGCTCGGACTGCATGGGGACTCTTCGTTCCGGGCGCCGATGGCCGTGGCGGTGATCGGCGGCTTGCTGACCTCCACGTGCCTCACGCTGGTGGTCGTGCCGGCGGTGTTCACGCTCATCGACGATATCGAGCGCTGGCTGGCGCCGAAGATCGGCAAGGCCATCACCGGCCCCGAGGCCGAGCCACCCGCTCCGCCGAAGCCGCACCCGGCCGGCTGACGAGCAACGGACGAGGTTGAAGATTGCCAGCGCTAGAGACCGTCTCCGCCGCCGGTGCTGATGTCACGGAGAGGCGCTCCGCCTGGTGGGTGCGCCTCCTCTCGATCCTTCCGCTGCCGCTGCTTTACGGCATCGCGACGTTTCTGGCCTGGCTCGCGTACCGGGTGTTTCCGTACCGGCAGCACGTGGTCCGGGAGAACCTCACGAGGGCCTTCCCGCAGTTCGACGAGGCGCAGCTCCAGAACACCATGAAGCTGTACTACCGCGGGTTCGCGGACGTGCTCGTGGAGGTCATCAAGGCCGTTTCACTTTCGCCCGAGGAAATCCGCCGCCGCGTCAGGATCGTCGGGCTCGAGCAGGCCCAGACCCTGCTCGCCGGTGGCAAGCCGGTGCTGCTCGTGGCCGCGCACCAGTGCAACTGGGAATGGATGCTGCTCGGGCTGTCATTGCAGCTCGGCTATCGCGTGGATGCGGCCTACAAGCCGCTCGTGAACCCGTGGGCCGAGCGCGAGATGCTCGCCCTGCGCACGCGTTTCGGCAGCCGGCTCGTCGCGGCCAAAGGACTGCTGCCCGACATCATCAGGCACGGCAAGGATGTGCGAGCGATCGCAATGGTCGCGGACCAGGAGCCCACCACCAGCGAGCACAAGCACTGGACGCGCTTCCTGAACCGCGACACGGCGTTCTACATGGGTGCGGAAGAGATCGCGCGCGTGACGAAGTACCCCGTGCTCTTCATCGGCATGCGGCGTACGGCGCGCGGCTTCTACGAGATGACACTGACCCCGCTCGCCCCCGGCGGCGAGCGGCTCGTCACCGGTGATCTGACGGAACGCTATGCGCGCAAGGTCGAAGAGCAGATCCGCGCCGCACCGCCGGACTGGCCGTGGTCACACAAACGGTGGCGACTGAAGAAGTCACTGTACAAGTGACCCGAACGCGGGCGCTCAGCGGCGCGCGGCCTCGTCGAGGCGGCGCAGCTCGCGCGGCAGCGTGAAGAACACCTTCTCTTCGCGGCCTGCGGTTTCGAGGGGCACTTCGCCCCCCCAGCTTCGCAGCCTTTCCACGACCTGCTGAACGAGCAGCTCCGGCGCGGAGGCGCCGGCGGTCACACCGACCGCAGCTTTACCGGTGAACCATTCGCGGCGCAGGTCATCCGGACCATCGATGAGATAACCCGACACGCCGGCGCGATCCGCAAGCTCACGCAGGCGGTTGGAATTCGAGCTGGTGCGCGACCCCACGACGAGCAGCACGTCGCAGGAGGCGAGCAGATTCTTCACGGCATCCTGACGATTCTGGGTGGCGTAGCAGATGTCTTCCTTGCGGGGCGTGGCGAGCGTGGGATAACGCTCGCGCAGTGCCGCCACGATCTCCCCCGTGTCGTCGACCGACAGGGTGGTCTGCGTGACGAAAGCGAGGCTCTCCGGGTCCCGCACCTGCAGCTTTTCCACGTCCGCGACGCTCTCGACGAGATGGATCTTCCCGCCGAACGAGGCGTCGAAGCGCCCCATGGTGCCTTCGACTTCGGGATGGCCCGCATGCCCGATGAGAATGACGTCCCGCGCATCCTTCGCATAGCGGTGGACTTCCATGTGCACCTTGGTGACGAGCGGGCACGTGGCATCGAACACTCGCAAGCCGCGCCGTGCCGCTTCGCTCACCACGGCGTTGGACACGCCGTGGGCGGAGAAGATGACGGTGGCGCCTTCGGGGACCTCGTCCAGCTCGTCCACGAAGATCGCGCCAAGCGCACGCAGGCGCTCGACGACGTGGCGGTTGTGCACCACTTCGTGCCGCACATGGATCGGCGGCCCGAAGAGCTCCACCGCACGCTCCACGATGTCGATGGCGCGATCGACACCGGCGCAGAAGCCACGCGGGTTGGCGAGGAGGACTTTCATGTCAGGGCGCAGCCTCGTTGCGGTCGGACTTCGGGGGCTGCGGTGCGGAGGTGGACCCGCCGCCCGCGGCAGCCTGGGCCCTGGCGCGACGGCCCTCCAGCAGCGCATCGAGCAGCAGCAGTCCCGCTCCGATCGTAATAGCGGCATCGGCGATGTTAAAGGCTGGGAAGAACGAGTCATCCCAATAGACGAGGATGAAGTCGACCACATGGCCGAGGCGGATGCGGTCGATCACGTTGCCGATCGCGCCCGCGAGGATCAGCGACAGCGCAAGCGCGAGCATCCATTGAGCGCGGGCCTTGAGGCGCTTCATCCAGACGAGGAGCACCGCACCCACGCCAAGCGCGAGCACGGTGAACATCCAGCGCTGCCAGCCTCCTGCGCCAGCGAGGAAGCTGAATGCAGCGCCCGTGTTGTAGACATGCGTGATGTCGAACACCGGCAGCACGTTGATGCGCTCGGCATAGCTCAGGTTCTGCACCACAACGTGCTTCGTGTACTGATCCAGCCCGATCACACCCACGGTGAGCGGCAACCAGCGCCAGCCGTTCGCTTCGCTCATGCGTAGACCCGCGTCTCGCCAGCCGTGGTGATGTTGGTGATGCAGCGGTCGCACAATTCCGGGTGATCGGCGTGCGTGCCCACGTCTGGCTGGCGGTGCCAGCAGCGTGCGCACTTCGCCGCGTCCGTGGCGCGCACGATGATGGCGCGCCCGTCGACGACGCCCGCACCGGCCTTCTCAAGCTCCGCGAGCGATTCGATGGCATGCAGGCGCGCTTCGGATGTGATGAGGAAGAAGCGCAGCTCGTTGCCGAGCGCATCGAGAGCGGGAAGCTCCGTGCGCGGCACGTAGATATCCACCTCCGCTTCGAGCGGCGCGCCGATCTCGCCCCGGGTGCGGGCCCCTTCCAGCTCCTTCAGCACGCCGTTGCGCAGGTCGATGAGGCGCGGCCAGTCGATGCCGTCCGGCGTGATCTCGGGCAGCGGATGCCAGGTCGTGAGGAACACCGACTCCGCGCGATCACCCGGAAGGTAGCGCCACATTTCCTCCGCCGTGAACGACAGGATGGGCGCGAGCCACCGGACCATGCTCTCTGCAATGTGATACATCGCCGTTTGCGCCGCGCGACGCGGGCCGCTCCCGGCCGGCATGGTGTAGAGCCGGTCCTTGATGACATCGAGGTAGATGCCGCCCATGTCCACGACGCAGAAGTTGTGCACCTTCTGATAGATGACGTGGAACTCGTATCGCTGGTACGCCTCGATGACTTCCTGCTGCACTTCCCGCGCGCGTGACAGCGCCCAGCGATCGAGCGCCACCATCTGTTCCGGCTTCACCGAGTGCTGCTCCGGGTCGAACCCATGCAGGTTGCCCAGCAGGAAGCGGAATGTATTGCGCATGCGGCGGTACGAATCCGCCGTGTGCTTGAGGATGACGTCGGAGACGCTGATCTCGTTGGCGTAATCCGTCGCGGCAACCCAGAGGCGCAGGATGTCCGCGCCCAGCGTGCTCATGACCTTCTGGGGCGCGATGACGTTGCCCAGCGACTTCGACATCTTGCGGCCCTTCTCATCCACGGTGAACCCGTGAGTGAGCACGCCGCGATAGGGGGCACGCTCGTACAGCGCTTCGGACATGAGCAGCGAGCTGTGGAACCAGCCGCGGTGCTGATCCGACCCTTCGAGGTAGAGATCCACCGGCGCGTGAATTTCCGGCCGGGTGGCGCCCACGCACTCGAACGAAAGGCCGGAGTCGGCCCACACATCCATGACGTCCGTGACCTTGTCGTAGTCGTCCGCTTCGGCGCCCAGAAGCTCCGCGGGATCGAGCGCGAACCACGCATCGATACCGCTCTTCTCCACGCGCGCAGCGACGGCTTCGATCAGCTCCTGCGTACGCGGATGAAGCTCGCCCGTGCTCTTGTGCACGAACAGCGTGATGGGCACGCCCCACGTGCGCTGGCGCGACACGCACCAGTCCGGCCGATTCTCGATCATGCCGGTGATGCGCTGCTCGCCCCACGCCGGAGTCCACTGCACCGTCTTGATGTCCCGCAAGGCGTTCGCGCGCAGGCCCTTCTGGTCCATGCTGATGAACCACTGGGGCGTCGCACGGAAGATGACCGGCGTCTTGTGGCGCCAGCAATGCGGGTAGCTGTGGCGGTACGACTCGTGATGAACGAGCCGGCCCTTCGTCTTCATGTCCTCGAGGATCAGCTCGCCGGCTTCGTCGAGCTTCTTGCCGCCCACGAGCGGCGTGTCCGCGAGAAAGCGGCCATCGTTGCCGACCGGGTTCGTCACCGGCAGGTTGTAGAGCTTGCCGACCGCGAAGTCCTCCAGGCCATGGCCCGGCGCCGTGTGGACCGCACCGGTTCCGGCCTCGAGCGTGACGTGCTCGCCGAGAATGACGGGCACCTGCCGATCCTGGAACGGGTGCTGCAGCGTCAGTCCCTCCAGGGCCTTGCCGGGAAACTCTGCGAGCTTCGCGCGCACCGTCATGCCATAGCGCTTCAGGGAGGCCTCGGCGAGATCCGCCGCCAGCACAAAGCGCTGCGGTGCGTGGCTCTGTGTCTCTCCGTCCGCGCGCTCGACTTCGACGAGCACGTACTGAAACTCATCCCGCAACGCGACGGCCTGGTTCGCCGGCAGCGTCCAGGGAGTCGTCGTCCAGATGATGACCGCGCCCTGCACGTCACCCAGCCCGCTGGCCGGAAGACCGATGCGGCGCTCGAAATCACGGTTGTCCACGACCGGAAACGCCACGTCGATCGCGGGTGAGGTCTTGTCTTCATACTCGACTTCCGCCTCGGCGAGCGCCGAGCGGCAGTCGAGACACCAGTAGACAGGCTTCACGCCCTTGTAGAGGTGACCGTTCCGGATGATCTTGCCGAACGCGCGGATCTGCTGCGCTTCGTAGCTCGGCGCCATCGTGAGATACGGGTTCTCCCAGTCCCCGAGCACACCGAGACGCTTGAAGTCCGCCCGCTGCTGCTCGACCTGTGCCTGCGCGTACGCCCGGCACGCTGCGCGGAAGGCGGCGGCATCCAGCTTCTGGCCGGGGCGCCCGTGCTTCTTCTCCACCTGCAATTCGATGGGCAGCCCATGGCAGTCCCAGCCCGGGATGTAGGGCGAATCGAAACCGTCCATCGTGCGTGACTTGACGACGATGTCCTTCAGGATCTTGTTGACCGCGTGACCGATGTGGATGTCGCCGTTCGCGTAAGGCGGGCCGTCGTGCAGCACGAAGCGGGGCCGCCCGCGCCCGGCTGCGCGCAGCTTCTGGTAGAGGCCGCTCTCTTCCCACGCTTTCTGAATGCCGGGCTCGCGCTGGGCGAGGTCCGCCTTCATGGGAAAGTCGGTCTGGGGCAGGTTGATCGTCTGCTTGTAATCCGCCACGAACGTCATTCTCTTTTCAAAATCTCTCGCGCCTCGGCGGCGTCCCGGTGCATCTGTTCCACCATCGAGTCGAGGGTCGCGAACTTTTCCTCTTCACGCAGCTTCGCCACGAACTCGACCTCGATCTCGCGGCCGTAAAGGTCGCCTGTGTAGTCGAACACGTGTGCTTCGAGAACGGGCACCGTGCCCCCTACAGTGGGGCGTGTGCCAAGGCTCGCAACACCAGGCGCTGCCGGGCGGCCCTCGATGCCGTGCACCCGCACAGCCATGATGCCGTGGATCGGTGACCGCTTGCGCCCGAGCCGCAGGTTCGCGGTGGGGAACCCGAGATCCCGACCAAGCTGCTGGCCGCGCACCACGCGCCCGACCATCGAATAGGGCCGGCCGAGCAGCCGCCTGGCGCGCCCGAGCTCGCCTCGTTCCAGCTCCTGGCGGATGGCGCTGCTGCTGACGCGCACGCCGTCGATGAGGACGGGAGCGACAACATCCACCAGGAACCCGAGCCGCGTGCCCGCTTCGCTCAGCATGGCGGCGTTCGCCTCCCCGTTCCGGCCGAACCGGAAGTCATGGCCGATCACGACGGCGGAAGCCTTCATGTCTTCCCGCAGCAGGCGGATGAATGCTTCGCCGGACAGGCAGCGCAGGCTCTCCCCGAACCGCAGCTGCAGCACGTAGTCGAGCTCCGACCGCTGCAGAACACGCCAACGCTCGCGCCAGGACGTGAGCCGGGCCGGTGGAACCGCAGGGGGCACCTTGGCCGTGGCCAGGTACTCCCGCGGCATGGGCTCGAACGTGAGCATCATGGCCCGCCGCCCGAGGCGCCGGCTGTGCCCCAGGAGGGCACGGATGAGCGCCTGGTGGCCCGGATGGATTCCGTCGAAGGTGCCGATGGTGACGACGGAGCCCTGATGGCGCGGGCGCAGGTTCGGCAGTCCGCGAATGAGCTCCATGTGCGCCGTGGCTAACAAAGGCCCGCCAGTATAGGGGCCGCGGCATCCCGCGGCGAGGGCCCGAGCCGGCGGCGGCTCATGGCTTCGACATCAGGTGCCGGTAGCGCAGGCCGAGCGCCACCTGCACCCCGAAGTACACCGCAGCAGCCCCGACGATGATGCCGCCCAGCCGCACCGGCCTGTCCAGCTCGCCCCGCACGATCCAGTCGTGCAGCGGGCCGACGAGCACGAGGACGACCGCCCCCATGGCGCCCGCAGCCAGCGCGGTACGCCCCGCAAACACGCTCCAGCCCGGCTCGGGTTTGTAGATACCGTCCCGTCTAAGGCGCCAGAACAGCAGCCAGGCGTTGAGACAGGCAGTGACGGAAGTGGATGCTGCCAGCACCACGTGCGGCGCGGGCAACGGATGCACGAGGTGCACACCGTACAGCGTGAGGCTGAGCGCCATCCCGATGATCAGTGCCGTCACGGCATAGCGCACCGGCACCTTCATCTCGTGACGCGCATAGAACGCCGGGACCAGCACCTTCACCAGCGAGAAACCCATGAACCCGGCGCCGTACGCCCAGAGCGCATACGTCGTCATCTGGACGTCACGCTCCGTGAAGCTGCCGCGCCCGAAGAGCGTCGCGACGATGGGCCCGGCGAGCACGATGAGACCCACCGCCGCCGGCACGCCGATGACGAGGCTCATCCGCAAGCTCCAGTCGACGGTTGCGGAGAAGTGCTCCTGCGCCCGTGTGGCGTGCTGTGCCGACAGCGCGGGCAGGATGGCCGTGCCGAGCGCGATGCTGAAGATGCCGAGCGGAAATTCCATCAACCGATTCGAGTAGTAGAGCCAGCTCACCGCTCCGTCGCCCAGCAGCGTGGACAGGTTTGTGTTGAGCAGCAGGCTGATCTGCGCGACCGACGAGCCGACGAGCACCGGACCCATGAGTGCGACGATGCGCCGGACACGCGGATCCCCCCACGCCCAGCGCGGCCAGGCAAGAAGATCCAGCCGCATCAGCGAAGGAAGCTGAAAAGCGAACTGCAGGATGCCGGCGATGAACACCGCATACGCGAGCACGTGCACGGAACCGTCGTCGAGCAAGGTGGCGGCGATGAGGCAGAGATTCAGGATGACGGGCGTCACGGCCGGAATCGCGAACCTGCCGTACGCATTCAGGACCCCCGCCGCGAGCGACGTGAGCGAGACGAACATGAGGTACGGGAACGTCCAGCGCAGGAGCTCCACGCCGAGCGGCCCTTTGACCGGATCGCCCGCGAACCCGGATGCGAAGGCCCAGAGCAGCAGCGGCGCGCCCAGGCAGCCCGCGAGCGTGACGAGGCTCAGCACCCCGCCGAGCGTGCCCAGGACCACGGCCATGAGGTCGCGCGCTTCGGCGTGACTGCCGTTGGTCCGGGTCGCCGTGAAGACCGGCACGAAGGCCTGCGAGAACGCCCCCTCCGCGAACATCCGGCGGCCGAGATTGGGGATCATCTGCGCGATGAAGAAGACATCCATGCCGGAGCCGGCGCCGAAGGCGCGGGCGAACTGCGTGTCCCGCACGAGGGCGAGCACGCGGGAGACGAGCGTCATGGCCCCGACGACGCTCGTGCTGCGGAAGATGGAGCGGCTCACCGGTTGCGCCGGCAGGATTTCACGGCAAGCGGGGCGCGAACCCCCTGAAAGACCCGATCACCCAAATGTCACGTCCCCGTTTGGCCGGCGCGACTATACCGGAGGGGCCGCCGGCACCGGCGGTGCGCCCGGCGGATTCTGACAAATACAGCTCGGACCGCCGCGCCGCTCGCAGGCGTGGTCCTGGCGACTGGCGGCGTTGACAACCCGGGGGGCCGTGCTCAGACTACCGCCCCCTTCAAATTGGTCGGTTCCGGATCGGAGTCTTCGTGGCGAATACCAAGTCCGCTGAAAAAGCGGCCCGTCAGGCCGAAAAACACCGCGCTCAGAACGTTGCGCTGCGTTCACGCATGCGCTCCGCCATCCGTGGTGTCACGGACGCAATCGCCAGCGGCAAGAAGGATGAGGCTCAGAAGAGCTATGCCGCCGCCGTTCCCGTCATCGACTCGCTGGTCAACAAGCAGATCGTCCATCGGAACAAGGCCGACCGGCACAAGAGCCGGCTCGCGGCACGCATACGAGGGATGTCCTCATGACAAGCAAAGATGCCGCCACCCGGCGCGCGGCGCCCCGCGTCGCGCCCACCCTGAGCCGCACCCCGGCGGGGCGTCGTTCGTTCGTGCTGCGCATGGTGCGCGATCGAGCCGCACGCGCTCCGCGCGACAGCGCCAGTACCAAGGCTTCCTGAACCGCTTTTGCGGTTCTCTTCCCGCGCCGTACATGAGTCGAGCGCGGGTGCTTCGCCGTTCCCGGCTGGTTCGCATTACCGCGCGCCCCTCTCTCGCGAGGGGCAACAGGACCGTGCTGAATCTCAGTCCAGCGTCTCCTCCACCGGCATGAGCTCCAGCTCGCCGGTCTCGGAGTCGATCAGCACGAACGTCTCCACGCGCCCTTCCACGAGCGTGATCCCGGTGTCCAGGATCATGCGGGACGTACCCGTCTCAGCGATTCGCACCTGGTATGTGCCGCCCTTGTAGATCGAGGAGTCTGTGACGCCCAGGTAAGCCACAGCGCTGCCTCTGCGGAACTGCGCGGCATCGTCCTTGGTGTCCGGGTCGTCGGTCGGGTCGAAATCCAGTGTCTGGCCGGGCAGCGTCACGTAGATGTCCAGCCCATCCTCGCCCTCGAGGCTCGGCGCGGCATGCAGGAAGCGATACCTGGCTTGAGTGGGCACGCTGCGGCGATCGTCAGTGAGAATGTGCGCATCCACCACCGCCAGATTGCCCACCGCGTACGCGCTGTAGCTCTGCCCCACCGCGGCACTGAATTCCTCCACGAAGAGAAACACCGCACTGCCGTCGTCCGCGGGCCTGCCGATCAGGTCCACATCCCCGCGCGGCACGTTGACGTACGACGAGCGATCGCGGAACGCCACGTTTTCCGCGAGCTTCGTGCCGAGGCTCGAGCCCCGAATGATGTCGAGCGCCGGCGTGTCCGGGGAAACGTGCACGAAGCGTACAGCTGCCTGATCCCCGGGATCCGTGAAGGCCGATGTCGTGCCATCGATGCCCATCAGCCGCACCGGCGAAGGCCCGGGGCCGATGTTGTTCACCGCCGCAAGCAGCACGCGCGTCTGTTCGCCGAGGCGAACCTTCGGTGAAGTGAACACCACGTTGCCGGTGGCCGTGTCGCGCAGCTCGAAGGTGAAGTCGACGAACAGCGAGCCCGTCGTATCCGTCGCGTCATCGCGGCGGAAGAGCTTCAGTTTCGCGGTCTCGCTCTTGCCTGTGAAGGCGAGCGTTGCAACCTTCTGCGGCGAGGTGATCCTGGCTTCGGGCGCGGTGAGATAGACATCCATCGAAGGCACGTTCGACGCAGCGTTCACCATCTGCCATTCGATGTGATCATCTTCGACGCCGCCGCGATCGCTCGGCTCGTCGATCACGAAGGTCTTCACATCGTCGATGCTGCCGTACGCGAACACGGTGTAGTCGCGATCCGCGGCGTAGCTGCGCTCGAAAGAGCCTCCGAGCTGGATAGGGTCCGTCGTGTCCTCGGAGACCAGGGACGTGGGCCGCACAGCCGCAAACTTCAGCGTATGGCTGCCGGGGCGCGCGGGATTCAGAGCGGTGGACGCCTGGTATCCGGACGACGAGACCATGGTCGTGTCGACGGTGTACTGGAGCGTCGGCGAATCCTCCACGAGGTTCACGAAGCGCAGGTGGAAGGAGTCCTCGTCGTCGTTCAGAACGTCCTTGCAGGCGGTGAGCCCCAGGGCAAGCGCGACGCAGGTTGCCGCGAGCGCGCCGGCGACGATGACGTCCGCGCGTGAGCGTTCAGAACGCCCGCCCCATCGAGAACTGGAACCCCTCGAGCTCATCGCCATGGTCAAACTCCGTCGCCTTGCGATACCTGAGCGGAATCGCGTAACTGAACTTGAAGAGGCCGAGTGGCGCGAGCCACTGAACGGCCACACCGGTGGACGTGCGCATCTCGCGCCAGTCGAAAGAGTGGTCGGCAGGGAAGCCGGCCCGGTCGGTGAACTGCGTGCCGCCGAGATAGAACGTCTGCCCGAAATCGAAGAACGCGCTCACCCGGGCGCTTTGCGCAAACTTCGGCGGCAAGGGCAGGATGGCTTCGAGCTGGCCGCTGACCGCGAAATCGCCGCCGTAGGGATTGCCGCGCGTGTCGCGCGGGCCGAGCGTGGTCTCCCGGAAACCGCGCACGGAATCGGGCCCGCCCAGATAGAAGTTGCGGTTCGGCGGCACGGCCGTGGTGTCACCGAACGGAGCCGCGTAGCTCACCGTGGTGGTAAAGCTGATCGGCAACCGCCACACGAGCGGCAGCGGAAGGCGGAAGAACTGCTGCGCAAGCCAGCTCGCCGTGTGGTACTCGACCTCGCTCCCCGGAATCGTGGATGAGAACGACAGCCGCTGAAGCGAGCCCGCGGTTGGAAAGAGTGTGCGGTCGCGCGTATCAAAGACCCATGCGGCGTTGAGCTCGAAGGTCTGGAAGCGGCTGCCGACGATATCGATGCCGCCGAAGGACGCGCGAATGGGCTCGCCGTTCTGTTCTACCCATTCCAGCAGCTGCCCGGCGCTGCCCGTGGTCGTGATGAGCTCGACGTACTGCCAGGCCGCGCCGAAACGCACTTCCTGCCGCTCGCCGATGGGATAGCCGTAGCTGAGCCCGGTGAGCCAGGACTTCGTCGAGAAATCCGACGTCCGGGACGTGAGCTGCTCGACGTCCCGGTAGACGAGATCGAGAGTGCGGCTGATGCCATCGATGCTCGTGTACGGGTTGGTGTGCGAGAAACTGTAGACGCGCGCGTACGAACCCGTGCTCAGCTCCGTGGCCACACGCTGCCCGCGCCCGAGGAAGTTCACGTCGACGAGGTTCCCCGAGAGCATGAGCTTGTAGGCTTCGGAGTAGCCGAGGCTGCCGCCGAGCTGCTTGCTCTGCTGCTCCTCGACTTCGAAGCCCACGTCCACGAGATCCGGCGCGCCGGGCACCGGGGTCGTCTCGGCCTCGATCCTCTTGATGTACGGCAGGCGCTGGATGCGCTGCTTCGACCGCTCCACCGCAACGTTCGAGAGCCATCCGCCCTCGAGCTGCCGCACCTCGCGTCTCAGCACCTCGTCTGCGATGCCTGTCGTTCCGCTGAACGTGATGTTGCGCACGTACACGCGATTGCCGGGCTCGACGAAGAACGTGAGGCCGACCTCGTGCGTCTCGTGGTTCGGCACGGGCACGGGGTCGACGCGCGCGAACGCGAAACCATCGGCGCCGAGCCGGTTCTGGATGAGCTCCTGCGTCGTCGTGATGAGCTTGCGGTTGAAGATGTCGCCCTTGAAGACGAGGAGGTAGCGGCGCAACTCCTCCTCCGGCACGACGAACGTGCCGGAGAGCTTCACCTCGCCGAGGTGAAAGACAGCACCTTCATTCACGTTCACGGTGATGAAGATGTCGTCCTTCTCGGGCGCGATCGCGACCTGCGTCGAATCGATCTCGAAGCTCGCGTAGCCCCGGTCCATGTAGAACGAGCGGAGCTTCTCGAGATCACCCTGCAGGGCCTCGCGCGAGTAGCGGTCGTCCTGCCGGTACCACGAAAGGAAATTCGGCGTGCGCAGCTCGAAATCGGCCTGGATCTGCTTGTCCGTGAAGGCTTCGTTGCCGATGACGTTGATCTGCCGGATCCTGGCGCGCTTGCCCTCATGGATGTCGATGGTGAGCCGCACCTGGTTGCCGGCCACCTCTTCCACGCTGGTCCTGATGCGCACGCCGTACTTGCCGCGGCTGAAGTACTGGTCCGTCAGTCCCTGCGTCACGCCATCGAGAACGGACTGATCGAACGTCTTGCCGGTCGCGAGGCCGAGATTGCGCAGGGATCTCTGCAGATCCTCGGTCTTGATCTCCTTGTTGCCGGTGATCTCGAAGCTCTCGATGGACGGCCTCTCCAGCACCACGACCACGAGGCTGCTGCCTTCGCGACGGAGCTGCACGTCCCGGAAGAAGCCCGTGGCGTACAGCGCCCGGATGGCTTCGCGCAGCCGCTGGGGGTTCAGGGAGTCCCCGATGTTGACGGGCAGGTAGTTGTAGACCGTGCCTTCGGCCACCCGCTGCAGGCCTTCCACACGGATGTCCCCGACCGTGAAGTTGGGATTTCCCAACATCTGGGCGCCGGCCGCTGCGGCGAGCCCGAGCAGCGGGATGGTGGTGGCCCAGGCGCGTGCGCCCCTCGAACGTCTGCTATCCATGTCGGGCCGGGACACTAGCAACGGTGTCCGGTCAGACCCTTGCGCCAGCCGTGCCGAACGCTACGAAGTGTTGCGGATGGCGCGCGCGCAGAACTTTGTCCGCAAGTACGTGCCAAAGCGATCCGTGCAAACACAAAACGACGCAACTGAGGCGCGCGCGCCACAGTCCCAGGGACCCGCGAGCCTCATGACGAACAGCCGGCACATCGCCGTCGTCGATGACGACCGGGAAATCAGGACGCTCCTGACGCAGTTCCTCGAGAAGCACGGCTTCCGGGTGAGCGCGGTCGCGGACGGGCGCAGCCTGCGCCGCATCCTCGCCACACAACGGGTCGACCTCGTGGTGCTCGACGTGGTGCTGCCGGGCGAGGACGGGCTCACCATCTGCAGGCGGCTCAGCACGGAGGCGCAGCTGCCCATCATCATGTTGACCGGCAAGAGCGACGAGGTGGACCGGATCATCGGGCTGGAGATCGGCGCCGATGACTATCTCGCCAAGCCGTTCAACCCGCGGGAGCTCCTCGCCCGCGTGCGCAACGTCCTGCGGCGCTGGGAACTGGCGCCCCGCAAGCCGGACGTGCAGGAAGCCTCGACCTACCGCTTTGCCTCCTGGACGCTGGATGTGGCCGCCCGGGAGCTGGTCGGCGCGGAAGGCGCGCGACAAGTGCTCACCGGCGCCGAATTCCGGCTGCTGCTCGCGTTCCTGTCGCACCCGAACCGCGTGCTCTCGCGGCACCAGCTCATCGATCTCACGAGCACCCGTCGCACGGAGCTGTTCGACCGGAGCATCGACGTGCGGGTGAGCCGGCTCCGGCAGCTGCTTGGCGACCAGAACGGTGCACCGAGGATCATCAAGACCGTTTACGGCGACGGTTACGTGCTGGGAGTGACTGTAGAGGTGGGATGATGAGCGCGAAAAAGGGATTGCTGCTGCCGGATGGCGTCTTTGGCCGAATGCTCATCATCGTGCTGGCGAGCGTGGGCGTGCCGCACGCCATTGCGCTGCTGATCGCCCCTGAAGCTCATCGTTCCTCACTGCTCGGCGCGCTCGTCATGCTGCTGCCACCCGTGGCGTGCGGCGTCTACTTCGCAGCCCGAAGTGTTACCCGCCCGCTCGCGCGGCTGACGGATGAAGCCGAATCACTCGGGCGGGGCGCGGAAGGCGGGCATGCGGAGCCCACGGGGCCGCGCGAGCTGCGTGTGCTCTCGACGGCGTTCGATCTCGCACAGGGGCGCATCGAGCAATACGTGGCGAACCGCGCCCGAGCGCTGGCCACCATGTCCCACGATCTGAAGACTCCGCTCACGCGCATCCGGCTGCGCGTGGAAACACTGTCGGACGGCCCGAGCCGCGAGACGCTCGTGCGCGAGCTGGATGAGCTCTCGAACATGGTGCAAGCCACTCTCGCGATGCTGAAGGGCCTGGACAAGCCGGAAACCGTCGAGGCCATCGACGTCAACGCGCTGCTCGCGCGGCTGCAGAGCGAGTACGCGGAAATGGGGCGATCCGTCTCGGTGCTGGGACAGGCGCGGCAGCCCTACGTCGGCCGCGTACAGTCGCTGAAGCGCTGCCTGACCAACCTGATCGACAACGCGGTGAAGTTCGGCGACAAGGCGTCGGTGACGCTGGAGGACGGCCCGGCGTTGCGCGTCAAGGTCACCGACCGCGGGCCCGGCATTCCGCCGGACGAGCTGGATCGTGTATTCGAACCTTTCTATCGCGCTCGCGCGGCGTTGTCCCGCGGCGTCGAAGGCACCGGGCTCGGCCTCAGCATCGCGCGCGACATCGTGCTCGGGCACGGCGGCCAGCTCACGCTGCGCAACCGGGAAATGCGCGGGCTCGAAGCCGAGGTCGTGCTGCCGCGCGCGCAGCTTCACGCTCGCGCATAGTCTTCCCTTACGCATGGCGCTTCCCGGCGCATAGCCCCTTCCGTTGCGGCATCACCTCCGCGTACCGCGACGTGCGGCGTCTCGCCGCGGCTCGCGAAGCGTCCACTCGGGCCTTCGAAGTGACGACGCTCATCTCGGTGCCAATCGTCGTGGTCCTGCCCGTCCTTACTCTGCGACGGCCTGCTTCGCCGGCGCCGGCGACTCTTCCAGGTGGCGCATGACGGCCTGCGTGAGCTCCTTCGTGCCCTGACCCGTGACGCCTGAGATGCGGAAGACCGGGCCTTTCCAGCGCAGGCGGCGGACGATGTCCCTGCAGAGCTTGTCGGCTTCGTCTTCGAGCAGCAGGTCGATCTTGTTGAGCACGAGCCAGCGCGGTTTCTCCGCCAGGTCTTTGCTGAACTTCTTCAGCTCGCTCACGATGGCGCGCGCATCCTTCACCGGATCGGCGTCCGGGTCGGGCGGCGCGATGTCCACGAGGTGCAGGAGCACGCGCGTGCGCTGCAGATGCTTGAGGAAGCGGATGCCGAGCCCCGCACCCTCCGCCGCCCCTTCGATGAGGCCGGGGATGTCGGCCATGACGAAGCTGCGATGCTCGCCCACGGCGACCACGCCGAGATTCGGGTGCAGCGTCGTGAAGGGGTAGTCCGCGATCTTCGGGCGCGCGGCCGAGACGGCACTGATGAGCGTCGACTTGCCGGCGTTGGGCAGGCCGAGAAGGCCCACGTCCGCGATCACTTTCAGCTCGAGGGTGAGCGAACGCTTCTCCCCCGGCAGGCCGGGGCCGAAGTTGCGGGGCGCGCGATTGGTGCTCGACTTGAAGCGCGTGTTGCCCCAACCGCCCTTGCCCCCTCGCGCGACGAGCAGCGTGTCGCCTTCGCGCACGAGATCCCCCAGCTGCTCGCCGGTTTCGGCATCGGCGATGACGGTGCCGACAGGCACGGGCACGTAGAGATCCTCGCCGCCACGACCCGTGCAGTCGTTGCCGGAACCGCCCTCGCCGGACTTGGCCTTGAAGGTGCGCTCCACGCGGAAATCCGCGAGCGTGTTGATGCCAGGCGCGGCACGCAGGTAGACGCTGCCGCCGTCTCCGCCGTCCCCACCGTCCGGGCCGCCGAAGGGCACGAACTTCTCACGCCGGAAGCTGGCCGAGCCGCGACCGCCGTTGCCGGCATGCACCTTCATCCGCGCTTCATCGACGAACTTCATAGGGGACTCTCGCAAAAACAAACCCCGGCGCGAGGCCGGGGTCTGCTCATCAACCTGCGGAACGGCTCGCTCAGGAGGTAGCCTCGGGGACCACGCTCACGAACATGCGGCCTTCGGTGCCCTTGCGCTTGAAGGCGACTTTGCCAGCCGCCGTGGCGAACAGCGTGTGGTCGGTGCCGATGCCCACGTTCGAGCCGGGGTGCACCTGGGTGCCGCGCTGGCGGACCAGGATGTTGCCGGCGAGCACGCTCTCGCCGCCGAAACGCTTCACGCCGAGGCGCTTGGAATGGGAGTCGCGGCCGTTACGGGTACTGCCGCCTGCTTTCTTGTGTGCCATGGATGCGATTCCTGAAAAGGTTGCCGGTCGGGCGGATCAGCCTGCGCTGATGTCCGTGACCTTCACTTCGGTGAACTGCTGGCGGTGCGTACCGCGGCGCATGTAGTGCTTGCGACGCCGGAATTTCACGATGACGACCTTGTCACCCTTGCCGTGACGGACGACCGTGGCGGTGACCTTGCTGCCCGGAACCAGCGGGGCGCCCAGCTTGACGTTGGCGCCCTCGCCCACGAGCAGCACCTCGCCGAACTCGACGGTAGCGCCCGGCTCGGCGTCCAGCTTTTCGACGCGCAGGGTGGCGTCCTTCGAAACCCGGTATTGCTTACCACCGGTGGCGATGACCGCGTACATTCGGAATATTCTCGGAAGAACTCGTCGGCTCGACGAAAGGCCGCGCATTCTACTCACCGCCACCCCCACGGTCAAACCATGCAGCGGCCGCGCTTTCCCGAGTTGAAACCGGCACTTACGACGGGGTCGGCAGTTCGTGACGGCGCCGTTTCCGGCGTTGCCGCGGTCGGATAGGATGCGGCACCCTCAAGGCACCCGCATGACGCTCGAAGAAATCCGCGCTCTCGTCCGTTCCGACCTCTCCGCCGTGGACAACGTGATCCGCGCCAGGCTCAAGAGCGCGGTTGCGCTCGTCGACCGGGTGGCCGAGCACATCATCTCCGGAGGCGGCAAACGGCTGCGCCCCACCCTGGTGCTGCTCGCCAGCCGGGCCTGCGACGGCCAGGGGGAAGCCCGGCTGGAGGCCGCGGCCTTCATCGAATTCATCCACACGGCCACCCTCCTCCACGACGACGTGGTGGACGGGTCTTCCATGCGCCGGGGCCGGGACACGGCCAACGAGGTGTTCGGCAACCAGGCGAGCGTCCTCGTGGGGGATTTCGTCTACTCCCGCGCCTTCCAGATGATGGCGTCGCTCAACTCCCAGCGGGTGATGGAGATCATGGCGGATGCCACGAACGTGATCGCCGAGGGCGAAGTGCTGCAGCTCATGAACGCGCACGACCCGGAGACCACCGAGCAACGCTACCTGGAGGTCATCTACCGCAAGACCGCGCGACTCTTCGAAGCCGGGGCGGAGGTGGCCGCCGTCCTCGCCAACGCAACTCCGGAGGTGCAGCGTGCGCTGGCGAGCTATGGGAAGCACATGGGCACGGCCTACCAGCTCGTCGATGACGTGCTGGACTACCGGTCCGACCCCGCTACGCGCGGCAAGAACGTGGGCGACGATCTCGCCGAGGGCAAACCCACCCTGCCGCTCATCCACGCGCTGAAGAACGGCACGGAGTCACAGCGCTCCGCGATCCGCCACGCCATCGAGCAGGGCGGCATAGACCAGCTCGACACCATTCTCGCGGCCATCGATGCCACGGGCGGGCTCGAGTACGCGGCGCGTCTCGCGCGCGGCGAGGCGAACAAGGCGCTCGAAGCGCTCGAAGCGCTGCCCGACACGCCCTACAAGAACGGCCTCGCCGCACTCGCACGCTTCGCCGTCGAACACACCACCTGAGCCGGTGCAGGCACCAGGCAAAGAGAACAGGAGACTCGGCCGCGCAGAGCACTGCGGCCACTTTTGAAGGGTGACGTCGCTGCGATCCGCGCGACGCCACGAGGGATTCGCGCGGCGCCACGAACGGGCGCAGTCGCGAAGGCAGAAGAAAATACCTCCCATATAAAAGGAGCAGCCCGCCATGTCTCGTTTTCTCCGTGCCTTCACCACCGCCCTGTGCATGCTGGGCACGCTTGCAGCGTGCGGCCCGAGTGGGAGCATCAACGGAACCGTCACAGTGGCCCCGGGGCAGAAGGCGGATGATGTCTCCACGGTCAACGGCTCCGTGGAAGTGGGCGACGGCGCCACCGTTGGCGACGCCATGACGGTGAACGGCTCCGTGCGCATCGGCGCGAACGCCACCGCACAGTCGGTGAAGACCGTGAACGGCCCGGTGCATCTGGGCGAGTCCGCGAAGCTCACCGGCAGCATCATGGCGGTGAATGGCGGGCTCACACTGGACAACGGTGCGGATGTCGCAGGAAGGATCGCGAATGTGAACGGCACCATCGTGCTGAAGGCGGCGCACGTTGGCGGCGGAATCACGACGATCACTGGAGACATCGATGTGGGCCGCGATTCGCGCGTGGAAGGCGGTATCCACGTGGACAAGCCGGACTTCTCTTCCGACAGCGGTCGCAACATCCCCCGCATCGTGATCGGGCCGAATGCCGTGGTCGAAGGGCCGCTGAAATTCGAGCGGGAAGTCGATCTCTACGTGCACGACAGCGCAACCATCGGGGCCGTGGAAGGCGCGACGGTGCAGAAGTTTTCCGGTGAGCACCCGGGTGAGCCCGCGGTCACAGGTTCCTCGCCTTCCGTAGAATCGGGTACGGGCAATGCGCCGCCGGCTGGCGGACCTGAGAAGGAGTGAAGTGGGCATGCAGGATCGCGCCGTGACATCCCAGTTTTTTCGCATCACGTTTCTCGGCTTGCTGGCGAGCGGTTCGTTCGCCAGCGCGGCCATCGCGCAATCGTCGGGCGGCAGCGCGCCACCGACGACAACCGTTCTGAAAGCGGCACATCTGTTCGACGCCACGAGCGGCACGCTGCGCTCCAATGGGGTGGTCGTCGTGCAAGGAGAGAAGATCGTTGCGGTCGGCAGCGACTCCTCGGTGCCGCCGAATGCGCGTGTCATCGATCTGGGAAACGCCACACTGCTGCCTGGATTCATCGATACGCATACGCACGTCTCAGGTGAGTTCGACGAGAACTACTATCGCGGCGTGTACCACGACCTCATGCGCTCTCCTCCGGAAAAGACGCTGTATGCGGAACGCTGGGCGCGGCGCACGCTCGAGGCGGGATTCACGACTGTGCGCAACCTCGGCGGCGCGGATCACGTGGACGTCGGCTTGCGAAACGCCATCAACGATGGCGTAACCATCGGGCCGCGCATTCTCACTGCCGTCTATTCGCTCGGCTCCACGGGCGGCCACTGCGACTCATCGCCGTTCCCACCCGAGAACGTGCCGCCCGCCGGCATGCTGCAAGGCGTGTGCAACGGGCCGGAAGCGTGTCGCGAGACGGTGCGCACACAGATGAAGTTCGGCGCGGACGTCATCAAGATCTGCGCGTCGGGCGGCGTGCTCTCCGAAGCAGACCCTGTGGATGTTCCGCAGCTCACACCGGCGGAGCTGCAGGCGATCATTTCCGAAGCGCATCTGTGGAAGCGCAAGGTGGCCGCGCATTCGCACGGCGACGTGGCGGCGCGGCTGGCCATTGAAGCAGGCGTCGACTCGATCGAGCACGGCAGCTTTCTCACCGAGTCGACGCTGAAACTGATGAAGCAGAAAGGCGTCTATCTCGTCCCGACGCGTACCGCGGTCTACTGGGTGAACAAGTCCGCCGACACTTACCCGCCGAAGATCGGGGAGAAGGCGCGTGCCGCAGCGGCTGCGCACGGCGAGATGATGAAAACCGCCATCCGCCTCGGCGTCCCCATCGCACTGGGCACGGATGCGGGCGTGTTCCCGCACGGCCAGAACGGCATGGAATTCGGCCTGATGGCGGAGCTCGGAATGACCCCGGGCGCCGCCCTGCTCGCCGGCACCCGGGACGCGGCCAAGCTTCTGGGGATCGAGGCCGAAGCCGGGACACTCGAGGCCGGAAAGCTCGCGGACGTGGTCGCCGTCCCCGGCAACGTGCTCACGGATATCCGGGCCACGGAACGCCCGGTGTTCGTCATGCGCCACGGACAGGTGATCGTGAAGAAAACCGCCCGCGAATGAGCCACTTGGGGATATGACTGCTGCGGGAAGCTGGTCGGGATGACAGGACTTGAACCTGCGACCTTCTGGTCCCGAACCAGACGCTCTACCAGGCTGAGCTACATCCCGAGGGGCGCGATGTGTGCCAAGGGCAAGCCGGGAGACTTGTCGAACATCGCATTCGCGAAAGGGTCGAGCCGACCCACGCGAGGCGCCGAAGTCTACGGCATGGGCTCGAGGCGTTCAAACGCTTTGGAAACCGCGCGGGCCCGGGCAGCGCTCCCGATTCCAGTGGTTGCGCGGTAGCCATCGAAGCTTCCTGTCCCCGCCAGGATTGGCCGACTCCTGTCGAGGACGTTCTGACTGTGATGTCGGTGTCGCTGCCGAGCCGATAGGCCTCCGAGACGTCATGGCAGGTCTGTTGCCCGCCGATCGAGGGCGGTTGCCCCGCGGGGGCGCCAAGCTCGCCGAGCTCGAGATCACCGAAGAGGATGTTGCAGACGCCGTGACGTGGGCGCGGCGCCCCAAGCCCGAACGCAAGTGAGCCGCCCGATTCGGGCCGTGCTGGACACCAATGTGGTGGTCGGTCTTTCGCCCAACCACTCGTCGCAAGCGATGTCTTCGTCTGCCTCAGCCGGCCGCGGCTACCGATGGGCACTCACGCCGCACGCAGCGGCGCGTCGCCTTTCTTCCAGTTGCAGGCGCAGAGCTCCCCGCTCTGCAGCGCATCGAGCACCCGCAGCACTTCCTCCGGACTGCGACCGACGTTGAGATCGGTCACATAGACGAAGCGGATGACATTGTCGGGATCGACGAGATAGGCGGCGCGCTGGGCAACGCCCGCTTCGGCATCGAGGATGCCCAGCTGCGTCGACAGCTCACGCTTGATATCCGAGAGCATCGGGAACGGCAGGGCCGAGAGATCAGAATGAGACTTGCGCCATGCGAGGTGCACGTACTCCGAATCGACGCTCACACCGAGCACCTGCGCCTCACGCTCGGCAAACGCTTTTGTCAGGCGTGCAAAACCGGCGATCTCGGTCGGGCACACGAACGTGAAATCCTTCGGCCAGAAGAACACGACCTTCCACTGGCCGGGAAAACTGTGCTGATCGAAGGTCCTGAAGGCCGACGGCAGATCGTTCGAGACCACGCCCGTGAGGGAGAACCCGGGAAAGCGCGCACCGATACCCAACATGACCACCTCCATCGCATGAGCCCCCCAAAAGGGGTCGGCCCGGACGTGAATCCGTCACTGGATGTCACGCGCAGGCTGACCCGCCACGGTCCGCGAGGGGGCACTGACCGTAGCGCTATGGATGATAACGATTCTCGTTTACGATGCAATAGCACGAGCGCAAACGTGTCGTGGAGACTTCGCTCGAGAGACCGCGCGATCCGTTCACGGCCTGGAGACAATCAGCCGGAGCGACGGCCGGCTTTCCGGCGCGTGTGCGCACGGCGTGACGAGCGACGTGCTCGCTTCATTCCAAGGAGGCAGCATCCACCCGATTGTGCCCAACGCTGCGGCAAGCGGTTCGAAGGCCACGAGCACCGACGGTACCTCGTCGCGGCAAATCACCCGAGCAAGGGCGTCTGTAGCCGCATCACGCGATCCGCGCTGCAGGGCGCCGAGCGCCTGCAGCCAGCGCCGTTCGCTTTGCCCGACGCACAGGCAGTCGAGTCCGTGGAAGTCCGGCACAGCGGCTGCCGAAGCGCAGGTCATGCGGCGCATTCCGAGCTCAAACGTCTCGAACTGAGTCGCGATTCCAAAACGCTGGAAGGCTGCCTGGAGTTGCCATCGGGGTGCGTGTGTCCGCTCGAGCGCGCACGCCGCCTGGTAACACCATGCTCGCAGCGCCCAGAGCAGAAGGCCTTCAACCGGCAGCAACTGACATACGGTGAGATTGTCGGCAGCGCCAACCTGTCGGATCTCTTTCACGGACACGCTCTCCTTCGTTGCGCCTCAAAGGATGTCGCTCGCCGTCAGGAGGAGCAGAAGCGCGACCGCAACCACGCCGACAAATCCGAGGAACGCGAGACAACGGATCGTTCGTTCCAGCCACCCGTCAACGGGCGGAGCTTTTCTGGAGTCTGGAAGCTTCGAGCCAGGGTCTTTCATCGCGAAGCTCCTCCCTTGGACTGGCTTTGATCGCAACACCAGCCGATACCGCGCGCAGAGGGGCTGACGATTCAGTCCCACGCCGAAGACACGCAGACCCGGCCCATGGATGGCGGCACTTCCCGTCCTCTCGCTCTGTTCCCAAACGCCGGCCGCCGTGACAGTATAATGATAATCGTTCTCACTTCCAGAGACACGGTTGTATATGCAAAGCCAGCGCGATCAGCGGAGGACCTCGTGACCTCGTGGAACCCGACGTTCGTCGAGACCCTGAACCTTGCAGAGATGGTGGCCCTGTGTGCCGCGCGCACGTATCGCGCCTTGCATGAGCCCGATGGCACACCCTGCGCGTGCCTGTGCCACATTCTCGGCGCGGCCCGGATCATGCCCGCGCTTCCCGCGTTCGTTCACTTTCAGCGCGCGCTCAGCGTCGATCCGGCGCGGACCATCGTTTACGAGATGCGGGGTGCACGAACGCTCAGCATGGGCGAGCTGCATCTGCTTCGCGCGCTCGCGCGCTGGCAATACCGCCCAGACGAAGACCCCCAGCGTGCCCTCCTCTGTATTGCCGCCGCGACGGTGCGTCGGATCGCCGCGCCATCGGGCCGCGCGTTTGCGCTGCAGATGGCGGGCGCAGGCCTGTGGCTGCCGGAGCGGCGCCTGGATCAGGGCGTTCCGGTTTGGAGCGAGCGATCCGCCTCAGAGGATTGCGAACATGTCGCCGCGCGACTGCATTGACCCCGCCGCCGCCGCGGCTCGTCACGGGCTGGATTCAGTCGCTCGATAACGCGAGACGCGAACGCGGCGTCCCCACTGCAGTGCCATGGCCCATCCTCGCACGCACCGGGGAGCAACATATTTCTGCCGATAGGTCGCCCACCATGGAAACGAACCCGCTTCGCAAGGCCGGACTGAAGGTCACCGTGCCCCGACTGAAAGTTCTGGACATTCTCAAGAGCAGCTCCGGCCGCCATCTGTCAGCTGAAGAGATCTACCGCCTGCTTCTCGAATCGCACGAGGACATCGGTCTTGCCACCGTTTACCGCGTGCTCACGCAACTCGAAGCCGCGGGGCTCGTCGCGCGCCATCGCTTCGAAGGCGGAGTGGCGGTATTCGAGCTCGAGGAAGGGGCGCATCACGATCACATCATGTGCGTGGATTGCGGTCGGATCGAAGAGTTCGTCGATCGCAACATCGAGGGTCGTCAGGTGGCGGTGGCGAGGCGTCTCAACTATGTGCTGTGCGACCACTCGCTGATCCTGTATGGCCGATGCCCGACATGCGTCGCGCGAAAGGAGTCGCAAGACACCCAGACGACGCGGCGCCCGGCGGACCCACCGGCCTTCTGAGTGAGTGCGCACGCGATGAGTCAGAGGTAGTCGGGGCGGCGGCGATCCATGCCGTTCGCGGTGTCATGCGGTGACGGGTTCGCGAATCCGAAGAGCCGAATGGACGCGCTGGCTTCCGCCGTCATGCTGTACGAGGTGTCTTGCGTGGCAGGCGCTCACCCTCGCGTGCTCGCGCCTCCTTCCGCGTCGTCAGCGCATTCTGAAAGCGGCGTACTTGCGCATGCACGCCGTCGCGAATGCTCGTGAACACCCGCTCCGGAAATGCTGCCGGCAGCGTGCCTTCAACCCGCGCGAACGCCGCATCCGCGGACTCGACCAGCGTGATCATTCGCTGCCACGAGCCCCGAGCTCCCGCATCGTGCGCGAGAGCCTGCCAATGGCGCGGCTGGATTTCCTTCAGCTTGTAGTGAGCGCGCTGCCCGCGCACTGCCATCGCGAGCTTTGCCTTCTCGAACGGAAGTTGATTGCGGCCGTGACCGATGACAGGCCATGCGGAGAGCACGTCGTACAACGGTGTCATGCTGTATGCCCCACCAGCGCGGTGGCCAAGAGAGAAGTTCTTGGCATGCCCATCGGTAGCTGCGAGTAACCAGAACGCGAGTTGCGCCAGCAGGAAATTCGACTGGTCTGTGAGCACGTGCTCGCTACCGGCGAGCAGCACGAGGGAATCCGCCATGGACGGGCCGCCGTCGGCCTCATACTTCCTCGACGGAGGAACTCCGGTCGCCTGGCAAAAATCCTCCTGTGGGAGGCGAGCGATCCACACGCCCTGTCCGGGCTTGAAGCGCCTTCGCTGGATCTGCGCCTCGTCTGCACCCTGCCAGCGCCGATCGAACCGTTTCACGACCAGCACTTTCTGCTCGCCGAACCTTGCGATGCTGGTCTCGGCGACCGGCAGCCCGAGCTGTTGCAGAAACCGGGCACAGAGCCATTCGTTCTCGACGGAGTCGGAGAAATCACCGCGGAAACCGCCGATCAGTCCGAGCGGCAGCTTGAAGATGTGAGTCGTCGGCGTGGCGCGATGGGGCGTGAACCAGCGCCCCGCCATGCCGAGGAATGCGGTCTTCTCCTGGGCTCCGGCGATCGATATGCGAAAGCCATCCTCTTCGTTGCGACCCAGCGGCTGCGCAGTAGGTACGGCGCGCAGGATGTGCTCCATGTCGCGCTCGGAAAGCGGTGTTGCCGCGACCTGATCCCACCCCTCAGGCTCCTCGTCCGGCGGAAGCAGTTGAACCGCCCCCACGCAGTCCCGTCCGATGGCCGTCAACAGATCGAACGCATCCATCGAAGTCGTGCGGAAGCGATCCCGGATGTGGCGACGGATCTCCACGCTGTCGGGCAGGAGGTTGTCGAAGTAATAGTCGACCGCCGGACCCCGCACCTCCAGGTTCGCGGTGATTGGCAAAGACAGGGATAGCGCGCGGCTACGGCGCGAGCGCGCCCAGGAGGGCTCGTAGCGAAATATCGAGCCTCGTCGGGGGAGCACCACCCACTCCCCGACCCGGTCTCCATTCATCCACACCGAAAGCGACGGCACCAGGTGTTACCACTCAGAGGATTCGCCGTGCCCCACCGTATCTGGCGGATCGGAGAGCGGCTCAAGGAGCACCCGGACGCGCAGCGCGGACAGAAGCTTCATGAGCTGCCCCATGCTCACGAGGCGCGGGTCGCGTTCGATCCGCGCGATGCGGGTCTGATCGAGACCGACGAGCTCGCCGAGCTGCGCCTGGGTCAGGTGGCGCGCCTTGCGAAAGGCACGCAGGTGGGTCGCAAGCTGCGCCGGCGTCTGGAGCGGGATGGGCCTCATGCCATCCCTTATATGCCTTTTAAGGCATATTTGCAATTTATGCCTCATACGTCATTTTTTGCAGCCATGATCCCAACGACATATTTCGTATTGGCCTGGTGTCGCAACAGGCACGGGTGCTCCTGAGCTGCGCGCTTCCGGCCGCAAGATCCAGGAGCTTCATCAGCCGACTCCAACGCGCCCTCACCCACCATGCGTGCAGGAGCTAGACTTCACAAAACCGAGCAGAGGAACCGCAGTATGAAGCTCATCGTCCGACCTCTGACGCCCGATCTGTGGCCTGCTTTCGAGGATCTGTTTGGCAGGAACGGCGCGTGCAATGGCTGCTGGTGCATGTACTGGCGTGTGGGCGCGGCCTATTCCAGGACCCCGCGTGACAAGAACAAGGCGGCGTTCCGCGAGATCGTGAAACGCGGTCCGCCTCCAGGCCTGATTGCCTTTGACGGCGATCTGGCGGTGGGCTGGTGCCAGCTCACACCGCGCGATGCCCTGCCGTGGCTGGATCGGGCCTGGCGGCTCAAGCGCGTGGACGACGTACCTGTCTGGTCACTGTCCTGTTTCTATGTGCGCATCGGGTATCGCAAGCGGGGTGTCACGTCGGCGTTGATCTCGGCGGCGTTGAAGGCCGCAAAGCGTGCGAAGGCACCCGCGCTCGAAGCCTATCCATTGGATGGGAACAAAACCCCCAGCACGTCATTCACCGGCTATGCGACGACGTTCGCGCGCGCAGGATTCAACACCGTCGCTTGCCACGTACCCCCGCGTCCAATCATGCGTCACGATCTGAAGACGACTACGGGATGACTCTGCGATCCGCGGCCTTCGTGACGATCAGTGGACCCTCATCGCCTAACGGATGAGCCGAGGAGCCTCGGCCATCTGCGCTCACATGGGCAAGCGCACGACGTCCCCGCACGGGCCCAGATCCGATGCACTCAAGGAATGAGCAGGAGCTTGCCCGTCGTTGCGCGGCTCTCCATATCCTTGTGCGCGCGAGCGGCTTCGGCCAGTGTATAGACGTGACCGATCTTCACTTTGAGCTCACCGCGCGCGATCCAGTCGAACAACTGCGTTGAATGCGTGCGCAGCAGCTCAGGTGTGTGGATGTGATCGAAGAAGGCTGGATAGCCGATCTTGATGCTCCTGGGCAGGGTCGTGATGTCGAGCGGATCCGGCCCGCCAAGGACCGGGCCATACCAGGCGAAAGTCCCCGACCGCCGCAGCACGTCGAGCGAGCCCTGAAACGTCCTGGGGCCGGAACCATCATAGACGACGTGCACTCCCTCGCCGCCGGACAGGCGAACCACCTCCTCCGCGAACCGGCCTTCGGTATCCACGATCACATGATCCGCGCCCGCCGCCCTGGCGACCGGCACCTTGTCTGCCGAGGACACGCGACCGATCACATGCCCGCCCCTGAGCTTGATGATCTGGGTCAGGAGCAGGCCGACACCGCCGGCCGCCGCATGAACGAGCGCGATGTCACCCTGGCGCACCGGATAGAAATCCGTCGCGAAGTGGCTGGCGGTGAGACCCTGCATCATGACCGCCGCCGCGGTCCGGTCATCGATCTCATCGGGCAGCGGCACGAGCGACGCAGTCGACATCACGGCCTTCTCGGCGTAGCTGCCAGGTACGTAGACCCAGGCGACACGCTGGCCCGGGTGGAAGTCGTGTACACCTTCACCCACCGCCACGACACGGCCGGAGCCTTCGACGCCCAGGATCTTCGGATCAGGCATCCCGGTCCAGAAGAGACCGCGCCGCACGCCCGTGTCCATGAAATTGACGCCGGCCGCAACAATCTCTACCAGTGCCTGGCCCGGTCCTGGCACCGGGTCCGGCCGGTCGACATATTCGATCACGTCAGGACTGCCCGGACGATTCATGACAGCTGCCTTCATAGCGCTCATCCTACTGGAACATTCGTTCCAGAATTGATCGGAAAAACACCAAGATCATCGCAACGCCCGCAGGGCCATGTCGGCAAGCGAGCGCAGTTGGCGTGCATTCGCGCCGCGCCGCGCGGCAATGCGGATGCCGGCGAAGCTCGCCAGCAGGAACTCGGCCGCCTGCCTGGCATCCACCTCGGGCGAAACATCGCCATCGGCCTGCGCTTCGCGCAGGCGTTTTGAAATAGCGGCGTGCAGCGCTCGCTCGGAGACTGCATGTATCTCCGCCAGGTCTCGTCTCGTATCACCAAACTCGCAGATCGAGCCAACGCCGAGGCAGGCGTGGTGCGCATCGCCAACGATGCGATCGACCATGGCCCGGATACCCTCCATGGCGCGGGGCTTGCTTCGCAAGGCCGACAGATGCGTCTGAGACTCCGCTGCGGAGTACCGGCGCACGGAGGAGCAGTAGAGCTGCCACTTATCGCCAAAGGTGTCGTAGATGCTTTGCCGACCGACCCCCATCGCGTCCACGAGCATCTGCGTCGAGCTTCCCTCGAAGCCATGCTCGCGGAACACGGCGATTGCCGCGTCCAGCGCATTCTCCTCGTCGAACTCTTTCGGTCGCGGCATGCCGCGCAAGGTAGGCATTCCAGAACGAACAATCAAGTATGAAAATCGCCATCTTCCGGGCGCGCGCAGACGTTCCGACCCCCCTCGTGCGCCAGGCCCGTGCCCGCTGACCGAATACGCGGACTTCTTCCGAAGCGCTCGCGCCCGGCGGGATGGAGCTCCCAGGGCAATTCGAGATCAAGGTCGACCGGTAGCGCGGCCCTGTGAAGCAGGGGGGCGACCGGACCGCGCGATATGCCATCCGCCGCCCGAAGCTCCCCAGTGGAGAGCAACCTACTTGTAGAATCCATCGCGAAGGTTGAGACGGTGCTCGAGCCATGCCTTCATGGCACAGAGCATCTCCGTCCAGCCTTCGCAATTGCCATATGAGGCAGCCAGTCCTTCCGGCGTCTCCGACCAGCCATATTCCGAGATGCGCACCAGCGTGCGGCCGTCATCAAGTGGCTCGAACGTCATGATCACGGTCGTCCGGCGAGCGCCGGAGGCATCCGGCACGGCCGAATTCCCGGCCGCGTCCCACCGCAGAACGATGCGCTTGTCCTGCTCCACCTCGATCACATGGACCGGGAAGGCACCGGGAAAGTCATGAAAGTCCCAGGTCACCACCGCACCGGTCTCGAGGCGTCCCTTTGCCCCGCCTGTGGTGAAGAATCTGGAAAGATGCTCTGGATTGACGACCGCTTCGAAGACCTCGCCGACGGGCTTCGAAATCCGGCCGCCGACGGTGAATTTCAGCTCCATGCACTGCCTCCTCTTGGTGGGGGGCGTTTAATACGTTATAAATATATAACATGTCAACCGATGACGAAGATGACCTCCTGTTCAAGGCGTTGAGCCATCGCGCCCGCAGGCGAATCCTCGATGCGCTGAAGTCCGGCCCCCGCACGACCGGCATGCTGTGCGACCTCATGCCGGAGCTGGATCGATGCACCGTCATGCAGCACCTGAAGGTTCTCGAAGACGCGGCGCTCGTCGTGGTCGAACGGCGTGGACGCGAGCGATGGAACCACCTCGACGCTCTTCCGATTCACGCGATCCACGAGCGCTGGATCGGCCCCTATGCCGCGTATGCCACCTCCATGCTGAGCCGGCTCAAGCGAACAAGTGAACGTCGGAAGCGCGCCGGCGAGCTTGCCACGACAGAAACGGAGGAGACGGGACGTGAGAATCGCCGGCGCCGTTGAGGAATTCTGCGGCAGCGCTCGGTTGAGATGTCCTTCAGAAGCGAACTTTGCTCGTTCGCTGCAGGGACACCAGCGTCTTCGCACACACCCCGGGCGCCTCGCTGCTTGCTCGCAAGCGCGGCACGAGGCGCAGATGCCAGAGGTCGCTCGATCGGGCTGCCGCTCTATCCCTTGATCAGAACGACCTTCACACCGCCTGCCCCATGTTCGGGTTCCGCCACCCGCCCGGCGGCGTGACACCCCCGTCATCCGTGGGCGGCCCCCAGGTTCCCGGCTCGTACAGTTGAACTGGTGTGCCCGCCTTCAGCACCGGATCCACGATCCGCCAGGCCTCTTCCACGTAGTCCTCACGTGCGAACAGGGTCGCATCACCGATCATCGCATCACCAAGCACGCGCTCGTACGCGTCCGCCTCGTTTGCGCCGGGGTGCCGGCTCGCAAGCAGCTCCACTTGTCGGCCGGTCATGTGCTCCTCCATATCCATGACCATCATGCCGATGGCCGCGGTCACGTCGGGGCTGATGCGAAAGCGCACGTAGTTCGACTCCGGTGCGCAGGATGGAAACACGAGCGGCGGCCTGCGCAGCCGCGCAACGACCTCGGTGCTCGTGACCGGCAACGATTTGCCGGCGCGGATGAAGAACGGCACCCCCTGCCAGCGCCACGAGCCGATCTCCAGGCGCACCGCCGCGAACGTCTCGGTCTGCGAAGCCGGTGCAACGCCCCGCTCATCGAGATAGCCCCGGAACTGGCCCCGCACGACGTCGCTCGCCGTCAGCGTCGGAATCGCCTTCAGCACCTTCACTTTCTCGTCGCGGATGGACTCGCTGTCGGTGCGCGCAGGGGGCTCCATCGTAAGGTTGGCGAGCACCTGAAACAGGTGGTTCTGCACCACGTCCCGAATGGTGCCGGTCTGATCGTAGAATGCGCCGCGCCCCTGGACGCCGAAGCTCTCCGCCATGGTGATCTGCACGCTTTCGATGTGAGTGCGATTCCAGAACGACTCGAGCAGCGCATTGGTGAAGCGGACGAACAGCATGTCGTGCACGGGCCGCTTGCCGAGGTAATGGTCGATCCGGAAGATCGACTTCTCGTCGAAGCTCCGGAACAGCACTTCATTGAGTGCGCGCGCCGAGGCCAGATCGGTTCCGAAAGGCTTTTCGACGATGACGCGGGCGCCGTGCGTGCACCCCGCCGTGGAAAGATGCTCAACCACCGGCGTGAACAGAACCGGCGGAATCGCGAGGTAGTGTGCCGGATGTTGAGCCGGGCCGAGCGCGTTGCGGATCGATCGAAATGTCTCTGCGTCGTTGTAGTCTCCGTCCACATAGCGCAGCAGACTGGTCAGCCTGGCAAACGCCGCTGCGTCCACTCCTCCGCCGTGAGTCTCCAGGCTGTCGCGGGCGCGTGCCTTCAGCTGATCGAGGTTCCACCCCGCCTTCGCGACGCCGATGACCGGCACATCGAGCCGCCCGCGCTTCACGAGCGCCTGCAGCGCCGGGAATATCTTCTTGTAAGCAAGATCACCGGTGGCGCCGAAGAACACCAGCGCGTCGGCCTGCACCTCGTTCATCGCCTGCTCCTTCTTTTTGACCGCCCGCCGACGGGAGCAGCGTCGCTCGATCCAGCCTGCTGCGCGCTGGTGCGCCGGCCGCCGGTCTTGCGCATCACTGCCGCGCCTGCGGCAGATCAGTGAGATGATGTTTCGAGGTGACCGCCGAACGCGTAACGCATCGCCGACAGCACCTTGTTCTGGAAGTCCGCGTGTCCGCGCGAGCTGAATCGCTCATACAGCGCGGTCGTGAGCACCGGGACCGGCTCACCCTCATCGATCGCGGCCTTGATGGTCCATCGTCCTTCGCCCGAGTCCGAAACCCGGCCGGCAAACTTGCTGAGCGCGGCATCCTCCGCCAGTGCGGCCGCGGTGAGATCCAGAAGCCATGACGCCACGACGCTTCCGCGCCGCCATACTTCCGCGATATCCGGCAGATTGAAGTCGTATTGATAGTGCTCAGGGTCACGCAGCGGCGTGGTCTCTGCGTCCACCTGGCTCGTCTGCTTGCCAACATTGGCCGTGCGCAGAATGCCCAGCCCTTCGGCGTAGGCAGCCATCAGGCCGTACTCGATGCCGTTGTGGACCATCTTCACGAAATGACCGCCGCCACTCGGGCCGCAATGCAGGTAGCCGAGCTCCGCCGTCCCGCCGAGCTTGTCCCGGCCCGGCGTGCGCGGAATGTTGCCCCTGCCCGGCGCCAACGCTGCGAAAATCGGGTCGAGATGCTTCACCGCCTCCGGCTCGCCGCCGATCATCATGCAGTAACCACGCTCGAGCCCCCACACGCCGCCGCTCGTTCCCACATCCAGATATCGCACGCCCCTGGGCGCAATCTCTTTCGCGCGACGAATGTCATCCACGTAATACGAGTTGCCACCGTCGATCAGAATGTCTCCCTTCTCCAGGGAAGGCAGCACGTCGGCGATCGTGCTGTCCACGGCCCCGGCGGGCACCATGAGCCATACCGCGCGCGGCTTCTCGAGCTTCTTCACCAGGTCCTGCAGGGATGAGGCGCCCACGGCCTTCTCGCGAACGAACTCTTCGACGGTTTTCGCGGACCTCGCGTAGACCACGCATTCATGGCCGGCCCTGAGCAGCCTGCGCACCATGTTGCCCCCCATCCGCCCCAGACCAATCATGCCGAGTTGCATGTCAACACTCCTTCACTGCTGATGTAATCGACGCGCTTGCCGCACATGTCGGGAGCGCACGGCCGCCCGCAGCTCCGGTGCGAGACTCGGCATGTCCTCCCACATCCGGTCGCCGCCGACGAACGCAAGAGCGTTACTCCCGAAGCGGCAACCGGGCGGCAGCTTCTTCACGTTCGTCGCATTGCCGCCGCCGACCACGACATCGTCCGGGTGAATCGCTTCGATCAGCCGCGCGATGCCGAACGCGACGTGCTTGCGCCACTTCTTCTTGCCGACCCGCTCGAGAGCCCGTGCACCGACGTACTCCTCATAGGTCCTGCTCTTGAGCGGCAGGTGTCCGAGCTCCACCGGCACGACGACGCCTTCGGCGATGACGGCGGAGCCGAGGCCCGTGCCGAGCCCGATGAAGAGCATCAGACCACCCTGGTAGCTGCCCAGCGCCTGCATGGCTGCATCGTTCAGGATTCTGACCGGACGGCCGAATGACGCTTCGAAATCGAACGCGATCCATCCGGGCCCGAGGTTGTGGGGCTCGGTGACGATGCGGCCGTGCGCGACGCGCCCCGGGTAGCCGATGGAAACGACGTCGTACTGCCAATCCGACGCGAGCGTCTTGACCTGCGCCACCATCTGCTCCGGCGTCATGTCGCGCCCGGACGGAAACTTGCGCCGATCCTTCTCACCCGTAGCGAGAAGCTTCACGTTCGTTCCGCCCACATCGATCGTCAACACGCCGAGGGCCGGCGCATCGCCCGGCACGTGACGTCGTCCCGGCTCGGCGAGGGATTGGCCCTTCCGCGCGGACAGCACACCGCGCGAGCTGCGCAGCTTGCCGCCGCGTGCGTGCGCATCGCGGGCTGCCGGCGCACGATTGTGGGTTCGTCTGAGCGCGAGCGGGTCCGCGCGGTGATCGTCAGATGTCGAGCCTGAATCGGAGCGTGACTCGGGTCCGCCATTCGGTTCGCCAATCTTTCGGCCGCGTGTGGAATGGGAACTACGTTTCACCTTGAACTCGTTCTGCACATGTCTGCCCGGCTTGCCTGCGCGCGACATGGAGCTTGCGGACGTGCGAGTCGGCTCGAAGCCCGCAATGTCGCCGGCCCCGCTGTGCGCGACAATGTCCCTTTGGTCCCACTGCTGCGGGGCGGCGAATGCGTGAAGATTCGCAGCGAAGCGCAGCGGCCCAATGCCGAGCCACATCAACATCGTGGAGCTCGAAGGCGCGCTCAGCAACTGCACGAGCTGCGACCCGCCGAGCTCGCGTCGCGCCGGCCGCCATCAGGGTTGAAGCGTTGATCGCGCTTTCACAGCGCCTCGACGCCCGCGATCATCGGTGCGGGCATGCCGCAACCGGTTCCGCCGTCAGGCTACCGCACGGGCCGCCACCCTTTCGGGTCGAACTCCTGCATCTTGCGCACGGTGTCGAGCGTCCGTTCACCGAGGTCCTTCTCGTAGACGACGCCGTCCTGATTCACGATGAACGACATGACACCCGTTCGCTCGTATTCCGCCGGATACGCCACCAGCGCGAACCCGCCCGTTTGCCTGCCGTCCGCGCCGATATAGCTCCTGGCCCCGCCGGGAGCATTGCGGCCCTGGGCGGTGAGCATCCGATAGAGATATCCGTGGTAGGGCGTGGATCTTCCGACCGAGGTGCCGCTGTAGCCTTCGGCAGCTGCCGCGGCGAGCAACGGCCCGGCGGGGCTTCGCAAACCATCTTTCGGTGCCGCCCAGAAAAGCCCGTTCTGCTTGCCTTCATCGCTGAGGAGCGTCTGCGCGTACGCCCCCGCGGCCTGTCCGTCGTGCCCGATCGATGCGTATTCCTGCTGGGCGGCGACGTACCCGCGGCAGACTCCGATCGCCCCGAGCTCGTTGCGACCGATGCGCCGGAACACGACTTCGTTCACCCCCGCCGCGGAGTTGAAGTAATACCCTTGATTGCCCGCGACGATCGGAACGGAGAAGGGCCAATCACTTTCGCCGACACTCAGCGTCACCATACCCGTCTCGACGCCGCCGAGAGTGTGCTTCGCTTCGTACTCGCGCAGGAAACGTTCGATCAGGGCGCGGTCGGCCACGGGATCACCCGAGGAAATGAGCTCGCTCTCCACGCCGAAGATCGTTGTGAGCCGTGCATCATCGCCCGCGCGCAACGCCGTGATGAGCGCAGTCACCGCAGCGTCAGGCGATGGAAATGACTCGGCCTTCCTGGCGCTCCTGATGCGGGGCTCGAGGCCGGCGGACTTCGCGCTCGCGCGACCGCGCGCAGCCGCTGCGGCTTCAGCGGCCCCGCGGTCGATGCCGCCGAATGCACCGGGCGAGCCCGACCCTTCGGCGCCGTGGCTGACGAGCCCGCCACCTTCCTCGGCGTAGCCGCGATCGCTGTTGCTGACCCTGCTCGTGCCTTGGGCCAACGCATCGATGCTGCACAGCGTGCCCAGGAGACCGAGGAGCGTTGCGATCGGGAAGTGGGTACGCATGCCATTGACTCCGGGTTGAGCTCTTGTCGAGTACGGTATTCATCGCCGCAAGTGCCGTCTCCCTCAGATTCCGCTGCTATTGGACCTGGCGTCAACACAAACGTGTGCGCACCTGCCGCTCGACAGCAGATTCACAAAGCACAGCTCGAGCAAAGGCTTCGTGAGCGTGAGTTGCGTTGAATGCCAGCCAGGATGCGCTTCTGCAAGGGCGACGTGCCGGGCGCGAGGATCAGGCAGCTGCTATTGGCGTCGGTCAGCCCGATCTCGACCTCTCGCATCGGCCGCCGCGATCATTGCCAGAAACAGGGGTCGCTGCACATTCATGGCCTCGCGCCCACGCAAGTGCCCCGGGTCGTTGAGCGTGTGAGCGCGCCGGATTCTCCACGATTGCAGCCGCGGGCTCCGGCGAGGCCCTGTCGCAATCGACGCACGGCGCTGGTATCGTTCTGCCGCAGCCGCTCGTACGCGACGGCTCACAACAAGAACGGCCGCGCAAGGGGTTTCATGCGCACGCGACGCTTCATAGCGCTCATGTTATGGATGATGGTTGCGGGCGCTTCGGCCCAGCAGCTCGAGTTCCCGCTAGCCGCCACCGACGATGCACAGCTCGCTGCAGCGATGCCGGTCCTCGCCAGGCAGGTGCTCGCCGTCTATCGCGATGACAACACGGATCGTTATCTCGACAATCTGTTCAGAATCCAGCTGGTCGCGGGAGAACCTGCGGCATCGGTCGCCACTCTCGACCAGTGGCGTGCGCAGCACGCAGAAGCCAACAGCGCAGAGCCACTGGACCTCTCTCTGGGCCTGCAACTCTACGTTCGCGCCCTCGCCCTGCAGAGCGCCCACCAGTTCTCTTTCGACGATGCGTTTCGCAAGGTCTTTCGGGAATTACTGGCCCAGTACGACGACCGTGCCGCATATGACGCCGCGTGGAACCTGGGCACATCCCCCGTCGCATATCGCCGAAGATTGCTGCCCGCTCTGGAGCAGCAGGAAGGCAAGACGGCTATTGATCTCTCCGAGGCCGTTCAGCTCATTCGTTTGTGGGCCGGCTATGAGTCGGCCCGGCGCTTCTTCAGCCTGATCGAGCCGCTGACGGAAGAAGACGAGACGCGCCGCTACATCATCGAACCCAACGTGCTCATTCGTACAAAGCACGGCGCCACGCTCTCAGCAGTGATCGCCCGCAGCCGTCGCGGCGGGAAGCAACCGACCGCGTTGATGACCCTCATCCAGACCAGCCTGCCTTTCGCGCTACAGAACGCCAGGTTCGCAGCCTCGCGCGGATATGCAGGTGTCGTGTCAGACACTCGCGGCAAGCGCCTGAGCCCTGACCCGATCGTGCTGTACGAGAAGGATGCAGAAGATACCTGGGGCGTCATCGACTGGATCAGCAAGCAGCCCTGGAGTGACGGGCAAGTCGGGATGTATGGCGGAAGCAATGCCGGCTTCACGCAATGGGCCGCGGCGAAGACGCTGCATCCGGCGCTCAGGACGATCGTTCCCTACTGCCCGCTCGACCCGGGCTTCGGCCTGCCGATGCGCAACAACATCTTCATCACAGGCAACTATGACGTGTTCTTCCACTTGGCGAACACGAAGGAGCTCGACTCGAATTTCGATGGACGCACGCGTTACCTGCCGATGCTGGACAAGTGGTACCAGAGCGGCGGCCCGTATCGTCAGATCGATCAGGTCGACGGAATCCCCAACAAGTGGCTGCAGAAGTTCCTCGAGCATCCGGCATACGACCGGTACTGGCAGAACATGACGGCCAACGGAAAGGACTATCGGAAGCTCGACATTCCGATCCTGGCCATCGACGGGTATTTCGACGACGGGCAGAACAATGCGGTCCGCCGGCTGCAGGAACACTATCGCGCCCGCCCGGCCGCCGAGCATTACCTGGTGATCGGCCCCTATGATCACTTCGATGCCCAGGCCTCCCGGAAAGCCCCGGTACTGCGGGGCTACGCTATTGATCCTGTGGCGCAGCTCGACACACCTGCGTTGACTTTCCAGTGGTTCGATCACGTGCTGAAGGGAGGGCCGAAGCCCGCCATCCTGAAGGACAGGATCAACTATCAGGTCATGGGCGCGAATGTCTGGCGGAGTGCGCCCTCGATCGAAGCCATGGGCACCGAGAAGCTCACGCTACACCTCAGCGCCACGCATTCAGGGGGATACTACGCCCTTACACCGGGACAACCAGAATCGTCAGGCTTCGTGACTCAGCGCGTCGACTTCGCAGATCGCACGACCACGAGCATCTACGCATATCCGGAGACGATTCTCTCGGAGAAGCCGGACTTCAAGGACGCCCTGCTGTTCATCAGCGAGCCGTTCGCGACCGACGTATCCGTCGATGGGCTGTTCTCGGCGAAGCTGCGCGTGATCTTCAACAAGAAGGACATGGATGTGGCGATGGTGCTGTACGAAGTCACCCCGTCCGGCCAGTTCTTTCACCTGTCCTGGACGATTCAGCGGGCGAGCTTCGCGCAGGACACGACCAGACGTCAGCTTCTCCGGCCGGATCGCCCTCAAACCATACCGCTCAACAACACATTGCTGGTGAGCAGGCAGCTGCACAAAGGCAGCCGCCTCCTTGTGGCGCTCACGGTCAGCCGCAACACGAAGGCGCAGATCAACTACGGTACCGGCAAGGATGTGAGCGATGAGTCCGTCGCAGATGCCAGGGAGCCGTTGGTCGTGCAGTGGCTCGACGAGAGCACGGTGACAATCCCGATTTCGCGTTGAGCATGGCGACGCGGCGCTCCGCATGGAAGCGAGACTGAAGGAGAGAGCGGCCCATGAGGGCGGGACGCCACAGTCAGGTGCTGACGTTGCCCGGGGCGCTCGTCTCATACCAATCGATGACGGTCAGTCGTGGCCACACCTGCCGCCAGCGGCGCACCTTTGCCGCATAGATCTCAGCAGTGATCTGGGTCTTGTTGGGCCGGACGATGAGCTGAGTCAGATCGCTGATGCCATATGGCGTGCAGAGCTCGAGCCCGGCGGGGGCCGGCCGGATGCCTACAGCGGTCGCTGTCGTCGGGAAGGTGGCGATGGCATGCCGGCTGGAGGTGTACGGCTCGATCGGATACCCGAACTTCTCGCGGTACCAGAGGTGAACACGCGCCTCGTTCTTCACGTCGAAGTGCACGGGGCAGCCCGCGAAGATCGCCCTCACTCGCGCGGCCTGCACGGCCTCCGCCTGCTCGCCCAGCTCCGCCGCGTCGAAATAGATGAGGTCGATATCCTTGATGCCGCATTCCGGCGGCAGACCGTGCGCACTGTTCCAGAAGGTCTGGGCGATCGCGCCGGCCACCATCCAGCAATCCGGCAGCGCCAGCTGATCCCAGCGCTCGAGCACGGAGCGCAGGAGCGGGCTTGCGCGAACGGCCTGTTCGAGCAGCACCGCGGCCGGCGTATGCCCCGTGCCGTCTTCGATTGAGCACACCGCAGCGCCGGCCTCAGTTGGTGGTGTCGTAGGAGCCCCCTCGTCAGCGGTTGGCGCTGCGGGTTGGCTCTTGATACCTCAGGCTACGCTCGGCAGTCCAGCCGCCGAGTCCTCATGATCACGGCGATGACCGCCACAGGCCGTAGTGCGGCACCGGCTGCCAGCTCGCCACCTTGCAACCACCGGCGCAGATGTCTCCAACCTGGCGATATCTGCTCCACGTGCTGAAATTCCGGTCGTATCTTGAGTGCGTCAAGCCGTAGAGCGAGAAGACTTGATCCGCAGCCCTCGAGTCGCCTGCACGCAGAGCCGGTGCCTCATGCGAGACATTCCGCCGGACCTTCGTGCATTCATCCGCTGATTCGCATGCCGGCACCTGCGCCGCTTCCTGCAACGGGTGGCCCCAGCCCCCATCGGACGGACCTCATGAAATTCACTCTGGACCACATTCTCCAGCTGCCGCGTGTTCTGATTCCTCGACTCCGCGGCGGGCGAGCTGCAAACGATGCATGGCAGGGGATCGCTCGGGACGTCATCGAACGCTTCGTCGACGTGCAATGCGTGCAGTTCGGTATCGGGCGCTCGGGCCGAGCCGCCTACCGCCAGGACCTGCGGGCCCTCGATGAGTGGATGGCGCGCACGGCAGGCAGGACGCTGATCACCGCCGGCGCGGAGGATCTGCGTCGCTACTTCAGCGATTGCGCCAGCGCTGGCCTGCCCGTCCCCATGCTCTTGCGTTCACTCTCCAGCATGAGCAGCTTCTATCGCTTCCTCCGGGAGGGCGGTTGTCGCAGGGACGACCCTGTCGAACAGCTGATGGTCGATCTGCAGGTGCGTCGGCAGTCGTTCGTGGCGGCGTGCACTACTGCCTGAGCCGTAGCTCAACCTCCCACACGCATCCTGTCCGGCGTTCCGGTCCCGGCCACGCTGTATCTGCTTCAGACCGCGCTCACCAGCGCGAAGCCCGGTGCAGCCACGCCCTACGCACGTCCGCGTTATAGGCCACGATTCGCGCGAGGCAAGCGCCATCGCACCTCTGGTCAGCGCTCAGTGAGCGCCTGCGACAATGTCTTCGTGATCGGCTTGGAGAGGTAGCGCAGTACGGTGTTCTCGCCGGTCTTGATCTCCACCGTTGCCGTCATGCCGGGCTGGATTTCGATACGCTCCTCCGACCGCCGGGCCTGCATCCGGCCGGTATCCACGCTGACATGCACACGGTAGTAAGACACATCCCCCCGGGGCGACTGCTCCGTCAGCGTATCGGCACTGATATAGGCGACCTCGCCAACTCCGGAACCGTAGATCTTGTAGTCGTATGCATCGAACTTGACGCTCGCGGATTGTCCGGGCCGGATGAAGCCGATGTCCGCGGGCCGCACCTTCGCCTCCACGATCAGCGTGTCGTTCGTAGGTACGATCTGCAGCATCTCGTCGCCCGGTCTCAGTACCGCGCCCACCGTGGTGAATTGCACGTTCTTGACGATGCCCTCCGCCGGCGCACTGAGCTCCGTGCGGCTCAGCTGATCCTCGCGCTGCATGCGGACCTGCTCCGCGGTGAGCAGGTCCTCTTCCGTCTTTGCGAGCTCCGTCTGCAGCTCCTGCAAATAACGGTTGCGGCGATTCACGATCTGGCCGGAAATCTCCGCCACCTGGCGCTGCAGGCGCAGCACCTCGGAACGGCTGACGTCGCCTGTGGCAAGCAGTGGCTCGTTCATTTCGAGCTCCCTCGTGACGAGCCCGTGCATCTCCCGCAGGCTATCCAGCTCGGCCGCAATAGCGGTGCGCCGCTTCTCATAGAGCGACCTCTGGTTGGCGATGAAGTCCGGATATCTCTTCAGAGAGCGGTCGAAGGCGAGCGGCTTGTCGTAGAGCTCAGCCTCCACGCGTGCCAGCGCCGCGCGCAACGCGGCTTCCTTCCCCCGGCTCTCGTCGGCGCCCGCCTTGGATTTCACGCTGTCGAGCCGCACGAGCAACTGTCCGCGAGACACCTTGTCTCCCTCCCGGACGAGGATCTCCGTGATCACGCCGCCCTCGGCGCTCTGCACCACCTGCACGCGGCCGCTCGGAATGACCTGCCCGCCGGCGCGACTGATCTGGTCGAGCTCGGCCCAGTGGGCCCATATCAGGAAACCGACGATGGCCAGCAATGACACGAAGACGACGATGCCCGGGCCTCGGGCGCCGCGTGTGTGATGGGTTGTGCTCACGCGCTCTGCCCTCCGGCTACCGGGACAGAATAAGGTGCGGCGACCGTCGCAGCGGCGCGGCGCAACTGTTCCGTCACCTGCGCGACGGGACCATCCATGACCACCCTGCCGCCCGCAATGACGATCACGCGCTTGACGAGCTGAAGCAGGGACATCTTGTGAGTGACGAGAACCACGGCGCTTTCAGACCCGGCGCAGCGGTCGAGCGCTGCAAGCACACGCTTCTCACTCTCCTGATCCAGGGCGGCCGTCGGCTCATCGAGCAGCCACAATCCGGGGTCTGCGAGCAGCATGCGGGTCAGGCCGACGAGCTGACGCTGTCCGCCCGAGATGCCGCTACCGCCTTCCGCAATCGGCATGTCGAGGCCCTGTGGGTGTGACGCGATGAGCTGTGCAAGGCCCGTCTGGGCGGCGCGGGCCATCAGCACGTCATCGCCTGGATCCGGCCGGCCGAGAAGCAGGTTCTCGCGCAACGTGCCCTGTACCAGTCGATAGTCCTGGGGCAGGTAGGCGATATGCTCGCGCAGCGAGTCCTCCGCGATCTGGTGAAGGTCGAGGCCGGCAAGCAGCGCCGTACCGGCCTGCGGGCGGTAGAGGCCAGCGAGCAGCTTCAGCAGCGTGCTCTTGCCGGATCCCACTGGCCCGATGACGGCGATACGTTCCCCCGGGCGGATGCTGAGGCCCGGGATGTCGAGCCCGGTGCGGGCGCCCGGATAGGCGAAGCGAACGGAGTCGAACACCATCGGCCCGGTCAGCGAGGCGGGGCGCAGGTAGTCTGCATCGGGCTCCCGATCGAGCGGGAGTTGCAGGAGCTGGTCGAGACCATCCAGGGCGCTGCGAGCGTAGCTCCACTGCATGATGAGGCCTGGGAGCTGTGACAGGAGCGGGCCATTGATGCGGCCGGCCACGATGGAGCACGCGATGAGCGCGCCCATCGTGATGTCTCCGTCGATCGCCGCGAGGCTGCCCACCGCGATCATCGTCACATACGCGGCCTGCTGAATGCAGTTGGCCCCCGACTGCGCAAGGGCGGTCCATCGCCGCACGCGCTCGTCGTCCACGTTTACCTCGTCGACGAGTTTGTTCCAGCGCGCCAGCAGCTCCCAGTGGCCACGCGTCGCCTTGATGATCTCGCTCGCGGCGATGGTTTCGACCAGCAGGCCGTTCTTGCGGTAGTTGCTGGTTTGCGTGCGCTTCGTCTCGGCCCGGACGGCGCGGGAAACCAGCCATGCGAGCAGCAGCACCACGGGCAGCCCGATGAGCGGCACCCAGGCGAGCACGCCACCGATCTGATACACCACCCAGACCATGAACAACGCGAACGGCAGATCCGCGATGAAGTAGATGGAGGCTGCGGACATGACCGCACGCACCTGCTCCAGGCCGCGCATCTGTGCGGCCAGCGTGCCCACCGAGCCTGGACGCGCATCGAGCCGCACGGACTGCAGGCGCGCGAAGAAGTACTCCGAGACTTCCGCGTCGATCGATGCCGCCTCGCGCTCCAACGAGATGGCTCTCAGCCATCGCAGCAGGAACTCGATGCCGATCGCGAACAACACACCTGCCAGCAGCACCCACAGAGTAGCGAGCCCGCCTTGGGGAATGACTCGGTCGTATACCTGCATGGAAAAGAGCGACACGCCGAGACTCACGAGTGTGAGCATCGCCGTGGCCACAGTGGCCTCGACCAGCATTCGGCGACGGGACAGCAGCGCCCGCAGGAAAATCGCGAGCGACTGGGAGCGCACGTGCCTGGCGCGCTGACCGGGGATATCAAATCGATAGAACTCCAGTCGCGCTTCCTGCAGCGACCACGACTGCGGGCCGGTGGCGGTCATTGCCCTGACCGAGCTCTGTGTCTGCCATTGATCCGCAATAGCCCAGCCCTGCACGGGATGGCGAACGAGCAGCGGGAAATGCTGTGGCCTCGGCGGCTCACGCAGCTCCACGGGCGCACTCCATCCCAACGCGGCACACACCCGCGCGAGCGCTTCGCGATCGGTCGCGGCGCCCTCGAGCCCGGCGACGGGGTCCGCCCAGTCCGGGGGCAACTCGACGCGCTGTCGGCGAGCAAGTGCGGCCAGCAGCCCTGTCAGACTCTTCATTGACGATCCTCCGGTGCCTGCAACTGCCCGGGCCTCCATTGGCCCGACAGCAGAAGCAGACGAATATGCGATGTGGTGGCACTGGCCTCAGCATCGATCCGGGCCAGCTCGGCCGACACGGTTTCGCGAACTGAATTGAGCACTTCGGGCCAGGTGCGACGGCCGGCCGCAAACTGGCGCAGGAACGACTCGGTGACGGATTCGGCGGCGAGCGCCGCTTCGCGGCCGGCCACGGCCCGGCGGCGGGCGGCTGCGTTATCCGTCAGGACCGCCACTACGGCTTCCTGCTGCTCACGATTCGCCGCTTCGATTGCCAGGGTGGCGGCGCGCTCACGCTGTAGCGCGGCCTGGATGGACGAGATGCGTGACAGTCCGCCATCTGCCTGGAACCGGACGACGAGTCCGACCTGATCGTCGAGATCGTTGCGGTCGCTGCCGATGTAGTGCTGGTATCGCGCACCGAGCTGAGGAAGCAGCTCGCTCCTGCGGATCGAGACTTCCGCGCCTGCAACAGTAGCTTCGGCGGTGACACGTCGCACTGCCGGCGCGTACGCAAGTGCAGCTTTGAGCAACTCCGCAGGGCTCACATCGAGCTGCGATTCCTGGTAGTCAAAAACCGCAACCGCACGAACGCCCGCATCACCGGTCAACGCCCGCAGCCGCAGAAGCGCAACTTCGGCCTCGGCCTGCGCCTGCAGCGCCTCGATCTCTGTCTGACGTGTGCGGGAGCGCGCGAGCTGCAGCTCCGAGGCCGGGCTGATTTCCTGCTCGACGCGCCGGCGCATCGAGTCCACGAGCTTCAGATGCTCGGCCACGCTGGCATCGAGAACTCCGGTGCGCCGCTGCTGGCGCTGGACGTCGACATAGGCCTGGACGGTGCGCTGAGCGAGGTCCAGGCTGATTTCGTCCAGGCTGGCGAGCGCCGCTTCGAGCCTGCCGCTCGACTGGCGGATCGCCGCACTGATCCTGCCACCGCTCCAGAGCGGCTGTTCGATGGAGACGGCCGTGGAAGTGGAGCCGCCGCGGCGATGATCCGCAAAGCTCTCGACGGACACGCCCGGGAAGCGCGCCCAACGCGCGGCACCCAGCTCCGATTGGGCCGCGGCAACTTCGGCGCGCGCCGCTTCGGCGTTGGGGTGGGTTGCGAGCGCGTGTTCGACGAGGCTGATGAGCTCGTCGTTGCAGGGCCTCGAGGCGCCCGGGCACGGTATGGTGCAGGCCAACCCTGCCGCCGCAACGATCAGGCGGCGAACGAACGACATGGACGATCTCCGAGCTGGATGAGGTGAACGAAGTGGGAGAAAGCCTACCGGACGCGAAGGCCGGCCTTTTCGAGTCTGGTGCGTCGTGCATGCAAAAAGAGGCCACCATGCAGCACGCAACTGTGACGCACTGCTCAGCACCGGGCCCGGAGGGCCTCAGCGCAGAAGCGCCCTCGCTGCGGCAGTTGGGAGATCGAGAGCCGACGGCACGACGTGCACGCGTCTTTGGCCCATCACAACAGACACTGCATGCGCATCCGCATGATCGCGCGCGATGAATACATTGCCAGCGCAATGAGGTCTGAGCAGTGACAGCGTGGCACGCAGGGCTGCTGCAGAGCGGCTGACGCTCGTGGCATCTGCAGATAGAGCCCAGTCGCCAACGACCAGCGCGTCGAACTGGTCCACGGGCAGGCCGCGGGAGAGGAGCTCTTTACCGTTCGTGCTGATGACGGCGGCATCCACCGACGAATCGATGAGCAGCGCACGTGCGTCCTGAAACGCAGAACCAGCAGTATCCCGGATGCGGTTCGCCCCGATCCTGAGACCGACGCTGCTGCTGGTGCCCACGCACAGGCCGCGTTGCGCCAGCAGCTCCGCAATCTCCTCCACCACATGCAGGTCCGCGCCGGTCGTGAGCACGAGCGCGATCGGTATGCGCCCCTGCTGCGTGACCACTTCGCGAAGCAGCTGGCCAAAGATGTGCGGCGATGTCACGCCGCTCAGCTGCGGCCGCGCATTTACCTCGCAGATCGCGCCGCCCGTCTGTCGCCACGACCGCGCAATGTCAGGCATCAACAAATCGATCCCGGCGAGATCCAGCCTCAACACCTGTGTCGCACGTTCGCACAGGCGAGCATTGTCCGGATGCATCTTGCCGACGACCCCCACCGGAGTGCCTCCCGAGGAAACATTGGCGGCCCGCCGCAACCGGATGAACCGGTCCACCTCCGGAGCGGAGTCGGGCGTCATCCCGATGCCGGCGAGAAGCTCCAGCGCTTCCTCGTCAAGCTCGATTCGAGCCATCAGTGCCCAGGATGCATCGCCACGCCGCGGGTCCTGGTTCGCGATCGCAACGAGCTGCTCTACCGTGCGAGTGCCGTCGCCTGTCACACCGGCAGGCGTGCGCTCCAGCGCCCACACGGCCCGTTCCCGAAACACGTACACGCGATAGTCATTGCCCAACACGTGCTTCTCGACGAGAACATCGGTCGCGTATTCACGCGCGCGCCCGAAGGCCGTGCGCACTTCGCGTTCCGACTCGAGCCCCGCCGAAACGCCCACGCCGCCGTCCTGGCTCGCCGGCTTCACCACCACGGGATAGCCCAGCGCGGCGGCCACTTCGACCGCGGCATCCGCCGACACGACCAGCCGATGTGCCGGAACCGGTATGCCCGCCCGCTGCAACAACGCGTTCGTCACGGCCTTGTGACGTGCAAGACGACCTGAGATGGCGGAGGTCGATTCGGTGAACGAGCTGTCCAGCCACTTCCCGCGAGTGCCCCAGCCGTATTGATACACGCCGCCCGGCAGCGGCAGACAGGGGATGCCCAGCTCGTACGCCGCGCCGATGAAGAATCGATTGTTCGCTCCGCTGGGCGCGTAGCGGCCCATGCGGGTGAGCAGCAGCTGCAGATCGGTGCACTGCTCGGCAGACAGGCCCGCGGCGTGCGGCGTGGTGGAGAGATCGTTGAGCCACCAGGTGACCCGGGCGAGCGCCAGAGCTGCTGTGGCCGGCGCCAGCGTTGGCATGGCGAACGGCCACTGGCCCGCGTCCTCGGGCGATGCGACGTGCGCCGCTGCGGCTTCGGCCGAACCTGCTGTGGACGGCGTTGGCGCCGAGCGAGCCGACGCCGGAGTCTGCGCAGCCTCAATGCGGCCCCCCCGCACGCAAGACCATTACGCGGGTGTCGCCCAAGGCCGGCATGCCCGCGGCATCCTGCAACGCCCGAATCATCCGGATGAGGCAGGACAGAACGATGGAGAAATCTCCGCGTGCCGTCACCGCAGCGACGGCGTGTTCTGATGCGGCCTCATGCCGTGCGCTGGCCACGAGATTCGTCGGCAAACCGGGTACATGCGGCGAGAGCAACGCGAGCGCGCGTCGCGTCGCTGCCTGCCAGTGCACCGAGTCCACGATTTCGATGCGAGCCACGGCGCCCGGCGCGCGCAATCCATGCACATACCCCGGCACCTGCGTCACGTCGATGACCCGGAGCACTGGAGCCGCCGCCAACGCCCCCCGGGAGCGCCCCCACCGATTCCGATGCGGGCGGCGTTGCGAACGACGCCCGCATTTGCGCGGGCGGCATCATGGTGATTCAGCCTTCACTGGCATTACCGATGCAGCAGGCATCACGACTCTCGCTGCCGCGACACCCACCTTCCTGAAACACACCCGGGCCGCCACGGCGCCCCTTGCGGGGCGCCGCACGTGCCCGAAGCACCTGGGCTAGGCAGGCTGGAAGAAGTCCAACACGTCGAGCGTGCCGGTCACCCCCGTCACCTTGATGATGAAGTCGTCACCACCAAAGCCGCTGCCCTTCTCGTGACCTGTGGCAATGAGGTAGGTGTCATTGCCCCAGGTGAACAGGCCTGCCGCATTCGTCGCCGCCGACCCGCTCTGCTCGAACCAGCCATTTGCCTGGAACAATGTGTTCACCGCGGTTTGCAGATCCGCACCGGCGAGGCTCACCGCCGCGCCGTTGTTCACCACGGTATCCACGCGGAGCAGATGCTCCAGCTGGAGGAACTGGAACGCGTTGTCCTCGATACCTTCGTAGGCCCCGGCGCTGATATATGCGCCGAGCGCGATGATGTCGTTGTCCGGCGCGGCCTCCGGGTCATCGCTCGGAGTCGCATCCAGCTTGAGGCCCACGATGGTATCCATCGTGTCGAACTGGGATTCGGCGAAGAGGTAGAAGTCCCTGCCTGCGCCGCCTTCCAGCGTGTCCGAAGCCGCCATGATCGCGACTCCGGACTCCGCTTCCTGCGTCACCGTGGTGAGCACGCCCTGATCAGTGGGCGTAGCGAGCGGAGCGGTGGTCTCGACCGTGACGCTGCCTGTGCCCGCGCCGCCCACGCCGTCCGTGATCTGACCTCCCGTGAACACGAGGGTGAGCGGCGTTCCATCGCCCGGGCCCGTGAGGATGAAGCCGTCGTTCGACCCGTTGATCGTGAACGTTCCGCCCGTCGCGATCTCGATGGTCGCTTTGTTGGCGGCCAGGAACGCGTTCAGCGCATCTTCCAGGGTGCCCGTGAACCAGTGCGAGTTCCAGGCCTCCGGAAGTCCATTGCTGCTCAGGATCAGACCCTCACCGGGTCCCCATCCGCTGATGCTGATCTCCTGCACGTGCGGCGCCGGGCCGACCGGGTTGTCGTTGTCGACGCATGCAAAGGCGTGGAAGCACTGCCCGATGCTGGTGCCCGTGAGGATGAGCCCGAGCCCGGACACGCTTGCCGCGACCACGCTGCTGATCGTCGAGTCGCCCGCAACGGTGATGAGCTCGCTGTCGTCATTCGACCCGTTGCTGTTGATGTAGGCCGCCACGGCGGCTGCCAGCTCAGCACCCGTGACGTCGCTCGTCGCCCCGACGGTCGCGGTAATGGTCTTGCCGTTCACCGTCAGTGTGAGCACGTCCCCGGCGTCGTAGCTGGACTGGAACACCACCGAGGTGATCTGCGGCCTGCCGTCCACACGGTCGCCGAACAGCACGTCGCTCTGATCGCCGCCCTTGAGTGAATCCCCGAGAGCCCCGCCCATGATCACGTTGAACGCGGTCTTCGAACCGATGAGCTGCAGGCTCGCGTCGTCCTCCTGCGATCCATTGAGGAAGACATAGTCCGCCGAAACGGCGGACGCGTCTGCCGTGAAGTCGTAGCCTTCCGCAGGCGCGCCGCTCCTGGCGACCGCCCACGTATCGTCGATGACGGCCGTGACCACGGAGCTGGCGCCGCGATCCGCATCGGACCGCAACACGAGCTTGTCGATGCCGCCGTCGCTGTGCTTCACCTCCAGGTTCGTATCGTGGGAGGCTCTGCCGGTGCGATCCGCGACAGTAGTTTCCTTGTTGTGGCCGTACACCGTGATGTCCACGGTGACATCCTGCTTCTCGTTCAGGTGCTTCAGCTCGATCTTGTTCTTGTCGCTACCCGTCTGTGTAACGGTGAGCGCCGCAATGTTGTCGTTATGGAAGCCGTAGTCGACCTCCACGCTGCTGCCGGCCGCGGCCGTCACGGCCACTGCGCCCGCGCCTCGCTGATCGAGCGAGATCTTCGAGTGGCGGTCCGCCGCCAGAGTGACGGCGCCGTCACCCCACTGCTTCACGGAAAGCTCCGCTCTCTCGTCCAGCGTGACGCTGATGTCGCCACTGCCCGAGCTGGAAAGATCGACTTCGGCCTTGTCATCCGCCGTCATCGTGAAGTCCGCGGCCGCCCCCGACTTCAGGACGATCTTCGCGTCCAGGTCATCCCCAGCGGTGACATTCACCGCCTCGTCGTTGTAGATGGCCATGTCGATGCGCACATCGTCCTTGATCTCCACGGTCAGGTCGCGCTCGAACTCATCGCCCAGCGTGAACGTGAGCTTGCTGTCCTCACCCACGATGAGCTTCGAGAAGCCCGCCTCGTAGGCGTCGTCGTCAAACGTGATGCCGTCGCGGCCATGGTGGTAACCCAGCATGTGGACCTCGAGCTCCTCGACGTTGCTCACGTTCCGGAACATGCGGCCCTCGTCCACGGGCGCCGACCCGCCCATGGCATCGTCCGCGCGGTGGCGCCCATTGCTGATGATCAGACGGTCCGTGCCTGCACCCAGATCGATGCTGCTGCGGCTGGTGAGCACCAGGTCCCGCATATCGACGACATCGTTGCCGCCCGCAGTGCTCACGGAGAACGTGTAGGCGGCCTGGTCGCCGCCTGAGTCTGCGGAGCCATCGAAGTCGACCGTCACGTTCGCCTCCGACGTGGAGGTCACCGTGTGCGCCATCACATCGGCGATGACGATGCTGGCACCCGCCGCGCCGCCGGTGAGCGTGATCTTCCCGCCCACGAATTCCGCATCGTCGTCGTTGCTGTCCGTGTCGATGTAGTGACTGAAGCTATCCAGCACGTTCAGGGTCAGGTTCTCGTAAGCCGGGCCGGGCGCCAGGCTGAACAGGCTGACGCCATTCCATGCGCCGTCGATGGCGAGGTCGAAGTTCCCCGTGCCGTTGATCGTGAGCGACAACGTGTCGTCTTCCGTATCCGCTTCCTGCGCGAGCACGGCGTTGAGGTAGACATCCGTGGTCTCGTCGTCGACCGCCGCGGCGTCCTGCAGGTTGCACAGCTCGTCGTTGTCGCCGTCGCTATGGAGCTTGACGCGCACATCGTCGTCCGAGGTACCGATGAGCGTGATGAGGTTGCCATCGCGCGCGACCGTGAACCCGGAGCTGCCGGCCTCGATCAGATCGGCCAGGCGCGTCGCGATGTTGTTCGCGTCGTCCTGAGCCGTCGCGCCCGACAGATCGCCTTCCGTGACGGTGATGCTGTACTTCGCATCGCCGATCCTCACGGTGATCACATCGCCGATCTCATGATCGCCATTGCCGGCCCCGATGGTGATGCGTTCCACCTGCCGGTTGCCGGTGGTCGTCACCTCGTTGCCCGAAACGGTGATGTGCTCGCCCAGCGTCGCCGGCAGGTTCACCAGCGAGAACACGACCGCATCGCCCTCTTCGCTTCGCGTGTAGGCGCCGTTGACCACGCCATCGGACTCCACCTCGCTCCTGACAGCGGCTTCGCTCTTCAGGTTGATCTGCGTCACGTCCGTGATCAGGCTGAAATCTACCGTGATGTCGGCGGAATCCGAGTCATTGTCCGTCCCGCCATCTTCGACGTCCTTGTCGATCGCGTTCACCGAGATCAGGTTGAGGGTTTCGAAGCCGGAGATGCCGGCGTCCGCAATCTGCAGCACTTTGACCGTGCCGCCGCTCGAAGTCACCGCGACATCGGCCGCGCCGCACTGGCCCTTCAGCTGGATGATGTTGCTCGACCCGCCACTGCATGCCGAGAGTGCCGGCGTCACATCCGGATCCTCGACGGCGTTGATGGACTGGAGCACGCCCGCGGCGACGTTGGCATTCGTGCTGGCGTCGTCGCCCTGCACGATGTCGCCCGCCTTGACGAGGTAGCTGAACGTCGCTCCCGCGATCGTGACACTCACGACCTGGCCGACGGTGTAAGGCCCTTCGAACTCCACCGCCACCTTCTGCTCATCCGTGCGAGCGACGAGGTTGTCGATGTCGTCGACAGCCCTCACCGTCAGCACGTCCTGCCCGGCGCCGCCTTCGAGCCGCCCACCGGAGCGAACGATCGCGCTGACCGCTCCCCCGGCGGAGCCGATGATGTTCGCGGTGTCGTCACCGTCACCGAGCGAGACCACCGACATCACGCCCTTACCCTCGAGCCACGGCTCGAGATCGCCGCCTTCCCCGATGGGCTCATCGCCCAGCGTGAAGCTGTCCTTGCCGGAGCCGAAGGTGATCTGCGATCCGCCGCGCACGCCTTCGGCCACGCTCACCGTGTTGCCGCCATTGCCGAAGGTCATCGTGGAGCTGACGAGCTCGTCGTCCAGCGCCACTTCATTGGCGCCGTCGCCGAATGTGAGGCTCGACTCGCTGAGATCGTCGTCGATCGTCACCGAGTTGTCGCCGTCCCCGAACGTGAGCGTCGACTTCTGCGCCCCGTCGTCGAGCACCACCGTATTGGCGCCATCACCGAAGGTGGCGGTCACCCCCTTCACGTCATCTTCCACGGTGAAGCGGTTGTCGCCGTCACCGAACGTCAGCGTGGCGCTGCGGATATCCCCGTCCACGCTGACACTGTTCTCGCCATTCCCGAAGGTGATCGTGACGTCCTCGCCACGGATGTCGCTCTCGACGTTCAGCACATTGTCGCCGTTGCCGAACGTCAGGGTGGCGGCGTCCCGGATGCCGGCCTCGCCGCTCACGCCGACGTTGTTGTTCCCGTTGCCGAACGTGACGGAGCCCGCTTCGAGCACGCCCAGCAGGTTGGCAACGTTGTCACCATCACCGAAGGTGACGGCGGCGCTCTGCCGGATGTAGTCGGCGTTCAGAACGTTGCTGTCAGCGCCGTTGAACGCGACACTGGCGCTTCCCTTGATGTCGTCGCCGCTGATGAGGGTGTTGTCGCCACCGGCGAACGAGATGGACGCATTGCCCGTGATGCCGTTTGCAGCCACCGCATGGCTCTCTCCGCTGCCGAACATCACGATGGCGCCCGCGCCGATTTCACCACCAACGTCCAGGTTGCCATCACCGGCGCCGAACTTCACCGTGCCGTGCACGCTGCCCTCCAGAATGGTGAGGGAATTGTCGCCGTCGCCGAGGTCATAGTCGTCGCCATGGTTGAGGTCATGACCGTGAGACGTCACGTCTCCTATGACAACCGTGTCATTGCCGGCACCGAGCTTCATCGTGGAGATTTCGCTGTGCACGACAGGCGCCACGATAGAGGACGACGTGCCGCCGAATTCGGTGTAGGAGAACGCATCGCGCACATTCAGGGCAGCAGCTCCAACCTGTACCGTGATGCTGAGCGGGTCCTCCAGATTGAACAGCACCAGTGCCTGCGAAACGCCGCCGGCATCGAGTGCGCTGAAGCTCGTCGACGCGCAGAGCTCGGTGGCGATCATGTTGCCGATCACGGTCACGAGATCGAGCGGAACGAGCTCGGGGCCGGGTGACGGCGGGTGCGTGTATGAGAACTCCCGGCCATCGACCGTCACGAGGATGGTCTCACCCGGCTGCAGGCTCTGCGTGATCTCGATGGCGTACGCAAACGCCTTGCTGCCGCCGCCAATGTTGGTCAGCACTACGTCACCGGCGAAGCCGGTCGCGTCGAACCGGGCGCCCGCGGCACGTTCGGCGTTCACCGCCACATCGAAGCTGGCTTTCTGTCCGGCGATACCGCCAGTCACCGTCACACTCGTGACGCCATCGGCGGCCAGCGTGATCGCGCTCGATTCGTCGGCGCCGTCATTCACCTGCACCTTCAGTGCCTCGATGCCGCCGTCGACGTGCAGGGTTCCGCCGAACTCATCGACGGTCAGGTCAAGCGTGTCCTGGCTGCCCAGGACCACCTGGCTGTCGTAACCGAGCGTCACATCGCTCGTCGTGTCCTCGATGGACACCTTGGCGAGCGACTGCTGGTCCGTGATGCTGAGGTCCGCGCGCGAGGCTCTAACGTTGATCTGCGTAACGTTGCTGTCGAAGCCCGTCATGACGAGATGGGCGGCGCTGTCGCCTTCACCCGTGCGCACGTTGAGCGTCTCGATGTTGGAGACCGAAGCTCCGCCCGTGCTCGAGCCTGCGGCGAGGACCAGCGACAGCTTGTCGTTACCCTCACCGCCGTCGATGACGTCGGCCGCATTGAAGGTGAGATCTGTGCCGACGACCGCGTCATCGAAACGCGTACCGAGAACGTCATCATCGTTCGCGGTCAGGATGAACGTTGGCGTTCTGGAGAGATCGTTGACTTCGACCGATACCGTCTGCCCGGCGATCTGAAGCGTCAAAGTCTCCGCCCCTTCCGTGGTGAGATCCGCCGCAGGATGCAGCTCGATGACGGCACGGCCGTTCGCGTCGATCGTCACCGTTCCGGTCAGCGCCGCAGAGCCGCCGACGATGTCCTGGGGCGAGATACCCGTCACCGTGTAGTGATACTGCGTGCCTGCAGGCACGTTGATGGTCTGGAGCGTGAAGCTGATGGCCTGGCCTTCATCCACCGACGGCGCATCGGCGGCCAGCGAGAAGGTGGGAACAGGCGTGGTCGAAAGGTCGGCGATCTCGACCGACGCCGTCTGGCCCGCAACACTCACGTGGAGCGTCTCGGGCCCTTCAGTGGTGAGATCCGCCTTCAGCGCAACGAGAATCACCGCCTGCCCGTTCGAGTCGATCGTCACCGTTCCGGTGAGCAACCCGCCGACCACATCGTCCGGCGAGATGCCCGACAGCGTGTAGGTGTACAGCGAGCCCGGCGCCACGTTCGTGGTGCTGAGCGTGAAGGCAGCAACTTCGCCCTCGCCAACGGAAACACCGCCAGCGACGAGCGAGAAAGCGGGCTCCGGAGTCGGGGGCGGCGTCGTCGAGACGTCGTTGATCTCAACCGAGATGCTCTCGCCGGCAACCGTCGCCGTGAGAGTCTCCAGGCCTTCGGTTGTAAGGTCTGCCAGCAGCCGAACTCCGATGACCGCCTTGCCGCTCGCATCGATCGTTACGGTACCCGTGAGCATGCCGCCTTCCACATCGCTCGCCGAGATGCCCGACAGCGTGTAGGTGTACTGCGTGCCCACTGCGACGTTCGTCGTGTTCAGCGTGAAGGTGACCGTGTCACCTTCGTCGGCCGTCGCGGCGGACGCCACGAGATCGAATGTCGGAACCGGTGCCGGCGGAGGCGAGGGGGGAGGGACAGGGGCGTCGCCGCCACTATCACTGCTCGATAGAGCGGCGGCGGCGGCGCCCGCGGCGGCGACTCCGCCAGCAATCCACCAGAAACTCGAAGCTGATGCTGCGGCGGCCGACGCTGCCGTAGAGGCACCCGCCGCGGCCGCAGCGGTGGGCGCGGTGGCTGCCGCAGCGGGTGCAGCGGCGGCGGCTTCCGCCTGCGCCACGCGCACGAGGCCGGCATCGGACTGCGACGACGCGAGCGGCGCGGCTTCAAATGCGGCGCCCGGCATCGCAAGCTCCGGAGTGGCCGGAGTGATCTCAGCCGCGGCGCCGCCCGGGAATTCCACCGCAACGGCTTCGTCACCCTGCGCCGGCAGATCGAAGAAGCCTTCGACCTGGATCAGCTCGCCCTCGGTCTCGACGATGAGGTCACGGCCATCGTGGCCGCCGCGATGCGCCTTCACTCCGGCGGGCACTGCGCCCGTTGCCGGATCGAGGATCTCCAGGCGCTCTCCGCGCTTCAGACGCAGGACTGTCCGCCCCGCCACCACGTGTTTTTCGACGGCCTCGGAGCGTTCTCCGGCAGCGTTGCGAATCGAGAGTTGCATAAGTGTGTCGCCTTGAAAGTTGGACAAATGAAGTTGCGGCAATACTTGGGCGGCGATGGTAGAGAGGCAGCTGGTGCAACGTGGCGGGATCACATCCATTCTGGTGCCAACTTCGCAGGTGCGTGCCCTCGTGGGCTTCGCACCTGCGAATGCAGGTCAGCGTGGTGCGATCTCAACGATCAGCACTGCGTCCCCCTCCCCGTGCTCAGACCAGCAATGTTTCCTGCCAGTCGTATGCCTGCACCGGGTCGAACACGAAGTCGGCCTCGGTCATGCGCAGCCCGTTGATCATGTTGAGCGTGAGTGAGCCTTCCACAGAAGATGATCCGCTCGAGCCCGCCTGCAGCAGCCCATCCAGACTGATCTCCGCATTGCTCGAGGAGCCGAGCCCGAGCTCCGCGAGCGCGAGCGCCTCGCCGGAGCCATCGCGCAGGTGGCCGAGATCGATCCCGTCCTGACCGCGGCGGAAGTCGGTGATGACCGCGTTCAGATCGATGCCGCCATCGGAAGTGAAGTTGTCGAGGATGAACCGATCGTTGCCGCTGCCGCCCTGGACGACGAGCCGCGCGCCATCCATCGAGCCCAGCACGATGGTGTCATCACCTGCTCCGCCGACCACCGTGTCCGCGCCCGCGGTGGTCACGATCAGGTCCGCGCCGGAGCCCCCCAGGAGCGTGTCATCACCCGCTCCGCCAAGGATCGTGTCGTTGCCGGCGCCGCCATCGACGTAGTGGTTGCCGCTGGTGCCGCGCAGGTCGATGAAGTCGTCGCCTCCGCCGCCCCGGATGACGCTGTTGCCATCGTTGGCGGTGATCCAGTTGTCGAGGTCGTTGCCCAGCACTTCGGTGCTGAGCTCGCCGGCGAGGTGCAACGAGACCACCCCGTCGGCCAGCGCCAGCCCGGTGATCTGCACGCTCGCGCCGCCGGCTATCGTGAGACCGCTGCGCGTGACGCTGACCATGCCTTCCGCACGCAGGTCCATGTTGTCCTCGATCGAGATCGTCCAGCCGTCCTGGGCCGCGGCGATGGCTTCCCCGAGCGTTACGAAAGAGCCGATTTCCCCGCCCGAGCCATCGAGCAGATGCACGCCGGCATGGAATTCACCCACCGCGACCTTGTCGTTGTACGCCGAGTCGTCGGCGCGGAACGCGGCGACGTCGTCGACGAACACCAGCCACTCGATGTCGGTCTGCACGTAGTCGAACGAATGTGTGGTGTTGTTCGTCACCTTGAGAACGCTCACGTTCGGCACACCGTCCACGGTGGTCTCGACCGCCTCGACCGTGTAGTCGTCGCGACTGCCGATGAAGAGGGCGTAGTCCGTGCCCTCACCGCCGATCAGATAATCGGTGGCCGTATCCGCTCCGCCGTAGAGAAGGTCATCGCCTTCGCCGCCGAGCAGGACGTCGGCATCCGCGCCGCCGTCGAGGAAATCAGCGCCTCCGCCCCCGGCGATGCGGTCCGCACCCGCGCCGCCGGCAAGGCTGTCGGCGCCACTGCCGCCCGTGAGGGTCTGTGCACTGCTGCCGCCGCTCACCGTCACCGCACCGGTGACGGCGCTCGCGTCGAGATCACCAGAGAGCCCGATCACACTGAACGTGGCGCTTCCGGAGAGCGTGAGTGTGGCCGCGCCCGCCAGGCTGGTGGCATTCACGTCGACGGTATCGTCCGCCGCGGAACCCACGACCGTGGTGTTGCCCGTGCCGGTGAGGATGGAGATGGCGTTGTCCGCTGCATCGCCCGTGGTCACTGTCAGTGCTCCGGAAAGCCCGGTCGCCGTCAGATTCCCCGTGAGCTGCGTCACCGACATCGCGCTCGCGCCGGAGAGCGTGAGCTCTTTCGCCTGCGCGAGCGCGGTCGCATCCACGTTCACCTGATCGCCCGCGGCGGTCCCCATGATGGACATTGAGCCGCTGCCCGCACTGATCTCGATGAGATCGTCGACCGTGTTGTTACCCGTGGTGACGGAGACGCTTCCCGAAGTGCCGGACGCATCCAGATCGCCGGTGAGCGCGCTCACCGTGTACTCGCTGTCCCCCGTCAGCGTCAGCTCCACATCGTCCGCGAGCCGCAGCGAGTCCACCACCACGTTGGCCGAATTCGAGGCGATGGTCGTGCTGTTGCCGCCGGTCGTGACGTCGAGATCGACGCCCGCGACACCGTTGATCGTGAGAGCGCCGAGATAGTTGCCCGCATCCACCGTGGACGAGACGCCATCGAGCGTCAGCTCATCGCCGCTGCTGCCGGCGGCAAGCTCCACGTTCGCGTTCGCATCCGCCAGGTCCACCAGGTTCACGCCGTTCGTGCGCAACCGAAGCACTTCGATGTCGAGCAGATCGAGCGCCACGTCGCTGTCCTCGCCGAGCTCGACGATCAGCGTATCGCTCAGCTCGCTGCCGACGACGCTCACGCCCTGGACCTGGGCGGAGGCCACGGTCAGCTCGTTGCCTTCTTCCGAAAGCTGGATCGTCTCGATGCCGGAGATCGTGGCCACGCGCAGATCGAGCGCGCCGCCGCCGGTCAGCTTGATGCGATCGTTTCCGCCGGAGCCGGTGTCGGCGATCACGTCACCCGCCTCGATGCCCGCCCCTATCACGATGCCGGCGTCGTTCTCGATGGACGTGGCGATCTCGTAGGTGTCATCGCCTTCGCCGCCGTCCAGATGGTCGGCGCCGAGCCCGCCGATCAGCGTGTCGGCGCCCGCTCCGCCGAGCAGCCTGTCGTTGCCATCTCCGCCGGAGAGGCGATCGTTGCCGCTGCCGCCCTTCACGTAGTTGTCGCCGACCGCGTCGTCGCCCGCCACATAGGAGACGCCGCCGTCGGCGAGCTGCAGGAAGTAGCCAGCGTCATCTTCGGCGATCGTGTAGTCGACTTCCCCGTCACCTGTGAACCGCAACGTGTCCACCTGCACGAAGCTGTCCGTGGCGAGCAGCGGATCATCACCCACGTAGTGCACGCGGAAGATGGGCAGGCTCAGGTCGAAGCCATCCGGGTTCATGCCGAAGCCGGAGAGCCGGTCGGCGATATCCTGGTTGAGCAGGCTCGCCTCGCCGTCGGCGCGGGTGATGACGTAGTCGCCCGCGCGGCCGCCGAAGACCGCGACGTCGACGCCGCCCTTGCCGATGATGAGATCGTTGCCGCCCGCGCCCTCGAAGACGTTGCCGCTTTCCGAGCCGATCAGCAGGTCGTCGTGCCGGCTGCCCACGATGCCATCGATGCCAAACAGCAGGGCCGAGGAATGGGGATCGGTCTCACTCGCGTGATACTCGATGCCGTACCCCTGGCCGATGTAGCTCTCGAGCGCCGCGCGCAGCGTCGAATCGCCGCCCACCCATTCGTCGGCGAAGTCCGCGGAAAGCGCGGGGCCGGCGCTGAGGTCCACCACTACGCCACTGACCGCGGAGGTCAGCGTGATGCTGTCGTAGCCCTCGCCGCCGTCGACGATATTCTGTCCGCCGCCGTGTGAGAGGCCGAACCGTTCGTCGCCGGAGCCGCCGAACATCCCGTCGTTGCCATCACCCCCGGCGTACGAGCCGTTGCCCGAGAACCCCCGGGCGTTCAGCATGAAGCCGGAGCTGTTGCCGTTCACGTCGACCGCGCCGTCACCGCTGATCGTGAGCTCCACGGAGCCGGCGTCTTCCGCCGCCTGCAGGACCATGTTCGTCGCACCCGCAAACGAGATCGAGGTGCTCTTGCTGACGGAAGCCTGTGCGCCCGCGTAGTCTCCGCTGCCGAGGGTCAGGCTGTCGCCGTCGAGGGCGAGCGCGTCCAGGGCGTTCTGCAGGCCCTCGCTGCCCTGGCCCGCATCGACCTCGATGTCGAGCGCACTGAGGCCGAGGCTCGGATCGGAGATATCGACGTAGAGATCCTCGCCCGCAAAGTACAGACGCTCCACGCCAAAGAGACGATCGACGCCTTCCCCGGTGGTTCCGGTGGCAGTCACGGTGATCGCACCGCCGGGCTCGCGGCCGAACTGGTAGTCCGAAAGCGAGCCGCTGAACACCGCGACATCGTTCCCGGCGCCGCCGTAGATGACATCGTCGCCGAGCCCCCCCGTGAGGGTATCGTCGCCGCCACCCCCTCGGATCACGTCGTTGCCGGCTGTGCCGTCGAGCACATCCGCGCCGGCACCGCCGGCCAGAAGATCGCCTTCCGCTGATGCAAAGCTGAGATCCACGGCGGTGGCCGGCCCGTTGCCGGGCGCGGTACCGAACGTATTCAGCGCCAGTGACGTGCCGAGCGAGCTGTCGAGCGATGCCGGCATCGCCGCATCGGCATGGATGCCCGCCTCGCCCTGCTGCAGGAACGTGTTGTTTCTGACCTTGATGGCAAGGGCATTCGCGTAGTCCTCGGCGGACCCGCCCAGGGTCACGCCATAGTCACCACCGTAGAAACGGTTGCCGACGATCTGCACGTCCGCGGCTGCGCCGCCGGGCTGCAGGTGCACACCCGTCTCGCCGGGCTCGATGCGGTTGGTGCTGATGGTGAGGGCACCGCAAGACTCTGCGTCGATGCCTGTCTCACCCGAGATCCAGTTGCGCGCCACCGAAGCGCCGTCCACGCCCACGAGCTGTATCGCCGTGCCCGTGCCGCCTTGCAGGATGCTGTTGCGGATCGTGAAGCCGTTTGCGTTCGCGCCTTCTCCGGTCTCCGCACGGATGGAACCCGCGAACACGAGACCGTCTATCGTGACGCCCGGCGCGGTCACGCCCAGCGCACCGCCCTCGATGCGGAGGACGGACTCGGTGCCACGCACGCCGGCATCGCCCGCAAGGCCGGCGTTGGGTCCGCGCAGCGTGATCGAAGCATCGATGCCCGTGAATCCTTCACCGATGGTGAGGTCGTACTCGCCCGCGCGCAGCTCGATGACGTCGCCATCCACGGCCGCCTGCAGAGCCTGCTGCAGATCGTTGTACAACGCCTTGAGCTCGCCCTGCGCGTCGAAGACGCGGATCCGGGATGTGAGATCGAGAGTGCCCGAGCTGAACTGCAGCAGCTCGACGCCGGTCAGCGTATCCACACCGTCCGTGCCGCCGTTCCTGTGCTCCACGGTGACGATGGCGCCGTTGAAGCGGATGGCGTATTCGGAGAGCGCGCCGCTGAAGTGGGCGGTATCCGTGCCGTCGCCTCCGTCGAGCGTGTCATCGCCCGCGCCGCCGGTCAGGGAATCGTCGCCGGCGCCGCCGCGAAGAATGTCCGCACCCTCATCGCCTCTCAGCGTGTCGGCTCCCGCGCCCCCTTCGAGCGTGTCGTTGCCAAGGCCGCCGCTCAGCGTGTCATCGCCCGCCCCGCCGCGAAGCACGTCATTGCCCGCGCCGCCGCGCAGATCGTCATCACCAGCGCCCCCGCTCAGGGTGTCGTTGCCGCCATTGCCCACGAGCACGTCATCGCCACGCGAGCCCGAAAGCACGTCGTTTCCCGCGCCTCCGACAATCTCGACGTGGTGCGAGGACGCCGCGGTGTCGATGAGCGCGCCGGAACCCGAAACGCTCAGCGTTCCGCCCGAAACATTGTTGAACGCGCCGAAGTCGCCGCTGACGAGATGATTGGTGACCTGGACGTGATCCACGGAGACGTCCGGGCCCCCGTTGTTCTTGCCGGGCTCCCCCACGAGCACGCCCGTGCCCGTGCCGTCGATCGTTCCGTTGCGAATGATCAGCTCGCCGTCATAGATGCCCGGATTCGCGGCGTAGCTGCCATCGTCCCGTGCTTTCACCGAGATGGCCGCATCACCGCCGCCGGAAACGCCGCCCACCTGGCTGAAGACGAACTTCTCGATGATGATCCCCGAGTACGTGCCGTACTTCAGGTTGAGGTCGATGCCGTTTCCCGGCAGGCCAGCCCCCGCATCACGGCCCACGCCCGTCATCGCGATGTTGCGGATGACGCTGTCGCTCAGGGCCTCCAGGTAGATGCCCTTGGTGGCGATGTTGGTGAAGGCGCCGCCATCGATCGTGACGTTGCGAAACAGGGCATCGCCGGCCGTGTCGATGTCGTACAGGATGCCGATATTGGCGTCCGTGATGTCCACGCCGATGACGGACAGCCCGTCCACGCGCGCGGAGGAGTTGTTCGTGCCCCCACTGGCATTCAGCCCTGCGATGCCCTGCTCGACGGCCGAGATGTCGATGTGGTCCAGCCACAGGCCGGTGAGCGTCTCCGGCGTCTCGGCAAAGCCGATGCCCGTCTCGAAGCCGCTGATGGTGACGCCGACAACACTGACGCCGCTCGCCGCGATGGTGATGCCCACGCCGCTGCCGCTGCCCACGATGAACGAGCCCGGCCGGCCGATGATCGACACATCGTGCTCGACAGTGAATCCGCCCGCGTGCATGCCGGCGGCGAGCACGATGGTGTCGCCGTCTCCGCAGCGCTGCAGCGCTTCGGCCACCGTGGCGAAATCACCCTCCTCCCCGACGACCCACGTGATCGGCTCACGCAGGCTCTGCACCGGGACCGGCTCGCCATCCGCGCCGCCGAAACGCACGAGCTCGATGCCGATCAGCTCGTCGGTGCCCTCCGGCCCTTGCAGGGTGTAGGTGCCGTCCGCCCGGTTGAACGTGAACGAGTAGTCTTCGCGGTCGTGGTCCAGGATCAGTGTGTCGCTGCCCGCGCCGCCATCGAACCTGTTGTTCCCCGCGTTGCCCGCGAACACGTTGTCGAGCGAGTTGCCGGTGACATTGACCGCGCCATCACCCTCGAGCGAGATGCGGGTCACGCCTTCGGCCAACGCTACCTCGAGCGTCTCGATGTTCGAGACGTCGAGCGTCAGATTGTCCACGTCTACCGTGAGGTCGCCCGCGTCTGAACCGGAACCCTGTATGACGACGATGTCCGATGCCTGCGCTACATCCAGCGCGTCCGCGACGTCCCGCTCGATGATGACCGCCGGAGCGGTGCCGCCGTACTCGGTGTAGTCCACCGTGCGCACTTCGCCGTCGGCGTTCAGAACGTAGGCGTACGGGCCAGCGACGTTGTTCTGCAGCAGGGCGCTCACGAACGCCGCATCGGCCAGATGCCCGCCGTCTTCATCCCAGCTCTGGAGAAGAAAGCCCGTGACCGCGGAAATATCATTGCCGCTCACCGTGCCCGGCAAGCCGGCATGCGCATTCAGCCAGGCCACGCCGTCCACCACGCCGCGCACGCGCAGGAAGTGGGTTCCCGACACGACATTGTCCGTGATGACGAAGCTGGCCTCGCCCGAATCACCGGCGCCGTTGGTGATGGTGATGCCGCCCCCGAGCACGTTGCCGTGCACGCGGAGGCTTTCCAGATCATCTGGCGCCTGATCGCCGAAGTAGATCGACGTGCTCACGGTGCCGTCGAAGTTGTATCCGGCAGCGGCCGCGACGACCGAATGTTCGAGCGAGAAGCCGTCCGCGTAGACCTCGAATGCCTTGTTGACCGCACCGGGAGGCAGGGAGGGGTCATTCGACCGTGCCACGGCCTCGAAGCGCAGCCCCCGGACGGTGACGTTCTGCGCCGAGACGAGGAAGTTCGCTCCAAAGGTCGCCTCGGCGCCCGAGCGGATCGTCGCCGCGACGGCGCCGGCATCGGCGACGGGCACGTCGTCCGGGCCGCTCACGCCGAGGATCGTCAGGCTCTTGTCGATGACGAGCCCGATGGTGCTGCTGTTGTGGGTGGTCAGCTCGGTGTAGGTGCCCGCCCTGACCAGGATCGTGTCGCCGCCGAGCGCCGCGGCAATCGCGGCCTGCAGCGACGTGAAGTCCCCGTTGCCGGAGGCGTCCACGATGAACGTGATCGGCTCGCGAATCGTTGCGAGGTCCACGGTGATATCGGCGAACCGGGCGCGCTCGATACCGGTCAGGGTATTCGTGCCATCCGGTGAGTCGACACGATTGTCGGTCACCGTATAGATGCCACTGCCGCGGTCGTACACGACGGTGTAGTCGGTCTGCTCTCCGGAGAACACAGCCGTGTCGATGCCTTCACCGCCCACGAGCACGTCGCTGCCGGCGCCGCCGTCCAGGATGTCGTCACCCCGCCCGCTGCTCAGCACGTCATCATCCGGCGAGCCGTTCAGTTGAACGTTGCGTGATGCGGCACCTGTGTCGATCGTCTCACCCGAACCCATGACGACGAGCGTCTCGTCCGTGCGATTGTCGAAGGCGCCAAAGTCTCCGCTCGTCAGATGATCCGAAACAGTGACGTTCTCCACGCGCACGTCGATGCCGGAAAGGCCTTCGACGCCCGGTTCACCCACGCGGATGCCCGTGGAAGTGCCCTTGATGTCGCCGTCGCGGATGATGAGCTCGCCCTCGTAGGAGGCCGGATCGCCGGCATACGAGCCATCCTCGCGGGCCTTGACCGCGATGGCTCCGCCACCGGCATGCGGTGAGCCCGCGCCCGTGGAGAGCCCGACGTCCACGAATTCGAACTGCTCGATGACGATGCCGCTGAACTCGCCCCACTTCAGATTGAGGTCGATGCCGTTGCCGAACTGGCCGGCGATGCCGGAGGGCGCAGCGCGCCCGAACTGGCCGACATCCTCCATGTAGAGGTTGCGCAGGGTGCTGTTTGAAAGCAGCTCGGCGTAGATGCCCTTGGCGAGGACGTTCTCGAAGACGGCGCCATCGAGCAGCAGGCCATTCAGCAGACCGCCCTTGTTGTGCGGGTCCTGCACCTGCAGGCCGTGGTACGCGTGGGAGACGGTGAGACCGAGAATCGTGAGGCCATCGAGCCGCGAGGTGCTCGTCGCGCCCTGTCCATACGTGTTGGCGATGCCGGCGATGACGTCGGAGATCTCGAGGCCCTCGAGCACGATGCCGGAGAGAGTCTGTGGGCCGCCCGCGAAGCGCACGCCTTCATAGAAGCCCTCGATCGCCAGCCCGCGGATCGTCACATCGCTCGACGCAACGAGGATGCCGGGACCGGATGAGCCGCTGTAGTGGGTGGCCGATTGCAGCCACGTATCCACGTGGGTGCCGGAGGGAATGCCATTGTCTTCCAGGAACGAGCCGCGGATCGTGGCACCCGGCTCGCCGACGATCGTGATGGCCTTGTCGACATTGAAGCCACCCGCGTATACGCCGGGCGCGACGAGGACGGTGTCACCGTCCCGGGCGGCATCGACCGCGGCCTGGATGGAGCCGAACCCATCACCGGAAGGGCCGACGAGCACGTAGACCGTGCCGTCCACCTGCACCTTGTCGAGGCCGTCGAGCACCACGGACGAGTCCGCATTGGAGACCACCCATTGGCCGTCCACGAACGCGATCGTCCAGTCTTCGCCGTACACGTCGAGACCCGAGGTGCTCGCGCTCACCGTGAGGTCGTCGTAGAGATAGGTGGTGCTTACACCGGAGCCGTTGTGGTTGTGGACGGTCACCGTGTCGAGCCTGGAGATGCCGAAGCCTTCCGCGCCCCACACCGCTTCCCCGCCCGTCGCCGTGTAGACGGTGTCACCGCCGACAGCGAAGCGAATCTCCGATGCGCCGGGCGCTGCTTCGATGGCCAGATCGACCCAGCCTTCTCCGGCGTAGTTGATATAGGCCACCCAGTCCCCGGAGCCATCCGAGTTGCCGTTGGCATCCGGGCCACCGTCGAGCCACACGCGGAATCCGCCGGTGAACCCCGCTCCGTCCGGGGTCGTCGCCGCGAGCTGCGACGCCCGATCCACATCGACGTACTCCAGGATCGCGTACCAGCCGCCGGCCCCTATGGACCCCGCATCATTCTGGAACTGCACCCACAGCCCGCTCGTCTGCGCGTCACCGTCCGTGGCGAAAGCCGGATCGATATAGAAACGGGATTCGACCGCCGCACCCGCGCCGAGATCCACGCTCCACCGGCCGCCTGCATGCGGAACGTACTTGGCACCCTGATAGGCCTGGAATCCGCTGGTGGCCCCCGCCCCGTTGGTCGTGAACGAGAGGACGCTGTTCGCCGCATCCGTGGGATCCGTGCCGATGCCCAGCGATGCGACGGCGGAACGATCGGTCTGCCATCCGGCCGTGTTCGCGCCCGCCGCGTCCGCGTTTCCTGCCTCGGCGTGCAGGCGGAAAACAGATGGGTCGAAGCTGAGATCCCGCAGCAGGAATCCGTTTACCTCATCCAGACCGATGAGCATTCCGCGCAGAACGGTGTCACCCGCCCCCGCACCGGCGAGCGTCAGATTGTCGCTTGCTACACGGAACGATCCTTCATACACGCCGGGCCCGAGCACGATCGTTTCGCCATCGAGAGCGGCTTCGAGTGCGGCAAGCAGTTCGGACGTGTTCGTGACGGTGACGGACATGGTTTCTCCCATTCTCAATGTGTCATCAATGACTGCGGCGTATCCGTTGATGCGTGCCTTGCATCAACCCTTCGCAAGCGAGCGTGCCTGCGAGCGGCACCGACGGATCGCCAGTTCCTGAATGATGGGGCGGAGCGATGGAGGCTGGAGCGGAGTTGGCTCCAAGACGAAGGTATCTGTTCTTCAGGTCGCAGAGCGACCCAGACGCAGTACTTTGCGCAGCGAAGCGGTTGCACGCCCGAGGAGACCGACGCGTGCCGGCGCGCATTGGCCCGGAAGCACTGCCGGCCTCGTCTCCGGAGGGCGCTCGAGCGTTTTCACCTCGCCACAGACTGTGGCACCACGATGCATCACGATGTACGGCGAGGCGATCGTCCCCATCACCACGGCAGAAGCTCGCAGGACCACCTGCTCGCTGGCAACGACGTTGCCGTCCAGCGCTCCGAACACTTCCAGATATCGGACGGTTGCTTCGCCGTGAAACTCGCCGCTGAAGCTGATCGACAGCGTCGCGGCCTGGACGTTTGCGGGCTTCAGCACGCCGTCGACGCAGATCGTTCCGGCGCTCGTGAAGTTGCCGGACGAGGTCACTCCTGTTCCTATGACGATGTCGTCCGCCCGCATCGGCACGTCAGCGCCACAGGCTTCGACGCCTGTCAACCTGGCACCTGCAGTCTTGCCTGCGTGATCAGGTCATCGTCCTGCAGCGGGCTCGCAGCAGCTGAGAGAATGAAATCATCCGCCGTCAGAACGCTCACGCCACCCAGCAGCGACACTGTGAGCGTGCCACCAAGCGGCGCGCCGGCGTCCGCATCGATGAACCGCGACAAGTCGATCTGCATGCGGCCATCGTGCTGCAGATCCACCAGCAGCGTTTCGAGGTCCAGGTCCGCGGCGTTGAGCGCCCTGGACGCGTCACCATCGCTTACGCGCAGCCAAGACAGGTCGATCCGATCCTCGCCGAGCACTAAGTCATGGATCGTCACGTCTCGCGAGAAGCCCGCTTGCGGCGCCACCACGAAGACATCGGATCCGGCGCCGCCGTACAGGTCCGCGTCGTTCGCTTCGCCAGCACCGATGGCATCACCCAGCACGACGAGGACGTCGTCACCCTCGCCGCCGATCAGTATGTCGTGGCCCGACGTGCTGACCAGCGTATCGTCGCCAGCACCACCGTTCAGGGTGTCGTCTCCGTCCTGACTGAAGAGCACGTCGTTTCCGCTGCCACCATGCAGCCGGTCGTTCCCGATGTCATCGTGCAGCGTCACTCCATCACTGCTGCGACTCGACGCCACGATCCCGTCGTTCGTGAGTCGGACGGTGGCATCGTCGAACTCGGCGAGCTCGGCCTGCACCCACAACTGCGTGTTGCCGCCTGCCGTCCATTTCTCGATGCGGTATAGCGGCGCATCCGCCAGCAAGGCATGACCCTGCGCCTGCAGCAGGCTGTGCTGGGCATCGCGTGCGGGGCCTTCGACGAGGGTAATGGTGTACTCCGCGGAGCTCCCGGAGAGCCGCACCGTGTCGAAGGCTGTGCGGGTGCCGATGAAGTGATCGGTTCCCCCGGCGGGGCCTGGAGTGAACACGACGGCCGCGCCGGTCGTTTGACTCAGGATCTCGTCATCGACCGTGCCCACGAGCTCCGTCGCTGCCGGGCTGGCGTCACTGACGATCAGGGATGCCTCCGTCACAGCGGACTTGTTGTGCGCCCGGTCGAGTGCCCACGCGGCAACGGCCATGGTGTGTGCGCCTGACGCGGCCCCATCCACTTGCACGGCGAACCGCCCCTGCGCATCCGCCGTGGCGGTGTAGAGGACCGGGCCGTACCCGGAGGCGGACAACTGGATCTGTACGGTCGAAAACGCCTCGGCTGACCCGCTCACCACGAACGTGCGGGCGTCGTCCGACCGCACCGTGTGCGATTCGAAGTCCAGTGTCGGCGCGCCGGGTGCCGTCGCATCAATCGTCGCGAAGAAAGGCGCGGACGACTCGGATCGAACGCTGCCCGCAGCGCTTGCGACGCGCGCCGTGACGACGTAGTCCTCCGCCGGCCCCGACAGAGGTGCGTATGGAAGGGAGATCCATCCGCGCTGCAGATCCTCAGCGGTGAGTGCGTGTGCTGCCACGGCGCTTGGCACGCCGCGCACGAAAAGCTGCACGACATACCCCACGTAGACGTTCTCCGGCGACAGGCTGACCCGAAATCGAGGCTCCGTGTCGTTCGTGGTGCCATCCCCGGTGACACCGGAGTCCGCGGCCGGCTCCATCGAAACGGTTGGCGCCCCGGGCGGCGGCAGGTCCGGTGAGCCACCGCCCGTCGTGATGGGGAAATCGAACGTGTGTGCCTCCGTCACATCGAGGCCGAGGTAGTGAACGGTGACGCTCGCGCTGAGCATTCCGCTGAACTGCGCCGGCGGTGTGATGAACGTCTTGTCCAGCTCGTCGTACCGCAGCGTGTAGCGGCCGTCCGCGTCCGGAGAGAGCACTTCGATGATGGCCTCGCCGTGGCCTCCCCGGATCTCACGTTCCACCAGCACGGTCTGGGAGAACTTCACGGTCACGGTGCCGATCCGGTCCGGCACGCCCTCATGAAGCTTCAGCTCCGGATTCAGCGCGAAGACGAAGCGCTCTCCCTGCAGACGCTCGGCGTATGCGATGCGCATGCCGGCATTCTCGGTGACGGCCTCCTGGACGTATCCCTGTGCCAGCGCGCTCAACGCCCGGGCCAGGTCGCTGTCGGGAGAGAGCGAGATGTCCCGATCATAGTGCTCGCTGGCTCGCGCATCGCCACCGAGACGGGCCAGCAGGTCCTGAAACGCGGTCAAGGCATAGCGCGTCGTCTGCAGAGCCGTGCCGTCCAGCCCGGATGTCTCCGCGAGGCTCGCATTCACCGCTGCGATCGCGCTCGCGATCGTCAGGAGATCGGCTTCGTTCGAAAAGCCGGCGCCTGTTCCCTGAAGGGCCGTCACGAGCAGGCCTCTCACTTCGTTCGACGAGGTGAGATCAACCGGCGTGTCGGCCTCCAGCAGGCGTTGGGCCAGAGCCGCAACGACGGCGTTCGCCGCATCCTCGGCGCCTGCACTACCCGTGCTTGCGAGGAGCGACTGGATAGCGCTGATCGTGCTGAGCACAGCTTCGGCGCTGTCCTCCAGAGCGGCGCCGCCGCTGGAGATGTTCTCCAGCGGATCGAATGTGAGCAGGTTCGCCCCCGGAGGAAGCGTCAGACCGAAGGCCTCGAGCAGGCGTGCCTGCGCATCGGACGTATTCAGCGTGCTGTCGAGGCGCATCATCGCGTCGACCAGCGTCGTCAACGGCGTGACGACGGTCGCACCGGAAGGGGCTCGCAGAACGATTCCATCCAGCGGCACGTTGGTGAGCGTATCGACGCCACCGTAGACGATCAGCGAAGCGCCCTGGACATCGCCCTCGAACTCGAAGCGGCCGAAGGCGTCGGTGTAGACCGGGGCACCATCCGGTATGCCGTCGTGATCCGTATCGAGATACACCGCCGCGCCCTGCACATAGCCTTTCACGACTTCACCGCTGAGGCCCGACGGCGGCGGCGGCGGTGGCGGAGGTGGAGGCGGCGGGGGTTCTTCCGCAGGGCCAGCGCCGCCGCCGCGATCGGCGAAGGCGATGGCCGCTCCCGCGGCCCCCAGCCCGACCACGAGCCAGATCAGGCCCGGATGACTCTTGCCGTCGTCATCGTTGTTCGTCGATGTGACCTGAGTCGTCGCGTCGGCGCCGCCGGCCGCCGCGGGAATGAGACTTTCCGTGGCGGATGCGTTCGCAGACAGCTCGGAGTCGCGGATGTCGCCGCCTGCACTGGCCTGGCTGGCTCCGCTGCTGTCATCTGCCTGGGAGCCGGCTCCTGCCGCGAGATGGACCTGGCTCGTATCAAGTGCTGGCGCCTGATCTGCCGGGATGCGTTCCACCGCTGCGGCCGCCTCATCAGCGTCATCTGCATCGACAGCGGTCGTTGCGCGTCCCCCGGCTGCCTGGTGATCTTCATCCTCTGCCGCGCGCAGCACGGGAATGCCTTGCAGGCGGACCCTGCCCGCCTCATCCCGAATCATCCGAAGCGCGATCCGGACTTCCCTCGCCGCCGCCTCCGCCTCGGTCAGCAGATGTTCCGCGACAGGGACTCCATCGGAAAAAATGCCCAGCCTGTCTCCGGCCCGGGCAACGAGGTCGGATCGCACCTCATCCGTTGCATCCGCGTGGCCTGCTTCACGCCCGGGCACACGCTCATCGCCGGCGTCCGCATCCGCGCGCTCGCGCGCAACGACGGTGCCCAGCAGGACGAGTGACAAGGGCAACGCGAAACCACCATCGCGCCGTGCAAGCCCTCTCCGCAGGCGCTGCAGCCTGTCCGTGCCTCCAGGCTTCGAGCCTGCCTGCGCCATCTCGTTCTCCCGATATTCCCGCATCGTTCTGCGGCGGGACGATACGGGGGGCCGTGCTTGCCTGGAGCCAGATGCATCCACGCTGCATACATCTGGCAGGCGCATGGCAGGACAGATGTCTCGGATTGCATTCAGGTTGACGTCAACTTGCGGCGGCCACAGGAACCGGCGTGATTAGACTGACGTCCATGCTTCCTCTGAAGAACCCGCTGCACATCGCCGTCTCCTTCACCGGGTACTGGCGAACACAGATCGGCATGGGAGTGCTCGGCTTCCTGCTCGCGGCCGCAAGTCTGGCCCTCGAGTCGAAGATCGGTCACGCCCCGACCATTGTCCTGGCCTCTGCGATCCTGCTCTCGCTGCCCCTCCTCACAAGCTGGCCGGTCGCCGCACTTTCCGCCGCCGCGGTTTCGCTCGTGGCCGTGTCGATTGGCGGCGACCTGGCGCGCTGGGCCATCACGGCCATCGCCGCTGTCCCGGCGGGTGTGCTGCTCCGGCGCGGCGCCAGACCCGAGCTTGCCGCCGGCCTGCAGTTCGGCTCGGCGCTCGCCGGACACGCTGTACTCCTTTCAAACGCGTCGATCGGTTCTGCTTTGTACATAGTGGGAGGTGCAGCGGCGCAAGCTGGCGCGAGCGTCGCGCTCGCAACCTTCGTGCTCATGCTGCTGCCACGTCGGGATATCCGAGGTCCGATTCGCTGTCGCGTTCGCTCGAGTCACGCCGTCTTCGCGCTGATGGTCGGCACTGTCTCCGTAGCCGCCGTGGCGCACATGGCCTGGGAGCATCGATCCGCCACTGTGGATGCCATGTTGCACGGACAGCTCGCGCTGTTGACTTGCGGCGCGCTACTCGCGTCCTTGCTTGCAAGCATGGCCCTCACGTCACAGGCGGGCGCCCTCTTCGGTCGATTGCGTAGCAGGCGACGGGACGGACTGCCTCTCGAAGCCCTGCGCTTCATGCTCGATACACGACGCCAGGAGGGCCGCCTGCAGCGTGCCGCATCGAAACTGTCGCGCGACCTGGAGGCTTCGCAGGAAGAAGCCTCCAGGCTGATGCAGGATCTCGGTGAGCGGAAGAAGGAGCTGTCAGCACAGTCCGTGCAGCTGCGGAAGCTGGCTCGTGCACACGAACACGCACGGGCCCGCTACCAGACGCTTCTGCAGAACACCCAGGACCCCACGCTCTTCGCCGATGCAGACGGTGTCATTCTGTCCGCAAGCCGCTCGATCCTGCCGATGCTGGGATTCCAGCCGGCCGAGCTCACCGGAAAGCCTCTGAGGACCCTGATCCCGGAGCAGTGCATCCTCGAGCACCCGCTGGACCTGACCGGGAAGGCGAAGGTTGCCAGCGTCGCGCATGCCACCGATGCCCTCGTTCGCTCCGCGAAGGGGGAAGACAGGGAAGTGACAGTCCACGTGCACGCGTTCTCCGTGGGAACGCAGGTGAACTATGCCATCCAGCTCCGCGATGCGGGGGGCATGAGGAAGGCCCTCGCGGCACTCGAACACGCCAGGACCCTCACGCAGTCCGCACATCGCTCCCGTGACCTCTTCATTGCGACCATGAGCCACGAGCTGCGCACGCCGCTGCACGGCCTCATCGCCACACTCGAGATGATGCACGCGGACGAGAACTATCCGCCGGAGTTCGAGCAGCGCCTGTCGGTGGCCCGTATTTCGGCACGGGCGCTGCTGCGCATTGCGAACGACGTACTGGACCTCACGCGCATCGACTCCGGTCACATTCCGCTGGAGCAGCGGCCGTTCAGCCTGCTTCGCATCCTCGAGGAGGTGGTCGACGAATCCCGCGCGCGCGCCGAATCTCTGGACCTGAAACTGGAATGGCGTGTCACCGATACCCTGCCTTCCACCTTCGTTGGCGACCCCGCGCGGCTCAAGCAGATCCTCGGCAACCTCGTCTCGAATGCCCTGCAGTACACGCAGTTCGGCGGTGTGACCCTGAACGTCACGTACGACGGGGAGCAATGCACGATCAACGTCACCGATACCGGAGGCGGAATTCCCGAGGACAAATGGCAGGCCATTTTCGACCCGTTCGTCCAGGTGCAATCGACGCGCAACCGGCGCGTCGGGGGCACGGGGCTCGGCCTGCCCATCAGCCGGCGCCTTGCAGAAGCCATGGGCGGCAGCCTCACGTTGCTGCGCTCTGATGGTTCCGGCTCCACGTTCCGGCTCACCGTGTCGCTGCCATCGTCCGACGAGCCGCCGCCGGACGAGCAGAGCCTGCGTATCTTCAACAATCCGCGCGGGCGCGTGCTCGTCGTGGAGGACAATGCCGCGAACCGCTATGTCGCCGAAGCGCTGCTCACCCACCTCGAATGCCCGCCAACGCTCGTCGAAAACGGCGAGGAGGCGCTCAAGCGCCTGGAGGAAACGGAGTTCGACCTCATCCTCATGGACTGCCAGATGCCCGGAATGGACGGGTACGAGACGACGCGGCGCGCGCGGCTCATGCTCACCCGGCGGGTGCCCATCATCGCGATGACCGCCAACGCCATGGCGGACCATGCCAAGGTGTGCCTCGAAGCGGGCATGGATGATTTCCTGCCCAAGCCGTTCGGCCGTCAGGCATTGCACGCCATCCTGTGCAAGTGGCTCGGGCCGGCGCCCGGCACCACGACGCCCGCGGCGGAAGACTTCGCCGCCAAGGTGGCGAACCTGCCCGCCCTCGACCCGAGCGTGTTCGAGGAGTTGCGCGAGAGCCTCCAATGGAAGCTCGAGCCGCTGCGGAACATCCGCAAGACGTTCGCTTCTTCCGCGCGGGAGACCCTGGCGCTGCTCGATGGCACCTGTGCCGTCGATCGTCGGTCCGTGCGCCGCCAGCTCCACACGCTGCTCGGGAGTGCCGGGATGGTTGGCGCACGGCAAGTGGAATACATCGCGCGCAAGCTCCAGGGCGACATCGAATCGAACCAGCGGGAGTCGGTCGAGGCGGATCTCGCGCTCCTCACGAGCGCCGTCCGGCTGTTCGAGATCGAGTTCAACCGTCGCCTCGACAGCTCGAGGGATGAACAGGACTGGACCGGACGGCTGCTGCGCCGACAGCGCCGCGAGCGGCGATGACGGGTGACGCTGGAGATGTCGGCATTCTGGCGGCTTCTGCCGCACGCGGCCGCACGAGTTCGTTAGGGTGATCGCACAACAACGTTTCTGTCGATTCCGGGGACTTCACCATGCCGAGCACGCAACTCCAGAGCGCGGAGACCCGCCGCGATGCCACCCCCCACGACCGCGCGTCCGTGGACGTGGAAGAGCCGGACTGCCCGTCCTGCATACGCGGGATGCTCTACGCACTGCCCGCAAGCATCGTGATCTGGGTGATCATCCTGGGCGCGGTCTTCCTGGCCACTCGATAGGTCCGGCTTCCCGAACGAAAGCGGCCCCCAGAAAAACGGTGCCGCCCGAACCGGAGCGGGCGGCACCATTGCTCGCGGGAGTCCATACACCCGGCGAGGCTGCGCACGATGGCGCAGTACAGGGATGTCAGGGTGAGGCGAGCCCGTTGTCGGCCACGATCGTGGCGCTCGGGGGCTCGCTGCTACCCCACCAACCCAGCGCGACGCCTCCGCCGAGCGCGAGCACCATGAGGCCACCCACGACCAGCGAAGACATCGAACGCCGGAAAATTCCTTTGCCGGCCGGCGCACGCGCCAGCGTCGGAGGCATCTGAACTTCCGGGCGACGCTCCAGCGACTTCACTTCGCCGGAAATCGCAGCACCCCGGTGCGTGATGATGTACGGCGCGGAGATCTTCCCCAGCACGATGGCCGAAGCGCGCAGCACGATCTGGTCGCTCGCAACGACTTCACCGCACAGGGTGCCGAAGACTTCCACCCGTTCGACGTTGGCGGTGCCATGGAACTCGCCACCACGGCTGATCGACAGCACCGCCGCCTGCACGTCTGCATCGCGCAGGACGCCGTCCACGCAGATGAGCCCGGCGGTGGTGAAGTTGCCGGACGAGGTGACGCCGAGGCCGATGACGATGTCGTCCGTGCGCGGCGCCGCGATGGGCGCCGGAGCCGACTTGCCGCCAGGACCAGACGGCGCGCCCCGAGGATCCACAGGTGTGCTCACGAGAACCTCTCATGGTCCGCATGTGGACCAGCAGTAAATGACTGACGCTATCTTGCCGCGCCGGCCGGAGGTCTTCCGCTCAGAAAGAACCACATTGCATCCATGGTGGCGGTGGTTCGATTTGCGCGCGTGCCGCCTGCAATGGCAAAACGTGATCCAGACACGGAAACTCGGGTTGGACATGAACACGTTCGCGAGCGCAGCCCTGGATAGTGGGCCGCTCCCTTTGATCCACCGCCGCTACAACACCATCGCGACATCTCCGCGCGGACGCTTGTGTGCGCGTGCGGATGGTGATGGCACGTTGCACCTGCAGTTCCATCCCCGCGGCGCCCGGAGTGCGCGGTTCTCCATCGCTCAGTGGCGTGCGGGGCCCTTGCGCACGTGTCATCTCATCCTCGAGGCCTTGCACCAGGGGTTGGCGTTGCTGGGTGAGAAGCCCTCGCGCGAACGCTCGCTGCAGCTCAGCCGGCTGATCGATGCGCCCCTGTCGCGGCGGCTGAACCAGTACGTGCTGCTGAACGAGGGCCATTACGCGCGGCTCACTGAAGAGGTTCATCTGGCGGCGGATTCCTGCGGGCGCCCCGCCGCGGCGCTCACTTTGCCTCTCGGGTGGGTCGCAGCCAGTGTGGCTGGAGTCGCCTTCGAGGAGCCGGGGGCGGCTGATGAAGCCGCTCCGCCCCGGGCCGTCCGCGAGACGTTCGTGCTCGTCCGTCGTCAGAAGCGCTGGGAGCTCTGGGCACGCATCGAACATGCGAACTCCGGCAGCATGCCGAGCCGCCGCTACGAGTGTCTCTCCGGCACCTGCCTGCTTCAGGAAGAGCCTGCCCTGGCAGCCGAATTGCTGTTGTACGCCACGCTCGCGCGCAGTGGCCGTGGCGCCGTGCAGCTCTCGGCGTGTTTCTCGGGGCTGATCGTGCCGGAACGGCTCAGACTGATCGAACAGCGCCTCAGCCTGGAGAGCCGGACGCCCCACTGAGGGGAGCCCTTCCTGCGGTCGCCGGGCCCCCGACAACGCACACCGCGATGGTGCCGACGCCGGAACGCCGTAGCAGGAGCTGGGAGCGCCACGGGCGCGCCGCCAATCTGCGCCCTGATCAGGCGTATGCGCTGAGTCTGCGGGTTGGAGGCACAGTCTGGCGGGCACTCACGCTGCCATACAGCCTCGGTGCTCGCCTGAGCTGCAGGTACTGCATGCGCGTGCGCAAGGCCACGCTCACACGCGCGCGAAGCTCCTCTCCTCGCACGGGCTTGACGAGCACGTCGTCCGCACCGCTCCTCAGCAGATCCGCGATGAGGCACACCGCATCCATGCGCGTGACGACGATGACGGGCACATAGCGCCAACGCTCGCTGGCCTTCAATGCTTCGCAGAACTGCCGGCCATTCATTCCTTCGAGCAGGAAGTCGCACAGAATCACGTCGGGATCGATCACGGGAAGCCGCTGGAGCGCATTCTCTGCGCTGGTGGCGAGAACCACCTGGTAACCGTCGTCGGCCACCATGCATGCCAGCGCGAGCCGCGTGGTCGCATCATCCTCGATGATGAGGATGGTCAGGGGCTTTGGAGGCACACGGCCGTTCAGCCCTTTCTCGGCCGGCTGCACGGTCAATTCCCCGGTTCCACCTGAGAGGCTCGTGATGCAAATCATGCCGGACTCCCTGAAACACACTTTGCCGCGACGGCGTTACTGTATGCGCGTCGAGCTGCGGAGGGAGCCCTTCCGGACCTGAGTTGGCCGCAACTTGCAGGCAATGCATGCAGTCGATCCAGCGTGCATCCATCTCTTAGTGAGGCGACTCGCGAAACGCCCGGTCGGCCACTTTTGTGACTGGATTCACCAGGTAGTCGAGCACCGTGCGCTTGCCGGTGATGATGTCGACCTGCGCTTTCATGCCCGGCAGGATCGCGAGACTCCTGCCGTTTTTTCTGAGCTCCGCCGCGCCGGTTTTCACCGTCACCACGTACATGTCCGTGTTCTGTGCCGGCTGGCCCGGCCGACCCTGGGCGTCCGGGTTGCGCACGGCGTCGGCGCTCACGTTCACGATCTCGCCGTCGAGGCCACCGTACCGGCTTGCGTCGTACGCGGTGACCTTCACTTTGGCGGCCTGGCCCGCATAGACGAACGCGATGTCCGAGGGTCGCACGTACGCTTCCACGATCAGCGCATCGTCGAGCGGCACGAGCTCGACGAGCGTCTCCGCGGGCTGCGCCACGCCACCGATCGTCTTGATATTGAGGCGGTTCACGACACCCGCGACGGGCGCGACGAGTGTGGAGCGCTCCACCCGGTCCCGCAGGCCTTCCAGTTGTGCGTGCAGCTCCGCCACGCGCCCGCGCGTCTGCGCAAGCTCGCCCAGCGCCGCGCTGCGGAAGCCGGCGGTCGTCGTATCCACTTTCTCCCGCACTTCCTGGATGGCTGAGCGCGAGCGCGCGATCTCGGTGTGTGTGATCTGCAGGCGGTTCTTCAGATCGTTCACTTTCGTCTCCTCACCGATGAGACTGAGCTCTGCCTCCAGGCCCTTGCGGACGAGCCGCTGGATGACATCTCGGCTCTCCTCGGAGAGGGCCAGGGCGCGCTGCGTACTGCCGAGCGTGGCTTCGGAGGCGGCAAGCTCCTGCTGCTTCTGTGCCAGCTGTTCGCGCAAGGTGCCGGCCTGGGTGCGCAATTCATTCTGCCGGCCGATGTAAAGACCGATCTCCGCAGTCACCTGGATGGGCGCTTTCTCCATCAGCTCCCTCGGCATGTCGAGCTTCTTGTCTTCCGCTTCAGCTTCGAGCCGGTGCGCCCGCGCCATCTGGGCGTAGTACTGCTGCAGCACCTGCTCGTACTGGCTGCGATGCAGGGTGGGATCGAGCTCCATCAGCCGCGCGCCCGCGCCCACCCTGTCGCCCTCCCGCACGAAGATGTTGCGCACGATGCCGCCCTCCAGGCTTTGCACGACCTGGAGTTGTTGAGAGGGAACTACCTTGCCGTCGCCGCGGGTCACTTCGTCCAGCTCGGCAAGCGACGCCCAGGTGATGGTCGCCGCCAGGAGCAGCACAATCGAGAACAGCAGCATGCTCGACGCGCTACGGCTGCGCTCCGCAAGTCCCGCAACGACACGCAGCACCGAGCGCGCCGCGTGCTGAAGCGTCGTGGCCTCAGGCCTGGCGGCCGCGCGGGGCGTGGAGCATTGATTTCGGTCCATCGGCGATCACCCTTCCTTTGTCCAGTACGATGACGCGATCCACCAGCTCGAGCACCGAAGTCCTGTGGGTCACCACGACGAGGGTCCTGCCTCGCGTGGCTTCCCGGAGCCGGAAGATCAGGTCTGCTTCGGTGGCGGTGTCCATCATGCTGGTGGGCTCATCGAGCACCAGCACGGCCGGGTCGCGCGCGAGCGCGCGCGCGATGCAGATGGACTGGCGCTGGCCCCCTGAGAGCCCTTCCCCGCGCTCCGTCAGCCTGAGATCGTAGCCTCGCGGATGCATGCCGATGAAATCGTGCACACCAGCCAGCTTCGCGGCTCTCAGCACATCCGCGTCCCGCACGGCGTGCGGATCGATGGCGATGTTCTCGCGTACCGTGCCGGAGAAGAGCCAGCTGTCCTGCAGCACGGCACCCAGGGCCGTGCGCAGATCCAGCGGGTCGATCTGGCGCAGATCGGTGTCGTCGATCAGCAGGGAGCCCGCGTCGGCCTCGTGCAAGCCCATGAGAAGCCGGAGCGCCGTGCTCTTGCCGGACCCGATGCGCCCGACCAGGGCGACGTGCTCGCCCGGTTCGATGGTGAACGACACGTTGTCGAGCGCCCTCCCGCCCTGGTCCGGGTAGGTGAAGGACACCTCGCGAAACACGATGCGTCCCTCGACTCGCGGGCGGCTGAGATAGCGCCTGTCCGGCTCGCGATCCACCGGTGCCTGCATGATGGCGTCCAGGGCCTTGAACGAGCTCGCGGCCTGGTGGAGACGGGTGAGCACACCGGCAATCTGGCCCAGGGGTGCAAGCGCCCGGCCCGCCAGCATCACGCTGCCGATGATGGCCCCCATCGAGATTTCCCCGCGGGCGGCCAGCACGGCCCCGAACACGACGATGCCCACCTGCGCCGCCTGTTGCGCGAACATCGTGGCGTTGATCGCGAGCTGCGATACGAGCCGGCCCTGGGTCGAGACCCGCGAATGATCGACCACACTCTCCCGCCAGCGCCGTCGCATCATTCGCGACGCTCCTGTGATCTTCACCAGCTCCAGCGCCGCAATCATTTCCACGAGCACGCCGTGCTTGTTCCGCCCCTCCGCGAGGGAAGCGGCGGTGGACTCTTTCAGCACGGGCTGCACGAACAGGCCCCCCAGGATGACCAGCGGCACGGCGATGGCGGGCACGATGACGAGCGGGCCGCCGATGAATCCGATCACGGCCAGGAAGAGCAGCACGAAGGGAAGATCCACCGCCGCGACGAGCGTGCCGGAGGTGAGCGCGTCGCGTAGCGATTCCAGCTCCCGCATCACGCCCGCCAGCGAGCCCACCGATTCCTTGCGCGCCTTCAGCCGCATGCCGAGGATCTGGTCGAAGAGCCGCTCGCCGATTCGCACGTCCACGCGGGCGCCGGCGCCGTCGATGAACGCGCTGCGCAGCGTCTTGACGGTGAAATCGAAGCCTATGGCGATGGCCACCCCGACTGACAGCGCGATCAGCGACTCCATCGCGCTGTTCGGCAGCACGCGGTCGTACACCACCATGGAGAAGAAGGAAATCGCGAGCCCCAGGACGTTCGTCACGGCGGCCGCAACGGCCACCTGCAGGTACGACCACCAGTTCTCGGCCAGCGGCTCGACCAGCCAGGCATGACGTTCGCGCCAGGTCTTCGGAGCAGTGCCTGCGACTCCGGCGGCACGCAACGCATAGGCGATGCCGACTGCTTCTGCAAGAAGCGCACGACGGGCCATCGGGGCCGGCACGGTGAACGCCGGCGAATGCGGGTCCGCAATGGCGACGAGCACGGTGTCCCCGTCCACCACTTCCGTTACGACCGCCACGGCTCCATCGGCAAGGTGCACGAGCAGCGGCAGATTCACCGTGTCGATGTCGACTTTCGCCGGAGACACTTCGATTGCCGAGAGACCAAGGTGGACGAAAGCCGATTGCAGATGCTGACTCCCGGTCTGCCGGGCGTCGTCCGGCAAGGCCGTGCGCAGGACGGCGAGCGATGAAGGCCGGCCAAGCTGCTCGCATGCATACATCAGCGCACGCTCGAGCACATTCGCCGGGAGGTCGGCTCCGCTCTCCTCAGCTGGCACACGTTCATCTGTTGCGATCCGTCGCGTGGCGACGCCTGGCGCCCCTGCGTTCTTTGGAAGTGAAACCACGCTCATCGCCCACCCCCTTCCTCGCGACCCGGCGGTGACTGCGGCTCGATGCCGAAGTACTGGGCCAGTTCTCCCGTCAGCGCGAGCAGGGAGAACTGCTGCACGCGCAAGTCGAGCTGCACATCCAGGAACTGCATCGCCGAGGCGAAGTAGTCCCGCTGCGCGACGATCAGATCGTTCAGGGTGCGGCGGCCGGCCAGGAAGAGCTCTTCGTAGTCTTCGATGGCCTGGCGGTCCCTGCGCACGCGGTCGTTCATGGTGGCGGCCTGTCTCTCACGCGCTTCCACCGCCGAGTACGCCTGCCGGATGCGGCGATCCAGGGCCAGCTCCGCACGCTCCACTGCAAGCCGCGCCGCCAGCAGCCGGCCGCCGGCTTGCCGGCTGCGTCCCCCATTCGCCCCACCCGCGTAGAGGTCGTAGGAAATGCGCAGACCCACGTACGTATCACGATCCTCCACACCATCACTGCCAAAGGCGTCGTACGCGGTGCCGACCGCTTCCAGGGACAGTCGCGGCCACATCATCGCCGCGCGTTCCGAGTCGTAGTCCGCCGCGGTCGCATCCCGTTCCTCGCGAAGCGCCAGCACCTGAGGATTGTGGGCTCGCGCGTATGCGAGCGCGTCCGCCACGGCCTCCCGGCGCCCGGGAGAGCTCGCTGGATACTGGATCGATTCAGATGACGCGCCGAAGATCTCTTCATACGCGGCACCGGCATCGTCGAGATCGCGTTGAGCATCGACCAGCTGGTTGCGCGCCTCGAGCACGCGACTATCCAGACGCGACAGCTCGCTGTGGGGATCGCGCCCTTCCGCTACCCGCTCGGCCACCTTGTCCCGCACTCCCTGCACCTTGCGAACGTTCTCTGCGGCGATGCTCAGCGCCTCACGCTGACGGAGCACGGTGAAGTAGCTCTGCACGGCCTGCAGCGCCAGGGTGTTCGCCGCGGCATCGGCGCCTCGCGAGGCGGCGCTGACGCGGACCTTGGACGCGCGTACGCGCCCCCAGGCCGCCCCGCCGTCGTACAGCAGCTGCGTGAGCGCCAGTTGCGGCGTGACCTGGCCCGAGCCGCGGCCGTCCGGAGAGTCCGTGAGCCGGTCGTTCCGCACAGCACGGCGCTCGCCAGAATCGACGAGTAGCTGCACACGCGGAAGCAGGCCGGCCTTGGCCTCCGAAAGCGCGCCGCGGGCCTGGCCAACGGCGGCCTGCTGCGAACCAAAGTCCGGCTGACGACGCACGGCATCGGCGATCAACTCCAGGAAAGCGGCGTCAGAGCCGCCCGGCTCTTCCGCCTGTGAGGCAACCGGCCGCGGCGCGCAGGTGAATGCAAGGCAGACGGCCACTGTGATGAAACGCACGACACTCTCCGCCCGCGCATCAGAGCGCGGCGTCGAGCTGCGCCCGCGGGCGCTCGACGTCCACGACGGGTAGCGAAGCGCCGCCGCGCGCGCGCTCCGTGCGCTTCTTCGGCACGCTTGCCGCCGGCGCATCCTCGCTTGCCTCTCCGAACATCACGTCCACTCCAACGGCCGCGCCGGAGACGTGATAGGTGTTGAGGTCCAGCGACGCTCCGAGGGACGATGCGAGCTGCGCCGGCACCAGGCTATCCGCATGCACAGCCGCAACGGTGGGGCCGCCAGTGGGCATTCCGGCGATCGCTTCGCCGAAGGTGTTGCCCGCAATCGTGATGGTATCGCCCCGCTGCGCGAGGCCACTGTCCACCTCGATCAGCACGCCGTAGTCTCCTCCGAGCAGCGTGTTGCCGCAGATGTGCACCGAATCCACGCCGGCTCCTCCATTGAGCGCGATGCCCGTCGCGCCCTCTGCTGTCTGGATGCGGTTGCCGGTAATCGCGAGATCCTCGAATCCGTAGGGAACGTAGATCGCCTCGTCGGTGCCGCCAATGATGAGGTTGTTGGCGATGGTCGTGCCGGAGCCGCTCAGCACGCTGATCGCAGCGTCGCCGCGCCGGCCGTCGATCACGCAGTTGCGCAGCGCGAGATGCTGGTCGGCCGCCGCCGACGGCTCGGTTTTCAGATCCCCGACTATGGCGAGACCATCGATCACGACGTGCGTCGTGTCGCAGCCGATGACCACGTGCCCGCAGACCGCGGTCTCCGTGCTCCGGCGGGGTGAGTCTCCGGGCAGCCCGGCGTTCGCGCCCGTGAGCGTGATCGTCTTCAGGACATGGAGATCTTCGGGATAGTGCCCGGGCGCGATGCTGAGGCGATCGCCGTGGGCGGCCATGTCGATCGCCTCCTGGATCGAGGCATGCGCCCCCTTCAGATGACCGTCCGCGTCGAAGAGCCGCACGGGCGCGGCGAGGTCGATGATTCCGTCGAGGAAGCTCAGCACATCGATGTGGGTCAGCGCGTGCGTTCCTTCCGTGAGACTGCTCACCAGCACCGTGGTCCCGGCAAGCGTGATCCGGTAGTCCGCGCGGTTGCCGGTGAACACGGCCTGGTCGAAGCCCGGCTCGTCGCCGGGCGCGGCACGTTCGCGAATGCGCCGGAGAACGGCGGCGCTGCCCTCCAGGCTCGGCAGCGAGTGCCCGGACGCCCCGCTGATCGCGGCCATCTGGCCGGGAAAGAGCAGCGAGTAAGTAGAGGTCTCATTGCCTGCGGCCATGGCGTCGACGCCGAGCGGCGGCCCTGCGTCCATTACCGCCGCCGTGAGATCCATCCCCGGGTGGTCGCCGTCGGAAACGATCGCGAGCCCCGAAACCTCCGCGTAGTTGCGGATGGCCAGTGCGTGCTTCGTGAAATGACCCGCGACCAGAACGCCGCTCAGCAGCACGTGTCCCAGCGGCCATCGTCCGCCCGGCTCGGCAGAATCAGGGCCGTGCATCTCGATGGCGTTTGACGGCGCGTCATATCCGGCCGCTGCGCCGACGAACGTGCAGCGCTGGACTTCCAGGCCGCCCGCATACCTCCACAGCTTCAGCGCGGTTCCTTCACGGTGAGGCTGCCGCGCGCCATTGTTCGCGAAGTCGCAATCGCGCACGGTGATTTTGCCAATGGCCGTGGCGGGTCCGTCTCCCGCATTGCCGCTGCCTATCCTGACGGCGTGGTCGTGCAGATCCGCGAACTGCAGCCTGCTGAGGACGAGCTCTCCGAGCACCGCGCCGTCCTGGACCGCGATACCGACCGTGCCGGTGCTGAAGGAAAGCCCCTGAATGTCGAGGAGACCATCGCCGGCGTCACCGCTGGCAAACCCGCCGCGAATCTCGAGCCCCGCCTCCGCGGAGCCGGGTGGAGTGATGGCGACGACACCCTCCTCCGCGCCACGCATCGTGAGCGCTTTCCCATCGATCACGAGTGCCTCGCGATAAGTACCGGCGGCGATCAGGATGGTGTCGCCGCTCGCCGCCGCTTCGATGGCGGGCTGGATCGCGTTGAACACCCGCTCCCCGTCGGCCGGCGCGAGTGGATCTACGGTGCGCGTCCGCACCGGCGATGCTGTGCCAGCGGGCCTGGAGATCGTGCCCTGATCCCGCCCATCGCTGTCGAGGTGCCGGCCAGGGTCGCCCGCACCTGCCCCGAAAGTGAGACCCGGTTCACCCATCGTGCGCAGCATGTTGTCCTCGAGCACGGGAAGGGCCAGCTCCACCTCCGCGCCGGCGACGGGCTCGGTACCGCCGCTCACCATCACGGCGGGCAGCAGATCTCCGATCACATCGTTGTCATTGATCACGATGCGCGCGGACGTACAGCCCGGCGCCCGGGAGCGGCTCTGCACCGTAATCGAGCCATGAAGCAGATTGCCGCAGATGAAGGCTGATTCGGGCGGACACTGCCCGGCGGCACTGCCGAAATGGATCGCGCTCAGCGTGCGCCATGGCGCCCTGCGTTCGATGACCGACGCCGCGAGCCGAAATCGTTCGCCGCGGACGTCGAATACCTTGCCGATACCGGCCGCGCCGGCACACGTTGCGCTCGCGGGCGCGAAGCCGAGGCCACGGATAGTGACCCCATCGGCAACGACCGCGAAGCTCGTTTCATGCGACGGCTGAACACCGGCGATCACCGTCGCCGCAACGTCGTCACGATCCACGATGCGTGCGCCATCATCCGCCACGCCCTGCAGCGCGAGCGACTTGTTGACAACGAGGCCGTACACGCCCGCCGGCATACCGCTCCCGCCCAGCTCCTCGGCCGTGAAGCTGCGTCCCTCAAGGTAGGTTCCCGGCGCCACGAGCACGGTGTCACCGGCCTGCGCATCGTCCATGGCACCCTGGATGGAGGCATAGCCATCAGCGCCCACCAGCAGGCAGGCCGAACCGCCGCGGACGATGCGCGCGCGAGGGTTGCCGAGGCTGCCGAGCCTCACGTGATCCCGGCCATTGCCCAGCACCCAACCGCTCTGGCGCAGGACGATGCTCCAGCCTGGGAAGGCCAGAAGATCGAGCTCCAGCGTATCTGGCTGCGCGGCGGTGCCAGCGCCTGGAACGGCGATGAGAACCGGGATCCTGTGCACTTCGTATCTCGCCAGGCCGCCCGACCTGCGCCCCCTGAACGAGGGAGCGCCGTGGGCGGCCAGAGTTGTCAGCAATGAGCGCGCGACGGCAGCGACGTCGCAAGGTCGATCAGTGAGCGCGCGCTCTTGGAGAACCAGAGCGGCAGACGCTTTGCCGGATTGTCATCGCGGCAGCCGGATTCGTTCGCATACTGATAGAAATGGTGGACGCTCACGAGCAGGCGGTCGAGCAGCCGGGGCTCGAGGCCTTCGCCCATGCGTTCGCTGAAGTACGCGCGCAGCTCGGTGCCGCGTGCGCTGACGAGCGTGCGACCGCGCGTTTCATGCATCCACAGATCGAGCGCGACGAGATCCGCCCGATAACCGCGGCGAGCGGTGCGCGACAGTGCGCGCTCGACGCACGTCACGTCGATGAAGCGCTCGATGAGATCGCGGGAGAGTCCTTCCCAGCTATCGTCGACGCGCCGCGCATCGCGTGGCGCAGCCGCCGGCATCGAAGCGGTCGAGATCGAAGTGGGTTGCATCAATGCATCGTGTCTGCGTGTGCGCGTCACTGTCAGCTCCTCGATTCCATTTGCCGATCCACCATCGGCGGATGCTCCGAACGATACGAGGCGAGGCAGTGTCCGTGTCGCAGATACGTCCACACTGAATACATCCCGGAGGATGCATGCGGAATGATTCCTTTGCGCCCGGAGCGCCGGCCGGCCGCGATCAGCCGCGGCTCGAGGCCGCCAGCGCCAGCTGCGAGAACTTGCGACGGATACGTAGCGCCGCACGGACCTGCGCGCGGAATTCGTGCGCGTCACACGGCTTCACGAGCACACTGTCTGCACCCGCCTCGAGCAGGTCCGCCCGTACGATGGGGCTGTCGAGCTGCGTGACCGCCACTACAGGCACCGCGTGCCAGCGGGCATGGGCCTTGAGCCAGCGGAAGAACTCGTCTCCGCACATCCCTTCCATGATGAGGTCACAGACGATGACGTCCGGGTTGATGCGCGCGAGGCGCTGCCGAACCTCGGCGGCGCTGGAAGCGAACACGGTGCGGTGGCCGGCCTGGGAGATCATCGCTGCCAGAGTCAGGCGCGAGGTTGCATCGTCGTCGACGATCAGCACCGTTGCCGGTGCGTCGGAACGCTCGCCCGTCGAGGTTCCCGGAGCGTCCGGGCCCGGGTCGCCGCGAGAGCCGTCATGTCGAGTCATCTGTTGTTACCTGGTGCAACCGGAGCGAGCCGGTCAGTGGTATGCACTCTAGTAGCGTCATGACCCGCCCCCCCGGAGTCGGGTGCGTGGCGCACGTGATCCTCGGGTTACGTGCAGGATGAAGGCAACTCGGCAGTTTCCACCAGGCAGATCCATAGAATGTGCTCCGCCGGCCGCGTACGACGCGCCGACGGGAGGCTCAGCCCGTCAGCTCGTGGACATACGCGTTGGCTTGTGCGAGGTACTCCGCAAGCAGCTCCTGGGATTTCGGCGTCAGAGAGACAAAATCCCGGCGGGCATCGCTCGGATCGGGCACGCGCTCGAGATAGCCCCGCGCAGCGAGCTCGTTCATACGACGCAGGGAGGTAGTGGCCGAAACGCCGCTGATCGATATGGCCAGTCCAGAGACCGACAGCCGTTGCCGCAGTCGTTCGGCACGCAACAGCTCCAGCAGCAGATCCCAAGCTACATCGTCGAGCTTGTGGTGTTCGTACCGCGCCCGCAGGCGCCGCAGCTGCTCGATGGTGTCGAGCACCGCGAGCTTGCCGGAGTCGCGGGTGGGCGCACGTCCCGGCGCACCGGCGGAACCGCGGCTTTCGGCCACCGGCTGCGTGCCCGGAACGTTTGCGGCGGGAACGTTTCCCGACGAAGCATCCGATACCTCGGGACCTTCGTTCGAATATGCGAGGTTGCGCAGCCTTCCCACGAGCTCTTCCGCCTGCCGCATGAGCTGCTCGACCTGGGGCGGCCGGGCCTGATGCGCCATGCGGTCCTGCCGCGCCTGTGACATGGCCCGCTCCACCGCTTCGATGAGCTCCGGCGGCCGGATCGGCTTGACGAGGAAGTCCCTCACGCCCAGCCGTAGCGCATCGACGGCCGTTTCGAGACTCGGCTGCGCGGTGAGCAGCAGCACCCGGGGCGGCGGATGGTGGAGCGCGGACGCGTTCAGGCGATTGACGAACTGTATTCCGGTGACACCCGGCATGAAGATGTCGCTCAGCACGACGGCGACCTGCGGCCGCGCCACCACCAGAGCGAGTGCCTCAGCGGGATCGGTGGTCACGACGCAGCTGTACCCCGCGCCCGCAAGGATCCCTTCGAGGATCCTCAGCATCGTCGCGTCATCGTCCAGCAGCAGCACTTCTTCAGTCATGAAATCATTCTCCCTGGATAATCCAGCTATGCGTACAGGGGCACCCTATCAGCTGGTCCTGAGCCCGAATGAACTTGGCTCTGGACAGTGACAACTACGTACATGCTACTCCCGTGAGCCGCCGCGTGAAGCGAGTGACGAGCCCGCACGGTCACCGCGATCGGCCATCTCCAGAGGAGCCGGCGCCGGATTGCTTCGGAAGCCTTCCTGTCCGGCGCCGACGAATTTCTAGAAGTGTGTCGTCTTTGAGGCACGTGTCGCTGACGTATATTTCGTCGCGCTTCGAATGTCCCCGGATCCACACCAAACTTCATCCGGACAAGAAGCAAAGGAGTTGCCATGCTTCTCTCCCCTGCTCGGTCTGCTGCTCTCATCTCCTTCGGCAAGCCGCAACCTCGTATCCTGGTTGGTGTATTCGGCTCGCTCCTGACCGCGGGCAGCCTCTCCCTCGAGCCCGCGTTGGGAGGTGGCCTGGGGATCTCGCTACTGCCTGCCATCATCATGTCCGTCGCGCTGCTCGGCGGATGGATCACGGCGGCCGCGTGTGCGCTCGTGACTCTCCTCGCGGGTGTGCTGAGCGGGAGTGACGCCTACCAGGTGGCCGTAAGCTCTGCGGTCGCTGTGTGTTGCGGAGAGCTGTTGCGCCGTGGCGTCCGGCCCATCGTCGTGGCAGGCCTGCAGTTCCTGACCGTGTTCGCGAGCCACCTGAACCTCGTGGCGAGCTCCGAGAACCTCGCGGTGGTGGAGCTGTGTGCCGCCGCCATAGCCCATGCCGGGGTCAACGTGGCAGTCGCGTCGGCAGTCCTCACATGCATGCCAAGACGCAGCCGCTACTACTCCGGCCGCTGCCGCGTTCGCTGGGACCACATCGTGTTCGCGCTCACCGTGGGCACGCTTTCCCTCACCGCCCTGCTCCTGCTGGTGTGGACACGCCCGCACGCCCAGCCAACGGGGGAAGGATGGGGGGAAACGACCGCGCTGCGACTGTGTGGCCTCGTGCTGGCCGCCGTACTCGCAAACATCGCCCTCACGTCGAGATTCAACTCGATCGCCAGCTGTCTGCCGAAGTGTTTCCGCATCGGGCCGCCCGCCGCTTCGCGACGCGGACTCCCGGCAGGCGGGGAGCTGCCGCTCGAAATGGCCCCGTTCCTTCTCGAAGTGAACCGGGGGGCGAGCCGGTTGCGGCGCGACGCTGCGCGCCACTCGCGGGAGCTCCTGTCCGCGCAGGAACAGGTGCACCGTCTGAAGCTGGAAGTGCAGCAGGCACGCGAGGAGCTCGATGAGCAGGGCGCATGGCTCCGCAAGGTGGGACGTTCGAATGAGTACGCGCGTGCCCGTTACCACACGCTCATGGAGCTGTCCCCGGACGGGACGCTGTTTGCAGATGCCGACGGCACGATCCAGTCCACCAGCCGCTCCATCGTGCGGATACTCGGATTTCAACCGATCGAGCTCAAGGGGAAGCCCCTGAGCCTGCTCATCCCAGCGGACTGGACGCTCGAGCATCCGCTGAACGTGAAGGGGAAGGATCCCGAACAGGGCGCGATGAGCATCAGGGACGTCGTCGTACGCTCGCGCAGCGGCAAGAACAAGGAGGTGGCCGCCCTCGTACAGGCGTTCCGCGTACGTGGAAGAGTGAATTACGCCGTCCAGCTCCGCGAAACCGGACGCATGAAGACTGCGCTTGCGACACTCGAGCGCGCCAGGACGCTCACACAGTCCGCTCATCGCTCCCGTGACCTGTTCATCGCCGCCATGAGCCACGAGCTGCGCACGCCGCTGCATGGGCTCATCGCCACGCTGGACATGATGCGCGTGGGCGCGAACTGCCCTCCGGAGTTCGAGCAGCGGCTGTCCATCGCACGCATCTCGGCACGGACGCTGCTCAAGATCGCCAATGACATCCTGGACCTGACTCGCATCGATTCCGGCCATTTTCCGCTCGAGCAGCGGCCGTTCGCCCCACGCACGATGCTCGAGGAGATCGTGGACGAGTCGCGGGCGCGCGCGGATTCCATGGGCCTCAAAGTCGAAGTGCGCGTGATCGACGCGCTGCCGCCGGCATTCATCGGCGATCCCGAACGGCTCAAGCAGATCCTCAGCAATCTCGTCTCGAACGCGTTGAAGTTCACGCGCGCGGGCGGCGTCACCCTGCAGGTTGGTTATGCCGAGGGCCGCTGCACCGTCGACGTGATCGACACGGGCATGGGGATTCCCCGGGACAAATGGGAGTCGATCTTCGATCCGTTCGTCCAGGTGCAGTCAGGCGCGGAGCGCCACGTTGGCGGCACTGGCCTGGGCCTTCCCATCAGTCGTCGGCTCGCCGAGGCCATGGGCGGGCGCCTCACGCTGCTGCGTTCCGGCAGCACGGGTTCCACTTTCCGCCTGGCGGTGCCATTACCCGCATCCTCCGAGGTGCCGGCGGAGGAACAGAGCCAGCGTATCTTCAACAACCCGCGAGGGCGCATCCTCGTAGTGGAAGACAATGCGGCGAACCGGTATGTCGCCGAGGCGCTGCTCGGGAACCTGGACTGCCCCGCCACCATCGTCGAAAGCGGGGCGGAAGCGCTCGACCTCATCGCCCAACAGGACTTTGATCTCATCCTCATGGACTGCCAGATGCCCGAGCTGGACGGATATGAGACGACCCGCCGGGTGCGTCGCCTGCTCAAACGGCATGTCCCCATCATCGCCATGACGGCCAACGCGATGATCGACGACAAGAAACGGTGCCTCGAAGCAGGCATGGACGACTTCCTGCCGAAGCCGTTCGGGCGGCCGGCGTTGCACAGCGTGCTGTGCAAGTGGCTGGAGTCGGCCAGTGCCGGCCAGCGCGCCACCGAGGAGCTGGAGTCGAAAGTGAGCCAGCTTCCGGCGCTCGACGTGGACGTGTTCCAGGAGCTGCGGCAGAGCCTCCGGTGGAAGCGCGAGCCGCTTGCACGCATCTGCACGACGTTCACGAGCGCCGCGCAAAGTGCTTTTTCAACCGCGGACGGCAGCACGGGCATCGACAGGCGGGCGCTGCGCCGGCATCTGCACACCCTGCTGGGCAGTGCCGGCATGGTGGGCGCGCGCCAGGCCGAGTACATCGCGCGCAAGCTGCAAAGCGACGTCGATTCGAACCGCATGGAAGACGTGACGCCGATACTCGAGCTCCTCAAGGATGCCCTGCAACGCTTCGAAGTCGAGTTCTGCCGCCGGCTCGACGAAGTGCACGAGGACGCGGGGCAGGCCTCTCGTGCGTGCCGCGGTCAGACCATTGAGGTCCGCGGGAACGCGACTGCGCGGAGGTCGTAGCACAGCCATGCGCGAGCTTCGCGCTGACGGGGCGCATGCGAGCAACGCGACCGTTACAGGAGCCAGAGACCCTCGGTCTTGAACGTGTCGCGCGGGGGCCAGCGGGGGCACAGGGCTTCCACCACGATCATCAGATCATCCAGCACTTCATAGGGGTCGCGGTCGCTGGCGAGCGACGTTCGGATGCCACCCTCTCCGGCAAGGGGCTGCTCGGTTTTGCTCTCTGCAATGGGGTCAGCGGATTTCATTCAGCAGCTCGTTCAGCAGCTTCTCACGGTCGAAGAGAGCAAAGTATTCACGCACCTCTTTCAGATCAACCGTGTCGCGGTTGGCGCGCAGGAGCGCACGGATGTCTTCCAGATCCTGCGTGCGGCGAGAATCGTTCACCCAGCCCTGAAGCTTGAAAGCGATGAGTCCTTCGGTGCTGATGACGCGCAGGCGCCCGAACGCCGTGGCGAGCTCCGGCGCGCCGGACAGAAGCCGAACTGCAGTCGGACGGCTGGCATACAGGAAATCGAGACGCTCGTCGCCGCGCAGATAGTTCCCCGCGTCGCCGCTACGGTACAGGCAGTGGTAGCCGAGCTTCTCCAGCGCCTTGTCGATCTCATCCGCACGGGCGGCGTCGGTGAGCAGGTCGATGTCCTGGGTGGCGCGGATCACGTTGTGGGACGAGAGCGCCAGGCCACCGATCAGGGCGAAGGGGATGCCGAGGCTCTCGAGTGTGGCAACGATCTCTTCTATCTGCCTGCCGAGGCGGGACATGGAAGCCATGTCCGGACTATACCCTATCGTCTCTCCCCATTCTGAGCGGCAACGGCGTGATCGCGCAGCACCAGCGATGCCGCGAGGTGTTGCGCGCGCTATTCACGCCGTTGTTCCCGCAGGCCGAGCCGCTGACCGCGCGCAGGAACGAGGACTGGTCGTAGCCATCCAGATGCACCTACGCTCGGCAGTCCGGCCGTCGAGTCCTCATGATCACGGCGATGACCGCCGCGGGCCGTAGTGCGGCACCGGCTGCCCATGCTCCAGCGCGCCAAGGTCCGGCGCGCGTCCCGTGTAGCCGTCCGTGAGATTCGGCAGCACGACCCCCGCATCGATGGCGCGTGACCGCGCCTTCAGGCGGAAGTCGATGTCGTCGACCTTGTAGACCCGCTGCGGATCGGACACGTCCGGCGTGATCATCTTCTCGAACGTGCTCGCGTCGATCGTGATGCTGTTCCTGTCCTGGCCGCCGTTGCCCTTCTGGTATGCGGCGAGGCTCGCGAACGTGCGGACGAGCGGCTGCACGCTGTAATCGCGCACGACCCCGAGCTCCGGGGAGCTCCACACGAATGCCTGGGGGCTCTTCGCTCCGCCGAAGCCGTTGTAGTTCGATGTCGAGTAGTTCGTGAACGTCGAGGCGCCGAACGTTGCCCCCGGTGTCGTCCCGTGCGAGAGGAACAGGTTGTTCCGGAAGTGCACGTTCGAGGCCTGCCCGGTGTTGTTGTTCTCCGCGATGTAGGTGTTGTTGTAGCTCAGAATGCCCGTCGGCGTGATGCTGAACTTCATGGAGCCGCCGACGGCCGTGAAGGCGACGTTGCGGTAGAAGTAGATCGGGCCGCCGAAGATCGTCTGTGCGCTGAAGGCGCCCGCCACCGCATTCAGGCAGCGGTTGCGGAAGATGCGGATGTTGCGCGCACCCCCGTCGCCCTCGATGCAGTTGTCGGCCATGTTGTCGAAATCGTTGTTGTAGAAGTCGATCGACACCGGCATGCGGTCCGGCGTGCCGTGGGGCGCGTCATCCGGGTCGCCATAGGTCGACACATCGATGCCGTCGTGCCAGTACGCGACGTAGTTGTGCGCGACCACGTGGCCCTGCCCGTATACCTTCACCGCGAACTCGGAGCCGTTCGGCCCCGTGATCTTCTCCGGATAGCCCGGGAATTTCGACCAGCGCTCCCCGGCCCAGCCCATGAGCTTGTCCTTGGGATGGCGCCCGAGGAATACATTGTCCGCAATGTAGTAGTCCTTCGACCCGGACCACTCGTTGTGCACGCCACGCGAGACGTTCTCGATCTTCGAGCTCTTCAGCGTGAAGCCGTTGGACCCCGTGATGCGCTTGAGGCCCGTGAGGAACGCGACGTCCGTGTTGCGAACCGTGATGCCCTCGAAATAGTTGTAGTCACCGCCCATCACGTTGAAGAGCACGGCGTTGCCGCCGCCATCGAAGATCACCTCGCCGTCGCCGGCTGCCTTGATGACGATCGGCTTGTCGGGCGTGCCGTCCACAGTGAGGTAGTACGTGCCGTCCACCTGCGTTCCATAGCGCGCTTCGGTTCCGCCCTCTCCTTCACGCCCGTCGCCATAGAGCTCCGGGTTGTCCTTGTAAACACCGGCATGCACGAGAATCGTGTCGCCGGGCTTCACGCGCGGCGGGGAGGCGATGTTCCAGTCCGCATGGCGGGCTTCCATGTAATACGCGGCCCACAGGCCGGTGAATGCGGGCTTCTGCTTCTCGCCCTGATAGTTCCAGGGATACACGTGATACACGTTGCCGCCGCTCGCCGGCTGCGGCTCCGAGCGGGTGCGGAACTGCGCCGTCTTCTCGGTTGCGCCGGTCACGCCATCCGGATCGGTCAGTGTCAGCTTCGCCTCGTATTCCGTCCCGGGTTCGAGGTTGAGCAGGCTGCCGGAGAACATGTTCGGCACTTTGTATTGCAGCACCGGCCGCATGAGCAACGTTCCTGAGCGCTGCTGCAGCGGGTCTCCGCCGCCCGGATAGGCGTTCACGTCCTCGTTCTGCAGACGCAGGAGCGGCTGAGCCTGCTTCCATTCAGAGTCGCCCTTGCGGCGATACACTAGATCCACTTTCGAGTTGCGGTTGTCGTCGCCCTCGATCACCCAGTCGAAGCCGGCCGACAGCAATGTCGGGCGCTGGACGGAGAACTCACCTGACGTCGTCGTCAGCGTCGGGCGCCGGACGGAGAATTCGGCCGAGTTCGTCGCCACCTGTGCCGCTGCAGGCACCGCCACGAGTGCCGTCGCGAGAATCATCGCTGCGTTCTTCATGCTCATGCCCGCCTCTTCAGAACTGGAAGCGCACGCCACCCATGTACGCGCGGCCTTCCACGTCGTACAGAGTCAGGTTGGTCTGCGTCTGCGTGTAGCCCGTGCCGGGCACGATCGGAGGATTCCGGTCGAACAGGTTGTTGATCGACAGGAAGAAGTGGGTCGACGTGTCGCCGAAGCTCATGTTGAAGTGCGTCGTGAGATCGGCGAACACGGCGCTCGGCACCGAGTTGTCGTTGATGTCCACATCCGTGTAGGTGCTGTTGTACTTGCCTTTGCCGATGTACCGCCCCTGCAGCGCAAGCCCGAACGGCCCCTGCTCGTAGTTGGCCATCGCCGTCCAGCGCCACTTCGGCTGGCTGCTGTTGCCGATGTCCCCGGCGCGGTCGATCACACTGAAGCCGCCTGCGATCGGCGAAGTGGTCGAGAACTCCGAAACGTGGCTGCCGAGCGCCCGCAGGCCGAGCTGTCCGCCCGCAAGCTCCAGCCTGTATCCGAGCTCCACGTCGAAGCCCGTTGCTTTCAGCTCCTGCAGGTTGAGCGAAGGCACATCGATCTGGAACAGGATGCCGGCCGGCGTACGGTGCACGAGCGCGCACTGGTCCGCGGCACCCTCGAAGCAGCGCGTGACGATGTCCTGCGTGTTGGGCGTCGAGATCGCGCCACCGATCTCGATGTTGTAGTAGTCGACCGAGAGGCTCAGGTTCGGCACGAACGAAGGCTGGTAGACGACGCCGAACGTCGTCGTATCGGCCTGCTCCGGATCCAGGTTCGGGTTCCCCGAACGCAGCGTGTTCGCCGTGGCGATGGCATTGCCGTTCTGAGGGTCACGCACGGTCGTGATCTGCTGGAACACCCCCGTGAAGAGCTCGGAAATGTTCGGAGCCCGGATGTCTCGGGAACGAGTCGCACGCAGCCGCACGTCTTGCACCGGCTGCCACGTGAAACCGGCCTTCCAGGTGGTCACCGCACCGCTGGTGCTGTAGTCCGTGAGGCGAATCGCGGCGTTGAGGTCCAGCGAGCGCGCCAGGGGCTTCCCGGAAAGGAGAGGCACCAGCGTCTCCACATATCCTTCCTTGATGTCGTAGTCACCCGCGAGCGGCTGCGGATTGTTGGTCTGGAAGCCGCCGACCGGCGCCGTGAAGTAGCTTGCGGGCATGCCGCGGATTCCCGCCGTCTGGATCATGGACTGCGAGATCGCATCGGAATAGGAGCGCCCGGAGAGCTTGCGGTACTCGACACCGAAGCCGAGCGAGATCGGGCCGGCCCAGCCCGCGAAGGGCTCACCGTCCATGTTGAAGGCGGCCACGTCCTGGATCATCTTCGACTTGTTCCAGAGCGTGCCCAGGATGTAGTCGAGCGCGGCCGGCGAGGCGGCGCCCGGGCCGAAGAGGTTGATCGGCACGCAGCCGTTGTTCGGGTCCGTGAGCGTGCTGCGGCACACGACGCGGCCGGTCGCCGGGTCCACCACCGCGTCCGCCGCGTTGTAGACGTTCGAGAGGATCGGCTCATCCGTCATGCTGAGCTCGAAGATGCTCTGCGTATGGCCGTAGTACGTCGACCAGTGCCAGCCACTGCCGAACCGGCCTTCGAGGCCCGTCACGAGGTCGTGATTGCGGTAGCCGTTGTGCGCGGTGATGAACGGCCAGTCCATGTCCACGCGACCCATCGTGAAGCTGCTGCCCTGCGGCATCCGTGAACGGATGGATTCGGGCAGGAACGCGTTCTCGGCGAAGATCGTGTAGGCGGTGCCCTGATACTGGTACGCCGGGGTCTGTACGTAGTCGCTGCTGTTCTCACCGAACACGCCTTGCAGGAAGGCCGTGACATTCGGCGTGATCTTGAAGCCGCCGTGCAGGAAGGCGTTCTTGGTCTGGATCGGCGAAGTGTAGTTCGCCGTGTGCGAGAAGTTCGAGCCGTCGCCCCCGACCATGCCCGTGGAGCTGCGCAGCGTCCCGTACTTGAACTGCTGCGGCACGCCGCCGTCGGTGAACATGGTGCCGACGAGCACGGCCGGCGCGCCACCGGCCACACCGGTGATCAGGCCACCGTCGCTGGCGTAGGGCAGCGAGAAGCTCGGCATGATCAGCGAGCGCGGGTTGGTCGGCGAGGCGGGATTGGTGGCCGTGACGTCCGGGTTGTTCATCAGCGCGTAGCGCTGGTTCAGAAAATCCCGGTCGCGGGAATTGTTCGGGATTCCGCCGGCATCGAAGAAATCCACCGCCGCCAGCACATACATCCGGTCGTCGAGGAACTCCGCGCCCCACGCGAGGGAGGCCTTGGCCTTCTTCACGTCGCCGAGCTCGGTGATGCCGCCGCTCATCTCGCCCTTCCACCCGCGGAAGTCCTTGTTGAGCGCGAAGTTGATGACGCCCGCGACCGCATCCGAGCCGTATGCGGCGGACGCGCCGCCCGTCACGACATCGACGCGCGACACCAATGCCGGGGGCAGCAGGTTGACGTCGGTAGCGCCGGAAGTCGTGGTCGGGCCGGCGCGCCGCCCGTCGAACAGGATCAGCGTGCGGTTCGAGCCGAGGCCGCGCAGGTTGAGAAAGCTGCCGGGACCGAGCGATGTGGAACCGCCGATCGAGTTGCGCGTGGTCGAGTTGCTGAGACTCGGCAGCGAATCGAGGGCATCGGCGAGATTCGTGGCCTTGCCGGCGGTCAGCTCCTCGACGCCCAGAACGGTGACCGGCGTCGGCGCCGAGAACCCGTCGCGGACGACGCGCGAGCCGCTGACCACCACTTCGAGACCATCGTCCGCGCCCGCTTCCTGCGCCTGCAGCGGCGGCTGGCCCGACAGGAACAGCACGGCGAGAGCGCCCGAGCCGAACAACGAAGTACGAGAAGCCTTGCGCTCGAACATCGAAACCCCCTCTTTTTGTTGCCTTCACCGCGTCGCCTTTTTCGATGCAGGTGCACGCGATGCCTCGGTCGGAAGTCTATTCCCGCAGGGCGGTCATTTCTGTTCTAAGAGTGTCCGGTTGCCACCCTTTCATGTCATGAAATAGTGGCAACACCAGACCTGGGAGCATTTCATGACCACTCTCTCCCGCGTGGATCGGCACATCCTCGCCATCCTCCAGCAGGATGCGCATCTGTCGAACGTCGAGCTCGCGCAGCGTATCGGCATGTCCGCGAGCCCCTGCCTGCGTCGCGTCCGCCAGCTCGAGGAGGACGGCTACATCGAGCGCTACGTCGCGATGCTGGACCGGCGAAAGATCGGCCTCGGCATCCTCGCGCACGTGGAAGTGAAGGTGCCGCAGGTCGCGAACGCCTCGATGACCGACCGCTTCCGCGAGGCCGTGCTGAAGGAGCCTTCCGTCGTCGGGTGCTTCATGACCACCGGCCAGTTCGATTTCCTGTTGCGCGTCGTCGCGGTAGACATGGACGAGTTCTCCCAGATCGCGGTAAAGAAGCTGCTGCGGCTGCCTGGCGTGACCGACATGCGTTCGAGCTTCGTTCTCGGCGTGCTGAAGGATTCCACCGCCCTGCCCATACCGGAGTGAACACGATGCGCGACATCATGCGACTGTCCGCCCTGTTGTTGCTGGCGTCCACCGCAAGCCAGGCTCAACAGGAGCTCGGGCTCGAAGAGAGTGCACAGCCGGTGCGGGCGCTCCTGCCCACGTGGCGACCGCCGAAGAAGATGATCGTCGTGGTGGACGCGCCCGCTCGCCTCGAATGGCTGCAGTCCGCGGTTCCGGGAGTGAAGCTCGTCGGCGCGAGCAACGCTGCCGACGTCGAGGCGGAAATCGCCGACGCCGACGCCGCCATACTGGTGGGCTGCCGGCCGGAGACCTTCCTGCAGGCGCAGCGTCTGAGGTGGGTGCACGCAGTCAGCAGCGGGTCCGACCGTTGCCTCGAGATTCCCGGCGTCGCGAAGGGAGAAATCCTGCTCACCGACAGTCGCAAGGTGAAGAACACCATCCTCACCGAAATGGCGATGGGATACGTGTTCGCACTCGCGCGCTCGATCGACAGCGCCGTCGAGAACCGGCAGCGCCGCGAGCTGGCGGCGAAAGGCCGGCCGGCGATGCAGCTCGCGGGCAGCACCATGCTGGTTGTCGGGCTCGGCGGCGCGGGAACGGAGATCGCACGCCAGGCACACAGCACCGGCATGAAGATCATCGCGACCCGCAACTCGAGCCGCAGCGGACCGGACTTCGTGGATTACATCGGGCTGCCGGACGAGCTGCCGCAGCTGCTGGGCCGCGCGGACGTGGTGATGATCGCCGCGCCGCTCACACCACAGACCCGCGGATTGTTCGACGCCAGGATGCTCGCACGCATGAAGCGTGGAGCGATGTTCGTGAACTGGTCGCGTGCGGACATCGTGGTGGCCGACGATCTGGCCGCCGCACTGGCCTCGGGCCAGGTCGGCAGCGCCGCGCTCAACTGGGCCACGAACGCACCGCTGCCGAAGGAGCACCCTTTGTGGAGCGCGCCGAACCTCATCCTCGCGCCCTGGACAGGAACGGGCGGCGGCGCCGAAGTGAACGAGGCGAACCAGACGCCGGAGCAGATCGAGCAGCGCTGGCTCGCCGTGCGCGAGAACATGCGCCGCTTCGTCGCTGGGGAGAAGATGTACTCCGTATTCGATCTCGCGCGCGGCTACTGAGTCGCTTGCCGGCTCATGGCGAACGCATTCGCTGCGAGATCCCCGAAGCCCATTGGATCACGTCGCCGCGACTGCTGATGCTCGCGAGAATCCCCTCGATCTTCGGCTGGATGAACTCGTCGAGATCGTTCCAGTGCAATGGACGGGCAGTGCTGGGTTCTGCGCCGGCGGCTCTGCGCGCGATCTCGTAGAGGCGCCCGGTTTCGGGCGAGAGCACCTCGCGCGCGTCGTAAGAACCGGCCGTGAGTTTTGCGCGCAGCTCCACAGCCTGCACTCCGCAGAGAAGCGCGAGCGCAAGATAGTGCTCGAGCACGTCGATCTGCTGGCGCGCGAGGTTGGCGGAATTCATCGCCTGGCTGTTCACGTTCTGGTTGAACTGCTCGGCGTGTGTCGGGAAGCGGTCGACGACGGACTGCCCGTAGAAGCTGATGAGCGGCATCATCTGATTGCCCCCCACCTGCAGCGACTTCAGACCGACGTTGGTCTTCGGGCCGTCGTTGCCGACGAGTGAGGCGCTCAGGCCGTAGCTGAATTCCGGCGTCATCAGCAGTGCGATCTGCACGTCGACGTGCTTTGCAAGCAGGCCAATGTGATAACGCACGCTATCCATCGCCACGCCGGTGTACTGCGCGAGGAAGTTTCCGGTGTGATAGATCTCGCCGCTGTCCGGGTCGACGAGCGGATTGTCGTTCGCGCAGTTCGCCTCGACCTCGATCTGCCTCGCAGCCATCGCAAGGCCATCGACGATCGGGCCGATGAACTGCGGCAGGCAGCGCAGCGAGTAGCGGTCCTGGATCAGCTTCCCCGCGCGGTGGCCGCGATCGCCAGCCGCCTCGTCACGGACCAGTTTCGAGCCCGCGACCAGCGCGGCCATCTCACTCGCGGTCCAGAGCTGGCCGCGGTGCGGCTTCACCTGATGAATGAACGGCGCGAACGTCTGGCTGGTCGAGAGCAGGGCCTGCGCATACAGCGCATGAATGCCAAGCGTCAGCGCAGTGAGGTCGAGCGCGCGACTCATCGCGTTCGCGGCGACGCCGGTGCTCACGCCCGTGCCGTTGTTCAGCGCCAGGCCCTCCTTGGGCCCGAGTGCGAGCGGCTTCAGCCCGAGCTTCGCGAGCGCCGTATGGGCATCGAGCGTCGCGTCGCGGTAATCCACCTTGAACGCCGGGTCGAGCCCGAGAATCGCACCGGCGATATACGAGAACGGAACGAGATCGCCGCTCGCGCCGATCGAGCCGCGCTCGTAGACGTGAGGCGTAGCGCCAGCGTTCAGGAACGTCGCAAAACGCTCGATGATCTCGAGCCGGATTCCCGAAGCGCCCTTCATCAACGAGTTCGCACGCAGCAACATCGCGGCGCGCACGTCCGCCGTCGACAGCCGCGGACCCGTGGTGCTCTTGTGTTGCCACAGAGCAAGACGCTGAACTTCGCCCAGCAGCTCGGGGCCGACGTATTGGTCCGCCATGCCGCCAAACAGCGTCGTCACGCCGTAGATCTGCTCTCCGCGCGCAATCTTCTCCTGTACCACGCGCTGGGACCTCGCGATCCTCGCCAACACCTCCGGATCGTCGCTGATCCGCACGGGCTCGCCGCGGGCGACCGCATCGATGGACGTGATCGTGAGCCCCTCCCCGCTTATCGTGACCGTCATGCAACCCTCTTCCGCCAATCCCCCAGGCAGAACAGCTTATTCGAATGGGCCGGTCATATTTGTTCGTGAAATGACGGATACGCGGGCTCGACGGGCACCGGATGACCTGCGGGACGCGATATGGAGCACCTTGTGACCGCGGCCGCGTTTCGGCCATGGCGAACGCGCGGCCCCGGAGCGCTGACCAGAGCGCGTCGACGCGCCGCAAGCGCGGCGCGTTCCTTCACGCCGGACCGTGAGCTGCGCTACTCGAATTGAAGGCGAGCCCCGGCAAGCCGTGGCGGCGTCGCTGACGACTCCACGGAGCGCTCGGGCAACTCCTGCAGCCGCCACTTGCCTTCGCCCAGCAAGTCGAGCAGCTCGGTGTGCAGGGCCTGCAGACTGCTCCTGTGACCGACGGAAACGAACATGGCGTTTGGCAGTGACTCATGCAGAAGCCGATACATCGCGTGCTCCAGACCCTCATCCAATGCAGAGCTGGATTCGTCGAGGAACACGACGCGCGGGCGATTCAGCAACACGCGGCCGATTGCAAGGCGCTGCTGTTCGCCGAGCGAGAGTATCCGCGTCCAGTCGTCTTCTTCGTCGAGGCGATCGATCAGGTGCCCAAGGTGACATCGCTGCAGTATCGCCGCAGCAGTGTCATCCGCCTCGGCCGGGACACGCGGGTAGTACAAACACGAGCGCAGCGTGCCCAGCGGCAGATAGGGCTTCTGCGGAAGGAACAGCGATTCCTTGTCGGGCGGGCGCACGATGGTGCCCTCGGCATAGGGCCACAGCCCCGCAATGGCACGAAGCAGTGTCGTCTTGCCGATGCCGGACTGCCCGCGGATCAGCAGCGCCGAGCCCGGCGCCAGCTCGAGATTCAGGTCCTTCACCACGACCCGGTCGGTCGGGCTTCGCACCGTCAAGGACTTCAGGATGAAGCGCTCCGCGTCGCGCTCTCGCTTCACGCCACCGCCGAACCGTTCGGCCGACTCCGTCATGTCCAGAAAACCGGATAGTCGCTCCACGACGGCGCGGTAGCTCGCGAACTCATCGTAGGACGTGCGGAAGAACGACAGCGCACCCTCGACCTGACCGAACGCCTGCGCGGTCTGCATCACATCACCGAGCGTGATCTGCCCGCTGAGCAGGCGCGGCGCCTGGACGATGAACGGGAAGACGACGGCCGCCTGGCTCACCGCGAAGTTGAAGCCCTGGAACCTGAGCGAGCGGAACAGGATTCCCCAGGTGTTCTGGATCAACTTGCCAAAGCGCATCGCGAGGTTGTCGCGCTCCACGCCCTCGCCCCGATAGAACGCGATGCTCTCCCCGTACTCCCTCAGCCGGATGAGCGCGTAGCGAAAATTCGCGCTGAGCTGTTCGTTCAGGAAGTTGAGACGGATCAGCGGGCGGCCGATGCGTACCGCGAACACCGTCGAGATGATGACGTACAGGTACACGAGGAACACCATCGCCCGCGGCACCTCGAAGCCGAACAGCGCCAGCGTGCCGGAAAGAGTCCAGAGGATGATGGTGAACGAAAAGAGGGACACCACCGAATCCAGCAGCCCCATCGAGAGGGCGAGCGAGCTCCCGACGAAGCTCTCGACATCCTGCTGGATGCGCTGATCCGGATTGTCGACGCGCTCCGGCACGTACTGGCTGCGGTAGTAGCCCTGTTTGTGGAGCCAGCGCTCCATCAGCGTGTCCGTGAGCCAGATGCGCCAGCGGATCAGGAACGCCTGGCGCAGGTAGAAGCTCACCAGCGCCCGCGCGACGTACACGGTCGCGAGGATCGCGAAGATGAACAGCATGAACCAGAACGCCTTGGCGTCGAGCTTCTGCATGGCGCTGTAGAAGCCGTTGTTCCAGAACGAGAGGAGAATGCTGAGGCGCACCGAGAACAGCGTCATGAGCACGATCGCAGCGAGCCAGATCAACGGCAGCGTGCTGCGCGAGGGACTGAAGAACGCCCAGGTGATGCGACGGATCTTGCGCCCCCACACTGTCGTGACGGCGAGAATCCAGATCGTGACGGCGAGGCCGATCGAGCTGATGACGAAGGCCTCGCCCAGCCAGATGAGGCTCATCCGGAGTTGATGGTTCCAGTCCAGCACGGGCCCTCTGCGATGCCAGCGGTCTGGCGCGCGGATAACGGGTGGCACTTGCGGGCGAAGGGATGAGAGGCACGGCGCCGCGGCCGCCATGCCCGTTTCACCACGGGTCGCCCGTCCGATGCGGTGGGAAGTGTGCGTGCACCCGATCGCCCGGCAATGTCCGCAGGCGCAGGTTGCTTTACATCCGAAATGCCGCCCGGCCGTCCGCGCGGGCGCCAGCTAGACGTGGATGATTCCGCGGCGAATCCCGATCGCCACTGCCTGCGTGCGGTCCCTGGCGCCGAGCTTGTCCATGATGTGCCGCAGGTGCACCTTCACGGTCTCTTCCGAGATCGACAGCGCCGTCCCGATGTCCCGGTTCCGGTCCCCCTCGGCCACCCGCCTCAGCACCTCCACTTCGCGCTCGCTGAGCACTGCGATGTTGAAGTGTTCGGCAAACGTCACGGCGATCTCGGTCGGCACGTGCTTGCGCCCCAGCTTCACCTTGCGGATGACCGCGACCAGCTCCTGGTGCGGGCTGCTCTTCAGCACATAACCATACGCACCGGCGGTCAGTGCGCGGCGAATCTCGACATCGCCTTCAGAAGTCGTGAGCACGATGATGCGGGCATCCGGAAAATCCGTGCGGATGGCCGAGATCGCGGCGATTCCGCTCATGTCCGGAAGCCGCAGGTCCATGAGGGTGACATGCGGCCGGTGCTGCCGGAACTGCGCGATTGCCTCCCGGGCGGTGGCGGCCGTCGCGACGAGCTGCATGTCGCTCTGCTGCCCGATGACCGTCGCAATTCCTTCGCGGAAGAGCGGATGATCGTCGACGCACAGGATGTGGATGCGATCGGCATCGCTCATCGAGCCGGCCCTCCGTCAAGCTCCGGTCACCCGCGCGGGGCAGCGCCGCGAAGCTTGCGCCGTCCATTTCGCGTACCCATGATCCCCCAGCCACGCATGGCTCGGATGACAAACGCGGCGGCCATGGCAACGAACACCGCACCGCAGGTGACCCGGCCGGGTCTTCTGATGCTGCTCCTCGTGATGCTGCCCCTCGCAACCAGTGTGGCCGAGGCGCTCGATGCAGGCCGTCAGATCACTCAGCTCGGTCACAAGGCCTGGCGCGTGCGGGACGGATACTTCAACGCCATGCCCAGCGCCATCGCTCAAACGAAGGATGGCTACATGTGGATCGGTACACACGGCGGACTGCTGCGCTTCGATGGCGTTCGCTTCGTTCCATGGGAGGCACCGGCAGGAAGCAAGCTTCCTTCCACGAACGTCACGGCCCTGCTCGGTGCACGGGACGGTAGTCTCTGGATTGGTACACAGGGAGGCCTCGCGCACTGGGCGGGTGCGATGCTCACCACGATCCCGGCCGAACGAGGCCCGGTCACCAGCATCTACCAGGATCCGGACGGGAACATCTGGTTCGGGCAATCGACCGTGCCGCACTCGACCGGCGCGTTCTGCCAGGTCGTCGACGCAGTGGCCCGGTGCTACCCGGGGCCCGCCGGCACGCCGCGCCGGCACGTCGCAGCCATCACCGGCGACGCGCACGGAGTCGTCTGGGCCGGCACGGAGTCGGGCGTCCTGCGCTGGCGAGCCGGCGCGATGGACGAGTTTCCGACCAGTGGGACCGATGACTATGTGGGCGGCGTCCAGGCTCTGGCCGCAACACCCGCGGGCACCCTTTGGGTCGGCGTCCCGCAGGGCGGCCCGAACCTCGGTCTGCAGCAGCTCGTCGACGGCGAGTGGAAGCCCTACAGGACTGCGAAGTTCGACAGCTCGACTCTCCCGGTCACGGCACTGCTTCTCGATGAGGAGCAGACGCTCTGGATCGGCACGGCGAGCGAAGGCCTCTACCGCATCCGCGGCGACGCCGTAGATCAGTTTCGTGCCGAAGACGGCCTCTCGGGCAACCTCGTCTACCAGCTCGTGCAGGATCGTGAAGGCACGGTCTGGGCGATGACTTCCGGCGGCCTCGACAGTTTTCGGGATCTGCCGGTGGCGACCCTGACCGGCCGCGAAGGCCTGACGATGACCGAAGTGGATTCGATCCTGGCGAGCCGCGACGGCACGGTCTGGGTCGGCGGGGCTGATGCGCTCGACGCGCTGCGCGGGGACCGCATCACCGCCATCCGGCCCGGCAGCGGCCTGCCCGGCCACCAGGTCACCTCGCTCTTCGAAGATCGCGCTGGCGGGTTGTGGGTCGGTATCGATTTCGGGCTGACCGTGTATCGCGACGGCCGGTTCCACCCCGTGCGCACCCGCGAGGGAAAGCCCACCGGGCTCATCGTCGATCTCACGCAGGATGTGGACGGCGCCATCTGGGCCGAAACGACCGGGGAGACCCGCAAGCTGCTGCGGATCGAAAACGAGACCGTGACGCGGGAGTACCCGTCACCGGCGATGCCCGCGGCGCGCCGGCTTGCCGCCGATCCCGCCGGCGGCATCTGGCTCGGCCTCATGACCGGTGAGATCGCTCGCTTTCGCGCGGGCCGGCTCGAGACGTTCAGCTACTGGAACAGCAAGGCTCCGAGCCTCGACAACGCGGTCACGCAGATACACGTCGAGCCGGATGGGTCGGTGCTCGCCGCCTCGCCCCTCGGCCTCATCGGCTGGAGAGCCGGGACCCGGCGAACCCTCACCGTCGGCAACGGCCTTCCGTGCGATCGCATCCAGGGTTTCGTGTCGGACCTGGAGGGCGATCTCTGGTTGTACATGCAATGCGGGCTCGTCGAGATCGCGAAGGATCAGTTGCAGGCCTGGTGGCGCACACCGAACGCCAGGGTACAGCCCCGTGTGCTCGACAGCGTGGACGGCGTGCACGCCGGGTTCGCACCGTTCGTCTCCGCAGCGAGGGCCCCGGATGGACGATTGTGGTTCATCAACGGCGCGGCCGTGCAGATGATAGACCCGGCGCGTCTGGCAACGAACTCCGTGCTGCCGCCCGTGCGCATCGAGTCGGTCGTCGCGGATCGGAAAACGTACTGGCCGGTCGATTCCCTGCGCCTGCCGGCGGGCACGCGCGACATCGAGATCGACTACACGGCCCTGAGCTTCGTGGCGCCGCAGAAAGTCCGCTTTCGCTACCGGCTGGAAGGTCACGACACGCAGTGGCAGGAGCCCGGCGCGCGGCGCCAGGCGCTGTACAACGATCTGAAGCCCGGCACCTACTCGTTCCGGGTGATCGCAGCCAACAACGACGGGCTCTGGAACGAGGCCGGCGCCACATTGCGCTTCAGTGTGGCGCCGGCCTGGTATCAGACGAACGCGTTCCGTGTGCTGTGTGTCGTGCTCGGTACGCTCCTCCTGTGGCTGATCCACCGGGCTCGCGTGTGGCAGGTGGCGAACGCGCTGAGCGCCCGATTCGATGCCCGGCTCGCGGAACGCACGCGCATCGCTCGCGAGCTCCACGACACGCTCCTGCAGACCATTCAGGCCAGCAAGCTGGTCGCGGACAGCGCGCTCGCCCCCTCCGCGGATCCGAAGCACGCCCGCCGCAGTCTCGAACGACTCTCGGTCTGGCTCGAAACCGCGGTCCTTGAAGGGCGTGCCGCGCTGAACTCGCTGCGTTCCTCGACGACCGAAAGAAATGATCTTGCTGAAGCGTTGCGGGCAGCGGCGCAGGACGACGCACCCGCCTCGATGGAAGTCGCGATGCGGGTCTCCGGGGCCGTGAGGGAGATGCACCCCATCGTGCGCGACGAGATCAGCCGCATCGGTTGCGAAGCCATACGCAACGCGCTGCGGCATTCCGGAGGCAGCCAGCTCGAGATCGACCTCATCTACGGCAACGATCTCAGGCTCCGCGTGAGCGACAACGGCAAGGGCATTGCGCCGGCCGTCATCGCGCGCGGCGCGACCGGCCACTTCGGCATCCAGGGCATGCGGGAGCGCGCCACGAACATCGGCGGGACGCTGAGCTTCGTCAGCACCGCGGCTGCGGGCACGCAGATCGAGCTTATCGTGCCCGGCAACATCATCTACGAGCGCCCGAGCCGGCAGGCACGTGCCGCGTCCGGCTGACTGTCCATACCAGCTTGTCGTTAGATTCACTCGTGATGCATTTCGGCTGAATAGGGCGTCCTGGCTCACGCAGGGGGAGCATCCGTCGTGCGACGCTGCCATCTGGCCGCCATCCTCCTCACGGGCGAGCTCGTGTTCGTCCCGCTCTGTCTCGCCCAGACGCACTCCGGGAGCGAGCAGGTCATCATCACCGGAACGCGCATCCGGCAGCAGCGGAACGAGAGCCCCGCGCCCATCGTGGAGCTCAGCGCGGAGGAGATCCAGCGCTTCGGCTACACGAACCTGACGGATGCGCTCGCGGATCTTTCCCAGAACACCGGCGGCTTCATCGATCAGCAGCAGACGCTGGGCTTCACGCCGTCCGCCTCCGCCATCGATCTGCGTGGCTTCGGCGTCGGACGCTCGCTGGTGCTGCTCGATGGACGGCGATTGCCGGTCTTCCCCATTGGCGACAACGGCACCGACAACTTCGTGGATCTCAGCAGCATTCCTCTGGCTGCCATCCGCAACGTGCAGGTACTGACGGACGGCGCCTCCGCCATCTACGGCTCCGATGCGATCAGCGGCGTCGTCAACATCGAGCTGAAGAAGAACGTGACGCAGTCCGTCGCCGCGAGATTCGCAAGAGCCTCGGGCGGCGGCGCCAACACACGTGTTCAGGTTTCCACCGGCTTCCAGAAAGAGGCGGCCGGCAAGCTTCTCGTGTTCCTCGACTACCAGCATCAGAACGTGCTGCGGTACTCCGATCGGGCGTTCTCACGGTCCGATCGCCTGGGTGGCGTCGACGGGCGCGGGCCGGGCACTTTCAGCTCGATCGGCAACCCGGGAACGCTGCTGGGCACGAGCACGGACGCAGTGATTCCGGCACCGGACTGCAGCGCGGCCGATGGGAGCCCGGGCATCCTCGGTGGCTTCTGCAGATTCAATCGCGCCGCCTTTCGCGAGCTCGTTCCCGACTTCTGGCATGCCTCGATCACCGCTCAGTACGAGAAGGAGCTCAGCCCGGAGCTTGCGCTGTTCTCGCGCGTGATCTACCTCAACAGCCGCACGACCTCGCAGGCGGAGCCCATGCCGTTCGATCAGTTCGGCGAGACGGGGACCATCGTCGCCGCGGCTGCGCCCAACAATCCCACCAATCCGGCGGTCGATCCCTCGGGCGTCTTCGCCGGCCTGAACGATGACATCGTGTTTCTGCGCAGGCTCGTGGAGTACGGGCCGCGCACGACGACGGATCGCAACCAGGCGGGAAACGCGCTGCTCGGCCTGCGAGGCACGGTGGGCAGAATGGATTGGGAAGTCGGCGTGCAGTACGCCGAACAGCGGGTGAAGACCCGCAACACGGGTTTCGCCCGCAAGGATGCGCTGGCGAGGCTGCTTGCGGGACCCGCTCCCGATGAGAACGGGGTCGGCGCCGGCACGCTGAATCTGTTCCTGCCCATTCCCGAGTCCGTCGTCGGCGCGACCGGCGTCGTGCCGACCGGGCTCGGCAAGTCCGCGATCACGACGGTCGACGCCGCGCTGACCGGCGACCTCATCGACAACTGGGCAGGAACGATCGCCGTTGCCGGCGTGCTGGAACATGCGCGGCAATCCTATTCCGACGCACGCGACCCGGAAACGCTCGCGGGAAACGTGGTGACGTTCGGAGGCACCTCCGGCGGCGGCGGCCGCGACTACAACGCGGTGGGCATCGAGCTCCAGATTCCGCTGCTCCGGAACCTGAACCTGAATCTCGCAGGCCGTTACGATCACTACGACGACCTGTCGGATGTCGGTGGGGCGTTCAGCCCGCGCGCCGCAATTCAGTACCGCCCTCTCAAGAACGTTCTGCTGCGCGCCTCGGCAGGCAAATCCTTTCGCGCACCGGATCTGCAGCGGCTCTTTGGCGGCACGACCGTTTCCTTCGCCGATGTCGTCGACACGCCGAAATGCATTCAGGATGGCGGCACCGGCCGCGGTGATCCGAATGTCCAGAGCTGCACGCAGGTAGCGCAGTCCATTCAGACGAGTATCGAATCGAATCTGCGGCTGAAGGAAGAGCGTGGAGAGAACTACAGCGCAGGCGTAGTGTGGAACGTGCTGCCGGACCTGACATTGAGCCTCGACGCGTTCTACATTCGCCTGCGCGACATCGTGAACACGCCAACGACGCAGTTCATTCTCGATCGAAACGCGGAGGACGGGAGCTTTTCAGACGCGATCGCGCGCAACCCGCTGGCGGCGACCCCGGCGAACCCGGGCGGCCTCGAGAACATTGCGCTCGCCGCCCGCAATCTTTCGTTCCAGCGCACGACGGGCTTCGATCTCGGCGGCGAATACCTGTTCGAGAGCCCGGTCGGGGACTGGAACGGAAAGCTCGGGTTCACCTACCTGCAGAACCTCGAAGCTCGCGAGGAGCCAGGCCAGCCCGTCATCAACGGGCTCGCGCAAGGCACGTTCGGTGAGTTCGTGCGTTTCCGCGGCTTCGGCAGTGTCGGCTGGAGCCGCGGGCCGTGGGCGGCCACGGCATTGATCAATCACATCGGACCGTTCACGCCCCTCACGCCGGACTTCGTCGATCGCGTCGGCTCCTGGACCACCGTGAATCTCAGCGCCAGCTACGACGTGCCGTGGAACGGGCGTGCGCAGATCGGCGCGAACAACGTGTTCGATCGTGATCCGCCGCTCGCGCTCGGTGCTGGCGATGCGAGCCAGCCTTTCTTCGACCAGTTCTTCCACAATCCCTATGGCGCGCTCGTCTATCTGAGCTACGTGCAGAGCTTCTAGCTGGTGCGCACTCACGCGCCCCGCTGCTCAGGCCGCGGGCACCGTGAAATAGAACGTGCTTCCGTGAGGCTCGCACGGCGATGCCCACAGGCGCCCGCCATGGCTGCGGACGATGGCGCGACAGATCGACAGCCCGAGTCCCGTGCCCTGGCCCTTCGTGGTGAAGAAGGGCTCGAACATGCGTGCCATGGTCGAGGCATCCAGACCGCTGCCGGAATCGGCGATCGAAATGAGCACCGAGCCCTCTTCGTCCCGCCGGCAACGCACGCGAAGCAGCCGTGGCCGCCCGGTCTGCCCGATCATGGCCTCTATGCCGTTACGGACGAGATTGAGGATGACCTGCTGGACACGGACCGGATCGACCGTCGTCGCACAAGGCTCCCCGCACAGCGTCGTTTCGAGCTTCACCTCGTGTGTGCGCAGATCTTCATCCATGAGCTCTAGCGCTTCGGTGATCACCGCGTTGATGTCCACGGGCGCGTCCCTGCGGGACTTCCAGGACCCGGTGCGTATGCTCTGGATCACATTACGCGCGTGCCAGCCATCCCTCACGATGCGCTCCGCCGCCTTGCGCGCCCGTTCGAGATTCGGCTGCTCTTCCGTCAGCAGCCGCAGGCAGGCCTGCGCGTTCACGATCATCGCCGTGAGCGGCTGACTCACCTCGTGAGCAAGCGATGCGGCCAGCTCCGGCGACGCTGAATCGCTCTCTCCTTCGCGGGTCGCATCATCGACCATCCGGCGCAGGTATTCGTTCGCGACCATGGCACCCTCGACTCGATCACCAACGGAAGGAGCACCTTATGGCGGCCGCCGGGCACCGGCGTCCCGAGGTGAGGTGATCCTTCACTAACACTTTCGGGAAAGCAGCAGTGGCTGAACCTGCGCCGGCGAACCCGTGCTGCGATCAATGGGCACGAGCTCGCCGCGACGATTTCTTCTTTCGCGATGCAGCTTCGCCACCGAGGATGGCGCTGTTGCGCCTGGCGATGGTGGCACGCGTGCCATCAGATGCACCGGGCCCCGCTTCCAGGCGAACCTCGCGCATGCTGAGCGCGCGGCCGCCCTTCGCACGAACGCACACGGGGTCCACGAGCTTGCCCGTCTTCTTCTCCACGAGCCTGAGCGGAGGACCACGCCCGGTCTCGGCCCAGCGATCTCCCCATTGCAGCAGCGCGATGAGGACCGGGTACAGCGCCTCGCCCTTCGGCGTCAGTTGATACTGAAAGAAGCGCGCACTTTCGGCGAGCGGCTTCTTTTCGAGAATGCCCCGTTCGACCAGATGGTTGAGCCGGGACGTGAGCACGTTGCGGGCGATGCCGAGGCGACGCTGGAAGTCATCGAACCGCGCCGTCCCGAGCGTGCACTCGCGGACGATGAGGAGGCTCCACCACTCGCCGATCTGATCGAGCGCGCGCGCGATCGAGCAGTTCATGTCTTCGAAGGTCTTGCGATACATGAGCGCAAGCGTACTCCCACGAAGTTGCGTGACGCAACTTCGAAGCCTATAGTTTCGTGATGAAACTCCACGCCCGTTGCCGCGCCGGTGGCGGCTGCCGCTGCCAGGAGGCCTGCTCAGCATGGATCGGCGCCTGATCGTCCTCGCCCTCGGCATGTTCGCCATCGGCACCGACAGCTTCGTCATTGCGGGCATCCTGCCGGCGGTGTCGCAGTCGCTCGGCGTCACCGTCGCGGTGAGCGCGCAGATGGTCACGCTCTTCGCACTCTCCTATGCGGTTCTCTCTCCGGTCGTGGCGGCTGCGGCGGCCAACTGGCCGCGCAAGCGGCTCCTTCTCGGCGGCCTCGCTGTCTTCGTTCTGGCGAACGTGCTCACCGCTGTCGCTTCGAGCCTCGAGCTCATCCTCGCGAGCCGCGTGCTGGCCGGGCTCGGCGCCGCAATGTTCAGCCCCACCGCAACGGCCACTGGCGCGTCACTGGTGCCGCACGAACAGCGTGGCAGGGCGCTTGCCGTCGTCATCGCGGGCCTGACGAGCGCGACGGCGCTCGGCGCGCCGATCGGAACGGCGTTGAGTGCTTTCGCGGACTGGCGCATCACGATGTGGTTCGTCGCGGCGCTGGGAATCGCCTCTGGCCTCGGCGTCTGGGCGCTGCTTCCCACGGTGCCTTCTCCACCCGCAGTCGGCTTGCGCCAGCGCCTTGCGCCATTGGCCGATAGCCGCGTCGCGCTGACGCTGCTCACCACGCTCGCCGCCTACGGCGGCCTCTTCGTGGTCTACACGTATGTGGGCGTGGTCTTCGATCGGGCCACCCGGGGTGACGGGATCCTCCTCGCCGGGCTGCTCTTCACATGGGGCATCGCCGCCACGGCCGGCAATCTGGTCGCAGGACGGCTGGCGGATCGATTCGGCAGCCGACGCATCATCAACGTCGCGATCGTCGTGGCCGCCGCGGACTTCGCATTGCTGCCCTGGACCACGGCCACCCTGCCCACCGCGGCGGTCGCCATCGTCATCTGGGGGTTTTGCGGTTGGGGCCTGCTGGTTCCACAGCAACATCGACTCATCGGCATCGCGCCAGCGATGGCACCTCTGCTGTTGGGGCTCAACACCGCGGCGATCTACATCGGCGTCTCGGCGTCCGGCGTCATCGGCGCCGCCGGGATCACGCTGCTCGACCGATACCACCTGGGCCTGATCGGCGCCGCCTTCCTGGCCGTTTCACTCGTGACCGCGGAGCTCGCTCACCGCCGCATCGTTCAACGATCGCCGGTGCCGGCGCCCGATGCCGGCGGCAAACTGGAGCCGGCCCGCACGAAGTAGGTGCGCCATGGCGGCATTCCTTGCCCCGGTCCCTCCCGCCCACCGTCCTCCCTCACCCCGGGAACCGTAGGCGCGGCGCTGAAAACCACCCCCGTCGCGCGCCGCTCCCGCCTCGCACCACACACCGCCGGCCGGCCGGCGCCGGTTGGCGAATACCGCCCTGCCCTCGCTGGAAGTAGGCCGCGATCCATGCTAGTTTCGCGCGCTTTTGCAGCAGCCCTCAAAGCCGCCGACTCGGTTCGACGCGGATGCGGACATCGAGTGCAGGAACGGGGCAAATCGGCTCGCCCGACCACCGCATTACCGGATTCGATACCGCGCGTGCCGCCAGAGCGGGCGCGTTTGGGTTGCCAGAGCGCCGTCGCGCTCGAGCGATGTGAACGAACTGAAACCTGTCATGGAAATCTGCTATGGCTCGCACAACACCTCTTTCTGATATCCGCAACATCGGCATCATCGCCCACGTCGATGCCGGAAAGACGACGACGACCGAGCGCATCCTGTATTACACGGGGCGCAAGCACACGATCATCGACATCCATGACACCAAGGACCTGAAGACGTCGACGACGACGGACTACCTCGAGCAGGAGCAGAAGCGCGGCATCACCATCCAGAGCGCCGCCGTGTCGGCCTTCTGGCGCGGCAAGAAGATCAATCTCATCGACACCCCCGGGCACGTCGACTTCACCATCGAGGTGAACCGCTCGCTGCGCGTGCTCGACGGCGCCGTCGTGGTGTTCGACGGTGTGGCAGGCGTCGAGCCGCAGTCCGAAACCAACTGGCGCCTCGCGGACAACTACGACGTGCCGCGCCTGTGCTACGTCAACAAGATGGATCGCAGCGGCGCGAGCTTCGTGCGCTGTGTCGACATGATCAGGAAGCGCCTCGGCGCCCGCCCGCTGCCGGTCCAGGTGCCGATCGGCTCCGAGGACAACTTCAAGGGCATGGTCGATCTCATCGAGATGAAAGCCCTCGTGTGGGACTCGGACGACAAGGATGCCGAGTGGCAGAGCCTCGAGGTCACGCCCGATCTCGCGGACAAGCTCGGCATCACCGTGCCCAGCGACCGCAAGGTGCTGGAGGACATCCCGAAGTACCGCGCCGAGCTCGTCGACACCTGCCTCGAGCAGGACGACGCGGCGATGGAGGCGTACCTGACCGACGGCACCGTTCCTTCGGCCGACGTGCTGCGCAAGGCGCTGCGCAAGGGCACCATCAGCTCCGCCTTCAATCCCGTGCTCTGCGGCTCGTCCTACAAGAACAAGGGCGTGCAGCAGGTGCTCGATGCGGTCGTGGACTACCTGCCCGCGCCGACGGACGTCGCCGCCATCAAGACGGTGGACGCGGACGGCAACCCGACCGGCGAGCGCAAGACCTCGGATGACGAGCCCTTCGCCGCACTGGCGTTCAAGGTCATCAACGACGCGTACGGTGCGCTCACCTTCGTGCGCGTGTACTCCGGCGTCCTGACCAAGGGCATGTCGGTGCAGAACACCACGCGCGGCAAGCGCGAGAAGATCGGCCGCATGGTCGAAATGTTCGCGAAGGAAGCGAACGCCATCGAAGAGGCGCGTGCGGGCGACATCATCGCGCTCGTCTCACTTCAGGAAACCGACACCGGCGACACGCTTTGCGACGCCGCGAGCCCCGTCGTGCTGGAGCGCATGCGCTTCCCGGATCCGGTGATCAGCGTCTCCGTGAAGCCGAAGGTGAAAGGCGACCTGGAGAAGTTCAACGCCGCCCTCGGCAAGATGGTCCGTGCCGACCCCTCGCTGCACCTGGAAACGGATCGCGAAACCAGCCAGACGATTCTGCGTGGCATGGGCGAGCTGCATCTCGAAGTGACGCTGGACCGCATGCGCACGGAGTTCAACGTCGAAGGCATCATGGGACAGCCGCAGGTGGCCTACCGCGAGACCTTCACGAGGAAGATCACCGAACAGTACGTCCACAAGAAGCAGACCGGCGGCTCGGGCCAGTTCGCCGAAGTGTGGATCGAGTTCGAGCCGCTGGAGCGCGGCGCCGGTTTCGAGTTCGTCGACAAGACGGTCGGCGGCTCGGTGCCGCGTGAGTACGTCCCGTCCGTGGAAAAGGGCCTGCGCATGCAGAAAGAGGATGGCGTGCTCGCGCACTTCCCCACCGTGGACTTCCGCGCCACCCTCACGGACGGCAGCTACCACGACGTCGACTCCAACGCGCTGACGTTCGAGATCGCCGCCAAGGCCTGCTTCCGCGAAGCCATTCGCAAGGCCCAGCCGATCCTGCTCGAGCCGGTGATGAAGGTCGAGACGGTGACTCCGGGGGACTACCTCGGGGATGTCATCGGCGACATGAATCGCCGCCGCGGCATGATCCAGGACCAGCTCGAGCGCGGTACGAACATCGCCGTCGTGGCCACCGTGCCGCTCTCCGAAATGTTCGGCTACATCGGCCAGCTCCGCAGCATGACGAGCGGCCGCGCGTCGTACACCATGGAGTTCTCGCACTACGAGCCGGTGCCGAAGAACGTGTCGGACGTCGTCGTCGCCGAAGTGGCCAAGGCGAAAGCCGCCGCCAACGCCTGAGGGTTCGGGGCGGGCCCTCGGGCGGCCCGCCCCTTTTCCCCGCGCCCTGGCGCGCACCCGCACGCCAGGCAGTTCGTGTCTTCCCCCCACCCGCACCGCCACTGCGGGCGTGCCGGCAGTGCAACGCTCGGCCAGTTCAGCGGGATTCCCTGGCATTCCCGCACGAACCTCCACTAAGGTGCCCTCACCCACGGGCCCGTGTCCGCATCGATAGAGCCGTTCCGAGATGTCCAGGCGCAACCGCGTTGCACTAGCACTGCTCTTCATCCCCCTCTATGCCGCCTGTTCGGCAACGTATCTGGGCTATTCAGGTCAGGTGCGCGGCAGCGACTGGCGCACGGCGAGCCGGGAGCCCGCGGGGTTGGCGCCGGACCCTGCCACGACGCCTGAAGCCGTCGTGCAGGTCTACGCCGCTCGCGCGGTGAGGTGGCGGGGCTACTTCGGCGTGCACACCTGGATTGCGGCGAAGCGCACCGGCGCGACGCATTTCATCGTTCACGAAGTCAACGGACACCGTCTGCGGCGCACGGGGACCGCGCTCGTTTCGGGTACGCGCGAGCCGGATTCCTATTGGTACGGCAACCGTCCTGAGCTGCTGAGAGAAGTGCGCGGTGCGGGCGTCGACGAGCTGATCGACCGCATCGAGGTTGCCGTGCACCGTTATCCGTACGCCGAGACGTATCGCGTATGGCCCGGCCCGAACTCGAATACGTTCACCGCGTTCGTTCTTCGCGAAGTACCCGAGCTGCGCGTGGATCTGCCGCCCACCGCAATCGGCAAGGACTACCTTGGCCTCATGCCCGTGGCATTCATGCCGAGCGGCACCGGCGGCCAGGTGAACGTGCTGGGCATTGCCGGCATCGCGGCCGGCTGGGAAGAAGGCCTCGAGCTGAACCTGCTCGGCCTCACCCTCGGCATCGATCCGAAAAGCCTTTCGCTGAAACTGCCGCTGGTGGGTCGCATCGGCCCGCAGGGCCAGGACCCGCTGCGGATCATCGCCGCGAAGTAGACGCGCCCGCTGCGAAGCTCACTGCGACACCCGCTCCTCGATGGTGTCCACCCGGTCCGGGTAGAACGCGAGATGGTCCCTGATCTTCGCGACCGCGGCGTAGGGCGCTTCGTAGGTCCACACCGCGTTGGCCGAGCGCTCCCCGCCAATCGGGATGTCGTAGTACGCGCAGTCACCCTTGTATGGGCAGTAGGTGGCGTGGTCCGTGCGGGCCAGCGACGTCATGTCCACGTCCTTGCGAGGGATGTACAGCACCGGCGGGTACGACGCTTCGCGGAGCACGAGCGCCTCTTTCGTATCGGCGATCACGCGGCCGGCCACCGACACGAGCACTCGCGCCGAGCTGGGCTCGATGGCGATGGGATGATCGGGGCTCGGAGCTCTCATCGGTTTCGCTGGCATGGTGTACCTCCATGACGAGCGTCCGCTATCGCAGGGCAATTGCCCATCGTCCATTGGGGACAGGGAGGGCTATCGAGACCGGCGTAGACACCGGGAAGCCGGCGGGCCATCGCCAGCCGCGGCGAAGCGGTCACAGCAGATCCTCGATGCGGATCGGCATGTCGCGCACGCGCCTTCCCGTGGCGTGAAACACGGCATTCGCGATAGCTGCGGCGGCGCCGACAGTGGCCACCTCACCGAGCCCTTTCGCTCCCACCGGGTTGAAGTTGAAGTCCGGCTCGTCGATGAAATCCACCTCGAGCGCGCCGATGTCCGCGTTCACCGGAACCTGATACTCGGCGATGTTGCTGTTCAGGAAGCCGCCGAAACGCGGGTCGAGCTCCGTCTCCTCCGCGAGCGCGGCACCCACGCCCCACACGATGCCGCCTGTCATCTGGCTCCGCGCCGTCCGCCGGCTCACCACGCGCCCGCAATCGACGACGCTCACCATCCGCGCCACGCGCGGCCGCGGAATTCGGGGGTGCACTCGCACTTCCGCGAAATGGGCGGCGTACGAGAACGCGACGAAGCCCGGGAAATCCGGGCCGCTCATGGCGGCCACACCCTGGTCCGCACGCTGCAGCGACTCGCTCGTCTGCCCAGGGGCGAACCACTCCTTGCGGCCCACGAGCTCGCTCACACCGCCGCGCCTCAGGAGCTCTCCGAATGGCATGCCCGTCCCGTCAGCACTGCTGACTCGTCCGTCTCGCAGCACGATGGCCGCCGCATCAACGGAGCGGAGCGGACTCTCCACAAGCGAGGTGGCCAGCTTCACGAGTTGCGCGCGCACGCTGCGCGCCGCTTCAGCCACGGCCGGAGTGGCCGTAGCCGTGCCCCAGGAACCAGCCGTCAGATGCTGGGGTGGCGCGATGGTGTCACCAATGGTGATCTGCACCTTCTGAGGCTCGACGCCCAGCTCCTCCGCGACCACGAGCGCAATCGCGGTGCGCACGCCCTGGCCCATCTCGTGTCCCCCCACGGACACGTCGATCGTCCCTTCCGCATTCAGGCGCACGATCGCAAGAGAAGGTGCGATGTACGCCGGATATCCCCCGGCCGCGACACCCCATCCGATGAGCGTACCGTCCGCATCGCGCATCGACATGGGCTGCGCCGTCCGCCGCGCCCAGCCGAAGCGCTCTGCGCCACGGCGCAGGCACTCGTTCAGGCGGCGTGACGTGAAAGGCTTCCCGGTGATGGGGTCGACCTGGGCATCGTTCGCGATGCGCAGCTCGACCGGGTCCCGCCCCAGCTTGTAAGCGAGCTCGTCGACCGCCCCTTCCAGGGCCACCGCGGAACCCATCTCGAAGGGCGCGCGCATGAAGCCGGGCGTCTGGGTATCCAGCTTCACGAGCGTGACGCTGCTTCGGAAGCTCGCGATGCCGTACATGCGGGAGGTGGTCTCCGCCCCCGTGAACGGAAAGAGATCGAAGCGCGAGGTCTGCGCACGCACCTCGTGAGTGGCCGCGAGAATCCTGCCGCTCCTGTCGGCACCCAACCGCACGCGGTGCTCCGCGGCGGGCCGGAAGTGCACTCCGTAAAAGCACTGTTCGCGCGTCAGCGCTATTTTCACAGGCCGGCGGAGCCGCCGTGCAGCCACCGCCGCGAGCACCGTGTGAGGCGCGATGGAATTGCGTTGCCCGAACCCGCCGCCCGCGTAAGTGCCGACGACGCGTATTTTCGCGGGCTCGATGCCCAGCTGAACCGCGAGGCCGCGTGCGAGTGCCTGAGCGAACTGCGTGCCTTCATGCACCACGAGCGTCTCGCCGCGCCACTCCGCGACGGACGTGAGAAGCTCCATCGGGTTGTGGTGCTGGGTGGGCGTCCAGTAGGTCTCATCGATCTGAACGGGGCTCGAGGCAAACACCTCATCCGCGTGGCCGGCGACGAAATCCGGAAAGTACGGCGCGGCCACCGCCTGAACCACTTCCTCCCGCCCCGGGCTCTCGAGCTCGATGGAGAACGGCACCTCCTCATACTCCACGGTGACGAGCGGGCTCGCGGCATGCGCGGCCTCCAGGCTGTTCGCGACGATGAGCGCGATCACCTGGCCCCGGTAGGCCACCGCATCGGACTGCATCGGCTGGAGGCTCTGCGAGCCATGCCCGCCGGCGAAGATGAACCGCAGCGGCTGCAGCCGATCCATGTTGAGGTGCGTGAGGACCAGCACGACGTCCGGCACACGCTCTGCCCGGCTCGTGTCGATCTTCCTGACGCGCCCTTTGCCGATGGTTGCCAGCACAGGCAGGGCGTATGCCATCCGCTCCGGGTTTCGATCCCCGCCATAGAGGCCCTCGCCGCGGACCTTGCGTGTACCGTCCACGCGCTCCACATCGCTACCGATCACACTTCCGGCCATGGTCATGCCCTCTGCCGCGCGATCATCAGGGCCTCGACGATGGTGTTGATTCCGAGCGGAACCTTGAACGCGTTCATCGGCTTCGTGAGCGCGCCTTCGAACGCCAGCTCGCCGGCACGCCGCGCGGTCTCATCGGTGAGCGCGCTTCCGATGAGACTCTGTTCCGCTTCGCGGGCTCGCCACGGGCGCGTGGCCACGCCACCCAGTGCGATCCGCGCATCGCGCACGACCCCTTCGGCGATGTCGACGGCCGCTGCTGCAGACGTGAGCGCAAATGCATACGACTCACGGTCGCGGACTTTGACGTACGTGGACCCTTTCCCCACTTTCGTAACGGGCACGCGCACACGCACGATCAGCTCATCCGCGCAGAGAACCGTTTCCTCGTGCGGTGTGGAACGCGGTTCCAGGTGGAAGTCGCCCAGTGGAATCGAGCGCGCACCGCGCGGGCTCATGGTGTCGACGACCGCATCGAACGCCAGTAGCGCCACCGCGAGATCGCCGGGGTACACGGCGATGCAGGCATCACTCACGCCGAGCACCGCGTGCCCTCGATTGATACCCTGGATCGCCGAGCACCCACTGCCGGGCACGCGCTTGTTGCAGGGATACGCTGTAGATCGGAAGTATGCGCAACGGGTGCGTTGCACGAGATTTCCACCGATGGTGGCCATGTTCCGCAGCTGCTGCGATGCCGCTCTCCACAGGGCTTCCGACAGGGCCGGATAGCTCTCCCGTACGAACGGATCTTCCGCAACCTCGCTCATGTTCGCGAGCGCGCCGAACGTCAGCTCCCTGGCGCCCGAAACATCGCAGGCGCGCAGCTCGTCGATTCCGGTGATGTCGATGACGTGATCCGGAGTCTCGACATCGAGCTTCATGAGATCGACGAGTGTCGTTCCCCCGGCCAGGAAGCGGGACTTCGCGGTGCCCAGGCTCACCATCGCACGCAGGGCATCGCTGACGGAGGCGGGGCGAGAGTAGTCAAAGCCGTGCATGCTCAACCCCTCCGCCGCGCGACGCTCTGAACAGCAGCCAGGATTCCGGCGTACGCCCCGCAGCGGCACAGATTTCCGCTCATGTATTCACGAATCTCGTCGGCGGAGCCTGCATGCCCTTCCCTCACGCAAGCGATTGCAGACATGATCTGCCCGGCCGTGCAGTAGCCGCACTGCAGGGCGTCGTGATCGAGAAACGCCTGTTGCATCGGATGCAGCGTGCCATCGGCAGAAGCGATGCCTTCTATGGTCGTGACGCGCTTGCCATGCGCCTGCACGGCAAGCGTGAGGCAGGAGACGACGCGGCGATCATTCACATGCACCGTGCACGCGCCGCACTGCCCGTGGTCACAGCCCTTCTTCGTGCCGCACAGACCAAGCCGCTCTCTCAGCGTATCGAGGAGCGTGGCGCGCGGATCTAGCGTGAGATTGCAGGCATCGCCGTTCACCCACATCCGGACGTCAACGGCATGCGCAGGTCGCGCAGGTGATGAGCTTCTGGCAAGCGCAGGCGGCGTCTCCGTGCTCGCTGGAGCGGCGCCGCTCGCGGTTCGGGATGACTGCTGGCTCCTGGGATCGTGTCGAGGCATGACGCGCTCCGGCAGAATTCCGCGTGGACGCGAAGCTTACTCACACCTCGCGCGCCGCGAACATCCCGCCTTCCCGTTAGAGGCAGAGCGTGCACCTTCCAGATTGAGCTAGGGCGGTGCCGCGCCGGAGAGCTTCATCTGGATCGAACCGCGACGCTCCAGGATCTTCCACACGCCGTTCTCGCGAACGAAGCGATCCTTGAGCTCACCGAAGTACAACGGGCCCTGTGTGAGGAATGGCGGCTTCGCATCGGCCGCGGGCGTGGTCGCGATCATGGTCAGATAGGAGAGCCCGCTGGCCGCGTCACGACTCTCGACGTCGATCATCACGTTGGTGGCGAGGTGCTTCGTCAGCAACGTCTTCGGCCGCGTCAGCAGCGAGGCGCGGATGGCTTCGCGGCCGTGGATCACCTGGTCCGGTGCCATGGGACGCGCCATCGAGCCGTGCTCGGCGAAGAAGTCCGCCGCCGCGCTCAGGTCGCCAAGATCGAGCGCACGTGAGTAGCCATACACGATGCGCTCGCAGGCCCGCTCGATTTCGATGCGCTCGGGCGCGCTCAGTGGTTCCGGCATGGGATCTCCTCTCAGGTCACGGGTTTCAGTGGACGGCGCACTCATCGCCGATCGTGGCAGGAGCGAGCGGCGAGCGCCCGAGGATCATGTCCGCGGCTTTCTCCGCAATCATGACGACGGCCGCGTTCGTGTTGCCGCCGATGATGGAAGGGAACACCGAAGCGTCCGCGACGCGCAGCCCCTCGACACCGGCAACACGAAGCTGAGGGTCCACGACCGCGAGCGCATCCGTGCCCATCCGGCATGTGCTCACGGGATGATGCACCGTGTAAGCCTCCGCACGAATGTAGGCCACGAGGTCGGCATCACTCTGCGCAGCTTCCCCCGGCGCGGTTTCGCGGGCTCGATACGGCGCGAACGCGGGCGATGCAAAGATGCGACGGACGAGCCGCATGCCGCGGATCAGCGGCTGCACGTCATCGGGCTCGGCGAGCAGGTTCGGATCGATGAGGGGCGCGGCGCACGGGTCCGCGCTCGCGAGCGTCAGGCGGCCGCGGCTGCGCGGATACAGGCCGACCGGACTGATCGCGAAGCCATGGCCCAGCGGAAACGGAAAGGAAGGCGCGGGCCGGCGCGCCGGCTGGAAGACGAGCTGCACATCCGGCTTCTCGAGCCCCGGCACGGACTTCACGAACGCCGCGGACTCGAAGATGTTGTTGGCGAGCGGCCCGCTTCTCAGCAGCAGGTATTGCGCAAGGTTCGCCAGATTGCGTGGCATGGCGCGCGCCGAAATGCCGTACGACGCCGGATGATCCATGCTCATGTGGACCGGGCTCGCCAGGTGATCGTGCAGGTTGCGGCCGACGCCGGGCAGATGGTGACGCACCTCGATGCCGAGCGAGGCCAGGTGCTCTCCATCGCCGATGCCGGAGAGCATCAGGAGTTGCGGCGACTGGATGGCCCCCGCCGCAAGCACCACTTCGCGGCGCGTGCGGACGACGACCGTCCCTTGCGCGGACCGCGCCTGGACGGCCTGCACGCGCCGCCCGTTCAGAATCACGCGCGTTGCCTGCATGCCCGTCAGGACTGTCAGATTCGGCCGGCCCAGCGCCGGATAGAGCAATGCCCTCGCGGTGGTCTCGCGCTTGCCGCCGCGAATGGACAGCTGCCGCAGCCCCATGCCTTCCGAATCCTCGCCGTTCAGATCCGCCCGGGGTCTGACGCCCAGCCCCGCGAGCGCGTCGAAGAACGCGGAGTTGAGCGGGTTCGGGTGCGTGACGTTGCGGACGTTCATCGGGCCGCCCCGGCCGTGGAACTTCGAGGCGCCGAAGTTCTCGTTGTGCTCGCTCCGGCAGAAGTACGGCAGCACTTCGCGATAGCTCCAGCCGGCGGCTCCGGCGCTCGACCAGGCGTCGTAGTCGCGCGGGTGGCCGCGGAAATACACCATGCCGTTGATGAGCGCAGACCCTCCGAGCCCGCGGCCGCGGGGTATGCCGATGCGCCGGCCGTTCAACCGGGGCTGCGGAACGGTCTGGAAGCGCCAGTTGAGCGCGGCGGAGCGCTGCGCCAGCACGAGGGTTCCGGGTATGTCGACGAACAGGCTCTTGCCGGAGCCGCCCGCCTCGATGAGGCACACGCGTACGCCCGGGTCCTCCGACAATCGCGCGGCCAGCACGCAGCCGGCGGTGCCCCCGCCCACTACGACGAAATCGAAGCCCTGCTCCAGACCTTCCATCGGCCCCCCGACTCGCGATGGTTTGCAGGACGCGCAGAGTATCAATTGCCGCCGGCGCCGGGGATTCATGGCGTGCGCTGTCCGCGCGTCGACGGGCCCGGGGTACCGCGGTTGCAGGCGTCGATGGCACCAGCCCTGAAATTTCCGATCCGCCGAGTGGGCTGCGCACAGCAGCCCTGAGCGCTGACGTTACCGCAGAAACCGGACGCGAGAAGGAGAGCGGCGACATCACGTCGTGCGCGCTCGCGCAGCGGCGCTCATCACGATGCGCGCCGCACGAGCCACTCGATGTTCCGGCTGAAACGTTCGCGCTCTCCGGCATAGCGCTCCTGAAATGATCCGACCTCATCCTCGGAACGGCACGGAAGCTGCGGAGTCTGAAATGCCGTGTGCGGTGCACTCCGCCACTCGCATCGACACCGTCGAGCTCAGCCCATCAAGGTTGCATGAACGACACTTCCACTCGCACCGACCCGGAATCGGTGCATCCCGTGCGCGAGCCTGCGCCGCGCGACACGACCTCAGCGCGCACGAAACGGGTTCTGCTTCTGCTCATTGGTCTCGGGTTGCTGGGTGGGCTGGTCTGGTACTTCTCGCACAGGCATGCGATGCAACGCGAAGACGCCGCCGAGAGCGCAAGGCGTCCCACCGCGACCGTCGCCTTCGCGGCCACCTCTGTCGCGGACATTCCCATTCGCCTGGAAGCACTGGGCACCGTCACACCCATAACACTCGCGACGGTGCGCCCCCAGGTGTCGGGTGTCATCACGAAGATCTACTACACCGAGGGCCAGCACATCGAGGCGGGCAAGCCCCTGGTGCTGATCGACCCGCGCCCCTTCCAGCTCGCCCTCGACCAGGCGATTGCCGCGCAGGCGCGCGATCAGGCACAACTCGAGAACGCCCGCGTCATTCTCGATCGCAACAAGGTCCTGCTCGCGCAGGATTCCATCGCGCAGCAGGATGTCGACACGCAGGCGGCCACCGTCAAGCAGCTCGAAGGCCAGGTGCAGGCCGATCGAGCCGCGGTCGCCACCGCACGCCTCAACCTCGAATGGAGCAGCGTGCAGGCGCCCATCAGCGGGCGGGTCGGGCTGCGCCCGGTCGACGTCGGAAACTTCGTCTCCACGAGCGATGCCAACGGCGTCGCCTCGATCACGCAGATGACGCCGATCGATGTGGAGTTCACGCTGCCTGCCGCCAACATCACGGCAATCCAGGAGCGCGTGAAGGAAGGTGCGCAGCTGCCGGCGATCGCTCTCGATCAGGGCCGAACGAAGCAGCTCGGCACCGGCACCTTCCTGACACTGGACAACCAGGTGGACACCCAGACCGGCACGGTGCGCGCGAAGGCCCGCTTCGCGAACGCGGATGGCATGCTGTTCCCGAACCAGTTCGTCAACGTGCAGCTGCAGCTCGATACGCTGCGCAACGCGATTGTCGTTCCGACCAACGCGATCCGGTACGGGCCGCGCGGGGCCTTCGTCTATGTCATCGATGCGGGCGACACGGCACGCATCCGCATGGTCAAGGTCGGTCCGTCCGCCGACGAGCGCACCGCCGTCACCCAGGGGCTGACGCCTGGTGAACGCGTCGTGACGGAGGGCGGCGACCGGCTCACCGACGGCAGCACGGTCCGCTTGCCCGGGCAAGCCTCGCAGCCGGCGAATGGAGGCAACCCGCGGGAGGGCCCGCAAGGAACACGCCCTGCGCAACGCCATCCGGGAGTCGGCGGCGGATGAGCCCCTCACGGCCCTTCATTCTTCGCCCGGTCGCGACGTCGCTGTTCATGTTCGCGATCGTGCTGGGCGGCCTCGTCGGGTTCCAGTTCCTCCCGCTGTCGGCGCTTCCGGAAGTGGACTATCCGACGATCCAGGTGCAAACGCTGTATCCGGGCGCGAGCCCCGAAGTGATGAGCTCCACGGTCAGCGCGCCACTCGAGCAGCAGCTGGGGCAGATGTCCGGCCTGCAGCGCATGTCGTCCACGAGCGCCGCGGGCGCATCCGTCATCACGCTGCAGTTCACCCTGGATCTGACGCTCGACGTCGCGGAACAGGAGGTTCAGGCGGCCATCAACGCAGCCTCGTCACTTTTGCCCGCGGACCTTCCCGCGCCACCGATCTACGCCAAGGTGAACCCGGCGGACGCCCCGGTGCTCACCCTCGCTGCCACGTCGCAAACCCTGCCGCTCACGGACGTGCGCAATCTCGTGGAGACGCGGCTGGCCCAGAAGATCTCGCAGATCGCGGGCGTCGGCGTCGTTTCGCTGAGCGGCGGCCACCGCCCGGCCGTTCGCATCCAGGCGGACACGAGACAGCTCGCCTCGATCGGCCTCAGCCTGGACCAGGTGCGCACCGTGATCGCCAACGCGAACGCCAACGCGGCGAAGGGCAGCCTCGACGGGCCGACGCGCGCCTACTCGATCAACGCGAACGATCAGCTCCTCACGGTCGAGGATTATCGCGAGCTCGTCATCGCGTACGTCAGCGGTGCACCGGTTCGCCTCCGGAACGTGGCCGACATCGTGCAGGCCGCGGAGAACGATCGGCTCGGCGCGTGGAAGAACACGGAGCCTGCGATCATCCTCAACGTGCAGCGCCAGCCGGGCGCGAACGTCATCGCGACGGTCGATGCCATCAAGGCGCGGCTGCCGGAGCTGCAGGACTCCCTTCCCGCTTCCATCAGGATCGATCTGCTCACGGATCGCACGCTCGGCATCCGTGCTTCCGTGCGGGATGTCGAGCTCGAGCTGCTGGTGGCGGTCATTCTCGTGGTGCTGGTCATCTTCCTGTTCCTGCACAGCGGCCGCGCCACGATCATTGCAAGCCTCGCCGTGCCCATCTCGCTTGTGGGCACCTTCGGCGCGATGTACCTCCTCGGCTACAGCCTCAACAACCTCACGCTGATGGCGCTCACCATCGCCACCGGCTTCGTGGTCGATGATGCGATCGTGATGATCGAGAACATTGCCCGATACGTCGAAGCCGGCGAGAAGCCCCTTCAGGCGGCGTTGAAGGGGGCCGCGCAGATCGGGTTCACCATCATCTCCCTCACGGTGTCACTCATCGCGGTGCTCATTCCATTGCTCTTCATGGGCGATGTCGTGGGGCGGCTGTTCCGCGAGTTCGCCGTGACACTTGCGGTGACCATCATCATCTCCGCCGTGGTGTCCCTCACGCTCACGGCATCGTTGTCGGCGATATGGCTGAAGCGCGAGCCGCACGTGCCGGCCGCGGGCATCGGGCGGAGCTGGCAGCTCGCGTTCGACCGCATCGTCGCGCGCTATGACGGCATGCTGAGCTGGGCGCTGGATCATCCGAGACCGGTGCTCGTCGTGGCTGCATTCACGCTCGCCCTCACCGCCCTCCTCTACGTCTTGATCCCCAAGGGCCTCTTTCCGACCCAGGACACCGGGCAGATCCAGGGAGAAGTGCGTGCGCGCGAATCGGTGTCGTTCGAGCGAATGTCCGAGCTGCAACAGCAGGTGTCGCACGCCATCCTCCAGGACCCGGCGGTCGAAAGCCTGAGCTCTTTCATCGGCGTCGACGGTGTCAACACGACCGCGCTCAACCGCGGGCGCCTGCTCATCAACCTGAAGCCGCACGACGAACGCAGCTCCGGCGCCACGATCATGCGACGGCTGCAGACGAGCGTGAGCCAGGTGCCCGGCATCACCCTCTACCTCCAGCCCGTTCAGGACCTCACCATCGACGCGGAGACGGGGCCGACGCAGTACCGCCTGTCGCTCGAAGGCTCGGACCCGGATGTGATCCACCTGTGGACCGACCGCCTCCTCGCGCGACTGCACGACTCCCCGCAACTCCGGAACGTCACGACGGATGCAACGATGCACGGACTTGCGGCCATGATCACCATCGATCGGGACTCCGCCGCCCGTCTTGCGATCACCGCCGCAACCGTTGACGAGGCGCTCTACAGCGCCTTCGGTCAGCGCATCGTCTCGACGATCTTCACGGACACGAACCAGTACCGCGTGATCCTGGAAGAGAAACCCGGCGTCGTCACGAGCCCGCAGCACCTCGACTTCCTGAACGTGCAGACGGGTTCCGGGGAGCCCACGCCGCTCACCACGATCGCCTCTGTGCGGGAGCAGAGCGCGCCCTTGCAGGTGAATCGTGTGGGCCAGTTTCCCGCGGCCACCATCGGCTTCGACACCGCGCCCGGCGTCGCGCTCGGGGCAGCTGTGAAGGAGATCCGGGCGGCGGAAGGCGACATTCACCTTCCGGGAAGCGTGACGACGACATTCCTCGGCGCGGCGAACGCTTTCCAGGCTTCGTTGCAGAACGAGCTCTGGCTGATTCTTGCAGCAGTCGTGTGCGTGTACATCGTGCTGGGCGTTCTCTACGAGAACTACATCCACCCGCTCACGATTCTCTCCACCCTGCCCTCCGCCGGTGTGGGCGCACTGCTCGCCCTGATGATCACCGGCAACGATCTCGGCGTCATCGGCATCATCGGCATCATTCTGCTCATCGGCATCGTTAAGAAGAATGCGATCATGATGATCGACTTCGCGATCGAAGCCGAGCGCGGCGGCAAGACGGCGCGAGCCGCGATCCACGAAGCGGCCCTGCTGCGCTTCCGTCCCATCATCATGACCACCTTCGCGGCACTGTTCGCGGCCGTGCCGCTGATGCTCGGCCTCGGGCAGGGCTCGGAGCTGCGGCGGCCGCTCGGCGTGGCGATCTTCGGGGGCCTGATCGTGAGCCAGCTGCTCACGCTGTTCACCACTCCCGTGATCTACATGGCGTTCGACCGCCTCGGCAGGAGGCGGTGATGAATCTTTCCGCGCCATTCGTGCGTCGACCGGTGGGCACCGCCCTGCTCGCCGCGTGGCTGGCGCTCGCGGGCATCGGCGCGTTCTTCGTCCTGCCGGTGGCGCCATTGCCGCAGGTGGATTTCCCAACGATCTCCGTCAGCGCCAACCTGCCGGGCGCCAGCCCGGAGACCATGGCCAGCAGCGTCGCCACACCGCTGGAACGGCGCCTCGGGACGATCGCGGACGTGAACGAGATGACCTCCTCGAGCACGCTCGGCCAGTCGCAGATCACGTTGCAGTTCAACCTCGGGCGCAACATCGACGGCGCGGCCCGTGATGTCCAGGCGGCCATCAACGCCGCCCGGGTGGATCTGCCTGCCACGTTGCGCACGAACCCCACGTACCGCAAGGTGAATCCGGCGGACGCGCCGATCATGATCCTGGCGCTCACGTCGCGTACCCGTACGCCGGGGCAGATCTACGACGCCGTCTCGAATGTCGTGCAGCAGCGGCTGCTGCAGGTGAGCGGGGTCGGCAACGTGGAGCTCGGCGGCGCTTCCCTGCCGGCGGTGCGCGTCGAGCTCGTGCCATTTGCGCTGTCCCACTACGGCGTGGCGCTTGAAGACGTGCGCACCGCGCTGAACGCAGCCAACCCCAATCGCCCGAAGGGCGCGATCGACAACGGCGCGCTGCGCTACCAGCTCTACACCAACGACAACGGCAGGACGGCCGCGAACTACCGCAACCTCGTCATCGCGTACCGCGACGGCGGCGCGGTGAGGCTGAGAGACGTCGCAACCGTGGTCGACAGCGTGGAGGACGTGCGCACGCTCGGGCTCTTCAACGGCGAGCCGGCCGTGATCGTGCTCATCACGCGACAGCCGGCCGCCAACATCATCGCCACCGTGGATTCCATCAAGGCCATCCTGCCGCTGCTGCAGGAGAGCCTGCCGCCCGACGTGAACCTGTCCATCGCGTCCGACCGCACCCTGTCGATCCGGGCATCGCTGCGGGAAGTGGAGATGACCCTGCTGGTTGCGCTTGCCCTGGTGGTGCTGGTGGTGGGCATCTTCCTCACGAGCGTGAGGGCGACGATCGTGCCCGCCGTTGCAGTCGTCGTCTCCCTGCTCGGCACGCTCGGGGTCATGTACCTCGCTGACTACAGCCTCAACAACCTTTCCCTCATGGCCCTGACGGTCGCCACCGGCTTCGTCGTGGACGACGCCATCGTGGTGCTGGAGAACGTTTCGCGGCACCTGGAAGCCGGCATGGACCGCTTCCATGCCGCGCTCGCAGGCGCGCGGGAAGTGGGATTCACCGTGCTCTCGATCAGCCTGTCGCTGGTCGCGGTCTTCGTTCCACTCATCTTCATGGGCGGCCTCGTGGGGCGGCTCTTTCGCGAGTTCGCCATCACCCTGTCCGCGGCGGTGCTGATCTCGCTCGTCGTCTCACTCACGCTGACGCCCATGATGTGCGCCTTCATCCTGCGACCTGGCGTTCCGGAACGCCCGCCCGGAAAGCTGGCGCGGCGGATGAGAGGGATGTTCGATCGCCTGCTCGGCGCCTACGCAAGGGCCCTCGACTGGTCCCTGGCGCACGCCCGCTTCACGCTGCTGACGCTGATCGGTGTCATCGGCCTCAACCTCTACCTGTTCGCCATCGTGCCCAAGGGTTTCTTTCCCCAGCAGGACATCGGCCAGCTGAACGGCGGCGTTCGCGCGGACCAGGCGATTTCCTTCCAGGCGATGCGCGGCAAGCTGCAGCAGCTCGTGGACATCATCCGGCGCGACCCGGCCATCGAAACGGTCGTGGGGTTCACAGGCGGCTCGCGCGCCGGCGGCGGCTTCCTTTTCGCGACACTGAAGCCACGATCGGAACGCAAGGACGACAGCCCCACGGTGATCGCGCGCCTGCGGCCGCAGCTCGCGAAGGTCACGGGCGTGGCACTGTTCCTGAATCCCGTTCAAGACGTTCGTGTCGGCGGGCGGGCCGCCAGCTCGACGTATCAATACACGCTTCAGAGCGATGACATCGACGCCCTGCGACGCTGGACCCCGCGTCTTGCGGACCGCATGAAGCAGGACCCGGTGTTCACCGACGTGGACACGGATCAGCAGGACCGTGGCGTCGAGCAGTACGTCACCATCGACAGGGGCACGGCGTCCCGCTTCGGCATCACCTCGCGCGACATCGACAATGCGCTCTACGATGCCTTCGGTCAGCGCCAGGTCTCCACGATCTACACCAGCCTGAACCAGTATCACGTGGTCATGGAGGTGGCGCCGCAGTTCGCACAGTCCCCTGCCGCGTTGAAGGATATCTACGTGCCCGCCGGTGCAGGCACGCCGCTCAGCCAGACGGCGGGCATCACGAGCACCGCGCCGATCCCCGTGATCCTCTCCACCTCCACGACTGCATCCGGAACATCGGCGTCGTCGGGTGGGTCCGATGGGCCGAGCGGGGCCGTGGCACCCGGGCTGCCCGCGTTGTCCATTCCACCTGCGCTTTCCATTCCGACTCCCACTTCCACGCCAGCGGCGCCCTCGGTGACCTCGTCCGCATCAGGCCAGTCCGTCACTTCGACGCCACCCACGATGTCCATCCCGTCGACGACATCCATTCCGTCTGCGACATCCACGCCGCCGCTGACGACCACCGCGCCGTCCACGGGAGCCAACTCGGCTGGCGCCGCGACGATCCCGGCCTCATCCGCAACCGCGAATACGTCCACCGCCTCCATGACCCGGGCTTCCGCCGCCGTGCCGGCGGCTTCGATGCCGCTGCCCTCGCGCGACCCCACTACGGGGGCCGCGGTGAGCACGACCGCGAATGTGATGGTTCCGCTCAGCGCATTCGCGCGCTTCGCCGCGGCTTCCGCGCCCACGTCGATCAACCATCAGAACACGTCTCTGGCCGCCACCGTCTCGTTCAATCTGGCGGAGGGCCGCTCGCTCAGCGACGCGCAGCGAGCCATCGAAGCGGACATCGCCGGGCTCGGCATGCCCGTCAGCGTGCACGGCGGCTTCCAGGGCACAGCGCGCACTTTCCAGGAATCGTTGCGGGATGAGCCGCTGCTCATCGCCGCGGCGCTGATCGCCATCTACATCGTTCTCGGCATCCTCTACGAGAGCTACATTCACCCGCTGACGGTGCTGTCGACGCTCCCGTCCGCCGGCGTCGGCGCGGTGCTCGCACTGCTCCTGTTCAACATGGAGCTCACGGTCATCGCCCTCATCGGCGTGGTGCTGCTCATCGGCATCGTGAAGAAGAACGCCATCCTGATCATCGATTTCGCGCTGGACGCGGAGCGCGCGCGGGGCCTGTCATCGCGCGAGGCGGTTCGCGAGGCTGCGCTGCTGCGCTTCAGGCCCATCCTGATGACGACGCTCGCCGCCGCGCTTGGCGCCGTGCCGCTGGCCATCGGGTTCGGTGAAGGCTCAGAGCTGCGCCGCCCGCTCGGCATCGCAATCGTTGGCGGATTGCTCGTGAGCCAGGTGCTGACGCTGCTCTCCACACCCGTCGTGTATCTCTACCTCGACCGGCTGCGTCGGCCCCGAAAGGACGAGCGCTATCTGAGTCGCGATGCGGAGCCGACCGCGGGGCCGGCATGAGGCAACTCCCCATGAAGAAATGGCTCGTGATGCTCTGGGTGTCCCTCACGCTCACCAGCTGCGCCGTGGGGCCGGACTACGAGCGGCCGGCCGCGGCAGCTCCAGAGCGCTACAAGGAAGCACCGGAAGGCCTCGCGGAAGTGCCGCCGGGCTCTCAGCAGTGGTGGAACGTGTTCGACGACTCGAAGCTCAACGAGCTCGTCTCACGGGTGGAAGTCTCGAATCAAACGCTCGCCGCGTCCGAAGCGGCGTACCGGCAGGCCGTGGCGGTCATCGGCCAGCAGCGCGCCATCCTGTTTCCAATGGTGACAGGCACGCTGGATGCCACGAGAGTCGGTGGTCCGGCACGCGACAACACCATCACGACGCCCGGGGGAGGAAGCACCGGCTTCGGTACACGCGGCGCGGAAACCTATGGCGCCGGCGTCAACGTGAACTGGGAGATCGACCTGTGGGGCAGGGTCCGCCGCTCGCTCGAGAATGCCCAGGCTCTTGCGTCGGCGAGTGCGGGCGACCTCGCGTCCGCCAAACTTTCCCTGCAGGCACAAGCCGCCACCGCATACCTGCAGCTCCGCGAAGCAGATGCACAGCTCCGCCTCCTCGATGACACCGTGGTGGCCTACACGCGAGCCCTGCAGATTGCGCTGAACAGGTACAACGCCGGGGTTGCGGCGAAGACAGATGTCACGCAGGCACAAACGCAGCTCGCGAACGCGCAGGATCAGGCCGCGGCGCTCGTTCTGCAGCGAGCCCAGCTCGAGCACGCCATTGCCGCGCTGATTGGCGTGCCGGCAGGCAGCTTCACGCTCGAGGCCGATCCGGACTGGAGGACGGGTGTGCCCGCGGTGCCGTCCGGAATCCCCTCCGAGCTGCTCCAGCGCAGGCCCGACATCGCCGCTGCGGAGCGCCGTGTTGCCGCGGCGAACGCGAGCATCGGCATCGAGAAAGCCGCCTACTTCCCGTCCCTCACCCTGAATGGCGGCTACCAGTTCCTGTCCGGCACGATCTCGAGCCTGTTCGACAGGGCGAACGAGGCCAACTCGATCGCGGCATCCGCCGCCCAGACCATTTTCGATGCAGGCGCCACCCGCGCACGCGTGGCTGGCGCCCGCGCAGCGTATGACCAGTCCGTCGCGGACTACCGGCAGACCGTGATCGCAGCGTTCCAGAACGTGGAAGATCAGCTCGCGGCGGCGCGCCAGCTCGAGCAGCAATACGAGCTCCGGCGCCAGGCGAGCGAAGCAGCGGATGAGACGGAGCGCCTGACGTTCAATCAATACCGTGCGGGCCAGGTGAGTTATACGAACGTCGTCGTCGCGCAGACCGCCGCGCTGTCGGCTCGCGTTGCGCTCGCCGAGATCGTCGCGGAACGCCAGACGACCGTCATCTCCCTGATCCAGGCGCTGGGCGGCGGCTGGACGGAATCGGAGCTGCCTCCCTGAACGCCCGGCCGCCGGCAACGGCTCTGGCAGCCACCAGCTGCCGGCCTGCTATTTGATTTCCCGGATCATCCGGCAGGGGTTGCCCGCCGCGAACACGCCTGGCGCCACATCGCGTGTCACCACGCTGCCGGCGCCGATCACCGCCGCCGAGCCGATCCGCACGCCGGGAAGGATGATCGCACCACCCCCGATCCATACATCGGACCCGATCTCCACCGGTTTGCCGAGCTCCTGCTTCCGCCGCAGCTGCGCGTCGAACGGATGCATCGGCGTGTAGATCTGCACGGCCGGCCCGAACAGCGTGAAGCTGCCGATGCGGATGGGGCACACATCCAGCACGACACAATTGAAGTTGAAGAACACACGCTCGCCGAGCTCGATATTCACCCCGTAGTCGCAGAAAAACGGCGGCTGCATCCACACGGTATCCCCGCCCGCCCCGAACAGCTGGGTCAGGATGCGCCGGCGCTCCTCCCGCTCGCCTTCGCGCGTGGCGTTCAGCATCTGGCACAGATCCCGCGCGCGGTCCCGGGCCGCGACGAGCTCGGCGTCCAGGGGGTCGTAGAGCTCCCCGGCCAGCATCTTTTTCCGTTCGGTGTTCATCCGCTCGACCTCCAGACATGAAGCCGGGTCTCCTCGCAAACGAGGGACCTGGCGGTCCACGTCGCAGGCGCCTCGCCGGCTCGTGTCTGGCGCCTCGTGGGGCGCGCTAAGATAGGCCACGACCCATCGCCGGCGCGCAGCCGCACCGCAGGCGAGCACATGACACGAACGCGGCGAGGGGTTGCCCATGAGTCTGCCTGAACGCCGCGCGCTGCTGAAGTTTCTCGCTGCGAGCCCGATCCTCGCTGGGCTCGCGCCCTTCACCAAAGCCGTGGCGGACGAGCGGGAGCTCGCGTCGGCGGCCGAAGCACTCGATGTGTTCGACCTCGAGACGGCTGCAAAGCGGATCGTGCCGCCCGCGCATTGGGGCTATCTCCAGAGCGGCGCGGATGGTGATGCGACACTGCGTGCCAACCAGGCGGCCTTCGCCCGCTACCAGCTGCGTGCGCGGCGCTTCGTCGATGTGAGCCGCGTAGACCTTTCCACCGAGCTCTTCGGCACGAAGCTCGCGTCCCCCATCGCGTTCTGCCCGATGGGAAGCCTGCGCGCCCTGCATCCCGAAGGGGACATCGCGCTCGCGCGCGCGGCGCAGGCCAAGGGCGTGCTGCAGATGGTGTCGACCCAGGCTTCATTCGCTGTGGAAGACATTGCTGCCGCACGCGGAGCACCGGTGTGGTTTCAGCTCTACACGACGAACCAGTTCGAGGTCACGAAAAAACTGCTGAAGCGCGCGGAATCCGCGGGCTGCCCGGTCGTTGCCGTCACGGTCGATACGCCGGCCGGGCGCAACACCGCAACCGCGACTCGCCTGCGGCGCGAAGACACGCGCCCCTGCAGCGCGTGTCACACCGTGGACGAGCGCGGCGCTCCACGCCAGACGCTCTCGCTGAAACCGATGTTCGCGGGGGTCGATACGGAAGGGCTCGGGCTCACCGCGCCGTCGCTGACCTGGGATTTCATCAAGCGCCTGAAGGACACCACGCCGATGAAGGTGGTGATCAAGGGTCTCGAGGCAGGCGAGGACGCCGCGCTCGCCGTGAAGCATGGCGCGGACGGCATCATCGTGTCGAATCACGGCGGGCGGGCCATGGAAAGCGGGCGCGGCACCCTCGAGGCGCTGCCCGAGGTCGTGCAGGGCGCAGCGGGACGCATCCCCGTCATGCTGGATGGCGGTGTGCGCCGGGGCACGGATGTGTACAAGGCGCTGGCACTCGGAGCGAACGCCGTGGGCATCGGCCGGCCGTACGCGTGGGGCCTCGCTGCCTTCGGCCAGGCCGGCGCGGAACGCGTGATGGACATCCTGAATCTCGAATTGCGCCTTGCGATGGTGGGCTGCGGTGCACGCTCCGTGCGTGAGATCTCCGCGAGCTCCATCATCGATGCAGGCCCGCGATACCGGTCCTGACAAGTGTTCGAGCGGGGGCGGCGTTTGCACACCGCTGCCGGCGCGATCACACGGCACGGTATCGAGAGCCGTCGAATGCCTGCTCCGCGAGCGAAGCACCGGCCTTCAAGGCAAGGTCCTCTGCGGATCTGCCCAGCGCGACCCGGTAGAGTCCGCGGCCAATGTGCCAGCGCCCATCGCGCGCATTGAACCTCGCGAGGAGCCGCGGATCCGCCGTCACCGTCACGCGTCGGGATTCGCCGGGACGCAGCTGCAGCCGCTCGAATCCGAGGAGGCGCTTCCGCGACTCACGCGCCGCTTCCGTCAGATAGAGCTGTGGGACGTCCGCGCCGTCGCGCTCGCCGGTGTTCGTCACAGTGAAGCGGGCGGTGATCGTCTCCCCACCCGCGACCGCAAGCTCGCTGTAAGCGAAGCTCGTGTAGCCGAGCCCGTGGCCAAACGGATAGAGCGGTCTCGCGCCGGTGCGGGTGAACCAGCGATAGCCCACCTCGGCGCCCTCGTTGTAGCGGAGCGTGAGCGGAGTGCCGAACGGCGTGCCGGCTCCCGGCAGCTCCGGCCGCGGCAGTTGCTCGAGATCGACGGGAAATGTCAGCGGCAGCCGGCCCGAGGGATTCACGTGGCCCGTCACGATCTCCGCGATCGCCTGGCCACCGGCCTGCCCGGGGTACCACGCCTGCAGAATCGCGCGCACCTTGTTGCGCCAGGGCATTGCCGTCGGGTTGCCTGTTTCGAGGACGACGACGGTGTGCGTGTTCGCCGAGGCCACGGCGTCGATCAGCGTGTCCTGCCCGAAGGGCAGCGTCAGATCGAGGCTGTCGAAGCCTTCGCTCTCGAACCGGGTCGCGAAGACGACAGCAATGTCCGATCGGCGGGCGAGCGCCGCCGCATCCGCCGGATACATGCCGGGGTCGTAGGTCATCTTCGCGTCGGGCAGGAGCTTGCCGAGCTCCTCGAGCGGCGCAGAGGGGAAATAGACCTCCCTGCGCACGCTCGCGAACGCGCCCTCCCCACCGAGCGGGACGACCATCGCGTACCCGCCCGGCGGCGTGACCTGGCTCGATCCACCACCGGCGAGCACACCCCGGTCGGCGTGGCCGCCGATCACCGCGATGCGTTTCCCATCCGCCACGAGCGGCAGCACTCCGTCGTCGGACCATGTCCGACAAACGATGCCGCGGGAATCTGCCCTCGGCATGCGCCGCGCGCAGCGGCTCCCGGAACCATTCGTGTTCGTCGAGCTGCGCACCGGATTGCTGGTCGAGCCCCTTCAGGGCGAATTCCCAACCGTAGACGGCTCTCCGGTCGGACATGACGAAGCCGCGGAACCCGAACGCGCCCTTCAGCACATCATCGAGCAGCACGGCGCTGCCACAGCAGTAGTCGCCATTGACCTTGTTGCAGGCACCCATGATTGCGCCGGGCTCGCAACGCTCGATCGCGAGCTGGAACGCGAGCAGGTCGGACTCGCGATGCGCGGCCGGATCGATGACCGCGTCGAGCCAGAGCTTGTTGAGCTCGTGGGCGTTCAGCGAAAAATGCTTCAGCAGCGACATCACGCCCTGGGATTGCGTGCCGAGCACCGTTTCCGCCGCCATCACGCCGCTCAGCCACGGGTCTTCCGACAGGTACTCGAAGTTGCGCCCGTGCCGGGGATCACGCGGCAGGTTCATTCCTCCGCCGCACAACACGTTGAAGCCTTTCGAGCGAGCCTCGCGACCGAGCAACGCGCCAGAATCGCGGGCGAGCGAGGGATTGAACGTGGCACCCAGAGCGAGCCCCGCCGGCAACGCCGTCGCCGTATCGCCGCGACGGCCGCCACCAGGGTTGGTGATGCCGAGCCCTGCATCCGTGATGCGCAGCTCCGGTATGCCCAGCCGCTTCACACCGGGCACCCAGCCCGCGATCCGAGGAACCGGGTCGGGAACACGCTCGTCCCGCACGCCGCCCGCTGCCGTGGAGACGACGGGCATGAGGCTGCTGATCAGGGAGAACCGCTCGTCGTCCGTCATTCGCGCTTCGGTGTGCCTCGCGCGCGCATCTGGGGAGGCAACCTGGGGATCGGGCTCCGTTGCCCGGTGTGTGCTCTTCGCCATGGGCCCTCCTTCAAGCGCGAGAGCTTTGGAGCATGAAAACGTGGTGTTGCCAGGGGGGAACGTCGAGATAGAGCCCGTCACGCGCCAGGTCGTCGCCGTTGCGCTCGTAGGCCACCGCGGGGTGCATGCCGTCGCGCAGCTGCACGTTCGCGCCTTCAATATCCGGGTAAGGCAGCCTCAGATAGCACTGGGCCTGACGCGCTCCATAGTTGACCGCCACCAGCGTGCGCTTGCCGTCCTTCTCCCACGTGTACGCGATGATCTGTGCGCTCGTGGGGTTGCCTTCCCACGCGGGGCGCGCTTGCAGGAGCTGCCAGTTTCCATCGCGCACCTCGTCGCGCTTCATGCATTCCGTGAGGCGCGTGTAGAAGGTCCGGATCTCCCGATCGACGGGCTCGACGGCGCGGCGACGAAGGTGGTTCGACGCGCGGAAGCGTCGTCCCGTGGTCTGCCCTTCGTGTACGAAGCGCAGCCCCGGGGCGAGCAGGGCAACCACCGCTGCGGCCTCGCGCAGACGAGGCCGAAACGCGGCGGCCGCGCGCGGCTCGTCGTGATTCTCCAGGAATCGGGCGGAGTGCCGCTGATACTCCGGGTCCGCATGCAGGTGGCCGAGGACAGCGGCGGCATCTTCGCCGTGAAGCCGGTCGTACAGGTCCTTGTCATACGTGTAGTCGAAGCCCTGCTGTTGCAGGGTCCACTCGAGGCCCCAGTACGCCTCGGCCATGAACACGAAACCCGGGTACTGGGCGCGCACCTCCGCGATCGCCCGCGGCCAGAACGGCTCGTCCACGGGCGCGCTGCCATCCGCGGGCCGCGAATGCTCGCCCCACGTGCGCGCGATGACATCCGGGAGAATGAGCATCGCCATGTCACAGCGCACGCCGTCGCACTGACCGGCAATCGAGCGCAGCTCGCCGAGCATCGCCTCGCGCAGGCCGCGATGCCGGTAGTTGAGCTGGAGCGTGTCCGGCCACCCCGGGAAATAAGGGTCGCGGCCGAGGGCGAACACCTTCCCGCCGACTCGCCGGTAGTTCTGCGGCTCGCGCGCGATGTCCTCGTCGGTGCCCTGAATATAGAGCTCCGGATGCGCGCTCACCCAGGCATGGTCGGGCGCCGTGTGGTTCGGCACGAAATCCAGCATGAGTCGCAGGCCCCGCGCGGCAAGCCGGCCGCGCAGGCCTGCGAGCGCCGCGGGCCCGCCGAAATCGCGATTGACGACGTACGCCTGCACGGCGAAAGGCGAACCGGCGACGTCATCGTCGGTGACATCGCCCACGAGCGCCCGGTACTCCGCCTGCCAGGCGGGATTCTCGAGCGAGATCTGCCGGGCCGCCGGGCCCGTTTGCCACACGCCGAGCAGCCACACCCAGTCGAAACCGTCGCGCGCGATGCGGTCGAGCGCATCGTTCGGCACATCGTCCAGTGTCGCCGCGCGACCGATCGCTTCGCCGCGTTCATCAAGCCACGTACGCGTATTGATCTGCAGGAGTGCGGGATACTGTGGCATTCGTCAGTCTCGCTTCCGCCTGAAGCAGGAACGCCTGCGGATCGGCGTGCCGGAAGAGCTGCATGAGCGGGGCCACGAGCCCCGTCCAGCCGGTCTGGTGACTCGCGCCGAGACCCGCGCCGTTGTCGCCATGGAAGTACTCGTAGAAGAGGATCAGGTCGCGCCAGTGCGGATCGGACTGGAACTTCTGCACGCCTGCGTTGACGGGCCGCGCGCCCTGCTCGTCCCGCAGGAAGATGCTCGTGAGGCGCCGCGAAAGCTCCTCGGCAACCTGGAACAACGTCATCTGCACGCCCGAGCCGGTCGGGCACTCGATCCTGAACCGCTCTCCGTAGAACAGGTGCAGGTTCACGAGCCCGCGAATGAGCAGCGCGTTCATCGGGAACCAGACCGGCCCGCGCCAGTTCGAGTTGCCGCCGAACATGCCGGTGGTCGACTCCCCCGGCTCGTAATCGACACGGAACTCCTGCGTTCCGGAGCGGAAGATATAGGGGAAATCGCGGTGATGGCGTGAGAGCGCCCGGATGCCGTAGGGGCTCAGGAACTCCTCTTCATCGAGCATGTACCCGAGGACCCGGCGAAGCTTTTCCTCCGTGAGGAGCGCCAGCAGATGGCGCCCTTCCTCGCCCGCCTGCGCCGGATCTGAAATATGGCCGACGAGCCGCGGATGACGCAGGTAGAACTCCGCCATGCGCTCGTAGAGGAGCGGCAGGCGGTCTTTCACGCGGCCGGGGAACACGGTGGACGCGCAGACCGCGAGCAGCCCCACCATGGATCGCACCTTCAACCGCACGCGCGAGCCATCGGGCTGGACGAGCGTGTCATAGAAGAACCCGTCCTCGTCGTCCCAGAGGTCGTGGCCGCGGCCGCCACTGTCCATGGCGCCCGCGATCCACAGGAAATGCTCGTAGAACTTCGCGGCCAGCGCCTCGTGGATGGGGTCGTGCACGGCGAGCTCGACGGCGATCTGCAGCATCATCTGGCAGTAGAACGCCATCCAGGCCGTGCCATCCGCCTGCTCGAGACGCCCGCCCGTCGGCAGCGCGGCGCTGCGGTCGAAGACGCCGATGTTGTCGAGGCCGAGGAACCCGCCTTCGAAGAGGTTGTTGCCCTGCGCGTCCTTGCGATTCACCCACCACGTGAAGTTCATGAGCAGGTGCTCGAACATGAACTGCAGGAAGCGCAGATCCCCCTCGCCGCGGCGCGTCTTGTCCTGCAGATACACGAACCAGCTGGCCCAGGCATGCACCGGCGGATTCACGTCACCGAAGTTCCACTCGTAGGCGGGAATCTGGCCGCTCGGATGCAGGTAGCGCGGGCTCAGCATGAGCACGAGCTGCTGCTTGGCGAAGTCCGGGTCCACGAGGTTCAGCGGGATGGCGTGGAACGCGTGATCCCACGCGGCGTACCACGGGTATTCCCACTTGTCCGGCATCGAGACGATGTCGGAATTGGCAAGGTGCGACCACGCGGCGTTGCGCACGGGCGCCTGCCTCGAGAGGTAGGGATCGACGCGGTTCTCCTCGAGCCAGCGCGAAACGTCGTAGCAGTAGAACTGCTTCGTCCAGAGCATTCCGGCGAGGGCCTGCCGCATCACCGCCACTTCGTCCGCGCTCGCCCTGGGCGGCGCGAGCGCGCGATAGAACTCGTCGGACTCGCGGCGGCGTGCGCTGAGCAGGGCATCGAACCCGGCGAAAGGGTTGGCGCCCCGCACGGTCGGCATCATGAGACGCAGCCGCACGGTGGCGGCCTGCCCGGGCGCGAGAGTGAAGCGATAGCGCGCGGCGGCCTTCGTGCCGGTGCCTTCCGGGTTCACCAGCTGGTGCAAACCCCGCACCACGTATTCGTGGAACGCGTCTTTCACCCAGGCGCTGGGGTTCGGCGCTCCGTACAGCCGCCAGGTGTTGGTTTCGTTGTTGGTGAACAGAAGCTCCGGCTCACCCTCGCAGTGGAGAAAGCGTGTGCCCAGCTCCGGGTGCTCGGCCGCGACGATGGCCGGCGCGCCTTCCCTCTCGCGCCTCAGGTGCGGAAGCTTCGTGTCGCCGTGCTCGGCCCAGGTATTGCGGAACCACAGCGTCGGCAGCAGCTCGAGTGCTGCCGGCTCCTTCCCGCGATTGACAGCCGTCACGCGCACGAGGATGTCTTCGGGCGCCGCCTTCGCATACTCGACGAACACATCGAAGTAGCGATTCTCATCGAACACGCCCGTATCGATCAGCTCGTACTCCGGCTCGAACCGGTTGCGCGCGGCGTTCCCGGATACGAGCTTCTCGTATGGGTAGGCAGCATGCGGATACTTGTAGAGGTAGCGCATGTACGAATGGGTGGGCGTGCTGTCGAGATAGTAGTAGTACTCCTTCACGTCCTCGCCGTGATTGCCCTGCGAGTTCGTGAGCCCGAACAGCCGCTCCTTCAGGATGGGATCCGCGCCATTCCACAGCGCCAGCGCGAAACAGAGCCGCTGCCGGTCGTCCGAGATGCCGGCGAGCCCATCCTCGCCCCAGCGATAGGCCCGCGAGCGCGCCTGGTCATGGCTGAAGTAGTTCCAGGTGTCGTGTCCGCCGCCGTAGTCTTCGCGAACCGTGCCCCACTGCCGTTCCGAGAGATAAGGGCCCCACATGCGCCACGGCGTGGCGGGCTGCCGGGCCTCGATCAGTCGCAGCTCTTCGGCGTTCATCCTTCGAAGCTAGCCCCCGGGCCTCGCGAACCGATATTGGACGTTGGGATAACACGGCGCGTGACCTCGGGCGCGCGGCTCATGAGAGCGGCGCATCCCGCGGGCCGGCGATCACCCCCGCTACGTTGCCCGCGACGTCAGAGCAACCACTCGATCGGCAGCAAGGCCATGGCGCCGACCCCGAGGCGTTCGAGAAAGCTGGTGCGCGGCTCCACCCGATGGCGCACGGCGCCTTTGCCAGTGCGCTCCAGCCATTCGAGCCTTCGGCCGTCGGCGGAGAGCACCGTCTCGTACGCCGCACACTCCGCGGCCCAGTTGAGCGCGCTCGCGACATCATCCGCCAGCGAGGCGCTCTCGATGACGAGGCCCATTTCGGTGTTGAGCCGGACCGAGCGCGGATCGAGATTCAGGGAGCCGACGAACACCCGTATGCGATCCACCGAAAACGTCTTGGCATGCAGGCTCGCTGAAGAGCTCCCGACGCTGCCCAGGACCGACTTGTCTGCGCCGGGGTTGCCGATCGCGTCCGCATCGGGTTTGAGCTCGTAGAGCCTGACTCCACTGCGCAGCAGCGGCTTGCGGCGCTTTGCATATCCGGCGTGGACCGCACCGACATCGGTCGCTGCGAGGGAGTTGGTCAACACGCGCAGCGTAACGTCCCGGTGCGCGAATCTCGCGAGCGCTTCCAGCCCCTGCCTACCCGGCACGAAATAAGGCGAGACCAGGTCGATCTCCTCATGAGGCTCGCCGAGCGCCTCACGAAGGCTCGCCAGCAGCAGCTCCACGTCCGGTGTCGGCCCGCTCACCTTGGAGGGTGGATCGCACAGCAGCCCCACACGCGTCCATTCGAGCGGCAGGTCATGGGCCAGCAGGGCCTCGACGAGTCGAGTCGCTTTCACCGCGCTCTCGTATCTCGCCGCTTCCGGCGAAGCGCGCAGCGCCTGGAACCTGGCCCACATTTCCTGCACGCCGCCCGGTTGCACCCGGCCGACGACGGATGCCAGGGGCAGGACGGCCTCGGCGTCCCAGTACTGATCGAAGGCCGCTCGCACTTCATCCGCGATGTGCCCGACGGCGAGCACGTCGAGATCCGCGAACAGCATGCGCTGGCCGGCGCCGAAGTATTCATCGCCGATGTTGCGCCCCCCGACGACGGTGACCGACGCATCCGCCGTGAACGACTTGTTGTGCATTCGCCGGTTGAGACGGCGGAAATCGGTGAGATAGCCGAGCGGCTTGAAGCGGCGCTGCGCGAAGGGATTGAAGAGGCGGACTTCCATGTTGTCGTGACTGTCGAGCGCGGCAAGCGTCGCATCGAGGCCCGCGATGCCGTTGTCATCCAGGAGCAGGCGTACGCGCACGCCGCGATCCGCGGCATTCCACAGCTCTTCGAGCAGCATCCATCCGGTCGTGTCGAGCCGCCAGATGTAGTACTGCACGTCCAGCGAACGTTCCGCGGCGCGCGCCAGCAAGGCGCGCGCCGCGAAAGCCTCCTGCGCGATCGGCAGAGGGTAGATGCCGCTGCGTCCGGGCCATGCCGCCGCGGAAGCGTCCGCGACGGCTTTCGCCAGGCGCGTACCGGCGGCTGCGGTCCGGATGGGCGATGCGTTCACATCGCACGGCGTCAGGCGGTCCGCGCCTGCCGGATCTCCTCCGCGATCTCATCGGTCTCGAGATCCGTGACCTTGCTGATCACCTGGCTGATCGCCTTGATGTTCTTCTTCACCTGCTCGGTGAGGCTCGTCTCGTAGACGACGATGAGCGCCGCTTCGGAATGATCGAGCTGGTCGGCCAGCTTCTTCAGCTCGTCGCGCGCAATGCCGGATTGCACGTGCCCGACGACCGCGCCGATCGCCGCGCCTCCGACGCCACCGGCGAGCAGTGCCGCGCCGATGCCGATCGGCGGAAACACCGCCGCGACGAGCCCTGCGGCGAGCCCGAAGCCGAGTCCCTTCAGCGCCTCGTGGCGACGGCCGGCTTCATAGGTCTTGTCGATCTTGACCTTGCCCCTCGCATTCTTGTTGACGACCGCTGCGTCGAAGTTGTGCGACGTGCCGAGCTTCTGATACAGATCGCGCAGAGCCTGCAGATCCGCCTCGGCGTCGCGCACGTTGCTGTAGGTTGCTACGAGAACATCCAGCATCTGAGGGTCTTTGTCAGCCATTGATGTGCTCCTTCTCGCCAAAGGCCGATGCTACTCGGAAGGACGCACACGCCATCAATGTGACCAAGGTCCAACCCGCAGCTAGCGCTGCGTCAGCGGCGGCCTCGCAGGGCCGCTGCCGGCACCGGTGGCACGGATCGCTTCGGCGATCGCGTCCAGATCCTCACCGCTCAGCGTCACCCCCGCCGCATCGATCCAGCCATCCACCTGCGCGGGACTGCGCGCACCGACGATGGCCGCGGTGACTCCGGGCCAGCTCAGCGTCCACGCCACTGCAATTGCGCCGACGCTCGTGCCATGCCGCTCCGCGACCGGCCGCAGAGACTCCGCGAGCCGCAGATTCCGGTCGAGGCGCTCACCGCGAAAATCCGCGGACCGGCTGCGCCAATCGCTCTGCGCCAGCGAGTGTGCCCGCGCGGCGCTGAAAGTGCCGGTGAGCAGGCCCGACTGCATCGGGCTGTACACGATGACTCCTGTCTCATTCGCGAGACACCACGGCAGCTCGGCGGTCGCAACGTCGCGATTGATGGCCGAGAACGGCGGCTGAAGGCTATCCACGTGGCCGAGCGCTTCGGCCTCGGCGAGCTGCTTCACGTCGTGGTTCGAGAGGCCGACCGCGGCGACCTTGCCTTCAGCCTTGAGGTCGAGGAAGGTCTGCCAGTACTCGGCGAGCGTCGCGCCATCCTTCGGCGGCCAATGCATCTGGTAGAGGTCGATCCGCTCCACGCCCAGACGCCGCAGTGAATCCTCCACTTCGCGACGCAGGCTGGCGGGCGCACCCACCTGCTGCGGAGATGCGTTGCGCTTCTTCTCGTCCCAGGTCAGGCCGCCTTTCGTGAACACATAGGGACGCTCGCTCGCCGGTATCTCGCGGAGTGCGCGCCGCACGACCTCCTCCGAATGCCCCAGGCCGTAGATCGCGGCGGTATCGATCCAGTTGATGCCGCGCTCGAGGGCATGGCGAATGGCCGCGATGGAGCTGTCATCGTCCTGCGGGCCCCAGCCCACGGCCCAATCCGGGCCACCGATGGCCCAGGCGCCGAAGCCGACGCGCGTGATCTGCATGGAAGTGCGCCCGAGCCGAAGCTTCGGCAGCGGGCGGGTGAGGGGTGAGGCTGTGCCTGAGGACATGGGAACTCCTTTTTCGGGGGGCGCACACTTTCGCGCGTCCGGTTCGCGGCGTCCAACGAAAGGGCCGGCCGCGGAGCGTGGCGCTTCGATGCAGGACAGGCGAGCCGCACGATTCGTCCGTTCGCGCGACATGCGTTGCCTGACGTCCCCGCGAGCCAGGGAGTAGACTCGTCGCACCGATCTCGCTGTGGAGGCAACATGAGCGAGCTCTACGGAGAAATCCACCGCGCCTTCCAGGACGAGCACGGCACGCGTCGCCTGGCGGACCGGCTCGAGTCCCTCGCGCACAGCGAGCTCGACGCGAACGACCGTGCCTTCGTCGAAGCTGCCGCGTTCTTTTTCCTCAGCACCGTGGACGATCGGGGTCGCCCGACGGTGTCGTACAAAGGGGGGGCGCCGGGCTTCGTGCGGATCGTCGGGTCATCCGGCCTCGTGTTTCCGATCTACGACGGCAACGGCATGTTCCTGTCCGTCGGGAACATCGCGAGCACGAAGCAGATCGGCCTGTTGTTCATCGATTTCACGAGCGCGCGGCGGCTGCGCATGCAGGGCACCGCGCAACTGATGCCGAACGACGGCTCGCTTGGCGAGTTTCCCGGCGCGCTCTACGTGGTGCGCGTCGCGCTGAGCCAGATCTTCGTCAACTGCGGGCGCTACATTCACAAGCTCGAAGCGCGGACGCTCTCTGCGCACGTGCCGGATGAGTCGGGGCGGCAGCCTTTCCCTGCCTGGAAGCGCCTCGACTTCATCGCGGATTCGCTGTCGGAGCCCGATCAGGGCAGGGTTGCGAAGGCCGGCGGCCCGATACCGCTCGAGGAATACCCTGGCGAGGAATCGCCGGAGCCCGGAGTGACCGCGCGCTGAGCAGCCGCTTGCGGCGCTGATGACCTGCCGAACGGGCCTTCGATGACGTGCCGGACACCGCGAGGCTTGCGGCGAATCATCCTTCCGGCGCGATCGGCGTCCAGCTGGCATCCGGATTGAACTCGCGGATCGCATCGGCCGCCCTCGTCGTGTCGCTGCCCAGGTCCCGCTGCCACACGACGCCATCCTGATTCACCATGAAGGTCATCACACCGCTCACGCCATACACGGCCGGCCGCGCCAGCAGCGCGAAGCCGTTGGTGAGCTCGTCGTCGACGAGATAGCCCCGCGCGCCCTCATTTGCCGCCGGTCCCTGCGCGAAGAGCATCCGGTACACGTACCCGTGATAGGGCGTACCCTGCGTCGGCGCGCTGGAGTAACCCTCTGCCGCGGCCGCAGCCAGCATGGGCCCGGCCGGGCTCGGCACTTCACCCGGACCCACCTTCCAGTAGAGACCATCCTGCTTGCCGGGCTCACTGTGAAAACGTCGCGCGTAGACGCCGGCACCTGCGCCATCGCGCGCATGAGCGGCGTATTCCGTCTGGGCCGCGACGAAACCGCGCATCACGTCGATCGTGCGCAGCTCGTTGCCGCCGATGCGCCTCAGGACCAGCTCGTTCGCGCCGGCGGCCCCGTCGAAGTACCACCGGCCGTCGTGCCGCACCAGGGGCACGGGCAGCGGCCACAGGTCCGGGCCCACCTGCAGCACGAGATCATCGGGCCCTCCGGCCGCAAGCGCGTGCTGCTCACGGAAGCGCTCTACGAAGGACTCGCGCGCGCCCCGATCCGCGACGGCATCCCCCGATGACAGGAGATCGTCCGTGCCGGGCCCGAGCAGTCGCCGAAGCTCTTTCGCATCATCACGCTCCAGCGCGGAAACGAGCGTGGCGACGGCCTGCTCGGGTGTGTCGAACGTCGCTTGATCCGCGCCCGGGGGTGAACGCCCGCCATGACTGCCCTCCGCACTTTGGGCGCCCGACGCGTGTCCATCGTCTTCCGACGATTGCGCACCCTGCAGGGCCACGGTGGATTGCTTCCCGCAGCCACACAGTGCGGCGAGCACGAAAGCCATCATCACGATCGCGGGGCCCTGGCTCGCCTTCACACTGCTCTCCTAGCGGCGATGTCCGCCGCGAGCCTCCCGCCCACCAAAGCTTGCGTGCCCTCGCGCGCTCGCCGCGCGGTCGAAGGAGCCACCGCCCCGGCGGCCCGCACCGGCGAGCGCACTCTCACGATTCCCGGAAACGTTGCGGACGTCCGGCAGGTCGTCGCGCGTGACGTCGCGGTCGGTGCCCCTTTCACGGGTGTTCTCACGTATCTCGGCGGGATCGCGCTCACGGTCCTGGCGCGCCGGCGAGTCCCGCTCGCTGAAGTCTCGCTCGCTCTGCCGCGGGGCTGCCGGATCGCGGATCGTGTCCGCCCGCCCGGAAATCTGTCTGGCCTGCGGCGCGACGTGATCGCCATGCACGTCTCGTGTCGAGCCCCCGTAGCCACGATCGACGTGCTGCACTCGACCGGCATCGCGCGCGCGGCCGTCGACATCCCTCGCTCGCGCGGCGCTGTTGTTCGCGAGAGTGTCGCGAGGAGCGACGCGCTCACCAGCGGCCTCGCTCAATCGCGCCTCCGTGGCGGGATTTCGAGCTCCTTCGTATGTCGAGCGGCCTTTCCAGCTTTCGGTGCGCTGCGTGCCAGCCGGCTCACGCACCTGACCACCCCGGTACACGTTCTGTTGCGCCACCGTGTTCCGGACCGGATCCACGCGCAGGTTCTGATTGTTCGCGAATCGATTGAAGTACTCGTTGTTATCGATGACGACGTTGCGATTGTTCACGGTGACGTTGTTGTACGCGTAGCGATATCCGGGCGGCGGAGCGTAGCGGTACGCCGGACGGAACGCGGGGCCGTACACCGGCCGGTACACATAGGCGGGTGGATAGAAAGGCCGCGGCCCGAGGTACACGGCGCCGGCGCCCCAATGCGGGTAGTAGTAATCGTCCTCGTGAAACGCGCTGCCGAGCAGAACGCCCACCCCGAAGGCGACGAGCCCGCCGGCCACGGCCGCTCCCGTACTGACGGTGTTCTCTGTCGACGTCGTCGTCTGCGCCGGAGGTGGGGCGGGTGGCGGCGGAGTGGTGTACACGACCTGCGGGTTGTATTGAGGCACGTAGACAACCTTCGGGTTCGCCGGCTTCACCTCGACGATCTCCTTCCCCTCCTCCTTCTTCGTCTCCACCTTCTGCTGAGGCGTCGACTCGAGATTGCCCACCTTCGCTGCCTGCACCCGCAGCCGCTGCACGGCATCGAGCACAGCCTTCTGGTTCGAGGTGAAGGCCGAGCCCAGCTGCCTCGTCCAGTCGATCTGCTGACACAGCATGTCGACGACGGTCGGGAACTGTATGAGCGCGCGCATCGCCGGGCCGAAGCCCGCCTTCACGGCTGCCGCATCGAGCGCATCGCCCTTCAGGTCCTGGTTCTGCAGCAGCCAGTTGCCGGCATCGAGCACTTCCTGCGAGTTCACGGATGCGGCAAGAATCTGGCCGAGCAGCGCATCCGGATAAAGCGCGATCGGCGCGAGCAGCTCTTCGAGCGCATCCGGCGACCAGGAAGCCTGAGTCACCGCGTGCGCAGGCACGCCCGGCGCGCCGGTCATCGCGCTCGCCGGGCTGGACTCAGATCCCGCAGGCTCACCGGACGCCGCACCGTCGGGCGCGGGGCTCTCGCCCGTCTTCGATCCGCACGCCGCGACCACGACTGCGCTCGCGATGAGCGCCAACAGAGAACGCATGCCGGCCATAGGAACAGTGCCCCTGAGTTGCGCGACACTAGAGCCGCAGCAACGCAGGGAGACATTGGACTTTGGACCAGCAGCGCACCGGCCTCCGCGGCCTTGACCAAGCACGAGCTGCGAGGAAGCACGCCGCGACGGGTGCGACGCCGGGTGAGGCCTAGGTCCAATAGACCCTCGCGACGACCAACCCGATCGTTCCGCGGCTTTTCACCAGAAACCGCGGGGGTAATCCCATCATGGCAGCGCAAATGCCCGCCCGGTCACGACCCGGGCTCTCGCACGGCTGGATCGGCACCGGGACGCTGAAGACCCGTGGCGCCGATTTCGAATTCAAGGGCGGCTTTCCGACCGAAACTTCCGCGCGCGAGCTCGAGGAGTGGCTTGCAACGAACCGGGCCATCGAGGTGTATCTCGCCCAGATGCCGGCGGTGTCGTGGTTCAACGTCTGGAAGGCCATTGCCGGCGCCGGAGCGGCAGCGCCGAACCAGCTCGTGATCTGGGAAACGCTGCTGGACTCGCAGACGCTGCTGCTGACCGGCAACACGGAGACGGTCTACGCCCTCGCCTCGTTCGACCTGAAGCGCGACGGGGCGGTGGTCATTGAAGCGCCGCCCGCGTTGCTCGGAGGCCTCAGCGACATGTGGCAGCACTCGATCATGGACATCGGGCCGACCGGCGTGGACAGGGGCCAGGGCGGGAAATTCCTGCTGCTGCCGCCGGATCACAGAGGCGCCATACCGCCGGGCTGCTTCGTCGCGAAGTGCACGAACTACCACATGAGCCTGGGTGTGCGCGGGTTCCTGGTCGACGGCCGGCCCGACAATGCCGTCTCGCTCATGAAGACCATGAAGATCTACCCGCTCGCCCAGGCGGCCAATCCACCGAAGATGACGTTCTTCGACGCGTCCGGAAAAGAGATCGACACGCTGTTCAGCGACACCGACGCATTCTTCGATGACCTCGCGCAGCTGATCGACGCGGAGCCGCCCGAAGTGCTGCTGTCGCACGAGCGCTTTCAGCTCGCCGCGATCGGTATCGAGAAAGGCACATCCTTCACCCCGGACGCCGCGCGCAGAAAGCTTCTCGCGGAGGCCGCCCGGCTCGGCTCGGCGGTCGCACGAGGCAAATCCTTTGCGTCCAGCGATCCGCAGCGCATGGTCTACCGCGACCGCAAGTGGGAATGGGCCTTCGTCGGCGGCAGTGCTTCCTGGGACTCGCAGGGCTACATCAACACGGATCGTCGTGCGGGGTTCGCCTATGTCGCGATCGGCATGTCACCGGCGATGGTCGAGAAGGTGGTTGGCCAGGGCTCGCAGTACCTCTGGACGACGCGGGACGCGAGCAACGCGCACCTGGACGGCGGCAAGAGCTACCAGCTGCGCCTGCCGGCGAACATCCCGGTGAAGAACTTCTGGTCGGTGGTGGCCTATGACGCCATCAGCCGCTCGATCCTGCGCAACGGCCAGAAGTTTCCGACGGTGAGCCAGTACACGAGCCCCGTCTCGAACGCGGACGGGTCGATCGACGTGTACTTCGGGCCGCGCGCGCCGCAGGGCAGGGAGAAGAACTGGATCAGGACCGTGGAAGGCAAAGGCTGGTTCCCGCTGTTGCGCTTCTACGGCCCGCTCGAGCCGTTCTTCGATCAGACGTGGAAGCCGGGGGACATCACCGGGATCAAGTGAGGTTTGGCGGGCGCGATTCGTTCACCCGCATGCGAGCAGGCGCTGACGCACCGATTGATTGCGGGACGTGAACGCGGCCTTGTCGGCGACGCGAGCCGGCCAGCCGGAACTTCGGGGTGCCGGCGAGAGTTGAGTGTGTCCGTATCCCGTTCAGAGGAGCAGCGCAGTGAAACAATGTCTTGCTTTGGCGGCAGCGGCACTACTGTCAACAGGTGCCCTCGCACAGACACCGGGCGATACGGCCAGGTCTCCCTTCGACATGCTGGATGCAGACAAGAGCGGCTCCATCGACGAACAGGAGGCGCAGGCCCACTCGACGGTGGCTCAGAACTTCGCGGCGGCCGACAAGAACGCGGACGGCTCGCTGTCCCGCGAAGAGTTCAATTCGGCCTTCACCACCACTCCGCCGGCAGCGCCGCAGGCCGAAACACCATCGGAGCCTGAGTCCTCGCCGCGGTAATACCGCCGCGCTGGCCGTAAAGGCGCGGCGAGCGTAGATGCTGGCCGCGCCTTTATCTACGGCCCGTGCCGGCTAGAATTCCCCCGCATTCCAGGAAAAAGGGGGGAACACATGGTCACGCCCATCTCGAGAGTCGCCCGTGCCGGATCCGTCGTGGCGGCCCTGGCATCGTGGGCGCTGCTGACGGCGCCGGCGGCTGCCCAGTCTGCGGGGAGCGATCCGGGCAAGGTCGTCGGCATCGGGTTCGTCGGTCGCATGGTCGCGGACCTCGACAGGTCCGTCGCCTTCTACGAGGCGATCGGGTTCAGCCAGGACCCGGCGGCGAACCCGGCCTGGCGCCGGGATGAAGTGGTCGAGCAGCTCTACGGCATCAAGGATGTCGAGACGCGCATGGCCAAGATGTTCACGACCAGCACCGCTTCCGGGCAGCGCTTCGTCGTGTATCTGCGCGAGCTGAAAGGCGTGCCGCGCAAGGACATGTCGGATCACACCGCGTGGGAGCCGGGCGCGAGCCATTTCGGGCTCGTCGTTCCCGACGCCGCGAAGACATGGTCGCAGCTCGAGGCGGGCGGCCTGCTCCGGGCGCGCTCCTGGGGCGGGAAGCTCGTCGCCCCACCGGGGCAGACGCGGGGCCTCCTCGCGTACATGACGGACCCCGACGGTCTCGATATCGAGATCATCGAGCAGCGCCCCGCCGCTGCCGCGGAGAACGGGCGCCCCGCGAGGCCCGCCATGCTCCCGGGCGTGAGCCACGTCGGGCTCATCGTGCTCGATTCGGACGAGGCACGCGCGTTCTATGGCGACCTGCTGGGCGGGCAGCTGCAGAGCCCGGAAGCGCCGTGGCTGAAGGGGGATTTCTACGACTCCGCCGTGGGCGGTCACGGCAACGTCCTGCGCTTCTACAACTACTCGTTCGCCGAGGCGGCCGCGCCGGGCTCGCGCATGCACTTCGAGCTCGTCGAGTTCCAGAACCGCAAGAAGCCCGTGGAGTCCTACGGCATCACCGACATCGGTATCGGCTATGTCGGCTTCGAGGTGCAGGGGCTGGACGGTTTCGTCGCCCGCGCCAGGGCCGCGGGCGCGCGAACCGTGTCGAATGGCGGCATCGTGACCATGAAGAGCGGCACGCGCGAGATCATGCTGCGCGACCCGGACGTCGGCGGGTTCGTGCTGCTCTACGAGCACCCCGGGAAGTAGCGGAGCATTTCATCGGCGGGACGGCGCCGCACCGACGCCGTCCCGATTCGAGCAAGATGGCTCACGCCTGCCGTGTGTGACCCAGGGTTCTTCGCTGCGTGGCCGGCAAAAGTCGCGCCTTCTGCCGGCGGAAACCGTGTAGGGTCTCGAAAAAAGTGCCGCAGGCGACTTTTTTCCAATGCAGCTAGTGCGCGCTCGCCATGCCGGCGGTGTGTTCGAGGTGCTTCGTGAACCCGCGCGCCCGGAACGCGAGGATGATCAGGCTCACGCCGAAGACGACGGCGTAGGCCGCGATCAGCCACAGCACCGCCAGGGCGCCCTGCCCCGGCCGCGCCATCACGAGCACACCAAACGCGACGGAGACGAGACCCGCGAGCACGAGCCAGAACTCACCGCGAATCTCCTTGCGGAGCCGGATCGCCGCGACGATCTCCAGGAGCCCCGTGGCGATTGCCCAGATGGCCACGTAGAACACGAGCGCGAGACCCGTCAGAGCCGGGTTCATGAAAGTGAGTATGCCGACGCCGATTCCGGCAAAGCCGGCCAGCAGCAGCAGCCACCAATTCTCCTGCTCTTTGCGCCCTGCTACGGCATTGAACACGTTGAGGATGCCGTCTATGAGGAAGATGACTCCGAACAACAACGTGAGCGTCACGAGCGTGATCGCGGGCTGCGTGAAGACGATGATGCCAAAGAAGATCCAGAAGGCGCCACGAAGCAGCGTCATCCACCAGTAGCGGGAAAGGATGTTCGCGAACATGATCGCCTCGCACGGTAAAGGCCTGGCCTCGACACCAGGCGGAACAGGGAACTACCCGGAAAGTCGTGTCCGATAGCTTGAAACGGCTGCCGGCCACGACAATCGGACCATGGTCCAACTTGTCCCTCGCATCAGTCATGCCTGAGCGGCCGTGCTCGAGCAGCCGTCTCACGAGCACGGGCACCGTGCCGGGCTGTACGATCGATGCGATTCCACACGTGCGCCAACGCGAGCGCTGAAGCGTCATCTCGTCGGCCGTATCTGAACGGCGACGCCCTGGATTCTGCCGGCGGCATCCCGCATGCTGCCCGCCCTTTCATGCCGCCCGCAGCGATGATCCGCTTCCCAGCCGCCCTGCTGCTCCTCTTCGGTGCCTTCGTAACGGGCGGGTGGGCGGCCGACGGGCCGCAGCAGCCGCAACCCGGTTCCGCACCCAGGCTGGATTCCCGCGCCATCATGACGGGCGAGCAGGTCATCCAGATCCTGGACGAGACGGTGGACTGGTATCGCACACTCGGCGTGCAGCAGCAGTCGGCCACCCAGCCCAGCGATCTCCTGATTCTCTACGCCAACCGGCAAACCGCGGACAAGGTCATCAACCTCGCGTTCGAGATCGCCAGAGCGAACGCCGAGCTCCTGAGCAGCGAAGCGGAGATCGCCCAGAGCAAGGCCAGCGAGGCGGCCGATTCTCCTCAGGCCCTGGCCAAGGTGCGTGAACAGCTCGACGCGCGGCGGGCCGAGATCCAGTCGGACATCGCGGCCCTGAAACGCGAGGCGGGCGCGACCCGGGATCAGAAAAGCGACGCCCAGGTGAAGCTCTCCGAGCTGCAGAGCGAGCTCGACCTCGTGAACGCGAGGCGCAATCTGCTCGACACGATGACCCAGTTCGTCCATCAGAACGATGTGAATGGCGCGGGCGCGAACGCGTTGAAGCAGCACATCGATGCCATCGCCGCCTCGATTCCTGCGGCGAGCGGCGGCGCGGCGCCGGCCACCGCCACCGGGCCGGCCAGTGCCCCGGGCCAGGCCCCGGCAGCCAGCGGCTCGTCGCCGACGCTGCTCAGCGTGGGAAGCGACTCCGGCTCGCGGCGCCTGGGCATCTGGGATCTCGCAGCCAACGTGCTCCGGCTGAGCTCCAAGATCGGCACCATCGACGAGGTCGACCGGCGCACCGCGGCGCTGCAGGACACGTTCGTGCAGATCCGCACGCCGCCGCTGGAACAGATCAGGGCGCTCTCAGCTCAGGGCGACGCCCTCGCGCAGCAGGCCGAGACGACCGACACCACCACTCTGCATGGCGTGCGCGACCAGTTCGACACGCTGGCCTGGCTCTTCAAGCAGACCTCGGCGATCCTCGTGCCGCTCAGCCAGGCGGGCGTGTTGCTGGATCAATACCGACACAACCTCAGCAACTGGCGGGATGCCACGAAGGAACAGTATTACGGCGCGCTCAAGCGCCTCGCCGTTCGCGTCGCGCTGTTGCTGTTGATGCTGGCTATCGTGTTTGCGGCGGCCGAGCTCTGGCGCCACGCAGTGTTCAAGTACGTGCAGGAGCCGCGGCGCCGATACACGCTGCTGCTGGTACGCAGGATCGTGCTGTGGGCCCTGGTCGTCGCCATCGTCGGCTTCACGTTCGCGACCGAGATCGGCTCGCTGGCCACGTTCGCAGGCCTCATCACGGCGGGCCTCGCGGTGGCCATGCAGAGCGTGCTCGTTTCCATCGTGGGTTATTTCTTCCTCATCGGAAGGTATGGCATCCGCGTCGGTGACCGCGTGCAGATCGGTAACGTGACGGGCGAAGTCATCGACCTCGGCCTCGTGCGCCTGAATCTCATGGAGCTGAGTGGGCAAGGCCCTCACGCGCCGACAGGCCGCGTCGTGGCCTTCGCGAATTCGATCGTCTTCCAGGCTTCGGGCGGCATCTTCAAGCAGATCCCGGGCGTGAACCTCGCGTGGCACGAGGTCACGCTGACCCTTCCGGCCGGGAGCGATTACTCCGCGCTCAAGGAAAAGCTTTTCGAAGCCGCCAACGATGTCATCAAGGATTACCACGACGAGCTCGTGCGGCAGACGAAGGAGATCCAGAAAAACACCTCGTCGAGCTCGGCAGGCGAGGCGCAGCCGCAGGTGCAGCTGCGTTTCTCGGCGGAAAGCGTCGACGCCGTGGTTCGCTACCCGGTGCAGCTGCAACGCGCGGCCGAAATCGACGAGCGCGTTTCGCGCGAACTGCTGAACGTGATCAAGGAAGCTGCGCAGGAGCGCGTGTGAGCCAAGGCGCTCAGACAACGCCGCAGGTGAGCAGGTCCCGAATCTCCTTCAGCACGTGATGAGGCCGCTGCGTTTCGGGTTGCCGCTCCCAGTCCTCGAGCTTCGTCACGCCGGTCGTGACGCCAAACGCAGTGGCGCCGCCGCGGCGAGCCATCAACGCTTCGACGAGCGGGTCATCGCCCACCACGCCGACTTCGCGCATCGGCACGCCCAGTTTCTTCGCGACGAAGCGAAGGGCATGCAGTGACGGCTTGCCGGTGAGGATCATGCGCGCCTTCGTCAGGCGCCGGATCGCCCCGGTGATGGCGTACGAATAGCCCACCGTGCGCCCCTGCTTCGTGGCGAAGAACGGCACGTCGGACGCCACGTAAAGTTTCGCGCCGGCCCATATCGCCTGGCAGGCGGCCTCGATGTCCTTCATGCCGCAGTCCGGGTGCCAGCCCACGTACACGGCCTGCACTTCGGTTGCGCGCGGCTCACCCGTGAAGACCGTTTCGATTCCGGCCTCCGCCAGCGAATGCCCGACGCCCCGCGTGCCGAGCACCAGCGCGCGCCGGATCCGATTTCGCGACATGTGATCCGCGGTGACGCTGGAGGGCGTGAGCATCTGCGCATCCTCGACGGGAAGGCCGATGTCCCGCAGCCGCGCGGCCTGCTGTGCGGGCGCAAACGCGCTGCCATTGGTCAGCACGACGAACGGTACCGATCGCGACTTCAGCGTCGAGAGCACTTCGACGGCGCCCGGAAGCACTTCATAGCCGCCGAGGGACCGGTCGCTCAGGAGCAGCGTGCCATCCAGATCGAACATGAACCCCGTAATGCGCGGGGGCGCTTCCTGCAGCATGAGCGATTACTGGAGCAGCGTGACGGTGCCACGCCCACCGTCGACACGGATGCGCTGGCCATCCCTGATGCGCGAGGTGGCATTGCCCGTGCCCACCACGGCGGGCAAGCCATACTCCCGTGCAACGATCGCCGCGTGGCTCATCGAGCCGCCGATATCGGATACCGCCGCGGAGATCTTCTGGAAGATCGGCGCCCAGGTCGGGTTCGTGACCTGGCACACCAGGATGTCGCCGGTCTGCAGCCGCGAGATTTCCTCCACGGACTTCACGATGCGCGCGGTGCCTTCGACCACCCCATAGGAGGCCGCGAAACCCTTGATCTCGTTTCCGGTGTCGCCGCCGTCGGCTTCGAGCCAGGCATTGAGACTCTCACGCGTGATTCCCCACAGCATCACGATGGCGGGGTCGTCGATCACATCCGGCACCGGGCCGAGCGCGGGCGGCACTTCGTGTTTCGCCCACACCTGCAGGGCTGCCCGCCGCTCGGCGACGATGGCGGGCCAGTGCTCGGGGCCGCGCGGCGCAGAGCCGTTCGACCAGGCGCTCATGAGATCGATGATGGCGGCTTCCAGCTCGTAGTGCGTGAGGTGGAAGACATCCTCCGTGCCGGGGAAGAACCCGTTCTGCGCCAGCAGCGCACCGAACTCGCGGATCTTGTTGAAGAAGAGATTGGTGTACCAGTGCTCGCAGTAGAACTTGTGCCCTTCGACGTACGGAAACACGCGATGCGCGAGCGTGATCATCTGGTCGTACGCACTGCGCTCCTCTTCCGATGCGAGGAGCTCGCGATAGTCCTCGATGAGCTTGCGGCGCTCCGCCTGCAGCTGCTCGACCGGTCGCTCCAGCGATTCACCCGCCTTCACGAGACGGATGTAGCCGGGCAGGCCCGCGAACGGCATCGTGAGGTCGTCGTTCCACGCGCGGTGGTAGTGGTAGAAGCCATCCCCCACGTTGATGTTGAACCAGGGGTGGCGGGAGGTTTCGAGCTCCTTCAGCCATTGCGCGCCGGGCTCGCCCGCCTGCCGCAGCGATGCAATGACCTCATCCGCCGACACGCCTTCCCTGAAATTCGCGTCCACACCGAGCTCGACCGCGCAGCGCGCCAGACGGCGCAGCTCGTCATCCGGACGGAAGATCTCCGCCTCGATGCCGGATACCATGCGGGCGATGGTCTGGTCCGCGATCTCCGGAAAGGCGTTCTTGCAGAAGCTGAAGAACGTGAGATAGGCACCGTACCCCAGCAGCAGGAATTCGAAGTGGTGATGCCACATCCGGAAGTACCCTTCCAGGGTCTTCTGGTACGTATCGAGCAGATCGTGATTCGAGGCCACGCCGCGCCCGGCGTGAACGTGCGCGAGCGGCTCGAGCTCCGGCAGTGCGGGCTGCGGCAACGCCTGCGCGTCCTGGATGAGCTTCATCATCTTCTCGCGCCACTGCGCGTACAGCCGTTCCCAGTTCTCGTAGTAATAGAACGCGCGCTTCTTGAATTCCTCGGTGCGGCGGGCGATTTCAGCCGGGTCCGTGACGGCGTTGCCGCCGATGTACACGCGGCCATTGATGATGCGGTGATCGATGCCGAGCGTGGTCGGCAGGCAATGAACCCTCGTGTTCGACGAGCCGAGCGCGCAGTACGCGGCCTCCGCGGTGACCATGTCGAAGGCCGACATCGGCTCCGGGAAATGCATGGAGTTGTAGAACCAGAAACGTTCGTCGTCCGCCGCGCTGAACTGGGTGTAGTAGGGGTAGGCGGCCTGCGCGCGCTCCGTGCCGGGCACGACCTTCAATGAGCTGGGAAGGGGAAAGCCTTTCTGAGTCGACGGATTCATGAGGACCGCCATACGTCATGACTGTGGCCCCGTAGCTTAACCCCGCAGCCGCGCGAACGATGCCCGCCTGACGAACGAGCTTTCCTCCGGGGAAGCTGCGGGGCCATACGGGCGTACCGGGTGTGCGCCCGCATCGTCAAGTCCGGGGTGAAGGAACACTCGAGGCTGGGGAGGAAGGCAGACGGGAGCACGGTGAGCCGACGCGCCGGCGGGCGGCAGAGCCGGCTACGAGCCATGAGGGCCCCTGATCGCCGAAGCGCCTTACGCCTGCTGATCCAGCCCGATGCGCGCGGCATGCCGGCGAAAGAGCTCGACCGCTTCGGGCGTGAAGCGAAACGCCGACAGGAACTCCCCGAGGCCGTAACCCGGCATGGTTTTGCGTGCGGCAGCGACGAACGCACGAGCCTCGCCGAATCGCCCGGCGGCGGCGAGGCAGCTCGCAGCAATGGCGAGGATATGCACGTGCGCATTCGGGCGCGCGGCGGCCTTCACCGCCCAATCCGCGGCCTCCTCGTACTGGCCCAGCCGCACGAGGGCGAGCGCGCGTGTCGCAAGCATTGCGAACAGCAGCGGGTCGAACGGGCTCAGGTGTCGCGAGTAATCCGTGGAAGCGATGGCGACTTTCGCATCCCCCGACTGGCCATGCACGAAGCCCAGGGTGTAGTGGCCGAGCGCGAAGTTGGGGCTCAGGCTCAGGGACCTCTCGAGCTCCCGCAGCGACTCATCCTGCCGGCCGCGCAACCACAGCGCCCGGCCCATGGCCCAGTGTGCGGCGGGGTCGCGATCGTCGGCGACCAGGCTTTCGCCCGCGGCCTCATACGCACGATCGATCTCCGTGTCGCGCTCGGCCGTCCGGTGCAGGAACGCATTCTGGAAGTGGGTGAACGAGAGGCCGGCATGAGCGCGCGCGAACGTGCGGTCCTGGCGGATCGCCACCTGGAAGAAATGCGCAGCTTGCACGTTGTCCTCACCGTTGAACCGGTACATGTGCCACAGGCCGCGGTGATAGACCTCCCAGGCATCGAGCGAGCTGGGTGGCTTCAGGAGCGCGCGATTGCGTTCGGTTGCTTCGATCTCCTCGGCAATCGCGGCAACGATCTTGTTGCCGATCTCATCGAGCAGCGCCAGCGCGTCATCCGACCTGCACGCGAATTCGTCCACCCACACGATGCGGGCGACCCGGGCCTCCGCCAGCTCCGCGGTGACGATGACGCGATCACTGAGCCGGCGAACCGAGCCGCTGACGACGTAGTCCACGTTCAGCAGTCGACCCGCTTCTTCAGGCGGGATGTTGCGCTCGCCGAGCGCAAAGACACTGCCGCGCGCGATGACGAACAGTACGCGCAGCTTCGCCAGACGCGTGATGATGTCTTCGGTGAGGCCATCTGCCAGCCCGCCGCGCGAGACCGTCTCCGCCGCCCGGTCCGCGAAAGGCATGACGCAGATCGAAGCACGGCGCGCACCCGAGGGCTCCACGTGCGGAACGATTGGCGCCTCCACGCGGCCAGGTGAGTGCACAGCAACCATCGGCGATGCGGGTGCAACGCGAGCTCGCGCGGCCTTCCATGCCTCGCGGATCGGGAGCCAGTCGACACCCTCGCCCTCGAAGAGACGGATGGTGGCCGTGAGATGCTCCTCGCCCTCCTGCACACGCCCGCACTTCAGAAGCCCGCTCAGCAGCATCTCGTGCGCGCGCTCATCGAAGGGCGTGAGCTGCAGCCACTTCTCCAGATACTCGAGGGACTGGCCCGGATCGCCCTGCGCGGCGCGAGCGGCGAGTTGCTCCAGCACAGCGACGTGCAACGTGCGGAAACGGCGGCGCTGCGCCTCGAGCCAGCTCATGAGCTCGGGATTTCGATCGATCTCGAGGCCTTCCGCGAAATCGCCGCCGAACGAGGCGAGCAGTGCCTGAAGCTGTGGAACGTCGAGCGTCTCGAGATTCGCTTGCGTCAGGCGCGCGACCTCGGCCACATCGACGTGGGTGTCCGAGAGATCGAGCGCAATGCTGTCCCCACGTGCCTCCACCCGCCGCCGGTCGGGGTCATCGAGCACGCTTCTCAGCTTGCTCAGCGACCAGCGCAGCTCGCTGCGCGGATCGCTCGGCGCGTCCCACAACAGCTCGCAGAGGCGGCTGCGCGTGACCGGGCCTGGCGCGACCGCAAGAAAAGCAAGCAGCGCACGCACCTTGCGCGAGGCCGGAAGCGACAGCTCGACCCCGCCTTTGAGCACCGTCGGCGGGCCCAGTAGTCGTACGTGGAGGGCGAGGCCGGTCAAGGGGCGCTGCTCCGACTGCTGATGCGGGAAGGCGTGAACGCCTCAGAATCCTCGCAGCATAGCGCACTGCCTCGGCCCGCCTCCAAGCGCGGCAACGGGTCTTCCGGAACCCTGGATCGCGGCCACCCGATCGCTGCTGCAAGCCACGATGACGGCGAGGGCCGCGAGGGAACTGCGGCCCTGGCGGGCCGGTGCGGATCTGCGCATGCCGGATGGCCTCCTGCCCGAATCAGTCCTGAATGTGATACACACCCACGCCGAGCCGGATGCGCTCGGCGCCTTCTGTGCCCTCGCCCGCCTTCACCTCATGTGCGGTGAGCCAGGCATCCACACGCTCGAGAAAGGCCTGGCCTTCCGCATCGAGGAATTTCCGGAACTCGGGCAACGCGCTCCTGGCCACCCCATCATTGAGCGCGGCCCGCTCGAAGCGGGCTGGCGTTCTGGCCGCACGCGTGAGGTTGTGGACGTATGTCATCGCAACGTCCGCGAGCACCGAACCCCACATGCGGATGAGCTGCTCGTCCATCACCTGCAGCATGTAGTTCCGCATGAGCGGCACGAGCCTGCCGTCTGCAAGCTCGCCGATGGCGCCGACGCTTCGCAGCTCTCTCTGCAACGCCGACGTGCCGATGTCGCCGCCGCCGCAGCGGCGCACCAGTGACGCGAACGATGCTCCGTCGCCCTCCAGGGGAAGCGCCTTCGGGCTGCCGCTCGCGTCCAGAAAGTCCGGATCCAGATGCCACGCGGAGAGGACGAGCGCTGCTTTCGTCACGTAGCCCGTGGGCGCTTCAGGCGCCGCCTGCAGTACTTCGCGCTGCTTGCGCACGTCGCGCCTCGCGAGCCCGGTGAGCATGGCCGTGCGCGACACATTCGTCGGGCGCCCTCGCTTGCCGAACTGGCTCGTCGCCACTTCGACGAACGTGGTCTTCGCGAGCTCGGAGAACTCCCGCCACGTGACCCCACATCGCAGGAGCACGTGCACCACCGGCTTCAGCCACTGCCGGGATGCGGCGAGAGCCTGGGCCGTCGAGGCCGAGCTGATCTTCTCGGCAGGCAGGTTCATATCGATGCATCACCGGCGCGCAGGGGCCCGGTGATGCTCAGGCGATCCATCGTGACACTCCAGATTGAAGAAAGAATTCAGGGTCTTCCGCCCGGCCAGGTCATCCTGGACGATGCAGAGGAGCTCTTCGCGACGGCCCGCAGGGGCGAGCACACAGATATGCGGCGGCCTGTCTGCACGCCCGCTCGAGAACGTGCACCCCCCATTCGTGGCAGTGGCGGTTTCGATGCCCGAATTTCTGGACCGGCACCACCAGGCTCTCAGCCGCGCGAGCATAGTCACCTGGGGTCGACACGCGCAACGGTGCTACGGGCTCGTGAGCACTCGCGCATGGAATGCGCCTGCCGTGTGGCGCCGAAGTCACGCGGCACGCAGCCGGGCAGGTCCGTGGGCGTGCCGTTGGCTATCCCCACCCGGGGTGGCGGCCCGGTCCGCTCGCAGATCCGGGGCCGCTTCAGAAAGGAGTTATGTCACCAGGGGAAGGATCGAGCGTTGCCCGAGGCCACGAGCTGCGCGACGAGCGCCGGCAAGGCAATCCTCGGCCGTGCGCGCCATGCGATCAGCGCTGCCGGACCGCCCGGCTGAGGCGTTTGATCTCGCGTTGAGCACGCTCGGCGAGGTTGGAGCCCCGTTCCCCACCGATCTCCGCATGCAGCTCGCGCCACGCGGCCAGCGCTTCGTCCTTCTTCCCCGCCGCTTCGAGTGTGATGGCGGTGATCGCTTTCATCACGAGCTTCTGCGGGGCATCGAGCTCGTTCGATTGCAGAAGCATGTGCTGCAACTCGAGCTGCGTTTCCGCGGGCACGACGGACAGCATGCCTTGCATCAGGCTGCTGTCGTTCAGCGCGAAGTAGTAGCGCCCGTAAAGATCCCGGGCGGTGGCGGCGTCGATGCTCTCGCCGTTCGCACGCATCTCGTCCACCACGCGCAGCCATTCGGCGTTCGCCTCATCCGTACCGAGGTTCCTGAGTGCCGCGAGCTGGAAATGCCGCACGTCGCCCCGCGCGCGGTCCGTGGCCAGCGCCGCGGCGAACCGTTCGTTGGCTTCGCTGAGCGCGCCGCGCTGCCAGAGTATCCAGTGACCCCGGAACACGTTCGCGTAGGGATTCGTCGCATCGACGTCGACGGCCTGCCCGTAGGGCACTTCGGGACGCACGTTCCCGTCACCGCTGCGGCGCCTGAGGAAGTACGACCAGCCCAGGTGCGCGAGAAGATCCGCCTTGCGCGGGCCGGAGGATGCGCTCGCGCCGGTTGCGAGGACGCTCGCGAGCTTGTCCGCGAGCTGTTCGAAGGTCTGGCCCTCCGTGGCGCGCGCCGTGCGGATCCATTCCATCGCGAGATCCTGCTGGGCGATGCGGATCTGTTCCCGTTCGGCGCCGAGACCGCCGAACAGCTTCGCAAAGAGCCCATCGACCTGCGCGGTGGCACTCGCCTCCTCGAAGCTGTCCCACGCCGCGGGGTAGTAGCCGGCGGCCTGCTGCTCCCGGCCCACCGCGAGCTGTTCGGCAACGATGCGCCCGCGTTCGCGCAGCTCACCCTGCGCGTGGAGCAACTCGTAGACCGCTGTTCCGAAGGAGAGCAACGCCGCCGCGATACCCACCCCCGCCATGAGTTTCGCGAGCTTTCTGCTGCCGTCGCGCGGCTTCCCCACCACTCTCTCCTGACATTCGCGCAAGGCAAGGCCGCAGGAAGATAGGCGACGGGCCGGCTCCGCGACAAGCTTCGGCCGGTCAGTGACGGATGACCGCGCGCACTCCCAGCCCCCGCCACTGGAAACCCGGCTGCAGCCCGAGGTCGATGAGGACGAGCAGATGCTTCACGTCGTATCCCGCTGTGCTGACGAGCTCGGCCGCCGCTTCCAGCGTGCCACCCGTGGCCAGCACGTCATCGACGAGAAGCACGCGGCCGGCGCCGCTGAACATCTCCAGGATTCCTGTTCCGTACTCCAGCGAATACTCGCGACGTACCACGGGCGGCGGCAGCTTTCCGACCTTGCGCACGGGAACGAAGCCCTTCCCGAGGTGCTGCGCCAGAGCCGCGGCGAGAATGAATCCGCGGGATTCGACGCCGACGATGGCGTCGATGTCCGCCCATTCGCGCGCCTCGAGCTTCGATTCCAGCGCGCGGATCGTCGCGCCGAACTGCTCCCTCAGGAGCGGCGCGATGTCGTGGAAGAGGATTCCAGGTGACGGAAAGTCAGGGACCCGGCGGACGTATCGATCGAGATCTTCATTCATTTGCGGGGCTCGCGGCGGGAGTCCAGTGCAGCATAGACCGCGAGGAAGCCTTCCGCCGCCCTGGCGAGATTGTCTTGCCATGACGTGGCCGCTGAAGAATCGGCCCCGTCCGTGATGTACTTGACCGAAACGAAGGTCGTTCCCATCAGCCAGCAGACCTTCGCGAGTGCATAGGCCTCCATGTCGACGACGTTGAAGTGGAGGGCCGTGTGCGCGGTCGAGAAGGAATCCCCCGTGCCGCAGACACCTTGCGGCAGATCGGTCACGACCGGGGGAAACTCGAGCCGCTGTGGCGACGCGTCGAAAGGCGTCTCGCCGGCTTCGACACCCAGCGCCGTTGCATCCATGTCGCGCTGAACGAATGCATTGCAGGCCACGAGAGCACCAATCGGAAAGGACGGGCTGCCCGCCGTGCCGAAGTTGATGACGAGCGGCAGCGCCCGCTTCGCGCGCGCGTACCGGGCGAGCGCCAGTGTGAGGTGATGGGCAGCGTTGATCTTCCCGACGCCCGTATAGAGCACGGGGATCGAGGCGGGACCAAAGAGGCCGCCGCTCTCGAGCTCAAGAGCCATCACCACGAGGGGGTCCGGCAACTCGTCGTCGTTGGCGGTCACATGCTTGCACGCAATCAGGGGGCGAAGGGCAGCGTACTGAAGGCGCGGAGGAGCGTCAAAGCACGCCGCCCTCCGGGCCACGGCGCAGAGCGAGCTTCTGGCAGGTCGTGTGGCGAGCTTCTTTGCATGATTCAAGAGCGGTGGGCGCTTGCGGAGGCGCATCCGCGATCAGCAGGCTCGTGTGGGGGACCGCCCGGAAGACTGATCCGTCAGAGGCTCGTGGCCGTGCAATCCCGGCACGGCCACGTCCCCCACACGAGCCTGCTGATCACGGATGCGCTGTGGCGCGGTGGCGCTCTTGAATCATGCAAAGAAGCTCGCCACACGGATGCGGGGCTGGCCACGAATGAGTGAACCCTGCTTGCGGCAAGCCGCGTCTGAAGAGAAATCACAGACTCGATCGTCGATGGTGAGTGAACGAACGGCGTGCAGCGGGGCGGCGCGTGTTCGACACGTGGCGTGCCGTTCCATCGCGCGTGTGGCCGCGGGCGCCACTGTATACTTCGCCGCCGCTTCCACGAGCCCGTGACCCGCGACCATGGAAAATCTGATTGCACTGGCCGCCGAGCCCGCCGCCTGGGCGGCGCTCGTCACCCTCATCGCGATGGAGGTGGTGCTCGGCATCGACAATCTGATCTTCATTTCCATCCTCACGAACAAGCTGCCGGAGCATCAGCGCTCCAGGGCGCGGCGCATCGGCATCGGTCTGGCGCTCGGTCTGCGGCTGGCGCTGCTCGGCACGGTCGCGTGGATCGTGCAGCTCACCGAGCCGCTGTTCGAGCTCTTCGGCCATGGCTTTTCATGGCGCGACCTGATCCTGATCGCGGGCGGCCTGTTCCTGGTCTGGAAGGCGACGAAGGAAATCCATCACAGCGTCGACCCGGACCCGGCGCCGGATGTCTTCGAAGGCAAGGCCACGCAGACCTTCGCGGCCGCCATCGGGCAGATCCTGGTGCTCGATCTCGTGTTCTCGCTCGACAGCATCATCACCGCGGTCGGCATGACCGAGCATGTGGCGATCATGATCATCGCGGTCATCGTCACGGTCGGCGTCATGCTGCTCGCGGCAGATCCGCTGGCGAACTTCATCCACGACAATCCGACGATCGTCATGCTGGCGCTCGGCTTCCTGCTGCTGATCGGCACTACGCTCATCGCGGAAGGGTTCGGCGCCCACGTGCCGAAGGGCTACATCTACGCGGCAATGGCGTTCTCCGCGACGGTCGAAGGGTTGAACATGCTGTCGCGGCGGGCGAAGAGGAAACGGGACGCGGCTGCCGCCGGCGGAACCAGGGCGGCCGGCTGAGGGGACGCCGCTCTTGCCGAGTGTCGAGCGCCATCACGACGGTGCCGCCAGCCTTCCGTGCAATCTCGCGCGCGCTGCTCATCCGCGGTGCGCGCTGCCGACGCGCGAAAACAACGGTGGATCGAAAATCAGCCACTTGCCCGCAGGTGGCGCGCGCAGTGTTTCTGGCACCGCGCTTGCTTTGTTCACTGCATCGAAACTGATCGGGGGTTTGTTGAATGAAACGTCTTCTGGCATTGGCCGCGATCCTTGCAACCGCGGCGGCGGCACACGCCACTGAAGTGCCCGCCTCGGCAGACAGCGATCAACCGCTCGTCGACGGGCGCCCGCTGACCTCGGTGGTCGTGACCCAATGCAATCTCATCGTCGCGGTGTATGTCACGATGCCCGACGGACGGCTGCTGCGCTTCGACAAGAGCGCGAACGTGCCCGCGGACAAGATGATGAGCATGGCGTATACGGCCGCACGCAGCGAACGCGTGGAGGTGGCCTGCGAATCCAACGGGATCGGCGTCGTCGGCTACGAAACGCACGATTCGGCGACCTAAGCTCGATTGGCGCCCCTGTTTCGCCGCGCGACCCAGCGCTGAAGCACGAGTGACGTGGCGATCCAGGCGACTCCGACCGCTGCGATCCACAACATCGCGGAAAGACTCGGCTCGCGCCAGAACGCCCTCACCTGCCTGCCGAACAGGCAGATGACGGTGGCTCCCGGTGCGAGCCCGAGCGCCGTGCCGAGCATGTAGTCCCTGAAGCGCACCCGGACGCTGCCCGCCGCGAGATTGACCAGTGTGAAGGGCGCAAGCGGCACCATGCGGAGCGTGGCGATGGTGACGATGCCGCGGTCGTTCAGCGCTTCGTCCACCTTCTCGATCGTCGGCCCGAACCGCTTCCTGAAACGATCGCCGAGCAGGCGCGCGCCGATTCCATACAGCAGCGCGGCGCTCAGCATGTTGCCCGTGAAGGACACCGCCACCGCCTCGAGTGGCGGAAAAACGATCGCGGATGCGGCGCCCAGCGCCATCACCGGGAACATCACGAGCCCGCCGACGACGTAGGCGCCCAGAAAGATGATCGGAGTCCATCTGAAGCTTTCGAGCGTTTCGAGCCGCCTCGCAATGAGCTCGGGCTTCACGAGCTGCGCCAGCGGCGTCACCTTCCACAGGAGTGCCGCGCCGCCGGCCACCGCACACGCAATCAGCACCCAGACGATGAGCTTTCGCCCCGGGAGGGCGGCAGCCATGCGCGACAACGATGCGCTGGGAGATGGGCTCGGGATGATGAGGCTCCTTGTGCGGTGACGCCCACCCCCAGCAAGGATTGACCCCAGCGGCGCCTGTACCCTCGCCGTGTCAGCCTGGCCGTGTCAGCCTGGCCGTGTCAGCCTGGCCGTGTCAGCCCGGCCGCGACGTACGGGTGTGTAGTTCAGGCGCAGCAGCTCAGGGCTTCGGCTCGCGAGCCGCGTTTCACGAATATCCATGGGTGCCCGCGGGCCGGTACGCGCATTGCTGCTACCCCTTCATGCCGCGAGTGCCGAAGGAGGCCTCCCATGGCGATGAACTTCACCCGGACCACGCCCGGTGGCCCGGAGGACCGGGAGACCGAGAGCACCGTCTCCCTGGTCCGCAGGCTCATGGACGAGACGACGACCTTGTTCCGGCAGGAGATCGCGCTCGCCACACGGGAAATCTCCGGCTCTCTGCTGACCTTTCTGTCCGCCGTCGCATCCGTCGCCGCGGGGGGCGCGCTGCTTTTCGCCGGCCTTCTCGTGCTGCTCGCGGCGGCCGTGCTGGGCCTCTCCACCGTGATGCGACCGTGGCTGGCGGCTCTCTCGGTCGGCGTGATCGCGTGTGTCATCGGCTACGTGATCGTGCACTTCGGCCGCAAGGCCCTGAAGCCTTCGGCCCTCGTGCCGACTCGCAGCGCCGAGTCACTCAGGCATGACAAAGACGTCCTTGCGAGGAAGCTGCGATGAGTGCGACCCCCAGGCAAACCGAAGACATCGAACGGGAAATCGAGGCGACCCGTGAAGAACTGAGCCGGACTCTGGACGCGTTGCAGTCGAAGCTCTCCGTGCGTCGCCGCATCGATGAAGTCAAGGATGTGGCGCTCGAGCGCGGCTCGGCCATCGCGGCAGCGGCGGTGCGGACCGTGAAGACCTACCCCGTGCCGCTGATGATCCTCGCCGTTCCGGTGGTGTGGATGCTCTTCAGGCGCGACCGCACGCGCTGACCGTATCGACCTTCCGCGCGAGGTCGCCGTCGTGTTCCAGCTCGCGATCATTTCGGCGCGACGGGCTGCCGGGCCGCGTGCCGGGAGCGGGGCTTGCTCGCAACCGGTGCACTCAACGACGCCTCGACTCCGGGAGTATCTCCATGGCCATTCGAACCTCGGATTTCTCGCCGACCATCACGAGCATGATTCGCCTGGACCACACGCACCTGCTCGCACTGTTCCGCCGCTTCCATCCGGACACGCCATCCTCGCGAAAGCTGGCCCTCGTCACGAGCGCCTGCCTCGCCCTCGAGCTGCACATGCAGCTGCTGGAGGAGATCTTCTATCCAGCCTTGCGCAACGTCGTCGGGACCGACCCGGTGCTGGAGAAGAGCGTGCCGGAGCACGATGAGATGCGCCGGCTCATCCAGGTGCTGAGGACGAGCAATCCGGAGGCGGCAGACTACGATCGGACGTTCCGTGAGCTCATGCGCCTGACGCTTCATCACGCGGCCGATGAGGAGAGCACGCTGCTTCCGCAAGCCGAGCAGCTGCTGCGCAACGACCTTGGCACGCTTGGCGTGCAGATGGCGAAGCGCCGCATGCAGCTGATGGGGCCCCACGCTGGTGAATTCGCCGCGACGACCGTGCGCTCTTTTCCGGTGGCCACCGCCGCCCTCGCGGCCGGCGCTCTCGGGCTTGGTGTGCTGCTGTTCGGCAAGCGCCCGGCGAAGCACGTCAGCTCGTTCCTGAAGCACTGAACCGCAGCACCGGGTGTCAGCCGTCAGAAATGACGGCCGACCCCGCGGACGCTCAGATCGAGAAGCCCTCTTTCGTCAGCGGCAGCGTCCGCACGCGATGCCCTGTCGCCGCGAAGATCGCATTGCAGATCGCAGGGGCAACGGGCGGCAGCGCGGGCTCGCCGACGCCGGTTGGCGTGAAGTCGCTCTGGATGAAGTGCACGTCCACCTGCGGCGTGTTCGGCATGCGCAGCATCGGGTAACGATCGAAATTGGTCTCCGCGATGCGCCCATTCTCGATGGCAAGCTCGAGCCCCATCGCCGTGCTGAAACCGTCGACCACGCAGCCTTCGACCTGATTCTCGGCACCGCTCAGGTTGATGATCGGGCCGATGTCTCCCGCCACCGTCACGCGCTCCACCGTGAGCTTGCGGTTCTCGTCCACGCGCACTTCCGCGACTTCCGCGAAATGCCCGGCGTGACTGAAGTGGAACGCGAGACCGAGCCCGCGGCCCCTGGGCAGCTTGCGACCCCAGCCGGCCTTCTCCGCAGCGAGCTTGATGACAGCCGCCGCCCGCCCGGTGTTCAGCGACCCCTGCTCCCCGGGCTTCAGCCAGCGCGGCTCACCCATCACGTCGAGCAGAAACTCCACGTGATCGCGCCTGGCCGCAACTGCGCACTCGTGAAGAAAGCACTGCACGGCGAAGGCGATGGTGTTGGAACGCGGCGCGCGCCATGGGCCTGTCGGCACCTGCAGCGGCAGCATGGTCTGTGTCACACGCAGGTTCGGCAACAGCGGAACGGGGAATTCCGGCATGCGCATGTCGGCACCGCTCGAGGGGTTCCTGCCGTCCGCGGTGAAGGTGATGAAATGATCCTGCCACGCGGCGAGCTTGCCACTGCCGTCCAGCGCCGCCTTGAACGAATGGAAGCCACCAACACGATAGAAATCGTGCTGCATGTCATCCTCGCGCGTCCATTGAAGCTTCACGGGCACGCCCGCCTGCTTAGAGATCACCGCGGCTTCACACATGTAGTCGTTCATGAGCCTGCGGCCGAAGCCCCCGCCCACGCGCGTCTGATGCACGGTGACCTTCTCCGGCGGAATCCCCAGCACGCTGCTGACGAGCGTCAGCCCGTTGCTGGGTGTTTGCGTGGGCGCCCACAGCTCCACTGCGCCATCGCGAAACGAAGCCGTGCAGTTCTGCGGCTCGAGCGGCGCATGCGAGACGAACGGGTAGCTGTAAAAAGCCTCGACTGCCGTCTTCGATGAGGCAAACACGCCATCGACGTCCCCCGCGTCGTGAAGCACCTGCGCGCCGGGCTTCTTCGCGAGCTCGCGCGCCTCACTCATGGCCTGCGTCCAGCTGTCCTTCGACGCGCTGCTCTCGTCCCACGTGACTTCGAGTTTGCGCCTGGCGCTGATGGCCGCGTACGTCGAGGTGGCGAGAATCGCAACGCCTGGCATGACTTCAGTGGGCTTCCCGGTGCCTTCCACGACGAACGCCTGCGTCACGCCCGGGAGCTTGCGGATCTCTTCGAGATTCGCGCTGCGCACCTTGCCTCCGACGGCCGGGCATTTCTCGAACACGGCGTACTGCATCCCCGGCACGACCTGGTCGATGCCGAACAGCGGCTTTCCTGTGACGAGCGCGTGGTTGTCCACGCCGGTGACGCGCGTGCCGAGCAGCCGATACTCCTTGCGATCCTTCAGCCGCAGGGACTTCTCGTCCGGCACCGGCATGGACGCCGCCTTCGTTGCGAGGTCGCCGTAGGCGAGACGGCGGCCGCTCTTTGCGTGGATCACGAAGCTGCGCTCGGTGGAGCACTCGCTCTCAGGGACGCCCCATTCCCTGGCCGCGGCCGCGACGAGCATGGCGCGTGCTGAAGCACCGGCACGGCGCAACGTATCCCAATTGCTCGGGATGGAACGCGAGCCGCCAGCGCTCTGCACGCCGTAGAGCGCCGCGTTGATGGGCGACTGTTCCGCCTGGACGCGCGACCAGTCCGCGTCCAGCTCCTCCGCGATGATGAGGGGGAACGCGGTCTTCAGGCCCTGACCGATCTCGGGGCTCTTGTTGAAGATGACGATCGAGCCGCTGGGGAAGATACGCACGTACGCATTCAATGCGAGTGCGGGCGCGCCGCCGGGGTTCGCGAGCGCGACCGATTCCTCGCCGACGTGGAAGGCGAGTGCGAACCCGCCACCCGCGAGGCCTGCCAGCTTGATGAATGAGCGTCGCGTGATGCGGACTGCGGGCAGCGCTTCCATCTCCGCCATGCGGAGAATCTCGCGGACATCGGCATCGGAAGTGGTGACTGCGTGCGCGACGGCGCTCATGTCGCTTCTCCCCGGCCACTCGCGTCGGCGGCGGAGCGGATGGCTTTCCGGATTCGCAGGTAGGTGCCGCAGCGGCAGAGGTTTCCGGCCATGGCGCCATCGATGTCGGCGTCGGTCGGCTTCGGCGACCGGCGCAGCAGTGCCACCGCGGACATGATCTGGCCCGCCTGGCAGTAGCCGCACTGGGCGACGTCGTGCTCGATCCACGCGGCCTGCACGGGATGCAGCTTGCCGTCCCTGCCCGCGAGCCCCTCGATGGTCGTGATTGCCTGCCCCGATGCCGCCGCGGCGGGCACCGAACAGGAACGAATGGGCTCACCATTCAGATGCACGGTGCATGCGCCACACTGCGCAACCCCGCATCCGTACTTGGTGCCGACGAGGCCGAGGTGATCGCGAAGCACCCACAGGAGCGGCGTGGACTCGTCGATGCCGTCCACCTCGTGCTCTGTGCCATTGACCTTGAGGCGCATGAAGGACTCCTCCGGGTTGCTGCCCCGGCGGATTCTGGTCACCGCATTCTTTCGGCGCAACGGATTCCGGCCACCGCGATCAGCAGATGACTATGCGGTGCGATTGCGGAAGGCCCGCCGCGCGGACAGAAACGAGGCACCGTGCCTTCAGGGAACACAGGGCGGGCGGGATCGGCACCGCCCCACGGGAAGAGCCTACTTCAGCGACACCGAGACGCCGGCCAGCACGTTGATGCCCGGGCCCGGCTCGAAGTAGCGGCCATTCCCGTCATCCACGATCACCGAGCCGACATAGCGCTTGTCGAAGAGGTTGTTGACCCGCACGAAGGTGTTCAGCCGAAACGCCGGCAGGTCTGCCCCATACCCGGCATCGACGCTGAAGATCGCGTAGGACGGCGCGAAGACGGTGTTGACGCTGTTCACCGCAACGCTGCTGACGTACTGACCATTGGCACCCACCTGCCAGCCCACATCGCCACCCCACCGCAGGCTCGCGAACGCATTGTTCTTCGGCACGCCCGGCAACCGGCTGCCCGCGGGGACCACCGCGGTGGGCACCGGGCAAGGCGTGGCCGCACAGGTGCGGTACTCGTCCTGATAGATGGCGTCGACGTAGGTGTATGCGAGCTGCGCCCGCCACTGCTCGGCGAAGTCGTAGGACACGGCAAGCTCCGCGCCCCGCCGCCGCGTGCGGCCGCTGTTCTGATACGTGGAGCGGCCGCCCAGATTCGTGTTCACCACGATCTCGTTTCGAGTGAGCGCCTGGAACAGCGTGGCCTCGGCGCTCAACCCGGTGTCGAGCTGCATTTTGACGCCGAGCTCGCTGTTGTCGCTGCGCGCCGGCCGCAGACCGAGATTGAGACCCGCCCCGCCATCCGCGCGATACGCCAGCTCCGAGCCGAGCGGCGTCTGGAAACCCTGGCCGTAGGAGGCGTACACGTTCATCCACGGGCGCACCTTGAACACGAGGCCCGCGACGGGCGAGGTCGCGTCGTACTTCACCTTGCCGCTGTCGTCGCCATTCGCAGGTGTGATGAAGTGATCGTCGGAATCGAAGTGCACCTCGCTCCGCCGCACGCCAAGGGTTGCGGACCACGCCGGCGCGAAATCCCAGGTGCCCTGCGTGTACTGGTCGAAGTCGTACGAGATGTTGTTCTCGTCGCGGCGAAGCGCGCCCCGCACGCCGAGCGTCGTGCCCACGAAGTTGTTGTACCCGCGGCGCAGCTCGTTCTGGCGGTCATAGCTCAGGCCGACGACCCACGAAAGCGGCCGGCCCGCGAGCTCCCCTCGCCAGGACCAGCGCGCGTCCCCACCACCGAAATCACGGCTCAGGTCGATGACGCCACCTGCATGGGTCGGCGCCGCCTGGGTGGCGGCCGGGATCGAAAGGAACTGCTCGACCGTGCGGTGACCGTAGTAGCCGAGCAGACGGATGGACTGCGAGTCGCTCAAGCGGTGATCGAGGATCAGGCCGCCCTGCTGCTGCTCCAGGCTCTTGCGCGTGTCGAACATGAGCGCCGCGGCCGCTGTCTGGTCCGGGTCCTGCGCAAACTGCTCGGGCGTGAGGCCCAGCGGATCATCTGCGTCCGGGCGCGAGATGATGTTGCCGATGAACGTGAGCCTGGTGTCTTCGGAGAACGAGTAGTCGACCTTGCCATTGAAGGATTCGTTGCGCGCGCTGCTGTGATCCCGATACCCGTCGACCGTGAAGTGGGTGAAGGCGGCGCTATAGTTGAGCGCGCCTTCCGCGCCGCTGGCGCTCACCCCGGCACGGAACGTGTCGAAGCTGCCGTATGCCAGCGAGGTGCGCAGCTGCGCGGGTGACTTGCCATCTGCCGTGAAGAGCTGGATGACCCCACCCGAGGAGTTGCCATAGAGCGCGGAGAACGGGCCGCGCAGCACTTCCAGCCGCGACGCGGAATCGATGTTGAACTGCGAAACCTGCCCCTGGCCGTCGGGCCCCGTCGCGGGGATCCCATCCTGATACACCCGCACGCCGCGTATGCCGAACGCCGAGTTCGCGCCGATGCCGCGGATCGACACCTGCTGGTCCTGCGCATAGTTGTTGCGGTTGCGCGCGAGCAGGCCCGGGACGTTCGCCACGTCATCCGCGAGATTCACGCCGAGGGCGTTGTGGCGCAGCTGCTCCGCGGAAACGCTGCTGATCGCAGCCGGAACATCGAACGAGGACGTTTCGATGCGCGTGGCGGTGACGACGACGTCTGCGATGGGGCGTGCCGGCTCCTCGCCGTCGCGTGCTGAGACATTGAAGGACACCGCGGACGCGGCGAGACAGGTGAGCGAGATTCGTGTGAGACCCATATGCAAAGAATGCTAGGGGGCCTGCACGATTTGCGAATCAAGAAAATCATGAACGGGGACCGCATCTGCACCGTGGATGAGATGTGGCCCGTCCGTTGCAACGCCCGGCGTCCACTTCACCGGTGATCATGCAGTGGGTCACGTCCGTGCAGGCGCCGTCATCCGCCTGGGTCCAGAGCAGGCCGGGGTTCGCGCGGCTGAAGAAGAGGCCATCCGGGCTCGAGAAGTCGCTCGCGCCGCTGAGGCGCGAGAGGTTCACGGTTTCGAGGTCCGCGGAGGTGCGTGCGCCGAACAGGAAGACGTCCCACGTGAACGAGAGCGCATCGCCATGCCCCCCCTCCTCCGCGAAACGGATGATGTGGCCGTTGGGATCGCCCTTCTGGTCCGTGCCGGTGGTCGTCTGGTCGTTGTAGAAGCGCGGGTTCGACGGGCTGACCGCCTCGATCGGGCGCGAGGCCGCGGTGGTGTCCGTCAGGGTGAAATACACTTCGCCCGTCCTCGGGTGCACCGCGCCCCACTCCGGGCGATCCATCTTCGTCGCACCGGCGGCATCGGCGGCGAGCCGCGCATTGATGAGCACATCGGCCTGGTCCGAGAACGCATAGGCGGGGTTCGAGCGCGTGATGTTGTTGATGCCGAACTTGAGCTCCGCCCACTGCCCCGAGCCATCGGGCAGGAACTGCGCGACGAACAGCTTGCCGTTGTCGAGATACCTGTCGCCGGCGGCGAGACCCTCATCGGTGTCGCGCGGGTCCCAGGGCTCGTTCGAGACGTACTTGTAGATGTACTCGTTCCGGCCGTCATCGCCCATGTACCACACCAGCGGCTCGCCGGCCTTCACCGGGCCGAGCCACGCACCCTCGTGACCCATGCGGCCGAGCGCCGTGCGCTTGCGCGGGGTGGAATTCGGGTTGTACGGGTCGATCTCCACGACCCAGCCGTAGGTGTTCGCGACGTTGCGGTAGTCGTCGCTGCCGTCGGCGGAGGTGCCGAGCTTCATCGCGTTCCAGCGGCCGTAGAGATTGTCGGGCGTGTCGGGCGTTACAGTGGCCCAGAGCTCGCGGCCGGCGCCCGTGACGCCGTAGCGCCCGAACGAGGTGAGCTCCTTCGTCGTGCGATTCGGCGCGTCCGTTGCGGCAATCCGGCGGAAGTAGCCTGCCCAGCTCTCCTCGCAGGTGAGGTAGGTTCCCCACGGCGTCGTGCCGTGCGCGCAGTTGTTCACCGTGCCGCGCGTCTTCGATCCGTCGGGCGAGTACTTCGTCACCATGTACTGCGTGCGAGCCGCCGGGCCCGAAAGCTTCATCTCCGTCAGCGTGTGGATGCAGCGGTTGAAGCGCGAATCCTGCTCGTAGTCCCAGCTCGTAGCGCGACGGTGATGGTGGTTGAAGAAGCTGTGCGCGGAGCTCCAGGAGCTTCGCTTCCTCTGCTTCTCCTTCACGACTTCGAGCACGCTCACGCCGTGCACGTTGAACTCGCGCAGCACTTCCTCCGGAACGGTGCGCACGCCGTCCACGATCGTCTGGCCGTTCGGGTACACGAACGCGGGCGTGATCGCCTCGTGGTTCATGCAGAGGAGGCCGCGATCCGACGATGACGGGTCGCGTCTGCCGTTGCGGCCGAGGCCGAAGTACTGGATCGCGTCGTGATGATCGCCTGCGCGGTGCGCGAAGCTCGCCGCGTCGTCCGTCCCGTCGTTGCGGAAGTCCGGGACCTTGCGCGCAATCGGGTCGCCGAGTGCGTACAGCGTGTCGTCGCTGTAACGCGGCGGCATCCTGACTTCATCCTCGAGCATCTGCCGACGCGAGATGCGTGCCTGGATGACGCCGCTGAAGGAAGGGTTGTTGGAAGAATTGTTATCCGCGTCTGCGTGCGAACCACCACGGGGTCGCCGCTGGGCGTCGCTCATCAGGCTCTCCCCTTGCGTGCTGGCTTCCGGCAACGTGAATCGTGGCCGGGCGGTTGCAGGGCGAGACCGTAGCGAGCGATGGTTACGGGCGTGTGAACTCGATCAGCGCGCGGCTTTCGCAGCGGTTGTGGAACGCGGCTTCGCGGGCTCGCGCAGCTCCACCCACGCGGGCGCGTGATCGCTCGCGTGGCTCTGCCCGCGCACCCACGAATCCACACCCGCGTCCACGAGCAGCCGGGCGGCCGGCTCGTTCAGCAGCAGGTGATCGATGCGCAGGCCGGCGTTGCGCGGCCAGTGGTTCCGGAAATAATCCCAGAAGGTGTAGATGCGCTCTTCGGGGTGCAGCTTGCGGATCGAATCGACCCAGCCGGCATCGAGGAGGCGCTGGTACGCCGCGCGGGTTGCGGGCTGAAGCAGGGCGTCCTTCCGCCAGGACCTGGGGTTGTAGATGTCCTCGTCGGTGGGCACCACGTTGAAGTCACCGCACAGGACGACCGGCTTCTTCGAAACGTACAGCCCGCTTGCGTGCGCGATGAGCCGCTCGAACCAGGCGAGCTTGTAATCGAACTTCGGCCCGGGCTGTGGGTTTCCATTCGGCAGGTAGAGGCAGCCGACGATGACACCCTGGACATCGGCTTCGATGTAACGGCTGTGCGTGTCATCCGGATCGCCGGGCAAACCCCGCCGCAACTCCGCCGGCTCCGTTCCCTTCGCCAGGATGGCGACGCCGTTCCACGAAAGCTGCCCGTGCCAGATGGCGCCGTAACCGGCGCCGCGCACGGAGGGGCCCGGGAACCGCGAATCCGGCGCCTTCAGCTCCTGCAGGCACGCCACATCCGGTGCCGCTTTCGCGAGCCACTCCAGAAGGTTCGGCAGCCGGCTCGAGATGCCGTTGACGTTGTAGGTGGCGATCCTCATTGCCGGTGCTTTGTACTGCCGGGTGAGTCGCCGCTCAAGTCGCGTCATCCAATGCTGCGGCTCGACAATCGTGATCCCGCACGGCGGGTGAACAGCACGGCTTCAATGAACGTTCAGCGCAGGGCCGCGCGGCGGCGGGGCCCCTCGTGGACCGCTACGACGATGTCGCGAAGCGTACGAACGAAACGCCTGGAAGAAGGATTGCGCCGAGGATCCTCAGCGCGGAGAGCGTAGCCAGGGCCCTGTGTGAGGCGGCCAGCGATGACGCGCGGCGGCTACGCTACCTGGTCGGGAATGACACGCGGGCTTCATCGAGGCGCGGCGTGAAACGCCCGACCAGGATTACATCGGGTTCATGCATTCGCACTTTGCAGCGGGGCCCTGAGCCGCTCGGCGACGAGCGCGCTCTGCCCTTTGGCCCACGCGCGACCCTTGTCCGCGAGCGACCAGCAAGCCATGGCGCCGCGGCTGATGTAGCCGTGGTCGGTGAGCCACTTGCACGCGCTGCGCGCTTCGCTCGTCACGAGCCCAAGCGCGTTCTCGAGCTCGCCCGATTGCAGTGGACGTTGTGTCATTCCAAGCACGCGGAGAATCCGCTGGTGTGTCACGCCCGGGGCCTGGCGGTCGGCCTGTGCGCTACGGCTTCCACGTTCAGTGCTCGTTTCCATGACAACGGTTCTCCAGTGCGATGAGTAAGAAGTACGCCGCCAGCTGCAGAATTCGCGAGGGGGTCACGAGCCACAGCTGGCGGCGTTGCCTGGTGGGCCCGAAGGCTCCATGCATCCGGACGTAGAGGCGACGTCCGTGAGCACGAGATTGCAATGGCTGTGCCACCTCCCGCCCGCGCCTCCGCGAACGTAGCAACAAGCACTTGCGCGCGATGGGGGGAAATCCCTGATCAGCGTTGGCGCACGCCGGCCCGCATCAGCACGCTTTGGGTGCGCGCGAGATGGCTGCTCCGCGCGCAGCGGAGCTTCAGACGACGCGCGTGAAGCGGACTACAAAATGTGACGCAGGTCGCATGTGCGCTGAGGCACGCGCGGTCACGCGGCTTCCATGCCGTGACGCTGCTTGATGGTCGAGGCCTCAGGTGAAGCCATGTAACTCAGCAGCGCGCGAGCCGAGTCAGGTGCGCCGCAGGCGGCCGCGACGCCGCCGGAAAAAACGGTGAGGGTCTGAATCTCCGGCGGCAGCGGACCGATCACTTCGATGCCCGAAAGATTCTTGAGCTCGCTCAGCTGCTGGAACCCCAGCTCCACGGCCCCGCTCGCCACGAGCGAGCCCACGGGAATGCCCGGCGGAGGCACCACGATACGGCTGCGAATCTGCTCGAGGATTCCCCAACGCTCGAACATCTTCTCCAGGTACACGCCGCTGGGGCCGGTCGAGTAGCTCACGCTCTTCGCGGCCTGCACGGCCTGCTTCACCGCGGCTTCGGTCGCGATGTCCGGCCGGGGAGCGCCGGCGCGCACGGCAATGGCGACGCCCGACTTCACGAGGTCCACGCGGCCCGCGAGCACCTTGCCTTCCGCGATCAGCTTGTCGATGGCGTTGCTGGCGAGGACCACGACATCCACGGCCTCACCGCCCTGCACGCGTCTGGCCACGTCGACGCCACCGGCCGCCTCCGTGGTCACCGCCTGGCCCGAGGCTTTCTGATACCGGGATGCGAGCTCCGCAAGCACTTCGCGTGTGGCCATCGAGGAAACGAGCTTGAGCGGGCTGGGCATCGAGAGCTCCGTTGCGCTGGGATCGGGATTTCGCGGCGCGACTCTACAGGGGTTCCCGGACAGGGGCAGCGTGGACCGCATTCGAGGCCGCGCTTCGGGCCTCGGATGCGAACCGCTTCAGGGCTTCTGGATCTGCACGGGAGCGCTGGTTTTGCCGGGAGTGCCGGGCGTGATCACGAGATAGCGCCGCGGCGCCGGAGCCACGCTCTGCACGAGCTGACGGATCGGCCCCACGGCATTGACGATGGCCGCTCCGGCCGCGTTCGCCGTGAACGTGGCGAGCGGTTCCAGCGTGCCCCTGCCATCGGGACGCCCCGCGAGCGCCAGCACGTACTCGTTCTTCGGTTCGAGGCCGGTCACCGACGCCTGCAGGATCTGCGTCAGTCCCTGGTCGAAAAGTGAGACGCTGGTCGGTGCCTGGGGCGTGCCCTCCTCCGGAGCGCTCTTCGTGGACAGGAGCTCGAGGTGGACCGCCCCGCCCGCGAGGCCGAGGGGCCGAAGATTCTGCCCACCGCCACTACCGCCGCCCGGCACGGCATTCGGCACGTACACGACCGCCTGCGGCGCCTGGCCGATCGGCACGGTCGTGATGACCGTGTTCGATACCGTATCGATCACTGCAAGCGCGTCGCTGTGCTCCAGCCCCACGTACACACGGCTTCCGTCACCGGACGGCCACACCCCATGCGGCAGCTTGCCGACCGGAATCGACGCGACCTGCATGAAGTCCGTGGTGCGGAATACTTTCACTTCGTTGAGCCCGCCCACCGTGACATACGCGAACGTGCCATCGGGCGTGCGGGCGAAATTGACGTGGTTCGTGAGCGGCCCCGTCTCGAGCGTCTTCAGCACCGTGAATGGCGGCTTCGCGCTGAAGGCCATCGCACGGCCCGTGTCCTTCAGCGTGAACCACACCTGGTCGCCGTCGGGCGATGCCGCGATATTGGGACAGAACGGGCTCTCCTGCTTCACGCGCCCCACGATCTCGTGGTCCGGCACGGAGATGACGACGGTCTCCGGGTTGAAGGAAGAGCACACGTATCCGTACAGGCCATCGGGCGAGAAGATCTGCATCCCGGGCCCGGCGGGAACCTTGATGCGCGTCTTCTCCTCGAACGTGCCGGCATCCAGCACGGCCACGTAGTCCTCGCCCCGGACGGTCACCCACACTTCCCTGCCGTCCGGCGTGAAGAACGCTTCGTGCGGCGCGCGGCCAACGTAGGCGACGTGTTTCACCGCGTTCGTCGCCGTGTCGATGAACGACACGGAGTTGCTGCCGATGGAAACGACGACGAGCGTGCGATGATCCGGCGAGAAGCCGAGGCCATGCACGAGGAGCTGGCCGCGATACAGCGGGCTCAGGTTCCCGGGCTGCGGATCACCCAGCCGGATCACGCCGAGCAGCCGGTTGTCCGAAGGGCTCGTCACCGACACGGTGTTCGAGAACTGCTCGGCGGCATACACCCGATCACGACCGCTCACGGTCGTGCCCGCCGGTGCACTGGCGACGCGGACCTCGCCCTGTGCCAGCAGCGAACCGGACGCTGCGGCGCCGAGACCCAGCAGCACGAGCACGCTCAGGCGCACGCGCTTCATGTCCCGTCCCCGGACGCGTCGGCGATGATGAGGCGCATCGCCGCAATCTCCTGCTGCTGCGTGACGATTATTTCCTGCGCGAGTCGCTTCAGCTGCTCGTTCTTACCGTGACGGAGCATCGAGTGCGCCATGTCGATGGCGCCCTGGTGATGCGGAATCATCATCGCGACGAAATCGCGATCGACATCGCCCGTCGTCGCGGCGTGCATGGCCCGCATCATCCTGGCCATGGCGACCTCGTTTTCCACGAGGAACGAGCCTTCCGGCGCAGGCATCGAGTCCGCGGCGATTACCGCCCAGCTGAAGGATACGACAACGAGGGAGAGTGCCAGCGCCCGTTGCATCGGGCGCCGGCGCAGATGATCTCGGATGTGCACGTCCACTCACTCCTGCGGCGTGCATCGGCCCATGCACGCAACAGGCCAGCGGACGTCATGGCGCCTTCAACGGCGCTGCACCCCACCGCTCATTGAACGATGACGTCCGGCAGCAAGGTGGCGGACGAGAGCGTGCCCACCTGCAGGTCCGTGAGTCTCAGCGTGCTGCCGGGGGCCGCCGCGTTCACCAGGACGAGCCCCGACGTCGGGTCTTCCACGATCGCTGCGGTGCGCGCGTCGGAAGGAGCAACGTATAGCGCGAGGGGCGGAGTGTTGCTGCGTACCAGGGCCAACGCGTCGCGACCGAAGCTCGCGCGATGGACCACGGCCGGGGCCACCGTGCCGCTGAAAAGATACACCTGGTCACCGCTGTCGTCGTAGACGCCGCCGCTCACATTGGTCGCCACGCGCTGCGCCGGCACCGAACGGTCGAGCGAGACTTCCCACAGCGTTCCGTCGCCGCTGCCGGAACCGAGTGTGATCAGCGCCGCTTCGCCGTCGAGCCGCAGATCGCTGAGCGACTGGATGTCCGCCTCGATGACGGTGGCCGGCGTACCGGTCGAGGCAACGGGCACCACGCTCACACGCGCATTCGCGACATTCCCGATCCGCCACAGATAGGTGAGCTCGGTGAAATCCTCGTTGATGTAGAACGACTCGATGAGCGCGCCGGCAGGCATGTCGGTGGTGAGACGCCGCTCGGAGCTCGGGTTCGCCGGGTCGATGAGGAACGCGCCGTTCTGATTGCCGTGCGTGCCGACCAGCACGATCTTCGTCTGATCCGGCGACACACTCATCTGTGCGTGCGTGTCCGCGGCGGCATAGATCGGGGACACTCTTTCCGGAGAATCGAGGCTGCCCGTCGCGGCCCGATAGATCGCCGCTCCGCCACCGGCCGGCGCGGACATGAAGTAGAGCGTCGGCTGGCCTTCGCTCCACTGTGTGAGGCTCGCGAGCAGGTTCGCCGAAAGGTCCACGAGCGCCGCCGAACCCGAGCCATTGGTGTCGAGCACGTAGAGGTTGTTCGCCTGGCCGCCACTCGAAGTGGGCGCCGTGGCGAACGCGATGTATCGCCCGTCTTCGCTCATGACCACGGGCGCCGAGCCGAGGAAGCTCCTGCCGAGCGGCTGCTGAATCCTGACGGGCGAGGCGATGGGCGTCGTGCGCACGTAGAACCGTTCCGTGGTCACTGCGACCTGCGCCGGATCAGCCCGGTCGTAGACGATGACCGAGCCCCTGGGGGAGCGCCACGCGTTCTGCAGGCGCAGGTTTCCCGTCGTGGCCTGGCTGATCTGCGTCGACGAGATCAGATCCGAAACGTAGATTTCCTGATTCTGCGAAGCGTTGCGCGCAGTGAAGGCCACGCGATACGCCGGCACATCCACGAACACCACGGCCGTCGAGGTGGAAAACCCGCCGAGGGCATTCGTGACCTTGTAGCGGAAGCGGGTGACACCCCGGAAGCCCTCCGGCAGCTCGAGGCGAACCGTGCGATCGGCGTTGAAGGATGCGCGGCCGACGGTCGGATCTGCATCGATGGCGAACGTGAGCGGTTCGTTGTCGAGCTTCTGATCGTTGCTCAGCACGGCGACGGACGCTGCGCCTGACGCTGTCACCGTGAGGATGTCGTTCGCCGTGCGCGGCGGATCCTCGCCCCCGGAAGTCGGGTCTGAATTGCAGCTCGTGAATGCGGCGCTCGTGCCGAGCAGCGCCGCGCAAAGAGCCACTCGTCCTGAAAGTCTCATCTCGTCTCCTGTCGTCCTTCGACCCTCAACGGGCGGGGATTGTACGTGCCCGCGAATGCATTCACCGCAGGAGCTTCTGAAACGAGCTCCGCAGACGCACAGGTTTCCGGCTGTAACAAATGTTCACGATTGGCAACAGTGTGCCGATGCGCACTACCACTCGGGAGGCGCGGCGCCGAGACGCGAAGCCGGCCTGTCCCAATGCATGGGCGCCTCATCGATTTCCAGCGGAGCACGCAGACGACGCAGGGGACCGAAGCCGCTGTGCTCCGTTTCATCGCTCCAGTCGCCCTCCGACGCCGGCCCGGCGCTGGTCGAAGGATCCGCGGTGGGCCCGCTGGTCAGCAGCGCCGCTGTGCGCGCAAGCGAAGTGCGGGCTTCGAACCCTCGTCCCACGCGCAGTCGTTCCGTGAGACCGCGGATAGCCGCGGCGGCCATGAGATAGCCCGTGGCGTGATCCAGCGCCTGCACCGGCAATGGAGTGGGCCGGTCCCGTTGCAAGGCGCGCATGCCTGTCTCCGCGATGCCGGCGCTCATCTGCACGAGACTGTCGAAGCCACGCCGGTTGCGCCAGGGCCCGCTCCAGCCGTAGGCATTGAGCGACACATCGATCAGACCGGGCCGGAGCTCACGACGTGCCTGCGCAGTGAACCCCAGTTTCGCGAGAGCATCGGCACGATAGCCATGGACCAGGATGTCGGCTTCGCGCAGCAGCTCCCGGAGGCGGGCGAGCCCGGCCGGGTCGCGAAGATCGAGCCGGGCGCAGCGCTTGCCGAGTGTCACCTCCGGAATGACCCCCGGCTCATCCCACGCGGGCGGATCGATGCGCAATACGTCCGCACCGAACCCCGCAAGGAATCGTGTGGCCACCGGGCCGGCCAGCACGCGGGTGAGATCGAGAACGCGTATGCCCCGCAGCGGCCGATGACGGTCCGGCGACCAATGCGTGCGGCATGTGTCACCGGTTGTTTCGAGCGCCAGCAGGGGCTCAGCGCCGACGGACTCGCCTTGCGGATGCTGCTTCCATTGTTGCTGGGATCGCATCATGGCCGCACATCCGCCGCGGTCGACAATGGAAGATTCCAGCGCGTGCGCTTCCCACCGACTCACTGCGCGCGCGACTTCCGCTCTCTCTGCCGCCGCGCCCAGGACGGAAAGAGCAGCATCACGATGATGTGGCGCGTTCGTGTGAAGGCGAATCCAGCCATCTGCCGCGGCGTAGTCACCTGCAACCGGATCCCACGGATTGGGCAACTCCCACCCGATGGGCCGCATCGACCAGCTGAACCAAAGTGAGCTCAGCTTGCGGTCCACGCAAACGCGGGGCGCATCGGCGAACCTCGTGAGGATGAGCTCCGCAACCGCGGCACCTGCGGCGCCGATCGCCGATGCCGCGAGCCCGGAGACCGCAAACACCGAGGGCAGAGGGCCGTCCCCTGCGAACTGCACGCGCTCCGCCGCCGCCGGATCGCCACCGAGCTCCCGCCACATCGCAGAGAAGAACATGGGCTGATATTACACCCGCCGATCGTGTACGTTCGCCGCACGCAGACGTTCCGGGTGATCCGACGTGATCGTTCATCTCATCGATGGCACATACGAGCTGTTCCGACATTTCTATGGGCTTCGCCGCTTCAACAAGGGACAGGACAAGCCGTTCGGCGCGGTCATCGGCGTGCTGAACACCGTTCTGCAGATGATCGAAGAGGGAGCCACGCACCTCGGCGTTGCCACCGACCACGTCATCGAGTCGTTCCGCAACGGGCTGTGGCCAGGGTACAAGACAGGCGAAGGGGTCGACCCCGCCCTGCTCTCCCAGTTCCATCCGCTCGAAGAGGCACTCGCCGCGATGGGCGTGGCCGTGTGGCCGATGACGGAGCTCGAGGCGGACGACGCACTCGCCTCCGCCGCGCGCATCGCGGCTGAAGATGACCGCGTGCAGAAGGTGTGCATCTGGACGCCGGACAAGGACCTGGCCCAGTGTGTTCGCGGGGACCGCGTCGTGCAGGTGGAGCGCAAGGCGCAGAAGATCCGCAACGCCGATGCGGTGCGCGAGAAGTTCGGCGTGGAGCCAGCGCTCATCCCCGACTTCCTCGCACTCGTTGGCGATACGGCGGATGGTTATCCCGGCCTGGAAGGCATCGGCAAGACAACCGCAGCAAGGCTGGTGGCGCGTTACGGGCCGCTCGAAAGCTTTCCGTCCGCGGTGCTCGATGGCGAACGGCTTACGCTCGCCCTGTTGTTCAAGAACCTTGCGACGCTGCGAACCGATGCGCCGCTATTCAGCAACGTGGATGAGCTGAAGTGGCGCGGGCCACCGGAGAGCTTCGCAGCTTTCGCGGAAAGGTTCGGTGATGCACGGGTGCTCGCCCGCGCGAGGAAAGCGCCCGTCACCTGAGGGAGCGGTCTTTCGGGCGGCTCCCCACGCGAGCGTGTTGATCGCGGCTGCGCCTGCACCGGCGTTCAGCGCTTTTCAGTCACGCAAGAGATCTGTTGGGAACACCGCAGCTAGCGGCCTTGCGGCGGCTCGCCCGTGGGTGTCTGAGGGCCCGTCGGCGTTCCCGACCGCCCTTCCGTCGCAGGCGCATTCGGGCCGCACGGCTCCCCGTTGGCGTCCACGCCGTCGTCCTGACACTCCTTCTGCCTCTCCGCTGCCCTCTGCAGCTCCGCGTTTCGCCGCGCGATGTCCTGCTGCTGCGCCTGCCGGACTATTTCCATCGACGCATCATCGCCCGCTTCGATCTGACCGGGTGTGTAGCGAGTGCTCGGGGCGCCGCCGCCGCAGCCCATAGCCACCACGAGCGTGACCGAGAGAGAGATGAAAGAGACGCGCTTCATGGGGGAGACCCTCGATCCCATCCGATACCAGAACTCTTCACCGGACCTCGAAGTTCCTGCGGGATGCGGATGCTTGTCCACTCGAAACGAGTGTCGCGACGCACGCCGCGCCCACTTGCGGCGCCCCGCCCCGCAGAGCTCGCCCCTACGCCCGACGCGCGACGATGAGCAGCCCTGCAACGGCCTGCTCCCGCTCTTCCCGAAACGATTCGCGCGACAGCGTGTGGAGCTCCAGCCCCGCTGCAGCCAGGGCGTGCCGCACGTACTGCTCGCTATGGGAGTAACGGCCATGTATCTCGAGCCGGTGTTCGTCCGGTGAATCCTCCGGCGACGCTTCGAGCGTGAAGACCAGCAAGCCCCCTGCACGCAGCGCGACGCTCGCGGCGCTGAGCGGCTCCTCCAGCGAACCGAAGTACACGAGCGTATCCGCGCTGATGATCGCGTCGAAGGACGACGGCCGCGTGCGCATGAGCTCGCCCAGCTCCGCGACGACCAGCTCGTCGTAGCACTGTCGAGCCCGCGCCCGTTCGAGCATCCGGGGGGAAAGATCCACGCCAACCAGCTTTGCGCACGAACCCCGCACGAGCGGGCCACACAGGCCCGTGCCGCACCCCGCATCGAGAACGGCGGGCAGAAGCCGCCCACCGGCAGCTGCGCTCAGCGCGGTCGCCAGCGCCCCGGGTGCCCGATAGCCCAGCCGCTGGAGGTCCGTATCGAACGAGCTCGCGGACGTATCGAAGAGCGTACGCACGTAGTCGTCCGCCGCGCGCACCGGTGCTCCCTGTCGGGAGGTGGCCGCTGCCATGTGGCGTGCCACAGGGTTCTGGGGCTCGCCTGCCGCCCACTGCTGGTAGACGTGCGCCGCCTCCGGCAGACGCCCGAGCTGATAGAGCAGCGTTGCGAGCGCTTCGTGCGACCTGAAGTAGTCCGGCTGATGCGCAATGCTGGCGCGAAGGTTCTCGAGCGCGCCTTCGACATCCCCCTCGTCACGCAGGCAGATGCCGAGGTTGTACCACCCTTCCCCCATTGAAGGCGCCACGAGCGTGACACGCCTGTATGCCTCCCTCGCCTCGTTCCGCAACCCGGCGGTGATGAGGAGGCTGCCGAGCGTATTCCATGCCGGCCCGCTGGAAGGCGCGACGGCGAGGCACCTGCGCACGAGGTCGATTGCCGTGCCCGTTTCACCGCGGTGGAAGTGCAGCAGCCCGAGGTAGTAAAGCGCCTTGGGATGCGAGGGATGTGCTTCGAGAACGCCTCGATAGCCCTGCTCGGCCGCCCCGAAGTCCCCGGACTTGTGGGCCCGCATCGCTGCGCGCAGCTCATCTTCGGGTGTGGCCATCATACGTTCGTCCGGCTCGATCCAGCGGCGTCAACGGCGTCACTCTAGTCGCACGCGGCCCGATGTTGTAACTGCCGGGCGGTCGAGATGAAGCTCCATCGACCCCGCGCCGCTCGCGGCCCGCCCCCACTCCGCCGGCCCTGCCCGGCACCGCCGGAGCGACGCGGGCGGCCAGCACACAAAAAATCCTCCGGCGGATGTCGGCATCGCGTGCACCCGCTCGTCCTCGTGATCGGAACGCCGGTTCCGAGCCCAACCCCGAGACGGAGCGCCCCATGAACAACGCCGCGAAAGTCGTGTCCAGCCAGTCGACCCGGTCCGCCCCAGCCGTCCTGAGCGGCGTCGTGCCATACGTGCAGGTCAACGGCGCCAGCGCGGCATCGGAGCTCTACCAGCGCGCCTTCGGGGCCGTCGAAGCGGCGCGGCTGCCGGTGGACGAGAGCGGGCGCACCATGCACATCCATCTGCACATCAACGGCGGCTCGGTGATGCTGAGCGACGCCTATCCCGAGTACGGCGCTCCGCTTCAGGCGCCCCAGGCGTTCAACCTCATGATGCAGGTGGATGACATCGACGCGTGGTTCAGCCGTGCCGTTGCCGCAGGCGCCGAGGTCGTCATGCCCGTGGCGAAGATGTTCTGGGGAGATCGCTACGGACAGCTTCGCGACCGCTTCGGCGTGCTCTGGGCGATGAATCAGCCGGAATGAGCCGCGCCGTGGTGGCGGGCAGCCGGGCTCGCCACCACCGCTGGCTGCGAACGGGGCACATGCGCTACGGTGCGGGCCCTGGCCCCGACTGCCGAAGGATGTCGCCATGAGGATCACGCAGCCCGGCGCACGCACGCTCTTCATCGCGTTTTGCCTTGCCGCAGCAGCGAGCACGGCGGCCGCCGCGGATGTTGGCACGCTCCTCGTGCTGAACAAGTCGGACAACACCGTCTCGATTGTGAGCCTGGCGTCGCAGGCGGACGCACCGACCGTCCCGACGGGGCACGGCCCGCATGAAGTGGCCGTGTCACCGGATGGCAAGATCGCCGTCGTCACCAACTACGGCCAGCAGAGTCAGCCTGGCAACTCGCTCACGGTCATCGACGTGGCCGCCGCCCGCGTGCTGCGGACCATCAGCCTGAATGACAACCGCAGGCCCCACGGCATCGCATGGCTGGGCGGCAGCCGCGTCGCCGTCACCACCGAAGACAGCAAATCCCTGCTCGTCGTGGATGTGGAGGCGGGCAAGGTGCTCAGCACCATACCCACGGGCCAGGATGTCTCGCACATGGTGGTGGTGTCACCGAAGCATCAGCGCGCCTTCGTTGCGAACATCGGGTCGGGATCGATGACGGTCATCGATCTGGCAGCGGGCCGGCACGTCGCGAACATTCCAACGGGCGCCGGGGCGGAAGGCATCGACATTTCGCCGGATGAGCGCGAGGTGTGGGTGACCAATCGCGAGGCAGACACCGTCTCCATCGTCGACGTGGCCACGCTGAATGTCGCCGCCACGGTGCCCTCGCGCGGCATGCCGATCCGCGCGAAATTCACGCCGGACGGCAAGCACGTCATGGTCTCGAATGCTCGCGCGGGCGAAGTCTCCGTGTTCGAAGCTGCAACGAGGAAGGAGGCGCGCCGCATCCCCATGCAGGCGAAGCCCGGCAGCGCGGCCGATAGCGCCGGCCGCATGTTCGCGCCCGGCTTCGGCGGCGGCGGGCCCGTGCCGGTCGGCATTCTCGTTGCGCCGGCGCTGAAGCATGCGTACGTGGCGAACACCAACGCCGACATCGTTTCGGTGATCGATCTCGAAACCTGGCAACTGGTTGACGCGCTGCGCGCCGGGAAAGAGCCGGATGGACTGGGCTATTCCCCGCTGACACGCCCGTGACGACCGGGCGCACGGCGGGACTTCTCGAATCAGTCGTGCTTCATCGCGCCCATCGCGTTCCACACGTCTTCCGGCACCCCGTATTCCCGGCGCACGGACTGCGCATCGAGCACACCGAAGCCCATCGCCTCACGCTGCACGAGATAGCCCAGGCACGCTTGCGCGGCCTCTGCCAGCAGGGTCGCGCGGCTCTTGCGCCCCTCGGCCGCCGCATCGAACGCATTGAGCGCCTCCAGCGCGGCACGCAGGCGGCTGCCGCTCAAGCTCAGCGAAGCGGCTCTTTCACGTGCGATCTCGGCCACGACCGCGGCGTGCTTTCTCTCCTTCGTCATGACCGCAGCATAGCGCTTCGGCGGCGCTCCTGAAGTCGATGTCACCTGGGCTCGTGCGCGAGCACCCTTGCGCAGCGCTCGGCTGGCGCGCCGTAATTCGCGAGCTGCGCGACAAGTCAGATACGCCGTCTGCAGTAACAGCAGTCCGCCGGCCGCAGTATGCTTGAGCACCCACCCTGCTCTGGCGCCGCTTACGCCAGAGCCACGACCAGCATCGCGGAGGCCAGAGCATGCGCAACCGAAGCAACGCGGAGTGGCCGGAGCTCCACTACGAAGCATGGCGTGACACGTGCACGACGCTGCACCTGTGGACGCAAGTCGTCGGCAAGATTCGCCTGGAGCGCACGCCCTGGCTGAACCACAGCTGGCACGTCCCGTTCTACCTCACGGCACGGGGCCTCACCACCTCACCGATCCCCGCCGAAGGTCGACTGTTCGACATGACCTTCGACTTCATCGATCACGTGCTCGACGTCTGCGTCAGCGACGGCACGCGCCGGCGCATCCCGCTGCAGCCGCAATCCGTCGCGCAGTTCTACGCCGCCGTCATGGAGGGGCTCACGAAGCTCGGCATTGGCGCCACCATCAGCGAGCTTCCGTGCGAGATCGCCGGCGCCGTCCCGTTCAGCCAGGATCACGCGCATGCGGCGTACGACGCGGGGTACGCGCAGCGCTTCTGGCGCGCCCTGCTCCAGGCCGATCGCGTGCTGAAGGAATTCCGCACCGGGTTCACCGGCAAGAGCAGCCCGGTCCATTTCTTCTGGGGAAGCTTCGACCTTGCCGTGACACGCTTTTCCGGGCGCACGGCGCCGGCGTTCTCGGGCAAGGTTCCGGGGCTCGCGGCCGACGTGATGCGCGAAGCCTATTCCCACGAAGTCAGCAGCGCAGGCTTCTGGCCGGGCGGCAACGGCGTCGACGATGCGTCGTTCTACTCATACGCCTACCCGTCGCTGCCCGGCTTCAAGGCGAGCCCGGTGCAGCCGGGGGAGGCTTTCTTCAGCGAGACGCTCGGCGAATTCCTGCTGCCGTACGAGGTTGTCCGCACCTCGAGCGATCCGGATGCCACGCTGCTCTCCTTCCTGCAGACGACGTATGAAGCCGCCGCGCGCTCGGCGAGCTGGGATCGCGCCGCTCTCGAATGCCCCGCGGGCCTGCCTGGCGTGCCGCGCACCACCACTCGGTATCAGCGGGCGGTGTAGCCGCTGCCAGGGCGCGGCGCTATCCTCGCCCGTCTTCGCGAGAGGCGACGCATGAGAGATCTGCGAGGCAAGGTCGCGTTCATCACCGGCGGCGGCAGCGGCATCGGGCTCGGTGTCGCCCGCGCTTTCGTGAACGAAGGCATGAACGTGGTACTCGCGGACCTGCGGCAGGACCATCTCGACGCCGCTTCAGCCGCATTCGCGAGCACCGGCCGATCGCGCAACGTCCACACCATCCGTCTCGACGTGACGGACCGGGACGCCATGGCGGCCGCAGCCCTCGAAACGGAGCGCGTCTTCGGCAAGCTTCACGTACTGATGAACAACGCGGGCGTCGGCATCGAAGGCCCATTCAGGGACGCGACGTATGCCGATTGGGATTTCGCGCTCGGCGTGAATCTCGGCGGCGTCATCAATGGCATCCAGACGTTCCTGCCCCGCATCCGCGCGCACGGTGAAGGTGGACACGTCATCAACACCGCTTCGCTCGCCGCGCTCGTTGCCATGCCGGCATACACGTGATCACCCACGGCGAATGGCGGGCCGCCGTGGCCGCTCGCAACGAAGCCCTTCTCGCCGCCATGCCGACACAGGTGAATCCGGACCTCACCGCCACGCTGCGCCCGCCGAAATCCGGGTAAGCGCCCGCCCCGCGTCGTAGTCTTCGCAAAACGTCCTCGAACGAGAAGGGTGGGTCTCGGATGCTGCAGCTCGATCTGATTCAGACGCTCGCGTTCGGCGGCGTGGCGCTCTTTCTTGGCCATGCCCTGCGCAAGGTCGTACCCGTGCTCGCGCGGTACAACCTGCCGGCGCCGGTCCTCGGCGGGCTGCTCATCGCAGCGGCTGTGCTGGTTGCGCGCAGCCAGGGCGTCACACTCTTCACGTTCGACACGACCCTGCAGAGCCCGCTGATGATCGCGTTCTTCACCACGATCGGTTTCGGCGCGAGCCTGTCGCTGCTGCGGGTCGGCGGCCCGCAGGTGCTGCGGTTCTTCCTCATCGCAACCGTGTTCGCAGTGGTGCAGAACCTGGTCGGCATCCTCATCGCCATACCGTTTGGTCTCGATCCGCTCTTCGGGGTGCTCGCAGGCTCCGTCACACTCACCGGTGGCCCGGCAACGGGCCTCGCATTCGCCCCGCTGTTCGAGCAGGCGGGTGTCATCGGCGCCGCATCCATCGCCGTGGCCGCCGCCATGGGCGGCATCGTCTCCGGCGGCATCGTCGGCGGGCCGGTGAGCACGCTGCTCATCGAACGTCATTCGCTGGCCACGCCGGGGCGCGCACGCCCGGCCGCCACCCCGGCGCAGGGCGCCGGCAACCCGGGCCCGGCCGATGACGCGCACGCCGCCTCGGTCGACGACGACGAGGACGTCTGGCCGTTCCTCAAGAATCTCATCGCGATTCTCGTGGCGATGTGGGCCGGCGCCTGGGTGAGCCAGGGCTTCGCGGCGCTCGGCCTGACGCTGCCCGCCTACATCGGTGCCATGCTCGTCGCCGCAGTCATCCGGAACGTGGATGACGCCACGGGCTGGCTGCGCCTGTCGCACCGGTTCATCGGCGACTTCGGCGCGGTGGCGCTGTCGTTGTTCCTCGTGATGGCACTCATGACGCTCAGGCTCTGGGAGCTTTCCGGCCTCGCCCTGCCCCTCGTCGCGATACTGATTGCCCAGGTTGCGCTCACGGCCGCGGCGGCGAGCGTGGTGTTTCGCGCGATGGGCCGCAACTATGAATCGGCGGTGATGAGCGGGGGCTTCATCGGCTTCATGCTCGGGACCACGGCCAACGCGATGGCCGTGATGCGCACGCTCGTCGAGCGTTATGGCCCGGCGCCGCGGGCGTTCCTCGTCGCGCCGATGGTTGGCGCTTTCTTCATCGACTTCACGAACGCGCTCATCATCACGGTGTTCGTCAACATCCTCACGTAAGCAGAGCTTCACGAGGAGGAAACAAACCCCAACCAGTATTCCGCGCGCATCCGTCGCTGCGCGCGGCAAGCGGCTGCGCGTGACACACCGCCATCGCAAGGAGAGTCATGAAAACGTTGCACCCACGCCTGCACGCGACCTTCGCATCGTTCGCAATCTGCGCTGCTTCGCTGGTCACGGCGCAAACGACCCACTCGGCGGAACTGCTGGAGCGCGCGGTGCTGCCGGCTGAAACCTTTGCGCCCGGGCCGACCTCCGGGCAGTTCACGACGGGCGGAAACGGCTACGTCACCCCGTTCATCAACAGGCAGCCCGTGCAGGGATTCTCCGCGGTGCTCGAAGGGCCTCGCAAAGGCACCTTCCTCGTGATGTCCGACAACGGCTTCGGCAGCAAAGCTTCATCGCCGGATGCGCTGCTGCGCGTGTACGCGGTGAAGCCGGACTTCGAGGACGGCAGCGTCGTGCCGGTGAACCGCTACACCGGCGAGCCCCTGCCATCGTTCACATCCGACAGCTACTTCACGCTGCGGGACCCGGGCCGGCGCATTCCGTTCCCCATCGTGGCGGACAGGGCAACGTACCCGGGCACGCCCACCGCCGGCGGAAGCATCGCGGTGGATCCGTCGATCCGCGCCGGTCGCCTGCTCACCGGCGCGGACTTCGACATCGAATCCGTGCGCCGCGCCGCCGACGGCACGTTCTGGTTCGGCGATGAATTCGGGCCCTGGCTCCTCCACACGGATGCGAGCGGGCGCGTGCTCGAAGCGCCGATCCCGCTGCCGAACCTGCGCGGCTTTGCCAACACGCTGGGCGGCACGCGGGTGAATCGCTTCGTGCAGTCGCCGAGCAACCCGCAACTGACCGATCCGGCAAACGCCAACCTGCCGGACTCCGGTGGCTTCGAGGGCATGGCGCTCAACACCAGCCGCACGAAGCTCTATACGCTGCTCGAAAAGGCGATCAACGGCGACCCGGTCCGGGAGCGCCTGATCATCAACGAGCTCAATCTCGCGACGCGTGCCTACACCAACCGCACCTACGGCTACATCATGGACCGCGCGAGCAACGCCATCGGCGATTTCACCGCGCTCAGCGACCGCCAGTTCCTCGTCATCGAGCGGGACAGCGGCCAGGGTGACCCCGCGGACCCGCGCTTCACCGACCCGGCGCGCTTCAAGAAGATCTTCCGGATCGACCTGCAGCGCACCGACCGGAACGGCAACCTCCTGAAGGAGGAAGTCGCGGACCTCATGAACATCTACGACCCGCGCGACGTCGCGGCAGATGGCCGGCAGCAGACAGTGTTCACCTTCCCGTTCACGACCATCGAAGACCTGCTGGTGCTCGACAACAACCGGCTGCTCGTGATCAACGACAACAACTTCCCGTTCTCCTCGGGCCGCGAGTTCGGCGTGGCCGACAACAACGAGCTCATCGTCATCCACACGGCGCCGCTGCTGCCCGAGGATGACAAGGACTGCCGCCACAAACACGACTGCCGGCATGACTGGAAGGATGATCCGCGCTGGTGAGCAGCGCACGGTGAGATGGGCCGCGCGCGGGGCTCCGCGCGCGGCCGGCGGCGAGCTCATCGCGCGAGTGGGGCGCTCGCCCTCGATGTGTAGACGTGATCGACGAGCCCCCACGCCTTCGCCTCTGCCGCGGTCATGAAGGAATCGCGGTCGAGTGTCTGCTCCACTTCCTCGCAGCTGCGCCCGCAGTGCTTCGCATAGATCTCGTTGAGGCGCCGCTTGGTCCTGATGATGTCGCGGGCGGCACGCTCGATATCCGAGACCTGCCCGCGAAAGCCACCCGACGGCTGGTGCACCATGATGCTGGCGTTGGGCAGAGCGATGCGCAGCCCCGGCTCCCCCGCCATCAGCAGGAATGACGCCATCGAATACGCTGTGCCCATGCACACCGTCGCCACGGGCGAACGGATCCACTGCATCGTGTCGTAGATGGCAAGGCCGCTCGTCACCACACCGCCCGGCGAGTTGATGTACATGGCGATCGGCTTGTCGGGGTTCTCCGCCTCGAGGAACAGCAGCTGGGCGGACACGAGCGCGGCGATGCCATCGTCGATCTGGCCGTTCACGAAGACGATGCGATCCCGCAGCAGGCGCGAAAAGATGTCGAACGCACGCTCGCCGCGCGCGGACTGCTCCACCACCATCGGGACGAGGTTGAGCTGCATCACGCCGCCATCGCCAGGGCCGGATGGGCGGTGCCGCCGAGCCCGCTGTGAACGAGACGAAGATGCGTGCCGCCCGAGGCGCTGCGCGTCAATTCGAAGGTCACGACGGAGTCGAGCGGCTGGCCTTCCGCGTCCCACTCCGTTTCACTGCCGCGCCAGCTGAGGCGCAGGAACCGGTGCGGTTCGGCCGCCAGCACCTCGCATTCGATCGGCCCGGGTTGCTGCTGCGGCTCCTCCGGGATGAGCCAGGCGGCCAGCAGCTGCGGCTCGGTGAGCGCGCGCCACACGGTTTCGGGCGGCGCCTCGAGCTCGCACTCGATCACGACCTCGTCGGGCGAAGTGTCTGCGTCGTTCATTTTTCGATGTCCTTCAGCACGCGCTTCAGTTTCTCGAGCCGCGCCGGCCAGAACACCTGGTAGCGGTGCACCCACTTCACGAGCGGGGCGAGGCCGCGCGGCTCCGAGCGGTAGTAGGCGAAGCGCCCCTCGCGCCGCTCCGAGACGAGGCCGGCGCCCTTGAGCGCCGCAAGGTGCTGAGAGATGGCCGGCTGGGAGATCTCGAAACGCTCCGTCAGCTCGGACACGCTCATCTCCCCGCGCGACAGCCGCTCGAAGACGGCGCGACGCGTCGGGTCCGCCAGGGCGCGAAATACATCCGGTTCGATCATGGCTCAAATATAAGTGTATGCTTATACCAAAAGCAACACGCGCTGCAGGGCGCGCGACAGCAGGCGAACACAGAAAGACCGCATTGGCCGGGAGAAAGACATGAACGGCGCGGCAGCAAAGCTGATCTTCCACATGTGCCGCCGCGAAGAATGGGAGTCGGCGCAGGCGCTCGGCGCCTACCCCGGCTCTTCGCAGGACGTGGCGGACGGGTTCATCCACTTCTCGACGGCGCAACAGCTGCCGGAGAGCGCGCGCCGCCATCGCGCGGGCCAGACCGGGCTCGTTCTGCTGGCCGCGGACCCGGCGCTGCTCGGCGACGCGCTTCGGTGGGAGCCGTCGCGCCGTGGCGCGCTCTTCCCGCACCTCCATGGCCCGCTGCCGCTTGCGGCGGTCCGGTGGGCCCGCGAGCTGCGGCTCGGGGCGGATGGCCTGCACGAGCTGCCGCCCCTCGAATGAGGCAGCCCTCCTCTCAGCCGCCGGCGCGCTGTGCCCCTTCGCGATCGAGTGCCGCGAGCTCGTCATCCGAAAGTTTGACGGCCGCCGCGGCAACGTTCTCTTCGACGTGCGCCACCTTCGACGTGCCAGGGATCGGCAACATGACCGGGCTGCGCTTCAGCGTCCACGCGAGCGCGATCTGCCCCGGCGCCACGCGGTGGCGCTTCGCGATGCCGTCGAGCAGCGAGCCCGGCCCCGCGAGCTCGCCGGCCGCGAGCGGAAACCAGGGAATGAAGCCGATGCCGTGCCGCGTGCAGTGGTCGAGCACGTCTTCGCTGCCACGATCGACGAGGTTGTAGCGGTTCTGCACGGTCGCCACCTTGAAGACCTTCGACGCGGCTTCGACATCCGCGACGGACACTTCACTCAGCCCCGCATGCCGGATGAGCCCCTGGTCGAGCATCGCCTTCACCGCGCCGAATTGCTCGTTGCGCGGCACCTTGGGGTCGATGCGATGCAGCTGCCAGAGGCCGATCTGCTCGACCCCGAGGTTGCGCAGGCTCTTGTGGATCTGCTGGATCAGGTACTCCGGCCGCCCGAGCGGAACCCACTGGTCCGGCCCCGTGCGCGCGAAGCCGCCCTTGGTGGCGATGAGCATGCCACGGTAGGGATGAAGCGCTTCGCGGACCAGGATCTCCGAGACATCCGGCCCGTAGGAGTCCGCCGTATCGACGAAGTTGACGCCTAGCTCCGGCAGACGTTTCAGGGTGCGCAGCGCTTCCGCTCGGTCGGGTGGCTCGCCCCAGATGCCGCGCCCGGTGATACGCATCGCGCCGTACCCGAGCCGGTTCACCTCGATGTCGCCTCCGATCCGGAAACTGCCGGCGCTCGCGGCCGAAATCTTCTCGCTGCTCATGGGCACACCTCGCGCGAAGGGTCGTGGACAAGGAGGAGCACACTACGCACCCGGGAAAGCCTGACCATCCCTCGCCGGGAGGGTGCCGCGCCACGGACGCTTCAGCTGGAGCGACGCGTCCCACGCGCCGGCTTTCCATGCGGCGGTGCTGAACGTTCGGCCGGCAGGCTTCCGCCGTGAACTACCACGCACACGCCGCGAAGGCCAGCCATTTGCGCCCGGCTGCGGGGTTTGGTATCTGGCCGCTCATGCCAGCCGCATCCGAAAGCCGCGCCGCCCGCAAGGCGCGCTACACCTTCTACATCGTCGGCGCGCTCTTCGGCGCGCTCGGAATGGCGCTCGAGCTCGTCCCCCTTTTCGCCTCCGTGACGCCCACGCGGGTCGCCAAGGCGTGCGCATTGCTCGGCGCGGTGATCCTGGCCGTCGGCCGCTTCTCGCCGGACCGATTCGTCGAGCGGTGCGACGCGCTGCTGTCGCGCCGCTGATCGTCGACCACTCTCGCTGATTGCGCGGCCCGACGCGGCGCGCGCAATATCCACGGCCGTGCGCAGTCACTCCCGCCAAGGAGGGGAACGCCATGACAGCTTTGGACTCTGCTGCGAGCCACGCTGACGAGGTGCCCGTGCTGATCGCCGGCGGCGGCATGGTGGGGCTGGCGGCCGCGACCTTCCTTGCGCAGCACGGCGTTCCGTCCCGGGTGATCGAGCGGCTCGAGGCGAGCTCACCCCTGCCCCGCGCTGCGTTCTTCCACATGCGCACGCTCGAGATGTTCCGTTCCGCCGGAATCGAAGGCCGGGTGCGGGAGCAATCCCTGAAGGACTTCGTTCCCGAGGGCGCGATCGTCGCCGTGGAATCCCTCGCGGGCCGCAAGCTCGCGGACCTGATCCCGAGCCTCAACGAAGGCGTCGATGCGGTGAGCCCGTGCCGGCGCCTCTTCCTGAACCAGCCGAGCCTCGAGCCGATCCTGCGTGAGCGCGCGCGTGAAGCCGGTGCGCGCATACTGCAAGGCCACGAGATCACCGGCGTGCGTCAGGACGCAGATGGCGTCAGCGTGATCGCAAAGGATTCACACAGCGGCATCGCGCGGGAGCTGCGGGGCAAGTACCTCATTGCCGCGGATGGCGGGCACTCCACGGTGCGCGAGCTGCTGGGCATCTCGTGCGATGGGCGCGGGGTGTTCTCCAATTCGGTCACCATCTACTTCACCGCCGATCTCTGGCCGTGGATTGGTGACAAGGCGTGGAGCATCATCTACGTCAACAATCCGGTGCTGAGCGGTTTCTTCCGGCTGAACCGCGCGGCGCAGGCCGGGTTCCTCGCGGTCAACACCGTTGGTGACGCCAATTCGAATCCGCAAGCGGCTGCCAACGCCGCGGCAGACGTGAGCGAGCCTCGCCTCATCGAGCTCGTGCGCGCGGGCGCCGGGGTGCCGGGCCTCAAAGTGCAGATCACCGGCTTCTCGCGCTGGCGCGCAACAGCAGACGTCGCCCACAAGCTGCAGGACGGGCGCATCTTCATCGCGGGTGACGCCGCGCATGTGATGCCGCCGAACGGCGGGTTCGGCGGCAACACGGACATTCACGACGCCCACAATCTTGCGTGGAAGCTCGCGCTCGTGCTCAAGGGCCAGGCCAGCGAGCGGCTGCTGGATACGTACGAGAGCGAGCGCAAGCCCGTGGCGCGCTTCACCGTCGAACAGGCTTTCTCCCGGTACGTCGTCCGCACGGCGCCCTGGCTCCAGGCGAGCCAGAAGACCGAGCCGCTGGCACACGACTTCGATATCGAGCTCGGATACCTCTACGGGTCCCCTGCCGGCACCCACGCGGACCCGCGCGCGACATTCGGCTTGCCGGGCTCCCGTGCGCCTCATGTCTGGCTCACGCGAAAGGGCGAGCGCGTTTCAACGATCGACCTCACCGGGCACTACCTGCTGCTCGCGGGTAGCGAGGGCTCACCATGGTTGAAAGCCGCCCGGGAGGTGAGCGAGCACTTCGCCGGGCTCACGCTGGATGCGCACTGCATCGGCAGGGACCTGGAGGACCCGGAATGCCGCTTCACCGACGCCTATGGGATCTCGAGCCAGGGGGCATCACTCGTGCGGCCCGATGGATTCGTGGCCTGGCGAAGCGTGGGCGCGAGTGAGTCGCCGGAAGCCGCCCTGAGCGCAGCGATGCGTCGAAGTCTATGCCACTGACAGGCTGACCGCGGAAGAGCCGCCTGCACGGAATGCAGACGGCTCTTCCCCGCAAGGTGCGCGAATATCAGTTTGCTTCGGGCACGCGGTCCAGGGCCGAGACCGTTCCCTGCTTCACGCTCGCGGACCTTCGCGGCGCCGTCTCACTGAGGAAGAGTGCAATGGCGAGACCCGCCAATTGCCCGGCGAGCGCGCAGTACAGCGTGTACTGAATGCCATACTTCACCGCGATGGCCCCGGCGATGGAGGGCGCAAAGCCACCGCCGAAGATCTCACCAGCGCCGATGACGATGCCGGCGACCGAGGCGATGAGGCCGACCGGCGCCGCTTCCGCCGGAATCGGCCCCGCCAGCACCGCCAGCGCGCCGAAGTTGAAGAGCGCCGCGCCGAACAGCAGCACGAACAACACCGGCAGGTTCGGACCGGTCTGGATGAAGAAGTACAGGAAGATCGCTGCGAGCGCGAACGACCCCACCGCGGCCGTGCGCCGCCCGATGAAATCCGACACCGTCAGCACGCCGAACTGGCCGAGAAAGCCGCCGAAGCCGATCGCAGACGCCAGCACGCCCATCTGCTGCCCCGTGAGCTTCAGATGGTCGACGAAGTAGCTCGGCAGCATGGCGGAGAGCACGAACACGCCGGTCATCGCGCAGAGCAGCGCCACCATCGACAGCGGTACGTTCCGGTGCTTGAACAGGTCCGACAGCGGCGCGCGCTTCGGCGCGTTCGCCTGGCCAGCCGCTGCAATCGTGGGCGGCTCGCGGATGATGAACCACATGACCGCCGCCACGATGAGCCCGGGCACGCCGACGATGAGGAACACGTTTCGCCACGACGTGTACTCGAGAAGCTGCGTCGCCACGATCGGTGCGATGGCGAGCCCGCAGAGCGCCAGTGAACACTGGAAGATGCCGTTGTTCATGCCGCGCCGGTTCGGGTGCGATGCCTCCACCGCTGCGGCCACGCCCACCGGCGCCACCGCCCCTTCCGCCGCGCCCATGACCGCGCGAATGAGCAGCAGGCTCACGAGCCCCGTCGCCATGCCGCTGAGCGCCGAGAGCAGCGAGAACAGCACCACCGCCGGCACCAGCACGCGGCGCCGGCCGAGTCGGTCCGACAGACCCCCGACCACGATGGCCGCGACACCCCACGCAATACCGAGGATGCCGACGAGATTGCCCAGATCCTGATAGTCCAGGTCCAGGTCCTTCATCATCGTCGGAAAGAGCGGCGGCAGGATGAAGCGATCGAGCCCGACGAGGCCGAACGCGAGGCTCAGGATGAGCACTGCCCGGAACTCGTAGGCCGTATCAAACGGTTTCGATGTCGACACGTGACCCCCTTGCGGGGGCCGGTTTATGGCTCGCTCTTCCCGGCGAGGCCCCCCTCGGCGCCGATCATCGTGCACCGGCGTCGCCACTTCAACCGCGCGCATCGGGCGCCGGCCGCTGAGTGGCGGCTGGGGTGGCCTTGGACTGGCCTACAGACCGGATTCTTCCATCAGGGGCTGGTCCTCGAACTCGCAGGGCTCCGGGCGCAGGCAGAGGTCCGTGTGCGCGGGGACGGGCGTGAGCGAATAAAGCTCCAGCGAGCGGATGTGACTCAGCATCACGTGATGCATCACGCGCGTCTGGCTGCGATGCGCTTCGATCGCGCGGTGCTTCGAATCGATGGCTGCGGCATCCAGCGGAAAGCGCTCCCACTGCATGCCCCGGCCGCGTGGCGCAATGGTCTGCGGCAGGTCCGGGCGAAATGCTCGCGGGGTCGGCCAGCCCCGGCCACCATGCACCACCCAGAACCGGACGCGTTCCGGTTGACCGCGCTCCATCATCACCCGCAAAGCGAGCAGGCCCGCGGCGCGATGATCCGGATGGGTGTCCTGCGGGCTTGGCGCGAGCACCAGTGTCGGCTTCACCCGATCGACCACGGAAGAAAAGTCCTCGACGAGATCCTCGCCGTCATATGTGGCACCGGGGCGCACAGCGTCTTCATACACCACGGCGTTCTCGCCGGTGAACTTCGAGCGCCACGGGGTCGTGGGGAAGTAATGGTCGAACAGAAGACTCAGCACACCGCGGTCAGGGTAGCCGAGAAAGAACTGGGTCTTGCTCGGCACTTCCAGGATCGAAGCGGCGGCGCGCGCTTCGGTACCGCGCTGCTCGGCCAGCTCGAGGTACGTGCCGGGGCGGGGGCGCAGCGTTCTCTCGACGACCATGGCATCCCACTTGAAGGCATCACCGTACGTGATCCACACGATGGCGACATTCGCGCCCAACCGCCGCGCCGTATCGATCAGCCCGCCGCAACAGAGCGATTCGTCATCCGGGTGAGGTGACACCACCAGCACGGAATCCGTGCTCGCGATGGGCTGCATGAGGGGCAGGTCCGGTGCGGGGACTTGCGGCATGCAAAGACCCGGCAGCAGAAGTGCGACGGCGGCGAGCATCCCGGAAGCTGGCTTCATGAATCGACCTCGATGCGGGGGGAATGCCGCGGATGGGCGGGCGCCCTGGAGCGCTCGCGCATCGATTCTAACCGGCGATGGACGGCCCCCGTCACCTGCGGCCGCCATCGCATCGTGGCATCGCGTGCGGAATCACAAAGGCAATCGTGAGCCGGGACGTGACATCGCGGGCCCGCGGCGCGGAGACGTTCGATACACTAGGCGGGCCAGCCAACTTCCGCGCCGGCCGGCGCATCCAGTCTCCCGGGAATTCCATGACATCGCATTCGACTCGCGTCATCGTCACCGTCATCGGCGAGGACAAGGTGGGCATCATCGCCACGGTATCCGCCATGCTCGCCGAGGCCGGCGCCAACATCATCGACATCTCGCAGACGACGATGAAGGAGTTCTTCGCGATGATCATGATGGCGGATCTCGAAAAAGCGACGGTGCCGTTCGATGAGCTGAAGCGCCGGCTCAACCGCAAGGGCGAGGAAATGGGCCTGCGCATCGATGCGCAGCACGAGGACGTGTTCAAGTTCATGCACCGGATCTGAGCGCCGCCATGCCAATGCAGTTTTCGGCGCAGGAGATCATCGAGACCATCCGCATGGTGCAGATGGAGAAGCTCGACATCCGCACCATCACCATGGGGCTGAGCCTTCGCGACTGTGCTCACCCGGATATCGGCGTCGCCGCCTCGAAGGCCTACGACAAGATCTGCCGCAAGGCGGGGCGTCTCGTGCAGGTCGGGGATGAGATCGAGCGTGAGTACGGCGTCCCCATCATCAACAAGCGCATCTCCGTCACGCCCGTGGCGCTCGTGGCCGAGGCCGCGGGCAGCGAGGACTACACCATCTTCGCTCGCGCGCTGGACCGCGCAGCGCGCGAGGTGGGCGTCAACTTCCTGGGCGGGTATTCGGCGCTCGTCCACAAGGGCATGACCTCCGGCGACCGCGCCCTCATCGCTTCCATTCCTCACGCGCTCAGCGAGACGGAGCGCGTCTGCGCTTCCGTGAACGTCGGCACGACGCGCGCGGGCATCAACATGGATGCGGTTGCGCAGATGGGCCGCATCGTCTGTGAGACGGCGCGCCTCACAGCCACGCGGGACGGGCTCGGCTGCGCGAAGCTCGTCGTCTTCTGCAACGCCGTGGATGACAACCCGTTCATGGCGGGCGCCTTCCACGGCATCGGCGAGCCCGAATGTGTCATCAACGTGGGTGTCAGCGGGCCGGGCGTGGTGCTCACGGCCATCGAGAAGGAGCCCGACGCGGATTTCGGACAGCTGGCGAGCGCTATCAAGCGCACCGCCTTCAAGGTCACGCGAATGGGCGAGCTCGTGGGCCGCGCGGCCTCCGCCAAGCTCGGCGTGCCGTTCGGCATCGTGGATCTGTCGCTGGCCCCCACGCCAGCGCAAGGGGACAGCGTGGCCCGCATTCTCGAAACCATGGGGCTGGAACGCGTCGGCACGCACGGTACCACCGCCGCCCTTGCCCTGCTGAACGATGCGGTGAAGAAAGGCGGCGCCATGGCATCCAGCCACGTCGGTGGGCTCTCCGGGGCATTCATCCCGGTGTCGGAGGATGCGGCGATGATCGAGGCGGCCACCATGGGGGCGATCACCTTCGACAAGCTGGAGGCGATGACCTGCGTGTGCTCCGTCGGGCTCGACATGATCGCGGTGCCCGGTGACACGCCCCCGGAGACGATCTCCGCCATCATCGCGGACGAGGCGGCCATCGGCATGATCAACCGCAAGACCACCGCGGTGCGCATCATCCCCGCGCCCGGCAAGAAGGTCGGTGATCGCGTGGAGTTCGGCGGCCTTCTCGGCCATGCGCCCGTGATGGCGCTTCACCCGTTCTCGAGCCGGCTTTTCGTCCAGCGGGGCGGGCGCATACCGGCCCCGCTGCAGGCGCTCAACAACTGAGAGCCATGCCCTCGCCAGGTTGGGCGGGCCCTGCACGCCGCGGCGTGCGGGCAGGCCCCGCGCGCCTCAGGCGTCCGGCGCGAAGTGGCCCCAGAGGCTGCGGAAGCCGCTTTCGACGAAGCGATCCGGATTGCCCCACTGCTCCGCGAACTCGCGCGCCGGGGCGCTCGCGACCACTTCGTCCGGCCCCAGCCCTTTGGTCAGCCCGGCGACGAGACGCTCGTAGATGGTGAAGTACATCTTCCGGTGGGCTTCGAGATCCGTGCGCGTGAGCACGGCCCCGTTGGCGGGCACGATTCGCGTGGAGTCGTTGGCCACGGCGAGCAGCCGGTCGTACCCGGCGACGAGGCCCGCGATCCAGCCCCCTGTCTCGTAATCGAGCAGGGGCCAGCCCTCGTTCGACACCACTCCGCCCGCGGCGAGCACATTGGCCTTGCGGAAATGCACGTAGATGTCGCCATCGGTGTGCGCCTGGCGCATGTAGCCGTACTCGATCTCCTCGCTACCGAAAGTGAGCTGATCGGTGGTGTAGGTGGTCCTGGTGGGGCGCGCATTTTCCGGCAGAGGCCCGAAGGGCCTGTCGAGCCAGGTGGCCTTGATCGGCCTCGCGAGCCACAGGCGCGTGTTCTCATGGGCGATGAGCGTTGCGCCGCCCTTCGCCACGCGCTCGTTGGAGCCCGTCTGCTCCGGGTGCCAGTGGGTGTTGAAGAGAACGCTCACGCGCCCAGGGCCCGGCTTCTTCAGCGCTTCCTTCAGCAGGGCGGCCGAATGCTGCTTCAGGCCTCCATCCACGAGCAGCACGCCGTCCGGCCCGTTCAAGGCGACGACGTTGCAGCCGGAGCCGGAGATCACCCTCAGGCCCTCACCCAGGGGCTCGGACCTGATGACGGCGGCGGGCTCCCGGGCGAGCAGCGGCGAGGCAGCGGCTCCAACGGACAGAACAGCGGCGCCGCCGAGGGCGCGGCCGAGAAAACCACGGCGAGAGATCGAGGTCATTCGGTTACTCATTCGAAAAACAAAGATGGATCGCGATGCCGACGCGGATCAGGCGCGCGGCGATCCCCGACAACCATCACGAGGAGCGCGCGCACTCGGGCGGGCTTTGCCTGGATCGCGGAACATTCTCTACGTCGACAGGCTCATCGAGCCTCCCCCTGAGCGCTCAACTTTTTTTGCAGCGGCATAGTACCTGCGGCCGCGCGGATCATAGAAGCTCGAAGCGTCTGCCCTGCGGCCCCGCTCGCGGATTTGCTCCCGCGGCGGGCCAGCCCGCGCAGGGGGGACTACGCAGGGTGGCCCGCCGCCTCTCCCGGATTGCCGCCAGCGGGGCCTCCCGGGTCGGGTCGCGTTGCTCGACATCGGTCACGTTCGATTGCACGGTGCGCACAACGTAGAACGGTGAAGAAGCCGCAACCCTCAGGGAACACTTGCGCGCCGCCCGACAGGCAGACAGCGGTTGGATGAGAGCCCGCGCGGCATCGCATCGGCCGGCTACCGGCGCAAGGCGCGCGCGCCGGCGAACGTCCTGTCCATCAAACGTCCGGATGCAGCGGCGGACGGCAAGCCGCCGCTGACGCTACGTCCCTCCAACGAGAGACAGCCCGCTCTTTCTGAGTCGCGGGTCGTTTCATCCTGCCGGCCGATACCGCGCAGCGAGCGTGTCCGTAACCTTCTGGGCGTCAAGCTCGACGGAATCAGGAGATGTCTAGATGAATACTTGGCGATACACAGGCCTCATCGGCGCAGGCGCGCTCGGACTGGGCTCGTTGCCCGCGCTGGCGCAGATCGCGCCCGCCACTCAACAGGTGGAAATCTATGCCGGCGGGTTCTTCGGACAGGACCTGACGAACGAGGCCATTTCGGGCGACACACCCAAGGTCGACAATGCAGTCGCATTCGGCGGACGCTACGGCTACAACTTCACCGAGATGTTCGGCGCCGAGATTTCCGCCGGCCACAGCCCCACGAAGGTGAACCATATCCCGGGCGGCGGCGACATCGACCTCAGCCTGACCACTGTGGACGTCAGCGGCGTGGTGAACTTCAACCTGCGTGATCGCTTCGAGCGATTCACGCCCTACGGTCTCATCGGTGTCGGCTACGTCTTTGCCGACCTCGACCGGACCATCGATGGCATCAGGGAGGACAACCTCACTCCGGTTTCGCTCGACAGCGACAATGGCGTCACGTTCCACGCCGGCATCGGCATCAGGTACTTTCCCGCGGACAAGTGGCAGGTGCGCTGGGACGGCCGCTACCGGTATTTCGACAAGCTCACGGACTCGATCGGGCACTCGCTGAATACCTACGAGACGTCGCTGTCGATCGGCTACCGGTTCTGATCCCGCGACGCCCTCTTCCATCTGCGCAAGCTCCGGCCGCCCTGGTACGGCGGCCGGGCCATGAGCGCCGCGGCCCGCGCGCCGCATGACAGGGAGCCACCGCGCGCCGGGCGCATTGCGTACACTTCGGTTCCGCATACCCATGGAGCCGATTGCACATGTCTCATCCCGAAGTCGTGGAGGTCGAAACCGGGCCCAATCCCACCGGCAGCGTCATCTGGTTGCACGGGCTCGGCGCTGACGGGCACGACTTCGAACCCATGGTGCCGGAGCTGGTGCGCCCTCAGGAGCGTCCGCTGCGCTTCGTCTTTCCGCACGCACCCGTGCGGCCCGTGACCCTCAACGCGGGCTATGCCATGCGGGCCTGGTACGACATCGTCGGCATCGACCGTCAGTCCAGGCAGGACGAGGCGGGCATTCGCGCGTCCGACGCCGCGATCCGCAAGGTCATCGAGCGCGAGAATGGCCGCGGCATCCCGACGGAGCGCATCGTGCTCGCGGGCTTCTCGCAGGGCGGTGCCATGGCGCTGTTCACCGGCACGCGCTTCGACCAGAAGCTCGCCGGCATCGTTGGCCTCTCCTGCTACATGCTGCTCGCGGCGAAGTTCGATGCAGAGCGCTCGAACGCGAACCAGGCCACTCCAATCTTCCTCGCACACGGGCTGCAGGACGACGTCATCCATCCGAGGCTCGGTGAGGAAACGCGCCAGCTCCTGGAAACCACGCAGTACTCCGTGGAGTGGCACACCTATGCCATGCCGCACGCCGTGTGCCCACAGGAAGTGGCGGATATCGCGGAGTGGCTGAGGCGCGTGCTCTGAGCGGCCCGGCCTGACGCGGCCCGGCCTAACGCGGCCCGGCCTGACGGCCGCACTGGCTCGCGATCGCCCTATCCAGGAAGTCCTCGCACGCCTGCAGCTGCGCCCGCTCGATGAATTCGTCGGGCTTGTGGGCCTGCTCGATACTGCCCGGCCCGCACACCACCGTAGACCAGCCTGCCCGCTGGAACTGCCCCCCTTCGGTTGCGAAGGGCACCGTCGTGGCTTCACCCGCTGCGCTCGTGGCAAGGCGCGCCAGCGCCTCGGCGGCGCCGGCCCTGGCTTCGAGCGGCGGCACGTTGGCGAGGGTCGTGGTCTCGATGGTGCAGTGCTTGCCTTCCTTCAACAACTCCGCGAGGCGCGCGCTTCCGAAGGACGCCAGTGCAGCGAGAATCGCATCCGCAGACTCGCCGGGCAGCGCGCGAATGTCCCACCCGAACTCGCATGCGGCGGCAAAGATGTTGATCGCCGTGCCGCCCGAAATCTGGTTGACGCTGAGCGTCGTGTGCGGCGGCTGAAAACGATGCCCCCGGCTCGATGAGCCGGGCTTCGCCGCCGCGGCATCAGCCGCCAGCTTCCGCGAGAGCTCGCCAAGATGCGCGATGAGCTCCCCCGCCAGCATGACCGCGCTCACGCCTTGATGTGTGAGGCTCGAGTGCGCTTCCACTCCGGTGACGCGAGTGCGGCTCGTGCAGATGCCTTTGTGCTCGTTGGCCACGCGCATGCTCGTGGGCTCGCCAACGATCACCGCCCCGGGCTTTGGCAACACTTCACTCGCTGCTGCGATCATCGAGGGCGCGCCGAGGCATCCCACTTCCTCATCGTAGGAGAACATCAGATGCACCGGCCGCGTCAGTCGCGCGGCGTTCAGTGCCGAGACACGGGATAGAGCCGCAGCGATGAAGCCCTTCATGTCACAAGCGCCGCGGGCATGCAGACGCGACCCACGCTCGGTGAGCGTAAAGGGATCACTGCTCCAGCTCTGCCCGTCGATCGGCACGACGTCCGTGTGGCCGGAGAGCACGAGGCCGCCCTCCTCTGCGGGCCCGATGCTGGCGAACAGATTCGACTTGCGTCCCGTGGCATCCGGAACGAGGTGCGAGCGCACGCCGTGATCCGCGAGGAAATTACGAACCCAGTCGATGAGCGGCAGGTTCGGGTCGCGCGACACGGTTGGGCAGGCGACCAGCCGCGCGAGGATATCCACCGTACCGAGCGTGCTCATTGGCCCACCTCCGCGAACGCGCGAACGGGGAACGTCCCGACGCCTTTGAGCTTCGGCGGCACGGCGCTGAAAGTGAACGGGCCTTCCGGCACGCGCTCGAGATTGCACAGGTGCTCGGCGATCAGAATGTCGCTGCCGAGGAGCGTGGTGTGCACGGGGCGGCTGTTCCGCGACCTCGTGTCGTCGATGTTGTGCGAATCGATTCCGACGAGGACGGCGCCGCTGTCCCGCAGATACGCTGCCGCTTCAGCTGTCAGGAACGGGTGCTCATTCAGGTATCCCTCCGTTCCCCAGTGCTCGCTCCAGCCGGTGTGGACGAGCACCGCCTTGCCGCGCACGTCGACCTGCCCGAGCTCGCGGCTGCCGATATCGAGGCGCCTGACATACGGCACCCGGACCATCACAGCCGGCAGGGCCACGAATCGCTCGAGCGGGACCTCGCTGAGATCCTTGCCGTCGGCGTAGCGGTGAAAGGGGCAGTCCACGTAGGTGCCGGTGTTGGCCACCATGTCGATGCGGGCGATCTGAAACTCCGTTCCCGCCTCGTAGCTCTGCCGCGAAGCCTCACGGCTCAGGTAATCGCAGATGACGGGCCCAGGCAGCCCGCGATGAGTAACCAGGCCGTGATGGACCGTGTGGCTGAGATCGATGAGCTCGCGCATGGTGTCTCCCGTTGCGGGCTCATTGTATCGCGTGTTCCGCCGCCGCCCGTTGCGGGCTACTCGAGGCCCGCCTCACGCGCGAGCCAGCGGGCCGCCTGGGTGGGGCTCAGCTTGTCCTTCTCCCGATCCACCAACTGGTTCGCCTCGCGCATCCGTTCGATGGAAATGGCGCCGATCAGCGGCTGAAGCGCGCGGTGCAAGGTCGGGTCGGACGCCCGCGCGGGCGAGAGAAGCACGATGGCGTCATAAGGCAGGATGACCTGCTTCGGATCTTCGAGCACCACGAGGTCGTACGCCGCGATGCGGCCATCGCTCGTGAACGCGGAGATCACGTCCACATCGCCGCTGGCGACGGCCTGATACATGAACGTGGATTGATACTGCCGCTGCTCGCGAAAGGCGAGGTGGTAGCTGTCGCGCAGCGCCTTCCACTCCGGGCGCGCGAGGAACTCGAAATCCGCGCCGAGGCGCAGGCTCCCCGAATGGCCGGCGAGATCCGCGATCGTGCGGATGCCGAGCGCCTCCGCCCGGTCGCGACGCATGGCGAGGCCGTATGCGTTCTCGAACCCGAGTGGGCCGAGCAGCTCCACGCCGCGCTCCTTGCGCAGCCACTGCTTCATTTCCTCCAGCATCTGCGCGCGCGTCGCCGAATCCTCGCGACCCATGACGTTCGCCCAGATCGTGCCCGAATAGTCGACGTAGGCGTCGATCTCGTTGCTCGCCAGGGCACGAAAGGCGATGACGGAACCCAGACCCACCCGTCGCGACACGGACTCACCCTGCTCCCGCACCCGATCGGCCATGAGCGACGAAAGGATGTACTGCTCGGTGAAGCTCTTGGCGCCGATGACATACGAGGACTTGCCGGTGATGATGACGGGAGTGACCGCCGCCGCAAGGCCGACCCCCAGCAGCACGACACCCAGCCATGCAACGCGCGGGCGGCGTGAAGCGACGCCGTTCTCGACCAGGGCGAGCAACTGATCCGTCACGAGTGCGAGCGCGACCGCGCTGACGCAGCCGAACAGCACCGCAACCCAGTTCTCGACCTGCAGTCCCGAGAAGATGTAGTTGCCCAGGCTCGTCTGCCCCACAGGCGTCGAGAGCGTGGCCGTGCCGATGACCCATACCGCCGAAGTGCGCACGCCTGCCATCAACACCGGAGCGGCAAGCGGCAGCTCGATGCGCAGCAGCCTCTGCCGCTGCGTCATGCCGACGCCACGCGCTGCTTCGATGACGGCCGGATCAAGGTTCAGGAGCGCAGTGACGCCGTTGCGGACGATCGGCAGCATCGAATAGAGAGTGAGTGCGAGCAGCGAAGGCAGGAAGCCGAGCGCGGAGAACCCGTGGCCGGAGATCCTCTGCCAGACCGACGACAGTGCGAGCAGCAACGGATAGAACAACGCGAGCAGCGCAATGCTCGGCACCGTCTGGATGACACTCACGAACACCAGCACGGGCCAGCGTACGCGCGCGCTCTGCCGCGCCAGGAGCACGAGCGGAACGCTTATGAGCAGGCCGAGCGCCAGCGCCGATGCGCTCAACAGAACATGCTGACCCAGGTAGTCCGGCAACAGCCGCAGCGCGCTCGCGACCCGTTCATCCACGCCGAGATCTCTCTTCCACGATTGCGCGCACTCGCGCGGCTTGCCTGCGCGGCATCTCCATCAGCGCGCGGACACCTTCGTCCGGATGGTCGACGATGAGATCCTGCGGCACACCGTCTGCGACGATGCGGCCCCCGCGCATCACGATGACGCGGTCGGCGAGCAGAATGGCCTCCAGCACATCGTGCGTGACCATTACTGTGGTGAGACCCATGGCCTCATGCAGACGGCGGTACTCGGTGCCCAATGTGTCTCGCGTCACCGGGTCCAGCGCGCCGAATGGCTCGTCCATGAGCATGATGGCGGGCTTCGCCGCGAGCGCGCGCGCCACGCCAACGCGCTGCTGCTGGCCGCCCGAGAGTGCCGAAGGCATGCGGCCCAGAAAGCTCCGCGGGAGCGCCACGAGATCCACGAGCTCCGCAACGCGCTCGGCGACCTGCGCCTTCGGCCACCCGAGGAGGCGCGGCGTGATGCCGATGTTCTCCGCGACGTTCATGTGCGGAAACAGGCCGATGCCCTGGAACACATAGCCGATCCGACGGCGCAGCTCGTGCCCCGCGAGGCTCCCCACAGGCTCACCCGCCACACTGACGGTGCCCGCGTCGACCTCGACGAGACGATTGATCGTCTTCATCAGCGTGGTCTTGCCCGACCCCGAAGCACCCACGACGGCAACGAAGGCCGCGCGATCGATTGCGAGGCTCACCTCGTGGACGGCGAAGCTCTCCCCGCCGCTGAACGATTTCGAGATGTGATCCAGGACGATGATCGGCTCGCCCGCCCCGGCGGCAGACGTTCGACCCGAGTCGAGTCGAACGTCGCCGCTCATGGTTCGAGCGCGATCCGCACGCTGTCCCCGCTGCCCACCTGCACATAGCGCGCACCGACGGGGCGATTGCGCCCGCTCGTGACGGTGACGACGTCGCCGAGCGGCGCGGCGCGCACGTCTGCCGCGGGGCGGGAGACGAAGAGCTCTGCCTGGAAGCGCCCTTCCGACTCGAAGCCCGTGGTGTCGATGCCGCGAGCGGCGAGCTCGGCGAGACTGCCCGTGAACTCCTCCACGTCGCGAAAGCGCCGCTGCACGAACGTGGCGCCGGCCAGCCGCTCCGTCACGAGGCCGTACTTCGACAGCGCGTCGGCGAGCCCGTCATACGGAAACATGCGCAGCACGAACGAGATCACCCAGGGGAGAGAATCCAGTACATCGAGAACGCGACGGTAGGTCTGCTCCGTAACATAGCCCACGCAGCCGGTCGAGAGCACGACGTTGGCGGGCCGCAGCAGCGCAGCCTCCTCCGGGCCCAGTGGTGTGAGCTCCAGGTTTGCTGCCACGGCGGCGTCGAGCAGCCCGACGTTGCAGGCGTAGCGCACTGCCGGCCCGGAGACATCGAGACCGAGGAAGCGTGCCGTGCCGATCTCTGGCCAGCTCGCGTAGAAGTTCCGATCGAGACGAGCCAGCTCGTCCGGGCTCACGGCAGACATCTCCGCGCGCGCATAGCGGGTGCGCAGATGGTTGAAGCTGACGGGAAAGCGGTGGACCGCAGCGTTGATGCCATAGGAGCAGCCGACATCCAGCACAGTGGACCGCACGCCGTATGCCTTCTCTCTTGCTGCGAGCAACTGCCGGATCACGGGCTCGGCAAGATCCGGAATCATGTAGTCGAGCGCGCCCAGTACCGTGAAGTAGCCGCGAGGATCCTCCCGACGATAGATGTCGTCGAAGTTTGCCTTGGAAAGATTGATGCTCGGGAAATCGTCGGCCATGGCCCGACCCTCCGGTGGTGTTCATGAAAGCCCCCGCGCGATCTGGTGGTGAAGGAGCGCGGGACCGGGTGCGCGGGCCGCGGAAGACGCTTCCTCCGGCCGGCGCTGACACAGTGCCACTGTGTTTCTTGGCGCGAGTCTAACAGAACATATTTGGCCCAATGTGATTCACATTGGACCAAATGCATGGAACGGACGAGTGGTGAGGTCGCGCAGCGCTTGCACGCGATGCTATGCTCGCGCGGATGCCACGCAGGTCAGGGAAAACCCGCGCCACAGGCGCGGGCGCATCACTCGCCGAGCAGGGTCTCGCCGGCGGCCGTGGTCGCCGTGCGCCGCATGACACCAAGGAGCGAGGCAAGATCCTTGTGCAGGCGTGCAAGCTGCTTCTCGTCGAGATGCCGCAGGCCATCCACCAGCAGCCCGGTGTAAGGGCCCGGCGCGCGCAGGAGCATGCGCTTGCCATCCGTGGTGACGTGCAGCCGCACGATGCGCTGATCTTCCGCGTCCCGCGTGCGACGGATGAGCTTGCGCTCGGACAGCCCGTTCACGAGATTGCTCGCGGTCGTCTGGTGGAGCGCCATGTTTTCGGCGAGATCGTTCACGCTCAGCCCGCCTGCACGCGCAATCTCCGAGAGCGCCCAGAGCTGCGAGCCGGGAATGCCGGCCACACGCCGCACGTCCGCATCGTGCACACGGGCGGAAGCGAAGAGCGTGCGGAACGCTTCCAGGGTCTGCCGCTCCAGGGCCGCCCTCGATCCGGGCGTTCCCTTCCTGGGCGTGCGGGTACCGCGGCTCCCCGGCGCGGATTTGCCGGGCCGGCGCTTGCCGGCGGACACAGAATGACTGGGCATCGGACAGCCTTCGGGCGGAACGCCTCGCGTGCAGTTACCTCATGAATGCTACACATCTGCCCTGCCTCGTGGGGGTGCGGATGAGCAGGTCCCGGGCGCATGAGTGACGAGATCGGCGCCCGCACCCGCGCCCTGCTCCGCGACCAGATCACGAGCTTCGAGATGCTCGAAGTGTTCCTGCTGCTGCGGGCCCACCCCGAACAGGGCTGGACGGCCGCCGCCGTGGCGGAGCGCCTCCACGTGCCCGCGGACCTGGTGGCAAACGCCCTCGATTCGCTCAAGATCCACCAGATCGCCGAGGCCACGCCGCCGCTCGACGCCGCGGCGTTCCGGTACCGGCCGGCTACGGCGCAGCTGGCCGAGGCCGGGGAGGATCTGGCGAGAGATTTCGCGGACAAGCGGGCGGCCGTGCTGCTCGAGATCAGCGCCAACGCCATCGAAAGGGTGCGCTCGCACGCGCTGGGGGCCTTTGCGGACGCTTTCGTTCTGGGAGGGAAGCAGAAAGATGGCTGAGCTCGTCTACCTGCTGTGCGCGGCTACATCCATCGCCTGCGCGGCACTCCTCTACCGGAGCTACCGGCACAGCCGCGCCAGCCTTCTGTTCTGGAGCAGCCTCTGCTTCATCGGGCTCGCCCTGAACAACGTGCTGCTGCTCGTCGATCTCTACGTGGTCGGCCCCGACACCGATCTCTTCGTCCTGCGCACCGGGATCGCGCTCATCGCGATGGGCATGCTGGTCTACGGGCTCATCTGGGATACGCAGTGAAGGACGCGTGATGCGGCAGTTCCTGTGGGGGGCGCTCGCCATGGCGAGCTTCACCGCGAGCCTGCTGTTCCTGCGCTACGGGAAGGTGACGCGGGACCGCCTGTTCCTCTTCTTCGCGGCGGCGTTTGCGGTGCTGGCGGCGAACTGGATCGGGCTTGCGATCATGGAGCCGCGCAGCGAGCACCTGTATCTCGCGTACGTCCTGCGTCTGATCGCGTTCACGCTCATCATCGTGGGCATCGTCGACAAGAACCTGCGCGCGAGCCGGCCCCGGTGAGCTGAGCGCGACGCAGCGGTGCACGCGAAACCGAAGATCACTCCGCGGGCATGAACGAGATGGTGCGGATCTCGATGCTCTCCCGCGGCGGCGCATCCGGCGGCGCCGTCGGGTCGTTGAAGGCAGTGTGGCCGGTCCACTGCACGCGACTGCGGTCCGAATCGAAGAGCTTGAAGGCGAGGACTTCATCAGGCTGCAGGCGCGGCGCGTAGTACCAGCGATGCCTCGGACTGTGGCTCAGATTGAAGCCCCAGAGCGAGGGTCTGTCCGGGTCCATGAGACCGCCGCGGACCTCGCTGTCATGCAGGTCGCTCTCCAGGACGGAAGAGGCATCGCAGAGCGCGAGGGGCGTTCGATAGACGGTGCGAATCGGCCGCCAGAGATTCATGAGCACGTACCGCCGCTCGAGCCACCGCGACGCCTCGTCCGCGCCGAGCAGCTCTGCCGCGAAACGGCGCACCGTCCTGTCGCCGTAGTCCACGTGCGCTCCGAAAGCCGGTTGCCGGCCCTGGCCCGCCTGGTCGGCATCACTGCGCGCCACCTCGCCGAACGCGACGACTTTCTCCGCGCCGTTGAGGCGCTTCACCAGCGCTTCGACTTCCGGGTAGTAGACGCGCTTCACCTCGTCCGGGTCGTAGAAGCTCGCGACCGCCGTGGGCTCGCGCACCAGCACGAACCCGTTTCGCTCCAGCGCGAGCGAACCCACGTGGGGCCGCATGCTCTCGATGCGCACCTGGTGCTCCTCGGCGGGCCAGTAGGAGCGCTCCCGATCGGACGGGTAGAAGACCGCCTTCTCACCCGGCACCACGTACCGGATGACGGCTTCGACGCCGGCATCGCCGGCTTCAGGCGCGGGCCGTGTCATATAAAGAGGTGTCCAGGAGGCGTTGGGAGGCTTCGATGCGCGCGGGATCGACCGGCGTTGCGGGCACGGCCGCCAGCAACGCGGCCGCGCGAGCCTCGAGCACCGGCCGTATTTCGGGATGCGTGAGGATGTACAGGGCGTTGGCGCGAATGGCGCGCAGCACGTGCTGGCCCACGTCCTCCCCGGTAGGGGCGGTCACGAAGATGGGCGTCTGCTCCCGCGCGACGCCGGGCGGCAGCAGGGGCACCGAACCCGTTTCCGCGAGGCGCGATGGCCGTACCGCGGTCGTGCTTTCGAACAACTCGGACTTCACGGGCCCCGGGCAGAGCACCGAGACGCCGATGCCATGCGCCTTCAGGTCCGCGCGCAAGGATTCGGCGAGACCCACGAGCGCGTACTTCGAAGTGGCGTAGACGCCTGAACCGCCGCTCGTGAAAAGGCCACTCACCGACGACGTGATGACGACGTGCCCGCTGTGCCGCCCGGGAACGCTCCGGCCGATCATGCGCGGTACGAACGTCCGCACGGCATTGATGGCTCCCCCGAGATTGACGCCGAGGGCGAAGTCCCAATCCTGGTACGTGGCCTCCTGCGTGGCCCCGATGAAATTGACCCCGGCGTTGCTGCAGAGAGTCTGCACGGGCCCGAGCTCGCGCTCCACACGATCCGCCGCGGCCACCCAGGCGGCGCGATCGGTGACATCGAGCGGCACGGCCAGAACCCTCGCGCCGAGGCGGGCGATCGCGGCGGCGGCAGCTTCCAGCTCGGGGATGCGCACATCCGCCATGGCGACCGGAATGTTCGCGGCAGCGAACGTGCGGGCGATCCCGAGGCCGATGCCGCTGGCCGCGCCGGTAATGAAGGCGACCTTCTTGTCGATGTCATCCATCGGCGTTCCCCTCGCGCGCCACGGTTGCGGCAATCTACACGTTCACACGGGGGTGACGGAACCTGAAATCCCGCCGCTACGTAATCGGTCTCATCGGAATCCGGCGGCCGCATCGACTACAATTGCCGGCCCCGTTCATCGCTGCCTCCCTCCGCAGGAGTCGCAACCCCATGGCCAGAGCGCGAGCCGTAGCAGTCAGACCCAAGGTGCAGGCCCCCGCCGCCACCGAGGTGACGCACACCCGCTTCCTCGTTTCCGCGGAACGTCTGTTCTGCGTCCACGGCTACGAAGGCACGAAGATCCGGGCCATCGCGACGCTCTCGAATGCCAACCTCGGCATGCTGTCCCATTACTGGGGCAGCAAGCGCGCACTGTTCCGTGAGGTGTTCGACCGCCGGCTGCGGCCGATCCACGATGAGCGCATGCGGCGCTTCAAGGCGCTGGAGAAGGCGCATCGCGCCGGCAAGCCGCTCGGCATCGTGGAAGTGCTGCAGGCGCAGATCGAGCCGGCATTCATCCTTCCGGGCCGCTCCCCGGAGGATGCGAAGGAAGTGCGCCTGCTGCTCGGCCGCGCCCTCACGGACCCGTCAGAGGAAGTGGTCACGGTCATGGGGGAGATCTTCAGCGAGTCCGCCAACCTCTTCTTCTCCCTGCTGCGCAAGGCGTGCCCGAACATCGAGCACAGCGAGTTCTACTGGCGGGCGAACTGCGTCGTCGGCGCATTCACGTTCGCCGAGTCGTACATGGACCGGCTCACGCAGTTCATCGACGAGGATCTGAGCGACATGGACTGGCCGGAGATCTCCGCGTATGTCGTGCGGTTCCTGGCGGCGGGCATGCGGGCGCCGGCCTCCTCCGTCGCCACGCGCGTCAACGGCAAGAAGAAGAAAACGGGCCGGGGCCGTTCCTGAAGAACCGGCGCGCGCCGCACTGCACGCGGCGGCACATCAAAGGCACGTCACGCCGACGACGCGGCACGAATCTCGCGACGCTGCGCAAACCCCGAACGGGGAAACGACACGCCCGGCGTGCCGGGCGGGAGTGTGCATGACGACGATCATCACCGGAGCCACTGGCGGCATCGGCCGCATGGTCACCGAGCAACTGCTGGAGCGGTTGAATCCCACAGACCTGATACTGACGACCCGCAATCCCAGCGCTCTTGCGCATCTCGCCGCTCGTGGTGTCGAGGTGCGCTACGCCGACTACGACAAGCCAGAGTCCCTCGCGGACGCCTTCGGGGACGGCGACACCATGCTTCTGATCAGCACGCTGAGCGTGGGCCGCCGGGAAGCGCAGCACCGCCGAGCCATCGATGCGGCCGTGAAGGCGGGCGTGCGCCACATCGTCTACACCTCGAGCGGCGGCGCGCACCCGGACAATCCCGCCATCGTCATACCCGACCACGTCGGCACGGAAAAGGCGCTGCACGAATGCGGCGTCGCCTTCACCATTCTGCGCGATTCGCTGTACGCGGAAGTGCCACTCACGCAGATCGGCCCTCGCGCACTGGCCAGCGGCCAATGGATCGGCAGCGCGGGCGAAGGCCAGATCGGCTTCGTCGCAAAGGCCGACTGCGTGGCCTGCGCCGCCGTCGTGCTCACCACGCCCGGCCACGAGGGCCGCACGTATGAGCTCACCGGCCCGGAGCTTCTCTCCTTCCGCGACGCGTGTGCCCTCACCGCCGAGCTCGGCGGCAAGCCCATCGAATACGTCGTCGTGACCGACGACCAGATGGCCGAGATGCTGGCCTCCATCGGCGTTCCACGCCGTTACCACGAAGGCATGTTCACTCCCGGCGCCGGTACCTCGTCCATCGAAGACATCGTGACCTACGAGCAGGGAGTACGCGGCGGCTACTTCGCCATCCACTCCACCCACGTCCAGGAGCTCCTCGGCCGCCCACCCCTCTCCCTCCGCCAGGTCTACACAGCCAACGCCCACCTCCTCCGCTGAGCTCACACACCACGCACCCGCGCGCCTTCCGCTCCACGCGCACGCGCTCCCACACACGCGCCACACTTCGAGCCCGCGCGACACGCCCCACCACACGCGTCTCACTTCCGCGCGCGACGCAACGCCCGCACACGCCCACTTCCGACACAACGCAACCCCGCAAGCACGCGACGCGACACCGCCAAGCGTGACTCGCTGCACGAGGGGCCTGGCGGGCACGTGAAAACGCAGGACGCGTTTTCACGAGCCTCGCATGGATGCGTCTTCCGGGCGGTGCCCGCCAGGCCCCTCGTGCAGCGAGTCACGCCCCGCCCACGCTCAATCGCTCTCCAACAGAAACAGAAGTGCCGATCGCACGCGGGGTGAGCAAACATACTCATCGCCGCGCTTCAGAATCCTCTATGAAAACCGCCCAGGGACGCGCACACACCCCGACGCGCCAAAGCCAAAGCACAACGCTCGCACGCACGCGCCGCCGAGCTGCCGCCATGCCCTCCCGACGTTGTGCGTTCCGCCGTCCCACAGCCTATAGTCGACCCGCACACCCCCCTCGCCGCGAGGACTCCGCAACCATGTCGTTCCACCCCTCCGCCGTGCTCGAACGGCGCAGAGAACAGATGTTCCCGACGTTCACGACGGCACAGGTCGAGGCCGCTCGCCGCTTCGGCAGCGCCCCGCGACGCTTCGAGCCCGGCCAGGTTCTCTATCCGATCGGCGAAGTCGGAACCCCGGCGATGCTCGTGCTCCAGGGTTACATCGAAGTCTATCGACGGGATGCGCTCGGCAACCTCGAGCGCATCACCTGCCACATGCCGGCGCAGATCGCGGGCGAGACGAGCCAGCTCGCCGGAGGGCCCACGTATGTCGAAGGCCGCGCAGGCCCCGAAGGCTGCGAAGCGGTGCCGTTCAATGCGGCGCAGGTGCGTGCGCTCATCGTCGGCAATGCTGAAGTCGGCGAAATCCTGATGCGGGCATTCATCCTCCGACGCGTGGCGCTGATCGAGGCAGGCGCAGGCACGGTGCTGATCGGCCACGAAGACGCCGCGGACTCGCTGCGCCTGCAGAACTTCATGCGGCGGAACGCCGTCCCGCACGTGCTGCTCGACCCCGCAACGGACCGCGAAGCGCAGCAGATCGTCGAACGCCTCGCCATCCGCGAACAGGATCTGCCCATCGTGCTCTGCCCCGACGGCAGTGCGATGTTGCGCAACCCCACGGAGCGCCAGCTCGCGAAGTGCCTGGGGCTGCTTCCGCAGTTCAACGCGGAGACCACGTTCGATGTCGCCGTCGTCGGCGCCGGGCCCGCGGGCCTCGCGACGGCCGTGTACGCGGCTTCGGAAGGTCTTTCGGTGCTCGTGCTGGATTCACGCTCGTTCGGCGGCCAGGCGGGCGCATCGGCTCGCATCGAGAACTATCTCGGCTTTCCCACCGGAATCTCGGGCCAGGCACTGGCAGGCCGTGCGTTCAGTCAGGCGCAGAAGTTCGGCGCGGTGATGGCGATTCCGTCCGAAGTGAAGCTGCTCACGTGCGGCATGGATTGCTCGCCGCGCGTGAAGGCGCCGAGCTCGCCGCAGGACCCCCCTGCGCCTCGCCGCTTCATGCTGACGCTGGACGATGATTCACAGGTGCGCGCCGCCTCGATCGTCATCGCCTCCGGTGCACGGTATCGTCGCCCCGACATTCCGGACCTCGAGCAGTACGAGGGCCGGGGCGTGTATTACTGGGCTTCACCTCTCGAAGCGAAGCTCTGCGCGCGGCGCGAGGTGGCGCTCGTGGGCGGCGGCAATTCTGCCGGGCAGGCGGCGGTGTATCTCGCGGGCCATGCATCGAAGGTGCACATCATGGTGCGCGGGCCCGGACTGTCCGAAACGATGTCCCGCTATCTCATCGATCGCATCAGGGCGCTGCCGAACGTGGAGCTGCACACGCACACGGAACTGCGCCGGCTCAATGGCACACCCGAGGAAGGCTTGCGGTCGGTCACGTGGCGCAACCGCCAGACGGGCGAGGAGGATGACTGCTCCGCCTCCCACGTGTTCCTGTTCATCGGCGCGGATCCGAATGCCAGCTGGCTGCAGAGCTGTCACGTTGCCGTGGACGCCAGGGGTTTCATCGTCACGGGCGCCGGCGCGAATGACAATGCGGGCGCGCGCACCCCGCTGCCGCTCGAAACGACGCAGCCTGGTGTGTTCGCAGTGGGCGATGTGCGCGCGGGCTCCGTCAAACGCGTGTCCTCGGCCGTGGGCGAAGGCGCGGCGGTGGTCGCCCAGCTCCACAGCTATCTTGCGCAGGCGGAGTAGCCGGCGCGGGTTACACTGCCGCGGTTCACCGATACTCAGGGGGGGATGCAGCGAATGATCGATGTGTATTTCTGGCCGACCGGCAATGGCAAGAAGATCACCATCATGCTCGAGGAGGTCGGGCTGCCGTATCGGATCGTCCCGGTGAACATCAACAAGGGCGACCAGAACACGCCCGAGTACGATGCGATCAATCCCAACAACAAGATGCCCGCCCTCGTCGATCCCGACGCGCCCGGCGGCCGCATCGTCATCTTCGAATCCGGCGCGATCCTGCAATACCTGGGTGAAAAGACAGGCAAGCTGCTGCCGCAGGATCTGCACGGCAAGTATCGCGTGCTGCAGTGGGTGTACTGGCAGGTAGGCGGGCTCGGCCCGATGGCAGGCCAGGCGCATCACTTCCTGCGCTATGCGCCGCTCAAGGTGGAATACGCGATGCACCGGTTCCGGTCGGAAACAGCGCGGCTCTACAAGGTGATGGACAAGCAGCTGGGGCGCAGCGAATACCTCGCCGGGGACTACTCGATCGCTGACATCGCTGCCTGGCCGTGGGTGACACGTCATGACTGGCAGGAGCAGGACCTCGCAGACTTTCCCAACGTGAAACGCTGGTTCGAAGCCGTGGGCGCGAGGCCTGCTGTGAAACGCGGCGCTGAAGCTGGCGCGGAGTTTCAGTCCGCGATGCTCACCATGTCCGATGAAGACAAGAAGCGTCTCTTCAATCTGCGCGATCAGGATTTCCAGAGCACCGCACGCTGAACACGCGTCGCGGCCGAACGCGCATCGTCACCAATGAGGCGCATCACACGGCTGGCGCTATCGGGTGGCTTGCTGGTAAAAGACATGCATGGCTGACACGACCGACTGGTCATTCCCTTCCGAGCTGCAACCGCAGGCGGAAACGTTGCGCTTCGATCTCGAGAGCGTGATGCGGTCCGTGGTGATGTTGCGTGCAGAGGTCCCGGATGATGCGTTCACGGCATCCATTCTTGGCACGGAGCGAGTCGGCAGCGGCGTCGTCATCCGGCCAGATGGTCTCGTGCTCACCATCGGCTATCTCATCACCGAAGCGGAAACGATCTGGCTCACGACCAGTGAAGGCACTGTGGTTCCGGGCCACGCGCTTGCGTATGACTATGTCACTGGCTTCGGTCTCGTGGCACCGCTTGGGCGCGTGTCGCTGCCCCCAGTGCCGCGCGGCTCCGCCACGCTCACACCAATAGGCGCGGATGCCATTGTCGTGAGTCACGGCGGTCGCGGGCACACGCTGCGCACGAAGATCGCAGAGAAGCGCGAGTTCGCCGGCTACTGGGAATACCTGCTCGAAGAAGCCGTGTTCACGGTACCCGCGCACCCTCACTGGTCCGGCGCTGCGCTGCTGGATGAGAGCGGCAAGCTGCTCGGCATCGGGTCCCTGCTCGTGCAGGAACCCATCGGCGGCGAGACGCTCGACGCAAACATGTTCGTGCCGGTCGATCTGCTGGAGCCGATCCTCGACGATCTCTCGAGCACGGGCCGGGCTGCGCGCGCGCCGCGACCATGGCTCGGCCTCTACGCCACCGAGTCGCAGGGTCAGCTCGTGGTGGGCGGCCTCGCGACGGATGGTCCGGCCGCCCGCGCCGGCGTGAAGCTCGGCGATCGCGTCATCGAAGTGGCGGGTCAGCGCGTGGGCGGTCTGTCAGATCTGTTCCGCAAGGTGTGGCGGCTCGGGCCGGCGGGCACGGAAATCCCGCTCACGCTCGCGCGCGGCCAGTCACGCTCCCGCGTACACGTGCGGTCGACCGACAGGGACGAATTGCTAAAGAAGCCCCAACGTCACTAGACGCAGGCGTTCCAGCCCGCCCCCACTGATATCGTCCCAGGCTGATGCGCACCCCGGGCTGAACCCACCCGACAACACGGCCGCCGTAGCAGAGCTACGGCGCCGCATAATTTACAACGTCGGTTGGAAAGTCCTCAGCGGGTCCGCCCATCTCCCAGGCGCCGCTCCAGTCTCGTGACGAGAAGGGATGGCGACACCCGCAGCGCCCGCGACAGACGGCACAACACCGTGATGGTGGGCGAATGAATGCCGCACTCGATCTGGCTGATGTATGTGCGGTCCACCCGCGACTTCAACGACAGCGTCGACTGCGACCAGCCACGAGCCAGCCGACATTGACGCAACACTTCTCCGAATCGCCTGCTGATCAAGTTTCTGCGAATAGTGACGACGACGTGCGCAGCCCCCACGGTGCTATCCCTTCAGCTCTTCAATAGTTCGGTTGAGCAGGAAGTCCGGTCGGACCTCCAGTCCTTCGGCAACCGCGAGCAGCACCGTCAGCGAGGGCTGGCGTCGTGCCCGTTCTAGCAGCGATGGGTATGTGCGAGAAATACCACTGCGGAATGCGAGTTCTTCTTGGGAAAGGTTCTTGCGTTCTCGAACCTCCTTGAGAACCCTTCCAAATGCCACCGCTGCCTTGCGATTGCGCGCCACGGCGTAACGATGCGATGTACGGGACTAGTGCTCTACGGACAATAGTCGGAAACGTTGAGTTTTTCGGCTGGAACGTCTCCGTGTTGGCCTCACTAGAGGATGGGCCGTATTACATCTGCGACATGGGCACGGCTTCCGTTTCACGTAGGCTTCCGTAGACTCGCCCAATGACTTCGATCGTTGGCATCCGAGTGCTCGCGTTCGTTGCCCTAGCAACCGCTGCCGGCGCTGCTACTGCGGACACCGCCCAGCCGGCCTCCGTGCTGAACGGCGCCAGCGCGCATCACCTCATACGCATCGAGGGGAGCGGACCGCGTACGGTGATTCTCGAGTCGGGATTAGGAGACACCCTGGAGATCTGGAAGGATATCCAGCCTCGCATCGCGTCCCATTGCGCGCGAACGATCTCCTACAACCGTGCTGGGTATGTCGGAAGCGATCCTGCCGACGGTCCGCGCGACTCAGCGACGATCGTCAGCGAGCTCCGCGCGGAGCTCGCGAGCCGGAACATTCGCCCACCGTATGTGCTCGTGGGCCATTCGCTCGGTGGGCTGTTCATGCAGTACTTCGCCCGGAACTACCCGAACGAGGTCGTTGGGCTCGTGCTGGTGGACTCGACGCATTGGGACCAGCACCTGATGATCGACCCGAACGCGAACAAACCGTACACGAGAGGCCGCGAAGTCACGCTCTTCATGCCATGGATCATGCGGCGTGAGTTCACGGACAGCGTCAATGCCGGCATGCAGGTCTTCGAAAGCCCGCCGGCGGCGGACATCCGGGCCATCGTGCTCTCGAGCACGCTCGCGCCCAAGGGTGAAACGCCCGCGAAACGCGCCCGTGCGGCACAGCTTCAGGACGAGATCGTCGCCGACTTCCCCGGCGCGCGGCACGTGCGGGTGGATGGCGCGGGCCACTACATCCAGCGCGACAAGCCCGAAGTCGTCATCAATGCCGCTCGCGAGCTGGCGGGTTGCGGAGACATGCCTCCCGCCGACTAGCACTGGAGTGCGCCAGACCGCGCGGCGCGAGGATCAGAGCTCGTCATCCCACCCGAGGATGGCAGCGGAGTTGTCACGCGTGGCGCCCAACCGATCCCGTGCCAGGGCCCAGCGCTCGCGGATGAGCCGCGATACCGGCGCATCCAGCTTCACCGTTTCGCCCAGGTCAGCGGCGATGCGCACGTCCTTCGCCAGCAGGCCAAGCGCGAACCCTGTGGCGAACCTGCCGCTCAGCACGTGCTCCTTCATCACGATCTCCGTGATGAAGCTGCGGCCGGTGGAGGCGTTCACGATGTCGATCATGGTGGCCTGGTCGAGTCCGAAGCGCTTGCCGATGAGCAGCGCCTCCGCGGCCGCGGTGTAGCTGGCCGCCGCGATGTAGTTGTTCAGCGCCTTCATCGCATGACCCGACCCGAGCGTGCCGGTCTCGAACAAGCGGTCCCCCATGCAGGACAGGAGCGGCTTCGCGCGTGCGACGGCGGCTTTGTCGTCGCCCCCGATCATGATGGCGAGCGTCGCAGTCCTCGCGCGTGGCACGGCCCCCGAGACCGGTGCGTCGATCAGCACCACGCCGTGCGCGGCCAGCGCCGGACCGAGTGCGCGGGTGCCCACGGGATCCGACGAGCTCATGTCGATGACGATCGTCCCGGGTGCGAGGCTGCTGGCGAGCCCGCCTTCGGTCTCGAGCAGCACACGGCGGACGACGTGACCGTCTGGCAGCATGGTGATGACGAGCTCGGCGTTCGCAAGATCCGCCAGCGAGCGCGCCGCGCGGCAGCCGTGTTCCGCAGCGAAGCTGGACGCGCGCTCGACATTGCTGTCGTACGCGGTGACGTCGTGCCCGCCCCTGACGAGATTGGCCGCCATTGGCGTGCCCATGTTTCCAATGCCGATGAACCCGACACGCATCGAATCCCCCTCCAGCGTTGCCCAACGACTCACCCGGTGCCCGGCCCCGCAGAGAGCCGGTGCATTCGGTGAGCGCTACTCCAGCCCCATCTGCTTCAGCACTTCGCTCGTGGTCGCGAAGCTGTCCACTGCCGCGGGAAGACCCGCGTAGATGAGGCTGTGCATCAACACTTCGCGGATCTCTTCCTTCGACACGCCATTCTCGATGGCCCCGCGGACGTGCACGCGCAGCTGGTTCTGCTTCCCGAGCGCGGTCAGAAGCGCAAGCGTGAGCATGCTGCGCGTCTTGCGATCCAGCGCGGGGCGGTTCCAGACCTCCCCGAAGCAGTAGCGCGTCACCATGTCCTGCAGCGGGCGGGTGAAATCCGTGGCTGCTTCGATCTGCTGGTCGGCGCCCGCCACGCCGAACATGTCCCGCCGGACCTGCAGGCCCAGCGCATACACATCCCGAGGCTCGGCCGCCTCCGGCGCCTTCTTCTCCGGACTCATGCTTCGGCTCCTCTGATGGATCAGGCGGGAAAAACGCGCCGGTATCGTAGCAGGATGCTGAAAAACGCCCGTCATGAAATCCCGCTGCTGGCGCGAGCTCTTTGCACTCGCCGGGCGGCATCGTGACGCGCCGATCCTGCGGTGCGCGCGTGGCCCTCCGACCCGTCTTTGACGCACCGGCACACGTTGCTTTACGATCGTTCAACAACGGCGCCTCCCTTCCATCGCGGGGAACCCCATGAACGCAGCGTTTCGCAACCGCCCGGCCGCGGCGGACATCGCCACCGACGATGAGGCCCTGAGCCTTCCGGCCTGGATCTACCGCGACCCCGAGTTCTTCGAGCTCGAGCAGCAGGCGATCTTCCGTCGCAGCTGGCAGATCCTCTGTCACGTGAGCGACATCCCGAACCCGGGCGACTATCACGCCTTCGAGATGCTGGGCGAATCGCTCTTCGCGGTGCGTGGAGAAGATGGCGAGGTGCGCAGCTTCCACAACGTGTGCCGTCATCGCGCGTCACGGCTTCTGGACGCGGCGAAGGGCCACTGCGGCAAGCGCATCACGTGCCCCTATCATGCCTGGAGCTACTCGACCGACGGCCGGCTCGTCGGCATGCCGAATCGCAGCTCCTTCGCCGGTGTTGCCGTCGAGCGCCACGGCCTCGTCCCGGTGGAGCAGGAAATCTACATGGGCTTCATCTTCGTGCGCCTCGAGCCAGGCGACGCGAGCGTGCGCGAGATGTTGGCGCCGTACGCCAATGACCTTGCCGCGTACCGGCTGGAAGAGCTCGTTCCATACGGACGTGTCACGCTCCGGCCACGTCACGTGAACTGGAAGAATGTCGCGGACAACTACTCCGACGGGCTGCATGTGCCCGTGGCGCACCCGGGCCTTTCGCGGCTGTTCGGCCAGAGTTATGGCATCGAAGCGCAGCCCTGGGTGGACAGGATGTGGGGCATGCTGCGCGAGGTGCCGTCGAGCAACTGGTCGGAGCGCCTGTACCAGCGCCTGCTGCCGGAAGTGGAAAGCCTCCCGCCCGAGCGCCAGCGCTTGTGGACGTACTTCAAGCTCTGGCCGAACTTCGCGTTCGACATCTATCCGGATCAGGTCGACTTCATGCAGTTCCTGCCGGTCTCGCCCACCGAAACCCTCATTCGCGAGATCGCCTACGTCCATCCGGACAGCCGGCGCGAGATGCGGGCCGCGCGCTACCTCAACTGGCGCATCAACCGCATGGTGAGTGTCGAGGACTACACGCTCATCGCGCGCGTGCAGGCGGGCATGGGGTCCAGCAGCTACACGGTCGGGCCCCTCGGCGAAGGCGAGGTGTGTCTGCGGAGTTTCGCGCGGCGGATGCGCCAAACCATTCCGCAGAGCCGATGGCATCACGCCCCGACCCGCGGCTGGAGCTACGAAACGGCGCCGGTACGCAGCGCACCTGCCGCTGAGCAGGGCTGATCACGTCGAAAGGTTCTCCAGATGGCGGCATCGAACGCGCGCTATGACGCGCTCATCATCGGTGGTGGACACAACGGGCTCGTCTGCGCGGCGTATCTTGCCGCGGCGGGCCTCAAGGTGATCGTGCTCGAACGGCGTCATGTCGTGGGCGGCGCGGCGGTCACCGAAGAGTTCCACCCCGGGTTCCGCAACTCCGTTGCGTCATACACCGTCTCGCTGCTCAACCCGAAAGTGATTCGGGATCTGGAGTTGCCGCGGCATGGGCTGCGCGTCATGGAGCGAAAGCTTGCCAACTTCCTGCCGACGGAAGACGGTCGTTATCTCGCCACGGGTGGCGGTCGCACCCAGGCGGAAGTCGCCAGGTTCTCCACGCGCGACGCGAGCAGGCTCGATGACTACGCGCACAACCTCGACGTCATTGCAGACCTGCTGCGGGACCTCGTCCTGGAAACGCCGCCGAACGTCGTTGAAGGCAGCTGGCGCAGCGCGCTTCCCGAGCTTTTCAGTGCCGCACGCCTCGGCAGCAGATTGCGCAAGCTCGACATGCGGATGCGTCGTGAGCTGCTCGCGTTGTTCTCGACATCCGCAGGGGATTACCTCGAAGGCTGGTTCGAGAGCGACCCCATCAAGGCGGTGTATGGGTTCGACGGCATCGTCGGCAACTACGCGAGCCCCTACTCGCCCGGCTCCGCGTACGTGCTGCTTCATCACGTGTTCGGCGAGGTGAACGGCAACAAGGGCGCCTGGGGCCACGCCATAGGCGGCATGGGCGCGATCACGCAGGCCATGGCGAAGTGCGCAGAATCCCGCGGCGTGGAGATTCGAGTGGACAGCCCGGTTCGCGAAGTGCTCGTCGAGGGCGGCCGGGCCGTTGGCGCGGTCACCGAAAGCGGCGAGGCGTTTCGCGCGGCGGCGGTCATCTCGAACCTGAACCCGAAGCTGCTGTATGAAAGGTTGATCGACGGCGCGGTGCTGCCCGCGGATTTCCGCCAGCAGATCAGCCGCTGGCGCTGCGGCTCCGGCACCTTCCGCATGAACGTCGCGCTCTCGGAGCTGCCGGATTTCCGCTGCCTCCCGGGCAAGCAGCAGGCGGATCATCACACGGCCGGCATCATCATCGCGCCCACGCTCGCCTATATGGAGCGTGCGTACTTCGACGCGCGCACGCGCTGCTGGTCGCGCGAGCCGATCGTGGAGATGGTCATTCCTTCGACGCTCGACAACTCCCTGGCGCCCGCGGGCATGCATGTGGCCAGCCTCTTCTGCCAGCACGTCGCGCCACAGCTGCCGGGCGGTCAGACCTGGGACGACCACCGCGAAACCGTCGCGGACCTCATGATCGACACCGTCGACCGCTACGCCCCGAACTTCAGGGCCGCGGTCGTCGGCCGGCAGATCATGAGCCCGCTCGATCTCGAGCGCACCTTCGGCCTCGTCGGCGGCGACATCTTCCATGGCGCGCTCAGTCTCGACCAGATGTTCTCCGCGCGGCCGATGCTCGGCCATGGCAACTATCGGGGGCCGCTGCCCGGCCTGTACATGTGCGGCTCGGGCACGCACCCGGGCGGCGGGGTCACCGGCGCGCCAGGCCACAATGCCGCACGAGAGATCATCGAGGATTTCTCACGGCGCACGCTCAACCGCGCCACCTGATCACCCATGGCCGCCGGCAAACCGCGCTTCGCGCGCCATCTTCCCGACGTGCGCCGCAAGGCGCTCATCGAAGCCACGCTGTCCTCACTGAAGCGTCATGGCCACGAGGGCCTCTCCATCCGCCGCATCAGCGCGGAGGCCGGCGTGTCGATCGGGCTCATCAATCATCACTTTCCCGACAAGGGATCGCTGGTTGCGGAGAGTTACCGCCACTTCAACAGCCAGCTCATCTCCGGCATCCGCGCCGCTGCCGAGCTCGCGCCGGATGCGCCTCGCGAGCGCCTGCGCGCGCTCTTCAAGGCAACATTCTCGCCGCCGAACCTGGATCGTGATGTCCTCGCGGTGTGGATCGTGCTGTGGGGCCTCTACCATCACTCGCCGGAGATCCAGGCCGTGCACGAGGAGGCATACGGCGGCTACATGGAGCTGCTTCGCGAGCAGCTCGCGAACCTGCAGAAGGAATGCGGCAAGCTCCGGCTCAGTCTGCGGCTCGCAGCGATCGGCCTGCAGGCGTTGCTCGATGGGCTGTGGCTCGAGTGGTGTCTCGACCCGGACAACTTTTCACCGAAGGAAGCCGTCGCGTTGTGCGAGCACTGGATCGAGAGCCTCATTCCGTGAACGCGCGCGGCATCGCCGCAGTTACTGCTTTCGCTTTCCTGCCTGCATCCAGCGTGTGCGCTCCGCGGGCGGCAGCCGTTCGATGGCGTATCGAAGCATCGTGCGCGGCATCGTTGCCGCGTGCTGCTCCAGGAAGCTTTGCAGGGCAGCCGGGCCAGCGCGCTTGTCCACTTCCCGCAGCATCCAGCCCACGGCCTTGTGGATGAGATCATGGCGATCCGCAAGGAGCGCGGTCGCGATGCGCACCGCGTCCTCCGACTCGCCCTGCCTGATGTAGTGGAAGGTCGCCACCATCGCCACACGACGCGACCACAGGTGCTTCGACTTCGCGAGCCTGTCGAGCAGGCCGCGGGGCTTGTCCTCGAGCCAGCCGCCAACGATGTACTCGGCGCTGGCGTCCACCAGATCCCAGTTGTTCACGAAGCGCAGCCGCTTCAGGTAGAGGCGGAAGATGCGGCCGCGCTCGACCTCGTCCTTCGACCGGCTGAACTGGTCCACGAGGATCAGGAGCGCAGTCAGCCGCTCCTCATGCACTCTGGACGTGAGCAGGCGATCCACTTCCGGCAGCGGGAGCAGCCGGAAGTGCCGCGCCACGAGCCGCTGCTCCGGCACCGTGACGCCGATGAAGACGTCCCCTTCGCCGTACTCCCCTTTCCCGGTCTTGAAGAACCACGCATGGGTTTTCGCCCGCTCGGGTGAGGCGAACTGGCGCAGGGATCTTCGGACGAGCGCGGCGCTCTGCCGCTCGATGCGTGGCGCCACGGATGGTTTTCGGCGACTTCGGGCGTTCGGCAACTCGGGACTTTCAGCCATTTCAGGCTTCGCGCGACTCACGCCCTGCGCAGGGCCGCCATGCCGACGCCGGCGCCCATGAGCAGCGTGCCGGCGATGCGATTGGTAATGGTCGCGAACCCTGGTCGTGTGGCGAGATGCGTGACGCGGCCGGCCAGCGCCGCATAGAGCAGCTGGACCAGGAACTCGATGACGGCCGACGTCGCCGCAAGGATCATCACCTGCTGCATCACCGGTGCGCCGGGATCGATGAACTGCGGCAGCAGTGCCATGAAAAAGACCAGCGCCTTCGGGTTCGCCATCTGCAGGATGAAGCCGTTCAGGAACGTGCGCCAGCCGCTGACCGCTGGCTCATTTGCGGCTCGAACCGACAGCATGCGTGACCTGCCGAAGAACGCCGTCACGCCGAGCCACACGAGATAGGCGGCACCGATCCATTTGATGGCGAAGAAGAGGTTGTACGACGCCATGAGCACCGCACCGATGCCCGTTGCGGAGAGCGCGAAGTAAACCGTGTTGGCGATGACGATGCCGCAGATGGACCAGACCGCCCGCAGCGTCCCCCGGGTAATCGCTTGCGAAAGCACGAGCAGCACCGCGGGCCCCGGCGTGAAGCACAGAGCGGCCTCGACCACCACGAACGCCCACCAGCTCGTCCAGCTCATGCTCGCCTCGCGCCCCTGCAACGCGTGAAGCGTACGTCAACCGCAACGCCCGAGCCAGAATCCGGCTTCACCCGGACACGCGCGCCCCGTATGCTCCGGCGATGGAAGAGCCCTCCCCGCACGCCCTCCTGCCACAGCTCATGCAGCTCGCGGTCGATGCGGCGCGCTCGACTTCGGAACGAATCCTCTCCGGCTTTCGCAGCGACTCGCTGAGCGCGGAGCTCAAGAAGGACGGCTCGCCCGTCACCACCTTCGACCGCGACACCGAGCGCGACATCCGCGCGTTCCTTGCCCGGCACCAACCTCACAACTGGCCCGTGCTCGGTGAAGAGCTCGGCGACGACACGGGCAACGCTCGCTATCGCTGGGTGCTCGACCCCATCGATGGGACGCTGGCGTTCACGCGCGGCCTGCCCACGTTCGGAACGCTGCTGGCTCTGGAAGACGTTGCGGCGAGACGTGCGCTGGTGGGCGTCGTGCATCTGCCCGCAATGGGCGAGACATACTCCGCCGCGCGCGGGCTCGGGGCGTTCTGTAACGGGAAGCCGGTGCGTGTGGCGCAGCCCCGGCCACTCAGGGACTGCATCATCTCCGTGCCGGCAGAACACCACTTTCGCCTCGCCGGCATCGCTGAAAGTCACCAGGAACTGCGTGCGCAGGCGCCGCACCTCCGATGCTTCGCGGACTGCTGGGCGCACGCCATGGTGGCTCGCGGGCCCATCGATGCGGTCACCGAGTTTTGCCTGGCGCGCTGGGACATCGCTGCATCAGAAGTGCTCGTCGAGGAAGCCGGCGGTCGCGCGCTGATCCGGGCAGCGAGCTACGCGGCCGGCAAATACGACTGCATTCTGGGAAGCCCTCGAGCCGCGGCAGACGTCGCGGCGATCCTCGCGTTCTGACGCCGGCCGCCGCCGCGCGGGTCACGGATCGGTCCCGCTGCGAGATGAGCCAGCGGCGTGCCGAACGCGCCGCTACGCCACGGGCCGAATCAGCGACGCGTCATCGTTCTTCAGCGAGTTCACGCGCGGGCTCACGGGATGGGCCTGCATCCACTCCGCCGGGTACGCGTCGAGCACGGCCTTTGCCTGCACGGGCGTCGCGTTCAGCCAGGTCGAATAGTCCTTGCGGCGGAGGATGGCGGGCATGCGCGGGCCGGAAAGGCGGGCCACGAGCGGGTTCGCCGGCACGGTGACGATGGCGCAACTCTCGATGACATCGTCATCCTCGGTCACCGAGCGCTCCCAGAGCGCCGCGATACCGAACACCGGGCGATCTGCCAGGTGCAGGAAGTGCGGCTGCCGGTACCGGCGCTCGGTGAGCTGCCAGCCGTAGAAACCGGCGGCCGGCAGGATGCAGCGCTGGCTGTTCAACCACGGGCCACGCGTATCCGGCGTCTGGCCCACAAGCTCCACGGTGACGTCCGGCTGCTCGTCGGCAGGCGGAATGCCTTCGGCGACCGCCGGCACGAAGCCCCAGCGCACCATCACGCCTTCGGCCACACGATCATGCGAGCGCAGGGCCGGCACGTACTGCGGGAACGAGACGTTGTAACGGGCCGCGAACTTCCACCAGCGCTGCGAGGGTTCGAACTCGCGCTCCGCGTCGGCCTGATTCGGCAGGACATAACGTTCGCACATGGCACGGGAAGATTACGTCACCCCGCCACGGAAAAGGTGTGACGGGCATGCGTTCCGGAGCATCCGGCACGCCGGTGAGCGTCTCGGAGCCGGTTCCTGGTACCAGCAGGCGTCGCCACCGGGCGACAACTGTGTGGAGCGGGGCGCAACGAGATCCAGTGGCCGCCAACCCCCTGGCCAGGCATTCAGTGCGGGCTGGATGATGTGTACCTCGTCAGCGGGTACGACTGGGTTGACACCGGCCATGGACGTGGGCTCGTGATCCGGGATCTGGACGATCTGCTGAAGGCGATCAGCCTGCAGTTGATGACGAAGAAGGCCCTGAACGGGAAAGAGGTCCGTTTCCTGCGGAAGCAACTGGACATCACGCAAGCGAAGCTGGCCCGGTACGTTGGGCTCAACTATCAGCAGGTTGCACGATGGGAGAAAGGTGAGAGCGAAATAACGGAATCTGCAGCCGCTATTCTGCGATTGCTGATCCTTGATCACCTTTGTGGTCGTGTGGCCGTGCGAAAACGCCTGGATGAGATGATTGAGACCGATGCCACAGTGAAGAACCAGCGCACGCTCTTCAGAAAGACTGAAGAAGGCTGGCAGCAGGCTCAGGCAGCCTGATCGCCAACCAATAACCGCGTAAGGGGGCCCAGTCTGACAGCTGGGCTCCTCGTCGCTCGCACATTGGTTCAAGGCCCGCCCCGCCACGCGCGAAGCGCCCCGCTCAGCCCCAGAGCTTTTTCGAAGCGATCTGCGCGCCTTCGGTGAGCGACTGCATCTTCGCCCAGCAGATCTGCGGGTGAACGGCGCCGAAGCCCGCAAAGTGCCCGAAGCCGCAGTCCGTGCCCGCCATGACGCGTTCGCGCCCGAGCGAGCCGGCGTAGCGCAGGATGCGTTGCGCGATGAGCTCCGGGTGCTCGACGAAGTTCGTCGTCGTGTCGAGCACGCCGGCGATCAGAACCTTGTCGTCCGGCAGCTTCGCCGTCTTCCACACCACCCACTCATGGTCGTGCCGCGGGTTGCCACCTTCGATGAGCAGGCCCATCGGTTTCACCTTCAGCAGCACCGGCAGCACCTTCGCGAGCGGGATGTCGCGTGTGTGCGGCCCCTCGTAGTTGCCCCAGCAGATGTGCAGGCGAATGCGGTCCGCAGGAATGTTCGCGAGCGCGTGGTTGAGTGCTTCCACCTGCAGGGCGGCGTTGCGCAGGAATTCATCGTCGTCCACGTCGCGAAAGCGGATGTGTCGCCCCATGCCCAGATCGGGGCAATCCACCTGCAACATGAGGCCGGACGCAGCGATGGTTTCGTACTCCGCACGCATCGCTTCGGCGAGCGCTTCGAGATAGGCCGCATGCGACGGGTAGTATTCGTTCGGCTGAAACACGGCGATGGTGCCCGGTGACACCGCGGACATGAATCCTTCCGTGGCATTCGAGCCCTGCATCGCGGCTTGCAGGCGCGCGATGTCGTCATGCAGCGGTTGAAGGGTCCGGACAGAGATGGGCCCGCGGCAGATGGGCCGCGTGTACTTCGGCGTGGCGCCCTCGGCCGCGATCTTGTCCCGGTACTCGGGGTAGTCATCGAGATCCTGCGGCGTGGCACGCGGCGCGTTGCCGATCTCGAAGCCGTTCAGACGGTGCTTCGTGTACGTGGCGTAGCTGATCTTGCTCATCTCGCCGTCATTGACGACGTCGAGCCCGGCTTCGCGCTGCCGGCGAACCGCCCTGCCCACGGCGGCGCGCACGGTGGCATCGAACCGGCCGGGCTCCACGGGTTCGCCACGGTCCTGCGCGAACAGGACCTCGATCACGTCCGCCGGCCGCGGCAGGCTGCCAACGTGGGTGGTGAGGATGCGATCGACGCTCGTCTTCATTCTGGCCTCGCTCGTCAGGGGTTCCGTTCCGCTCCACGCATCTGGGCAGGCGCGGCCGGCTCAGGCGCGGCCGGCCCAGGCATCGGGCCGGCGGCCGTGCCACGCATTCGAAAGCAGCCGCCGCACGCCCTCCGCGCGGACGGGCTCCGGGTTGTAGAACGGAGATTTCGTGGCGAGCGCGACGGCGTGATCGATGCCATCCACCGGCATGCCGATATCGCGCAGCGCGAGCTTCGCGCCGATGGCCACGTTGAGATCGAACAGCCCCTGCGCGGCGTCGTTTGCACCCAGTGCGGCGGCCACGCGCCGCATGGCTTCCGGCGCCGCGGTCGCGTTGTACGCCGTGGCATGGGGAAGCACGATGGTGTGCGTTTCCGCGTGCGGCAGATTGAACGCGCCACCCAGCACGTGCGCGAGCTTGTGATGAAGCGCCATGCCGACGGCGCCGAGCACGCAGCCACCGAGCCACGCGCCATAGAGCGCATCGCTGCGCGCATCGACATCGCCCGGGTCTTTGATGACAGCCGGCAGACTTCGGCCGAGTGCGCGGATACCCTCTTCCGCCATGAGCGAAACCAGGGGATTCGCGAACTCGCTGTACAGCGCCTCGACGCAGTGGGCGACCGCGTTGATGCCGCTCGGGCCCGAAATGCCGGGCGGAAGGTTCAGCGTCAGCAACGGGTCGTAGAGGATGGTGCGCGGCTGCACGTGCGCATCCCGGGCCACGTGCTTGATGCCGTTCTCCGTGTAGCCCCAGATCGGCGTGGCTTCGGAGCCCGAGTACGTGGTCGGAACCGCGAGAATCGGCTGCCGCTTCTCGAACGCGATGGCCTTGGCAAGACCGATGGTCGAGCCGCCGCCGATGGCGACGAGGCAGTCTGCCTCCAGCTGCGTCGCGCAGGTGACGGCGGCGCGCACCGAATCCGCCGGCGTATGCATCAACGCCCTGTCGTAGACGGCAACGGCCTTGCCGCCGAGAAGCCCCGCGCAATGCTCACCGAGACGCTTCTGCCCCGGAGTGCAGATGACGAGCGCCCGCCCGCCGAGACGCACCGTTTCCGGCAGCAGCTGTTCCAGCCCGCCCGGCCGGAACACGACACGCGACGCCAGGGTTTCGTATGTGAAGGGCACGCTCGAGACTCGACTCGTCTTCCGGATGAATGGGGCCGGCGCATCCTGCACGCGACCCGGTTGACGCCGGGCGCCGGAGGCGGCAGCGGCCGAATCACCCCTGCCGCCTCGCGAACCTGGCCCGGATCAGATATCGATCGGGTCGTTGAGGCGCTTCAGGAGCGCGTCCCGCTGATCCCTGAATTGCGGCGAGATGATGAACTCCGTGCCGAGCGTCTCCTTCGGCTCGTCCACGGTGAACCCGATGGAGTGCGCCGCTTCGAAGAGCGCGCCCGCCGGGGTGCGCACGTACACGGACTTGAAGTACGTGCGGTCCTTGCGCTCGGAGACATCGGTGAAGCCGAGGCCTTCCACTTCGGCCTTCACGCGATCCTGCACGTCCATGTTCGGCACACCGAACGCGCCGTGATGAACCATGCCCTCGCCGTAGGACCAGTTGCCGGGCGCCCGATCCGGCTCGAGCAGCAGATCGACCGTTCTGGCCGGGCCACCCTCATCCACCGTGTAGCGGCTGAACGCACCGTCGGTACCGACCTTCCTGTGGTTCCAGCCTTCGTTCATGAAGAAGTGCATGTCGTCGAGGTCGCGCAGCGAAACCGTCCAGCTGTGGAAGCCGCGGATGGCCGCCTTCTCCGGCACGCCGTATTTGGCGTCGACCCAGGGCTTGCGCGTGTCGCTGTCATCCTCGACGAGCTCGAAAATGAGACCGCACTCCGGGTGCGAGACCTGCAGCACGCGCTGGCCGAAGCGCTCGTAGCGCTTCGTGATCGGCACCTTGTGCTTCTCGAAGCGCTCGACCCAGAACTCGTGCGAGCCCGTGGGCACCGTGTAGCTGATGATGCCGATCTGGCCCGTGCCGGCCCGTGCCCTGCGGCCCGTGCGGCGCCACGGAAAAGTCGTGGTGAGGTTGCCGGGGGTGCCCATCTCGTCGCCGAAATAGAGGTGGTAGATGGGCTCGACCCCGTCATAGAGCAGCGTGCGCTTCATGAGCCGCAGGCCGAGGGTCTTCACGAAGAAATCCACATCCCCCTGCGCCGTGCCCGTGCACAGCGTGATGTGATGCAGCCCCTGAATTCTGTCGGACATGACGTCCTCCTCTGATCGGTCGCTCGCTACTTCACCCTTGCGGGTGCCCCACTCTCGCTTGCTGCCCGCAGTCCTTCGCGGATCGATCGGCACGTTCTCTGACGTGCTGCTGAACGCCGCCAAGCCTCCTCTGACTCCGCTTTGGGCGCAAGCGCCCGTGTGTGGCGGACACCAACGTGCGGTTCGGGTGCGCGGCATCTCCGGCCGGCGGAATCATCGTGGGCGGGGCGGCGCTCGAAGCGTCCCGAGCCGCATCGGCCCGGCCCGCCGACGCATGGCCGGCACGCACCCCGCGGGCCGCGCCTGCGGCGCTCCGGCGTAGAATGCCGGCCCTTCCAGTCCCAACCCTTTCACCGGAGCGCCTGCACATGTCCGACGACAGCCGAAAAAACTTGAGAGAACGCGGGCTTGAGATCCGGCGCGAAGTGCTCGGCGACAAGTACGTCGACGCGGCACTCAACAACGCCAACGACTTCAACCGCCCCCTGCAGGACCTGCTGAACGAGTACTGCTGGGGCGCCGGCTGGGGCCGCGAAGGCCTCACCCGCAAGGAGCGCAGCATGATCAACCTCGCCATGCTGACGGCGCTGGGCCGCACGCACGAGGTCGAAACCCACACGCGTGGGGCGCTGAACAACGGGCTGACGCCCCAGCAGATCGCGGAAGTGCTGCTCCAGACCGCCATCTACTGTGGCGTGCCCGCAGCGGTGGACAGCTTCCGCGCAGCGTCGAAGATCATTGCCGAGCACGGCAAGTAAGGCGCAGCCCATGAGCGCAGACCCCGCATCACCGCGCTTCACTCCGCCGGAACGGGTGGGGTTCATCGGCCTCGGCAACATGGGCGGCCCCATGGCGCGGCGGTTGGCCGCAGCGGGGTTCGGGCTCGTGGTGGCGGATGCGCAGCCGGCCGCGGTGGATCGCTTCGCGGCCGATACGCCGTGCGACCGGGCGGAAAGCCTGGCGGCACTGGGCAAGTCCTGCCGCGTCGTGATCACGATGCTCCCGGACGGGAAGGTCGTTCGGGACGTGCTGCTCGGGGCCAACGGCGTGGCCCACCACCTGGCTGCCGGCTCCGTCGTCATCGACATGAGCTCGGCGTCGCCCATCGGCACGCGGGAGCTGGCCGCAGAACTGGCCCGGCGCCGTATTCCACTCGTGGATGCTCCAGTGTCCGGCGGCGTGAAGAAGGCGGTGGATGGCACGCTCGCAATCATGGCCGGCGGCGACGATGCCCAGGCGGTGGAACGCGTGCGCGCGGTGCTCGAGCCCCTGGGCAAGGTGTTCCTCACGGGCCGGTCCGGGTCCGGCCACGCGATGAAGGCACTGAACAACTTCCTGTCCGCCGCAAACCTCGCCGTGGCCGCCGAAGCGGTGCTCGCCGGCCAGCGCTTCGGCCTCGACCCGGCGACGATGATCTCCATCCTGAACGCGTCCACGGGGCGCAACACGGGCACGGATTCGAAGTACCCGAACAACGTGCTGCCGCGCACGTTCAACTCCGGCTTTGCCCTGGGCCTCATGGCGAAGGATCTGCGGCTGGCGCTCGAAGTGGCCCGGTCGAGCAACATGCCGGCGGGCCTGCTCGAAACCTGCGCAAACATCTGGGCGCAGGCGGAGAAGCAGCTCGGCGGCAAGGCCGACAACACCGAGGTCGTGAAGTATCTGGAGTCGCTGGCTCCAGGCGCGAAAGAAACCTGAGCGGCCCCGTGGCGGGCGTTCGACGAGCGCCCCGTCCGGCGGTGGTCACAACCCGAACGCAGGAACGGTCGTACCCGCCATGCCTGACCCGACACCTTACGAGGTCTACGCCATCCGATACGCGACGGTGGCGAGGAAGAGCGCAGAGAACTTCATCGGCGGCGACGCGCACGAGGCCGGCGAGCGCATGGACTATTTCGTGTGGCTCGCGCGAAATGCCGAACGCCTCTTCGTCGTGGACACCGGTTTCAACGAAGCGGCGGCGGCGAAGCGCAAGCGGGAGTTCCTGCGATCCCCGGCGGAAGGGTTGCGTCTGCTCGGCGTGGATGCAGCTGCCGTGCAGCACGTGATCCTCACCCACCTGCACTACGACCACGTCGGCAACTTCGACCTCTTCCCGAAGGCGCGCTTCCATCTGCAGGATCGCGAGCTCGCGTTCGCCACCGGGCGCTACATGGCCACGGAGTTCTTCTCGTACGCGTACGAGGTCGAAGAAGTCGTGGCGATGGTGCGCAATGCCTACGCCGGCCGCGTGGAGTTTCACGACGGCGACGCCGAAATCGCGCCCGGCCTTTCCGTGCATCACATCGGCGGGCACACGAAGGGGCTGCAAGCCGTGCGCGTGTGGACTCGCGTCGGCTGGCTGGTGCTGGCCTCGGATGGCAGCCACTATTACGCAAACATGGGGCAGGGCCGGCCCTTCCCCGTGGTGGCCAATGTCATGGAAATGGTGGATGGGTGGCGTCGCGTGCGCTCGCTTGCCAGCGATCCGCGGCACGTCGTTCCCGGTCATGACCCGCTGGTGATGAAGCGTTATCGAGCTCCGTCACCTGCGCTCGAGGGTATCGCAATCCGGCTCGACGCGGAGCCGACCGACTGATCGCATCTATCGTGATACGGGCCGCTGACGCGGGCCGCGGCGGCATGCACCTGGGGCAGGTCTGTTGAAAGGGGATTGAATGGCTGCTTTCGTTCCACGCGGGCCGCGCGCCCCGGCAGGGTTCACGCGACAGGAACACGACGTCAACGGCGTGCGCACCGTCGTGCACGTGGGCGGCAAGGGCCGGCCCCTGGTCTACTGGCATGGCGGCGGGTCCTGGCATGGCTTCGACTTCGCGGCACCGTGGCTCGAGCACTTCCAGGTCATCGCGCCGTCGCATCCGGGCTGGGGCGCCTCCGCGGACGCGCCGCCCGACATGAGCTCGATGAGCGACTACGTGCTGCACTATCTCGATCTGTTCGATCGGCTGGGGCTCGGGCAGATCGACATCGTCGGCATCTCCATGGGCGGATGGATGGGTGCGGAGTTTGCATCCGCGTATCCGGAACGCATTCGCAGGCTCGTGCTCGTTGCGCCCGCGGGGCTCGCGGATCCGGCGCACCCCGGGCCGTCCGGGCTTGCGAGCTGGTCGCTCGACGAGATGTACAGCTATCTCGTCGAAGACATGGCGACGCTCGAACCCCACCTGCCGAAGAACGCGGACGATGCTGCGCGCCACGCCGCCGAGGTCGAGCGGGAGATGCAATCCGCCGGGCGCCTGTTCGGGGCGGGCGGGCCGTTCAACCCGAAGCTGCCGCGCTGGCTGCATCGCGCGACGATGCCCGCGCTGGTCGTGTGGTCGAAGGCAGATCGGCTGTCGCCGTTCGAGCGGCACGAGCAATGGCTGAAACTGCTGCCCAATGCACGCTTGAAACTCGTCGAGCGAGGCGGGCATCTCACGCTGGACGAAAGCGCTGAGGCGCGCGAAGCGATCGTCCGGTTTCTGACCGACTGATCGTCGGCAATGCGGCACCCGGTGGATGACCCCAGGCACGCGGCACGAATCGACGCAGGCACGTTCCGACTGAAAGGCTGAAGCAACATGCAATCGCAGGATGAGCACGCAATGACGACTCCGGGCGCCCGCCTTCAGGAATTCTCCGCCATCCGTTTCCGGAACTGCGGCGTATTCCTTGCGCGCGGCTGCGCACAGCGTCGCTCGCTTCGGGTGCTTCTTGCGTCGCTCGTCCTGTCGAGCGGAGCACTTTCCGGGCCATCTTCGCTTGTCCTGGCGCAACAGCCGGCCGCGAGCGCACCGGGTGGTACGAGCAGCACCGCGCCCGCACCGGGCCGCCGGAGCACGGATACTTACTATTTCGACCCGAAGCTGCTCGATCTCGGTCGCGTGCTGCCGCCAGCCCCGACGGACGACTCTGCCATCACGAAGAGCGAGATTGCGTCGATGCTCCAGATTCAGCGCGACCGCACGCCCCAGCAAGCCGCACGCGCCTCCGCAGACGCGGCGGTGAACATCTACCGGTTCGCGGATGCCCTCGGCAACCCGGCCCCATTCAAGAAAGAGCTTCTCCCGAAGACCGACGCGCTCTTTGCGAGAGTCATGTACGAGGAAGGCGCCGTCGTGCAGGCTGGAAAACGCAGCTTCGCGCGGCCGCGGCCGTTCGTGCTGGAGCCGCGCATCGACCCTATCGTGGCGAAGCCGCCGAACGATTCGTATCCGAGCGGTCACACCATCTGGGCGCGCACGGCGGCGCTCATCCTGGCAGACATGGTGCCGGAACGGCGGGCGCAGATCCTGGCGAGAGCGGATGAGTACTCGTACAACCGCGTGGTCGCAGGCGTTCATTACCCGACGGACGTCGAGAGCGGAAAACTCGCAGGCACTGCGCTCGCCGCATTCCTGTTCGCCTCGCCCGGCTTTCAGGCGGACCATGCAGCGGCGAAGGAGGAGTTGAGGCAGGCGCTGGGGCTGCCCGCGCCCGCGGGAACGCGAGCCGCGTCAGACTCGCAGACGAAGAACGCTCCGACCGTGCACTAGCTGGCCAGGAACCTGTCTGAGTAACGGCCCTCGTAGCCGCAGTAGATGGCTATTGGTCAGACAGGCTCCTGGACGCCGGGAACGGAAGAGAGCTCGTGACGACCGATGAAATTGCAGCGCGCGGCACCAGGAGTCGTTCTGTTGGTGGTGCTTTGTGCCTGCGGCACGATTCCGCAGCGGCCACCACGTCTCGAGCATTCCTCGCACGGCTGCATGACGGCTGTTCTGAAGCAGAAGCTGCCCGCCGATCTTCCTGAAGCACAGGCGCATTGCCTGGCATCCGGCCTGATCGCCCGTTATTGCAGCCTCACCGAGGCCTATCTTGCGGGGGCCGGCAAGGAGCTGCGGGACCTGTTCGGCGCTGGCGATGCGGAATGGAGCGACTGGCGCGCCGATCGCGCCGGCATCGCGTGTGCACGCCGTGCCGACAACGATGACGCGCTGGCCGCTTGCTGCATGCAGTGAAGCGGCCACGGAAGCTTCGGCCCCCGAGCAGCGAACGTACCCTGCTGGGGCACGAACGTCGCGCTCGCGAAAGCGGTGCCGACCAACCAACGGATCAGCCGCGAGGGTTCACCACACGGCTCTCAAAATGCGACACTGCGGCGCTTCAGACCCAAGGAGCCAGATGAGTACCCTCCCCACCTGCCCCCAATGCAAATCCGGGCTCACGTATGAAGACGGGCAACTGTACGTGTGCCCGGAATGTGCGCATGAATGGACACCCTCGGCCCCCGCAGCAGACAGCGCAGAACCCGAGCTGCAGGTCCGGGACGCGAACGGCAACGTCCTTCGGGACGGCGACGCGGTCATCGTGATCAAGGATCTGCCGGTCAAGGGAGCTTCCTCGGCGCTCAAGGCCGGCACGAAGGTGAAGAGCATCCGGCTGGTCGAGGGCGACCACAACATCGACTGCAGGATCGAAGGCTTTGGCGGAATGAAGCTGAAGTCCGAGTTCGTCAGGAAGGCCTAGCGCGCGAAAGATCACGATGAACGACTACGTCACCCGTTCTCCCGGAAACACCGCTCCTTCGAACACCGCGCAGCTTCAATCCCCCGCATATCGCCTCGCGGCGCTGGATCAGGAATTTCTGCTGGGCGATTCCATGCGCGGCCTGCGCTTTCTGCTCGAGTACGCGAAGGCCGAGGAAGCTCTCAGGCGCTGGCAGGTGCGCTCGACACTCGTCGTGTTCGGCAGCGCCCGCATTCGCGAAGGGGGCGTGGGCCGCCACGCGTGGTGGTACGAGCAAGCCAGAGTGTTCGGCAGAATTGCTTCCGAGCGAGGCGGCGCGCTACACAACTCCGAGAACGGGCGTGACAACGTCATTGCCACAGGCGGCGGCCCCGGCATCATGGAGGCGGCCAACCGCGGCGCCACGGACGCCGGCGCGCCTTCCATCGGGTTCAACATCACCCTGCCCGCCGAGCAGGAACCCAACGCGTACTCGACACCCGACCTCACTTTCCGTTTTCACTACTTCGCCATGCGCAAGATGCATCTGGCGATGCGAGCGAATGCGCTGGTGGTCTTCCCGGGCGGGTTCGGCACGCTCGATGAGCTGTTCGAGATTCTCACGCTCCAGCAAACGCGGAAGGCGCCCGCGATCCCGACGGTGCTGATCGATGAACGCTACTGGCGCAGCGTGGTGAGCTTCGACAGCCTGGCTGAGCACCACATGGTCGATGTTGCGGACTTCGAGCTGTTCACGTTCGCCGAGGACGCGGAGGATGCGTGGCGTCAGCTCGAAGCGCGGGGGGTGGGTCACAACGAAAGTCCCGGCGAACGCCCCTGAATCGCCCGGCTTGCGCGCCTGACTCGATGTATTGGGCTTTTGCCGCTTCGCCCACGATCTCGATGCTGCGGATCATGGCGTCCTGGGTGCGCGTATCGTGCTCAAAACCCGCGAGATCCATTCCCGCTACGTACGCGGTAGCGCGATCGATTGCATCCAGTATGTGCTGAAGGTACTCGGGAACTCGTCGCGCGTGCCTGGACTTCATACCGGCGCGGCTTCGCTCAGTACCCGCTCTCGAAACCGGGGAGGCAGGCTCTTCGGCGTGAGCACATCGACGCGCACTCCAAGCAGACGCTCGGCCTCGAGCTGGATCGCAGCAAGGGACATGAGAGTCGTTCGTGGTGTCGGGTCAACGAGAAGGTCCAGATCGCTCTCGTCCGTGTCCTCGCCACGAAGGGCGGAGCCAAAGATGCGCGGCCGGAGTGCCCCATGACGAGCCACGATTTCCCGCAAGTTCGCACGGTGTGCCTTGAGTGCATCTGAAGGCTTCATAGCGGTTCAACCATAGCACGGCCGGGCTCTGGAAGGGACGTGCGGTCCTGCTGCGAGGGCCTGTTCTACAGAAGATGGGCGTCAGTCTCGCAGAGCCCGCACGGCCCGCGGAGATGCTTCAAGAAGGCGCGGGTCCGAACAGACTGCAATCCCGCCACGCGCGCGGAAGTCACCGGGCGATCGTCAACTTCAGATCGCCGCCCAGGAAAGCAGCCAGGCGCTCGGCCTCTGCCCCGATGTGCGCACGAGTCCAGCGCGGCAGTCTGTCGAACGGTTCGACTGCGACAGACAGCGTCCGCCCTTTCTGCTCGTGCTTCCACACGCCGACCATCCTGCCGTTCACGAGGAGCGCCGGCGAAACCCAGCCCTGGAGTCGGTAGATGCGCTGGCGGTACTTCGCGTCCAGCATCGCTGGAACGCGCCGCGAAGCGCACACCACCCATTGATCGAAGGCTGGCAACAGCCGCACGACCTCGACAGGCCTGGTGGCAGCAAGCTCGCGTACGTCGCTGGCCAGCATCCAGAAGCGCCCGCCCTCTATATTGACTTGTGTGGCCGCGTCGCCGAGCGCCGCGAGCCTCTGCTTCGCCGCGCCCTGGTTTATTCCCCACCAGCGCGGGCCCAGGTCGAGCGCGTTCGCGGGACCATACGTGCCGAGATAGCGGGCCGTGAGCACGTTGAATGCTTCATCGTTGTCGGGCCGCGGTGGTGCCTTGCGCAGCCACGTGGCCGGATGAGTGAAGCGCGCCTCTGGCCCGTCACTCGGCGCGAAGCAGAGCCACCCGGCGAACGACGCCTGCCGGAGGGCGGAGCTCCAGCTGCCGAGCATGCCCTCGACCATCCGGGCCGGCGCACCCAGCCGGCTCATCGCGGCAGCCAGCTCCGCGCGCGTGAGGATCTTCCCGCGCAACGCCTTGCCGATGTAGCCGGCCGCCGGGATCGCTTCGGGGTTCTTCAAAGGCCAGACGCCCGGTTTCCAGATGCCGAGGCCGGCAACCCAGGTGCCGAGATCGGCTGCCGGCAGCACGTGCAGCGTTGCCCGCATCGCCCACATCTTGACGAGCGTGCGTCGTCGCCAAAGCGCATCCGCGACAGCATCCCGACCCAGCCCATCGATGCGCGCCCAGAGCGCGAGATCCACAGATGACATCACCTGCGCATGCAATCCGCGCAGCCGATCAACGACCTTGACCAGATCCTTCGGTGAAGCACGGTCGATGAGGTAATGCCGTCGCATCCGCCATGCGAGCGCCTGGGTCCAGGATATTTCCATGTGGAAAGTGTGCCGGAGACCTGAACGAAGTGCGACTTCAACCACCGCACATCACAAACATACGAACTGCGCGCCGGGCGACCTGGAGAGAGCTGCATTTCTCGACATTCTGGCAATTATTCGAGCTGCGCGTGTGAGGCCTCGCGTCAACAATTCTCACGGTCTTCAGCTGCATCGACCTCGACCTGCTGCCACGCATGCCCTTGCCGTACCAGCCCAAGCCACGTGCCGTGCTGTTGTGTGATTTCCGGGGCTACATCGAACCCGAGATCGTGAAGCGGCGGCCTGTCATCGTGTTGAAGGCGCACAAGACGAATGCAAAGCTCGTAGCGGTAGTCCCACGCAGCACCACGAAACCACTCCACGTCAGGGAGCATCACCATCAGTTGGCGCGTAATCCATTGCCCGACGACAGTGCGAAAGAGGTCTGGGTGAAGTGCGACATGGTGGCGGTTGTCTCGACCGATCGGTTGGACATGATTCGATCGGGCCGACGGCGGCCGGACGGAAGGCGCGAGTACCTCAGACTTCAGATCGGCCCGGATCAGTTCGATGCGATTCGCCGAGGCGTCATGGCTGGGCTGGGTCTCTCGCGCGAAAGAGAGGCCGAAGAGTCTTGACTCGCCGCAATCTGGTCGTAGCATTGCAGCCGTTCCCGCAAGGGGCTTTCGAGACTCGGGGTCCCATCCGAGCTGGACCTGGAAAGCGATGACAAGCTCCCAGGCCCACAGAATCCAGGGCGCCGCACGGCGCCCTTTGTCTTTCTCAGCTCCGCCAGGCCCTCACCGCACGCCTCGAATCCGCGCGTGCGGCCCGCGCAGCCGATCAACTACCGTGATCAGGTCTTTCAGTAAAGCGCCGTGCGATCGCAATGAACCTGCATTTCTCGAGATCCTGGCAATTGTTCGAGCTGCTCGTGCGCGTCTTCTTCGCGCTTCGCTTCGGTGAGTTGTTTCATGAAGGCTGGCGACTGAGAAAGGACGTGCTGCGACACGGTGCCCGACGGTCGATATCAGCGTCATAAGGGGCCATGGCATCCGCAATGGCCTACGCGAGCACGCTGATTTGGTCATAGAGGAATTTCCACTAGCGAGCAGCTCTGGCCAACAGCGCGGGCCACAACACGTGGCGCCCCACGCAGCGGAAGCAGCACTCGCTGCCCCTGAGCTAGAATCCGCCCCCTCACCGCACGCTTCGAACAACAGACACTCACGAGGGGAAAGCTCATGAAGATCCGTCCGCTCCGCCACCTGCTGGCTCTCGGCACCCTGGGCACCGCGCTCGGCGCGGGCCCGGTGCTCGCGGCCGACTACGCGACGATCAACCTGGACATCTCCGTGGACCGCCCCGTGGAAGAGGTCTGGAACAAAGTCGGCGGCTACTGCGACATTTCCGCGTGGCTGAAACTCAGCTGCGTCTACACCTCCGGCACCGGCGACCTGGGAACGGTCCGTCGCCTCGCCGATCGCATCGATGAAGTGCTGGTGGGCAAGACGGCGCACTCGTACACCTACGCGCAGCCCACGTCGACGATCCTCTACCACGGCACGCTCGATGTCGTGCCGGATGGCGAGAAGCGCTCGAAGATCCTCTACAGCCTCATCTACGACCAGGAGCCGCTCGGCACCGACGAAGCCAAAGCGGCAGATCGTGAGCGCCGGACGAAGACGTTCATCGCGGCGCTCGAATCCATGAAAAAGCTGGCTGAAGGCACCTGAGCCCGGTCGGGCCGGGCGAACGCGCGCTGCCCGCCTGATCCGCGTCCGCGCATCCATCGGTGAAAGCAATGACGGTTCCCGCAACGTTCATCGAGTCGATTCCCCGGATGATCCAGCCGCAGGGGTTCCTGGTGATGTTCGTCTTCGTGTGGTTCGCCACGACCGGTCTGCTGGCGTTCGTGGGCGGCTGGGCAACGCTGGCCGCCTGGTTCAGAGCGTCGGAGCCCATCGAAGGGCATCGCTTCCGTTTCGCGTCCGGGTCGATGGGCAGGCGCTTCCTGCCGGTGCAGTATCGCAACTGTCTCTTCGTGACCGTTGCCGACAGCGGGCTGCATCTGTCGATACTGTTTCTGTTACGTTTCCTCAGCCCCCTGCTCTTCCTCCCCTGGACTGAAGTGGAAGCCGTCACGGAGAAGCGCACGTTCTTCGTGCCGCAGTTCGTCATCACCTTCAGAGGCCAATGGCCACGTGTATCGTTGTACGGACAAGCGGGTGAGGCCGCCCACAAAGCGTTCCTTGCAAGCCGGATGGGGTAACCCGGCCGGCCGCGAGCTTTCCTTCGGGTTCTGGAGCCGGCGCGTCCGCGCGCTAACGTTGTGCCACCCGGCCTCACTCCACCGTCACGGATTTCGCGAGATTCCTCGGCTGGTCGATATCCGTGCCCCTCGCGAGCGCCGCATGGTATGCGAGCAACTGCAGCGGAATGTTGAGCAGGATCGGATCGAGCTCCGGCTCCGATTTCGGAACCTCGATCACCCCATCCACCGGCACAGGGACCGGCTGCGGATGGGTCAACACGTAAGTGGGGCCGCGACGCGCCCGAATCTCCTCGATCGTCGAGAGATTCTTCGCAAACAGCTCGTCGCGCGGCAACACGACGAGGGTGGGTGTCTCCGGCGCGATGAGCGCCAGCGGCCCGTGCTTCAGCTCCGATGCGGGGTACGCTTCCGCATGCACATAGCTCACTTCCTTGAGCTTCAGCGCCCCTTCCAGGGCCACCGGATGCCCCGCGGCGCGGCCTACGAAATAGGCATCGCGGCACGTGGCGAAAGCCTTGGCGACGGATGCGATCGCGGCTTCCTGCGCAAGAATGGCGTCCACCTGCGCAGGCAGCGCGCTCAGCGCCGAAAGCAGCCGCGCACCGTTCGCGGCTGACAGATCACGCAAACGCCCGAGATAGATGGCAAAGAGCGCGAACGCCACCGCCGTGCTCGTGAACGTCTTCGTGGAGACGACCGCCACCTCCGGCCCCGCGTGCAGATAGATACCGCGACCACATTCACGGGCAATCGTGCTGCCCACCACGTTCACGATGCCGAACACTCGCGCACCCTTGCGCTTCACTTCCTGCACGGCGCTCAGCGTGTCGAACGTCTCGCCGGACTGGCTCACCGCGATGTAGAGGGTGTCCGGCTCGATGACCGGATTGCGATACCGGAACTCCGACGCCGGCTCCGCATGCGCCGGGATGCGCGCAAGCTGTTCGATGAGGTGCGCGCCCACGCAGCCCGCGATGTAGGCCGACCCGCAGCCGAGAATCTTCACCCTGCGGGCTTCGAGCAGCTCCCGTGCAGCCTGCTCCAGCCCACCGAGATGCGTGGTGGCGAAGCGCGGCTCCAGGCGCCCACTGAGAACGCGCCGGATCGCTTCCGGCTGCTCCGCGATCTCCTTGCGCATGTAGTGATCGAAGGTGCCCTTGCTCAGGGATTCGACCTGCCAGTCGATCGACAGCGGCGCCCTCGCGATCGGGCCGCCATCGAGCGTGAACGTTTCATAGCCATCGCTGCGAACGACGGCGACATCGCCATCATTGAGATGCAGCACGCTCTGCGTGTGCCGCACGAGCGCCGCCACATCCGACGCCACGAACATCTCCCGCTCGCCGATGCCGAGAATGACCGGGCTGCCGTTGCGGGCAACGACAATCGATTCGGGCCGCTCGACATCGAGCACGGCGAGCCCGTATGTGCCGACGACGAGTCGCAAAGCGTCGCGCACGGCTTCCACCAGCGTGCCGGCCTGCATCGCCGCAATCAGGTGTGCGAGCACTTCCGAATCCGTCTCGGACTGGAACACCACGCCCTTCGCCTCGAGCTGCGCGCGCAGCGTGCCCGCGTTCTCGATGATGCCGTTGTGGACGATGGCGTATCGGTTCCCGGCATCGCAATGAGGGTGGGCGTTGCCGTCGCTCGGCTCGCCGTGCGTTGCCCAGCGCGTATGCGCGATGCCGATCATTCCTTTCGGATGCTCGGGCAGAAGCCGCTCCAGATCGCGCACCTTGCCCTTGCTCTTGAAGACCTGCAGATCACCGCGGTTCGCGAGCGCGATGCCCGCGGAGTCATAGCCGCGATATTCGAGCCGATGCAGTCCTTCCATGAGGATGGGCGCAGCCTGCTGCCCGCCGATGTAGCCCACGATTCCACACACGTGATGTTTCTCCCGATGGTTCGGCCCGGGCCGCGGATGCTCCGACCTCAGCCGGAAGCTGCGCTGGTCTTCAGCCGTAGATGATCCGGCGGATCTGCCGCTCGCTCAGCTCCGGGGCCCGGAACCGCCATTGCGCGAGCTCGGGGACGAGCTGCGCGAAGATCTCGGCGTTCGAGAGCCCTTCGGCCTGCAAGGTGCGATGCCGCCGGCGCACGAACGCTTCAGGCGTCTCGCTCAGGAACGAGAGCACGTCGCCGACCACCCGCGTGGCTTCTCCGGTTGACAGGTGTGTCGTACGCACGAGGTAAGCGATCAGCTCCTGAAGCTCGCTCAGATCCGACATGCGCGCGAAGTGTGCTGGCGGTGAGAACCGGAAGGAAGATTTTTGCCCGAATCCGGGCAGGAAAGAAACGGAAAGTCGTCGCGGCGTTCAGTGGAACGCACCGCGGAGCGGGACATTCAGCGAGCCGCCTGCTATGGCAAGGCGAACCTCGGCCAGCGTTCGCCCCGCACCAGAGCTGGTGCGGGCGCGGCGCTCGGCGGTGCGGGCGCCGCGCAAGGAGGCCGCTGCGAAGTGCGGGCGCCTGGCGCCCCGCACTCGCTCGCGACCAGGCCCCTCGCTAAGCCACCCGGCGCGGGCCGGAATGGTCACGCGACGACCGGTTGCCGCCATGCCGCTTCGGAGCGTGACGGCCCGAGCCCTGCCCGCGGCGCTGGCCATGCGGCTGGTGCTGCCGCGGCTGCGACTGCTGCTGGCGCGGTTGCGATTCCTGCTGACGCTGCTGCGGCTGTTGCTGGCGCGGTTGCGATTGCTGCCTGCGCTGCTGCGAGTGTTCGCGCGACTCCGCCTGATGCTGCGGCCGCGGGGCCGGGTTCGTCACAGGGAACTGCGGCAACGCCTGCACAGGAATCGAACGACGCAGCAGCCGCTCGATGTCCTTCAGCAGCCCGTTCTCGTCCGGAGAGACGAGCGAAACCGCCTTGCCGGTCGTCCCCGCGCGAGCCGTGCGCCCGATCCGGTGGACATAGTCCTCCGGCACGTTCGGCAGCTCGTAGTTGACCACGTGCGGCAACTCTTTGATGTCGAGCCCGCGCGCGGCCACTTCCGTGGCCACGAGAGCCGTCACCTTGTTCGACTTGAAGTCCGCGAGCGCACGCACGCGCGCCGACTGACTCTTGTTGCCGTGAATGGCGGCTGAGCGAATACCGTTGCCCTCGAGCTGCTGCGCAAGGCGATTGGCACCGTGCTTGGTGCGCGTGAACACCAGCACCTGGTGCCACCCGCCGTCGTCGATGAGGTGAGCCAGCAGATGACGCTTGTGCTCCTTCGAAACGCGATACACGTGCTGCTCGACCTTGTCCGCCGTGGCGTTGCGCGCTGCCACCTCGATGGTGGCCGGGTTGCGAACGAAGCGGCTGGCGAGCTCGCGGATCTCCTCCGAGTACGTGGCGGAGAACATGAGACTCTGCCGTTGCGCAGGCAGCATCTTCAGCACGCGCTTGATGGCATGGATGAACCCCATGTCGAGCATGCGGTCCGCCTCGTCCAGAACGACACACTGCACGCTGCGCAGGTCGAGCGCGCCCTGCTCCGCGAGGTCCAGGAGCCTTCCGGGCGTTGCGATGAGCAGATCACAGCCGCGACGCAAGGCATCGATCTGGGGGTTGATGCCCACGCCGCCGAAGACGACGACGGTGCGCAGCGGCACATACTTGCCATACACGCGCGCGTTGTCCGCAATCTGGGCGGCAAGCTCGCGAGTGGGCGTCAGCACGAGCGCACGCGGCGCGCGCCCTGCGCCGGCGCCGCCGAGCCTCTGCAGGATGGGCAGCACGAAGGCCGCTGTTTTGCCCGTGCCGGTCTGGGCGCCAGCGAGCACGTCGCGGCCGGCCAGTACAGGGGGAATGGCCTGCGCCTGAATGGGGGTCGGCGTGGCATAGCCCTTCTCGGAGACGGCACGCAGCAACTCGGGCGATAGCCCGAGATCGGAAAATGACATGAATGAAAACCTTTTGAAAAAACGTTACTCGCGCTCGGCCGGCGCGTGCCCCGCGTGAAAACGCGATGGCCACCGGCAATTCGGGCGCAACCCGTGAAAATCTCGCGCGATCGGCCCAACTGGGCCGCGGCGGTCAGGGCGAGGGAGTATGAAACGATCGAAGTGGGCCGTTGCGGGCCGTTGGTTCGAGCAGCCGGCGGGGCGCTGACCGCGCGCCTCTGATTCGGCGGGCGGGACTGTACAGGCTTTGCGCCGTCGCGTCCAACCGCGACAATCCACCGCATGTCACTCGTCACAGTCTTCGATGCCCACCTCGCCTATGGCGACAAGCCCCTGCTCGACGGAGCGCGCTTCTCCATGCAGGCGGGCGAGCGCGTCGGTCTCATCGGCCGCAACGGCACCGGCAAGTCCACGCTTCTCAAGGTCATCGCCGGGTCTTTGCATCTGGATGCCGGCGAGCTGCAGCGTCGCGACGGCTTGCGCATCGCATTCGTCGAACAGGAGCCGGAACTGCCCCCGGCCGCCACGCTTGGCGAAAGCCTTCTGGCGCTCGCAGCTACGCGGAGCACGCACGCGCACACCGCCGTGAGCGGCGATGACCGCGAACGCTGGCGGCTGAGCTCGCGACTCAACGAGTATCTGCACAGGTTCGATCTCGACGCGGCGCGCTCACCCGACACGAGCTCAGGCGGGGAGCGCAAGCGCGCCGCACTGGCCCTGGCGCTGGCCCTGGAGCCGGAGCTGCTGCTGCTCGATGAGCCCACGAACCATCTGGACATCGACGGCATCGCGAGGCTCGAAGAGCTGCTGGGCAAGGTGCCCGCCAGCATCGTCATCACCCATGACCGCGCGTTCCTCGATCGCGTCACGACCCGCATCGTCGAGCTCGACCGCGGCATCCTGCGCTCCTATCCGGGCAACTTCGCGGCGTATGAGTCGCGCAAGAGCGAGGAGCTCGCGGCGGAAGAGGTGGAGAACCGCCGCTTCGACAAGTTCTGGGCGCAGGAGGAAGTGTGGATCCGCAAGGGTGTGGAGGCGCGCCGCACCCGCAACGAAGGGCGCGTGAAGCGCCTCGAGCGATTGCGCGTGGAGCGGGCGGAGCGTCGTGAGCGGCTGGGCGACGTGAAGCTGAGTCTCGATGCCGGCGAACGCTCCGGCAGGCTCGTCGCCGAGCTCACGGACGTCACGAAGCAGTTTGGCGAGCGCGTCGTCCTGCGCAACGTGTCCGCGCGCATCATGCGCGGGGATCGCGTGGGCCTCATCGGGTCGAACGGCGCAGGGAAATCCACGCTCATTCGGGTCATTCTCGGAACGCTGCCGGCCGACAGTGGGGAGGTGCGCCTCGGCACCAATCTGCAGGTGGCGTACTTCGACCAGCTCCGGGAGCAGCTCGATCCGGACCGTACGGTCGCCGACACCATCAGCCCGGGCTCGGACTGGGTGGAGATCGGCACTGAGCGCAAGCACGTGGTCACCTACCTCGCGGACTTCCTTTTCCCGACGCAGCGCGCGAAGTCTCCGGTGAAGATGTTGTCCGGTGGGGAGCGCAACCGCCTCCTCCTCGCGAGGCTCTTCGCCCGGCCGGCCAACTTCATCGTGCTCGATGAGCCGACGAACGATCTCGACATCGAATCGCTGGAGCTCCTCGAGCAGAAGCTCCAGGAGTACCCCGGAACGCTGCTGCTCGTGAGCCATGACCGGCGGTTCCTCGACAACGTCGTCACCCAGACCATCGTCGCGGAAGGCGGCGGCGCATGGCGCGAGTACGTAGGCGGATACAGCGACTGGCTGCAGCAGCGCCCGAAGCCGGCCGCTCCGGTCAAAGACAAGGAATCCCGCCCTGCCGCGCCGGCGCGGGAGAAGACGCGCACCAGGCTCAGCTACAAGGAGCAGCGCGAGCTGGAACTGCTTCCCGGGGAAATCGAAGCGCTGGAGCGCGAGCAATCCGAGCTCACCGCCCGGATGAGCAGCGCGGACTACCATCGTCAGGGCCCGCAGGTGATGCGCGAAGACAGCCGGCGCGCGAGTGAGATCGAGCAGCTCCTGCTCGACAAGTTCGCGAGATGGGAAGCGCTCGAGGAAGCCCGAAGCCGCTACGCCTGATCGTTCATCGCGCCGGCCGCCGGGACGGCCTCACACTCGGCGTCGTCGGGCGACGCGATGCACTCAGGCAGCCAGCTCTTCCGGAGGGGGGCCCAAAGCCTCGAGCAGAATCGAGTGCACGTCGCGGAATTCGGTGGCCCAGAACGCGCGGGCCATGGCCGCCCGCAGCACCTCGATGGCGACGCGAGCGCGGCGCAGCTCTTCGATCGCGGCAACCGTGTCGCGGGACAGATTCTGCAGCGTGTGGGCGGGCGGCAGGTTGCTCTCATCCACGCCATGCCAGCGCATGAGCTCATCGAGCCGCGCGTCGCTCAGGTGCAGATTGTCGAGCTGTCCGGCCGGGGTGGGCCCGTGTGGATTCGGGCCGGCCGCACCCGAACTGGTCGTCTTCACGTGCATATCCATCCCGCTCGCTCCGCTGGCAAGTCATGTCGGGGCAGCAAACCCTGTGCCATGCGTTCCGCATCGCAAGTTGCCGGTGCGGCTCGTGACGCCGCCAAAGGATCGGCCATGAACGTGACAACACGATGCGCCCTGCGTTGGAGATGCACTGATTTCGCGCGCTACGCCACCGCTTTCGCTACTTTCGCCCGACTCCCGCGCAAGCGCAGCATTCGCCGCCGCCCGTCAACCTGTGAAGGCGATTCGCACCAGACCCACGATGCCGCCCACGACCAGAGCGAGAACCGAGAGAAACGACAGGCCGGCGCCGAAGGTGCGCGTCTTCGGATCGCTGATGTACTGAACCGAGTAGATGATGCGCGCGGCCACGAACAGGAGGCCGATCGCCACGGCCCACGTCGGGCTCACCCACCAGCCGAAAAGCCAGATGGCGGGCACGAACGCGATGAGCATCTCGAGGGAGTTCTGGTGGACGCGAAACCAGCGTTCGAACATCGGGTGGCCCGTGCAGGCTGGCGCCGCAACTCCGTACCGCACACGCGCCCGGCCCACGAGCATGCCGACGACCATGTACTGAAGAATCGCCAGCAACACCACCGCTGAAACCCAGACCATAGCCTCGCCACCCCTCGTCGCCGGACGCCAGCCATTGTCCCCGATTCGCACAGCCGCGATGCACGGGCAGCGTGATGCGGCGGCATGGCGGCGTCAGGCCTGCCTCGTCGTCTCGGCGGTATTGAACTCCAGCGTTGCAGGCCGGTGGCAGCAGATGTGCCGGCGGACTGACTGATGGTCGCGCGTGGCCAGGGCTACCCGTCCGCATTCAGACGAACGCCGCCGCCCTGCTCAGCGCCCGCGGCGTTCGCGCGAAAGAGCTTGAACAGCTCGCGCCCCGTGCCGTAGTCGTTGGCCTTCAGGTCCGCAGTGGCGAGCGGGCGGCGCGCCCATTCTTCCGCGGACACGTGCGCTTCCAGCACACCGCGATTGCAGTCCAGACGAATGACGTCGCCGTCGCGCACCCTGGCGAGCGGCCCGCCGCCCTTGCACTCTGGCGTCACGTGAATGGCCGCGGGCACATTGCCGGAGGCCCCGGACATGCGGCCGTCCGTGACGAGCGCCACCTTGAAGCCCTTGTCCTGCAGTGACGCGAGCGGCGGGGTGAGCTTGTGCAGCTCCGGCATGCCATTGGCGCGCGGGCCCTGGTGCCGCACGACGACGATGACATCGCGCGCGAGCTCGCCGGCCTTGAATGCGGCGATCACCGCCTCCTGGTCGTCGAAGACGCGTGCCGGCGCTTCGACGAAACGACGCTCGCTCTTCACGGCCGACACCTTGACGACGGCGCGACCCAGGTTGCCGCTCACGAGCTTGAGCCCGCCATCCGGGCTGAACGGATCGCTGGCCGGGCGCAGCACGTTCAGATCCCCGCTGACTTCAGGAGCGGCCCGCCACGCGAGACCTTCCGGCGCGAGCCACGGCTCCCGCGTATACGCAGCGAGCGCCGCTCCGCTGACCGTGTTCGTATCGCCATGCATGAGCCCCGCGCTCAGCAGCTCGCGAATCAGGAAACCCATGCCGCCCGCCGCGTGGAAGTGATTCACGTCCGCGCTGCCGTTCGGATACACGCGTGCCAGCAGCGGCACGACGTCCGAGAGGTCGCTGAAATCATCCCAGTTCACGAGCACACCGGCTGCCTGGGCGATAGCGACGAGATGCAGCGTGTGATTCGTGGAACCGCCGGTGGCGAGCAAGCCGACGATGGCGTTGACGATGCAGCGCTCGTCCACGACTTCGGCGAGCGACTGATATTCCGTACCCAGAGCAGTGATGCGCGCGGCACGCTTCACCGCGGCCGCCGTGAGCGCGTCCCGCAATGGCGTGTTCGGCGGCACGAACGCGGCACCCGGCAGATGCAGCCCCATCACTTCCATCAGCATCTGGTTGCTGTTCGCAGTGCCGTAGAACGTGCACGTGCCTGCGGAGTGATAGCTGCCGCATTCGGATTCCAGCAGCTCGGCGCGGCCGACCTTGCCTTCGGCATACAACTTGCGGATGCGCGCCTTGTCCTGGTTCGCGACGCCCGAAGGCATGGGGCCTCCGGGCACGAAGATCGTGGGCAGATGGCCGAAGGTGAGCGCACCGATGAGGAGCCCCGGAACGATCTTGTCGCACACGCCGAGACACAGCGTGGCATCGAACATGCCGTGCGAAAGCGCGATGGCCGTGGACATGGCAATGACGTCGCGGCTGAACAGGGAGAGCTCCATGCCCGTCTGTCCCTGGGTCACACCGTCACACATCGCCGGCACGCCGCCGGCAACCTGCGCGGTGGCGCCGACTTCCCGGGCCGCCATGCGGATGAGCCCCGGAAATCGCTCGAACGGTTGATGCGCCGACAGCATGTCGTTGTATGAAGTCACGATGGCGAGATTGGGCCACTGCAGCTGCTTCAGCGCGTCCTTGTCCTGCGAGGTGGACGCGGCGAACCCATGCGCGAGGTTCGTGCACGACAGACGCGAACGACTCGTGCTTGCCTCCCGGCTTTCGCGTGTTCGCGCTACATACTCCGCTCGTGCGACGCGGCTGCGCTCCCGGATGCGCTCCGTCACTTCCCGGACGCGCGCATTCAGCGGCATGTGAGCCGGTATTGTCATGAAAATAAATCCCTCCAACGTCTATGCGCGGCCCTCTACGGCGCCGCGCAAGCCTCTATCATAGTGAGCACCATGAATACCCCGAAGCTCGACCCGTTCGACATCCTGCTCTTCGGCGCAACCGGTGACCTCGCCATGCGCAAGCTCATGCGAGCGATGTATCGGCGTGTGTGTTCCGGCCAGATTCCGCCGGGCTCGCGCATCTTCGGGCTGGCCCGCTCCGAGCTCACGACGCAGCAGTATCTCGAAAAAGTGCGCAAGGCGTTCGAGGAGCACCTGAACCCCAACGAGTTCCATCCGAATTGCTGGGACACCTTCGCGAGCCTCGTCACGTACGTGCGGGTGGACGCGACCGTCAGCGAGGATTTCCACCGGCTCGCCGCCGCCCTCGAGGGGCGGGAGAACATGGTCCGCGTCATCTTCATGTCGGTGGCGCCGACACTCTACACGGCGGCGTGCGCAAACCTTGCGGCGGCGAAGATCGCCACGCCGAAATCGCGCGTCGTGCTGGAAAAGCCGCTGGGTGAGGATCAGGCATCCGCCGACCACATCAACAGTGTGGTCGGCGCGGTGTTTACCGAGTCGCAGATCTTCCGCATCGATCACTATCTCGGCAAAGAGGCGGTGCAGAACCTCATCGCGCTTCGCTTCGGCAACACGCTCTTCGAGCCCCTGTGGCGTCGTGGCAGCATCTGCAGCGTGCAGATTACGGTGGCGGAGCAGGTGGGCGCGGAATTGCGTGGGGATTTCTACGACCAGACCGGCGCCCTGCGCGACATGGTCCAGAGCCACCTGCTGCAGCTTCTCTGCATCATCGCCATGGAACCACCGGCCAGTGGTGACCCCAATGCCATGCGGGACGAGAAGCTCAAAGTGCTGCGCGCGTTGCGCCCCATTGCCGGTGCGGACGTGCTGACCAAGACCGTGCGCGGCCAGTACCGCGCCGGTGCCGTGGATGGCAAACCCGTCGTCGGCTATCTCGAGGAAAAGGGGGTTCCGCCGGACAGCCGCACCGAAACCTTCGTTGCCCTCAAGGCCGAGGTCGAGACGTGGCGCTGGGCCGGTGTGCCCTTCTACCTGCGCACCGGCAAACGGCTGCCCGAGCGCATGGCGGAGATCGTCGTCACGTTCGAAAGGGTGCCGCACTCCATCTTCGAGTCCGGCCGCGTGCCGCGCCAGAACCAGCTCGTCATCCGGCTGCAGCCGGATGAGGGCATCACGCTCACCATCTCCGCGAAGACGCCCGGCGAGGCCATGCGCCTGCGGCCCGTCGACCTCGAGCTGCATTTCGCCGAAGCGTTCAAGGAAACGACGCTCGACGAGTACGAGCGCCTCATCACGGACGTTGCGAAGGGCAACCTGACGCTGTTCATGCGGCGTGACGAGCTCGATGCCGCGTGGGCCTGGATCGACCCGATCCGCGAAGGCTGGGCCCAGAGCGATGAAGTGCCCAAGGGCTACATCGCCGGCACCTGGGGGCCTGCCGCATCGAGCGCGCTCATCGGGCGCGATGGGTACTCGTGGCATGGTGAGGTCTGACGGGGGTTGCCTGCGCCTCGCTCGAGGGCTCGCTTGCAAGTTCCGTTCGCGGCGCTGCCGCTCTTTGGAAGTCCCCCGCATTCAGCGCCTTAGCGCCCTTGCGGCATGCGCCGCCGGGCCGCCGGCGGCGCATGCCGCACCATTCGGGCGAGGCTCCGCGGCCGCCGCTCCGTTTTGAATCGGGCCGGGGGCCCGCCGCGCTCCCCCCTGGCAGCGGACGCCACTCTCCGCCGCGCTGGACCCTGCCGCGCTTCACGCGCATAAGGCGGCCATGATCGAACGAATCGATGGAGTGCTCGTGAGCGGCGCCGGGCCGGTCGGGCTCGTCACGGCATTGAAGCTGACGCGCGCAGGCATCCGGGTGGTCGTCGTCGAATCGGAGCCCGCCATCCGCGACGAGCCGCGGGCGGCGGTCTATCACTCGCCCGTCGTCGAGCGGCTCGACCAGCTCGGCCTGCTCGAGGATCTGAAAAAGATCGGCGTCCTGAAGCAGGCGTATCACTACTGGACGATCGATCACACGCTGCTCGGGCACTTCACGTTCGCGGTGCTCCGCCCCGAAGACACGGCATATCCGTTCAACCTGCACCTCGGGCAGCCGGCGCTCGCGGCGGTGATCCTGGAGCACCTCTTGCGCGAGCCACATGCGGAAGTGCGCTGGCGCACCCGGCTCGTCGGCCTCGTGCAGTCGGAGGATGGCGTCACCGTCACAACCGAAACGCCTGAGGGCGAGCGGCAGCTGCGAGCCGACTGGGTCGTCGGCGCGGACGGCGCGCACAGCGGCGTGCGGCGAGCGCTCGGCCTGAAGCTCGAAGGCGTGACGTGGCCGGAATGGTTCGTGGCCACGAATCTGCGTTTCGATTTCGAAGCGCACGGCTTCGGCCAGTCGAACGTCGTGCTGGACCCGGACCACTGGGCCATCATCCCGCGCATCGACAGGAGCGGCCTGTGGCGCTGTACCTATCGCGAAGACGGGGATATGACCGAGGACGAGGTGCGCAGGCGCCTGCCGGATCGGTACGCGCTCTTCGCGCCCGACCTGGGAGATTGCCGGCCCGAGGCGGTTTCGCCCTACCGCGTTCATGACCGCTGCGCCGACACGTTCCGGGTGGGGCGCGTGCTCCTGGCGGGGGACGCGGCCCACGTCATCAACCCGATCGGCGGTCTCGGACTGACGGGCGGCATCCTGGACGCCACCGCCCTCGGTGACGCGCTCGTCGCCGTGGTGGAGGGTCGCCGGGGTGACAACGTCCTCGACGCCTGGGCTCACGAGCGTCGCCGTGTGTTCCTCGAAGTGACGGCGCCCACCGCGAAGGAAAACCGCCGCCGGGTGAGCGAGCGTGATCCGCAGCGCCGCAGCGCGGATGCCGACCGGCTGCGGCGGCTCACGGAAGATCCGGAAGCCGCACGGCAAGCGCTGCTGCACGTCCACCAGCTCGTGGGGCGCCACCCACTCGCCTGAGTGCGGCCGCGCTCCAGGCGCGCAACCCAGGCTCGCGATTGACACACCCACCCGGCCCGCCTATACGCAGACACATGGCTCACATCAAGCTCGTCGATGTTTCGATCCGCGATGGCAACCAGAGCATCTGGGGCGCCACCGGCCTCAACGCCGCGCAGACGCTGCAGATCGCCCCCGTGATGGATCGCGCCGGCTACCACGCCATCGATTTCAACTCGAGCACACACATGGGCATCTCCGTGCGCGTGCACAAGGAGAACCCCTGGGAGCTCATCCGCGCGATGCGCGATGCGGCGCCGAACACCCCGTTGCAGTTCATCACCACGGGCTTCCGGTTCATCTCGTGGGAAACCTCGGACCCCGAGTTCATGCGGCTCGCGTATCGCCGCCTCGTGGAAGCGGGCATCGGCCGCTTCGCGCTCGTCGACCCCATGCACGACCGCGATGCGCTGCTCGCCGGCGCGCGCATGATCGCGGAGGAAGGCGGGGAAGTGCTGGCCGGGCTCACGTACACGATCAGCAGCATTCATGACGACGCGTTCTATGCGGACCTGGCAGGGCTCCTCGCGGCCTCACCCCATGTGAGCCGCCTGTACATCAAGGACCCGACCGGCCTCCTCACGCCCGAGCGCGCCCGCACGCTGATCCCGGCGGTGCGCGCGAAGATCGGTGGCAAGGCGCTGGAGCTTCACTCCCATTGCACCATCGGGCTCTCACCGCTGACCTACGTCACTGCCGCCGAGCTCGGCATAGACGTGCTGCACGTCGCTGCGGGCCCGCTCGCGAACGGCACGTCGCTGCCATCCGGCGTGCGGGTCGCCGCGAACCTGAAGGAGCTCGGGCACACCGTCGACATCGAAGAGCGCGGCCTCGTGTCCGTGGCGGATTACTTCACGCGCCTCGCCCAGGCGGAAGGCCTGCCCTTCGGCGCCCCGCAGGAATACGACGCGGCGTTTCTGCGCCACCAGCTTCCGGGCGGCGCCATCACCACCACGCGCCGGCAGCTCGAAGAGCTGAAGCTCGCGGATCGCCTGCCCGCGGTCATCGAAGAGACGGAGCGCGTCCGGGCGGAGCTCGGCTACCCGATCATGGTGACGCCCTTCCCGCAGATCGTGTGCACGCAGGCGACGTTCAACGTCGTCGGTGGGGAGCGTTACAGGACCGTGCCGGACCAGGTGATCCGCTACGTCATCGGCCGCTTCGGCCGGCCGACCGGAGCACTCGACCCCAACGTGAAGGACAAAATTCTCGCCCGCCCGCGTGCGCGCGAGCTCATGGCGGAGCCGCCGGCGCCGACGCTCACGGAGTTGCGCCGGAAGTTCGGAAGCTCGATGCCGGACGAGGAATTCCTGCTGCGCGCCGTCATGCCGGCCGAGCAGGTGGACGCGATGCTCGCCTCGGGCCCGCTGAAGACGCACTACAACCCGGACACGCGACCGCTCCTGTCACTGGTGCAGGAGCTGGTGAAGCGCCCGGTGTCGCACCTGGTCGTGGAGAAGCCGGATTTCCGGCTCGAGCTGCGCGGGCGCAGCGCGGCCTGAGTAGTTCCGGCCGGACGCCCGCCAACGTTGTTCGATCTGGCGCACTGTCTATGCCGATCTCGGGTTTCCTGATGCGGACGAGATGCTCGTGAAGGCGCAGCTCGTCAACAGGATTTCGGAAATCATCGAGGAACGGGGCTGCAGCCAGACCGAGGCTGCCCGGCGCCTGGGCTCGCCGCAACCCAAGCTGTCAAAGATTCTGCGAGGGCAGTTCAGAGGCATATCTGAGCGCAAGCTCATGGACTGCCTCACGCGGCTGGGCAAGGACATCGAAATCGTCGTCCGGGAGCGCCAGGGGGCGAAAGGTCGGCCATGTCTCGGTGGTTTTTGCGCAGCGCTCACGGCGTTCTCGAATGCCGCCCGGACGTCGGCGTGTCTAGCTTTTCCGCATGTCCACGGCGCGCGACAGCAGATCCTCCTGCGCCTTCAAGCGATGCTTCGCCACCCTGTGCGACGGCGTGTGAGGCAGCGTTTCCGCGAAGGCCACGTACCGGGGCACCTTCATCGGCGCAAGGTGCGTCTGGCACCAGTCGATGATGCTCGTGACGTCCGGCTTCGCGGCCGGCTTCGGCACCACCACGACGAGGATCTCCTCCTCGCCGAGCTCTGAAGGCACACCGATGGCCGCGGCCTCGAGCACGTCCGGGTGGGCGGAGATGACGCGATCCAGCTCCGCACCCGAGATGTTTTCGCCACGGCGGCGAATGATGTCCTTCTTGCGCGCGACGAAGTAGAAATATCCATCCGCATCGCGCCGCGCGAGATCGCCGGTGAGAAACCAGCCATCGCGGAACGCCGCGGCGGTCTGCTGCGGGTCGTTCAGATATTCCTTGAACACGATGGGTGTCTTCACCAGGAGCTCGCCCGTCTCACCCGGCGGCAGCTCGCGGCCTTCGTCATCCTCGATGCGCAGGGCCGAGAAGTTGTCACCAAACCGCGGGTGCACGGCTGCAACGCCGATGCTGCCGAACTTGTGCGGCCCGAGGAACGGATTGCACGACGCACCGGGAATCTCCGTCATGCCATAGCCTTCCACGAGCGACGGCACGTTGAACTCCTGCGTGAACGTGCGGAGCATCTCTTCCGACATCGGGCCACCGTACATCTTGCGAAGGCAATGGTTCGGGTCGTACTCCGACCGCGAGCGCTTCACCAGGATGCTGCCCACCGCCGCGAGGAAATTGAACTGGGTGGCGCGTGTTTCCGCAGCCATTTTCCAGAACCTCGAGGCGCTGAAGCCGCGCGCGGTGATGAGCGTGCCGCCCGCCGCAATCGCACCGCCAAGCGAATAGAACAACGCGTTGATGTGAAAGAACGGCAGGAGCGCCAGCAACCGGTCCGTCGGCTGCAGATGCAGGCGCGCGACGAACGCTTCCGCGGCGAGCACGTAACTGCTCTGGCTGTGCACGACACCTTTCGGGAAGCCGGTGGTCCCCGATGTGTAGATGACGATCGCGTGATCGTCCGGCCCGATCTCCGGCAGCGGCACCTCGTCGCGCCCCACTGTCAGGCGCCGGATCGACTCGCACAGCGTGTCCGAGTCCGGCGAGGTGAGGCCCAGCTCGTTCAGGTCGATGACGCGGATGGAGCGCGCGTGGAGCCCCACCGCCGCGCGCGACTCCGCGACACCGGGTTGCGCCGCTTCGGCTTCTTCGTCGATGCGCTCTGCGACGCAGCGCACGCGCTCCATCTGTTCCGGCTGGCACACGACGGTGCTCGCGCCGGAATGGCTCAGCATGAAGTGCAGGTCATCATCCGTCGCGGCCGGGTTCAACGGCACGAACAGCGCGCCAAGCTTGGCGGCCGCGAGAAAGACGATGACGCTCAGATCCGTGTTCACCGAGATGAGCGCGATCCGGTCTCCCTTGCTGAGGCCGCGCTGGGCCGCGGCCTGCGCGAGGAGCGTGCTCACGCTGTCCAGCGAAGCATAGGTCCACAGCCGGGATTCGAACTCCAGCGCGACCTTGTCGGGAACCTGCGCCGCGCGGGATGCAAGCAGCGCGGGAATGGTGTCGGTGTGCGGCGGGTAGAGCGCCAACACGTCGGCGGGCGAAAGCTCGTTCTGCATGGACTGCGGTCGGATCAAGCCACGGGGCGCAGGCGGAAATCGTACTCGACAGTGTAGTACGGAGTGCTCATCCGCTCGCCGGTTGGTGCGCGACCCGGCTCGTGCCTGTCGAACCGGGCCACGAGCGACTCCTTCATGCCGAAGACGGCATCCGAATCGAGGTACGCGCTATCCGCTACGAACAGGTGCGTGGTGACAGGCGCGTGCCCCGGTGCCGAAACGATCATGTGGATGTGGCCCGGGCGGTAAGGATGCCGCCCCATCTTGCGCAACATGCGGCCGACAGGGCCGTCCGTGGGCACCGGATAGTGCGTGGGCCGGATGGAGCGGAACCAGTACCGCCCATCGGCATCGGTGCGGATCCTGCCGCGGGCCCTCATGCCTACGGTTTCGCCTTCGGGCACCTCCATCTGCATGTCGTAATTGCCTTCACCGTCGCCGGACCAGATGTCGAGCACCGCATCCTTCAGCGGCTCACCGTTCGCGCCGAGCACCCGGCCGGAGTAGAACGCGGGCTCACCCTTCACTCCTTCCGCGAGATTGCTGCCGCGAGGCAGCTCGGGCGCGCCCTCCCAGTAATACGGGCCGAGCACGGTAGACTCCAGCGAGCCGTTCTCCGCCTTGTGATTCAGCGTGATCACGAGAATCGACACGCCGAGCGTATCCGACAGCAGAATGAACTCCTGCCGCTTGTCCGTGCAGGTCTTGCCCGTGTCGGTGAGGAACTGGATCGCGGTGATCCACTCCTGCTCGGTGAGCTGCACGTCACGCACGAAATCGTGCAGGTGACGTACGAGCGAGGTCATCACGTGCCTGAACCGCGGGTCCGTGCAGTTCGAAAGCCGCGAGATCACCGCCTCTGTAATGCTCTTGTCGTCGAACTCGCGCATGGTCCCCCCCTGCAGCAATAGTCAGACCGTAAGGCCCCCATCCACCACCAGCGTATGCCCGGTCAGGTAGGACGCCGCATCCGAGCTTAGCCAGAGGATTGCCCGCGCAATCTCCTCAGGCTCGGAGACGCGCCCCATCGGCACGCTCCCGGCGATGACCGATACATCGATGTTCCCCGCCACCATCCGATGCAGCAGGCCCGTATTCACGGGACCCGGCGCCACCGCGTTGACGCGGATACCGGAACGCGCAACCTCCAGCGCCACAGCTTTCGTCAGTCCGACCACGGCGTGCTTGCTGGCCGTATAGAGCGCGATGTTGGCGATAGCCTGCACGCCCGCGCTCGAGGCTGTGTTCACGATGGCGCCGCCGCCGTGCGCGAGCATGTGAGGAATCTCGTACTTCAGCCCGTGCCAGACGCCCTTGAGGTTCACTCCGATGATACGGTCGAAATCCTCAGACGTGGCGTCCTGCACCGGGCCGAACCGCCCCTCGATGCCCGCATTGTTGACCGCGACGTGAATGCGGCCAAAGCGTTCGGCCGCACGCGCGACAACGGACTGCACGTCACCCTCGCGCGTGACGTCCGCTTCTTCGAACTGCGCATCCGTGTGGAGCGTGTCGCGGATCTCCTGCACGAGGTTGCGCCCGCGCTCCGCGCCGAGCCCGGCCGAGAAGACTTTCGCACCGGCCGCTGCGAACGCGAGTGCCGCTGCACGACCGATGCCTTCCGTGGCGCCGATGACGAGCGCCGTACGACCCGCGAAGTCCAGCTTCGTTTCCATGCTGCAGGTTCAGCGGGCCGCGGGCGGCGCCATGAGGCGCGCCTTGTTGGCGAGAAGCATCTCGCGCACGGACAGCGGTTTGCGGCCGAGCAGAATCTGCAGAGCCTCGCTCTTCACGTTGAGATAGTTGAGACGCGTGGCGATTCCGAAGCTCGCGCTCAGCTTCGCGGCGGCTTCGGACGCGCCGCCCTGCATGGCGCGGGCGATGAAAGCGCTGTCGTCGACTTCGACCACCCTGATGTGCCGGCCGGTGATCTCCGCCACGAGCTTCGCGATGTCGTACTGGTTGATGAGCTCCGGCCCCGTGATCTCGTACCGCTTGCCCTCATGCCCGGGCGTCGTGAGCACGATCGCCGCGGCGGCCGCGCAGTCCTGCCGCGCCACGGGCGCCCACTTGCTTCGCCCGGTGTTCGACACGATCTCGCCGGCCGCCACGGCGCGAGCCGCTTCCGCGACGAGCCCATCGGAATAACGCTGGTTTCGCAGGATCGTGTAGGCCATGCCGCTTCGCTGCAGCGCCTGCTCGGTCAAGCGGTGATCGCGCGCGACCGCGGCGGGGTTGTCTTCGATGGCGTTCGTGAAAGACGTGTACACGATGTGACGCACGCCTGCCGAACGCGCAGCGCTGATGGCTGCGGTGTGCTGGGCGACACGATCCCCGCCGCTCGTGCTGATGAGGAGCATGCGGCTTGCGCCCGCGAAAGCAGCCGCAAGCGACTCGGGCTTGTCGAAATCCCCCGCGCGCACCTGCGCACCGCGCGATGCGTAAGCGGCCAGGTTTTCCGGCGTGCGCGAAACGAGGATGAGATCTTCGAGCTTCACGCCGCGGCCGAGCACGGCACTGATCGTTTCGCCGGCGAGCCCGCCGGACGCGCCGGTGATCAGGATCTTCGGCGCGCCTTGCGTCTCTTCGGCCGCCCGGGCGTCGCGACCTGGTGCCGCAACTGCACTGGCAACAAGCAACAGCACCGCGATGAAGCAGCCGCGAGCACGCGACGATCGGATTCGCGATCCCTTCAGCCAATTCACCGATGCCCCCTCACTACGCGACGCTGGCAGATGCTACCTTCATTCGACGGGGAGTACGACACGGCCATGACAGATCTACTGGCACGCAGGCAAACGGCCTTCGTGCTCTGGCGCCTCACGCACACGGACCCACCGCCCTCGCTGATCATCGGCTGGCTGCAGCCGGGGACGCCGCTGCAGCTGGTGGGCGAGCAATCGCTGCCGATGCGGCAAGTGCCGGGGTTCGAGGATCTCTGGGAGCGGCCCGCGGCCGAGTGCGGCCTGGTCGAAGGCTGGGTCTACTACTACTGGTTCGAGGTGTCCTCCAGCCTCCCGGGCCGCCCGCCCGCCCGCATCCGCATCAGCGACCCCCTGGCCACCGCAGTGGACTGGCGCCTGCTCGGGCCGCGGCTGGCGCCCCCGTTTACCGCCGACGACCGCTACCCCGCCGCCGCCGTCAAATTCAGCGGCGGGCGCCTCGTCACGGCCGACGTGGGCGGGGAGCTGCCGAGCTTGCCGGGAGACGCGCCGGCGCTGCCGCTGCCGGCCAACAACCGGCTGGTCATCTACGAGCTGCCCACGGCCTGGGTGCGTACCGGCTCTGCTTACGGCCGGGAGGTCGGCGTCGGCTCCTTCCGCGACGTGATCGCGCTGGTCGACGTGAACGCCGCCGGGGCCACGTTCGACGATCTCGAGGTCACGCAAGCCGGTCGGGCGTACCTGGCGGACGAGCTCGGCATCAACGCCATCGAGCTTCTGCCGCCCGCCGACAGCGCCTGCAACCGCGAGTGGGGCTACGGCACGACCCACTACTTCGCGCCGGATTTCGAGCTCGGCTTCCCCGCCACCTACAGCTGGCCCGCCCCCAACCGCGATCTCTCCGATCTCGTTCGCACCTGCCATTCGCGAGGCGTGCGCCTGATCGCCGACATGGTCATGGCGTTCTCCCGCAGCAGCCCCTGCCTGGCGGCGGCGTGTGATGACTTCTTCCTGCTCGACCCCGCCCACGCGCCTGACGACCCGGACGCTTTCAACTCCCGGCAAGGGGATGCCCGGCAGCTGCGCAACGGGTTCGGCTCGACGCTCTTCCGCTACGCACACTTCGTGGACGGCTACGACCCCGTGAGCGGCGGGCTGAGCCGCATCAGCCCCGCGCGCCAGCTCATGAAGGCGATGGTCGACCACTGGGTGCGGGACTTCCACATCGATGGCATCCGCATGGACAGCATCGAGAACATCGCGAACTGGGACTTCGTGCAGGAGCTGAAAGACCACGCCCGCGCCCGCAACCGGGAGCGTCACGACGCGCTGGGGCTCGCCGCGGTCGCCGACGAGCGATTCCTCGTCGTGGGTGAAGAGCTGAGCGAGCCGCAGGCCCTGCTCCAGGAGGGCCGGCTCGACGGGCTGTGGCACGAGGCGTTCAAGCACTACATCCGCATGGCGCTGATCGGCCACCCGCACGAGCTGGAGCCGGATTTCGAGAGCACCCTGCGCAAGGCCATCGACTCGCGGGCCTTCGGCTACAGCGATCTTTCGCAGGCCGTGATCTATCTGACCTCGCACGACGTGGAAGGCTTCCGGAACGAGCGCCTGTGCAACTTCTTCGAGCGCTCCGGAGTCACCGACATCGAGAAACGCACGAAGCTCGCGTTCGCCTGCCTGCTCACGGCAGTGGGCGTGCCGATGATCCTGGCGGGCGAGGAATTCGCGGATCGTCACGACCTCTTCGACGGGCACGGCAACGTGACGCAGGACCAGGGGAAGCAGGTCGACCCGGTGAGCTTCGAGCGTCTGCGGGAGGATTGGCGGGCGCGCATCAAGGATTACGTCGCGCGACTCGTGCGCCTGAGAACGACGTATGACGCGCTCTCGGTGAACGACATCGCCTTCCTTCACGCGGACTTCACCGAAGGCAAACGCGTCGTGGCATGGCATCGCGGCGTGCCGGGCTCGAGCTCGCAGGTGGTGGTGCTGGCCAACTTCTCGGAATTCACCACGCCGGACGACGCGAGCCCCGACGCCGAGTACGTCGTGCCGAACTGGCCTGCCACACCAGCAGGCCTGCGCTGGCGTGAAGTGCCGCAGGATCGCTGGGTGCACGAAGACCGCGTCGGGCGCGAACCGATCTATTCGTGGGAAGCGAAGGTCTACGCGCTGTTCGCCGAACCGGATGCCTGATGTGCGCGTGGCGTGGAACGGAACCGCCAGCCAGAACCCGGTTCAGTTCCAGACGGCCCTCGGTCCCGGCAGGTCACGGTGCCCGGAGGCGCTGCGCGCCGTCGGCCCTGGCGAGATCGCGATCGAACGTGCCGACCGGCAGATGCCCGTTCTTGCGGGCGATCTCCACGATCTCCACGATCAGATTGTCGGAAAAGCACACCGTCGGGCGCTTGCGAAAGCTGTCGAGCGCGAGCGCCACGACGTCGGGGTCCTGGATCGTCAGCTGCTCATGATTCGTCAGCATCTCGACGGCGGTCGCGATCTGAGCAGCCGTGAGCTCGCACACGGAGTCCAGGACCCACGTGGTCTCCGCTAGAACGAGGTGGGAGATCCACGCACCCTTCTCCACGAAGGACTCGGCCGCCTCGACCCGCTTGCGATCGTCGCGTGTGATGAGCCGCACGAGGACGTTCGTATCAACGGCCCGCATGCCGCTTTCGCACGTGCTTGCGAATGCCTTCCTTCAGCCCCTCGGTCGTCGCGGGCCGTGCGCCGTGCGGGAACAGCGTCTCGTGAATCTGCCTCGAGCTGAATCGCCCGGCCCGCCGAACCACGACCTCGCCGTCCCGCTCCTCCCATTCCAGGACCGAGCCGGGTCCGACGCCGAGCTTCTTTCGAACCTCGGACGGAATGGATATCTGGCCCTGGGCGGTGAGCCTCGAATGCGCGATGGTCATGGCAGTCGCATTGCCCCGGTAATGGAGCCGCAGTCAACGTGACGCGCCCGGCATTGCGCACTGATCGCCCGCTCGCAGGCGGGAACGTCCGCCCACGCTACGCTGGCGCCTGCCCGGCCTCTTCAACGGGCCTGAGCGCCCGACGAATCGAGAGCCCGGACCCCCGGGGCTGCTAGCTTCCCACCTTGATGTGCGGCATGAGCCGCGCCACCTGCCGCAGCATCACGTCCGCGATCACCGGCCGGAATTTCTCGATCTCCTCGGCGGGAAGCGCCTTGAGGTCGGCACCCGGCTCGAAGCCGGGCCAGTCGTAGACGAAGTTGCCGCCCCACTCGCGGAAGGCAAGCTCCACATTGTCCCTGCCCTTGCCGATGAGCAGCATCTGCGTGAGATTGAAGACGACCGGCCGCGTCGTGCCGCCGGGCTCATCACTGGTCGAGAAGCCCCAGCCCTGCACATACGCAGGCAGCTTGCGCAGGCGATTGCCGGCCACGGATTCCGGGCTGCTGTTGGGGCCCGCGGCCACGATGATGAGCGCCGCGAGACTCTCGGCGGCCACGATGCGCGCGAGCTCTTCCATTGCGCCTCGCGGCAGCCGGGCCGCTTGCGGGTTCGACACGATCCACGCCTGGCGCTGCCGGCGCAGCGGCCCGCTCGGCTCCAGGAACACAGGCTCGAAGCCCGCGTTCTCGAGCTCGTTCGCGAGCGGGTCGTCCACCACTTCGGCCGCCGGCCAGCCCACGCGGTACGTGCGCATGAAGCTCTGCGCCGGAGACTTGCCGACGTGATAGTGGGTGATGTCGGTGGACAGCATGCCGATGATGCCGATTCGTGCGCCGGCGGGCAGTGTCAGATCGTCCGCAACGCAGGCCACGCTGCCAACGGACAGCAGGCAGGCCCAAAACAAGCCTTTGGCTCTCATTACGCTCAACCCCCCTCACCTTTCGGGACTGCGTCCGTCCCGTGGCGATTTTTCAGATCACAGCGGCCGCGGCCGCATCAGGTCACGCGTCAGTCTTCACGCACTGGTGACGCTTCTCGCAAATGGATTCCACATTCCGGGATTCGACCCGACGGAAGCCGGACCGGACGGGCCCGGCTGACGGGCCGATGTGCCGACGAGCGCGACCGATGAGACCGGACGGCGCGATGACCTGCATGACTCCCCCCTCGAAGCGCGGTTTCCTGCCGCGCGGCGCTTTTATGACATGGCCCGCGCGCGCAGGCAACGCCACGACCCCGGCGCGCCGCCCTGAAGTTGCCGGCAGCGCCGATGCGAAGGGCTATTGCTGTGGAATTGGCGGTGGCGCCGGGCTGATCATCATGGGAGCGACCATCCTGACCGCGCCAGGGCCCGGCCCGAAGGCCGGCAGCGTCACCGGCGCGGCGACAACGGCATTGGAGATGGCTCCGCCGTTCGAGCTCATGACGGCTGAGTTGCGCATCTCCGCCTGCCAGTCCTGGTACTCGCGGTAGCTCGCGTACTGCTCGGCGGAAAGAATCGACTTCGCGTGCTCGTTGACGGCGCGCTCGTAGTCTTCCTGCCACTGATTGTGGCGCGCCATGACCTCCTGCGGCTGGCTTCCCGGCTCGAACGCCGGGCGAGGATTGCGGTCGCGCTCTTCCACCATCGCGTTGAGCAGGCGCTCGCTCTGCTCCTGCTGCATCGGCACGCCGGCCGCATCGAGCTGCTCGCGCAGCTGGTTCAGCTGCATGCGCTCGCCCAGGGATTTCTGGAAGTCCTGCCAGGCGGTGAGCTTGTCATGCCCGATGAGGTTCGCGATCTCCTCGTTGTTCCGCCTCATCGTGTCGCTCGCATACTGCTGCATGCTGGCCGGGTCCTGCGGCAGCTCCTTCCCGACCTGCCGTGTCTGCTGATCTGCGAGCAGGTCGATGAACTGCGCCGTCTGCTCGGCGGTGAGCCCGAGCGAGGGACCGAGGTCGCGGTACATCTGGCGCAGACCGGCCTTCACACGCGTGCGCATGAACTTCTGGTGGGCGGGCGAAGCGTTCGGCCCCGGGAACGACCTCGCCATGGGCGCGGAGGAAAATCTTCCGGAGACCGTATCGGACGCTGCGCCGCCGGCTGCGACTGGCGGCGGCGCGGTGGACTTCGGCGCGCTGGGAGCGACCACCGGCTGCGGTGGCGGCGCGCTCTGCGCGAGCTTCAACGCGCGTTCGAGTTGCAGTTGATTGCGCTCCAGCTCGGCGATGCGTGCATCCCGCTCCAGGCGTACGGCGAGCTCCGCGTCCGCACGCTCGCGTTCAGCGGCAGCACTGCGGGCATATTGCACACTTGCGACCGCCAGTGAGGAAGTCGCGACGATCAGCACCGGGATGAGGGCTTTCATGTCTACGCATCCGCGCACGTTGGGCTAATCTGGATGCGCGTACCTTACAACTTCCCCGCTCCATGCCCTAGTGGAATCTCGCGCCAGGATGCGTGTGCGGCTGCTCCGGAGACCTCGATGCAACGTTTCGTAACAACCCTGCTCGCTGCCTGGGTTCTCGGCGTCACTGCCGCGGCGGCGCAGACCACACCGCCGCCCGTGCCGGACTGGATTCGGCAGAGCAACGAGTACTCGCAGATCCTGCTCGACGTGACGGCGCGTTATCAGCCCGAGCAGGCCGCCAGCCTGGGCCTCGAGCAGTACGACGAGCGGGTGTTCGACCTCGGGCCCCGGTATGACGAGCGCATGGAAGCGGATCTCGACACGGCCATCGCGCGGCTCGAAGCGGCGCGGGGCAACGTGACGGATGAGCGGACCCGGCAGGACGTGGACATCCTCATCAAGTCCGCGCAGCAATCGCGCACGACCTCCGCTCTCAATCGCCGCCTCATGCTTCCTTACTTCGATATCGGGCGTGCGCTGTTCTCCAGCTTTCAGGATCAGCTCGACGAACGGGTTGCGAAGCAACGTCAGGCCGCGGCACTCGTGCGCCTGCGCCGCTACGCAGGCAACGAGCGCGGGTACGAGCCCATCACGCGGCTCGCCCGCGCACGCACCGAAGAGCGCATGAATGACAGCTCGCTCACCTGGCCCTGGGTCGTGGAGGTGCAGCAGCACCTCGACAACGGCAAGCGCTATCGGGATGGCACGCGTGAGCTGCTGCAGAAGAGCGGGCTGAAGGGCTGGCAGAAGGACTTCAACACGCTGTCGCGCCAGTGGGAGGAGCACGAAGCCTGGGTCCGCTCCACGGTACTGCCCCGCGCACGGAAGACGAATCGCCTGCCGCCCGAGATCTACGCGGACAACCTGAAGAATTTCGGCGTCGACGCGGACCCGCGCGTCATCATGCGCAACGCGCAGTTCGCATACATGCAGACGCGGGACGAGATGGATACGCTCGCCCGCGTCATCGCGACCCAGCGCGGCTTCAAGTCTGCGAACTACCGTGACGTGCTGCGCGAGCTGAAGAAGGACCGGGTGCCGGCGGAGCGGATCCTGGATCTGTACAAGTCACGGCTCGCCGAGATCGAGGACATGGTCCGCAAGGAACGCATCGTCACCCTGCCCACGCGGGCGGCGGTCATCCGCCTCGCCACGGAAGCGGAGTCCGCGGCGCAGCCGGCTCCGCACGTCGATCCGCCGCGGCTCATCGGCAATACCGGTGAGGCGGCGGAATTCGTGCTGCCCTTGAAGAATCCGAACGCGGCGCCGGGTGTCGCGATGGACGATTTCGAATCGAGCGCCATCAGCTGGACCCTCACGGCTCACGAGGCGCGCCCCGGGCACGAGCTGCAGTTCGCGGGAATGATGGAGCGCGGTGTGTCGACGGCGCGCGTCGTGTTCGCGTTCAACTCCGCCAACATCGAAGGCTGGGCGCTGTATGCCGAGGCGGTGATGAAGCAGCACCTGCCCCTCGAGGGCCAGCTCGCCTCCCTGCAGATGCGGCTCATGCGCGCGGCGCGTGCCTTCCTCGACCCGATGCTGAACCTCGGGCTCATCGAGCCGGATGCCGCGCAGCGCCTGCTGATGGAGGAAGTGGTGCTGTCCGAGCCCTTCGCGAAGCAGGAAGTAGACCGCTACACGTTCAACGCCCCGGGCCAGGCCACCTCGTATTTCTACGGCTACAGCCGTCTCGAGGCGCTGCGCACACAGGCAGAGCTGGCGATGGGGAGCCGGTTCTCGCAGCTGGCGTACCACGACTTCATCATCAGCGAGGGCCTTCTGCCGCTCGACCTGCTGGAGCAGGCCGTGATGACGCGTTTCGTGGGGCAGACGCACGCCGCCGCCGGCACGCACTGAAGCGCGCCGCGCGGGCAATGCCCGCGCGGGCGGCCCGGTTCAATTGAAGTTGTGCTGCACCGTGATGCCAAGCTCCCGCGGCCTGCCGCGCACGGCGCCGAGCGCCGAGCGGGGCGGCGCCGCGAGCCCGGTGCCCGCGCCCGAATCCCAGTAGCCGCCGCCGAACCGCGTCGCGTACGTGGCGTAGGTCTTGTCGAGCACGTTGTTGGCAAACAGCGCGATGGAGGTGCTGCCGCCAGGCACGTTCCACTGCACGCGCGCATTGACGAGCCCGTAGCTCGGCAGCTTGTACGATGAATCCGAGCTCGCGGTAGGGTGCGTTTCCTGCTCACCGATGAAGGCGTAGTTGGCGTTGATGCCGAGACCGCCCGCCGAGCCCAGGGGAACGGAGAACGTGGCTCCGAAGTTGCAGGTCGGCGAGGCCTGCGACGGAAACAGATTGGGGCCGCTGTTCGCGACCGGATCCTTCAGCCTGTAGCGCGTGATGCCGAGCGCCCCGTCGAGGGAGAACCAGTCCGTCACCGCGAGCTGGGAATCGAGCTCGAAGCCGTAGATATCCACGTCCCCCGAGTCGACGATGCCGATGCGGAAGCCGATCGGCGAGGTCGGGTCCGCGATCTGCCGGGCCGCCTGGCGATTGCTCCAGTACATGAAATAGCCCGTGGGATTGATGCGCAGGCGGTTGTCGAACCAGCTGCTGCGCGCGCCGAGCTCGTAGCTGATCACCTTTTCCGGCGGCACGGGATTGATGAAATCGTCGCTCTGCAGCGGGCCCGGGATGTTCGGCAGGATGTTGAGCGTGTACTGCCCCGAGCGAAACGCCTTCGAGGCCGTGGTGTAGACCATCACGCCGTCCGTGAAGTGATAGTCGACGGTGGCGCGCCAATCGATCTCGCTCCAGCTGTCATCGGCGTTCACCGTCGTCGATGTGGTGCCGGGCGCAGGCGACCACTCGGCGCTCGCGAAGCGCGTCTGCTCGATCTCCTTGCTGTCGTAGGCCCAGCGCGCGCCGAGCGTCAGATTCAGCTTCCGCGTCGCATGCCACGTGGCGCTGTTGAACCAGCCGTACGACTGCGACTTCTGCTCCGTCGCCGTGTTCGCGGTGATGCGCAGGCCGCCGTCTGCATTGCCTCTCGGGTCCTGGGGAGCGTATGTGCTCGTGCCCTGGCGGTTGAGCAGGTAGCCGGCCGATGCGGCATCTTCCTGGAAGAAGTTGATGCCGGTGACGAAGTCCAGCCGGTCACCGAATGTCATGTTGAGCTGGAATTCCTGGTACAGCACCTTCGAGGTCACATCATCCGGACGGCGCTCGGTGCCGAGCAGCTGCCAGTCCGTCTGCCCCACGTGATCGAGCTTCGCGTAGCCGGTGGTCGACGTGAGCGTCATGGTGTCGCTGAGGCCCCACTCGAGCTTCGCGTCGACCTGGTAGTACCTGTTGTCGTTGCTCTGCTCGCAGGCCTCGTCCCAGTCGGGATCGAAATCGTCCAGGAGGCAGATCGCCGGGAGCGTGTAGTCGTCGAGGACGAGACGCGGGTCGTCCACGGTGGCGAGGCGCGGCTGGCCGGCGAGCGCGAAGGCATCCGAGAGCCAGTCGGCGAAATTGCCCTCGATGATGCCGGGTGCCATGTCGAACGTCTCGAGATCCTGCGGCGAGCCGTCGGAGCGCGAATCGCTGTACAGCGCGCCCAGTGTGAGCTTCGCAGAATCCGTGAGCTTGAAGGCAGCCTGCAGCCGGCCCATTTTGTCTTCGGTGCTTCCAAGCTCCTGCGTGCCGCGAGTGACATAGCCGTCCTGCTCCAGGTATGCGCCTTGCGCCCGCAGGGAAACGCGTTCGTTCACCGGGACGTTCACCATGCCGCTGATCTCGCGACGGTCGAAGTTGCCGAGCGTCGCGCGCACGTAGCTTTCGAGCTCGTCGGAGGGCTGCCGGGTGAAGAGCCGCACGGCGCCGCCGGTGCTGTTGCGGCCGAAGAGCGTGCCCTGCGGCCCGCGCAGCACCTCGATCCGCTCGATGTCGAACACCTTGAAGACCGACCCGTTGGTGCGCGGCACATAGATGCCGTCGATGTAGAGGGCCACGCCGCGCTCGCTGGTGGCGCCGCCCCCGCCGGAGATGCCGCGGATCGAGAACGTGGGCTGGTTGTTGCCGTAGCCCCGCGAGCCGTTGATGGCGAGGTTCGGCGTGAACAGCGCCACGTCACTGATGTCCTCGATGCCCTTGCGTTCGAGCGTCTCGGTCGACAGCGCCATGATGGAGATCGGCGTGTCCTGCAGCGCCATTTCGCGACGCTCGGCCGTGACCACGACTTCTTCCAGCGCCTGCGCGTGAACCGCGCCGGACAGCGCAATGGAAACCGCCAGGGCCACTGCGCCCTGGCGCCGTACGGGCACGAAGGCCCGGAAAGCAGAGCCGATCATGAACCCCCCCTCTCGCCCGGCCGTGCGTTTGGAGATCTACTTGTACACTGGCCGGACGTTCCGACCATGATACAGCTCGTTGACACAGTCAACAGTCGCGCGGATTCGTAGAATCACGCATCCATTAGGTGGGGCGTCCCGGAAAAGGCGGAAACTGGAAGAGCATGGCAAGAACACGACACGGACGCGGCGCGGCCGCGGACGAAGCGCCGGTCAATCGCGGCGGGCTCAAGACCTTTCGCACGTTGCCGTCATTCAGGCTGCACGTGCTGGCGCGGCTCTCCGAGCGCTTTCACGAGCAGTACTACCAGCGGGCGTTCGGCCTCAGCCTGCTCGAATGCCGCATGATCGGCATCACCGGCGACTTCGGGCAGCTCTCGTTCAAGCGGCTGTGCGCGGCGGCGAACCTCGACAAGAGCCACGCGAGCCGGCTCATCAACCGGCTCATCCGCCGCCGGCTCCTGCGCAAGCTGAGCCATCCTTCGGACCAGCGCTCCGTCATGCTCGGGCTCACCGCCAGCGGCATCAACAGTCATCGTGCGCTGCACGCGACGGCGACCATGCTCGCGGAGCGCTGGCTCGGCGTGCTCCGTCCGCAGGCGCGGCGCGTCGTCCAGGCCTCGCTCGCCACGCTCATCGAGCAGATCCGGGAGATGAGCGACGCGGAAGCCGCCGCGGCCGGCCGTCGCTCGAAGCGGCCCGTGCTCCCGAAGCACAACGCCGAGTCCGAAGCGGCCCTGCGCGAAGTGGTGGTGGACCGCCGGATGGCGCGGCAGCTCTACGAGCTGCTCGGCAACGCGCTCGGTGAGAAGATCGTGACCCCGCGATCGCGCCGACCTGCCAGGTAGCGACCGCGGCCGCGTCGGCTCACCTGAAGAGCACCATCGCCCTGGAGAGCGTCACCCACACGCCCCAGCCGATCGGAATCCACACGGCGAGCCACGCAAGCACCACGGGAGCGGAGATTCCCCCCGAGCCGTTCGAGGGCGCTGCCACGAATCCGGGTGCCGCCGTGGCGGCTGCGGCCGGGTCGGGCGGCGTGTCTTCCTTCATGTGATATTTCGAATCCACCGGCCGCACGAGCCAGTTGCAGACGAAGCCCACCGCGAGCAGGCCGGCCAGGATGTACATGGTGACGCCGTAGGCGTTCGCGCGCGCGACACCGTGATCGATCTGATACTCGCGAATGTAGTTCACGAGCACGGGGCCCAGAACCCCGGCGGTGGACCATGCCGTGAGCAGCCGCCCGTGGATGGCGCCGACCATCTTCGTGCCGAACAGGTCCGCAAGGTACGCGGGCACCGTCGAGAAGCCGCCGCCGTACATCGTCATGATGACGCAGAAGAACGCGACGAACAGGGCCAGACTGCCGATGCTCGCCGTCCAGGGGATCGAGGCGTAGAGCCCGAAGCCGAGCAGGAAGAAGATCGCATACGTGGGCTTGCGACCGATGCGGTCCGACAGCGACGCCCAGAAGATGCGCCCCGCGATGTTGAACAGCGAGAGCAGCCCGGTGAACCCTGCCGCAATCGCGGCGATCTGCCCGAGCTGCGCGGGGGTGAGCTCCGTGAACGCGGCGCCGACGCCGATGAGCCGGCCGGCGAAAACCTCCTGCAGCAGCGGCGAGGCCATGCCGAGAATACCGATGCCGGCCGTCACATTGAGGCACAGCACGGCCCACAGCAGCCAGAACTGCGGCGTGCGCCAGGCCACGTCCAGATGCACGTTGTGCCGGGTGATGAGCGAGGCCTTCGTCGACTCCGGCGCCGGTTGCCAGCCCGCGGGGCGCCATCCCTCACGCGGCACGCGATATCCGAACGCGCCACAGAGCATGAACACGAAGTAGATGGCCGCCAATGTCAGGAAGGTCTCCCACACGCCGACGGAAGCGGGCGTGGCATGGAACTTCATCAGCCGGTCGGCGAGCGGTGAGCCGATCATCGCGCCGCCGCCGAACCCCATGATCGCCATGCCGGTCGCCATGCCGCGCCGATCCGGAAACCACTTGATGAGCGTGGACACGGGCGAGATATAGCCGAGCCCGAGGCCGATGCCGCCGATGACACCGGACCCGAGCCACAGCAGCCAGATCTGGTGGGTGATGACACCGATGGCGGAGATGACGAGCCCGCCGCACCAGCAGATCGCCGACACGACGCCGGCCTTGCGCGGCCCCGCCCGTTCCAGCCAGCCGCCAAACGCGGCCGCGGACAGCCCGAGAAAGACGAAGAACAGCGTGAACGTCCAGCCGAGCATCGATATCTTCCAGTCGCAGGTGGTTGCGACGACCTGCTGGAAGAAGCCCATTTCCTTTGGACACGCGATGGAGTGCGTGACGCCGAGCGCCTGCGAGAGCGGCAGCCAGAACACGGAAAACCCGTAGGCCATGCCTATGCAGAGGTGTATCGCGAGAGCCGCGGGCGGCACGAGCCAGCGATTGAACTCCGCGCCTGCGATGATGCGCTCGCGCGAAAGAAAGCCGTTGATCGGCGCGGTGGTAGCGGACATTCAGCTGGCACTCCTCGATGTGAAGCCGGCTCGTGCCCGAACAGGCTCCTGGACGACACCCATGGCGCGCCGTGGCCGCGTGCCCATCTCGCGCCCGGCTATCATACGAATCGCGTCCTTGCAGGAGATAGTCAGGAATGGGTATTGACCGCTGCACCCTGCCGCGCAGACTGCGCACGACGGCGGCGGCCTGCATCGTAGCGATGAGTATTGCCGCGATTCCCGCGGTTGCGCAGGCGAGCCTCGTCGGTGCCATCAACGATGTGCGTGCGGCGGGGTGCGGCGGCAAGCGTGGTGTCAGCCCACCGCTGCGCGCCAGCCGCGCGCTGGATTCTGTCGCCCGCCGCATCTCACGCGGCGCCGAGCTTCGTGACGCGCTCTCTGAGTCCGGCTATCGCGCCCTGCATTCGTCATCGCACTTCATGTCGAACGCCGGGAAGGACCAGGACATCGCGCGCGCGCTCGCCCGCGGCTCCTGCGGCGAGCTGCGGGATTCCGCGGTCCGCGAGATCGGCATCGAGCGCCGTGGCAAGAACGTGTGGATCGTGCTCGCCGCACCGTTCGAGGCGCCGGAGCTGCAGAACGCCGCGCGCGTCGCGGAGCGGGCCCTGGCGCTTGCGAACCAGGCTCGATCGCGTTCGAGACGCTGCGGCGGAAAATCCTATGCGGCCGCACCTCCCCTCGTGCTCGCAGGCCCTCTGAACGATGCCGCGCAAGGCCATGCCCGGGACATGGCGAAGCACAGCCGGCTCGCGCACGAAGGCACGGATGGCAGCACGCCCGCCCAGCGCGTCACCCGAACGGGCTACACGTGGCGCACCGTCGGCGAGAACGTGGCTGCGGGGCCGACCACGACGGATGAGGTGATGGCCGGGTGGCTCGCCAGCCCCGCCCACTGCGAGAACCTCATGGATCCGCGATTCACGCAGATGGGCATCGCGTTCGTCGTCGACCCGAAGAGCGCTTCCGGCGTGTACTGGGCGCAGGTGTTCGCAACGCCCCGCTGAGCGGGGACGTCGCGTGCGCCGCGCAACGCGCCCGCGACGTTCTCAGGCCAGTGCGGGGTAGTCCGTGTAACCGCGCTCTTCGCCCTGGAAGAACGTGGCCGGATCCGGCGTGTTGAGCGACGCGCCCTTCGCGAGGCGCTCGGGCAGATCGGGGTTCGCGATGTACGGCACACCGAATGACACGAGATCCGCGGCGCCGCTCACGAGCGCCTGCTCCGCGCTCTGCAGGTCGTAGCCGCCGTTGACGATGAACGTGCCGCGAAACTTCTCGCGCAGCACCGGCGTCACGCGCGTGACGTGCGGCGGCGGCGCGTTGCGGCCCGCCACGGGCTCCACGACGTGCAGGTAGCCGAGCCCGAGTGCATTCAGGGCTTCGGCGAGGTACGAGAAAGTGGCCACCGGATTCGAGTCCGACATCGAGTAGCCCGTGCTGTTGGGGGACACGCGATACCCCACCCGCTCCGCGCCCCACACTCCGATGACCGCCTCCGTCACGGCGAGCGGAAAACGCGCGCGGTTGCGGATGCTGCCGCCGAACTCATCCGTGCGTTGATTCGCGCCATCCCGCAGGAACTGGTCGAGCAGGTAGCTGTTGGCGCCGTGGATCTCCACGCCATCGAAGCCCGCGGTTTTCGCATTGTGCGCGGCCCAGCGGAAGTCCTCGACCACCTGCGGGATCTCCTCCGCCTCGAGCGCCCGCGGCGTCACGAACGCTTTCCGGCCCTGTGGCGTCGTGACCTCCCCTTCAGGGCGGAGCGCCGACGGCGCCACCGGCAGGGCGCCGTCGTGGAAGTCCGGATGCGACACGCGCCCCACGTGCCAGAGCTGCGCGAAGATGCGGCCGCCGGCCTCGTGCACGGCCGCCGTCACCCGCCGCCAGCCCTCCACCTGCTCCGCGCTGTGCAGGCCCGGCGTGCGTATATATCCCACACCCTGCGGGCTCACCTGGGCGGCCTCGGTCACGATCAGCCCGGCCGAGGCCCTCTGGGAGTAGTAGAGCGGCGCCACGGAGTGCGGTACGTTTCCGCCCTCGGCGCGATTGCGTGTCAGGGGGGCCATGACGACCCGGTTGGGCAGCGTCAGCGCGCCGAGGTGATAGCTCGAGAACAGCAAGATCGGGCTCCGGGGCTGTGGGGGTGGCGGCATTCTCCGCCAGGTCGGCCAGAGGCGAGGCAAATTTTGGCGCATATCGTACAAACAGAAACGCTGGTCGACGAGCAGAAGATCGGCCCCTTCAACATCAAGCTGCTGCTGTGGTCATGGCTCGCCATGTTCGCGGACGGCTACGACATCTCCGCCCTCTCCTTCGCCGCGCCGGAGCTCGTGCGCCAATGGGGCGTGCAGCAGAGCGAGTTCGGGGTCGTGTTCAGTGCAAGCCTCTTCGGCGTGCTGTTCGGCGCGCCGCTGCTCGGCTACGTCGGCGACAAGTACGGCCGGCGGTTTGCGATCGTGCTCGGGTCCGTGATCTTCGGCCTCGGCACGCTCGCCATGGCCTGGGCCACGAACCTCGAGCAGATGACCGCGATGCGCTTCTTCACGGGCATCGGCATCGGCGGTCTGATGCCGAACACCATCGCGCTCAATTCGGAGCTCGCCCCGCGCCGCTGGCGCGCCACGCTCGTCGTGCTCATGTTCACCGGCATCACGCTCGGCGGCAGCATGCCGGGGCCGGTCGCCGGCTGGCTCGTTCCCGACTACGGCTGGGAGATCCTGTTCATCATCGGCGGCATCGTGCCGCTCATCGTCGCGTTCTTCCTGTGGCTCACGTTGCCGGAGTCCGTGAAGTTCATGGCGACGCGCCCCACGCGCCGCGCGGAGATGCTGAAAGTCGCGCGCCGCATGCGGCCGGATCTCACGATCCCCGACGACGCGCAGTTCGTGCTGGCGCCCGCCATCGACGCCGGCCCGAACGCCGGCAGCGGCGGCTTCCTCGGGCTCGGCCAGATCTTCCGCGGCGGCCTGAGGTTCATCACGCCGCTGCTGTGGCTGTGTTTCTCGACCGCTCTCATGGCCAACTTCTTCCTGAACCAGTGGATCCCGCTCATCTTCGAGAGCAACGGCTTCACTCCGAAGGAAGCGGCGGTCGCAAGCATGCTGTACCACGTCGGTGGCACGGTGGGCGGAGTGCTGGTGAGCGTGGTGCTGAACCGCTACGGCTTCGCGGCCATCTGTGCGCTCTTCGTGCTCGCCGCACCCGCCATCGCCGCGCTCGGGCTCAGCGGCATTTCGCACGGCGCGATGACGCTCATCGCGGGCCTCGTCGGCTTCGCAGTGCTTGGCGCGCAGTTCGGCAACAACGCGTGCTCGGGGCTCATCTACCCTACCGAAGCGCGCTCCAAGGGCGTGGGCTGGGCACTCGGCATCGGGCGCATCGGCTCCATCGTCGGGCCGATCGTCGGCGGCATCCTGATCGCGCAGAAGATGCCCCTGCAGGAGCTCTTTCTGTGGGCCGCATCACCCATGGTGCTCGGCGCCGTCGCGGCCGCCGGCGTGGCCCGCCTGTGCTACGTGAGGTTCCGCGGCTTCCAGCTCGACGAGAAACCCGCGGAACCGGAAGGCGTGGCCGGCACGGCACCCGTCAAGCCGGCGCCAGCCACCCGCTAGCCCCGCCGCCCGGCCCGCGTGCTCGCGGGCCGGGCTCGCACTCTTCCCTCACCAGCGTCGCCTCACGCCGGCGTGCATCGTGCATCACTCGAGAGCGGCACTGCATATCAGCGCAGCCGTGATCAACAGGCTCGTGTGGGGGACGTGGCCGTGTCCGGATTACACGGCCACGAGCCCCCGATGGAACGGTCTTCCGGGCGGTCCCCCACACGAGCCTGTTGATCGCGGCTGCGCCTGCGCGGTGCGCAAGCACTCTCGAGTGATGCACGCCGGCGCGAGGCGATGCTATCCCCTTCCCACGTACGGCATGTTGGTGGCCATCAGCGTCATGAAGAGCACGTTGGCATCGGGCGGCAGATTCGCCATCTGCACGACCGCCTTGCCGACGTGCTGCACGTCCATGAGCGGCTCCACATTCGGCCCTGAGCGCGGCATGCGGTCCGCAAGCTCCGTGCGCGCGTTGCCGATGTCGATCTGCCCGCAGGCGATGTCGAACGCGCGCCCGTCCAGCGCGACGGACTTCGTGAGGCCGGTTACGGCGTGCTTGGTCGCCGTATAGGCGATCGAGTTGGGCCGCGGCGTGTAGGCGGCGATCGAGCCGTTGTTGATGATGCGGCCGCCGCGGGGGCTCTGCTGCTTCATGAGGCGCACGGCCTCCTGAATGCAGAGGAACATGCCGGTGAGGTTGGTGTTCACCACGTTCTGCCACTGGTCGAACGCGAGATCCTCGATGGGCACGCCCGGTGCGCTGACACCCGCATTGTTGAACAGCAGGTCCACGCGCCCGTATTCGGCCTGCGCGCGCGCAAACAGCGCATGCACCGATTTCGGAACCGTGACGTCCGTCTGGACCACGAGCGTGTTCTTTTCGCCGGCCTCGGTGGCCGCTTCCTGCAGCCGCTCGACACGCCTGCCGGCGAGCACCACGCGCCATCCGTCCGCGGCGAGCGCCAACGCCGCCGCCTTGCCAATGCCACTTCCCGCGCCGGTGACGACGGCGACTTTGCCCTGACTCATGTGCCGAAACCCGATGAAGAAAGCGGAGTACCCGCGACGCCGTGCAGTGTAGTGACGTTTGTGCGGGTCCGCGCGCTGATCGTCCTGCTGTTCCAGTTACGCGAAACGGCGGGGCCGTGAGGCCCCGCCGCGCTGGCGCTGAAATCAGCGCTGCACAGAGGCCGCCGTATTCGCTTCTGCGGAAGCGGATACTTCGAGCGAAGGATTTGCGGCGCGCGTGGAAGCGGCTTCGCGCGCCGTCTCCGATGATGGTGAGCCGAGCTGCAGGCCTTCGTCGCGAGTCGCATTGGCCTTTGCGTCTGCGTCCAGGGCCCCACCGACGTCCAACGTGGAGGTTGCGCGTGCTGCATCACTCGCGCTGCGTGCGGCCGAACCTGCTATGCCTGCCGAGGTCTGAGCGCTGCCCCGCGCCTTTCTCGCAGCAGAACGCGTGGTCTCACTCGCCTTCTGCGCAGCAGACCCGGCGGTGTCGCGCGCCTTGCCGGCCACTTCCTTCGTGTTCTTCACGGCCCCACGTGTCACGTGACGGCCCGTGCCTTCGATACCGCGGGCCACGCGGCCGACAGCACTCGTGTCGGCGCCGATCGTGCCACCGAGCGTGCCCTGCCCCGCACCCGTCACGCCGCCCAGCGTGCCGCCGATGCCGCCTGTGGCGCTGCCGCCCAGCACCTGCGAGTAGGCTGGTGCCGCGCAGCCCAGCACAGCGATCACCGCAGCGCCCGCGAGAAGATGTCTGGTGTTCATATCGATGCTCCTCGAGTCCCGTCGCGGCCCATCCGCGACCTTCTGTGAGGAGTACGACCCGAGGGGCGCGTTTCTTCCGCGTTCGATGCGATTTTTCGCAGTTTGACTCAATACGAAGCACCGGCGGTCGGTGCCACCCCGACGAGCGCCTGTGCGCTCTGGGCGCGCACGGCCTCACCGACCAGCCCGTTGCCATACGTGCGATCGAAGCCGCGCGAACCCAGATCGACGGCCTGCCCCGTGAGGAGCGCGATCGCGCGCGACGCCTCCTCGCGATCCGGCACATGCAGGCCGCGAGCGAGCAATCCCGTGACGATGGGTGCCGCGAACGACGTGCCACGAACCGCCGCGAACGTAGGTGACAACATCGCTGCTGCCATATCCGCCCCGGGAGCAGCGAAATCCACCTGCCTGCCGCGACCGGCTTCCACGAGCACCTTCCGGCGTGCGTCCACCCCGGTGACACCGACCACATCGGGATACGAAGCGGGATAGAGCGGCGGCGCGGCAGGCCCGTCGTTTCCCACCGCAGCGACGACCACGAAGCCGCGCGCAATGACGAGCCTCACCACATTCTCCAGCAGCACGTTGCGCGGGCCCACGAGGCTGACGTTGATGACCGGCGCACGCTCGCGCGCGATCCAGGCGATGGCATCCACCACAGCGTCCGCCGCCCCGCCGGTTCCCAGACCGCAGTAGACGTCCGCCGCGAACAGCTCTGCGCCTGGTGCCGCTCCGTTGAACGGCTCCGATTTCCCCACGATGAGTGATGCCACTGCGGTGCCGTGCACGCTGGGCACGGGCCTGCCATCACACCCGTACTGGTGGATGACGGCGTCTTTGAACACGGGATGCGTCAGGTCGATGCCGCCGTCGACGAGACCCACCTTCAATCGCGGTGCGCCAGATGCGGACGCACCGCTACCCGAGCTGCCCGCCGATGCTTCTTCAGACGCAGTGAGCGCGATCAGGCCCTGCATGCCCGCGACAACACCGCTGCCCATGTAGAGGTGGTTGTAGTCGTACGAGCCACCGGGATCCAGCTCCCGCAGGCGCCGCAACGCCCGGCGAACGCTCATGCCTTCGGGCGCGCGCAGCACGATGACGCGTTCATCCAGACCTTCCAGCACTCGTTGCCGCGCGATTTCGAAGCCGGCATCGCGTGCACGCTGCACGGCTTCTTCGGACGGGGAGAGCGAAACGATCTCGGCACGCAGGATGGGCTGCCCCGCCGGATCGCGCTCCACACGATCCCGCTGGATCTGCAGCAATTCCCGAACGCGCAGGCGCCGCAGATCTGCGAGTCGATCGACCCCGAGCCGCCCGGTGACACCGCCGACGGTATCCGTAACCGTCTCCGTAACAGCGACAGGCACCTCGACACGGGGAAGCTGCACATTCGGCAACTGCGCATGCGCAAGCGGCGCGCACGCTATGATCGCGCCTGACGCAAATACCCTGCACCATCGCGTCCAACCCATGCGGCGGAACCTACCCGAAAGTCATCAGCGTCGCGAGGCCTGGAAGAAAACGCCTCTCCCGCGCGTATGAGCAAGTGAGGCATGACACGACCCCCGGAGCAGATTCGTGAGCAACTCGTCGCCCTGCTGCCAAGGTTGCGGCGGTTCGCGCGCACGCTCGCTCGCAGTCCGCACGACGCAGATGATCTGGTGCAAGTCGCGGTCGAGCGCGCGCTGACTCGGCTGGATCAGTTCCGCGCAGGCGCGCGGCTGGACAGCTGGATGTTCGGCATCATCAAGAATGCGTGGATCGACGAAGTGCGCGCGCGCCGGCGTCGCGAGCGCGTGCTCGAGCCCCCCGAAAGCGCGGACCAGGTCGTGGATGCGGCCGGCGAATCGTACATCCAGGGGCTGTCTCTCGAGAGCGCGCTGGCGCGGCTGCCCGAGGAACAAAGGCTCGTCGTGGCGCTCGTGCTGGTGGAAGGTCTCGCCTACAAGGAGGCTGCTGAGGTTCTCGACGTGCCCACGGGCACGGTGACGAGTCGCCTCGCGCGAGCACGTGAAGCACTCGAAACCCTGCTCGGCGGAGCCGAAGGAGGCACATCATGACCGTGTCGGACGAACTGCTGATGGCCTACGCGGACGGTGAGCTCGAGCCGCCTCAGCGCGCCGAAGTGGAAGCCGCCATCGCCGCGGACCCTGAGCTGGCGCGGCGCGTGGAAAAGCATCGCGCACTTCGCAAGCGATTCAACACGGCATTCGATGGCGTGTTGATGGAGACAGTGCCCGAGCGCCTGGTTGCAGCTGTGCTCGCCTCTCCCGCCACGCAGGGGAGCAGCGAAGGTGCGGCGGCCGCCCCGCAGATTGCAGATTTCACCCGTACCCGCGCCGCGAACGATGACGAGCCGGCCACGCGGCGACGCTGGACCTGGGTGGAGTGGAGCGCAATGGCCGCGAGCCTGGTGATCGGTGCCGTCGCGGCGCACGTGGCATGGAGGTCCCCCGAGGCTGGCCCTGTCGGCACGCAGGGCGGGCAACTGGTGGCCCAGGCAGATCTCGCGACGGCGCTGTCGGATCAGCTCGCGAGCGAGCAGGCACCCGGCGCACCCGTGCAGATCGGCGTGAGCTTCAAATCGAAGACCGGCGAATACTGCCGCACCTTCGTGCTCGACGATCGCGCTCCGCTCGGCGGCCTCGCCTGCCGGCAGGGCGATTCATGGCAAGTGCAGGTCCTGGCCAGCGCAGCGCCAACGATCGCCGGCGATGGCGGCTACAGGCCGGCCGGCGCGGCGATGCCTCCGGCCGTGCTGAATGCGGTGAATCAGGCTATCGACGGGGAGCCGCTGGATGCCCGCGGCGAAGCCGCCGCGCGAAGCGACGGCTGGAGGTGATACGGCCGCCCGCGTGCTACTGCGCCGAAGCGAGTCGAAACGCGATGCGACCGTGCGTCACGGGCACGTGAGCCGGCAGGTGCGCCGCGCGCCACTCGTTGAAGGCTTCGAGCTTCAGCCCTTCAGGCTTCGCCCACGAGGGATTCCGCAGATAGCTCCACACGTATTCGCGCAGGAACCCCGCGTCCATCACCCGCTCAATGTCGTTGAAATAGGTGGATGCGAGCCGAGCATCGCCGCGCTTCAACTCGCGGAACGTGCTCACGGCGATCGTGCGCCCGCGCACTTCCTCTTCGAAGGTGGCTTCGCGTTCGCCCACCGTGGGCCCGCCCTCCGATCCAGTCGCGGCATAGGCCGCTCGGGCGAACAAGTACGCCAGCCATATTCTGCTCTCCGCCTCCGGCGTTTCCGGATCCCACAAAATCGCAACCTTGAGTGCCGCGTCCGCGGACTCCGCGGCCCGCGCGCGCGCCTGAACGACCGCATCGGCCGTTGCCGGAATCGCGCCGCCCAGCGCCGCCAGCACCTCGCCGCGACTGATGGCGCCGTCTTCTTCGAGCCCCGCGGCAACGTCGAAGCGCGCCGCGATGACGAGCCCATGCGCGGCCGTGAACCACAGATACGTCGAACCGCCCGCCAAGTCCGCCCGCGCCGCGTCACTCTCCAGTTCCGTTTCGTCCGAAGGCATGGGCGCCACGCGATACAGTGCCTCGCGTGCTTCGCGCGCTGGTGCCACACCCAGACTCACCGTCAGCTCGCTCGCAGGCTTCAACCCCTGCACAGGCGTGCTGGCGACGAGAGCCTGCTTGGCCTCGTCATAGCGCTGGCGCAGTTCTTCGGAGTCGGCACCGTCCGCGATGCCATTCGCGCCCAGGTCGGTCACCTGGATGTCTAGCGCCATCCCGAGGGAGCGGTACGAGTAGCTCGCGACCGAGCCCGGCTCCGCACCACTGCGTTCGCCGATGAACTCGAGCTCACCAATGTATTCGGGCAGCGTCAGCCCGCCGATGGAGGTCGTGTGGACCGCCTCGCCCGCCAGCGCCACCCCCGGCGCGAGCGCCGCGAGACAGGCCGTGAGGAGGATCAGAAGGAGCAGAGGCCGATTGCGCCGATCGAAGAATCCCCGGTGCACGCAGGTCGTTGTTCTTTTCAAGTCAGCCTCGCCGTCTGTCGACGCGAGCAAGGTTGCAACGCATGTGCCGTACGGCGCGAGACCTTCCGCGGCAAGCACTTAGCCGAATCGGGGAGGCCCGCCCGCGGCCGGTGTGTCAATGTTTTCGACAGTAGGGCGGCCGCGACACACGCTAGAATCGCGGCCCATGATCCTGTGGCTCAAAGCATTCCACGTCATCTTCGTCGTCGCCTACTTCGCCGGGCTCTTCTACCTGCCGCGCCTGTTCGTCTACCACGCCACGGCAACGGACGCGGTCAGCCTCGAGCGGTTCGTGGTCATGGAGCGGCGGCTCTACGCCATCACACACATCGGTGGCGGGCTCGCAGTGCTGTTCGGCATCGCCATGGTGGTTGCCTACCCGGGCTACCTGCAGATGCACTGGCTCCAGGTGAAACTGGTGCTGGTCGTGCTGGTGCTCGGCTATCAGCTGTGGTGCAAGCGGCTGATGGTCGCCTTCCGCGAGGGGCGGAACACCCATTCCCAACGCTGGTACAGATGGTTCAACGAGGCGCCTGCGGTGCTGCTCATCGCGATCGCGATTCTCGCAGTCGTCAAACCGTTCTGAGCATTCCCTCCGCGGGGCCGGCGCGGATCGTTCCGTGCCGGCCCCGCTCCGACGCACTCACCCGTTTTTGAGCTGGAAGGCCACCTGCACCCGCGTCCACGATTGCACGGGCTGCGAGCTCCGCAGGGCTGGCGTGAACATCCACTGGCGAATCGCAGTCATCGCCGCGTCATCCAGGCGGGGGAACCCCGTGCTGCGCAGGACCTCTACCTGCAGCGGCCGCCCCTTCTCGTCGACGAGCACGCGGAACATCCCCGTGCCCTGCTCACCATCACGCCGTGAGCCCGACGGGTAGATCGGATCGACGCGGCGATTCACCTTCATGTTCGCCGTCTCGCCGACCGGTGGAGCGGAGCTCATCTCGGCCGTGATGGCGGCCGGTGCCGGCGGCGGATCTTCCACGGGCACTTCGATCTCCGGAATCATATCGACGATCGGCTGTTCCTCGAGCAGCGGCTGCGCGAGCTCCGGCTTCACGACCGGCAGCGGCTCGGGCTCGGGCCGGTCCTGCACATTGATGACGACGGCCTCCATCGGCTTCACGACGTTGGGCACCTCGACGATGCCGAGCGTCATCGCAAGCACGTACACGAGCACGACGTGCGCGGCGAAGATGGCTACACCGAGAGGGCTTTTCCGCAGCAGGCTGCTGTTTCTTCCCCCACCTCCGAGCGGATCCATGAGCCTCGACCCCGGCCCCCTGAGGCCGGCGACGGCGCTCACATCGGCATTGGCTGACATGTTGCTCTCCACGATCCAGACGGCGCCGGTTCGCGTGACCTCGATGGCGGGTGGCGCCACGTCCCGTATGGAGTGAGAACGCCCCGTCCAGGGCAGGGTTCAAGAAAACCTCAAGGATTTCTTGGGCCTATGTAGGCGAACGGCGACGTTGCCGCTTCTCCTGCACGAGCGTATCCGCGTCCGGCAGGTCATCCGAGGTCCAGCCTCGTTGCGCCCCACGACCGTGCGCCGCACCAGCACTGGGCGACACGCACGAGCTCTGCGGCGGGACGCTTCACTTCATCCACGACGCAGGCGCCGCGCGTGCAAGTTCTGTGATCGATCTCAGGAGCGCGCTCCCCCGCGGTTGATAGGGTTCCGGGACAGGTTCGAGTTCTTTCGACGGATTCATGAGCACATTCGACAAGACGCGCGGCTCAGCCGCGCGCCCGCGCGAGGGCACGGACGACATGAGCGCGACCCCGATTGCGCTCACCGGCCGCTTCGCCGCGCTCACGTCGTGGAGCGGGCTGCCGGGTGGCCTCGGCCGCAGCCCGCGCGAGTCGGCGGATGGCTCGCGCGAGCAGGAATACGTGCGCATGCTGAAGACGTTGCTCAGCAACGTCGACGGGATGGTCTATCGCTGCCGCGACGATCCGGACTGGACGATGGAGTTCGTGAGCGAAGGGTGCTCGCGCGTGACGGGCTATCAGCCGCGCGACCTCATGTACAACAGCCGTGTTTCCTACGAATCCATCACGCACCCGGAAGACCAGATGTGGGTGCGGGAGTCGATCCGGAACGCCCTGAAGGAGCATCTGCCATTCGACCTCGAGTACCGCCTCATGCATGCCGATGGCGGCATCCGCTGGGTGTGGGAGCGTGGCATCGGCGTACTGGACGCGCAGGGCCGCGTGCTCGCCATCGAAGGGCTCATCCAGGACATCACCGAGCGACGCAACGCCGTGCAGGCACTGCGCGAGGCGGAGCGGCGCTACCGCGGACTCTTCGACAACGCCATCGAAGGCATCTTCCGCAGCACCAGCGACGGGCAATACCTCGACGCCAACCCGGCGCTCGCCCACATCTACGGCTTCGATTCCCCGTACGAGCTCATGACGTCGCTGCGGGACATCGGCCGCCAGCTGTACGTGGACCCGCAGCGGCGCGAGGAATTCATGCGCATCGTGCGTGCCCGCGGCTCGGTGAGCGGCTTCGAGTCGCAGGTGTATCGCAAGAACGGCGACGTCATCTGGATTTCGGAGAACGCGCGCGCCGTGCTCGACGAGAGCGGCCGGCCGGTGAGCTACGAGGGAACGGTCGAGGACATCACCGAGCGCAAGCGCTATCAGGCCCGCATCGAACAGCAGGCCAACTACGACACGCTCACGGGCCTCGCCAACCGTTCGCTCCTGCAGGACAGGCTGGAGCAGGCCGTGCTCACCGCCACGACGTTCGACACCCGCCTCGCCGTGGTGTTCGTCGATCTCGACCGCTTCAAGCTCATCAACGACAGCCTCGGCCATCACATCGGTGATCAGCTCCTGAAGACCATGGCCGAGCGGCTCGAATCGTGCGTGAGGGACTGCGACACCGTTGCGCGCCTGGGCGGTGACGAGTTCGTCGTGCTGATCACCGGCCAGACGGCGCCGGACAGGGTTCGCGGCATCATCGAGCGCATGCTCGCCATCGTCTCGCAGCCCTGGGTCAGCGAGCACGGCGAGTTCAACGTGAGCTGCAGCATCGGCGTCGCCCTCTTCCCCAACGACGGGCGCGATGCGCAGACGCTGCTGAAGCACGCCGATTCCGCGATGTATCGCGCCAAGGAAAGCGGGCGGAACAACTTCCAGTTCTTCACGCAGGACCTCAATGCGCTCATGACGGAGCGCCTGGCGATGGAGAGCAACCTGCGCCGCGCGCTGGAGCGCGACCAGTTCCTGCTGCATTACCAGCCGCGCGTGGATCTCGTCACGGGCCGCATCATCGGCGCCGAAGCGCTGATCCGCTGGATGCTGCCCGAGCAGGGGCTCATCTCACCGGGACGATTCATTCCGCTCGCGGAGGAGACGGGGCTCATCGTGCCGATCGGCAAATGGGTACTGCGCGCGGCCTGCGCGCAGAACAAGGCCTGGCAGGACGCGGGTCTCGAGCCGATCGTCGTTTCCGTGAACGTTTCGGCGCGCCAGTTCCGGCAGGACAACCTCGCCCGCACGGTCGCGGAGGTCCTGCAGGAAACCGGCCTCGACTCCCGCTATCTCGAGCTCGAGATCACCGAGAGCATGGTGATGCACGATGCCGCGCAACTGGTGGCGATGCTCGATGAGCTGAACCGGCTCGGCGTCCAGATCGCCGTGGACGACTTCGGCACGGGCTACTCGAGCCTGAGCTATCTCAGGCGCTTTCCGGTCGACCGGCTGAAGGTGGACCGCTCGTTCGTCGAGCACCTGGCTTCGGACGCGGACGATGCGACGATCGCGCGGGCGATCATCGCGCTCGGGCACAACCTGGGGCTCAAGGTGGTTGCGGAAGGCGTGGAGCGCGCGGAGCAGGTGGAGTTTCTTCGGCAGAATCAGTGCGATGAGGCGCAGGGGTTTTATTTCTGCAGGCCGGTCGAGAGCGATGTGCTTGCCGGGAAGCTTCTGAAGCGCTGAAAGGCTCGGCGAGAGTGGCGGCACGGCTTGCCGGCGTGGCCGCGTCAACGTAACCAACAGCTGAAGAGAAAGAACGCGCGCGGCGCAGGCGTGTGTGGCCTCGAAGAGGGGTCGGGAGGCACCGGCCGGAAGACGCATCCTGCGAGCCTCGTGGGAACGCATCCATGCGCTCCCACGTGCCTCCCGACCCCTCTTCGAGGCCGCCCACGCTTCAGGGTCGTCGCTGGGAATGCCGCCCGGCACCTGCATCATCCAGGAGCGTTGGGTTGTCGTGGGCGCAGCCGCGATCAGCAGGCTGGTGGCCCCTGGATGATGCAGATGACTCGAGAGCCCGAAAAAGAAACGGGGCCACCGGGGCCCCGTTTCGGTTCGAAGGTCGAAGAGCGTGGCGCGTCAGAACAAGCCGCCGATCTTGCCGTTCTCGTCGACGTCGATGTTGACCGCCGAGGGCACCTTCGGCAGGCCGGGCATCGTCATGATGTCGCCGCAGATCATCACGATGAATTCCGCGCCGGCGGCGAGCCGGACTTCGCGGATGTTCACGACGTGACCGGACGGCGCGCCGAGCAGCTTCGGGTCCGTCGAGAAGGAGTACTGCGTCTTGGCCACGCAGATCGGGTAGTGCCCGTAGCCCGCGTCCTGCAGCTCCCTGATCTGCTTGCGCACCTTGCTGTCGGCCGTGATGTCGCCCGCGCCGTAGATCCTGGTGGCGACGGCCTTCATCTTGTCCCAGAGGGTGTCGGTGTCCTCGTAGACGAACTTGAAGTTGTCGTGGTGCTTCTCGCAGAGGTCGATGACTTCACGCGCGAGGGCTTCCGCGCCCTTGCCGCCTTCGGCGAAGTGGTAGGACGGGATGATCTTCACGCCCAGGTGATCGAGCTTGCTGATGAGGAGCTTGCGCTCGGCTTCCGTGTCTTCCGCGCGGCCGTTGATGGCAACCACGACCGGCAGGCCGTAGTTGTCGCGCACGTTGTGTATGTGGCGCTCGAGATTGACGAGACCCTTCTCCAGCGCGTGGAGGTTTTCCTTGCCGACTTCCTTCACGTCCACGCCGCCGTGGTACTTGAGCGCGCGCAGCGTAGCGACGATCACCGACGCGGCCGGGCGCAGGCCCGCCTTGCGGCACTTGATGTCGATGAACTTCTCGGCGCCGAGATCCGCGCCGAAGCCCGCTTCGGTGACGACGTAGTCACCGAGCTTCAACGCCGTCTGCGTCGCCATCACGGAGTTGCAGCCGTGCGCGATGTTCGCGAACGGGCCGCCGTGGATGATCGCCGGGTTGTTCTCGAGCGTCTGCACGAGGTTCGGGGCAAGCGCGTCACGCAGCAGCGCGGTCATGGCACCGTGAACCTTGAGGTCACGGGCGAGCACGGGCTTCTGGTCGCGGGTGTAGGCGACGACGATCTTGCCGAGGCGCTCTTTCAGATCCTTGATGCTGGTGGCGAGACAGAAGATCGCCATCACTTCGGAGGCCACGACGATGTCGAAGCCGTCCTGGCGCGGGAAGCCGTTGCCCGGGCCGCCGAGGCTCACCACGATGTCGCGGAGCGCGCGGTCGTTCATGTCGACGACACGCTTCCAGGTGACGCGGCGAACGTCGATGTTCAGCTCGTTGCCGTGGTGGATGTGATTGTCGAGGGCCGCGGCGAGCAGGTTGTTCGCGAGCGCAATGGCCGTGAAGTCGCCGGTGAAGTGGAGGTTGATGTCCTCCATGGGCACGACCTGCGAATAGCCGCCGCCGGCCGCGCCACCCTTCATGCCGAACACCGGGCCGAGCGCAGGCTCGCGCAGGCAGACCACGGCCTTCTTGCCGAGGCGGTTCAGGGCATCGCCGAGACCGACGGTCGTCGTGGTCTTGCCCTCACCCGCGGGCGTGGGGGAGATGGCCGTGACCAGCACGAGCTTGCCGTCCGGTCGATCTTTGAGCTTGGCAATGGCGCTCAGCGAGATTTTCGCCTTGTAGCGGCCGTAGGCTTCCAGATCGTCTTCTTCGATACCGAGGCGGGCTGCGATCTCGGTGATGCGCTTCATTTTCGCCGCTTGGGCGATCTCGATGTTGCTGGCCAAAGGGAAATCCGCCGACTGAGGGAAAGGGGGGCGGGAATGTACCAAACATCCCGCCCAGGCGGGACACGCCACCCCCAGGTGGACGCTGCCTGGGGGCGCTCAGGAACCCCCTGAGCCCCATCACCTGCGCCGTCGGCACGCCGGGCCGAATACCGCACGCCGAAGCCGGTCACGGCCCATTCCGCGCAGTCAGGCGGCGGACCATCTGCCCGTTGCGGCGTGAGGCACTGGAGCAGCATCACGCGGCGGGCGAGCGACCCTGAAGGCAGCTCGGCGACACGGACGGTCCGGGTCGGGAAAGCGGATCGTCGAGGCAACGCCTGCGGCCGCAGAGCGGTCAGCCGCTCTTCAACCTGCGCCTGCGGGCCGCGCGACATCAGGACCCATCGCGCCCGTGCCGATCATCATCACTGCGACGGCGACCGCCCTTCCCTCGAGGCCGACGGATGCTCGCACCTCAGCGAGAGAGCGCACTCCGTCACGCCATCGCGTACGAGCACACCACCCGCTGCTTCGCTCCGAACTGCACGGGCTCCTCAGGGCGAACGTGCACGTTGATCGAGAGCACTTCACCGCAAGCACTCGCGAGAACCTGCCGCGCCCTGTCGATGACAGTAGGAGCCTCGGTTTCCGCCGGCGCGACATACAGGTCCACGCTCAGATCGTCCCGCTGAACAACCTGGTACTGACGGAGGCCCGCGACCCGATCGAGCGCCAGCGTGACTTCGTACGGCGAGACGAACGCCCCATTCGCGAGCTTGAGGCAATCCACTTGCCGACCGCTGATCTGCGTGATCGGCGCGCCTTTGCGCGAAGGATCACGACGCACGAGATCGCCGGTGTCGAAACGGATGAGCGGCATGATTCCGCCGCCGAGGTCTGTGACGACCAACCGCTCGAGCCCACTGCTCTTGCCCGCAGCGGCAGGCAGCAGCTCGAAATGAAAGTCCTTCGTCAACGTCTGATACGCTGTGGTGCCGGGCAAGGTGTAGGCGACCAGGCCAAATTCGGCCATGCCATAGAAGTCAGCGACGCGCGTGCTGAATGCGGACTCGAGCAGCGCACGGTATGCATCCGTGAGTTGTTCCGCAGTGCTGACAACTAGCTTCGGTCGCCAGTTGACTGACGGAGTCTGAGCAAGACGGCGCGCAAGCGGAACGAGCGAGCTCAGCGGTCCGTACAACACGTTTGGGCGTGAGCGCTCATATCGCGCAAACACCGCCTCCTCACCGAGGCGCAGATCCGCATACGTCCAGCGCATGAAGGCAGCGCCCGTCGGGAACGGGGGCTCGGAGATAAGCATCAGCCGTTCGCCTGGCGAGTACCCCACGTCCATCAGCGCGCGCAGAAATCTCCATCGCCGACGGCGAAGTGCGTGAGCATCTATCGGCATCTCGTGCGGCTGCCCGGACCCACTAGGCTCTGCGCATAGCGCGGTCCGCAAGAAACGCTGATCGAGCCGCAACTCCTGCGGACATGCGAGCAGGTCTGCCTTGCGTACCACTGGCAGAAACTCGAGGTGGACAGCGGAAGAGACGCGCGTCAAATCGACGCCGGCTGCCTTCCAATGCTGGCGATAGAAAGGAACGTGTTCTGCGGCGTCCAGAAGTATTTGGCGCAGTCGTATCGCGTTCATGCGGTGGCCCTGCCTGACCAGTGGGGAATTCGAGTGCCAGCGACGCCGGGTGCGCGACGCGGGCCTGAAAATCGTTGTGTGCGCCGAGGGCAGTCGGCGTGAGCGCTCCATCTGCACCGATCGCGCCCGCGATCGGGAAAGTCTTGCTGCGGCGCCCTGCGAGATTTGACAGAAGCGGCACGCGCGCGCTGCTGCGCACGCTGACAACGGCATTCGCCGCGTAGCCGACGTTTGCATCCGAATTGCCGCCCGGCAGCAGTGACTTCTTCATCGGGAGAGCTTCTGTTTTGCGTTGGCTGTTGCACCTCCCGTGCCATCAACGCGTCGTCGCGTCTGGCCTCCGAGAAGCCTTGCGACGCCGTACTCCGGCTGCGGCGCGTGTACAAACCGCCGAGCTTTTGTAAAAGACGCGCGCCGTCCGGCCTCCGGCCGCGCTTGATGCGGCGCCTTCAGATTCGGGCTGTGCGACCGATAAGCCGCCCACGGGAAAAGGCGGCTGAACGCCTCAGGTTGGAAAGTCGAGGCCGGGCAGTGAGACCCGATTCACAGTGGCGAGCGGTCCCCGGGGTCCCGATGTCGGGCTCCGCCGCAATGCGGCCGGGAGTGCCGACTCGCACACAGACCCACCTCGACCCACGGGACACACTTTTCGTCGCTATGCCTTCCGCAGCCTCATGACAGCGACCGACGCACCACGCAATGCCGAAAGCTCGGCGGCGACAGGCGATGCGCACTCACCGCAACGCAGCGCGCGCATTCACGCGTGGCTCGAACGCTTCAATCGCCCGCTCACTCTGATCCTGGCCTGCACCATCCTCGTGTGCGATCGCGTGCTTCCCGCGGCCGTCATCATGGATTCGGCGTACGTCATGGTGGTCATCCTCAGCTTGTGGGCGCCGCGTGAGCGGGACACCTACCTCGCAGCAACGCTGTGCACGCTCTTCGTCGCATTCGACGCGGCGATGACCACGGTGCCCTTCTCGGCCTATCTCCACTTTTCGAATCGCGGTGTAGCAGTCGCGGTCATCTGGATCACTGCGGCGATGTGTCTCTGGCGCAAGCGTCAATCGGAGGAAGATGCGCGAGTGCTCGCGCAAGCCGAGCGCGCGCTCGTCGAAAGCCGCGAATTGCTGGGTGCGCTTGCGCGTGCGGAGAAAGCGGAAGACGCGCATCGACTCGCGGAGGCGCGCCTCGCCCGTGCCATTCGCGGAACGAGCGACGGCCCGTGGGAATACGAGATTGCAACGGAGCAGTACTGGCTGGCACCGCACTGGCGCACGATGCTCGGCTATGGGCCGGACGAGCTGCAGGTCTGCACCCGCAATTCCCTCATTGATCTGGTGCACCCCGACGACCGGCCCGCGCAGCAAGCCGCCTTCCAACGAGCCATCGAAACTGCCGGCGTGTACGACGCGGAGTTCCGAGCACGAACGAAATCCGGCGAGTACCGCTGGTTCCGCTCGCGCGGCATCTGCGACACCGACGCGGACGGCAAGCCCACGCGCGTCTCCGGCGCCCTGCAGGACGTGACTGAACGCCGCCAGTATCAGCATGACCTCATCGAGGCGCGCGAGGCCTCCGCTGCTGCCAATCGCGCCAAAGGCGAGTTCCTCGCCAACATGAGTCATGAGATCCGCACGCCCATGAACGGCGTCATCGGCATGACGGAGCTGCTGCTCGACACGGCACTCGACCCGTCCCAGCGGGACTACACAGAAACCATCCGCGACAGCGCCGGCGCGCTGCTCACGGTGATCAACGACATCCTCGACTTCTCCAAGATCGAAGCCGGCAAGCTCGATCTCGAGCACATCGAGCTCGATCTGCGCGACACCGTGGAAGACGTCGCGCGGCTGCTCGCGATCCAGGCCCATGGCAAGGGCCTCGAGCTGACCGCTCACATCGACCCCGCGGTGCCGGACCTCGTGAAGGGCGACCCCGCGCGACTGCGCCAGATTCTCGTGAACCTCGGCAGCAATGCCGTGAAGTTCACCGAGAAGGGCGAAGTGGCAATCGACGTGCGCGTCATCAGCAGCGATGGCGAATCCGCGATGATCCAGTGCGACGTGCGTGACACGGGCCCCGGCATCCCCAAGGACCGCCAGTCCGCGCTGTTCCAGCCGTTCTCCCAGGTGGATGCGTCGACGACGCGCAAGTACGGTGGGACCGGTCTCGGCCTCTCCATCGTCAAGCGCCTCGCAGAGCTCATGGGCGGTCAGGCAGGCATCAACAGCACCGAAGGCGCCGGGTCGACATTCTGGTTCACTGCGCGTGTCGGCATCGCCGCGCGCAAGCACATCGACCTCGAGGCCCAGCACGCCGCGCTGAAAGGGCTCCGCGTACTAGTGGTGGACGACAACGCCACCAATCGGCGCGTCCTCACCGGCCAGCTCGAAGCCTGCGGCATCCTGCCCGTGTGCGTCGACACAGCGCAGGACGCGTTGCAGGCGCTCGTGGATGCCACCGTGCAGAACGCGCCCTTCCAGGTGGCCCTGCTCGACTACCACATGCCCGAATGCGACGGCGAACAGCTCGGCCGTCTCATTCGCACCTACGATCACCTCACGCACACGCGGCTGGTGCTGCTCACGTCGTCCGGACACCGTGGGGATGCGCAGCGGTTCGCCGACCTCGGCTTTGCAGGCTATCTCGTCAAGCCGATCACCCGCCGGGATCTGACGGCGTGTCTGAGCCTCGTGATGTCGAACAGCGCGGAATCGTGGAAGCGGCGCGCGCAGCCGCTCGTCACGCGCCATCAGGTGCGCGCCGTGCGAGTGGACGGCGATCGCCGCATCCTGCTTGCCGAAGACAATCCGGTGAACCAGAAAGTAGCCCGCATGGTGCTCGAGAAGCTCGGCCTCGAAGTCACCGTGGTGAACAACGGCCGTGAGGCCGTCACTGCCTGGCGCAGCGGCGGGATCGACCTCATCCTCATGGACTGCCAGATGCCGGAGCTCGACGGGTACGCCGCGACGCGCGAGATCCGCCGCATCGAGCAGGGCCGCCAGAGCATCCCGATCGTTGCGCTCACCGCCCACGCGATGAAGGGCGATGACGAGAAGTGTCGCGCCGCCGGCATGACGGACTACCTCACGAAGCCGCTCGACCGGGCAAAGCTCGTCGCGTGCCTCGAACGGCACCTGGGCAAGATCAGCGCCGGCCCGGGCGACGCCTCGGGCGTGACCGCGACGGACGATCCGCCTCCTGCTGCGCCGGTCGACTGGGGTGCGTTCCTGAGATCCATGGATGGCGATGAGATCCTCGCGCGGGAGCTCGTCGACCTGTTCATCGAAAGCGGCGACGAGTCGCTCGCGCTCATCGTCTCGGCGCTCGGCATGCGTGACTACGCCGCCATCAGCGAGCAGGCACACTCGCTGAAGGGCGCAAGCGCGAACCTCCGTGCCACATCCACAGCGCTCGCCGCCGCCCGTCTCGAGGCCGCCGCCCGTGCGGGTGACATCCCCCAGATCGACACCGCTGCGGTTGCCCTGCGCAGCGAAGTTGAGCGGACCATCGACTTCCTGCGGTCGAAGGTGGCTTCGGGCTGACGAAACCAGGCTTGCCGTGGACGAGGCGGCCACCAGGGGGCACGGCGCGGTATGATCCTCGCCCTCCACGCGAAAGGTTTCTCCCGGTGGCCGAATCCTGGCGGGCATCCACGCTTGCGCCATTCCGCTCGCGCACGTTCCTGAAGATCTGGTCGGCGAGTCTCGTCTCGAACTTCGGCAGTCTCATCCAGGCGGTCGGCGCTTCGTGGCTCATGACGTCGCTCGCCCCGTCGCCGGAGTACGTGGCACTGGTGCAGGCGGCCACCACCCTGCCGATCATGCTGCTCGCCCTCCCCTCCGGGGCCATCGCGGATATCTGGGACCGGCGCATCATCATGCTGATTGCCCAGGGCGCGATGCTCACCGTGTCGATCGCGCTGGCAGTGATGGCGTACCTCGACTACCTCACGCCCTGGTCGCTGCTCACCATGACCTTCCTCATTGGCTGCGGGGTCGCGCTCTACGGCCCGGCATGGCAGTCGTCCGTCGGTGAACAGGTACCGCGCGAACACATCCCTGCCGCGGTGGCACTCAACACGATGTCCTACAACCTGGCCCGCACGGCGGGGCCGGCTGTGGGAGGCGCCATTGTCGCGGTGGCTGGGGCGACAGCGGCGTTCGTGGCCAACGCGCTGACCTACGTCGGCCTCCTCACGATGCTCGCGACCTGGAAGCGCCAGAAGCCTGAAACGAATCTGCCGCCTGAATCGATGCTCATGGCCATGAGCGCGGGCCTGCGGTATTCGCGACTCTCACCGGCCATTCGCGCCGTGCTGCTCCGTTCGTTCACGCTCGGCGTTCTCGGCAGTGCCATCTGGGCGCTCATGCCGCTCATTGCGCGCGACCTGCTCGGCGGCGGCGCGCTCACGTACGGCGTGCTCTTCGGCACCTTCGGGGGTGGCGCGGTCGTCGGGGCTCTCGCCAGCGCAGCCGCACGCCAGCGCATGGAAAACGAGAAGCTCGTGCGCTTTGCCACGCTGGGTTTTGCTCTGACGGCGGGCGTGGCGGCATACAGCACGTCGCTTCTCCTGACACTGCCCGCGTTCGTCATCGGCGGCGCGTCGTGGGTGCTGATGCTCTCCACCTTCAACATCACGGTACAGATGTCATCGCCCCGCTGGGTGACAGGCCGCTCCCTCGCGATCTACCAGATGCTCACGTTCGGCGGCATGGCCATCGGAAGCTGGCTGTGGGGCGAGCTCGCGGCCAGCCAGGGCCTCGTCACGGCGCTGGCCACTTCGAGCGCGGGGATCGCGCTGTCCGTGCTGCTGGGGCTGAAAGCACGCCTGCCGCAGAACGACAGCCTGAACCTCACGCCCTCCCGCGGCCCGCCGAACATCACCCCGCGCGTGGAGGTCGGCCCGGAAAGCGGCCGCGTCGTCGTGACTGTGGAATATCGCGTGGCGGCCCAGGACCAGCCGGGCTTCGTGCAGGCGATGCAGGAGGTCCGGCGCATCCGGCGCCGCGACGGCGCACGACGATGGATGCTGCTGCAGGACATGAGCGAGCCGGAGCTCTGGATCGAGCGTTTCCACAGCCCGAGCTGGGTGGAGCACTTGCGCCGCTACCATCGCTTCACGGTCGCGGACCTCGACATCGAGCGCCGCGCCATGGCCTATCACCGTGGAAGCGGGCCACCCAAGCTGCGCCACCTGCTGGAGCGCCCCGCTGGCGACTTTCCAGCCAGCGCAACCGAGGCGCAGCAACTTCGGGAGCGCGCTGTGGTCAGCGACCCGAACCTGCCCTCGAGCGCCGGATCGACCTGAGGCCGACCCGGCGCGGGCGGTTTACCAGATGGAAACGCGATCCTCGGGTTTCAGGTACAGCTTGTCACCGGGCTGCACACCGAACGCTGCATACCACGCATCCATGTTCCGCACCGGCCCGTTGACGCGGAAGTACGCGGGGCTGTGCACATCCGAAAGCACCTGCTCACGCAGCACGGGCTCGCGATACTTGGCACGCCACACCTGCGCCCATGACAGGAAGAACCGCTGGTCGCCCGTAAGCCCGTTGATGACCGGCGCCTCCTGTCCTTTGAGCGACAGGCGATAGGCGTGATAGGCCATGTTGAGGCCCCCGAGGTCGCCGATGTTCTCGCCGAGTGTGCTGGCGCCGTTCACGTTGAGCCCCGGCAGCGCTTCGAAGCCCGAGAACTGCTTCACCAGCTTGTCCGCGCGCTCCGTGAACGCGGCGGCATCACGCGCGGACCACCAGTCGTTGAGACTTCCATCCGGCGCGAACTTGCGCCCCTGGTCGTCGAACCCGTGCCCGATCTCGTGCCCGATGACGGCACCGATGGCGCCGTAATTCACCGCGGCATCGGCATTGGGGTCGAAGAACGGCGGCTCGAGAATCGCGGCCGGGAACACGATCTCGTTGTTCTGCGGGTTGTAGTAGGCGTTGATCTCCTGCGGCATGAGGAGCCACTCGGACTTGTCGACCGGCTGATCGAGCCGCGACACCTGCCGGTGCCATTCCCAGGCTTCGGCACGCTTCACGTTGCCGAGGAGATCGCCGCGTTTCACCTCGAGCGCGGAGTAGTCTTTCCACTTGTCGGGGTAGCCGATCTTGGTCACGAACGTGCCCAGCTTCTCGTGGGCGCGCGCCTTCGTCTCCGCCGTCATCCACGTGAGCGCGTCGATGCGCTCGCCGAGCGCTGCTCGCAGGTTCGCCACCAGCTCTTCCATCTTCGCCTTCGAAGCGGGCGGGAAGTACCTGGCCACGTAGACCTGCGCCACCTGCTCGCCCAGCGAGCCGTTCACAACGTCCACGCCACGCTTCCAGCGCTCCCGCTGCTTCGGCTGGCCGCGAAGCGTGGCGCCGTAGAAGTTGAACCGCGCATCATCGAACCGCTTCGGCAGATACGCTGCGTGGCTGTTGAGATAGTGGAACGTGAGGTAATCCTTCAGCGTGGGAAGCGGAGTGCTACCCACGAGCTTGGCGATGTCGCGCACGGCGGTGAGCTCGCCGATGATCACGTTCTGCCGCGAGCCGAGCTCGGCGGTGTCGAGAAATGCCTGCCAGTCGAAGCCGACCGCATACGACTTCAGCTGCGCAACCGTGCGCGGGTTGTACATGGCATCGATGTCGCGGCGCTTCTCGATCGGCCAGCTCACGCGCGCGATGGCGGTCTCGAAAGCGAGGATGCGCGCGGCCTTGGCCTTGGCGTCCGCGGACGAGACACCCCCGAGCTCCAGCATGCGCGCGATGTACTCACCGTACTTCGTGCGAATCTCCTCGAGCTGGGCGTCGTCCTTCACATAGTAGTCACGGTCCGGCAAGCCGAGCCCGCCCTGGTCGATGCCCACCGTATAGATGTTCGGGTTCTTGAGGTCCGGCGGCAGCGAGACGTCGAAGGTGGACTGAAACCCCGGCGCGCCGAACAACGCAGCAACTTCCTTCTTCGACGCAGCGGCTGCGATGCGATCCAGATCACCCTTGATGGGCGCGAGGCCGTTCGCCTCGATCGCTGCTTCGTCCATGAAGCTCGCGTAGAAATCACCGATCTTCTGCTCCGGCGTACCTTCAGCGGGGTTCGTGGCGGCGGCCTGCTCGATGATCTCGCGCACGCGCTGCTGAGAGATCTCGTCGAGCGTCGTGAAGATGCCGTAGCTCGCGCGATCCTCGGGAATGGCAAAGGTCTCGTACCACTTGCCATTCGCATGGGCGAAGAAATCATCGCCGGCCTTCACGTCAGGGTTGGCTGCCGTGAGGTCGAGGCCGAAGTCGCCAATCGCGGCCGGCGGTGGAGGTGCGGGGGCAGCGACGGGCGCGGGCGGCGCAGCCGGCTGCTGAACGGGAGTCGAGCTGCATGCTACGGTGGCAAGCGCGACAGCCGCGAGGATCTGAAACTTCATGATGTTCAGGGGCCTTGAAAAGGTCTGGAAGGTACCGGATGTCTGGCCGGCGGTGGATCATCATAGCGCCGGGCGCAGGCGTGACCCAAAGCGTCACGCTGCACGATGCGATGGATGGCCGCGCCGCTGCGGCAGGTCGCATACCAGACCGCGGGAACACAGGATCGTTTCTTGCGGCGCACGCCCCCCGCGCGCTTGTTCTGCGGCCCGCTGCGGGCCACGCCACGCACACGCCGACGCACGGAGTGAGCTCGATGACCGACCTGTTGTTGACTGCCGCAAAGCGGCTCGGTGTGGATACGCACATCAGCGCCGGGCCAGGCGATGGCATGCCGGGTCAGAGTATCTGGGCTCGCTGGCCACGCCATCCGCGCGAAGTCGCTCAGGACGTGCTCAACCACATTCTGCAAAGCGAGCGTGACGCAAGCGTCATCCCCGTGGGTGGAACGCCCCTCTGGCGCGCACGTCATCGCAACTGGACCTGCATCGGTCGGTTCGAAGAAGCCGTCGCGGAGCTGGCCTGGCACCTGGCCGAACCGCCGCATGCTGGACACGTTACGCGCCGCTCCGGTCTGGATCGAACAGGACACGGTTCGATTCGTTGAGTCGCTGCGCCGTTCTCGTACATGCTTACTGTCTCGTCGCGTGCCGACGGGCGCAGCCATGCGCCGTTGGCACGCGTGTTCATTGAAAGCGGGGTCACCATGCTCTCCATCCCTCTGCGCACGCCCCCTTCGGCACACGTACACACATCCGCACTGACGAGCAGGTACCGGCAAGTTCGCGCCGCCACCGCAGCGCTTTGCGGGCCACTGGCTACGGATGATTACTCGATTCAATCCATGCCGGATGCGAGCCCAGCGAAATGGCACATCGCACATACCAGCTGGTTCTTCGAGGAATTCGTGCTGCAAGCCGCCATCGACGGCTATCGCTTCTTCGATCCGCAGTATCGATACCTATTCAATTCCTACTATGAATCCGTAGGGCCGCGGCACAGCAGGCCTGAGCGCGGCCTCCTTTCTCGGCCGACCATCGAGCAGGTGTGGGCATATCGCGCGCACGTGGACGAAGAGATGCATCTGCTGCTCGAGCGAGATGCACTGGCGCCCGACCTTCGCAAAGTCGTAACGGTCGGCCTGCATCATGAGCAGCAACATCAGGAGCTCCTGCTTACGGACATCAAGCACCTCTTCTCCAAGAATCCGCTGCAGCCGGCCTACGCGGCGGAGAGTGTCGTGCCACAACGCGCCTCCGCCAGCTCACTCCGCTTCATGGAGTTTCCTGGCGGCATCGTCGAAATCGGGCACACGGGAGAAGGGTTCTGCTTCGACAACGAGCTTGGCCGGCACCGCGTATTTCTCGAGCCGTTCCTGCTGGCGAACCGTCCCGTTACGAACGAGGAGTACCTTCAGTTCATACGCGACGGCGGCTACGAGAAGCCAGAGCATTGGCTGTCGGAGGGCTGGGCCTGCGTGCAGCGTGAACAATGGCAACGTCCGCTGTACTGGTCCGACTCGCTTGATCGGGAGTTCACCCTCACCGGCGCGCGCGAGCTCGACACGCACGCCCCGGTGTGTCATCTCAGCTACTACGAAGCCGATGCGTTCGCTCGCTGGGCCGGCGGCCGCCTGCCCACAGAGCTCGAGTGGGAGTGCGCTGCCGCGAGCGTGCCCGTGGAAGGCAATTTCGTGGAGACCGGCGCATGGCATCCGATGCCTATCTCCCTTTCGAACGCCAATAGCGCAGCGCTTCAGCAGATGTTCGGCGACACCTGGGAATGGACTGCATCGGCCTATGCACCCTACCCCCGGTTTCAGCCGTTGAACGGAGCACTGGGCGAGTACAACGGGAAGTTCATGGTGAGTCAGCTCGTTCTTCGCGGGGGATCTTGCGCGACGCCGCAGAGCCACATCCGCAGCACCTATCGCAACTTTTTCTATCCGAGCGCTCGGTGGCAGTTCAGCGGACTGCGGCTCGCCGCGGACGTGCACCGATGACGCCGCCGACCGCCGGCACGCTCAGGCTTCGCGATCATCATCCAGCTCACGAGCCGTTCGTCGCGAACGTGCTCGCAAGCCTCGGTGAGACTCCGAAGCGCATCTCGCCGATGTACTTCTACGACGCGCGTGGCTCCGCGCTCTTCGATCACATCTGCGAGCTACCGGAGTACTACCCGACGCGCACGGAGCTGAACATTCTCCAGACGCATGGCGACGACATCGCCCGCTGCATCGGAGAAGAAACATTGCTCGTGGAGTTCGGCAGCGGCTCCAGCATGAAAACACGCGTGCTGCTGGACAGGCTGCCTGCCCTCTCCGCATACGTGCCGGTCGACATCTCGCGAAGCCATCTGCTTGCAGCGGCGCAGGGGATTTCTGCGTCGTATCCGCACATGGAAGTTCTGCCGGTGTGCGCAGACTTCACACGCCCCTTCGCCCTGCCGGCGCCGCGTCGCCCCGCAAGGCGAACGGTGGTGTTCTTCCCGGGCTCCACCATCGGCAACTTCGATCCGGCCGCGGCCATCGATCTGATGCGCGTGATGCGCAGAGTGGCGGGTGACAACGGCGGGCTGATCGTCGGCACGGATCTCGTGAAGGACACGGATGTGCTCATCCGCGCATACGACGATGCGGCGGGCGTCACGGCCGCCTTCAACCTGAACGTCCTGCGGCGACTGAACGTGGAGCTGGGTGCGAACTTCGACCTGGCCGCATTCCAGCACCGCGCGGTGTGGAATGCGCAGGCCAATCGGATCGAAATGCATCTCGTCAGCCTGCGGAAACAGACCGTGTCACTTGGCGGGGAGACGTTCCGTTTCGCGGCCGGTGAGCCCATCGTGACGGAACACTGCCACAAGTACACGCCCACGCGCTTTGCGATGCAGGCGGCGGAAGCCGGGTGGATGAGGCGCGCTCACTGGATGGATGAGCGCGCCTGGTTCAGCGTGAACTACCTCGAAGCCGAGTGATTCACCGAAGAAAGAGACGCGAGCGTAGTTCCTTCAACCAGAGGCTCCCGGCCGCCGGAGACTCCTGCGCTCCGCGGCCAGGGGCCTGATCCGGTCAGTGTGAGCTGGCCCTGGAGTGGGAACCGGCTCTGGACTGCGAGCCGGCTCTGGACTGCGAGCTGCCTCGGGATGGCGAGCTGGCTTTCGCGCGTCTCGTGGTGCGCGCGGGGCTCTTGCTCCGCTTGCTCTCGAGGGTGCGGAACACCTGCGCATCCCGCTCGTCCTGCCGGCCCGACTTCGCTTTGCTCTTTGCCTTGCGCAACGCGGTCTGGTCGACACCGCCGGTGGGCCGCCTGGTCGCGGCTTTGCCGGCCTTCTTCACAAACGTGCTGGCGCGCTTGTTGTAGCGGCGGGCCGACTCGTAATCCCCTTCGCCTTGAACCTTCGCCATGTCGAAGCTCCCTGGGAGTGGTTGCTGGTTCATCGATCGTACGGAATTCATCCAGCGATGGGGCAAATGTAGGACGCATCTGACGCGCGAGTCAGCCGATGCCGCGTTCCCCGCGCGGGTTAAGCGGATGGGGCCGAGAGCACGACCACGCTAGCGTGCCGCCATGAGCTTGCGAAACCTGGGATCCTTGCTGGCGCCGGTTTGCGGAGCACTGCTGATCCTCATCGCATGATCTCTACACCGCGCTTGCACAACAGTAACGGGGAGTGAATCTATGACGGAACGTACTGCGGAGCGGAGCGCCGCATTGGCGGATGAGCTGCGCAACGTCGTCGATCGTGCGGAGAGTCTGCTGAAGGGGCTCGCCGCGGACAAGGACGAGGCCGCAACTCACCTGCGCGAACGGGTGCTCAGCACCGTCGACACCGCGAAGGCTCGTCTTGCCGATCTCGAGCAGCAAGCGGGGGTCGTGGCCCAGCGCGCTTCGGTGGCGAGTGAGGCGTACGTGCGCGAGCACCCATGGACCGTCGTGGGAGGTGCCGTCGCCGCAGGGCTGTTGCTCGGGGCCCTGTTCACGCACGGCGTCAGCTCGGCTCGCGGCGATCGACCCGACTGAGGCGCTCCGCATGTGTATCCGCGGGCCGGCGGCTCGTCACGCGGCCCCGGCCCGCTGACTGCTGGCCTCTGCGCCCATCCCATGTTTCGGGCGCAGAGGGTCGAGGTAAAGTGTGCCTGCGACGGCGAGACGAGCCCATCGTGAGTTCACCAGTTTGAGTGCGAAAGTCGACATTCCGCAGCCTTCCGGCCTGCGACGCAGCCCGTTCCGGCTCCTGCGGCCTTCCACCTGGGCCGCGCTCCTCGCCGTGCTCGCGATCATCGTCGTGGTCGCGGCCGTGGGGCACCTGTCGGGTCACCTCATCACGCTCATCGTCGTGAGCCTGGTGCTGCTTGCCGTGGTGGCGCACCTTGTGGCCTCGAGTGCCGCGCGCCGCGAGGAGAGCCGTGCCACGGCCGCACGTCAGGCTTCAGAATTCGAGAGTCTCCTGGAGGCGCGCACGCGCGAGCTCTCGGAGCTGTCCACCCATCTGCAGGAATTCGCGGAGAAAGAGAAGTCCGCGCTCGCGCGCCATCTGCACGACGAGCTCGGCGGTCTGCTCACCGCCGCGAAGATGGATCTCTCCTGGCTGCAATCGCGCCTCACCGAGGGCACGTATGGCGCCCGCCTCGCGCAGCTCGGCACCGTGCTCGACGACGCGATGGACCTCAAGCGCCGTGTCGTGGAGGACCTGCGCCCGTCCCTGCTCGATCACTTCGGGTTGCCGACAGCCCTGCGCGCTCACGTGGAAAGCGTGTGCTCCAAGGCCGGCCTGCATTGTGATGTGACGATGAGCGACGACGCGGAGAGCATCTCCAAAGAATCGGCGATCGCGATCTTTCGCGTGATCCAGGAAGGGCTGTCGAACGCCGTCCGGCACGCGAAGGCGAAGACCGTGCGCCTGGCGCTCTCCGGGGATTCGCAGCGCTACCTGCTGCTGCTCACGGATGACGGCTGCGGAATGGACCTGAACGACGCGCGCTTCCGATGGTCTCACGGGCTCGCCGGAATGCGTCACCGCGTACAGGCCCTGGGCGGAACGTTCGCCATCGAGTCCGCCCCCGGCGAGGGGACGACGCTGCGGATGGAGGTCCCGAAGAAGCCGCCAGGCAGCTGAGCGGCCCGCCTGTGGGGCTAGTGCGGGCCCCGCGACCCCGCCCACTTCGACTGGCCGTCCGCGACGATGCCTTTCAGCATCGCGATGTCACGCATCTTGTCGAGGAAGTAATCCGCGCCCGCCGCGAAACAGTGGTCGCGCACGAAGTCCGACGCGTAGTTGGTGAGCACGACGATGAGCGGCTGGCCGTCCGGCGGGTAGAGCTGCCGCGCATGGCGGATGACCGCCACCCCGTTGCCCTCCGCCAGCTCGATATCCACCACGAGCACGTCGTACAGCCCTTCCTTCAGGCGCGTCAGCGCCTCGGACTGGGTCGCCGCCTGTGCGGCGACCGACAACCGCCCCGGCTCCGACAGCAGGTCCACGAGGCGCCGCGAAAGCGCGTCGGAATCCTCGATGAGGAGGATGCGGCGTTCCCCTGCGGCCTGGCTCTTCATGCCGGGTGTGTGGGCCTCGGTGGAGCTCATCGTGTCACTGCAGAAGGTCGTTCTTGATGGCGTAGTACGTGATGTCCGCGTTGGTTTTCATGCCCATCTTCTCCAGGATGCGGGTGCGGTACGTGCTCACGGTTTTCACGCTCAGGAATAGTTTGGCGGCAATCTCCGAAACGCTTTTCCCTTCCGCGAGTTTCGTGAAGATCTGGAACTCGCGCTCGGAAAGGACGCTGTGGCGCGGCTCGTTGGGTGAGCCGCCCTGGATGCCACTCACGAGCAGCTCCGCAAGCTCCGGGCTCACGTAGCGCCCGCCCCGCACGGCGGCGCGGATGGCACGGCAAAGCTCGGCGTCGTCGGCGTTCTTGCTCACGAACCCGCTTGCCCCCGCGCGCAGCACGTTCATGCCGTACTGGGTCTCGGGGTAGGCGGAGAGCACGAGCGTGGCCACGGATTCGTGGTGCGTCTTGATCTGTCGCAGCACATCGAGGCCGGACATGTCCGGCAGCGACAGGTCGAGCAGCAGCACGTCGCACGGCGTTCCCCGCAGCAACGTCAACGCTTCACGACCGGTCCTGGCCTCACCCGCCCAGGTGAAATCCGGCTGACCCTCGATGATCTGCTTGAGGCCGATCCGAACGAGCTGATGATCGTCTACTACGGCGACTCGTGTAGCTGGCATGCAGGTTCTGGTCTAAACCACGGCTCGCGGGGCGTCAGCCCCGCGCGGACTCGCGGTGGGCCTCCGCTGACTCGTTCGGGTCGAGCAACGCTTCCTTCGTGCCGGTAGCACTGAGCGCATCCTTGCCGTTGTACGCCTCGAGGCGGTTGTAGAGCGTCTTCAGGCTCACACCCAGGATCTCCGCAGCCTTGCGCTTGACGTGGCCGCAGTAGACGAGCGTCGCCATGGTGACGCGGCGTTCGACTTCCTCCAGCGGCGTGCCGACGCGGATCGTGATGGTCGTGCCGTCATCGCTCTTCGGCGTCGGGTCCGACACGGCGACGTCACATTCGATGACATCGTCCGCCATGATGTAGGCGCGCTGCACGTAGTTGCGCAGCTCGCGTACGTTGCCGGGCCAGTTGTGCTGATAGAGGCGCACCAGCGCATCACGCGAAAAACTCTTGTTCGTCCCTTCGATGCGGTTCAGATCGTCGAGGAAGCACTGGGCGAGCTGCTCGATGTCCGTCCCGCGATCACGCAACGGCGGCAGACGGATGGGGAAAACGTTCAGGCGGTGGTAAAGATCCTCGCGCAGCTTGCCGTCCGCCACGGCTTTCTCGGGCTCGCGGTTGGTGGCGGCCACCACTCGCACGTCCGTGGAGATCTGCTGCGTGCCGCCGACGCGCATGAACGAGCCCGTCTCCAGCACCCGAAGGAGCTTCACCTGCAGCTCCATCGGCATCTCGGTGATCTCGTCCAGGAAGATCGTGCCGCCGTTGGCGCGCTCGAAGAACCCTTTGTGCTGCCGGTCCGCGCCGGTGAAGCTGCCGCGCTCGTGACCGAACAGCTCGCTTTCGATGAGCTGCGGGGCGACGGCGCCGCAGTTGAGCGGCAGGAACGCCGCCTCGCGGCGCCGGCTCAGCTCGTGGATCGTGGATGCGGCGAGCTCCTTGCCCGTGCCGCTCTCGCCGATGAGCAGCGCGGTCGCCGACGTGGGCGAGACGCGGCTCAACTGGTCATAGAGCACCTGCATGCGCTGCGAGCTGCCGAGGATCTTGCCGAAACGCCCCAGCTTGCGCAGGGCGTCGCGCAGCTCGCCGATCTCGTGCTGAAGCGCGGAGGTTTTCTTCGCGTGGCGCAATACCGCCTGCACGCGTTCGAGGTCCGCGGGCTTGACGAGATAGTCGCTGGCCCCGGCGCGCAGCGCCGCGACGGCGCTGTCGACGGTCGCGTGGCCCGTGACGATGATGACTTCCGTGGCTTCGGGCTTCTCGAGCTCGCCAACGAGCTCGATGCCCTGGCCATCCGGCAGACGCAGGTCGGTGAGCAGCACGTCAGGCCGCTGCCGGCCGAGCTCGATGCGCGCTTCGCGCAGCGACTGGGCACGCGCAACCGTGAAGCCTTCCATGCGTGCGACTTCCTGCAACCACTCCACGACGTCCGAGTCGTCGTCGACAATCAAGGCGTGTGCCATTGCTTCCTCGTAAACATGATTTTCGTCGGCGGCACTGTAATGCCGGCCCGACCAGTCGATACAAGTGTCGGCCAGGCCCGACAGGAACGATTGCTGCTCCGCTTGCCGCCAACATTGCGGAGGGAAGCATCGGACATGAACTGGTCAATCGGAATTCTGTCGATCGGGGCGGTGGTCCTGGGAATGGCGCTCGATCGGCGCAGGCAGCGCGACTCGTCGAGGCTAACACGACCGGAAATCCAGCGATGGGAAGAGGAAGGTGGCGCAGTGCCGAACGGCTCCGCGCGCACGGCAGCGCAGACGGAAACGCCAACGGTCTGGCCTGCTTCATGAACCCTTGTACGCCGGTCTGACATCTCTCCAGCCCGCCTTCGCTCACCGAGCTTCATTCAAGGATGGGGCCCAATTCGGAGGGGACCCCAGCAGAACGCTCCAGCGTGCCGTTTTTCTCCCTGGGTTTTCGCCTGGGGCCCGCATGGAGCCTCATCCCGTTGCCGGGCACCCACAAGCGGTGCGTAAAAAGGAAATGCTGTGGTTCCGGCATCGCTTCTCACCGGGTAGTTTTTTCCCCCGCTGTAGGTTTTACACGCTTTCGCGCCTCCGCGAAGGGCACTCCGCACCGCTCCCAGAGGTGATCGATGGCATCCGTGCGCTCCGCCAACCGGTTCGCGTGCAGGGCCACCGTTCGCCGGATTCGCTCCGGAAGGTAGCCACCCAGCGCGCGGCCGTAGCGATGAAGCGTGTCGAGCTCGGCGTGCTGCACGGATTGCAGTGCGATCGTATCGTCGGCGCCAAAAATACGGGCCTTGATGGCGCTCCATTGCCGCGCATTGCGCGTCGCCGCAGTCTCGCGCCGGGCGGGCGAGCCACCCAGCATCAAAACAAGGGCTTGCAGCTCCTCGCCGATGCGGCTCCATTCCTCCGCGCGCTCGTTCAGCGACTCACGCACGCCCGCGCCCGAAGCAACGCTTGCGCAGGTGCGACACATCGCCTCGCTGGCGAGCGCCGACTCGATGAGAGGGTTCAACGTTGCGATGGTCTGCCGGATGCGCATGCTGCGCGCGCCTCGATCTTTCTGCCGTGAGCAAGCTCGAGCATGAACCGTGCCTGCGGAGCATGGACTGGCATGGCCATTGCATTCTCACCCACGCGTACCGAACGGTATGCCGATTTTGCGTCGACGCCGGAGCATGGCTCCGGCGTCGAAGCTGACCGAAGACCCCCCGTTTGGCGGGCTGTGGTGCGACCAGCCCGCTATTTTTTTGCCTGCGAGAACCGCGTGCGCGGGTGCTTGCGATGAGGGGGCCGGAGGTTCAGATTCGCGCGCATGGAAAGCTCGCAGCTCGATGCTATCCACGCAGCGCTCGTCGCCGTCCAGCGCGCCATCACCTCGATGACCTTCTCCAGCTGCGACAAGGACGACGTCATCGAGCTCATCGATCGCGTCGAAAGCGAGCTGCGCTCCGCACACCCGAACGTGCCACTCATGGGCAGCTTCCTCAACTCCATCGCACGCAGCCTGCGCAACCAGCCGGAGGCACGCGAGGCGTGCCTCGCCATCGAGGAGGCGATCAACGGCGCCGGCCTTCCCAGCACCTGGCAATCCGGCATCTGATCCCGCCGCGGGTTCAGGCGTGCAGGCCCGCGAGCCTGCGGATGATCGGAACGAACGAATCGAAGTCCACGGGCTTGGGCACATGCAGATCGAAACCCGCGTCGATCGCGGCCTCGACGTCGCCGCGCGAAGCGTATCCCGTCAATGCGATCGCCACGACGCGCTCGCCGGACTGCAGGGCACGAAGCTTCCGGACGAGGGAGTAGCCGTCTTCTTCGGGCATCCCGATATCCGTCACCATCACATCGAAGTGGGCATGAGGTGCCCGCAGGTGCGTGAGCGCGGCACTGGCTGAATCGCCCACGGTGACGCTCGCGCCCTCGAGCCTCAGGGTTTCCGCGACGACGGCGCGTGCATCGGCCTCATCGTCGACCACGAGGATCGACAGACCTGCAAGCAGCCGCCTCGGCGAGCCGAGAGCCTCCCTGCCGCCATGCCCGTCCGCGACCGAGCCCGGAGGCGGGCGAACCGCGGTGGGCAGCGTGACGACGAACGTGGAACCGCGCCCTTCACCGCCACTACGAGCACAGACGCTGCCGCCGTGGAGCGAGACGATCTCGCGAACGAGGGTCAGGCCCAGCCCGAGACCCGCCGTGCGTCGCGTCGTCGAGCTGTCGCCCTGACGAAAGCGATCGAAGATGTGAGGCAGGAGCTCGGCCGCAATGCCCTGTCCCGTGTCCGCAATGCTGAGCTCCACGCGGCCCTCGAGCTCACGCAGGCTCACGGTGATGCGGCCGCCGGGCGGCGTGAACTTCACTGCATTCGAAAGCAGGTTCGACACGACCTGGCTCAGACGGTCCGGGTCACCCTGCATCGCGCCGGTTGCGCCGTGCAGATCCGTGTAGAGCCCGAGGTGTTTCGCCGCCGCGCTCGGGCGAATCGCGTCCACGGCCATTGCCACGATCGTGGCGAGCTTCGTGGGCCGGGGCGTGATGTGCAGCTTCCCGGTGCCGATGCGACCGAGGTCCAGCAGATCGTTCACCATCTTCAGCTGCGCGCGAGCACTCTGCTCGATGCGAGGGGCAACCGCGGCCACTTCCGGATCTTCCGCGCGCTTGATGGCGAGGATGCGGTTCCAGCCGAGGATGGCGTTGAGGGGCGAACGCAGCTCGTGCGAGACCACGGACAGGAACTCGTCCTTCGCGTGATTCGCTGCCTCGGCGCACTCGCGCAACTGGCGCTCACTAGCCAGTTCAGCTGCGAGCGCTGCGAGCCGGTTTTGCTCAGCAGTCGCATCACGTGCCGCCAGCAGCAGAAAAGCAGCTGAATCCACAGGATCTGCCAGAACACGGCCCCGCAGCGCTACATAGCGCGGCTCCGTCCCTTCGACGCGCACGGTCATGTCGAACGCGGTGCCGACCTCCAGCGCGGCGCGCACGGCGTGAAAGACACGCGTGCGATGCCCGGCTTCGACTCTCTGCTCGAGATCCACCCAGGTTGGCGTGGCGTCCGGAGCGAACCCGAAGAGTGCCTTGAAACAGCAGTCCACCGAGGCGATGGCCTGTTCACGACCGATGCGGCAGAAGCCGAGACCGGACGCGGCGAGCATCATTTCCAGCTCGTCTTTCCGGCGCGCGAGGGCCTCATCGTTGCGGGAGCCCGTCGCCGCGATGGGGGAACCGGCCTCCTCCTTGTGAGTTCTTCTCATGCTTTATTTCAATGGGCTATGTCGCGCAGACCCGACAGCAGGAGCCGTTCTTACACGTCCTTGCAAAGTAGCGCAGCGCGCCGGCGAGCACGCGGCGTGCCGCGAGCGGGAAAAACCGGCTTTGAGCGCGGGGACTCGTGATTGGCATAGCTGTTGCTTTGTAGAGTCCGATTCGCAGTCGCCGAGGTTCCTCTCAAGATGTCGCAAGCAGGATTAGGGCTGCGCCTGAAGCAGCAACTCACCCTCACTCCGCGGCTGCAGCAGTCCGTGAAACTGTTGCAGCTCTCCGCGCTCGAGTGTGTGCAAGAACTGAACCAGGCGATCGCGCAGAATCCTTTCCTGGAGGAGCAGCTCGAATCCGCCGACTCGCCGACGCCGGCCGAGGAATCCGCCAGCGAAGAGGGGGCGAGCAGCGCGGAGCTGGATTTCCCGGGGCCTGGCGCGAGCGGCAGCAGCGGCGGCGATGACGCGCCGGACTGGACCGAGTGGACCGCTTCACCCTCGACGCTGCGCGATTCGCTTCGCGAGCAGCTGCTGCTGCTGGGCTTGCCCGAGCGGGACCATGCGCTCGCGAATCTCGTGGTGGATGCGCTGGACGAGGATGGTTTCCTGCGCCAGCCGCTGTCGGAGATCGCACCCTTTGCCGAGGCGGTGGAAGCCGGTGAGCTCGAGACGGCGTTGCGCATCGTGCAGACCCTCGAGCCGAACGGCATCGCGGCACGCAGCCTGGGCGAATGTCTTTCGCTGCAGCTGCAGGCGCTGGACCGCAACGAGCCGGGTCGCGAGGTCGCCATCGAAATCGTGAACACGAAGCTCGATCTCATGGCCGCGCGCGACCACAGCAAGCTGCAGAGCGCACTGCGCTGCTCGGACGCGGACTTGCGGCTCGCCATAGACCTCATTCGCAGCCTCGATCCCCGCCCCGGCTCGCGTGTCGGCACGTTCGAGCCGCGCGCCATCGTTCCGGACGTGATCGTGCGCAAGGAGAAGAAGCGCTGGGTGGTGAGCATCAATGCTGCCATTTATCCGCGCATTCGCGTGAACCAGCAGTACGCGGACTGTTTCCGACACGCACGTGACGGTGAAACCACGCTGCTCGCGCAGCATCTGCAGGAAGCCCGCTGGCTCGTGCGCAATCTGGAACAGCGGTTCCTCACCATTCAGCGAGTGGCCGAAGCGGTGGTCGCACGGCAGAAGAACTTCTTCGAGTATGGCGACCTCGCCATGCGCCCCCTCACGCTGCGCGAGATCGCAGATGAGCTCGGGCTGCATGAGTCCACCGTGTCCCGCGCAACGAGCCACAAGTACATGGCGACGCCGCGCGGCGTCGTGGCGTTCAAGCGCTTCTTCTCGAGGCAGCTGGCTACGACGAGTGGCGGCTCATGCTCCGCCACGGCGATCCGCGCGCTGCTGCGTGAATTCATCGCTGCCGAAGATCGACGCAATCCGCTCTCGGACGTTCAGCTCACCGAGCTGCTTGCCGATCGCGGCGTGAAGGTCGCCCGGCGCACGGTGACGAAGTACAGACGCTCCATGCAGCTGCCGGCGGTGGACTTCCGCCGCGCGTGAGCGGCCCGCGCGCCACGTTCCGTTGTTGATACACCCGCTGCTCTGGCCATCCGACGATCCTTCGTCGGATGGCCCCCTGTTGCGCGGCCGCGCAGCCTCACTCCTTCCTGGATCGGCCTGAAGTGGTGGACGACGGTCCCGTCGTCGACGGGCCGGCGGTTCCCGAGCCCGCTTTCTGCTGGCTCGCCGCTGGGGCGGTGCCCGGGCTCGCACTGCCCGCCGGGGTCGAAGCGTAGCCGGCACTCTGGCCCACACCCTGTCCTGCATTCTGGCCGGTGCCCTGGCCCGCACTCTGCTCTGCACTCCGGCCCATGCCCCGGCGCTCGACCCGAATGCGGTTGTCGATGTCCTGCACGCCGGGTGCGGCATCGACGAGATCCTCGATCTCGTGCTTCATGTACCGGTCCGGCACCGTGCCTTCGAGCGTGACGCGGCAGTTCGACACGGTCACCGTCACATCACTCGAATCGATGTCGCCCGCCTGGATGAGGCGCTCGCAGATCTCCTCGCGTAGCCGCTCATCCGAGCGCTGATAGCCTTTCGGGCCGCGATTGAATTGCATGCTTCCGCCCATGCGGCCTCCGCGTTCGCCGCCCCCTGCGCGCCAGCCCCAGCCCTGACGCTCATTGCCGTAAGGTTGCTCTTCACCGTAGCGCTGCTGCGCCCCGTAACGCTGCTCACTGCCGTAGCGCTCGCCGTACCGCGCTCCGGGGCCGGGCTCGGGGCGACTGCGAGCGCGCATGCGCTCGTCGTAGCCGCCGCCGAATCCCGCGCCGCCGTCGCCGTAGTAGCCCGTGCCGAAGAACCGCGGCTCCTCGCGGGTATCCGAGAACGGCCCGGAACCGAGTCCACCACCGTAGCCGCCGCGATAGCCCGGTCCGCGCCCGAATCCACCCCCCGCACCGGACCGGCGCCACTGACCCCGCTCGGCATCGTAACCCCGACCAAAACCGGCGCGACCGTAGCCGCCACCGTAGTCCCGCTCTTCACCGCGACGCAGGCCGTACTGGCTCTCGCTGTATCGCGACTCATCCCAGCGCGGGCGACCGCCGCCCTCCCGGAATGGCCGCTGACCTTCGCCGCGATAGGGCCCGTAGCCCGATGCGCCGTAGGTGCCGCCGCCCGAGCCGCTCGCGCCGTAAGGCTCGCGCTGCCCATAGGGCTCGCGCGATTCGCGGAACTCACGCGAGCCGTAGTCGTCCTGCCCGCCACGCCCAAGGCCGGTCTGGTCCCGGTCGTAATCCTCCGGATTCTCGGAATACGGCTGCGTATTCGGATCACCCGCCATGCGGCCCGGGTATTCCCCCTCGCGGAAGCCATGGTTGCCGGGATAGAACGAGTCGCGGGGATCGCGCCCATAGTCACTTCCACGGCGTCCCGGCTCGCGCGGGCCCTCTTCTCGATCGCGCTCGTTGCGCGAGAAACGCGGATCTTCGTATCTCATGTCTCGCCTTTCCTCAGGTTCGTTGCCAGGCAAACGAAGTCGAAGACAGCGGAGCGCAGCAACCGCTGTACCCCCTCAAGACAAAGCCGCCGTCGCGCGCTCACGCGACGGCGGCGGCCGTGTTCTCCTCGAACCTGCTTGCGTTATCTCAGCGAGGTATCCGCAGTCCCTGCGAATCGGCCCGACGCGTCGGAGAACACGATCTCCACGCGGCGATTCTGCTGCTGACCCACGGCCGTCTCGTTGCTCGCCACGGGATAGGCCTTCCCCTTGCCCATCGACTGGACACGGCCGCGATCCACACCGCGCGAGGCAAGCGCATCACCAACCGCCAGTGCTCGCCGTTCAGACAGCTGCATGTTGTACTCCTCGGAGCCGCGGCTATCCGTGTGGCCCTCGATGAGCACCTTGGTGCCCGGGTTCTGCTGCAGATACGTGGCTACCCGATCGACCACGGTCATCGCGCCCGGTTTCAGGGTCGCGGAGCTCGTGTCGAACAGCACGTCGCCCAGTGTGAGCACCATGCCGCGGTCGGTCTGCTTCGCCTGCATGTCTTCGAGCTGGCGCTGGGCGGCCTCCGCCGCGGCGTTGGCCTGCTGCGCCTCCTGCGTGCGCGCTTCGAGCAGCACGCGATTGCGCTCGGCCTCACCTTTTGCCACCTGCGCCTTCGAGCGTGCTTCAGCGATGCGCGCCTGGCCCGTCTGGGCCTGCTGAGACGCCAGCGTCGAGTAGTGGATGGTCTTTTCCTCGTTACGATCCGTGTACGCGTCTTCCGCCTGCTGCAGCGATGCGCGCGCGTTCCTCAGCTCCTGGCTCGCGTCCTGCTGCGCGTCGGGGTCCTGAGCAAGCGTGTTGACATCCATCCGTGCCTGATCGAGCTGCGCCACACGCTCAGGCATCGAGGCACAGGCAGCCAGGAGAACCGCGCTCGCGAGAGCGATGATCGAAATGCTTGTGTGTTTCACGGCGTCCTCCTCGATTCTCAGGGCTGATTGGGCGTCGGCGTGGGTACGGTCGGCTGCGTCTGCTGACGCTGCGCTTCGCTCTGCAGGGTATCCGTGCTCTGCTGCACTTCCTGCGCGGCCTGGCGCGCCTGGCCGCTCGAGGCTTTCGCGGCGGCGAGCTCCGCCCCGGCCGCCGCCTCATTGGCGCGGTCGCGAGCAACGTCGTTCTTGCCATCCTTGACGGCCGTATCCGCCTGTCTCAACTTGTCTCGAGCCGTGTCCAGCTCCGCAGCCGCATAACGTTGTGCGCCTGATTTTTCCGCCTGCTCGATCAGCGTCTGTGCGCGCGAGATCTCCGCCGTTGGACGATCCGCCTGCGAAGCGCAACCAGCCGAGAGCAACCCGATCGTCGCCGCAATGATGAAACCCTTGCCCATTGACATGTGCATGTCCTCACTGAGGTTAGCCATGCCTGCATCTCAACTGACCGCGCGTGGAATTGCCGTCGGCGACCGCGGTGATCTTGCCGCGGAGAGCTTGATTCGCAGGGTAGGACTCATCCGACGCCGGCGTCGCGTCGGCGCCAACAGCGCGCGCAGGGCGCGGGGTGCGGGCATTTCGTTCAGGGGCGTGAGCTTGCCTTCGGCGTGCGCCGAGAGGACCGCGGGGTGGATGTAGCACTTCCGGCAGGTTGCCGGTGTGTTGCCGAGCTTGTGCGCAACGGCCTTCACCGCGTCCAGCACCTGCCGGCGCGCTTCCGTTCGTGTTCGCGCGCGCTGGCTGCGCAGAAGCTCCAGCGCCTCGAGCGTCGCGAACCAGGTGCGGAAGTCCTTCGCAGTGAAGTCGCCGCCGCTGGCTTCGCGCAGATAGTCATTCACGTCCTGAGAGCCGATGGGGTGCCGGCCACCCCGGCTGTCGATCCACTGGAAGAGCTCCTGGCCGGGAATGTCGCGGCAGCCCCGGACGATTCGCGCCACCGCCCGATCCGAAATCGAGACGCGCTGGGCGACGCCGCTCTTGCCACGAAACTCGAGCATCACGGTGCCGCCCCGGAGCTCGACGTGCCGGTTCCGCAAGGTCGTGAGGCCGTACGAGCCGTTCTGCCGCACATACTCTTCGTTGCCGACGCGCACGGCCGTGCATTCGAGGAGGCGGAGGATCGTCGCGAGCACTTTCTCCCGAGGCAGGCCTTTGCGTGCACGCAGGTCCCGGGCCACGTGAGCGCGAATGCGCGGGAGCGCCCGGCCGAAATCCAGCATGCGCTCGAACTTCGTGGTATCTCGCTGCTCCCGCCATCGCGGGTGATAGCGATACTGCTTCCGGCCGCGCGCATCACGTGCGGTGGCCTGCAAATGCCCGTTGGCGTGCGGGCAGATCCACACATTCTCATATGCCGGGGGAATCGCGAGCTGACGAAAGCGCGCGAGCAGCGCAGGGGCGCTTACGCGACGCCCGTCCGGGTGCAGGTAGATGAAGTGCTTGCCGCGCGAGACGCGACGAAATCCGGGCTTGCGATCGGTCGTATAGAGGAGCCCCCCAGCGTGCGCCGCGCCTGGGAGCGGCGGCCCCGGGCGAGAGTCAGTGGTGGTCGTTCGGCGCCGGTTCCGTCTCATTCGGCGTGGTATCGGAGTCGGACCGCAGCAGGAGGTGCCATGCGACACGGCCGCGCGCCAGGCACATCGCGTAGTTCAGTGCCGCCGCCTTCTGATGGAACGAGGCCACCGGATAGCCGGCGGGCTCCTTGAAAACGTCCCAACGGTCCTCCGAGACCGCCGTGACTCGATAGATGTCCGCTCCTGACCGCTGCAACATTGCTAGTTGACCTCTTGGCCCCTTGACAATCACCTGCGCGGCGTTCAGCAAGAAAGGGGCCTGTCGCCCGCTGCCGTCACCCGTCGCCATCCGGCGACCGCAGGGTAGGACACGTCCGACAGGAGCTTCGGAGCCGCTTTGCATGAGCCTCGGGAAGCCTCCGACTCTGGCGCAGCGGGCGAGTCGGTAAGTTGTGCTCCCACGATTTTCGAGACGTCCGGACGGAGCAAATACTCATGGTGACTCAAGAGATGGTGGCCCTCGTTCCCCAGATGCACACGTTCGCGCGCTCACTCTGCCGGGACGGCACGCGCGCAGACGACCTGGTGCAGGAGGCACTGGCACGCGCGCTCGCGAACATAGAGCGCTTCCGCCCCGGCACGAATCTCAAAGCGTGGCTGTTCACGATCGTGCGCAACGAGCACTACTCCCAGCTGCGGCGACGCAAGTTCGAAGCCCACGGCGTCGACACCGACACGCTACCCGAGCCGAGCGTGCCGCCCGACCACGATGGCGATCTCGAGCTGCGCGACCTCAATCGCGCGCTCAGCACGCTGTCGCCGGGGCAGCGCACGGCCCTGATCCTCGTCAGCGCGAGCGGCTTCTCCTACGAGGAGGCGGCGAAGATCTGTGGCTGCGCGGTCGGGACGATCAAGAGCCGCGTGGCTCGCGCGCGTGACACGCTGCTTGCCATTCTCGATGGCCGGAACGTCGAGGCCGGGGACGAGGCGGACGGTGAAATTCAGCCGCGCCGCGCCGCTCGCCGCAGCGACTCGCCGGTCAGGCGGAAGATTCCCCACTCTTCCATCGGCGCGGCGCCGAGACTCTTGTAGAAGCGGATGGCCGGCTCGTTCCAGTCGAGCACGGCCCATTCCAGGCGGCCGCAGCCGCGGTCGACGGCCTCCTGCGCCAGCCAGCGCAGGAGCGCCTGGCCCACGCCGCGGCCCCGGGCGGCCGGGCGCACGAAAAGGTCCTCGAGGTAGAGGCCCGGCTGGCCCAGGAACGTCGAGTAGTTGTGGAAAAAGAGCGCGAAGCCGACCGGCTCGCCCTCCACGCACGCGAACACCACTTTCGCATACGGCCGCGGCCCGAACAGGTGCTCGCGCAACCCCTGTTCCGTAGCGACCACTTCGTGCAGCAGATGCTCGTACTCCGCGAGCTCCCGCACGAACTGCAGGACCAGGGGCACTTCATGCTCCTCGGCGCGACGAATGGTGACGCTCTCGCTCATGCTCACGCTCAGCCTGTGCTCTGCAAACCCTGGGCGATGCCGCTGATGCTCGCGAGCAGCGCTTCGAACAGATCGCGATCCTGCCGGTCCGTCGCGCGCCAGCGCTGGAGCAGGTCGACCTGCATGAGATTCATCGGATCGACGTAAGGATTGCGCAGCTGGATGGCCCGCTGCATCGTCGGGTCTGAATCCAGCAGCGCGAGGCAACCCTTGATGGCCAGCACGTGCTCGCATGCCGCGGCGTACTCCCGGCGGATGGGCGGGAAGAAGCGATGTAGTGCCTCGGGCGCCAGCACGTGGTACGCGCTGGCAATCTCCAGATCCGTGCGTCCGAGCATGGCCTCCACGTCATCGATCAGGTTGCGCATGAAGAACCAGTTCGCGTAGGTCTCCCGCACCCGCGCCGCGCCGTAGCGTTTCAGCGCAGCGGCGAGCCCAGCTCCAGAGCCATACCAGCCCGGCAGCATGTGCCGCGACTGCGTCCACGCGAAGACCCATGGCACGGCGCGCAGCGAGTCCAGCGGCCCGGTCCCGCGCTCGATCCGATGCACGGGGCGCGAACCAATCTGCATACGCTCGATGACATCGATGGGCGTCACGTGGCGGAAGTAGTCGCAGAACTCCGGATCGGCGTGTACGAGCTCCCGGTAGGCAGTGCGGCTTGCCTCCGCGATGGTGGCGGCCACCTCGAGATGGTCTGCGCGGTCCGTCGTGATCTTGCCGCGGCGCGCGGCGGACATGCTGGTGCTGAGCGCGTTGAACGAGCGCTCCAGCGTGCGCATCGCAATTGGCCGAAGCCCATAGCTCTGGCCGATTGCCTCGCCCTGCTCGGTGAACCGCAGCACTCCATTCATTGCTTCCACGGGAGCGGCTCTCACGAGCGCATCCACCCTGCCGCCGCCGCGGGCAACACTGCCGCCGCGGGCGTGGAAGATGACGAAGCTCTCGCCATGCCCTGCAAGCGCGTGCGCAAGCGTGCGCTGCGCCTGGTGCGTGGCGAAGCGGGAAGCGCAGGGCCCATCTTCCTCGTTGCTGTCGGAATAGCCGATGAGCACCGCCTGCCGCCGCCCGCGTGCCTCCAGGTGACGGCGATAGAACGGATCCGCGAGCAGCTCGCGCATCGTTTCGCCGCAGCGCTCCAGCGTCTCCACGCACTCGAAGAGCGGCGCCACGTCCACGGCGATCTCGCCCGTCCGCTTGTCATAGGCTTCTGCCCAGCGGGCGAGAAGAAGCGGCGCCAGGACATCATCAGCACCGCGGACACCCCCGACCACGAAAGTACCCACCGCGTTCGGGCCATATCTGTGGCGGCTCTGGACCAGCGTCTCGAACACGCCCAGCGTGCGGCGCGCGAGCGCGTCCAGCTCGCCGACGGGGCCGACGTCCCGGGTCAGCAGGTCCGACAGGATTGCGTGGCGCTCCGCCGCGGGGCGTGTGAGCCACCTGGGGTCATCGAGCCCGCGCGCAAGCACCTGGTGATGGACGCTCGTGTGCTGGCGAACGTCCAGCGTTGCCACGTGGAAACCAAACGTGTCGATCCGGCGCAGCAGGCGCTGAACGTAGAACAAGCCTGCATTCGCACCCTTGTTGGCACGCAGGCTTTCGGCGATGAGCGTCACATCCGCGCGAAGCTGCTGAGCGCTGGTGTACCCGTTCGCGCGGCCGTCGTAGGTGTAGCGGAGTCGCTCGCCGATCTGCGCAAGGAACACACGATATGGCATGCGATCATGCCGCGCCGGTGTTATCGAACGCGCGCCCGGCAGCAGCGTCATGTATTCATCTATGCGGGTGGCAAGCGCGGGCGACACGCTGATGCGGCTCGCACTTTGCGAGAGCCGCTGAACGAGGTTCTGCGTCTCACGGAAATACGTGTTGACGATGACTTGCTGCTGGCGAGCCAGCGTCTCGCGGATGGTTTTGGCGTGAACGTCCGGGTTGCCGTCCATGTCCCCGCCGACCCACGTACCGAAACGTAGCAGACAGGGCAGATCGAGACTCTCGGCCGGCGCGCCATAGACCTTCTCCAGCGCAAGCGCGATCTCCTCGAAGAACGGCGGCACGACGCGATAGAGAATCTCCGTGAGATAGAAGAGCACGTGCTCGCGCTCATCTGCCACCGTGAGCTTCTCGCGCGGGTGATCTTCCGTCTGCCAGCCCGCCGTGAGCTCCGTGCGGATGCCGCTCCAAAGCGCGCGCTTGTCGTTCGGCGAAAGCGTCGGGTTCAGGCGATCCAGGAGCAGCTCCGCAACGTGCTGCTGCTTGCGAAGAATCGTGCGGCGCGTGGATTCAGTGGGGTGCGCCGTGAACACCGGCTCGATCCGCAGGCTGCCGATGAGCGAAAGCACGTCCTCCAGCGTGAGGCCCTCTGCCTTCAGCGTGGCCAGGGCATCCTGCACGCCACCGGGTTGCGGCCGTTCGCTGTCCTTCAGGAAGTACTCGCGGCGGCGGCGGATGCGGTGGACCTTCTCCGCGAGATTCACTACCTGGAACCAGCTGGAGAAGGCGCGCACGAGGTCGCGCGCCAGATGGGGCGGTCGATCCTTCACATGCGCGAGCAGCTCGGCGCTCGCTTTCTCGTCACCTTCACGGCGACGGATGGCGGCAACCCGATCGTGCTCGACGAGGTTCAGCAGCTCCGGGCCGCCCTGCTCCAGCAGGATCTCGCCCACGAGCCCGCCGAGCGCATGCACGTCTTCCCGCAGCGCTTCATGTTGCGGGGGGAAATGGATCTGGCTGCGGATCACGGGAGTGCGGTCTACTCCCAGACGTTCGCGTCGGTCGCGAAATTGGCGCGCTGGGGGCGCACCACGCAGAAACGCTGGCCGGTCGGCGCTTCCATGACCCACCAGCGCGGGAAGCGCTGGACCTTCTTCGCACCCAGTCCCTCCAGACGCGACGCTTCAGCTTCGATGTCATCCGTTTCGATGTCCAGGTGCACGCGGCTCGGGTGATCCACTTTCTGCACCTCGATGTGCAGGCCGTTGGCACCCGTGTCGAACGTGCGGTAGGCGCCTTCCTCCGCGGCGTTCGGCGTCAGCCTGACGCCGAGCGCGCGCGTCCAGAACTCGGCAGCCGCATCGAGATCGTCGGTGTTGCAGTCGATGATGAATCCGGCGAGCTGGCTCTTGTGCATGGGGGCTCCTTCTGGGCTCGACACCGGGGAGGCCCGCGGCGCAGGCGCCGCATCCTACGCGCCCGACGCTGGCGGTCAACCGGCCAGCAGAAGGGACTCGGCGTGTTCCAGAGCCTTCGGCGCGCCGTAGATGACCACGATGTCCCCGTCCCGCAGGGAGGTCTCCCCGCCCGGCTCGCGGCCGATGATGCCGTGACGGCGGAGGCTCGTGAAGGTGACCTCCGCGCCCTGGCGCCGAACCTCATCGAGCGTGCGACCAACTGCCCAGGCACCAGGCGGCAGCACCACGGTTTTCAGCTCTTCATCGTAGTCTCCGCGATCCTCGAGTGGCAGCGAACCGTCACGATTGAGGGTGTTGCGAAGCACGGCATAACGCGACGTGCGGATTGCTCCCACGGTGCGCACCACCTTCACCACCGGCACGTTCAACAGCAGCAGTGCCTGCGACACGAGCATGAGGCTGGTTTCGAACGTTTCCGGCACCACGTCGGTCGCGCCTGCGGCCTTCAGCTCATTGAGCTGCACGTCATCCTGCGTGCGCACGAGCACCGGCACATCCGCCCGCAGCGAGCGGATGCTCCGCAGGATTCCAATGGACGTGTTGGGGTCCGCGAAGGTGATGATGACGGCGCTCGAGCGCTGGAGACCCGCACGCACGAGCAGCTCCTCATCCGCGGAGTCCCCGTAGATCACGGGCTCCCCCGCCTGCCGGGCGGCACGGATGCGGGCGGGGTCGAGATCGAGCGCGATGTACTCGAAGCCATGGGATTCGAGCACGCGCGCCACGTTCTGGCCCACGCGGCCGAAACCGCAGAGGATGACGTGCTCCCGTTGCGCGATACCGACCGTTGCGGCGTCTTCCCGCTCGATGGCCGTGTGCGGGGGCCCGTTCTGCTGCAGCAGGAAACGCGCGATGCGCTTGTTGTTCGCGATGATGAACGGGCTCGCGATCATCGAGAGCGCAATCGCCACGAGCAGCGACTGAGCGATGTGCGTCGGGAGGACATTGCTCGGCAGCACCATCGACAGCAGCGCAATACCGAACTCACCGGCGATCGAGATGACGACGCCGGTGCGGATCGCCTTGAACCAGGAGCCCACGAACCAGCGCGTGGCAAAGGCCGCCGCCACCGTCTTCAGCACCACGAGCCCGATCAGCATCTCCGACACCAGCCGGAACTGCTCCACGAGCAGCCGGATGTCGAGCATCATGCCCACGGTGATGAAGAACAGGCCGAGGAGAATGTCGCGGAACGGCCGGATGACCGCTTCGATCTGATGCCGATACTCGGTCTCGGCGAGCATCATGCCGGCCAGGAAGCCGCCGAGCGCCAGCGAAAGCCCCGCGCCCTGCGACACCCACGCCGAGAACAGCACCACAAACAGCACCGCGAGCGTGAACAGCTCGCGCAGCCGGCTCCGCGCGATCTCGCTGAACAGCGGCTTCAGGAACCAGCGGCCCACGCCCAGCACCAGCGCCACCGAAACGACACCCACGCCCACCGAGATGAGCGTGGTGAGCGGCGAGAAGCGCTCACCTTGCGTGAGCGCCGAGGCCAGCGCGAGGAACGGCACGAACGCCAGATCCTGGAACAGCAGCATGCTGAACGCGAGCCGCCCGTGCGTGCGGTTGAGCTCCGCCCGATCCGTGAGCTGATGCATGATGATCGCGGTGCTGCTCATGGAAATGGCGCCACCGATGACGATGGCTGCCGGCCACGCCACGCCGGCCATGCGCGCGATGCCCGCGACCACGGCCGTGGTCAGCACCACCTGCGCCGCACCGAGCCCGAACACTTCCCGCTTCATCGCAAGCATGCGAGGCAACGAGAACTCGAGACCCATCGTAAACAGCAGGAACGTCACGCCCAGGTCAGCGAGCAGCTGCGTCGTCGGCGAATCCGACACGAGCCCGAACGCATACGGCCCGAGCGCCATGCCCACGACCAGGTATCCGAGAATCGGCGGCAACCCCACCCGTCGCAACAACGTGACGACGAGCAGTGACCCCGCAAGCAGCAGCAGAACCTCTGATAACGGCGCTTCGATCATGTTGCGCGCGAAGGTAGGACGCCAGCGCCACGGCAGGCAACTTCCCAAACGATGGACCCCACGCGTCCCACCCGAGGCACGCGCTCGGAACCCTCGACTGCTACGCGCGCGCAGCCGATCGCAGACAAACCCCACCAAGCGTTGCCCACGCGAGCAGCGATCGCGCGACACAGACACTCGAACGCACGAGCGCCGTGGCAAAACGTTGTGGCAGGCGCACGTCAGCACGAGCACATGCCCAGGACGAGAACAGTCCCAGGCGTCGAGGCGAGCACAGCGCCCCTGCGTTGTGGGTGAGCGCCTCAGGGACGAATAAAATGCCCAGGCGTTTGGGTCAAGGCGCACGTCAGGGGCGAACACGATGCCCAGCGTTGGAGCGAGCGCACATCGGGGGCGAGCACAATGCCCAAGCGTTGGGGCGAGCGCGTGACGCCGAGGGCTTCCCGGCGGGATGTCGGAATGCATGGATGGATGCATTCCGACAAGCCTCGCAGGGATGCGTCTTCCGGGCGGTCCCGCCGGGGAGCCCTCGGCGGCGCGCGCTCGCCCCAACGCCTCGACACACCCGAACGCGCCCCCAGGCGCGAACAGAAGCCAGCAGTCTTCAGCTCACAAGAGCCCGGAGACTCCGCTCATCACCACCGGAAGCCAGCGCTCTCCTCAGCTCATGAAAGCCCCGAGCCCGCCCCCTCAGCTCATGAGAACAGTCGTGTCGTAGCTCTCGAACCCCTGAATCGCGCGCCGGTAAGCATTGAACACCAGCCGCTCAGCCACCTTATCCGCCCTCGGCGACAGCAGCATCCGAAGCACGACGTCATCCGAAGGCCGTGCCGCATCCTCAGCCAGAAACTGCTCGATCAACCGCGTGAGCCGATGAACGATTTCATTGACGAATCGCAGATGCGCGCCGTCATGTACGGCGTCAGTGCCGGGCCCATAGGTCGCCCGCGCCTCCTCGGCCAGCTCATGCAGGAACATGTTGAGGAGCCGGGCCTTGTCGACGAGGCCCAGCTCCACGAAGTATTGAATCTCGGACTGCAGGTTCACAGGCACACGCCTCGCAGGCCCGACCGCGGCCGGCCGCCAGCGAACGCGGCCCGCAGGGCAGCCCTACGCGGGAAAGAAGTCGATCGGTTTGGTCGTCGTGATCGTTTCGACATCCTTCGCCTCGAAACGGAACGTGCGCACGCGCGCCACGATCTTCCGCTCGAGCTCAGGATCGTTCAACTCGCTCGAAACCACCCGGCACATCGTCACTTCCCCGGCAGGGGAAATCGTGAACTCCAGCACCATTTTGCCCTGAAGCTCGGGGGTATCGCGCAGGGCGCGACTGTAGAGGGTGTAGATGGCACCCTTGTTGCGATCGAAGATGAGCTCGATCTCCTCGCGGCTGCGGGCAGCCTTGCCGCTCGCGCCGGTGCGGGTCGGGCCGCGGGCATCCACGCCCGAGCGCGCAATGTTCGACGCCACCGCCCCGGTGTCATGGCCGGTCAGCGCGCCGGCGCCGGAGCCGAACCCACGGCTGGCATTGGCCGTGGTGATGCCGCCGCTGCCCACCCCTGCCTTGGAGGTGATGAGCGAACGCTCGGCGTGCGAATCCGCCCCGACGGCGCCCGTCAGGTTCTTCGTCTGCGAGAGCGGCTCGAGACTCAGCTGCTCACGCAGGTCCGCCAGCTCGTCCTTCACCTGGTTCAGCTGGCTCTGCGCGCGCTCGCGAGCCTGCTGCCGGCGGTCCACCGGCGGCGGGGGCACCGAGGCGACCCTCGGCGTCTCCGGCTCGATCTTCGGTTTCGGCAGCTCGGGGGCGGGCGGCGGGGGCGGCGGTGGCTGCGGCTGGCTCTCGATCATGACGCGAGCCAGGCGCGGCGGAACCGCCTCCTCGGAGGAGCTGGCTTTCGGCTTGGGCAGGAGCGGAAACAGCAGACCGAAGATCAGGAGCAGGATGAGGCCGATCCGCAGGATCCTGCGGAAGCGCTCGCTCGACTCCGGGTCGCCTTCCCAGGCCAGCTCGTAACTACGGTAGTAAGGGGCAAGCAGCACGGGCGACTCCGTTCTACACCGGCTTGAACGTGTTGCGGTCGATGGGCTTTTCCTTCTGCAGCACGGCCAGGGAGATCTTCCCGTAGTCCGCATCGGTGCAGGTCGCCATCACCTTCTTGAGCACGTCGTAGGGCAGGCTCTTGTCGCCCATGACCGTGATCTCGCGCGAGGCGAGATCCCTGGCCGCCACCTCGCCCACGAGCATCGGCCGCTTGAGCGCGGCGCGCAGGGGCTCGATCAGCGGTGTGTTGGCCGCCTTGATCTCCGCGATGCTCGTGACGTGCTCGCCCTGAACGAAGAGGTCGTCCTTGGTGATCATCACCACCACCGACTGGCGCGGCGTCGCCTGCGCGACGGACATGGGAATCTCGATGCCCTTGGTGTTCTGGATGACCTCCACTTCCGTGGAGTACACCAGCAGGAACGCCACCATCACCGACAGGATGTCGATGAGCGGAATCAGGTTCAGCTCGGCATCCGCGCGATGGCGCAGATGATGCTGCGCCATGCGACGGGCGCGGTTGGACATGCTCATGAGGGCTTGTCTCCAGTCTGGGCCGGGCCCGACGCCACGGGCGGCATCGCGCTCGGCGCGGCGGCTGCGGCGGGCGGCGTGGCGGCCGGCGCGTCACCGATCGAAATGTCCGGGAACAGCTCCGCCTGCACGGTCATCGTGCCCTCTCTCACTTCCAGCACCCGCACGCGGTCCATTACCTGCACGAGGATGTCGTAGGGCGTATCGCTTTCCAGCAGGATCGTGGCGTCCGTCTTGTCGGGGAACTTCGCCTTGACGCGCTTCAGGTAGTCCGTAAGGCCGTCGTAGTCGTAGCCCGCAGCGTTGTTGGGGAGCGTGGCGAGCGGGCCCGTATTGCGATCGGCGACCTGGATCAGATCCTTGCGCACCATGACTTCGATCATGAGTCCCGGGGGAGGCTCGCGGAACTCGGTGACCGACGCCGGCAGGTTCAGCTCCAGCACCACGGTCTTCGAGAAGACCGCGGTCATGAGCAGGAAGGTGACCAACACCGTGAAGATGTCGATCATCGGCACGAGCAGCAGCTCGGAAGGCTTGCGTGCGTGGCGCGCAAGCTTCTTGACCGCGTAGGAGCGTTTCATCGCAAACCTTCCCGCGTAAGCGCTGAAGCGCGGTTACTGCGCCTGAGGAGCCGGGTTCTGACGCTCGGTGATCGCGTTCAGGAACTTGACGGAGGCCATCTCGAGGCTGTCGATGAGCTCGGTGGTCTTCGTCTGCAGGAACGCGTGGATGAAGAGGATCGGCACCGCGGTCATGAGGCCGAAGGCCGTGCAGTTCATCGCCACCGAGATGCTCGCGGAGAGCAGGTTCGCCTTCTCGGCAGGGTTCACGGTGGCCACCGCGCCGAAGGCGTGGATCAGACCGATGACCGTGCCCAGCAGGCCGAGGAGCGTCGCGAGGTTCGCGAAGGTGGCGAGATAGTGCGTGCGCTTCTCGAGGCGCGGCACCACTTCCATCAGGCTCTCTTCCATCGCCTTCTCGATGTCGTCGCGACGGCGCGCGGACTGAATGCGGGCGAGCCCGTAGTTCAGGATCTGGCCGATCGCCGAATCCGACTTCGAGGTGATGGCGACGACCTGGCGGAAGTTGCCCTGTGACAGCAGCGGAACGATCTCATTCCACAGCGTGCGATTCTGCGCGGCCGTGCGGGTGAGATAGATGTAGCGCTCGACCGCGATGGCGATGCCGAACACCAGCACCACGGCGATGGGGTACATGAACTCCCCACCACCCTGGAAAAATCGAACGATAACGGACCAGAGTTCCATCGAAGTGACTCCCCACGCTCAAGACAAGCTTGTAGAAACTGAAGGACGCATAGGCAAAAAGCTGAGAGCTATTTCTCATCCTTTGGCTCATTCCGTGCAGGCGCGCCTGCACTGTCGCCCGGGCCTGACGGAGCTGCCGCCGGTGTTGCCCTGTTAGCGGGCGCCGGGCCGCTGGCTGCGCCGCCGCTGCCCGAGCCGGACTCCGCCGGAGCAAGCGCGCGGTAATACCGGTTCTCGCGCTTGAAGACGTCGCGGTCGACAGGTGTCAGCACTTCGTCCAGCAGACTGTTGACGGGTTTGCCGACGAGGTCGCCGAGATCGGAGCGCTTCCACGGGACGATGTAGAGAACCTTGGGCAGCTCACGGTTACCGGTGATCTCGGTTGTATCGAGCTCCAGCCGGTCGAGCGCGCGGCCGCGCGGCTGAGTGCCGCTCGCCGCGGCCGCGTTGGCAGGCGGATTGGTGTTTCGTTCGCCAGCAGCGGCATTGCCGGAAGGCGGCGTCGCACCGGCCGGCGGCGTCGAAGCGGAGGTATCCACGGCCGGCTCGAGGGATTCCGGCGATGTCTGCGTGCCATCGGCAGGCGATGCAGAGGTATCTACCGCGGGCTCGAGATCCTGCGGCCGCGGTGTTTCGCTTTGCCGTGCGGAAGGCGTGGAGTCCTGGGCGAACGCACCGGAGGCGGCGCACGCAAGCACGCTGGACAGAGTCAGCGAAAGAAGCGTTCGTGCCGTGTCACGCATGACGAGACTCCTGCGTTCGGTGGTCCGCAGCCGGTGCGGCACCGATTCTGGGTGCCGACTGTGCGTCGGCAGGCGCCGCAGCCGGAGGCGCCGTATCTGCCGGAGCGGGCTCCGCGGGCGCAGGTTCCGCTGGTGCAGCGGGCCTCGGCACCGTGGGTTTGCCCGTGCGCTGTCGCAGCTCGGCGATCCAGCCGGTGACCGGCCTCTCTTCGCCCGTCAGCTCCTTGTAGCGCTCGAGCTCCGTGAGGGCGCGTTCGGGGTCACCGAGATACAAGTCGAGCAGCACGGCGAAATTTCTGTGTGCCGGCGCGAAGGTCTCATCTGCCGCGATGGCACGCTCGTAAGCAGCCGCCGCGTCCTGAAACTTGCCGCGCATGCGCAATGTCACGCCGAGCTCGTTCCACGCTATCGCACTTTGCGGGTTGCGCTCTACCGCGGACTTCAGCGCGGCTTCGGCCTCATCGAGCCGGTTGGCTTTTCTCTGGATCAGAGCAAGGTTGATCTGCGGACCTGCCAGCTGCGGGTAACCGGCCGCGAGCTGCTTGAATTCGAGCTCCGCCTCGCTCGTATTGCCGGCGCGCATGAGGCTGACCGCACGGTTGAAATCCGCGGCGGCCCGAGCCGGGACTTCGACCGGTGCGGGCGCCGTCGCGACCCCGCCGGAAGCGTCCGCCGACGCGGAAGCCTCGCCTGCAGGGGCCGTGTAAGCGGCGCTCTCACTGCGCTGCGGTGCTGATGCGCCATCGGCGGCACCTTCGGGCTTTGACGGCGTGCTTCCGCAACCGCTGAGCAGCATCACCACGGCGATGCAACCCGCAACTGCTATTTCACGTGCGCGCGCACGCAGGCCACGTTCGATGCTGCCGGCGCGCACAGCGAAGAACACGCGCAGTGCCTCACGCAGGCGAGCGAGCACCCGCTGGCCGACCGGCATCAGAAAGTCAGTTGGGTACAGTAACGACATCCTGCACCAGCTCTGTCTTGCCATATCTACCGGGCTTCAGCTCCGCGAGTGCCTGGTAGCTCTTGCGAACGCCCTCGTCATAGAGGCCTTCCTTCGCGCGAGCGACGTTCAGCTCGTGGATCTCGATGGCCTGCTCTTCGAAGGGGAACACCTGCTCCTCGAGCAGCAGGTTGTACTCCTCGAGCTCCTCACCCTTCAGGGTCTTCGGGCGCTCGGACTCCATGAGATCTTTCGCCAGCGTGCGGTACAGCTCCGCCGTTTCGAAAGTGGCGGCCGTCGTCACTTCCGCCACGTCGTAGGACGCGGCCTGCTTGTACGCGGTGAGCGCTTTGTCCAGCGCCTGCCGCTTGCCGACGAGGCTGTTCTTGAGCGGTGCGCTGAGGCGCACGCCCCGGAAGGCATCCCTTGCCGGCTGCGCGAGCGCGAATTGCGCCTTCGCCGCGAGGAACTTCGTGCGATCCGTGCGGCCGCTGCCCGCCTGCGCGTCGGCCTTCACGATTTCCCGATACCACTGGTCGCGCTTCACCACGTCGCCGCTCGACCCGGCGATATCCGCGAGCCGCTGGCGCGCCTCCATGGCGTCCGACACGGGCGTGGGGTTCGTGGCGACGAACTTCTCCAGCATCGAAACCGCCTTGGGCGTGTTGTTGGCGCGGGTATAGAGCTCGGCGGACTGGATCAGTGCCTCACGTTGCACCTGGCGGCTTTCTTTCGGATCCGACGCGATGCGCTCGAATTCCACCGCCGCCTGCGCGGGCCGGTTGCCTTCGGTGTAGGCCACCGCGAGCTTGTGCCCCACGTCGGAGGAAAGCTCGCTCTTCGGATAATCCCGGCGGAACGCTTCGAGCACGCCGATGGCCCGATCCCACTCCTTCAGGGTGATGAGCTGCGCCGCCGCGTCGTACTCCGCGGTGGAGCGGATCTTCGAATCCGGCGCCACGCGCGCGACGCGCAGGAAGTCTTCCACCGCACCGACGCCGTCACCCGTCTTCTGCTTCGCCTCACCCTGCTTGTACACGGACGCGGCAAGTCTTTCGGTGAGATCCGTGCGCATCGCCTCGTCCGTTTCGACCAGGTCCCGCGCGCGCGCGTAGGCGGGCTCCGCCTTGTCGAACGCGCCCAGATCAAAGTTGGACTGCGCGACGATCGTCCACGCGATGCGCTGCTTCGGCACATCCACCGGCGGCTGCCTCGCGAGCAGCATCTGCGAAACCTGGATGGCGCGGGGCAGATCCTTCGCGGCGAAGATGTCTTCGGCGGCGCGAGTGAGGACGCCCGCGCTGTCCGGGTGTTCCGGGAACGCCTGCGCAAACTTCACGCCCGCATCCGTCGCCTTTGCGTGCCACTCGGTCTTCGCGGTGCCGCTCAGGCGCTCTTCATGCTGCTTGTAAGCCACGAGGGACGCGTAGCCGGCCGTCGCGGACTTGTCGTTCTTCGGATAGAAGTACGCGGTGCGCTCGTATTCCGTCGCCGCATCCGCGAACTGCCTGCTCTCGAAGAGGGTCTCGGCAAGAAGGTAGTTCGTGCTCGAGGAATCCGGATCATCCGGGAACGACTTGAGATAGTCGCGATACCACTTCGCGGCCTCCTGGTAATCCTCGATCTTTTTGGATTTCTGGGCCGTGGAATGGAAATAGGTCGCGACGTCGTTGAGGTTGGTCTTCAGCTCCTGCACGACCTTGGGGTACTTCGCGCGGTCCCGGCCCTGCCAGAAGGCAGTGCCGAAGTTGTAGCGCTCCACGTAGTCGTGCTTGCCGTCGAGCACGAGTTGAGTGAAGCCGCCCTTGCGATAGGCTTCGATGCCCTGCATCGCGAGGTTCGGCGCGAAGTCGCTGTTCGGGTCGCGCGCGACGAAGGCGCGATAGGTGGTCGCCGCGTCCTGGTAGCGCTGCTTCTCCACGTAAAGGTCGCCGAGGCCGGAGTAAAGAAGATGCGCGTACGGCGCGCTGCCGCGCTTGTTCAGGAACGAGCTGAGGGAGTCGCTGCCCTCCGCGTAAGAGAACGTGATGGCCATGACGCGCAGCGTGTCTTCCACCAGCTCGCGATCCGCGCGCTTGAGTGATTCCGGCTGCTTCGCGGTGGTGCCGCCATTGCGGCCCACGAGCTTCTGGTCGAGCACGCCGGCGAACGAGGGCAGGCTCTCTTCGCTCAGGGACTGCTTGAACAGCGACCAGCCGTGCTTGTAGAGGCTCTGCTCGTAGAACGCGGACGACGCCCCGCGCTGGATCACCACGTCGTACGCCTTCTCCGCATTCGCGTACTGCTTTGCGGAAAAGAGCAGCTCGCCGCGGCGGAACTGCACCTCATCGAGCTGGGGCGACTGCGGATAGCGCGCAACGATACGGTCGAGCGTGGCGAGTGCCTGCTCCGGCTTGCCGGTGGTCTCGTAGGCGCGGGCCAGCTGATAGAGCACCTGGTCGTTGCGCTGATAGTCCGGGTAGGCCTTGAGCAGCGTCGAATAGAGGGTGATGGCTTCGGCGCCCTGAAGATCGATGATGGCGACCTCGCTCTCCATGCGATCCAGCTCGCCGGCCTCGAGGTTCAGGTCGCCGAGCCGGCGCAGCGCCTCGGCGCGCAGCTGCGGATCGGTCTTCTGCAGCTCGAGGAAACGCCGGTAGTTCTCCATCGCCTTCGTGGAGGTCGCGGACACTTTGCTGTCCTTGCGCACCTCGACGGGCTTCGACTGCAGGTCCTTGATGGTCTGCGGCTTCTCCGCCGCGCCGGCGAACGGCACGAGCGCGAAGGATGCGCACGCGCCAAGCGCGAGCAACCTGGATATGGCGCGAGCGGTCATCATTGCGGCGGCTCCTCTGCGGGAGACGGTGCACTCTCGTTCGCGGGCTGGCCCTCGGCAGGACCGCCCTCATCGGCGCGCGGCATGGCGCCCGGCGTTCCGACTGGCGTGTCGACGCCCGGCGTGTCGACACCCGCGTCCTCCGTCGGGGCGAGCTCGCCCGATTCGAGCTGCTGCCGCGGGCGGGCCTCGCGGGTCGACACGTCCGGGTTCGCCGCCCGGTCGTACATGCTCGCCAGCGCGAAGCGTGCCTGAATCTGGTACGTGGCGAGCCGATCCTTCTGGCCTTGCAGCTCCTTCACGGCGATCCGGGCCAGATACTGGTTCTGCTTGTTCGCAGCGTCCACCAGCCGGATCTGTAGCGCGTCGATGCGTGCCTGGAGTGCCGCGATGCGCGCGTCGAACTCGCCGGTATTCGTGGGCACGCTCTTGCGTGCCCGCTCCACGCGAATCCAGCGGGCCTGCGCCTCGTGCAGGGCCAGGTCGAGATCCTTCATGGTGCGCCGCTCGCGCCACAGGCGCGATCTGAACGCGTCGTTCAGCCGGAAATACAGCACGCCTTTCACGAGCCGCAGGCGATCGCGAATGGCATTCGTCTCCTCGTCGTCCGGTGCGCCGGCGAGTGCGGCTTCGATGCGCTGGATGCGGGCCCACTGGTCCCGCTCCTGCGGCGAGCCGAGCGCAGCGACATCGCCGCTCGCCTCGACGGTGTTGAGCCGGCCTTCGAAGTCGTCCCGCGTGCGCTGCAGCCGATCCAGCGAACCACTGGCGAGCAGCGCGTCCGTGCGCGGCAGGCGCTCCGCGTGCGCCTTCTCCCGCGTATCGATCATGTTGCCGAAGGCTTTCATGCTCTCGTCCCACCGGTCGAGCGTGTTGCCGAGGTAGGACAGGTCACGATAGTTCTTCAGGCCTTCCTGGAAATCGTGCCCGGCGAGCACGGGATAGAGGTAGCGCGACTCCGGCGCATCCGGAACGTCGCGCAGCTGCCAGAACCAGCCGTAGTGCGAATCCTTGTCGTTGCCGAGCAGCGAGTCGAGCATGTTGCCGCTCTGGATACGGGCGATCGCGTCGTCCAGTTTCACGCCTTCGGCATTGAACGACGTGACGGCCTCCTCGTAGAACTCCGCCGACTGCGCGGCCGCATCGAGCTTGCCGAACGCATACGGCACGGCGAGGTAGGACTCCTGCACGGCCGCGTCGAGAAGATTGCGGCCCCTCAGCTCCATCCACGGCGTGAGCGCTTCGCGGAACTGGCCGAGCGAGGCCTGCGCCCACCCGGTGCCGAGCAGCGCCTTGTTCGAATAGGGCCCGTTGAGGCGCACGCGCTCCAGCGCGGTAAGAGCGGCCTGCGGCTGCTCCGCCTGCAGATGAGCAAAACCGAGCGCGAGATTCGCACGGTCCCGCAACGCCAGCAGCTCGTTCCGGGAAGTCTGCAGCGTGCCGACCTTCGTGAGACAGGGATCGGCTTCGGCAAGCTTCCCATCCCGAATGAGCGCGACGCCGAGGTTGAACTGCGCATACGCCGTCCAGTCCGCCGGACCTTTCCAGCTCTGCAGCAGCGCGGCCGCGTCCTGGAAGCGACCGAGCCGCAGCAGGATGTTCGCGTGCAGATGCTGCTTCTCCGCCTCGAGCGCCGGTGAGAGACGGCCCTGCACCTGCTGGATCGACTGCTCCGCACGCTCGAGATAGCCGCGCGCGTACCAGACTTTCGCGAGATAGAACCATGCGCGATTGCGCACGCCTTCCGGCGTGGCAGGCGTCAGCAGCGCCTCGAACCTCTTCCCCGCCTCGTTGTGCAATCCGAGCGAGAGATACAACCCACCGAGCAGGAGCTGCGATTCATCCGAGTGATGCGACAGCCGCCCCCACTGCTCGTAGGCGTTGAGACGCGTGATCGCCTCGAAATCGTCTTCCTGATAGAGGTGGAACAGCACATCGCCGTAGTGCAGGTCCTGCACGCGGGTCTCCGGAAGCGCGTCCGGATTGTTCTTGCGAGCGGCGGACGCCGGCTGCCCCGCGGCGAGAAGCGCGGCGGCCAGGCAGAGAATGGAGCTTGCGGCGCGCATTGCGACGACCGGAGGTTATTCCCAGTCCTTGATCTCGAACTCCGGCTGCTGCTTGCGCTGCCGGTCGTTGATCTTGAGCTCGAGATACTTCGCGCCGATGCCCTTTTCGAACTTGATCGTCGCACCGCGGCGATAGTCCCGGTCGTTCGGGCCCTTGCCGGTGAAGAACGCCACGAGCTCGTGCTCGCCCACCTTCAGGTTGCCGAGATACAGGCGCTGCACACCGCCCTTCAGGAGCGCTTCGGCTTCACGCGGCGTGTAGAGGTAGTTCGCGACTTCCTTCTGATCGATGTTCAGCGTGACGTTGTCGAGCGCGAAGAACTCACCCACATCCATCGAAACGAAGATCGCAACCTGTGTGTTCGCGGGAAAGAGCAGCTCTTCCTCCAGCACGAACAGATCCTTGTTGAGGTCGACCACGTCCTTCTTCAGGCCCTGGATCTCTTCATCGAGCCCGCGCGTATCGAGCGGCGGCTCCTCGGCGGACGCATCCGCGCTCGCCAGCGTGCCGGCGATCATGCCGCCTTCCGCGGGGATGTCGCCCTCGAGCTGCGCCTGCTCCTGCGGCGGAGCGCCCTGGCTGACGGCGGTGTCCGACGGTGCCTGCGCGAATGCAGCGGGCACGGCCGCGAAGCAGCCGATGGAAAGAATCGCCACGGCGAGCAGGCGTGCCCACGAGCGACGGGTGAAGGACGAATCACACGGCATAGTTCTTCCGATCATTCGTTCAGCAGCGCACGCAGCTGCTCCAGGTACAGCGCCTCGTTCTTGGCGCTGTAGTCACGATGCACGTGACGCACGACGCCGCTACGATCGATGAGCACCGTCATCGGCAGGTTGTCCACCTGATAAAGGCGACCCACCGATTTCTGCGGATCGAGCAACAGCGGAAACTCGACCGAGCGTCCGCGCGCATACTCGAGCGCGCGCGCCTGGTCATCATCCACGCTGATGCCGAACACGCGCAGCCCCACCGATTGATACGTCTTCGCGCTTCGATCCAGCGCCTCGAGCTGAGTGGCACATGGCCCGCAGCGGCTGCCCCAGAAGCTCAGCACCACGACATCGCCGAGATGCTCCGAGAGCCGCACGTTGCTGCCGGCGAGCGCGTGAAGCGCAAAGTCCGGCGCTTCGCGCCCGAGCAGTGAATACGGGGCGGCCGCGACAGCAGCTCCGAACGATGCGAGCACGCACGCGCAAAACGCAACCACGAAAACGACACGCTGAAACCCGCACAAGCGAGTCACGACAGAACAGCGCGGCTGTTGCTCGCCCACGAGAAATCCTTCGCCAGAGCTTGCGACCGTTGGCGCGAGCAACCCTCGCATAGCGAACTTAACAATGTCAACGAACGACCCGACAACTTCATGCAGCGATTTCAAACATTTGAAAGAGGCGTCGGGAAAGCGCGACACCACGAACATCGGCACGACGTGAAGTGATCAACAGTTTCCGAAAATGCGCGCCGCCGTCTCAGCGGAGTCTCGACCGCGAACGGATGCTCGCGACCTCCGGTGGCACATCGGAAAGCGCGGAAGACGCATTCCGGTGCGACGAGCCCGGCGCGGCAGCGCCTGTCGGGCCCCGCGAGAGCACCGCCGCTTACCGCCCGCGCCACCCGGGTGCCTCGAGCGGGCTTTCCCGGTCGAGTCTCCGCCTGCGCCAACACCTCCGGCCGATCTTTCGTGAAGCGCCCCTCAAATGATTGGCGCAAACGCGGTAAGCGTCTCCCTGCGGTACTCCTCATTTCCGAGGCCGTGCCTCGGAAACAGGCTCTGAAACGCGGCAGCCTCGGCCGCGCCATGCAGCGCGAGATAGTTCAGCACCACGGTTTCCACGAGCAGGTTCACAGCGTTCGCGCCGGGATGCGAGGCCGTCTCCACGGACCCATCCGCGCGGTAGTAGCCGATCTGCTTGCCGAGACCGCCTGCCGGATCCTCCCTCAGGGCCGCCGGACGACCCGTCGGGCTGTACACGAGAAAGAACGAGTTCGCGACGGACTGATTGTCGCCCTGCCAGCCGAACTTGCCGCGGCCATTCGCGCTGTTGTCCAGCATGTTCGTGGCGCTGAGCGAGCCATCGCTGAACACGTAGATCATCACGGGCTTGTTCATGCGGGCCGCGTACTCGAGACATGCGCCGATGCAGCGGCCGGCACGCAGGTTGCGCACCTCGCCGGTGGCACGCGTGCCGTCGTGGTAGTCGTAGCCACCCATCGTGATGGTGCCCGCGCCCGCGTACCCGTTGATGACCATCTTCATGACGGCCGCGGTCTTGCGGAACTCGCCATCGCCGTTGTACTCGGCCCGGCTGAAGATGCCCGTACCGCGCGTGGCCGACTGGTCGACGATCTGCTCGTCGAGATCGGGGTTCAGCGCCGCCTTGTCGGAGAACTGGTCCGCCAGGTACGCGGACTTCACGTAGGCACAGTTCAGGGCCTTCTTGATGTCCGTGTCGCGCGAGATGCGCAGGTCGAGCTTGCCGAGCTTGCCGGCCGTGCCGACGTTCACCGTGTCGATGCCGCCGGAGAGCCTCACCATGGATTCGAGTGTCGCCGTCGCGGCCGACGCAGGCAGCACCGTGGTGTCGCCCGTGTCCACGAGACCCGTGACATCGCTTGCGCGATCGACCTTCGTCGGACGGTTGGCCGGATCGACCATGGCGATCGGCGCCATGGAGTTGCCGCCCGACTCGGACGCCTGCGAGCCGATCAGCGTCAGCAGCTCGCCGCGCGCCCCGGTCTTGAGGATGCCGTACATCGGGTTGTGCGGGTTGTTGCCCGTGTCGTTCTCCGAACGTGCCGCGATGACGCAGCCGTTCGTGAGCTCCCGCGTGCCGGGCGAGGTGCGCTCGAGCATGCCGAGGAGGATGGCGCCATCCGAGTGCCAGGCGAGCCCGAACGAGGTGTCGATGAAGTTCGTGGCGCTTGCGGCGTTGCCCGCGTTCGGCACCATGTCGCCCGGCAGGCCCAGCCGCGCGTAGCCGGCTGTGGAGAGGAAGTCGAGCTGGCCGCCCCGGTTGCCGATCAGCGCCTCGGAGCCGTTGAGGTTCGCCCCGCCCGCGAGGTCGAAACAGATGAACGGAATCTTCCCCGCGCCGCCCTGGATGTTGCACGGGCTCTTCAGGTCGTCGATGTCATCGGCCAGCGTGGCGAGCGCGCGGCGGGGATTCACGAGCATGCCGAGCAGGCCCGTGGCGGCAACGACCGCGGGCCCGGTCATGAGCCCGGCGGAGATGAGCTCGCGGCGGGTCACGGGGCGCCCATGGTTGTCCCGGTGCAGGATCGGCTCGTTCAGGCCGTGGGGCCGGGGCATCTTCTTGCGAATGAGCATGAGTGGAACTCCCTCGAATCCTTACTGCACCAGGGTGGCCGCGCTGCCGAGCGCCGCGGCGCAGGCCGCCTTCATCGCGATGCCGGCACCCCTCGGGTGGGTTCGCGTCTCGCTCGGGGCGTTGACGATCTTGTCGAACAGCGCGTTCAGCTCGGCGTCGACGTCCGCCAGGTCCGGCTGCGTCGTGAGGTCGCCGATGATGTTGGTGCTGATCGCGTTGATGACCTGGTCGCGCCGGGTCTGATTGTCGAAGTAGGACCCGGGCTGCTGCGGATCAAGGCCGCCCCCGAAGAAGTCGTTCCGCCGGTCCGCGTTGTCCACCATCGCGCTGCAGTACGCGATGGCGAGCTGCGCGATACCCGTCTGGTGCGAAGCCAGGAACGCATCGATCGACTCCACGGCCGGCAGCTGCTGCCTCACGTTCGCGAAGGTCTGCGCGATGCCCTGCGCCGTGGTCGCCACACCCGTGATCCGCGAGAACGTGGCATTGAGCTCGTCGAACGTGCGCACGCCGTAGTCCGGCTGCGGTTCGGCGAGCGGCGCGGGCGACGCCTGATACGTCGGCTCCACCACCACGTGCGTGTTCGAGCCGATCTGTTCGAACGTCAGGAAGAACTCGTCCGCCATCGGCCCTTTCTCGAGCGCGATGACCGCTCCCACGTTCGACAACAGCTGGCCCGTGCCGGGGGTGTAGTTCGCGCCGCCGATGTCTCCGATCAGCGGAATGTACGTCTGGCCGACCTTGGCCTCCGCGCCGTTCACACCGATGCGCATGCCCTTGAGGGGAATGCTCGCCGGCGCCGCGTTCGGGTCGAGGCTGATGAACGTGGGCTTGCTGAACATGTAGGCGTGGCTGTCGTACTGCGTAGCCTCGAGCATGATGTACGCCTGCGGCACATCCACCAGGTGACTCACGCTGAACAGCAGGAAGTAACGTTCGCCCACGCCCGCCGCGAAGTTCTGCTGGATCTGCTCCTGCGTCAGCGAGCGGTTGTGGACGGCGACCAGGCGGATCACGCCCTGCCACTGCCGGTTCGACGAAGTCTCGTTGCCGAGCACGAACGCGAAGCTGTCGTCCCAATCCGCGAGCGTGCCACCGCCACCGCGCGGATCCGCGTCACCAGTGTAGTTGCCGTTCACATAGACGCGACGGCCGTTCACCGGATCGTAGGTGAGCACCACGTGTTGCAGTGACGCCTGCGCATCACGATCGGCGTCGTTGGTGAGCAGCACGGGCGTGCCGTTCGCATTCGTCTTGCTGGTGCGCGTCAGCGCTTCGTACTGATAAGCGCGCTGCGCGAGCGTGAAGTTGCGCGCCATGGTGCCTGCGGAATAGCTCACTGCGTAAGCGTCTTCCTGCACGACGTCCGCCGGCGCCATCCAGGCCTCGATGCTGAACTCGCCCGTGGGCTTGATCATGTCCGCGAGCTTCTTGCTGGCGGTGGTGGAGCCCTGCGCCTTCTGGCCCTGCTTCACGTTGATGCCCCAGCCGCCGACCCACATGTCCGCCGAGGTCAGCGTGAGGTTCAGGGACGGCTCGACCCCGCTCGTGTCATACGCGACGTTGCCCGTGCCCGTCTTGAACTCATAGAGCGCGATGACGTTGTTGTCATAGCGGTTGCCGCCGGCGGCCACCGTGCCGTCGTACAGCGTGAGCGCCTTCGAGAGCACGAGGGAAGGATCGACCTCGGCGAGCTCGATTCCGTTGGCGAACTCCGTGATCGCGGCCTGCATCAACCTCGCGCTTTCGGCGCAATCGGGCGACTGGCCCGGCGGCGCCCAGCAATTGTGGAACTCGTCCTTCAGGCGCACGACGAAGCGCGACATCTCCGGCAGGTCGATGTTGATCTTGGATTTCGCGGCCGCGTACGCCTCGCCCACGTCAGCGCTCGCGAAGAACGGCGCCTGCGGAGACTGCGACGCCGACGAATGGCAGCGGGCGCAGTTGGTCACCAGCAGCGGATAGACGGTGGTGGCGAAGTCGTTCGGGCTGTCCGGGAATGTCTTGCTCTGGCCGACTTCCTTGATGGTGGGCGCCTTCAGCTCGATCTCGCGGCCCCCCGTGGCAGTGGAGCCCGCCCAATTGCGGATCCACACGGTGAGCGTGTCAGCGCACGCCGACGCGGCGGCGAGCCAGCAGTTGTGTCCGCCGGCCACCTTCTGAACCAGGCGGGACTGGTCGGGCTGTATGAGATTCACGACCGTATTCGCGGCCTGGTACGCGGCGTTCACGTCGTCGTTGCGCGCGAACGTGGGCACCTGGCCGTTCGCGTTGTGACAGCCGCCGCAGCGGTTGTTCGCCTTGATGTTCTCCCACAGGTTGAGCCTGAACGCCTGCACGTCCGCGTTCTGGGGCGCCGGGCCGCTGTAGTCGGCAACGGGGGGAGCCGACGTCACAGGGTTCTCCGTGGTGCCCGGGCCGCCGGAGCACGCGGCGAGCAATGCGGTGAATGCAAGAGTTGCAATGGCATAGCGCAAGGTGCGCGCGACAGCCGTGAAGGTGTGGAGCCGGATCATGTTCTTCTCCCTGTTCATGGGCGCTCCCCTCATTGGCCCATGCAGTAGGCGGCGGTCTCGGCGAAGACGCGCTTCAACCGGTAGCCGCTCATGAAACCGCCACGGATAGCATCGATGGCGTCGCGGTCCTGCGTGCTCGCCGGCGCGCGGAAGCAGACGGCTTTGAAGACTTTCTCCACCTGGCACTGGGCGAACTGCGTGCTCGCGGCCAGCTCCTCGCCGAGGGACTTCGCGCCGGAGCCCTGGCCCGGCAGCGCCGGGTTCCATCCGAGCACCTGGTTCGGGCCCTGGCGCCAGCGGTTCTCCCACTTGTCGTCCGGTGTGACGAAGCCCGGCTTGAAGTTGTCCGGGTTGATGAAGTACTTCGGATTGACCACGCCAGGGGTGTAGACGAGGCGGCCCTGCGTCTCGTCGTCTCCATCATGGACATAGTCATAGGACGCAAACGCCTGCGCCATCGGATCCATGCCGCTGTGGCAGCCGATGCAGTTGTTCAGGAAGATGCGGCTGTCGCCGCCCGGTGAGCGGCTCACGTCCTGGCGGATGCGATCGGGCGGGCGCGAGGTGTCCTGCACCTGCTCGAGGTCCTTGCAGAGATGATTGAGCAGCGTGAACCGGAACATCGCCCGGTTCGTGCCGGCGATGAAGAACGCGGCGGAAGCGGCGCGCGTCGTCATGAGACCGGCCGTGGCGGCGTCGGGGGTGCCGTAGACCGCGGTCTGCGTGGTCTCCTCGAGCATCGCCTTCAGATCGACACCGTTCGTCTCGGCCTGGGCGTAGTGATCGTTGCTGGTGGCGGAAGGCTGCGAGCCCCGCACGATGTAGAGGATGTTCGCGGACAGCGCGGTGTTGAACGGCTTGTCATCACGCACCATGCCGATGACCGTTGCCGTGTAGTCGTTCAGCGGCGCGAACACCGTCTGGTCGCGATTGGTCCAGGGCGTGACGAAGTTCTTGAGCGTCACGCTGTAGAACGCGGGGTCTTCGGTTGCGAGCTCGGCGGCCCCCACCGGATCATTGTTCGTGATCCGGTTCGCCATGTTGTCGAGCACCGTCTCGCTCGGCGGCACACCGGCAATACGGTCATGGATGCGCTTGGCGCGCGCGCGCGCATCCTGCTCGTTGATGTCGGCAGCTGCGATCTGTGCAAACAGGGTGAGAGCGCAGGCGCCGGCCGCCAGTGCGACCGCACGCGAGACCCGTGACTTTTTCCGACTTGTATTGCTCATGGCAATCGTCCACTCCCACGACCCGCCGTCAATGCGCGGCGGACTATACCCACCCCGGATCGTCTGCATTCTTGTCTCAAGCTCCGTACGTCGCCAGCTGCCGACAGGTCGTTTCGACAGGGCGTCCGGCTATCCTTTCCGCCGCGAACTGGGAGCGGCGTCACGGCGTGCAGGTCTTCGAACCTCTTACTTCTGCGCGCCGCCCCTGCGGGGGGCCGGGAACGGGCGGAAGTCTTTGTGAACGGTGCGACGTGCCGTGAGGAAAGCGCGGCGCGGATGCGGATGGCGTGACGGCATCGGCAGATTGCCCAACACGCTTCGGCGATGTTCGATTACGTTACATGCATGCGCGTGAACGGCACGGCCGGCGCATGTCCAGGGAGTCTGAGCTGAATGAAGGTCGAGCGCGGAATCGTGAACGCTGTCACGCGCACGCTGGGCATTGCCGCCTGCGTGTGCGTCCTTGCCGCCTGCAGCGGCGGGGGCAGCGTGAATGTCGGCAGCGGCCAGACCCCGGACCCGGCCACCGTCGATTTCCCCATCTTCTACGTGAAGCGCACCATCCCCGAGGCGACGGACGACCTGCGCCAGCTCCGGGATGCGCTGCCCTCGGCGAGCCTCTACAAGCGGGATCGGGCCGCCCCCGGCGCCGCGGAAACGAACCTCACCGCGCGCGTCACCGGCGAGGATCCGTACGACATCCGGGACGTCGACGTCTCCTTCGACGGCCGCAAGGTCATCTTCTCCATGCGCGGCCCCCTGGAAGAGAACATGGACGAGGAGGACCCGCCGACCTGGGAGATCTGGGAATACGACATCGGCCTCGATGACCTGCGCCGGGTCATCCCCTCCGACACGATCGCCGCGGAAGGCAACGACGTCGCCCCGCACTACCTGCCGGACGGCCGCATCGTGTTCTCCTCCACGCGCCAGCGTGCGTCCAAGGCCATCCTGCTCGACGAGAACAAGCCGCAGTTCGAGGCGCAGACCGACGACCGCAGCGAATCCGCGTTCGTGCTGCACGTGATGAACGGCGACGGGTCGGACATCCACCAGATCTCGTTCAACCAGAGCCACGACCGTGACGTCTCGGTGCTCTCGAGCGGCAAGCTCGTCTGGAGCCGCTGGGACCGGGCGCCGGGCAACGACGGCATACATTTATATACGGCCAATCCGGACGGCACCGCGCTCGAGCTGCTCTACGGCGCCAACAGCCACGCCACCGGTACCGACAATTCCGTGGTGCAGTTCGTGCAGCCGCGCGAGATGCAGAACGGCCGCATCCTCACGCTCGTGCGTCCCAACAGGAATGCGGATTTCGGCGGCGACCTCGTGATGATCGACACGAACACCTTCGTGGAGAACACGCAGCCGACGCTCGCCAACCTCGGCATGACCGGCCCCGCGCAGACGCGTGCCACCACCAACGACGTGCGCACCATCGCGGGCCCCTCGCCCGGCGGGCGCTTCAATTCCGCTTTCCCGCTGTGGGACGGCACCAACCGCATCCTCACGTCCTGGTCGCAGTGCCGCCTGCTCGACCCGACCACGACACCGGCCGTCATCGTGCCGTGCACGGATTCACGACTGTCCGACCCCAACACCGTCGTGGCCCCGCCGCTCTACAGCGTCTGGATGTTCGACCCGGGCCAGAACACCCTGCTGCCCATCATGACGCCGACCGAGTCCGTCATGATCACCGACGTGGTGGCCGCGCAGCCCCGCGCCCTGCCGGCGGTCATTCTCGACAAGCAGGCGCCGGGTGATTTCGATGCCACTTTCGTGAGCGAAGGCGTGGGCGTGCTCTCCATCAAGAGCGTGTACGACTTCGACGGTGTGGACACGGCGCGGCCCAGCATCGCGGCGCTCGCGAACGGGGCCACGGCGGCCGCGCAGCGCGAGGCACGCTTCATCCGCATCGAGAAGGCGGTCTCGCTGCCGGACAACGACGTGCTCAACTTCAGCAACACCGCATTCGGCGTGACCGGCTACATGCGCGAGATCCTGGCCTACGCGCCCATCGAGCCCGACGGCTCGGTGAAGATCAAGGTGCCCGCGAACGTCGCCTTCCAGATCAGCATCCTGGATGCCAACGCGCGCCGCATTCCCCGCTTCGCGACGCACGCGAACTGGCTGCAGGTGCGCCCCGGCGAAGTGCTCGAATGCAACGGCTGCCACCAGCCCGCCACCGCGCAGAACCCGCGCTCGCACGGGCGCTCGGGGCTCTTCGCCTCGGCGAATCCGGGCGCGCCGCTGACGGGGCAGCCGTTCCCCGGCTCCGACCCGACGCTCTCGCCGGATGCCGGCGAAACCATGGCGCAGACGCGCGCCCGCCTGAGCTGCGCCACGGGCACGGACGTGGCGCCGCGCTGCTCGGCCCTGAATCCGAGCGTCAACGTGCAGTTCACGGACGTGTGGACCGACCCGGCCGTGCGCGCGAAGGACCCGGACTTCCAGTACAACTACGCGGACCCCACGTTCCTGACGCCCACGCCGCTCTCTTCGTCCGCGTGCCTCACCGCGTGGAACGCGCAGTGCCGGATCATCATCAACTACGTGGAGCACATCCAGCCGCTGTGGCAGCGGGACCGGTTCGTCGATGCGGACGCGGACGGTGTGCCCGACGTCGACGGCGGCGGCGTGACGATCAACAACAGGTGCACGCGCTGTCACAGCCCCGTGGACGACGCCAACGCCGTCCAGGTGCCCGCCGGCCAGCTCGACCTGACCGACGTGCCCTCGAACGAACAGCAGCTGCACGTGACCTCGTATCGCGAACTTTTTTTCGCCGACAACGTGCAGATAGATAACAATGGCGCCCTGGAGGATCTGCTGGTGGAAGGCCCTCCGGACGAGGACGGCAATCCGACTTTCAGGACCGTGGGTGTGGGCCCTTACCTGAACGCGGGCAGCGCCCGGGGCGGCCGGTCGGCCGCCTTCCTCAACCGTTTCGCACCGGGGTCCTCCAGCACGCACACGGGCTGGCTCTCCCCGGCGGAGCTTCGCCTGCTGTCAGAGTGGCTGGATATTGGGGCACAGTACTTCAACAATCCGTTCGACCCTGCCGTGCCCGTCAATTAGTAGGAGCATCTTGCAAGCCCGCCGGTCCGCGCGTCTCCCGATCCTGCTGCTCTGTCTGCTCGCCGCACCTTCGCTGTGTGGCGCAAGGGAGTATTTGCAGGTCTTCGTGACTGCGCCCTATCTCGAGTTGCGCACGGGCCCGGGCCGCGGGTTTCCCGTCACGCAGGTCGTTCAACGCGATGAGAGCGTGGACGTCCTCAAGCGCCGCACGGACTGGTTCAAGGTGCGCACCGAGCGCGGCGTGGAAGGCTGGGCTTCCCAGAAGGACATGCTCGGCATGGTGCTGGCGGATGGCGAGCTCTTCACGTTCCCGCTCGGGGATCGCGCGGGCTTCACCTCGCACCGGGTGGAGATGGGCATCTTCGCCGGCGACTACGGCGGTGCCACGCTGATTTCCGCGTTCGGTTCGTTTTCGTTCAACTCGCAGCTCGCGGCCGAGCTCTCCGTGGGACAGTTCCTCGGCAACGCCTCGAACGGCACGGTGGTGGATCTCGGGCTCACGCACGTGTTCGTGCCGGAGTGGCGCGTGTCGCCCTTCGTGATGCTCGGCACGGGGCTCGTGAACATCGAACCCAAGGCCACGCTCGTCGCGCCACCGGACCGCACGGACCAGACCGCCTACGTGGGCGGCGGCCTGCGCTTCTATCTGACGCGGCGGTTTTTCGCCCGGGCCGAGTACAAGAGCCACGTGGTATTCACGAGCCGCAACGACAATGAGGAAGTAGACGAATGGAAACTGGGATTCGCATTCTTCTTCTGAGCGTGGTGCTGGCGCTTTCAGGTTGTGCCTCCATCCGCGGCTGGCTCGATCGGGACGAGCCGCGCGAAGACACGCAGGAAGAAGCCGGGCTCGCCGAAAACGAGGACGCCCTCGAGGCGCCGCCGCGCGTCATCGAGCCGCAGGTCGAGCGCCGTACCATCAAGGTGCCGCGCATCGACAGCGAGAACATCGAGATCGGCGGCGTGTTCGGCGCGCTCTCCATCGAGGATTTCGGCACCAACCCCGTGTACGGCGTCACCGCCGCCTACCACGTCACGGAGGATTTCTTCTTCCAGGCCGAGGCGGGCCGTTCCACCGCCGGCAAGACGAGCTTCGAAACCCTGGGCGGGGACATCCGGCTCCTGACCGGCGATGAGAGGCAATTCACGTACTACAACCTCGCGCTCGGCTACAACTTCCTGCCAGGCGAGGTCTTTCTCGGTCGCGGCCTTGCCATGACGAGTGGCTTCTATCTGCTGGGCGGCATCGGCAGCGTCGATTTCGCCGGCGATCAGAAGTTCTCGGTGAGCTTCGGCGCCGGCTTCCGCGTGCTGCCGACGGACTGGATGGCGATCCATGTGCGGATGCAGGATCGCCTCTTCGACTCGGACCTGCTCGGCGAGCGCAAACTCACCAACAATCTCGAAGCCAACATCGGCCTGACCGTATTCTTCTAGAGGAAAGGCACTTCCCATGCAGCCCCGATTCGCAGATTCCCCGCTTCGCGCGCTCGCCCGCAACGCCCTCCGGATGGTGGCCGTGCTGGCCGTGACGCTGCCCGCCCTCGCGGCGAGCACCAACGCCCCCGCGCCGGATTTCGTGCTGGACTCGAGCACCGGCAAGCCCGTGAAGCTCTCCGACCTCAAGGGCCAGGTCGTCATGATCAATTTCTGGGCCACCTGGTGCGGCCCGTGCCGGCAGGAAATGCCGCTGCTCGAGAGCATCTACAAGCAGTACAGGACCAAGGACTTCACGCTCCTCGGCGTGAACGTGGAGCCGGACCCGAAGGCCGCGGACGCGTGGCTCAAGAAGACCCCGGTGAGCTTCCCGGTGCTCTACGACGTCGAGAGCAAGGTGAGCAACCTCTACAAGGTGGCCGGCATGCCGAGCACGGTGTTCGTCGACCGCAAAGGCAATGTTCGCGTCATCCATCGCGGCTACAAGCCGGGTGACGAGAACGAGTACCTGGACAACATCCGCATGCTGATGCGGGAGAAGTGATGCGCAAAACGAAGCTTCTGCTGGCCGCCACCGCGCTGCTGACGATGGCCGGCTGCTCGGTGCAGCCGTGGGTGAAGCCCTACGAGCGCGAGCACCTGGCCGACCCCATCATGGCCTTCGATCGCAACCCGGTGTCCACCTCCTACCTCGACCACGTGTTCGAGGCGCGTGAGGCGGCCCGGGGCGCGTCCGGCGGCGCGGGTGGCGGGTGCGGATGCAACTGATGATGCGCAGGCTGCTGGCCCTGTTGCTGCTGCTGCCAGCAGCGAGCGCCATCGCGGGCGTGCTGGCCGAGGATCGGGCGGACGCCCTCTATCACCGCTACGAGGGCGGCGGAGTCACCATCCACGGGCCTTCCGTGCTCGTGCGCAAGAAGATCGGCGAGAACTTCGCCGCGCAGGCCAACTACTACGTCGACATGGTGTCGAGCGCCTCCATCGACGTGAGGCTCTCCGCGAGCCCCTACAAGGAAGAGCGCACGCAGAAGAGCCTCGGCCTCGAGTTCCTGCGCGGCAAGTCCACGTACAGCCTGGGTGTCATCGACAGCAGGGAGACGGACTACGTCTCCGACACCGCCTACTTCTCCCTGAGCCAGGACATGTTCGGGGACCTCACCACGGTCTCCCTGACCTTCAAGCGGGGCTGGAACGATGTCTTCCGCAACGTGAAGCTGGCGGATGGCGCCAAGGTGCGCGACGACACGTTCGCCGAGAACGTGGATACACGCGGCTACGGCATCGCCCTGACCCAGATCCTCACCCGCAACCTCATCCTGGGCATGAACTACGAGGTGATCACCGACGAGGGCTTCCTCAACAGCCCCTATCGCTCGGTGCGCTTCGTGGACCCGGGCTCCCCCCGCGGTTTCAGCCTCGAGCCCGAGGTGTACCCGCGCACGCACACCAGCAACGCCTTCTCGACACGGCTGAAGTACTACCTCCCCTACCGGGCGGCACTCGAGGGCAGCTATCGCTTCTTCACGGACACGTGGGGCATCGACGCGCACACCCTGGACATCGGCTACACCCAGCCGGCCTTCCGGCGCTGGATCTTCGACGGGCGCGTCCGTTACTACCGCCAGAATCACGCGGACTTCTACAGCGACCTCTTCCCGCGCCAGAACTTCGCCAACTTCCTCGCGCGCGACAAGGAGCTGTCCACTTTCGACAGCATCACGCTGGGTGTGGGCGCGAGCTACGAATTCAGCATCCCGCGCGCCCCGTGGATCCAGCGCAGCAGCCTGACCGCGCGCCTGGATCACCTGATGATCCGCTACGACGACTTCCGGGATGCCACGGTCACCGATCCGGGCAACGGAATTCCCGCCGGCGGCGAGCCGCTCTACCGGCTCGATGCGAACGTCTTCCAGCTTTTCCTGTCCATCTGGTTCTGATCACGCTCGACGCCCGGCAACGTCCGCTCAACTTGCGGACGTTGCTGGGTTAAGCTTGCGCCGCGCCGTCGCGCCGTGGGCGTCGGCGAATGGCGACAGACAACGCCTGGTGGCACAAGGCCCGAACCGGTCTCAAGGGGAATACAAGCATGCGCAATCGCGTCGCGCTCTCGGCATTGTTCATGGGGCTCGCCCTCGCCTTCACCGCCCCCTGCGTCCACGCACAAGCTCGCGAGCAGGGCCGCCTTCTCATGGCGACCGAAGTGCTCGAAGAAATCCGCGCCTCGCGCGACTCGGCCATCCCGGACCGGCTTCTGGATCGCGCGTACGGCATCGTGGTCGTGCCGAGCGTCACCAAGGTGGCCTTCATCGCCGGCGGCCGCTGGGGCAAGGGCGCGCTCGTCGTGCGCGACAAGAATGGCCGCTTCACGAACCCGGTCTTCATCAACCTCGCCGGCGCGAGCGTCGGGTGGCAGTGGGGCGGGCAGTCCACGGACATCGTCCTGGTCTTCACCACTCGCGCGGGCATCGAAGGCATCACGGGCGGCAAGCTCACGCTGGGTGCAGATGCCTCGGTCGCCGCGGGCCCGGTCGGCCGCTCCGCCTCCGCCGCAACGGACCAGAATTTCGCCGCCGAGGTGTATTCCTACTCCCGCTCGCGCGGGCTGTTCGCCGGCGTCGCGCTGGATGGCACCTCCATCAGCGTCGACAGCAAGGCGAACGCCAACTACTACAAGAAGCGCGGCGTGATGGCTTCCGACATCATCAATGGCACCGTCACCAGCGATGACGACACGACACGTCGCTTCCTCGCCGCCGTAGCCACCAGCACCCAGCAGGCTACGGCAGCGACCCCGAGCGCGAACACCGGTGGCGCTGCCCCGGACACCGAACCGGCGCATGACCACTCCGGCAGCGCGAGCGCCGCTCCGTCCGCCGGCCCGCAGGCCCCCACCGAGGCGCGCACCTTCCCGATGGAAGACCCGGCGCCCGGCGAGGAACCGCGGTAACGATCAGCGCGTCAGCACCAGCATTCGCTGGCGCGCGATCACATCGTTCTCCCTGACCGTCCAGGTGTATCGGGAACCGGTCAGCGACTCGTAGTGCGTTTCGACGGGGCGGGCCGTCGCTCTGCCTCCATGGGGGGATATCCAGCGATCCGGGTCCGTTGGAACAATCGCCGCCATGAGCGCGGTGACCCGATCGACTCTCATCATCGTGGCCGCCGCGGCCATCCTGCTCATCACCACGGGCACGCGCCAGGTGAGCGGGCTCTTCGTCCTGCCGATCCTCTCCACCACGGGCATGAGCATCGCCTCGGTGAGCTTCGCGCTCGCCATCGGCCAGTTCGTCTGGGGGGCGATGCAGCCGTTCTTCGGCGCCCTGGCGGACCACTACGGCGCGTTCCGGGTGCTGGTGCTGGGCGCCGTGCTGCTGGCGCTGGGCTCGGTGTTGACGGCGTTCGCCACCACGGAATGGGGCCTGCTCATGACGATGGGCGTGCTGAGCGCGGCAGGCGCGGCGGCGGGAAGCTTTTCGATTCTCATCGGTGGAACGGCGCGCAACCTGGAGCCGCAGCGACGCTCGGTCGCGGCCGGCGCCATCAATGCCGGCGGTTCACTCGGGCAGTTCGTGTTCGCGCCCCTCGTGCAGCTCGTGATCAGCGCATGGGGATGGGGCATGGCGATGTTCACGCTCGCCGCCTCGGCGCTGCTGACCATCCCGCTGGCACTGCCCCTGCGCGGCCGGCCACCGGCACACACCGAACAGGCCACGCAGGATTCCACTCACATGACGCTCGGCGAGCAGCTTCGCATCGCCCGGCGCGACCCGAGTTACCTGTTCCTCAACGTGGGCTTCTTCACGTGCGGCTTCCACGTTGCGTTCCTGGTCACCCATCTGCCCGGTGAGATCCAGAACTGCGGGCTGTCAGCGAATGTCGCCGCGACGTCGCTCGCGCTCATCGGGCTCTTCAACGTGGGCGGCAGCCTCGGCGCCGGGCTCCTGGGCCAGCGGTATCGAATGAAGAGCCTGCTCGCGCTGATCTACGGCGCGCGCGCGGTGATGATCGCCATCTACCTCGTCATGCCCAGGACCGCACTCAACATGTACCTGTTCGCGGCCGGCATGGGCCTCACGTGGCTCGCCACCGTGCCGCCCACTTCAGGCATCGTGGGCAAGCTCTTCGGCGTGCGCTATCTCGGCACGCTGTTCGGTATCACGCTCGTTTCGCATCAGCTCGGCGGGTTCCTCGGCGCCTGGCTGGGCGGCATCGCGATGGCGCAACTCGGTTCGTACGACTGGATCTGGTACGCGGACATGGCGCTCGCCGTCGTGGCGGCGCTCGCCAACCTGCCGATCAAGGAAGAGCACCCGCTGCCGCGAGCCGCAGTGCCGGCATAGCGTCAGATGATGGTGGCGGCCGCCACAGTCAGCGTTCGGCCCTGCCCCGCATCGAACACGACGCAGAACTCGGCATCCGGCTTGCGGAACGAGAAGCGTCCGTGGACATCCACCTTTCCGTCGACGACGGGCCGGTTGTGCTTGTCCAGCACTCGCACGGTGATCCCTGCGGCGGAGGTGCCATCGTCGAAGCTGCCCTGGCACCGCACCCGCAGCGCGCCGGAGTCCTCACACGAGAACGCGGGCTGAGACGCGCGTTGGACGGCGACTGCCCCCGGATCCGAAGCGGAAACACACCCTGGCGCCCACAGCGCCAGCGCAAGCAACGACACGCCCGCGAGCCGCGGCGTGATCGGCAGATCCCTTGCCATGATGTCGCCCCTCTTCCGATGAGAGGGCTACTTATGAGGCGGAGCGAACAGCTTCTGCAAGTGGGCGTAGTCGAAGGGGGTGCCGAAGTGATCGAACGAGCCCGTCACCCGGAGCGTGGCCAGACCTTCCGCGAGCGCACCCATGGCATGCATGACGGCCGTGGTCGCCGTGCTGACGCGGGCCACCCCGGCGGCCTTCAAATCCGCGAGGTTGGGCATGCCGCGACGTCCCATGACGTTCACGGGACGACCGAGCTCTGCGACCAGCCGCGAGATCAGCGTGAGGTCGGAGAGCCCGATCGGGTACACGCAGTCCGCACCGGCCGCGATGTACGCACGACACCGAGATAGCATTTCAGGGAACACCGCAGGGTCGTTGTTTCCGGCACGGAGGTAGACGTCCGTGCGGGCGTTGATGACGAGCGGCACCCCTGCCTTCAATGCCGTTCGGCGGACTGCCGTGATGCGCTCCGCGGCGTCATCCGCCGTGCGCAGGGGCGCACCGTGGCCGCGGCCATCCTCGATGTTGAGGCCACAGACCCCGACGCTGATGAGCTCCTCGGTGCGGTGGACGAGGTCCGCCGAGGTCTCGCTGAACCCGCCTTCGATGTCCGCCGAGACGGGCACCCGCACGGCGTCCACGATGCGCTCGATGGCCACCAGCAGCTCATGCCACGGGACACGTTCGCCATCCGCATACCCGAGCGACCACGAGACGCCGGCGCTGGTGGTGGCGATGGCCCTGAAGCCTGCGTCCTCGATCACCTTTGCGCTCAGTGCATCCCACGCGTTCGGAAGCAGCAGCGGCGGCCCCCGGTGCATGGCGAGGAACTCCTCTGCACGACGCTTCAGTTCCAGGTGCTGCGGCATGGGACATCCTCGTTTCCGGCGCTGGATGGATTCTAGCCTGCGCCCCGTGCGGCCGGCCTGGAACTGCGCACGAGCGAAGCGAGCGCCGGCTTCACTGCGGCCGCAAGCGGGAGGCGCACCGTGAAGACGGCCCCCATGCCGCTGCCATGGCTCGTCACGAACATCCGGCCCTGATGCAGCTCGACGATGCGGTGAGCCACCGCGAGCCCGAGCCATGCGCCACCTGCGCGAGCGCCGTCCGCCCGCACCTGCTGCATCTGCCAAAGGGGGTCGAACACATGCGGCAGGACCTCCGGCGCGATGCCCATGCCGTTGTCCTGCACGACGATCTCCGCGAAGTCGCCGCGACCGTGACACTCGACGAGCACGTTCCCGCCCGCCTGAGTGCAGGCGACGGCGTGCGCAAGCAGGTTGTGCACGACCTGCCGCAAACGTTCCGCGTCGCCCTCGAGCGGCCCGGCCCCTGAATCGATGAACGACTCGATGCGCACGCGTTTGAGACCCGCGATCGGCCTCACCGCATCGATCTCGGCGTTCACGATGGCTGACAGGGATTGCACGGACTCCGACTCGACACAGAAACAGCCGGCCGTGATGCAGGACAGGTCGTGCACTTCATCGATGAGCCGGTGCTGCTCGCGCGTGCTGGCGCGGATGAGCTCCAGCGCGCGATGCCCCTCTTCCCCGCCGAAACGCTGGTCCTTCAGCGCCGTGAGCGTCTTCAGCATGACGCCGATGGGATTGCGCAGCGAATTCGAAAGCATGAGCACGAGCTCGTCCTTCATGGAGCTCGATTGCTCGGCCACTTCGCGTGCCGCGCGCTCCGCGCGCCGCAGGCGCACGCGTGCGAGTTGCACAGCCACTCGCGCAAGAAGCTCGCGCGCCGAGAAGGGCTTGGGCAGGTAATCGTCGGCGCCGGCGTTCAGCGCGTCGATGGAGGCTTCTTCGTTGGCCCGCGCGGAGAGCACCATCACGGGCACGTCCCTGAGCGCCGCATCGTCACGCAGCGCGCCGAGCAGCCCGAGACCGTCGAGACCGGGCATCATGAGATCCGCGATGACGAGATCCGGCGGGGATTTGCGGATTTTCGCCAGGGCCAGCATGCCGTCGGTGGCGGTCTCGACTTTCCAGCGCTCCTGCAGGATGCGACGCAGGTAACGCCGCATGTCCGCGTTGTCATCGACCACGAGCACGCGCTCCGTGGAATCCGCAAGCGCGGCGGTTCGCTTCCCCTGCGAGGCGTGCGCGCGGGCCCCAGCTGTTGCCGCAGCCGACGCCGCTTCCGGCTCGGCAACCCATCCGGACACTTCCTCGATGTACGAGGCGGCGGCGCCAGCCGCATTCCGGCGCCGCGGTCCGCCGACCTGATTCGCGGGCAGATGCCGGGTGCCGCGAGGGATTCGCACGGTCACGGTCGTGCCGCGATGCATCTCGCTGTCGACCGCCACCGTGCCCGCGTGAAGCCTCACGAGCTCCTGGACCAGGGACAGCCCGATGCCGGACCCTTCGGCCGTGCGCGCGAACGGGGTCTCGCCGCGATGGAAGCGCTCGAAGACATGAGGCAGATCCTCCGGAGCGATGCCGCAACCGGTGTCCTGCACTTCCAGGACGACCCAGCCGGGTTCGAGTCGCAGGCGCAGGCGCACTTGCCCGGCGAGCGTGAACTTGAAAGCGTTGGACACGAGGTTGAGCACGACCTTCTCCCACATGTCGCGGTCCACGTAGACCGCTTCCGCGAGCTGCGGGCAATCGACATGCAGGCCGACCTGCGCGCGCTCGAACGTGGAGCGGAACAGGCTGGCGAGATCCGCCGTGTGGGCCCCCAGATCCGTGGGCTCGAATGCCGCCTGCAGCCTTCCGGCCTCGACTCGCGAGAAGTCCAGCAGGGACTGAACGAGCTTCAGCAATCGCGCGGCCGCGCGGCGCGAGGTCTGAAGCAACTCCTGATCGACGGCGGAGAGGGACCGGCGCGAGAGCACGTCCTCCAGCGGGCCGAGCAGAAGCGTGAGCGGTGTGCGGAACTCGTGGCTCACGTCGCTGAGGAACAAGGTCTTGGCGCGGTCGAGCGCGGCCAGCGCCTCCGCGCGCTCGCGCGACTGCTGCTTGACCTTCGCGTTGGCGATGGCTGTCGTGAGGCGCGCGGCGACCGCGGTCGCGATCCTGCGGCCTTCAGCAGCCGGCCGCATGGGGTTGGTGCCCATCACGAGCACGCCGCCCACACCGCCCGCGGGGTCCGCGAGAGGCACGGTGATGATCAGATGAGGCGCGAAGGAAGCATCCCGCAGACAGGGCGCGAGCTGATCCCGCACTCCATCCGACGCCAGGGGCAGCTGGGAAGCCACCACACGAGCCATTCCCCACGGAGTGGAGCCCCGCTTGCCCGACAGCGAAACGACCGGCGGTGCGATCTGCGGCGGGCAGGACGTGAGCCCGGAATGCGCGGCGAGTCGGGCGTGGGTGCCATCGGCATCCACGAGGTACATGAGCGTGAACGGCATGTCGCGCAGGTAGCGGTTCGTCACTTCTGATGCGATGACACACGCCTCCCCAGTCGTCTGAGCCGGGAAGCACTGCGTGGAAAGGGCGTCCAGGCAATCCACGAGGCGAGCCACGAGCACTCGTTCGGTGGTTTCCCTCAGCGTGACGAGGAGTGCGGACGGCGCGCCGTCGTCCTCGCGGATGGAGCTGACGGCGAAGGCCATGTGCGTCTCTTCCGGGTAGCCGTTTCGCTCCAGCGGCAGGTACAGGTCTTCCGAGCCGGCCGGATCGCCGGTCTCGATGACGTGCCTCACCATGGGCTCGATGATGCTGGCCCAGATCTCCGGCCATTCCGTGGCGGCCGGCCTGCCGAGGCAGCGCGGATGCTTGCCGCCGACGACCGGAACGCAGGCGTCGTTGTAGACCATGAGGAAGTCTTCGCCCAGCAGCACGACCATGGGCACGAGCGAGTCGAGACACATGCGCAACGCGGCGCGCCAGGTGCCTGGCCAGGTGTCTGGTGTGCCGATCGACGTGGCGGACCAGTCGAACCGGCGCAGAAGCGCGTCCATCGAGCTGCGACCCACGAACGGATGCGAGACAGATGCGCGCCGGCTCATGCGAGACCCCTCTTCCCTGACGTGCCCGCCTCATGGCGGACGCTGCCGGCCCGCGGCCGGCCCCGCCTATGCTGCCCGAAATGGCGCCGCCGCGTGGCGCGCGTTGGCGGCGTGCGGGGTCAGTTTGATCCCGGGCAGCGCCAGGTCCTGCTCCGGGGGAAGCGAGAGGATGGCGCGACGCATCCTGCCCAGTTGATCCTTCAGGTAGGGCACGAGGGTGCGCAAGGTGTCGCCGCTGCTGTACTGGTTCGAGGAGAGCGCGCTGGCACAGAAGGCGCGGAAATAGTCCGCATAGAGCGCCTCATACCGCAACAGCGGCTCTCCGAACGCACGGTCTGCCATGAGATGCAGGCCGACGTGGTTCGAGCACATGAAGCTCGACGCCGAGCGGACATAGTTGCCGTGCTCGAAGAGCACGGCCTTCACGTAATCCTGCTCGCCGTGGATGAGCGCGAACACCGCGTGGCGATCCCGCCCCGTGATCCTGTACTCCCGCAGATACTCGAACAGCGCCTTGCGATGGATGAGGCCGAAGCAGGCGTTGCGCAGCGCCGTGATCTGCGCACGCGGGCGCGATTCCGCCGCGACGGTGCGCATGATGCGGTTGTGCTCCGATTCCCACAGCTGGTAGAGCCGGGGTTCCTCGAGGATGCGCCGTGCCACCTGGCTCTGTGCAGCCGGACCGTCCCGCGCGACATCCTCGATGCGGGACTCCGACTCTTCCATCAGCAATGCGTGGCTGATCCCCCGCGGGCGCACGAGACACCCTCCGGCGTGATTCGTTCTTGGGAATGGCACAACCGTATACCCGGCTCCTGGTTCAGCAGCCACCGCCGCACGGCCCGCGGCTCATCGCGCGCCTGCATCACACTCTGTGCCCAGCCGGGCACCCATCGCACCCGCGGGGCGCGCTGCCCGCCCCGCGCCGCATCCGAGCGGCTCCGTCCTACAGCGGAAGACGTGATGTGCTGACTCGGTCGATGAGCGTGCGCACCTACGATGCGTATCGGCACAAATCTGCCAACCCGTGTCGAGGAGGAATGCGATGGCCAGATCGAAGTCGAAGCGGAAAACGAAGAGCGCACGGAAAACGGGACAAGCCGCTCGCGGCCGGGCGCCGGCCACACAGGACGCCATTGCGCTGCTGAAAGCCGATCATCGCCAGGTCGAGGCCTGGTTCGAGGAGTTCGAGAGCACGCGCTCCGACAGGCGCAAGCTCGACCTCGCGCGCAACATCTGCCAGGCGCTGAAGGTGCACACCTCGATCGAGGAGGAGATCTTCTATCCCGCGTTCCTCGAAGCGACGGGCGACAAGGAGATCCACCACGAAGCCGAGGTGGAGCACGACGGCGCGAAGAAGCTGATTGCGCAGATCCAGGCGTCGAGCCCGGACGATGACTATTTCGACGCCAAGGTCACCGTGCTGTCGGAAATGATCAAGCACCACGTGAAGGAGGAGGAGAAGCGTGGCGGAATGTTCTCCGAGGCGCGCGAGGCCGGAATGGACCTGCAGGTGCTCGGTGAGCAGCTGAAGGAACGCAAGCAGGAGCTGATGAGCGAGACCCCGCAGCGCGGCGGTCGCCCGGTGCCCCGCCGGCCCGGCCGCAGCCCCGCGCAGTACTTCCGGATGTGATGCCGGGCGAAAGCGGGCCCTTCGAGGAGGGCCCGCCTCAGCGGGCGCTGTCGAGAATCGCGTCCGCGACCTTGCGGAAATCGCCGTCGAAGTGGTGCCCGCCTTCGAGATGAACGACGCGCGCGTGGGCGTCGATCGTGGGGCAGATCGACTTCTCGTCATCCTCGCCATAGATGCACAGGGTGCTGCTCGCGGAGAGCTGATCGATCTCCGGGCGCACGGGCAGCGCGTCGCGGTCCGCATGCAGCCAGTTCCCGATCTTGAACTCGAATGAGGCCGACTGGCTCACGCCGATGAGCACGGTGAGCCGCACCATGTCGCGAGTCGCCGGCGGCAGCCGGTTCACCACGAACGGCATCACGTCCGCACCCTGCGAGTAGCCGATGAGCAGCGCGCGCTTTTTCTGCCAATGGAAGGAATAGAACCGCAGCACGCGATCCATGTCCGCGGCGAGCCCGGCCGGAGTGCGCGGCTTCCAGAAATACCGCAGCGAATCCACGCCCGCCACCGGAATGCCGCGCTGGGCAAGCTCCGCCGCGACCGCCTTGTCGAGACCGGCCCAGCCTCCGTCGCCGGAGAGCAGCACGGCGAACAGATCTTCTTTGCCCTCGGTGCCGGCGGCCGGCACTTCGACGATCGGCAGATCCGCGAGCGTGGCGGGTGGCGGCGGCAGCCTCTGCAGACCCGCATCCAGGATCGAGGCATACGCTTCCCGGTACTGCGGCAACCACAGCTGCAGGTCTTGATAACCGTGGTCGACGCCGGGCAGCTCCACGAGCCGCGCGCCGGGGGTCTGCTTCACGAACTCCGCGGAACTCTGCGCGGGGCAATGCTGGTCACCCGTTCCCTGCAGGGCAACCCAGGGTGAGCGCAGCTTCGATGTCGGCACCAGCAGGTGATGATCGCCCTTCTTTCCGGAGGAGGACACGCGCAGCACGTCCCCGCGGCAAAGCGGCTCACGCATGTGCGTGCTGGCGCAGAACGCCAGCGTTACCGCGCCCGCGAAAAGACCGGCGGGCGCCTCGGCGGCCACCGCATACGCCAGCGCGGCGCCCTGGGAGTAGCCGACGAGCAGCGGGCGGAAGTACGTGGGAAGCCTGTAGTAGGCCTGCACGAAGTGGCTGAGGTTCTCGAGATCCCCATCGGGGAACACGCAGTCGTCGCCATCTTTCGCAAGCGTGGCGAGGAACTGCGGAACGTCGATTCCCACGACCAGCGCGCCATCCGCGACGAGCGGCGCGGCGAGCTCCACCATCCTGCGATCCCAGCCGGCTTCGCCGGAAAGGACCAATGCGACGTGCCGCACATGATCCGGCTGATACACCTGCAGGTTGCGGAAGCGGCCATGTGACAGCGTCTCCGCGTCCGCCGGCGTGACGCCGCCGAGAAGCAGGCCGATGAGCCAGGGAACGAGCGCCCACGCGCGCAGAGCCGAGGCTCGGGCGGGGGCGGTGCGGAAGCGAAAAAGCATGCGGCACATCTTAGCCGCCGGTTGCCGCGGGTGGGGCGGATCGTTGCCGCCCGCCCGGCCCGCGCGTGACGCGGTTCGCGAGTCGGCGCCATGATCCGGCACCGGTCTCAAGCTTTGCGCCGCCGGGTCGCTATTCGTCCAATCGTTTTGATCTTGCGCGGTGCGCACTCGTGGCGGCACAGGAAGAGCAGCTCTTGAAGTGGATGCCGGCTGTCGTGGACTACCGGCAGCGCCTGGCTTCTTTGCAGGGTGCATGGGACAACCTTGCCCTGCTCTCACACCTTGGTGATGACGGCACGAACCTGAGCAGCACGCGGGAAGCGTTCGAAGCTCTCGCGACGCATCTGGTCACCCATCTCGGCACGGAGACGCATCGCAAGGCCGTGCTCGAGTGCGACGCCCGTGCGCAGGTGGCCATCGACATCCTGGTGCGCAACCTGTTCGAACGGACCGCGGATGTGGGCTTTCTTGCCGCGGACGACCTGTTGCGGCGCTATGTGCAGGACGTCCCCGCGCTCCGCGCGCTCGTCGCCGAAGGCGGCGAGGACGCGCAAAGCGCCGCGCGAACGCTCACCGTGGCGACCGATGCCATCCAGCGGCGACTCTCCGAGTACGTGGCGAAGTATTCGGTGTATCACAACGTCGTGATCGTATCGCCGCAGGGCGAAGTGCTGGCGCAGCTGCCGGGTGGGCAGGCGCCCACCGTGACCCACGATCCGCTCATCATCGAAACGCTTGCGAATGCAGAGGCGTACGTAGAGTCGTTCCGCGCGAGCGACCTGGTGCCGGGTGCGCGGCGTGCGCTGATCTACGCGCAACGCGTGCTCGCGAAGGGCGAGCCGGCCGCCGTGCTGTGCCTGTGCTTCAAGCTCGAGGACGAGTGCGCCGGCCTCTTCAGTCGCCTGCGAAACGACGCGGACTGGAGCGTGCTCGCGCTCATCGACGAGCGCAACGAAGTCATCGCCAGCACGGACCCTTATCAGGTGCCCACCGGTGCGCGCGTGCCAGTCGCCGCTGGCGCGGAGGGTGGGATCGTGCGCTTCGCCGGTCGCGAGTATCTCGCCGTCACGCGCAACGCAAAGCCCTACCAGGGTTACGCGGGGCCGCCGTGGCGAGGCCAGGTGATGGTGCCGATCGAGCGGGCATTCGAAGCACACGGCGGGCGCACCAGCATCGACTGCAGCCCGGAGATTCTCGCGGACATCCGCCGCAACCCGGCCACGTTCTCGCCGGGGCTGCGGGAGATCCCGCGTCAGGCCGACGCCATCCAGCGAGACCTGAATCGTTCCGTGTGGAATGGCAGCGTGCGCCTGTCGACGGGCTCGGCCGCGAACGTCACGTTCGCCAAGGCGCTGCTGCGCGAGATCAGCAACATGGGGCGCAAGACGAAGGACGTCTTCGAACGCTCCATCGAAGAGCTGCACGAAACCGTGGTCTCCTCCGTGCTCCATGACAGCGAGTTCATGGCCGGGCTCGCGATAGAACTGTTCGCGCGCAATCTGTACGAACGCGCCAACGACTGCCGCTGGTGGGCGCTGAACACCACGCTCGCCGCCGCACTCAGCGGCCGCCAGAACAGCGACCCGAACGCCGCTGCCCAGGTGCTGAGGCACATCAATTCGCTCTACACCGTGTATCACAGCATCGTCCTGTTCGACGCGAGCCGACGGGTGGTGGCTGTGTCGCGTGAGGATCAGGCTTCCCTGGTTGGTGCGATCATCGAAGAGCCGTGGGCCGGCGAGACGCTCGGGCTCGCGGATTCACAAAGCTACTGCGTATCGAAGTATCGGCCTGGCATGTTCTCCGGCGATCAGCCGACGCTCGTCTATGCCGCCGCCGTGCGCAGCACGGATCGTCGCGTGATCGGCGGTGTGGCTGTGGTGTTCGATGCGCAGCCCCAGCTGCAGTCGATGTTGCGCGACGCGCTGCCGCGTGACGCACGCGGCGAACCGATTGCTGGCTGCATGGGCGTGCTGCTCGACAAGGAGGGTGGCGTGATGCACGCGACCGATGCGTCGATCACGACGTCCGAGGAAACACTTGAATGCATCCGCCGGTACGAGGGGAAGGATGGCGCCCGTGCGGTTCGCATCGGCGACAGGTACTACGCGATGGGTACGCGCACGGATACCGGCTACAGGGAATATGAAGGCATCGGCTCGCAGGCAGCGGTGCTGCTGCCGCTGGGCGCTGTACCGGACAGAGACCTGCATCAGCATCGTCCGCTGCCTCAGTGCACGGCCACACGCAACGATCACTCACGCCAGGACGTACGGGAGTTCACAACCTTCGCAGCCGCTGGTGCGTGGTATGCGCTTCCCACTTCGTGCGTGCTCGAAGCAGTAGATGCCAAAGAGTTGCGCACCGTGACCACGGCCGGTCCGCCGTGGGCCGGCGTGATCCTCCACGGCGAGGACGCGGTGCCGGTGGCAGATCTGGCTTCGCTCCTGGAGCTGCCGGCCGCGGAACGCGGAGCGATGGTCATTCTGCTGCGCGTCGCAGGCCGCAATCGCCCGATCGGCCTGCTCGTGGAGTCGCTCGGTGACAACCCGGAAGTGCCGAGCGACCGTCTGTTGCCCGTATCGGTGCTCGAGCAAAGCGCCGCCTCACAGCTCGTGGAGCATGCGATCCAGCCGGTGGACGATCACGACGGGCTGGTGCTCGTGCTGAATACGGAGCAGCTGGCGAAGGCGCTGGGCAGTGCGGTGGCCGCCAGCTCGCAACCGCGACAGGTTGCCTGAAGATCACACGCCCGGCTTGCGCCCGGCGCAATGCCCGAGCTCATGGCGACGCGCTTCACCGACCGCAGCCGCCCCTCCCTCTCTTGATTGATCGCCAGTCCACGATCACCGCGCTACGCTGCGCGCCATTCGTCGAGGGGACTGACATGAACGCCGAATCACGCCCGCCACTGCCGCCCTTCACTCTCGAAACGGCCATTGCCAAGGTGCGAGGGGCCGAGGATGCCTGGAACAGCCGCAACCCGGAGAAGGTCTCGCTCGCCTACAGCGAGAACAGCGTGTGGAGAAATCGCGCCGAGTTCCTGCAAGGGCGGCCCGCCATCGTTGCGTTCCTGAAGCGCAAGTGGGCGCGGGAGCTCGACTACCGGCTGATCAAGGAGCTGTGGACTTGCGGCGGCAATCGCATCGCGGTGCGCTTCGCCTATGAATGCCACGATGACTCGGGCAACTGGTTCCGTTCATACGGAAACGAGAACTGGGAGTTCGACGACAACGGCCTCATGCGGCTGCGCATCGCCTCGATCAACGATCTGCCCATCGCCGCCGCCGACCGCAAGTACCACTGGCCGCTCGGCACGCGGCCCGCCGACCACCCCGGCCTCTCCGACCTGGGACTGTGACCCATCGGTGCCCCCTGATCAGCCGTTGCCCTCATCGGCCCGCCGCAGGAATTCGTCCAGCACGCGATTGAACTCGGCGGGCCTGTCGAGCTGGATCCAGTGGCCCGCGTCGGCAATCGTGGTCACGGTGGCCTCCGGCACAGCGTGGTGAACGCTGCCCGGCAGGTCGCCCCGAGGTGTGATCACGCACGTGATCGGGCCGGAGTAGTGGGACAGCGCCGGCACCGGGTCGTAGTCGAACAATTCCGTGGTCAGTTGCACGATCGTGTCTCGCGGAAGTCGCCGCAGGGACGTGAGCACCTTCTCCGTCACTTCAGGTGTGGACTCCGTCAGCAGCTGCTCCCTCCAATAGTGCTCCATGAATTCGTGAGGGTTCGCTTCGAGCGTCTCCAGAATCGTCCTGACCTGCGGCGCGGGCGTGCTGCCCGGCACGGGAGGCGGGTCCACCAGCATCAGCGCGACGACGCGCTCAGGGTGCGTGCCCGCATAGCCCGCGGCGACCACCGCGCCGAGGCCATGCCCCACGAGCACGAGCTCGTTCAGGCGAAGCTCGTCCACGACGGCTTCGACGTCGACCACGAGCGCCCGGATCGAGTACTCGCGATCGCGTGACGAGCGCGAGGCCCCGTGCCCCGGGAAATCGAACGCGATCGCGCGACGGCCGTGGCGCACGTGCTCCAGCGCGGGCGCCCACTGGGTCACGTCCCCACCGAAGGAATGCAGAAACAGAACCGGCGTGCCACCCGAACCCCCGTCATCCGTGAACAGCGGGAACGCGCGCCTCGTGCCGGCACGCGATCTCGTGCCCTTGTTCATGCCATGACCTCCAGTGAGGCGGCCCCGGCGCCGACCCAGGTGTTGGGACGAAGCAATCCCCGTGCCGTTCCCGCTGCTGATGCCTGGGTGGAGAGGATCGCGCGGACTGCCCGCCCTGCAGCCGGGTCGCAGGCAGGAGACTTGCGCACGAGCTCGGCAACATCGGCCATTTTGTTCGGCCCACATGACCAGGTACCGCGCGCGCGTTCTCGTTGCATTCCTCATCGCGCTCCTCGCGGGTTGCGCGACGCTCCCGGAGAACCCGCCGCGCGGGCCGCACGGCTACGCGCAGCAGCCAAAACCACGCGGTGCGCTGGCGAACGTCGAGCGCGCCTTGTCACCGAAGCCGGGCGCCGAGGCTTCGGGCTTCCGGATTCTCGACTCGAACGAAGACGCCCTGCGCGGGCGCCTCGCGCTGGTCGACTCCGCGCAGCACTCACTCGATATCCGGATGAGGAAGACCTCCGTCTGTTCCGGGAACTGAGCGCTCGCGGCGTGAAGGCCATCGTCGTGGATCGCAGGCAGGTGTTCGTGGGCTCGATGAACCTCGACCCGCGCTCGGAGGAGCTGAACAGCGAGAGGGGCATAGTGGTGGACAGCACGGCGCTCGCCCTTCAGCTCGCCGGGATCATCGAACGCGACATGAAACCGGAAAACGCATGGCGCGTCACGCTGGATGAGCGGCAGCGCCTGAGCTGGTCGGCCAACGCTCCGTGCTGAAGCGCCAGCCGGCGCGCGGCACGTGGCAACGGATCCAGGACATGCTCCTCATGCTGTTCCCGCGCAACCTATACCAGGCGCAGAACGAGAATCGGGGGGTCTCTTGACGGAAGCAGCCGGCCGCGCGGGCATCGATCGCGCTCATCGAAAGGTGATCTTCGCGTCGTCCCTCGGCACCGTCTTCGAGTGGTACGACTTCTATCTCTACGGCTCGCTGTCGGCCATCATTTCCAGGCAGTTCTTCGCCGGCGTCAACGACACCACGGCGTACATCTTCGCGCTCCTCGCCTTCGCGGCCGGATTCTTCGTGCGTCCGTTCGGCGCCTTGCTGTTCGGCCGGCTCGGCGACCTCGTGGGGCGCAAGTACACATTTCTCGTCACCATCCTGCTCATGGGCGCCTCCACCGCGCTCGCAGGGATGCTGCCGGGCTATGAGTCGATCGGCGTGGCCGCGCCGATCATCCTCATCACGTTGCGCCTCCTGCAGGGCCTTGCTCTGGGCGGCGAGTATGGCGGCGCGGCCACGTACGTCGCCGAGCACGCGCCCGAGGGCAGGCGGGGTCTCTACACGAGCTGGATTCAGACCACGGCCACGCTCGGCCTCTTCCTCTCCCTGCTCGTGATCCTTGCGTGCCGGGCCCTGTTCGGTGACGAGTTCGCGGTGTGGGGCTGGCGCGTGCCGTTCCTCGTTTCGATCGTGCTGCTCGCCATCTCCGTGTACATCCGCCTGCAGCTGCAGGAATCACCCGCGTTCCTGGAGATCAAGAACCAGGGCCAGCTCTCGAAGGCGCCGCTCAAGGAATCGTTCGGCAATCGCGCGGGCCTGAAGCTCGTGCTGCTCGCCCTCCTCGGCGCAACCGCGGGGCAGGCGGTGGTGTGGTACGGCGGGCAGTTCTACGCACTCTTCTTCCTGGAGAAGGTGCTTCAGGTGGATTCGGCGGATGCGACCCTGATGATCGCGGCCGCGCTGGCCATCGCGACGCCGTTCGCGGGCTATCCACCGAAGGCCGGCCGATCCGGCGCAGGTGAATCGCCCCATGGTGATCCTCGTGTGCACTTATCTGGTGCTGCTCGTCACCATGGTGTACGAGCCGATCGCGGCGTGGCTCGTGGAGATGTTCCCCACACGCATCCGCTACACCTCGATGTCCCTGCCCTGCCACATCGGCAACGGCTGGTTCGGCGGCTTCCTGCCGGTGACGTCGTTCGCAATCGTCGCCGCGACGGGAGATATCTATCGGGGCCTCTGATATCCCGTGATCGTCGCGACGTCCACCGCCATCATCGGCGGCCTCTTCCTGCGCGAGACGCGCACGGCGCCGGTCGGCGTGCCGGCGGCCGCGGAACCGGGCAAGACGGTGGCGTAGCAGCCGGGCCGCCAGGGCTCCGGGGACGACGACCGTCGACAAGCACCGCGCCGCACTGCATCCAGCCGGGTACACTTCGCCGCAATCGACTTTCCGGGGGTCCGCGGATTCATGAGCTCCATCCTGCGTCAGCTGCTTGCCGTGCGCCCGGTTTCCACCACTCCACCCGGCGGTGGCGAGCGCCTGCGGCGGGTACTGGGTCCCGGCGCGCTGACAGCCATCGGCCTCGGGGCCACCATCGGCAGCGGCATCTTCGTGCTGACCGGCACGGTGGCCGCGAACCACACGGGCCCCGCGCTGACGATCTCGCTGCTCATCGCCGCGTTCGGATGCGCCCTCGCCGCCCTCTGTTATTCCGAGTTCGCATCGTTCCTGCCCGTCTCGGGCAGCGCGTACAGCTACGCGTACGCCACGCTGGGCGAGGGCGTGGCCTGGTTCATCGGCTGGAACCTGATGCTGGAGTACATGCTTTCCGCGTCAGCCGTTGCGGTGGGGTGGTCCGGCTACGTGACGAACCTGCTGGGTGACGTGGGCATCCACTTCCCGGCCGCGCTCGTCAACGCGCCGTTCGGCAAGCTGGAGAGCGGCCACCTCGGGTTCACAGGCGCCATCGTCAACGTGCCGGCGGTGCTGATCGTCGCCGCCATGAGCGCCATCTGCTACTTCGGCGTGAAGCAGTCCTCTGGCGCGAACTCCTTCATGGTCTACCTGAAGGTCGCCGTCATCGTCGTATTCATCCTGGCGGGCCTGCGGTACGTGGACACCTCGCTGTGGCACCCTTACGTGCCAGCGAACACAGGCACGTTCGGCCACTTCGGCTGGAGCGGCGTGCTGCAGGGCGCGGCCATCATTTTCTTCTCCTACATCGGGTTCGACACTGCTTCCACCACTGCCCTGGAAGCGCGCAATCCGCAACGCGATGTCCCCATCGGCATCCTGGGGGCGCTCGTCGTGTCGGCCGTGCTGTACATGGCGATGGCTTCGGTGATGACCGGTATGGTTCCGTACACGCAGCTCGATGTCGAAGCGCCCGTCGCCGTCGCCATCGATACCCATCCGGCGCTGTCGTGGCTCGGCACGCTGGTGAAGATCGGCGCCATCGCCGGCATGACGTCCGTGATCCTCATGTCGCTGCTCGGCCAGCCGCGCATCCTCCTCGCCATGGCGGATGACGGGCTGCTGCCGCCAGCCATGAGTCGTACGCATCCGCGCTACAGAACTCCGCACGTCGCCACGGTGATCACGGCCATTCTCGCGGCCCTGTTCGCGGGGCTGTTTCCGCTCGACGTGCTCGGCGAACTCATTTCCATCGGCATCCTGCTCGCGTTTGCGGTGGTCTGCATCGGCGTGCTGATCCTTCGTCACACCCGGCCGGAACAGCACCGCCCCTTCCGCGTTCCCTTCGCGCCCGTCACCTGCGTGCTGGGTGCCGCCGTCTGTCTCGCGATGACTTTGGCGCTACCCAAGGACACATGGTGGCGCCTCGTCATCTGGACGGCCGCGGGGTCCTCGATCTACATCTTCTACGGCTTCCGGCACAGCCGTCTGCGCCAGCCGTCGAACGAAGTGGATCACCGCCCCGCCACATCCACGCCCCGGGAATAGACGCGCTCAGCGCGCGCCGAACGAGTGCCGCGCGAAACGCTCCGCGTCCGCCGACAACACGCGCGCGCAGACACGGCGCTCGGGCTCGAACCCGTACGCAGCCTTCGCGGCTGCGCTACGCTCGATGCTCCTCGCGAACACCAGCGTCTGGCGCCTGTTGCGATCGACTGATGCCGCCTGGCCAGCAGCCGCCGCCTGTTCGAGCGTGATCCCGCGCTCTTCGATGAACGAGAGAAAGTCGGGCGTCGCGAGCCCCGTCACGCTGTTGATGTATTCGCAGCGACGATCGTCGAGACGCTCCACGCGCATGTCCCGAATGATCTGAACCGTCGTCCGACGTTGTGATGTGTAGACGTCGGAACACGAGACCATGCGGCAATGGTGCTTCTCGGCGATTTCACCGGAGTAACGCTGGTACTGCGCCTCGGGCGAGCTGACCAGCCAGCTCGCGAGATCGACCTGCTCGATGGGCGCGTCGATGACGGCGGCGAAGGCGGACTGGGAGAGGATGTGGGTGAACACGTGCGTCTCCTTCGTAACTGGGTGGAACGCTGTGCCTTGTGTGGACAGTGGGTACAGCTTCCGCAAGTGCCGTTGTCAGCCGATTTCTTCGCCCGCGGAGCGAATTGCATGTGAAACCCGTGCGCAGTACCGCGACGCCAAACTACAGCTTTCACCGGGCATCCAACCGCCACATCGGTTCCGACCACAGCGAGGTGGCGTCCATCCATGTTTTCGAAGACCCAGATCGTGGCCGCGTGTGCAATCGCCGGCATCATCGCTGCCCCTTTCATCATGGTGGAGCTCGGCACGGCAGCGGCACCTCTGCCTCGTCCCGGGCTCGCGGCACCGCCGACACACGGTCCGACGGGAACGCTCCAGACCTATCGCGCCCGCGACGGTGAGCAGATCACCGTCCGCCGCTTCGACGCGCAGGTGCGCACGAACGCTGCCGACCCGGTAGCGATCCTTCTCCACGGCCCGGGCACCACGAGCCGTTTCATGAGCACCCTTGGCCATGCGTTCGCAGCCGCGGGCGTCACGGCATATGCGCCGGACTGGCGCGACGGCGACATCCGCCACGTCGGCCAGCTGGAAGAGGATCTGGATGATCTCGTGCGTTTCATCCGGCACCGTCGACTCGAGGCACGATTCATCCTCGTCGGGTTCTCTGCCGGCGGCAGCTTCGCGTTGCGTGTCGTCGATGAGCCTTCCGGCGAGCGCTTTGCCAGAGTCGTGGCGATTGCGCCTTACCTCGGCGTTCACGACCCGGCGACGCGGGAGGGCGGCGGCGGCTCGATTCACCCGCACACGGCGCGCTTCCTCGGCCTGAAGGTGCTGAATGCGCTCGGCATCCACCGGTTCGACGACATGCCCGTCGTGGCCTTCGCACCGCAAGATGGGTCAGCCGTGCATGGCGCGCACGACCTGTCCTATCGAATGCTGGAGAACCTCAACACGAGCGGAGGGGTGGCGCTGTTCGAGCCCCGCAGAACCTGGCGTCACGACATCCGGCGTGCGGGCGGGCGTCTTCTCGTCTTCTTCGGGGCGGGGGATTCAGGTATCGATCCGGCGCAGGCTCATGCGGAATTTGCCGCAGCGGCACCCGCCGTGCCCGTGAAAGTCATCGCCGGGTCCGATCATTTCGGACTGGTGCAGCAGCCGGGAGCGGTGAGGGAAATCGTCGCGAGGGCTCTTCGAGGAATCGAGGTGGCCACTCGTGCGAAGACGGGCGGCCACCTCATATAGCCTGGAATCAGGTGCTGCTGCCACCGATGGTGTCCCAGTACTCTTCCATGCGCTTGCGCATCGCCGCATCCGGCAGCTTGCCGCGGCCCGCGCGCTGGTTGTCTTCGAGATGCCGCAGCTTCGTGGTGCCGGGAATCGCAGCGGTCACCGCTGGGTGTGAGATGTCGTACTTGAGGATGAACTGCGCCCAGCTCGTCACATCGATCTCACTCGCCCACTTCGGCAGCTCCTTGTTGCCCGCTTTCGCGATGAGGTTGCCGCCGCGCCGCCCGCCGAGCGGCATGTTCACGAGCACCGCGAGACCCTTCGAGAGCGCCAGCGGAAACACGTCCTTCTCCGCGCCGCGATTCTCGATGGAGTAGTCCACCTGCACGAAGTCGAACGGGTGCTTCTTCATGGCGTCGACGAGCTGCGGGTACTGCGCAGCCTGCGAGGTGGTGACGCCGATGTAGCGGATGCGGCCCGCCTTCTTGTACTCCAGGTAGAGCGGCAGCAGCGCATCGATGCCGTGGACATTGTGGATCTGCAGAAGGTCGATCTTGTCGGTGCGCAGCTGCTGGAAGGATTTCTCCAGCACATCCTTGGCATTCGACACGTCACCGGCCAGGGGCGTCTTCGTGGCGAGGAACAGCCTGTTGCGATTGCCGATGGAGGCGACCTGCTCGCCAATGACGGCTTCGGACGTGCCGTAGGCCTGAGCCGTGTCCACCACGGTGCCGCCGAAGTCAGGCAGCTTCGCCAGCACTTCGCGGCGGGCGGCGACCTCATCGGGCGCGCTGACGCCGAAGGCGTTGGTGCCGATGCCGATCACCGGCAGTTTTTCCTGGGTGGACGGAATCGCCTTGGTGATCTGCGGCAGCTTGTCATCGGCGGCGAGAGCCGAACGACCAACCGTCAACCCCACGGTTGCATACACGCCGGACTTGATCACCGACCGACGCGAGAAATTCGACCCATCGGATGCTGACATCGCGCCTCTCCGTTCAGGAATGAGAAAACACTTGGGGGAGACGGACTTAACTCCCACCGCCGGCAATTGTCCAGACTGAGCGGCCGACACGCGGGCGTCACCTGCGCCGACGCCCGCCCTACGGGTGTGAAGTGCGGCAGTAACCTCACTGCAGTGGCACCGCAAGTGGCTCAGGCGTAGCGTTGCGCCCCAGCAAGGAAAGACAGAACGCCGGACCGCACGCAGATGCGACCGGCGCGACAGGAGGTCGAATGCTTACCACCTGCCCCAAGGCTTTCACGCGGGCGTTATTGCTCACGCTTCCCTTGCTCGCGTCGGCAACACACGTGCGTGCGCAGGAACGCTCCCCTGCAACGCTGGACGAGGACGTGCGGCGGCAAGTGCTCGACTGCACGTTCGACATGGTCGCTGACCGCCGCACGCGCGGCCTGGGCGCCACCAGGGAGGGCCAGCAGATCGGAGCGGTCTCGGGCAAAGCCTTCTGCTTCCGCGAGGGCGAGCTCGCGACCGCTGCACACGTGCTGGAGGACATCATCAACCGCCGGCTGGACCCGCCGACCATCATCGATCGCGCCGGCCGCCGCTATTCCATAGGCCGGATCCTGCGATTCTCACGGCGCGATGACATCGCGGTCTTCTCGCTCGCCAGCGCGCCCCGGCAGCGCGCGATGCGCCCCTACAATCCGCTGCTGGAGCCGAACACCACCGTGCATTTCGCCGGCCGCGTGCCCGGCGGCGCCATCGACCTGCAACGCGCGACCTTCCTGCGGCTCACCGACGCGACGGACGATCTCGGCCGCGTGAACTGGATCGTCTTCGGCCCCGCTCCGAGCCCCGGTACGAGCGGCTCCGCGCTGCTCGACGCGCACGGCAACGTGATCGGGCTCATCGCTCGCAAGGAAAGCAACGACCCGGGCTCGCCCGCGTACGCAGCGCCGATCGCGTACGTCGCCGAGGCATCCGAAACATGGGCGGACATCTCCAGCACGCGGCCGCTCGAGCCGCTGGGCGTTCAGGTGCCCGAGGACAGCCGCCTCGTCTTCATGCGGGAGATCGCCCTTCCCGCCGCGTATGAAACGTTCGCGCACAGCCTGATCCAGGCGCGCGACGAGCATCTGGCCCGCGCCATCCCGGCTGCGATGACCATCGAAGGCCGCGACGCGCCACTCGATGATGCGGCCCGCGCGAGCTTCTGTGCCGCCTTCGAGCCCGGTCACTGCGGTGCGAGGCCCTACACCACGCTCGTGCGCTCCGCGTCTACAGGTTGTCATGTGATGTGGACAGGTCTGGGCGCAGAGCTGGTCCGCTGCTACGGGCGCTCGATGCCGGGGCCTGAGCATCGCGGCGAGCTGGCGCCGCCGCCACCCTGCCGGTCATCGGATCTGCTCGAGCCGCCCTTCACCCGCACGGCCTACCACGATGCTGGCGGGACCACGTGGCAGGTTCGGCAGGCTGTGGTCCGATCCTGCGCATGGACCATCACGTCGATGACCCGGGAGCTCGACGATGGCTCCCTGACACTGGTGCGCGGGGCGCCGTTCCCGCTCGAGAAGGCAGCGCTCGTCCACCTCGAGTCCCTGGTCGAGCTGCACTGTACTGATTGTGGGTCGAAACCGGCCGGGCGGGCGGCGTCATTCCCTCCTCCGTCGCCCGGACGGCACAGACGCGTGGCCGACGAATCCGCGCGCTGACCCGGGCGCCGGCCGCACCAGATCGCGCCAATTCCGCTTCCCGGGCCGGGGTCCCCGGCATTCCGGGGTGTTGCGTGCAGCCCGCAGGACCGTGTCTGTGGCCTCGCAGCGACGGATGCGCTTGTCAATGAGAATAGTTCGCAAATACAATTCGCGCTCCGGCCAAGCCAGACATCAGCCAGGCCTCGATTCCAATCCCAGGGGAAGTCCCGCTCATGTCTCACGCCAAATTTTTCCGGCGCTCGCCCATCGCGGCCGCCGTAGTCGCCGCCCTGCACGCGGCTGCCGCGCACGCCCAGACCGAACCGGCCACACAGCTGCCGCGCATCTCGGTGGAGGGGGAAGGAGACGAAGAAAGTTACAAGGCCGATCGGGCCGCCTCGCCGAAGTTCACCGAGCCGCTCCTCGAGACGCCCCAGACGGTCACCGTCATCCGCAAGGAAGTGCTCCTCCAGCAGGGCGCAGCCACCCTGACGGAAGCGTTGCGCAACACGCCGGGCATCACCATGCAGCTCGGCGAGAACGGCAACACGCAGAGCGGCGACACGATCTTCATGCGCGGCTTCGATGCGCAGAACTCGATCTTCATCGACGGCATCCGTGACCTCGGCGCTGCCGTGCGCGACACCTTCAACGTCGAGCAGGTGGAGGTCTTCAAGGGCCCCGCCGGCGCGGACAATGGCCGCGGCGCCACCTCCGGCTACGTGAATCTCGCCAGCAAGGTGCCCGCGCAGGTCGATGCGTTCACGAGCTCCATCGCGTACGGCACGGCCGACCGCTCGCGCCTCACGGCGGACTGGAACCACACCCTGGACTCGATCGAAGGCGCCGCGTTTCGCCTGAACGTCATGGGCCAGGAAGGCGGAGTCGCGGGCCGTGACTTCGTCGACCGCGACAGCTGGGGCGTCGCGCCCTCCTTCGCACTGGGCCTCGGCACGGCAACCCGCATCTACGCCTATTCACAGCACATCCGTCAGGACAACGTGCCTGACGGCGCGCTGCCCGCCGTCGGCATCGCGGACTACGGGAACTTCAGCGCGGCCCCTGTGGACACGGAAAACTTCTACGGCCACGCGAGCGACTACGAGAACATCGACGCGGACATGTTCACGGTGCGCTTCGAGCACGACTTCTCCGATCGGACGACGATCCGCAACACCTCCCGCTACGGCAAGAGCGAGCAGGAGCGCGTGCTGACGGCACCCATCCAGGCACCCACGCAGGTCGACCCGAGCAACCCCGCCACCTGGACCATCAACCGCAGCCGCCAGGCGAGCTATCGCAAGAACGAGATCATCACGAACCAGACGAACCTGACCACGCAGTTCAGCACGGGCAGCATCCAGCACTCGCTCAGCACCGGCGTGGAGTTCATCTACGAGAGCCAGTTCACCCCCACGATGGGCGGGCTCGGCACGCTTCCGGCGGCCAACCTCTACAACCCGAACCGGAACGATGCCTTCACCACCGCGCCCAGCATCGCACCCACGGGCGCCTACTCCGACGGTCACACGTTCACGACCGCCGTGTATGCCTTCGACACCTGGGAGCTGACCGATCGTTGGCAGCTGAGCACCGGTCTGCGCTGGGAAGACTACGACACGGAATCGGTGACCACCGCCGTCACCACCGCCGTACCCCCCGTGCAATCCTTCAACCGTGCGGAAGTGTCGGACGACGCGTTCAGCTGGAAGGTGGGCCTGCTCTTCAAGCCCGCGGAGAACGGCAGTGTCTACGTGGCGTTCGCGAACTCCCTGAAGCCGCCGGGATCGGACAATTTCACGTTCAATTTCGGTGCCCCGAATGCCGCCGGCAGCGTGAACGTGAACAACCCGAACCTCGATCCGCAGAAGTCGACCAACATCGAGCTCGGCACGAAGTGGGACCTGTTCGACGGCCGGCTCGCCGCGACGGCCGCGCTCTTCAAGAGCACGAACAAGAACGATCTGGCCCGCACCGACCCGACCGATCCGGACGTGGTCATCCAGTACGGCGAGCGGGAAGTGAAAGGCATCGAGCTCGGTCTCGTCGGCCAGATCACGCCGGCGTGGCAGATCACCGCCGGCATCACGCGGCAGGACACCGAGGTGACCGACGGCCAGATCTCGAACGCCACCCCCGGTGCACCTTCCACGCAGACCGGCTCGATCATCAACTTCTCGCCCAAGTTCTCCGGCACCCTGTGGACCACCTATCGTCTGCCGATCGGGCTGACCGTGGGCGGTGGAGCGCGGCACGTGTCCACGCAGGCGCGCAGCGTCACCAACAACCCGGCGTCGGTGACGACGGGCGTGTACAAGGTGCCGAGCTACACTGTGCTGGATCTGTATGCGGCCTACGACGTCACGCCGAAGGTCAGCGTGCAGCTGAACGCATACAACGTCACGGATGAGGAGTACGTTGCGTCCATCAACAACTCCGGCCAGCGCTATCAGACGGGCGTACCGCTCTCTTACCTGGCCACGGTGAACTTCCGGTTCTGAGGACGAGGTCGATCACATCATGCTGCTGCAGGTTCCGGACCTCCTGACCCAGGAAGAAGTCACCCAGTTTCGCGCGGCCCTCGCGCGCGCGGACTGGGCGGACGGCCGTGTCACCGCCGGGCCCCAGGCAGCCCAGGTGAAGAACAACCTGCAGCTCACGGAAGAGCACCCCGTTGCGCGCGAGCTCGGCGATATCATCCTGCGCAAGCTCGCGCGCAACCCCCTTTTCACCTCGGCGGCCCTGCCGCTGAAGGTTTTTCCGCCGCTGTTCAACCGGTACGAGGGCGGCGGCAACTTCGGCATGCACATCGACACGGCCGTGCGCTACACCAGCCTGCCGCCGCACCGCGTGCGCACGGACATCTCGGCGACGCTGTTCCTCACCGGCCCGGAGGAATACGAAGGCGGCGAGCTGACCGTGGAGGACACCTACGGCGTGCACAAAGTGAAGCTGCCGGCCGGCCACATGATTCTGTATCCGGCAAGCAGCCTGCATGCCGTCACGCCGGTGACGCGTGGCGCGCGCATCGCTGCATTCTTCTGGGTGCAGAGCATGGTGAGGGATGACGCCAGACGCGCCCAGCTCTTCGACATGGACAACGCCATCCAGCGCTTGAACCGGGACGTGCCGAATCACCCGTCGCTCGTTCAACTGACAGGCGTCTATCACAACCTGCTGCGCGGCTGGGCAGAGCTATAGCCCACGCCTCGATGAGCAACGCCGACGCACAGAAACGCCGCGCCTTCTGGCTGAAACACCTTCATCAATGGCACTGGGTCAGCGCCGCGATCTGCCTCATCGCGATGCTGCTCTTCAGCGTCACGGGCATCACGCTCAATCACGCTTCCGAGATCGCGGCCACGCCAACGGTCATCACGCGCGAGGAGCGCCTGCCCGCACCCGTTCTGGCACGGCTCGCAAGCTCACCCGACTCGGAGAAAGCGCCGCTGCCGACGGTGGTCTCCGAATGGCTGCGGGACGAGATGGGCGTGCGCACGGATGGGCAGCAGGCCGAGTGGTCGGAAGACGAGGTCTACGTTTCCATGCCTCGCCCCGGCGGGGATGCGTGGGTGAGTATCGACCGCGAGAGCGGCGAGGTTCAGTACGAGCACACCGATCGCGGCGTGATCTCCTATCTCAACGACCTGCACAAGGGCCGCAACACCGGCCCGGCGTGGGGCTGGTTCATCGATGTGTTCGCCGCGGCCTGCGTGCTGTTCGCGGGAACGGGGCTCTTCCTGCTGAAGATGCATTCCGGGCGGCGGCCCGGGACCTGGCCGTTCGTGACCCTGGGGCTCGTGCTGCCGGTGGTCGTTCTCATCCTGTTCGTTCACTGACGAGGTTGCTGCCACCCATGCGTGCCCTGCTCTGCGCCACCCTGCTTGCCCTGCCCGCCGCGCTCGCGGCCACCGCCGCCCCGGCCGCGGAGCTGAACGTGGCCGTGGAAGTGCCGCGACTCAACGTAGCGGAGTATCACCGGCCGTATCTTGCCGTCTGGATCGAGCGCGAAGATCAGAGCGTCGCGGCGAATCTCGCCGTCTGGTACGACGTCGAGAACCGCAAGGAAGGCACGAAGTGGCTCGCCGACCTGCGCCAGTGGTGGCGCCGCAGCGGCCGGAACCAGACGCTGCCCATCGACGGTGTCACCGGCCCGACCCGCCCCGTGGGCACGCATCAACTCAGGTTCAACGGCGGCAAGGAGCCGCTCGCTTCGCTCGCCCCCGGCCAGTACAACCTCGTCGTCGAGGCGGCGCGCGAGACCGGCGGCCGCGAAGTGCTGCGAATCCCGTTCCAGTGGCCCGCGAAAGCGGCGCAGAGCCTCTCCACCAAAGGCGAGCACGAGCTCGGCACCGTCGCGCTGAACGTCACACCGTGAAGACTCCACCCTCAGAACCAACGCCCAACGAATCCAACGAGGAGCCCAGCATGAAACTCCCGCACGCCCGAGTTCCCACCGCCCTCTGCGCGGCAGTCGCGCTCACACTCGCGGCAGGCCTGCCGCTCGTCGCGCACGCACACAAGGCATGGCTGCTGCCTTCGGAGACCGTGCTCTCGAAGGAAGGCTGGATCACCGTGGATGCCGCCGTCTCCAACGACCTCTTCTACTTCAACCACGCGCCGATGCGGCTCGAGAACCTGAAGATCTTCGGCCCCGACGGCAAGGTGATCGAAGCCACGAACCGCAACACGGGCAAGTACCGCTCCACGTTCGATCTCAATCTCCCCGCGAGCGGCACCTACAAGCTCGCGCTCATCAACAGCTCGCTGAACGCCACGTACGAGACCGAGAAGGGCGAGCGCAAGCGCTGGCGCGGAACCGCGGAGAAGCTGGGCGAGATCCCGGCCACCGCGAAGAACCTGAAGGTGTCGCAGACCCAGGGTCGTGTGGAGACCTTCGTCACGTCCGGCAAGCCGAACGATCTTGCGCTGAAGCCCACCGGCGAGGGCCTGGAGCTCGTGCCCGTGACGCACCCGAACGATCTGTTCGCCGGTGAGCCCATCAAATTCAAGTTCCTGCTGGATGGCCAGCCGGCCGCGAATCTGAAGGTGGACATCGTCCCCGGCGGCAGCCGCTACCGGAACAAGCAGAACGACACCTCGGCGACCACGGACAAGGACGGCGTGCTCAGCGTCACCTGGAACGACCCCGGCATGTACTGGATCGAAGCCGGCGTCGAAGACGACAAGGCGAGCGTAAAGCAGGCCACTTCACGGCGCGCCACCTACGTGGCCACGTTCGAAGTGCTGCCGCCCTGATCGCAGGTCTCGTCAGCTTGACGCCGCGCATCGCGGCGGCGGCGATGCTGCTTGCGGTGACGGGGTGCGCCAGCGTCAGCGAGCCCGTCGTGCTCCAGGGCGAAGGGCTCGGCTCCACCTGGTCCGTCAAGATCGCGGGGCCGGCCACGCCCGACACGGCGGCGCTCCGGGCCGGCATCCAGCAACGCATCGACGAGGTTTCGCGGCAGATCAACCGGTGGGACACCGCATCGACGCTGAGCCACCTCAACGAGGCGCGAACCGAAGAATGGCAACCGGTTTCGTCCGCGCTGCTCGATGCGCTGAGCTACGCACTCTCCCTCGCGGCGGACACGGGCGGTGCTTTCGACCCCACCGTCGCACCGCTCGTGGATGCCTGGGGTTTCGGCACGGCGGGCCGGCGCTTCGAGCCGCCCACCGCGCAAGCCATCAGCGCCGCGCGCGAACGCACCGGCTGGAACAAAGTGACGCTGGACACTGCCGCCCGGCGTGTGCGCCGCCCCGCCGGGCTGCAGATCGATCTTTCCTCGATGACGCACGGCTATGCGGCGGACCAGGTCGCCACCTATCTCAAAAGTGCCGGCGTGCGGAGTTATCTCGTCGATGTCGGCAGCGAGATCCGCGCGAACGGCAGCTCGCCCGAGGGCCGGCCCTGGCGGATCGCAATCGAGCGTCCGCCGGAAGGCTCCTCCTCCGAAGACGCACCTCGAACGCCACAACGCGTCATCGCTCTGCGCGACGCCGGTGTTGCCACTTCGGGTAACTACCGTTACTACTTCGACTATGGCGGCCGCAGGTACTCACATCGCATCGACCCGCGCACGGGTGAGCCTGTGACTCATCCTCTTGCTTCCGTCACCGTCATCGACGAGCAATGCATGCGCGCTGACGCGCTGGCTACCGCCCTCACCGTGCTGGGGCCGGAAGAGGGCTTTGCATTCGCCGAGCGCCACAACGTGGCCGCCCTTTTCATCCTGCAAACCAGCCACGGCCTGCAAGAACGCATGACGCCGAGCTTCGCGGCCTATCTCAACTGAGCGCTTCGAAGCATGCGTCTCCTGCTCGCCTTCGCAATCATCGCCGCTTACATCGCATTCACCGTCGCTATCCTGCGCGCGCATCGAAAAAAAGCCGCAGCGAGGGACGCGGCGGATGGCGACTCTGACGCGGAACACGCAGCGCCGCTGCTCGTGGCGTTCGCCAGCCAGTCCGGCTACGCCGAGCAGCTCGCCTGGCAGACCGCGCGGTCACTTCGGGCGGCAAACGTTCCGTCACGCGTGCGTTCGTTCGCAGATCTGAGTGCCGAAGAGCTCGCGAAAGCCGAGCGTGCGCTCTTCGTCGTGAGCACCTATGGCGAAGGCGATCCGCCCGATGCAGGCCTTGCGTTCATGAAGACAGTGATGAGCAAGACGCCGCCGCTCTCGCGGCTCGCCTACGGTGTGCTGGCGCTTGGTGATCGAACGTACCGCAATTTCTGCGGCTTCGGCCGCACGCTCGATGGATGGCTCAAGCGCCAATGCGCGGTGCCGATGTTCGACCTCATCGAAGTGGACAACGCCGATGAGGCCGCGCTCCTGCACTGGCGCCAGGCAGTGGGCACGCTCGCGGGGGACGATGAGCTGCTGGAGTGGGCCGCCCCGCGCAACGAGCGCTGGCAACTCTCGGCGCGCCGGCTGTTGAACCCCGGCAGCGCGGGCCACCCCTGCTTCCACATCGAGCTGAAGCCATTGGATGGCTCGAAGATGGAATGGAAGGCCGGCGACATCGCCGTTCTCACGCCGCCCGGCGCCGGTCCGCGCGAGTACTCCATCGCGTCGATCCCGTCCGAAGGCGCGCTGCACATCCTGGTGCGCCAGTCGCGGCGCGCGGACGGCTCCCTTGGCGTCGCGAGCGGCTGGCTCACCGAGCACGCCACGATTGGAGCCGACATTCCGCTGCGCATCCGCACGAACGCCAACTTTCATTCCCCCCCGGACAGCCGACCGCTCATTCTCATCGGCAACGGCACAGGTCTCGCCGGCCTGCGCAGCCACCTGAAGTCCCGCGAAGGCACGCCGGCGATGAACTGGCTCATCTTCGGCGAGCGCAACGCCCGGCACGACACGTTCTACCGCGACGACCTCACGCGCTGGCAGTCTTCCGGCCTGCTCGCGCGACTGGACCTTGCCTTCTCGCGCGACCAGCCGGAGCGCGTCTACGTCCAGCACCTCATCGAGCGCGCGGCTCGGGATCTACGTGAGTGGGTCGCACACGGTGCTTCGATCTACGTGTGCGGAAGCGCCGAAGGCATGGCCGCGGCAGTGGACGCCCAGCTCGCCGCCGCGCTGGGCCGCGAGACGCTCGATCAGCTCATCACCGACCGGCGCTACCGGCGCGACGTGTACTGATTCATTGACAAAGAGTCGCCCGCGGTCCCGCGCCCAAAGCCGCAAGCGCCGACCCCCACGTGGCACAATGCGCAGCCCATGCAGCTGCGCACGATTACCGCGACCCGCTACGTCACCCCTCTGCGGGAAGGCGGCTCCCTGCCCGCGATCGTCGAGGCCGATGACGAAGGCCTCTACGTGCTCAAGTTCCGCGGCGCGGGCCAGGGCCCGAAGGTCCTCGTGGCGGAGCTCGTGGCCGGCGAGATCGGGCGTGCGCTCGGCCTGCCGATCCCCGAGCTCGTGTTCATCCAGCTCGACGCGGACCTCGCCCGCACCGAGCCCGATCCGGAGATCCAGTCGCTCATCCGTGCGAGCGCCGGCCTCAACATCGCGCTCGACTTCCTGCCCGGCGCGGTCACATTCGACCCCGTTGCAGAGAAGCCGGACGCGGAGCTGGCGTCGAAGATCGTCTGGTTCGATGCCTACGTGACCAACGTGGACCGCACGCCGCGCAACGCGAACATGCTCATGTGGCATCGGCAGCTGCACTTGATCGATCACGGCGCGTCGCTTTATTTCCACCACTCGTGGGAGGGCCCCGCAACGCGGAGCGACGACCCTTTCCCGCGCGTGAAGGACCACATCCTGCTGCAGTTCGCGGGCGCCCTGCGCGAAGTGGACGGGCCTCTCGCGAGCCGCCTCACGCCGGAGATCATCGCGGGGATCGTGGGACTCGTGCCCGATTCCTGGCTCGGCGGCGATGGTGCGTTCGCCACCCCGGCGGAGTACCGGGCGGCGTATGTCCAGCACCTCGTGCGTCGGCTGCAGGCTCCGCGCGCGTTCATCGAGGAGGCGATCCGTGCACGATCACTGCTCGTATGACTACGCCGTGATCCGCGTCGTGCCGCGGGTCGAGCGGGAAGAGTTCGTGAACGTGGGCGTCATCGTTTCGTGCCCGCCCCGGGACTATCTCGACGCCCGCATCGAGATCGACGAGCCGCGCCTGCTCGCCCTGGACCCGAAGCTCGATCTCGAAGCGATCCGCGCCCACCTGGCCAGCATTCCGGCCATCTGTGCCGGCGGGCCGGAGGCGGGTCCCATCGGGCGCCTCTCGCGCCGGGAGCGCTTTCACTGGCTGGTCGCCCCCCGCAGCACCATCATCCAGACCTCACCCGTGCACACGGGCCGCTGCGCAAGTCTCCCGGACACGATCGAGCACCTGCTGAACGTCATGGTCCGGCCGCCGCGCTGAGCGGAACCCCTGCGTATAATTCCGCGCCTCCTGACTTCCAAAGGCGCAACTGCATGTCGAATCTCGTCGTCACGAACGCATACGGCCCACCGGTCTCCCTCGAGCAGGCGAAAAAGCTCGCCGCCGGTGCAGTGGCCGAAGCGAACAGGAACAACTGGCGCGTGGTCGTCGCCATCGTGGATACCCACGGCATGCTGAAGTACTACGAGATGATGGACGACACGCAGACTGCGAGCGCCACGGTTGCCGTGGACAAAGCGCGCACTGCCGCCATGTTCCGCCGCCCCACGAAGATGTTCGAAGACGGTATCGCCGGCGGACGCAACGCGCTGCTCGGCATGCGCGGCGCCATTCCCATCGAGGGCGGCCTGCCGATCGTCGTGGATGGCAAGGTTGTCGGGGCGATCGGCGTGAGCGGCCTCACGTCGCCACAGGATGCGCAGGTGGCCCAGGCCGGTCTCAACGCCCTGGCGGCGTAGCCCGGCTGGAGCGCTACGCCGCGCGATGGATGGCCGTGTCGCGCGAGCGCCCGGCGGCCGTGGCGGCAGCGCACGGCTGGCCGGGCCCGACGCGCAGCTTTGGGTAGACTGCCGCCTGGCCGCTCAACACGCTGGAGACGCAGATGAAACCGGTAGTCGCCGTCGTCGCCGCCGGGAACATGGGCGCGGGCATTGCGCGCCGGCTGGTCGAGCATGAGGTCAAGGTTCTGACGATGCTTGCCGGCCGCAGCGATGCGAGCCGCGCGCGGGCCGCCGCCGCCGGCATGACGGATGTTCCGGTCGATGCCCTCGTCGATGCGGACCTGCTGCTCTCCATAGTGCCGCCCGCGAACGCGCTCTCGTTTGCCGAGCAGACGGCCTTTGCGCTGAAGTCCGCGCACCGCAAGCCCGTGTTCGTGGACTGCAACGCGGTGAGCCCCGCGACCGTGCGGCACATCCAGGCCGTCATCGCCGCGACGGGTACGGAATTCGTGGACGCGAGCCTCATCGGCTCCCCACCGGTCCCGGGGGATGCCGGCCCGCGCCTCTACGTCTCCGGCGAGCCCGCAGCGAAACTGAAAGTGCTCGCGCGCCATGGCCTCGACGTGCGGCTGCTGAACGGCCCCATCGGCGCCGCTTCGGCGCTGAAGATGGCCTTCGCGGGAATCAGCAAGGGCAGCGTCGCGATCGTGTCGGCCATGATCCTCGCCGCGGAGCGCGCGGGTGCGGCGGAGGCCTTGCGCAAAGAGCTCGATGAAAGCGACAAGACCCTCGTCACGACGATGACGAAGCGCGTGCCCGGCAGCTTCCCGAAGGCCTATCGCTGGGTGGCGGAGATGCAGGAGATCGCGGAGTTCGCCAGGGAAGACCCCGCCGCGCACGACATCTGGATGGGCATCTCCGCGCTGTACGACCGTCTCGCGCAGGACGTGGTGGGCGACCGGGACGAGGTCGAAGTACTGACGCGTTTCTTTTCGCACCCGGTCCCGAAGAAGACGCCGCGCGGCCCCTAGCGGCACGGTGCGAATCGGGTCATCCGGCCCTCTGCAGACAGCGGCGAGCGCGGCCACGGGAACGGCGGATGCGACACGGGCTGCCCGCCCCACACCGGGAGAGCGCCGTGCCCGCCAACAGACCCCGCATGTACCTGTCGGTGAAAGAGAAGTATCCCGACTACTTCGCCGCCCTGGAGGCGCTTGGCCAGGCCGCCCGGGAAGCGGGGCCGCTGGACGAGCAGACCGTTCATCTGGTGCAGCTCACGGCTGCGGCCGCGATGCGCTCGGAAGGGGCCGTCCACAGCCACGTGCGCCGCGCCTTGAAGATGGGCGCCACGCCGGAGCAGATCCGGCACGCCCTGATCTCTGTGACCAGCACCATCGGCTTCCCGAACGTGACGGCAGCCTTGAGCTGGGCAGAAGACGTGATCGGCGGGCGCGCCACACCCACGGTCGGCGACGACTAGAAGAACTCTCGATGTAACAGCGTTCGTTAACGTTGCGGACCGGCTGACAACAGTTACCCACGGGACAGCCACCCGCCGATCGGTGACGCTCCGGCCGCAGACGATCACGACGATATCCGCTCATCGGGGGGCATGATGGGTTTCAGAGTTCTCACCGCAGTCGCGGCCACCGCCGCGACTGCCCTCCCCGCGCTCGCCGCCGAATCGACGCAGCAGGAGAAGCTGGAAGAAGTCGTGATCTTCGCGCGCGGCGAGAACCTCATCGGCCGGGCCGCCGCCGCCAGCGAAGGCGCGGTCGGCGGCGCGGATCTGTCGGTGCGCCCGCTGCTGCGGGTGGCGGAGCTGCTCGAGGTGGTGCCCGGGCTCATCGCCGCCCAGCACTCGGGGAGCGGGAAGGCGAACCAGTACTTCCTGCGCGGCTTCAACCTCGACCACGGCACGGACTTCACGACCTACATCGACGATGTGCCGATGAACCTGCGGACCCACGGCCACGGCCAGGGGTATCTCGACCTGAACGGGCTCATCCCGGAGGTCGTGGATCGCGTGGACTATCGCAAAGGCCCCTACCGCGCCGACGTGGGTGACTTCTCCCTCGCGGGGGCTGCACTCATGACCACCATCGACCGCCTGAGCGCACCCTTCATCGCGATCGAAGCCGGCCAGTACGACTGGCAGCGCGTGGCCGCAGGAGGAACCTATGGCCTCGGCGGCGGGGAGCTCACGGTGGTGGGGCAGTGGAAGACCTACGACGGGCCCTGGGAGCTCGGCGAGAACCTCAATCACAAGTCCGTGTGGAGCAAATACGCGCGGGAGACCTCGCTCGGGAATCTTCAGCTCACGCTCTCCGGCTATCACGCGGACTGGCAGCCCACCGAGCAGATCCCGGAGCGCGCCTTCGGCACCGCCGTCTGCGAAGACGAATTCTGCGCCATCGACACCAGCGCGGTCGGCGAGACCACGCGCTGGGTTGCCGGCGCGCGTCTTCAGGGCGAGAGCTGGCGCGCGACGCTCTACGGCCAGTACTACGACTGGCACATGCTTTCCGACCCGACGTACGACTTCCAGATCAACCAGCTCGACCGCCGCACCGTCTTCGGTGGCCGGTTCGAGCGCAAGGTGCTCGACAACGACAAGCTCTCGCTGAACATCGGCGCGGAAGGTCGCTACGACGACATCAGCCGCGTCGGCCTGCAGCACACCGTGGACGGCGTCTTCGACTCCGACATCGCGAGGAACAGCGCGACGGAAAGGTCTCTCGCTCCCTATGCCGAAGCGACCTGGCGGGCGACCGAAGCGCTGCGCGTCCTTGGCGGCCTGCGTGCGGACTTCTACTCGTTCGACGTCACGTCTCTCCAGGAAGGGCTGAACAGCGGGGAGAAGTCTTCGGACATCATCTCCCCCAAGCTCGGCCTGGCGTACACGGTGAACGACCGGGTGGAGGTCTACGGCAACTGGGGACGCGGTTTCCACTCGAACGATGCGCGCGGCGTGGCCGCGCCCCCGCCGGGCAGCGACCCGGCGCCCGGCCTCGTGCGCGGCACCGGCAAGGAAATCGGCGCCCGCTTCCAGGCGGGCCCGCTTTCGCTCACCGCCACGTACTGGTGGCTGGATGTGGCGAGCGAGCTCAAGTTCGTCGGCGATTCGAACTCGGTCGAGCCCTCCACCCCGAGCAAACGGCACGGCTACGAGCTCGTCGGCTTCTGGCGCCCCATCGACTGGCTCGCGCTCGATGCGGTGTGGACGGGCAGCCATGCGCACTCGCTCGACAGCCCCGGGTTCGATCACATCCCCGGCGCCATCGAGAGCGCGGGGGAATTCGGCATCTCCGCCGTGCAGCCGCGCTGGGAGGCGAGCATGCGCGTGCGCTACCTCGGGCCCTACCCGCTCATCGAAGACGACTCGCTGCGCGCCGGCTCCGAAGCGGTGGTCAACCTCCGCGCAGCGTGGAAGGCCACGCGCTTCACGCTCTATGCCGAGCTGCTGAACGTGTTCGACGACGACGGCAAGGACATCGTCTACTACTACGGCGCCAACGTCCCCGGGCTCGACCCGCCCGGTGAACAGGTGGAAGGCCGGGTGAGCCGGGCCACGGAGCCGCGCACCGTGCGCGCGGGCATCAAGTACCAATTCTGATGCGCTGTTGGAAGAGCGGCAGGCGTTCGCGACCCGTGATGCGGATCGCGGGCCCTGACGCCACGGGCTAGCCGGGCTTTTCGAGATCGAGCCCGAGGCTCCCCGCGATGCGCAGGAGCTGCACGGCCGTGTCGGCGCCGAGTTTCTGCTTGATCGCCGACTGGTGGTTCGCCACGGTCTTGGGATTGATGCCCATCGACTGGGCGATGTCGCGAATCGACATGCCCTGGACCAGCAGCCGCAGGACTTCGAACTCGCGGGCCGACAACCCGTCCGATGCGGATGAATCCGCCACGACGTTGCGCAGCGCGAGCTCCTGCGCGATCTCGGCGCTGATGTAGCGCTTGCCGCGCGCAATGGCGTGCACGGCTTCCACGAGCACATTGGGCGCGCTCGCTTTCGTGACGTAACCGCAGGCGCCCGCCTGGAGCGCCCGGTTGGCGAAGATGGCGTCCTCGTACATGCTGAAGATGAGCACGCGCGTCTCGGGCTGGCGGGCGAGCATGCGCCGCATGGCCTCGATGCCGCTCACGCCTGGCAGCGCGATGTCCATGACCACCACTTGCGGCGAGAGCTTGCAGAAGAGCTCATGGGCCTCGGACGCGTTCGCGGCTTCCCCGATGACGGCAATGTCGCCGCGGCGCTCGAGCAGGCGGCGATAGCCCTCACGCACGACCGCGTGATCATCCACCAGCAGCACCGTGACACTGCTCGCCGAACTCGTTGTCATTTACGTGTGCCCCGCTGCCGGCAGGCGCGCTTCGAAGCCGAAGCCGCGGCCCGGTGTCGTGTCGATCGAAAATTGTCCGCCCAGCATTTCCACCCGCTCCCGCATGCCGCTCAGGCCGAATCCCGCCGGGCGGCCCTCCCGGGAGGCCGCAATGTCCATGCCTTCCCCGTCATCCTCCACGGTGAGCACCAGCTCCTCGTCCCGCCGCAGGACGATCTCGATGCTCGCCGCACGTGCGTGCTTGTAGCAGTTCGTCAGCCCCTCCTGGATGAGCCGGTAGAGCGTGAGGTTCAGGAGCTCGCCGAGATCGTCCAGCTCGCCGCTGGCATGCAGCGAAAAACGCGTGCCGGGCAGGCGTTGCCGCCAGTGATCCACGCAATTCTCGAGCGCCGCCACGAGGCCGAGCTCGTCGAGCCCGACGGGGCGCAGGCGGCGAATCATGTCGCTCACGACGCCGTGCACGTGATCCACCGCGTGAATGATGCGCTCCGATGCCTTCACCGCGGTCGCCGGGTCGCCGGCCGTGCTCTCGCGGATCGACACCGCGTCGAGCTTGATCGCGTTCAGGTACTGGCCAAGCTCGTCGTGCAGCTCGCGTGCAAGGTGCTTGCGCTCCTGCTCCTGGATGCGCAGGTGCTGATGCGCGAGCTGCCGGTTGTCCGCCAGCGCCGCCGCAAGCCCCGCTTCGGCGGCGCGGCGGGCCTGCAACTGCATGAGCGCCTGCTTGTACCTTCGCCACGACATCCAGCCGAGGCACAGGGCGAGCACGAACAGGGCCACCGGCCACTCATCGAGCTGGAAATGCTCCCACTGGCGCGTGTGTGCGAAGAGCGCCTCACTGAACTCGAAGTACGCGGCCAGCACCACGGAGAGGAGCGTGATGAGGGCGACCACGATGATGTCCCGCCACGGCGAAACGGGCGCACCGGGCAGCTCTTCGATCGACGGCTCGGATCTGTGCATGAACGTCATCCCCGCGGCGGGAAGGATTCCCGGCCTCGTCGGGAAGCTTTTGTGATGGTCGACGTTCGATTATAGGGATCGGGGCGGGCTCGCACCCGGCGGGCTCGCGCGGCTTCAGGCGATGGCGCGACGCCGCCCGGAGACTGTGTCGGACGAGGCCGCCGCGCCCGTTGCCCCCACGTTGTAGCGGGCAATCATGCGGCTCAGCTCCTGGGCCTGTTCCACGATCGACTCACTCGCGGCCGCGGCCTCCTCGACCAGCGCCGCGTTCTGCTGAGTGGTCTGGTCCATCGCCACCACCGCGCGATTCACCTGCTCGATTCCCAGTGATTGCTCGCGACTCGCCGCGGCAATCTCCGCGACGATGTCGGTCACCTTGCGGACCGCGGCAACGATGCCGTTCAGCGTGCGGCCGGACTCATCCACCAGCCTGGAGCCCTCGGCGACACGCTCGACGCTGTCCTGGATGAGGGTCTTGATCTCCTTGGCGGCGGTGGCGCTGCGGCCGGCGAGGCTGCGCACTTCGCTGGCGACGACGGCGAACCCGCGCCCCTGCTCGCCGGCCCGCGCGGCTTCGACCGCCGCGTTCAGGGCCAGCAGGTTGGTCTGGAACGCAATGGCGTCGATGACACCGATGATGTCCGCGATCCTGCTGGAGGCCGTGTTGATGCCGCTCATCGCCTGCACGGCCGAGCCCACCACGGCGCCGCCCTTTTCCGCCTGCGCGCACGCATCGATCGCAAGCTGATTCGCCTGCGCTGCATTGTCCGCGGTCTGCCGCACCGTGCTCGCCATCTGCTCCATGGACGACGCCGTCTCTTCGAGGCTCGACGCCTGTTCGGCGGTGCGCTGGGACAGGTTGCTGTTGCCGCTCGAGATCTCTTCGGCGCCGAGTTGTACTTCCCCCGCCGCGCCACGAATCTGCTTCACGAGCTTCAGCATCACGTCGATGAGCGCATTGACGCCCTGCGAAAGCGCCGCGAGCTCCCCGGTCTTGCCTTCGAGCGAGACGCGCTGGGTGAGGTCGCCCGCGGCGGCGGCCGTCACCGCCGCCTGCGTTTCACGCACCGCCTCACGCAGCTGCTCCGAGAATTTCACCTGTGCGGTGACGTCGGTCGCGTACTTCACGACCTTGAAGGGCTTGCCCGAGGCATCGAGGATCGGGTTGTACGTTGCCTGGATCCACAGGAGCCGCGCGCCCTTGCCCACGCGCCGGTACTGCGCAGCGTCGTATTCGCCCCTTTCGAGCTTCGCCCAGAACGCGCGATAGTCCGCGCTCTCCCGCTCGGCGGGCTCGACGAACATGCTGTGATGCTTGCCGCGGATCTCCTCCAGCGAGTACCCCATCGTGGTCAGGAAGTGGGCGTTGGCCGCCAGCACGATGCCGTCGAGGCTGAACTCGCAGACCGCCTGCGCCTTGCTGATGGCGGCGACCTGCCCGAGCGCATCGGCGCGCTCCAGCATCTGCTCGGTGATGTCCACCGTGTGCTTGATGACCTTGAAGGGCCGGCCGGCGATGTTGAGGACCGGGTAGTAGGTGGCCTGCACCCACACCGGCCGCCCGTCGCTCTTCACGCGCTTGTACTGCGCGGCCTGAACCTCACCCTGCCGCAGCTTGTCCCAGAACGCGCGGTAGGCGGGCGTGTCCCGCTGATCCGCGTCCACGAACATCCGGTGGTGTTGACCACGGATGTCCGACAGGTTGTATCCGGAGGCCTGCAGAAAGCGCTCGTTCGCGGTGAGCACGATGCCGTCCAGATCGAATTCGATGATGGGTGTGGTGCGGTTCAGCGCCGCCACGTGGCCGCGCAGCGATGCGGTGCCCGGCACGAGCCTGCCGAGCAGGAGTCCGAGCAGGGAGAGTGGATTCATGGACATGTCGACGAAGCCCCCTGGGCCCGATCCGGCACGGGTCCTCCGCACCTCGTGGCCTCTGCGTATGCGCTGTATCGTCCGGTTGACGCGGCGCTTGATGAGAAGCGCATCCCAACCCCCGCAAACGGCCTCACTTTCCATAATCCCGGACAGGGCGGCAGGCGGACGAACGCCGCGAACCGGGATGCCGTTCCTCCGCACTCACCGCATGGGATGCGATAAATTCGGTACATCCAGTCTCCCTGAAGCGTCCGCGCCGATGCGGCGGCGTGCGAAGCCAATGCCCGAATCGCTCCATCGATCCCGATTGCTGGCCTGCGTGGTGCTCGTCGCCGGGCTCATCGTGCCTGCCGTTCGCGCATACGCGGCCGATCCCACCGCGAAAGAGCTCGTGGAGCGCGGCATCAGCGCGATGCGAGTTGATCCGGAAGCGAGCCGTCGCGACGCGGAGCAGGCACTCACGCTCCTCGGCAGCGCGCCGGACGCGGATCTGGAAATCCGCGCCCGCCTGCTCCTGTGCGACTACCACTCCGAGCGCGACAGCGCCACCGCCAAATCGCAGATCGAAGCGGCAATGGCGCTCCTGCCGCATGCGCAGCGCAAGGGTCTGCAAGCCGGCCTGCTCACCTGCGAAGGCGACATCAATGAGACCGCCGGCGACAACGTTCGCGCCAGGATGCTGTACGAGCAGGCCGTCGCCGTCGGCAGCAGCACGCAGGATGACGAGATGCTCGCGGGCGCCCTCTTCTCGCGCGGGTATCTGCTTGGCGTGCAGGGTGACTTCGCCGCGGGCCTGGCGGATCTGAGGCGCGCGCAGTCGCTGTACGACAAGGCGCAGATGCCGCAGCACGCCATCACCGTGCTGAACGCCATCGCCATCCTGTACAACCGCATGGGCGACTACCCGCAGGCCGTGCACATCTACAGCCGGGCGCTGAAAGCACAGCGTGAGTCCGGCATGCAGCGCGAAGTGGGCGTCACGCTCTACAACCTCGGGCGGGCGCACGAAAACCTGAACGAATGGGAATTTGCGCGGCGCGCGTACACCGAATCGCGCGAGATCGCGCGGCAAATCGGTTACGCGCGGGGTGAGGCGTACGCGCTGCGCGGCCTCGCCACGGTCGCAAACGCCACTGGCGACTCCCGCCGCGCGCTGGACACCTTGAGGCGGGCAGACGCGCTGCGCGAGCAGACCGCGGACGCTCGTTTGAGTGCGCACATCGAGCTCGCACGCGGCATCGCACTGCATCGCCTCGGCCGGCTGGAGGAAAGCGAGGCGTCGCTGAAGCAGGCGATGGAAGTCTTCCGCCAGGCCGATGCACTCGGGGACCTCAGCATCACGTATGCAGAGCTCGCGCGCGTGCAGGCGGAGATGGGTAACTGGCGCGCCGCGTACGACACGCAGGGGCTCCACAAGGCCGCCTCGGACAAGCTGCTCTCCAACCAGCTGGACCAGCGCTTCGCCACGCTGAAAGTCGAATTCGATACGACAGCCAAGGAGCAGGAGAACGCGCTGCTGCTGCGTGAGAACGAGGCGAACGAGAAAGCCCTCATTCAGGAACGACGTGCCCGGCGCCTGCAGGCGGTCACCATCGCGTTGACGGTGCTCCTTGCAGTCTCGCTCGCCTGGCTCGCCATCCATCAGCGGCGCAGCACGCTGCGCATGCGCGCGCTCGCTCACACAGACGAGCTCACAGGAGTGCCCAACCGGCGTGACGTGCTCACGCGACTGGAAGATCTGCTGCGTCGGCCCGGCGAGCCGCCCTGCTCCGTGCTGATCGTGGACATCGACCACTTCAAGAGCATCAACGATCACCACGGGCATCCGATGGGCGACGAAGTGCTCAAGTCCATCGCGCGTGAGATCCGCGATGCCGTGCGTGCCCCGGCGTTCTTCGGGCGGCTCGGCGGTGAGGAGTTCCTGATCGTGCTGCCGAACACGCTGCTGGATGGCGCCGTGCCCGCCGCCGAACGATTCCGCGAGCAGATCAGCAGCGTCGACACCACGCGCTGGTTTCCGGCTCGCAGGCGCGTCACCGCGAGCATCGGCGTCACCGTGTCGACGCCTGGCGTGTGCACGTCGAGCGCCATGCTCATGAGGGCGGACAGCGCTCTCTACGCCGCCAAGCGTGGTGGACGCAATTGCGTACGCACCGCACCTGACACCCCCGCCCCGGACCCGGGCGAAACACTCATCGCCTGAAGTTGTGTCTCGAAGGCGTGCCGTCGCGTCGCTACGCCTGAGCCGCGTGCTGCACCTTCTCGCCATGCAAGGCTTGCGCACGTTCAAGAGGGCCCGGGTCGATCAAGGTGTCGATCGAAAGCGGCTTCTCGAGAAAGCCCCTTCGTGCCAGCTCGTCGCACTTCGTCTGCAACAGCCGGCACCGCAGCGGCGACAGCGAGAGGTCGAGCTGCTCGTGGACTCGCGGCGAGTACGCGGCCGGGACGAAATCCTCGGGCAACCCGGTGTCCTGCGCGATGATCTGCAGCGTCCTGCTGTGATGGGCACGCGCCCACGCGTTCGCTTCCAGCAGACGCGCGAGCCATCGGCTCACGAGGTCCGGGCGCGATTCGACGAGGCTCCCCGTGGCGGTGAGCACCAGCGGCTGGCCTGTTGCCACATCGCCGGTCTCCTCATGCCGAGTGAGGTCGACCACGACCGTGAGTCCGAGCACTGCCTTCACGATCTCCCCCATCGCGGCATCGCTGTAGATGGCATCCACTTCGCCACGCAAGAGCGCCGCGACTTCCTCACGCTGAACGGCGAACTGGCTGCGCGCGCCCCACAGTGACTGGCCAGTGGTGTGGCCGGTGGTGGCATCCTCCACGTAACGGCGATCGATGTTCACCTCGACGAGGTGGACGTCCTGGAAGGTGAGCCCCGCCGACGCAAGCGCGCTCTCGTAGCCGGAAAGAACCAGCGCGCGCCACCAGTCGATGTCGTCCCGCATTCGCCTCGGCACGCTCAGGCGCTTGCCGCGCAGCGCCGACGCCGAGTGCAGGCCGGATCGAGGCAGGGCGAGTACGGCCGCCGTGCGATCCGGCCAGCTGAGCCCGAGCACACGCAGATCCGCGCCGCGCGACGCGGACACGAGCGGCGGCACATAGCCACCGAAGCGAAACGAGTTGGGTTGAGAGTGGGTGTAGTGCGACTGGTGCACGCTGCGCTCCCGGGCTGATGCGAGCGAGCGAACAGCGATGCCCTCCGGTGCGAACTCCTGTTCCATCCAGCCTTCACGCAAAGCGACCGACGCCGCCGTCGGCGCCGGGCATCGCGTGTACCAAAGCGTGTCGATCGTCATTTCGAGCTCCGGAACGCTCCACTCGCGAGCGCTGGATGGGTCGCTCGTATATACAAGCGACGTCGACGTTGTCTACTCTGCATCAAATGAGCTCCACCACCGAACGTGCGCTGATGCCCGCAGAACCGGTCGCAGGGGCGCGCAACCTTCTCGAGAAATGCATGGGCCTCGCTCCGGGGCACCAGCTGCTGATCGTGGCCGAGCCCGATGGCAGCGGCCACTATGACGCCGCACTCGCACCGTTCATCGCGCAGCAGGCAACGAGCCTTGGCGCGAAAGTTGCCGTTCAGACGCTGGCGCCCGGCAAGGGGCCGGAAGACGTGCCCGACTTCCTTTTCGAGGCCATCGGTGCGGCTTCGCATACGCTTTTCCTGAACCGTATCGGAGACCAGCTCCGCTTCCGCCCGCTTCCGGGGGCAGGAGTCAAATCCATCAGCTACACGCTCGATATGGGCTACCTCGGCAGCGCATTCGCCGTGGCACCACATCGCGCGCTCGAGGAATTGCACCGTCGCGTCCTCGCGCGGCTCGCGGCGTCGACGCGCTACTCCATTCGCTGCGCCCTCGGCAGCAGCCTCAGCATGGATTGCGGCGCTCTGCTGCAATCGCTCGGAAGCGTCGGCGGGTTCACGGTGCAGAATTTTCCCGTGATGATCGTGCCGCCCGTCCCGGCGGATCGTCTCAACGGCCGCCTGGTTTTGAGCCACGCACTCACGTCCACGGGCATTCACGAGTACCCGGGCAGCATCATCCGCCTCACCTCGCCCATCACGCTCACGCTGATCGATGGCCAGATCACGAGTCTCGAAGGCGAATCTGCGCTGCTGGCGCAAGTGGAAGCCCAGCTCGACAGGGTCGATACGCTGTTCGGTGGAGCGGGGCGCCGGCTGGGCTCCTGGCACACCGGAATCAACCCGTTCACCTATTTCCTGACGCCTGCCCTCGCCGACCTCGACCGCTGGAGTGGCGTGTCCTTCGGCAGCCCGCGCTACACGCATTTCCACCTCTGCGGTGAGCCGCCGGGGGACATCTGCGGGCAGATGTTCGATGCCACGATTACCTTCGATGACACGGTCATCTGGGATCGCGGCCGGCTCGCGCTGCTCGATGCGCCGGAGAATGCGGACATCCTCGCGGAGCTGCGAGCATCAGCCGGATCAATCGGGGCGCCTCTTCCGCTCGGGGTATGAGCGCCACCTTCTAGTCCCGCGCATCGACAGGCGCGCCACGCTCGGCCTGCACGAGTTGCTTCAGACGCCTCCTGAAACGGGATGGCCCCCCATCGATGACCAGATCGAGATGCGGCGTCAGCGCCTGTTCCATGCCGAGCTGCACGGCTTCCAGCACGACCTTGTCCTCTTCGAATGCGCCGCGCACGGATTGGGCGAACACGCGGGACACCGCGCTGTCGTCCGGCGCGAAGTTGCGCGTCTGCAGCCAGAAGTAGCGCGTCGTGCGATCGTCGGCGGGCGTGAGGAAGTTGTAGCTGTCCATCAGGAACGTGTCGGGGTGCAGCCTGTCTTGCGGGCCGCCCGTGTCCGCAGGCGCGAAGATCGCACGGATGAGCGCATGCGAAGGGAACCGCACTTCATAGTGCTGCTTGCGGTCCGCCCTGCCACTGAACTTCACGAACCGTGAATAGAACGGCGCCACCTCGGTGGCCAGCATCCAGCGTGACACCGCCACCCCGTCGGGGGACATGACGGTCTGAAGGGGCGTCTGCGCGCACGCCGCGTCTCCGAAAGAGTCCGGATGCACCCAGGCCACGTGCGTCGGGTCCAGCAGATTGTCGGTGATGTAGAGGTAGTTGCAGTGGACGGTCATCATGTCGGGCACCGTGCGCCCCCATGCGGGATCGTCCCAGTGCTCGATTCGAAAGATCGTGCCGGCGTCCGCGAGCGCCGGCTCGCCCATCCACACCCAGATGAATCCGTACCGCTCGGCAACCGGATAGCTGCGCACGCGTGCGGTGCTCGGGATGGGCTGGGTGCCGGGAACGCGCACGCACAGGCCGGCGCGATCGAAAGTCATGCCGTGGTAGCCGCATTCGATGTGGTCACCCCGCCTGCGGCCCATGGACAGCGGCAGCTTCCGGTGCGGGCAGGCGTCCTCGAGCGCCACCACGTCCCCCGCTTCGGTCCGGTAGAGCAGCACGGGCTGGCCCAGCATGCGGACCGAAGCCAGGTTCCCCTGCACGCGCGCAGAAAGCTCCGCCACGTACCAGGCGTTGTTCAGAAACATCGTGTCGCTCCGCTACCGGGGGAAAGACTGCACCGGAATGGCAGGTCCTCATAAGCAGGCGTTCGGTACAAACTGTTTCACATCCACTAAAGTATCGGGCGCGTGAAGCCGCCCACCACGACCGACGCGCTGCCTTCCATCCATGGCCTTCGGGCCTTCGAGGCCGTTGCGCGCACCGGCAGCATCTCCGATGCGGCGGCCGAGCTGGGCGTGTCGGTGGGCGCGGTGAGCCAGCACATCCAGCGGCTCGAGGCCCACGTGGGCACGAACCTTCTGGAGCGTCGCGGGCGTGGCATCGCCCTCACGGCGCGCGGCGAACGCTACCGGGTGAGAGCCGCGGCGGTGCTGGAATCTCTGCGCCAGGCGCAGGAGGAAATCGACCGCGCAAAGGAAGAGCCGGCGCTCAGTGTCAGCGCGCTGCCCTCTCCTTCGGCCACGTGGGTCGGTGCGAGCCTGTACGCGTTTCGCGAGCAGCATCCGAACGCCCTCATCAATCTCATCGGCAGCGAGACCGAGCCGGATCTCGACGACGAAACGGTGGATTTCCGCGTTTCCTACGGCCACCGCGTGCATCGTCACCGCCGCGTCGTCGAGCTGTTCACCGACCAGGTGACCGCCGCGTGCGCGCCGTCGCTCCTCAGGCACGTCACCGCGCCGACGCCCGCCAGCATGCTCGGGCTGCCGCTCATCGACATCGCGTGGGAGCCGGAGTTTGCGCAACCTCCGGCGTGGGGCCGGTGGTTCGAGAGCGTCGGCGTCACCCCGCACAACCTTCCCATCAGCATGCGTTTCTCGCTGTCGAGCGTGGCGATCGCGGCCGCCGCCGAGGGCCGCGGCTTCGTGCTCGCACAGCGCTCGATGATCGAGGCGGACCTGAAATCGGGACGCCTCATTGCGCCGTTCGACCGCTACCTGCCCCTGCCGGAGCCGTATTTCCTTGCATGGAGTGCCGCCGCGCTCGACAAGCCGAATGGCGCGCGACTGCGCCAATGGCTGATCGCCGCGGGCCGCGCGCGCCTGTGACTTAAAAGATACGCCACGCCGGATCACAGACCCGGCCGTTATTGCGCACACTGTTTTTCTGTGGCTCCCTGTCCGCACGAGTCGAGGCAGCAGCATTCTCGGGGTCCGGCAGCAAAGGGAGTCTCCGCGCGCACTGAAGCAACGCATCCGGCGGAACGTCGCACTGTCTCGGCACAGAAAAAATAGTTCAGCGCGCACGCGCGGGGATGGTTGTAACTATGAAGTCGAGGTCGTTCCTGGCCGTCAGCTCTTCGGCTGCGTGCCTGTTTGCCACTCACGCCTGGTCCGCGACGAGCGATGTGACCGAAGTCGTCGTCACCGGCACGCGTCGGTCGGATGTGACGGCATTGACGAGCCCCGTGCCGACGGACGTGCTGTCCTCGGACCTCATCCAGTCGAGCGGCTCCGTGTCCCTGGTGCAGTCGCTGCGCTCACTCGTGCCCTCCGTGAGCTTCGCGGAGACGGGCGGCGTCATCGGCTCGCGCCTGGCGCAATCCGTGTCGCTGCGCGGGCTGCCCGCCGGCAACACCCTCGTGCTCGTGAATGGCAAACGTCGCACCGTGACACCGAAGATCAGCTTCGGCACCGAGTGGAGCCGCGGGCAGCAGCCGGTGGACGTGAACGACATTCCCCAGGCCGCCGTGGAACGCATCGAAGTGCTGCGCGACGGGGCTTCCGCGCAGTATGGATCCGATGCCATCGCGGGCGTCGTCAACATCGTTCTGCGCGGCGGGGAGCCCGGCGGATCGGTCTCCACGACGTTCGGCCGCCACTTCGCGGGCGACGGCGACACCAGGAGCATCGAGGGCTGGTACACGCTGCCGGTGCGCGAGACGGGCTTCCTCAATCTCTCGCTCAGCGGCCGCAAGAGTGACCGCACGGATCGCGACAATCTCGACATCCTGCCCTACTACTTCCCCGACGATCCGCGTGAAGCGACCGCGAACAAGGACTACGGCTTCTACGGCAACCCCGAAACGGAGGCGGCGGCTTTCGCCTTCAATGCGGAGATTCCTGTCAGCGACGCATGGACCGCGTACGGATTCGGCACCTACAGCTACCGCGAGTCGATCGCGCTCTACAGGATCACGCCGCGTTCCGACGGCAACGTTCGGGCGCGCTTCCCCGACGGACAGATGGCGAACCCCATCTATCGTTTCGGCAATTTCGACGTCGCGGCGGGGCTGCGCTGGGATGCAGGGGAGGCCGGGCGCTTCGACTTCAGCGTGCAGCTCGGCGAAGGCGAGAACGAAAACGAGTTCGACAATGCCCAGGCGGCAAGCTTCGGCGTGGACACGCCGACGAGCTTCAACCTCGGCACATACTTCAGCCGGCAGCGGACGGCGCAAGTCGACTACGTGAAGGACGTCGCTGTCGGCTATTCCGCTGCACCACTCACGTTCTCCGCGGGCCTCGCGCATCGCTGGGAGGAGTTCGAGATCGAGGCCGGCGAGTTCGCCTCGTACGGCAACGGCGGCGTCGTCATTGCGGATGGGCCGAACGCGGGGCGGCTGCCCGCCCCCGGCGCGACGGATTTCGCCGGACTGCGTCCCGAGGACGCCGGCAGCTACGACCGGAGTGTCACGAGCGTCTACCTGGGCCTCGAACAGCGCATCACGCCGAAGCTTCAGGGCGGCCTGGCCGCGCGCTTCGAGGACTACTCCGATTTCGGCTCCACCGTCACCGGCAAGCTCTCGGCGCGATACGACATCGTGCCCACCTTCGCCGTCCGCGCGAGCGTGAGCAATGCGTTCAAGGCGCCGTCGATGGGGCAGATCGGCGCATCGAGCACCACGGCGAGCTGGGTCTATCCCGCGAACGGCGATCCGCCGTTCGTGGCGACCCGTGGCTTCTATCCGGTCGACAGCACGGTCGCCCGGGCACTCGGCGCCTCGGCGCTGGAGCCCGAAGAGTCGGACAACTACTCGCTCGGCTTCGTGATCACGCCCTCGGCGAACAGCTCCATCTCGATCGACGGCTACCAGATCGAGGTGTCCGACGTGATCCTGCCCATCGACACGCTGCTCGGCACCGCGGTCACGAACATTCTTGCCGCCAACGGCGTCACGGACGTGACGGGCGCCGCGTACTTCGCGAACCAGGCGAATACCCGCACGCGCGGCGTCGACCTCGTGGCGCGTTATACGCTCGACACCCCCGCCGCCGGCTCGTGGGACTTCACGCTCGCCGCAAACCACAATGATCACGAGATCACCCGCATCAAGGGCAACCCGCCGGAGCTCGCGGGCGCGGGACTCACGCTCGTCGGCCGGCAGTCGCAGGGCTACCTGGTTTCCTGGGCGCCGAAGAACAAGGTCGTCGGCACCGTACGCTTCGCACGCGGGCCGCTGGATCTGACGGCGAGCGCCGTCCGCTACGGCGAATACACGTTCACCGCGGCGGCGCCGGCGAACGACCAGGTATATGACCCGCAGTGGGTGGCGAATCTCGCGCTCGGCTACGCGTTCACCAACCAGCTGCGCGTGGTGGCCGGCGCGCGCAACCTGTTCGACAAGTACCCGGAAGCGCCGATTCCCGGGAATCGGTTCCGCGGCATGAACAACTATGACCTGCAGTCACCGGAAGGCGGCAACGGCGGGTACTACTACCTGACACTGAACGCGAGGTTCTGAACCCCACGTGCTGAGCGCCGTCGTCCTCATCGGGCTGCTGATCACCGTCGCGACCTCTGTTCCGGTCGCGATGCAGATCGCGCGCAACCATCCGAAGGGGTTGTTCATCCTGTTCTTCACGGAGATGTGGGAGCGCTTCTCCTTCTACGGAATGCGGACGCTCCTCATCTTCTATCTCACGCAGCACTTCCTGTTCTCCGACGCGGAGGCGAGCCAGCACTTCGGTTCGTTCACGACGCTTGCCTACCTGCTGCCGCTCATTGGCGGCTTTCTCGCCGATCGGTACATCGGCGCGCGCAAGGCCGTGGCGTTCGGCGCACTGCTGCTCGTCGCCGGCCACTTCGCGATGGCCATCGAAGGGCCGCCGGCGAGGCAGGTCGTCGAATACAACGGGCACACGTTCGAGCTGCGGGCGTCGGGTACGGGCGCGGAACGCCAGCTTCTGCTGGCCGCCGAAGGGCGCGAGTACGAGTTGCGCCAGACCGGCGACGGGTCGCTGCAGGTGGTGGACGCTGCGGCTTCAGCGCTCCTGCCTCAGGTGCTACGCAAAGGCGACTACGTCATGTCGGTCGAAGGCCGCGAGGCGCTCTTCGAGATGGTGTTGTACTTCGCGCTCGCGCTCATCGCCCTGGGCGTCGGGTTCCTCAAAGGCAACGTCTCGACGATGGTGGGCCAGCTCTACGGGCCGGAGGATCCGCGCCGGGATGCGGGCTTCACGCTCTACTACTTCGGCATCAACCTCGGCGCGTTCTGGGCTGCCATCCTGTGCGGCTACCTCGGCCAGACCTACGGCTGGAAGTGGGGCTTCGGGCTCGCAGGCGTCGGCATGCTCGCCGGCTACGTGGCGCTCGTTGCCGGTCGCCACTGGCTGCAGGGGAACGGAGATCCGCCGGATGCGGCGCGGCTCACCGAACGCGTGGCCGGGCCCCTCAATCGCGAGTGGGTCATCTACCTCGCTTCGCTCGCCGGCCTCGTTGTCATCGTCGCGCTCCTGAAGCGGAACGAGCTCGTCGGGTGGGCGCTGCTCGTCGGCTCCGTCGCCGTGCTCGTTCATGTCCTGCGCTACATGTTCAGGCATTGCGACGTGTTGCAGCGAAGACGCATGTACCTCGCACTGCTTCTCGTGGGCAGTGCCGTGGTGTTCTGGACTCTCTTCCTGCAAGCAGGAACGTCCCTCAATCTCTTCGCCGATCGCAACACGGACCTGCGGCTCATCTCGAGCCCCGTCGCATTCGGTCTTTTCGGAAGCGAAGTCTTCCTCGGCACGCAGGCCATGCTCGATGCAGCCCCGCCCGTGCAACACCGTGTGTGGATCGACATGCAGCTGACGGCCGGGCAGGTGCAGGCGTTCAACGTGGCGTTCGTGCTCATCTTCGCGCCGCTCTTCGCATCGCTGTGGAGCTGGCTCGGCCGCCGCGGATGGGACCCGGGCCCGGTGGCGAAATTCGGCTACGGCCTGCTGCAGGTGGGGCTGGGGTTCCTCGTCATCGTCCTCAGCACGACGATGGCGGATGACACGTTCAGGGTGCCGCTCTTCGTTCTGGGCCTCACGTATCTGCTGCATACGACGGGCGAGCTTTTCGTTTCGCCCGTGGGGCTCTCGGAGCTGACGCGACTGTCTCCGCCGCTCCTGTGCTCGACGATGATGGCAGTGTGGCTGCTTTCCACGTCGGCCGCGCAGTATCTCGGTGGTCTCATCGCATCGTTCGCGGCAACCGAAACCATCGCCGGGCAGGTGCTGAGCGCGGAAGGCGCGCTGCACGCCTCGGTAGCGGTGTTCACGTATGTGGGCTGGGCCGGCATCGCCTGCGGCGTGCTCCTTCTTCTGCTGAACCCGCTGACGCGTCGCTGGATGGAAGCGCCGTCCCCGGTGGCGGCGCCCGCCGCGCGCCAGCAGACCCTCTGAAAATCGGCATAGGGTCGCGGAGTGATGACTCCGCGCCCCCTGCCACACCACCCGGCGTGCGGGTCCGCACCGGGCGGTTCGTTGAGTTGAGGTCACGCGGCCAACCGGGGGATCCCCAGGTGGTC